>Ga0209793_1000023_pt1 | contig 404862 bp, 382 predicted proteins | sample EBPBio122009_DNA_FD_185863 | JGI IMG/M metagenome (GOLD analysis project Ga0209793, IMG submission 185863) | Wastewater treatment Type I Accumulibacter community from EBPR Bioreactor in Madison, WI, USA - Reactor 1_2/2/2009_ DNA (SPAdes) (version 2) | ecosystem: Engineered > Bioreactor > EBPR...
GCTGTTCGGCTGGGTGGGAACGCGCGCGACGACCGGGCGCCCGCGCGCGGCCATGTCGTAGATCACGATCTCGGCGCGGTCGATCCAGGCCGGATAGTTCGACGAGGCGCGGAAGGTCACGTCCTCGCCCGCCCGGTAGGCGGCCCGCAGGTCGCTGGTCGAGACGTTCAGGATGGTGCGGGGCACCAGCCCGTCATAGCGCACGTCGATGTCCGCTGCCGCCGCCTGCCGGTCGGTCGTCCGCTGCGGGACGGCCGGGGCTAGGGCACCGGCAACCGTCTCGCCCTCGACCGAGATCGAGTAGCCCAGCTTGGCGAAACCCGCCCCCGGCGCGCTTTCGATCACCTCGGCGTTCTCGCCCACCGGCATCTCGACGACGACGTTGCCATTCGCCCGTTTGCAATCCCCGGGCTGCGGCAGCATGTCGTCCCGGCAGACCGTCTGGGCGGCCCCCGGCAGGGCCGACAGGGTCAGCGCCACCAGCGTCGTGGACGTCAGGAGACCGGCACGGCGCCTCGCATGACTGATCTTCACCTCGAAACCCTCAGCCATCATTACGCACCACCGTCTTTTCAATCGTAAGCTTGGTTCGGCCAACCTCGCGCCATTCGCGACGGATGTGCCGTTCCACAAGGTCCATCAACGCCTTCGCACGCTTCACTCCGGCGGCATCGGCATTCTTCGCGATGAAGTAGGACAGCCGCAGCGTCGGCGCTTCCCCGGCGATCTGGGGCAGCAGCTTGCCGATCCCCGCCACCAGCCCCGGCGCCAGCGCCGCGCTGCCGCCCTCGGACACGAAGGCATTGGCGTTCAGGTCGATCCGAACCACCTTGCCGATCGAGGCGCCGAAGTTCATCTCGACCATCTTGCCGGGGGTCAGCCGCATCACCAGCGGATTCTCCGTCGTCACCCGGTAGCCCGCAGGCAGCGACCGCGTGTCGAGCTTCAGGATGAAGTTCGAGCCACGATCCGCCGGCAGCATGGCGCAGGGCACGCTGTAGCGTCCGAAGGCATCGGTGGTGATGACCGTTCCGTCCACACCGACCAGGCGCACGCCAGCCAGCCCGGGTTCGGTTCCGTCATCCTCGACCACCGCAGGGGCGCCGCCATACTTGCCGTATTTCCCGCCCGGGTCGTAGGCATCTTCCGTCACCGGCGCGCCTTTCGGCGGGTTCTGATAGCCGTCGCGGTTGCGGTCGTCGAAGACCTTGCCGATCACGTCGCCGCAGTCGAACACGCCTTCCGGCTCGATCCGCACCACGGCCGTGGCCCGCTCGGCCAGCAGCCCGTTGGTCTCGGGGTTCCGCAGGCTGGCGACGTTCACAAGGTCGCCAGCCGAGGCGCTGTTGGTCACGCGGGCCTGCAGCGTCGCCACCACCGTCGTCAGCGGCGGCACCGGCACGTCCGGCCAGGTGATGATGCGGCCCTGGACCTGGACATCCACCGGCACACCGCCCAGCGTCGCCGTGCCGTCGATATAGAACATGCCGGGCGGCAGAACGTCGACGATGTCGAGCTGCCCCGAGACCACCGGATTGTCGTTCCGCACCGTGATCGTATAGGGCACCACGCTGCCGCGCGTCACCACCGAGCGCGGGGTGGTCTTGGTCAGCGAAAGGCCCGTGGGCGCCAGGCTGGGATCGACCACCAGTTCCGTCGGGTCGTCCACCGTATTGCCGTCGGTATCGTCGCCGTCGTCCGACACGTCGCTCACCGGCACCGGCACGACCGAAGGCGGCAGGCCCGGCGGCACCACGGTCTCGCCGTCGGCGGTCACGCTGTTGCGCACGCCGCCACCGCTGACCGCCTCGACCGTCAGCGTGAAGGTCGCGGTGTAGGTCGCGGTCTCGCCCACCGCAAGCGTGCCCTCGGGCGAGCCTGCGCTGGCCGAGACGAAGGTCGGCCCGGAGTCCAGCGTCAGCCCGGCACCTGCCATCGTCGTGAAGGTGTCGGTCAGCGCCAGGTCCGCGATCGAGGTGTTCGACAGGTTCTCGACCGTGATGGTGAAGGTGACGAGGTCGCCCACCCCCCGGATGCCATCGCCGTTGTCGGTGACCGCAAGCGTCTTCGTCGTCTCGATCAGGCCGACCGGGGCCTGGTAGACCGTCTCGGTCGTGGTGTCGCAGACCGTGGGCACCACCACCGAGCAGATCTCGTAGTCGACCGTGTAGGGTCCTGCCGGCAGTCCGGGCGCCAGCGTGATCAGTCCGGTCGCCGGATCCAGCGTCACGCCGGGGTTCGAGCTGCCCAGAACCCGGATCGTCACGTTATCCAGCGTTGCGGGCTGGCCCGCCACCGTATCCGAAGCCAGCATCGACGTCGTCGTGCCGCCATTGGTGGTGAAGGGCGGGAAGACCTCCGGTATCGCTTCGATGGCGATGGTCGGCGCGATCTCGGTGTCGTCGTCGATGACCGACAGGCTGCCGCCTGGGCCGTAGTGGCCGGTGACGGTTGCGGTGTTCACCACCTCGCCCGCCGCGATGTCGTCCGGGGTGATCGTGTAGGTCGCGGTGAACGTCGTGCCGTCGACCCCGCCGGGGTCCAGCGAGGCGATGGGCCCGCCGGTGATCGTGACGCCGGGCAGCACGTCGGCCAGCGTGATGCCGGTCAGCGTCACGTTGCCGGCGTTGGTCACCACGAAGGTATAGGGGATCTGGTCACCCGCCACCGCCCCAAGCGCGATGCCCGAAATGTCGGCGATCTTGTCCAGCTCGATGGCAGCACCCTGCCCCAGCGGCACGACCGTATCCTCGTCCAGCGTCGGATCGGTGCCGGATTCGTCACTGACATCCACTCCGGCGGGGGAGGTCCCCGTCGCCGTCGCACGGTTGCGCACCTCGCCCGCGTTGATGTCGGCCTGCGTCACCGCATAGGTCGCGGTGAAGGCCGTGGAATTGCTTTCGCCGGGGGCAAGGCTGATCGGCCCGCCCGACAGAACGACGTCCGGCAGGGGGTCAGTCAGGAAGATGTTGGTCAGGGGCACGTTGCCGGTGTTCTGGACGGTGAAGCTGTAGGTGATCACCTCGCCGACCGCGGTGGGCGATCCGATGCCCGAGGCATCGGCCGTCTTGACCAGGGTGATCGACGGGGTCTGCACCAGCGGCGTGACCAGCGGGATGTCATTGTCGACCGCCGTACCTGAATCGTCGTCGACCACGGTGCCGAACGGGTCGGTGCCCTGGGTCACCGCCTGGTTCACCACCTCTTGGTCGTTGATGTCGTCCTGCGTCACCGCATAGGTGCCGGTGAAGGTGGTACTGTCGGTCTGCCCCGGCGCAAGCGTGATCGGTCCCCCCGCCAGGAGGCCGCCCAGAAGCGGGTCGCTGACGGTGACGCCGGTCAGCGTCACGTTGCCGGTGTTCGTCACCTCTAAGGTGTAGACGATCGGTTCGCCCGGCACGACCGGGGTCGACAGGCCCGAGGTATCGGCACGCTTCACCAGTGCGATGGAGGGGGCGAAGGCCGGGATCACCGGGGTCGGGTCGTTCTCGCCCGCCTCGTTTGCCGCGCGGTTGCCGTTCGGATCGGGATCCGCGCCGTCGTCCGACAGGTCGCGAAGTTGCGGATTGGTGGCCGAGGTCTGGCCCGAGAGCGCGCCGACGGCATCGACCGTCGCCTGGTTCTCGTAGCGCCCGCCCGAGGGCAGGACCGGCGGCAGCGGCGCGGTCGGCTGCACCCGCAGGGCGAAGTCGATCTGGCAGCTTGCACCGATGGCCAGGCTGAAGCCGCTCGCCACTGTGGGCGCACCCGCGCCGTTGAAGCCCGCGTTCAGCCCGCCGCAGGTCCCCGAGGGGGCCGAAAGCAGGGTGTAGGACCCCGCCGCCAGCGGATCGGTCGCCGGGCTTGCCAGGCTGACCTGGGTCCCGAACAGCGGCGCCGCGCCGTCAAGGTCATCGGCGACCGTGACCGCGTCCAGCGCTTCCAGGCTGAGGTTCTCCACCACCAGGGTGAAGGGCACGTTGAAACTGCCGTCCGCGTTCAGCGTCACCGCTCCGGCGCGCTTGGCGATGCCGACGCTGGCCTGCGGGACCAGCGGATACAGATAGCCGGTTGCCGCCGTATTCCCGGGAAGCGTGATCGCACCGATCACCGTCGGACTCGAAACGGTGCCCCCCGCCGTGCCGGCCGAGGTCTGGCCATCCGCCAGCCGCGGTTCGTCCACCGCGCCACGGGTGATGGTGTAGCTGCCCTCGGGCAGCAGCGGGAACAGGTAGCTGCCATCCGGCGCGGTGGTCACGGTCTGCGAGACCGACGTCCCGTCCAGCGCGGTCCCGCTCAACGTCATCGTGACGCCGCCGACGAAAGTGTCGCCCGTGGTGATCGCGCCGTCATCGGCGAAGTCGCGGAAGACCACACCTGCGATCGAGGAGGCGTTCACCACCACCGAGCCGAAATTCGTGTTGTTGTCCGGGTTGATATCGCGCGAGCTGGTCCCCACCGAGGCGGTGTTGAACCGCGTCTGCGGCGAGATGGCGATCGAGACCACCCGCACCGGCACGGTGATTGTCGCGGTGCCGCCGCTGGCAAAGGTGTTCAGGCTACAGGTGAACGAGGTCCCCCCCGCCGCCCCGGTACAGCTTGCCGCCGGGGTGGAATCGGTGGTCGAAATCGTCGGCGGACCGGTCAGTTCCATGCCCGGTGGCAGGTCGTCGACCAGGTTGGTGCCGTCGGCCTCGGCCAGAAGCGCGCCGGCGTTGTTGCGCACCAGGATCGTCCAGGTGAAGGGATCACGCAGGTTGACCGAGGCGGGACTCGCCACCTTGGAGACCAGCTCGATATCGGTACGGGTGCGCACCGTGGTGACTTCATCCTCGGTGTTGTTCAGTGGATTGCTCTCGAACCCGGCCAGCACCTCGTCGGAGGACACGGTCGCCACGTTGGTCGTGCTGCCCTTGGCAGCGCCGCGCATGGTGACCAGCATCACCCGCTCTTCCCCGGCCGGGACCGTGCCGAAGGTGCAGGTGATCGTGCCGCCCAGGCTGCCCACTGCCGGAAGCGTTCCACAGCTGCCGCCCGGCGCCGAGACCGAAACGAAGGTCAGGCGATCCGCGGGCAGCGTGTCGGTGATGTTGAAGTTCTCGGCCGCCGAGGGCCCGTTGTTGCGCGCGGTGATCGTGTAGACCGTGTCATCGCCCACCGCCACCGGGTCGACGCTGTCGGTCTTGTTGATCAGAAGGTCCAGCACCGGATCTTCCACCTCGGTATCGACCGAGTCGCTGTTGTTCGTCGTATCGGTCTCGGGCGTGTCGGTCGCCACTGTGACGCCGTTGGTGATGGTGGTGCCCCGGGTCACGTCGTTCGGGCGGACCAGGATGGTCACGGTCTGTTGCGCCCCGTTGCCGAGCGTGCCGAAGTTGCAGACGATGGTATCGTTGCCCAGCGCGGTCGGTGACGAGGTGCTGGGCGTCGTGCAGGACCCGGTCGATGGCGTCGCCGAAACGAAAGTCAGCCCGGCGGGCAGCGTATCGGTGATCCGCACCGCCTCGGCCGAGCTGAGCCCGTTGGCGATGTTGGTCGCGGTGACGACATAGGTCAGCGTCTGACCCGCGACCGAGGGGTTGGGCGTCGCGGTTTTCGCGACCGTCACGTCGGCACGCGGCGTCACGGTAAAGGTCGCGCTGCCGCTGTTGTTGCCCAGCGCGTTGTCGGGCGTCACCGACGAGATCGCGCTTGCACTGTTCGTGCGCAGTCCACCGTCACCGCCCGGACGGACCGAAACCGTCACCGTGGCGCAGGTTGCCGCCGAACATACCGGAACCGCGGTAAACGAGCAGTCCAGCCGCGCGCTGGTTCCTCCGGTCGACACCACGGCGCAGCTGCCGCCGGTGGTGTTGCCCGGGCTCAGCGAGTAGGAGACGACCCCCGCGCCAGTCGGACCGGTGGCACTGTTGATCAGGCCCAGAAGATCGTCCGACAGCGTCACCGACTGCGACGTGACCGGCCCGGCATTCGTCAGCTGGATGGTGAAGGTCTCGACATCTCCGGCGACGACGGTTCCCGGCGCGGCGGACTTCGTCACGCTCAGGTCGGCCGCACCCTCCGGCACCACGCTGCCGACGCCGACGTCGATGGTGTTGTTGCCGAGGTCCGGGTCCGGGAAATTCGGGTTGGGCGAGGTGACGGACAAGCCGTTCGTCAGCGTCCCGGCCGCCGTGACCAGCGTGGTCAGCACCGCTTCCGGCGTGCTTTCCCCGACGCCGAGCGGTGCGCCTGCCGTGTAGTCGCGCGAGCAGGTCACGCTCAGCGGTCCCGTCCCGCTGGCGGGCGAGCAGGTCCAGCCGCTCAAGGCGATGCTGGTCAGGTCCAGGCCCGCGGGCAGCGTGTCGGTCATCACCACTGTCCCAACGAAGGGGCGGTTGCCCAGGTTCGTCGTGCCGATCCGCCAATCATAGCTGTTGCCGATGACGGCCAGCGCCGGGCTCGGACCCGACTTGTTCGCCCGAAGGTCGGCGGTCGGTTGCGAGATGGTCGCGCCGCCGTCGGACGCGGTGTTGTTGCCCGGAACCGGATCGACCGGCCCGGCCGAGGTGATGCTGGCGGTGTTGACCGGCGAGCCCACGGTCAGCGCCGTCGTGGCCACCTCGATGCTGCCCAGAGACACGTTCGCGCCCGGACCTGCCCCGCTGGCCCGCGTGCATTGCACCTGCTGTCCGGTCGTCGTGCAGCTCCAGCCGCTGCCAGCCGAAGGCGTCACCGAGACGATGCCATAGTTTGCCGGAATGGTGTCGGTGATGACGATGGGGCCCAGCACCGGGTCGCCGGAATACTGCGCGCTCAGCGTGAAGACCACCGGATCGCCGACGAAGACGGAACCCGACGGCGCGCGCGACTTGGCGATCGACAGGTCGCTGCCCGCAGTGACGGTGGTGTTGAAGGTCGCGGTGTTGTTCGCGGTGATCGGGTCGCTCGGCGTCACCATCTGCACGCTGCCCGCAACCGTGAGCGTCGACCCCGCCGCCGCGAAGATCTGCCCGGTGATGTCGCGGCTGACGCTGCTGCCCACCGGGATCGTTCCAGCCACAGTGCAGCTGTAGGTCGATCCCGCCAGGGTGCAGCCTGCCGGGGCGGAGGTATTGGTCAACCCGGTCGGGATCGGAACCGTGAAGGTGAAGTTCGTGACCGGGTCCGGCCCGTTGTTGGTGGCCGTGAAGCTGTAGGTCGCGATGCTGCCCGAAGAGGCCGTCGCCGGCCCCGTCACGGTCAGGCCGATGTCGGCGCCCTCGGTGACCGTCGTGGTCTCGGTCACGTCGTTGTTGGCGGCGTTGGTTTCCGGCGCAATCGTCGGCACGCGCGCGCCCATGACCACGCTGCCCTGCACGGTCGTGCGCACGCCCGCCGTGACCGAAGCGCTGGCGCTATCGGCCAGCGGGGGAACCGTACAGGTGACGGTGGCCGGTCCGGTGGCGGGAAGCGGCGAACAGCCGGTGATCGTGCCGGAGGCGCTTTCCAGCACCGTGCTGGCCGGAATGATCAGCTGCAACGTGTTGCCGGGGGCATCGTCGAAGCCGTTGTTCGTGACCGTCACCTGATATGTCACCAACCCGCCGGCCGGTGTCGGGTCCGACCCGGCGTCGTTGATGTTGGTGACCCAGTCCACATCCTGCGCCGTCGCCGCAGCCGTGGCCGAGAAGAGCGTGAGGATCGCGATTCCCGCGACGCGCGAGAGGCGTCGGGCGGCGCGGCGGGGGGTTAGGAGGGCGAGGACGCAAGCAAGAACCAGAACTACCAGAACAGACACCATGCTCAACATTTACCAATCACCGGAATATCCGGCCCCTGCGCTTCCATCACGCATCCGCTTCTAAGTGGCCGGGTTCCCGACTTCAAAGCGCAGATTGCCGCGACGCTTCAAATCTGGGCTGACGTTGCGGAAGTAACACAATCTGGCCGCGTCGAGCGCCAGATGCGCTAGATCAGGGGCGCGATCTGCCGCGCTGATACGACTTGGCTCGGGTGTTGAACCCCGACGAAGCGGACAGCGCCCTGCCGACCGGCAGCGCCCCATGCGCTGTGCGAAGCGATCTTCGCCTGATCCAAGGCGGCGATGCGGTCCTGACGACAAGAGGCCGCTGGAACCTCGCCACCGGTCAAGCGTTGGGCCGGTTTGGACAGGAAGCGCTGATGGTGAGGTCGATATCCACGGTTCCCGGCATGGCCGATCTGATCGCCCGCTTCGACTGGGCCGCCACACCGCTTGGACCGCGCGAAAGCTGGCCGCAAAGCTTGAGGACCGCCGTCGACATCCTGCAGAATTCTGGCCATGCCATGCAGCTGGCTTGGGGGCCGAAGCGGACGATCCTTTACAACGATGCCTATGCCCCGATGCTGGGCGCCCGGCATCCGACGGCCCTTGGCCAACCCTTCGATGTGGCCTGGCCGGAGATCTGGCCAGAGATCCAGCCCCTGGTCGACAAGGTCTTTGAGGGAAACACCATCCGCAACGTGGAATTTCCGCTGGTGATGACGCGGAACGGCTATCCCGAGGAGACCTGGTGGAACTTTTCCTATTCGCCGGTGCGGGACGAGACCGGGGCCGTAAGGGGCCTGCTGAACGTCACGGTGGATGCCACCGCGAAAGTGCGGGCCGAACGGGCTGAACGGGCGCTGCACGAAAGCGAGGAACGTCAGGCATTTCTGTTGCGGCTGGGCGATGAACTGCGGCCGCTTGCCGATGCCGCGATGCTTCGGGCCCGTGGCTGTGAACTTCTTGGGAAGCGCCTGAATGTCGCGCGAGTTTATCATCTGGAGTACGACCCGGCACAGGGGGTCGGCGTGATCGCCGACGATTTCCGGACCGGGGGCCTGCCAAGCCTTGCGGGCCGCTACCCTTTCAAGGCGCTCCGCACGACCTATGAGCACGTCGCCGGGGGCGCGACCTGGATCATGCCGGACATGACCGCCGATGAAAGCCTCGCCGCCTCTGAGCGCGAGGTTTTCCTCACGCAGGGCGCGATGTCCTGGGTGGACGTCCCGCTGCTGAAGGACGGGAAGCTGGCAGGCGCCCTGTGTGTGGTCGATGATCGGCCGCGTGTCTGGACGCCGCAGGAAACCCGGCTGGTGGAGGACACCGCAGAAAGGCTTTGGGCCTTGATGCAGCGCGCCCGTGCCGAGGCGGCGCTGCGGGAAAGCGAGATCAGGTTCCGGCAATTCGGCGCCTCGTCGCTGGCGGCCATCTGGATCAGGGACGCCAGGAGTTTCGCCTTCGAATATGTGAACGACACGGTAGAGCGCGTGTTCGGCCTGACCCCGCAGCAACTGGCAGCGGATGAACGGGTGCTGGGGGCGTTGATCGTGCCCGAGGAGCGGGATGATATGTCGCAGCGGGTGCTCCGGATCGCCCGGGGCGAGACCCTGATCAGCGAGTACCGCATCCGGCGGGCCAGCGACCAAAGCTTCCGCTGGATCCGCAGCATCGGCTTCCCCATCCACGATACCCGGGGCGAGGTGGTGCGGATCGGCGGCATTGCCGAGGACATCACCGAGACCAAGCTCGCACGCGAGCACCAGCAGGTGCTGGTCTCGGAGCTGCAGCATCGGGTGCGCAACCTGATGACGGTTATCCGCACCATCGCCGCGCGCACGGTGCGCGGGGCGGCGACGCCCGAGGACTACCGCAACAGCCTTGACGGCCGGCTGACGGCACTGGCGCGGGTACAGATGCTGCTCACCCGGTCGGCCAGTCGCGGCGCGCCGCTGCGCGAGGTGATCGAGGCCGAGCTTCGCGCCAAGGCCGAAGATGACAGCCGGTTCGACCTGTCAGGGCCGGAGGTACAGCTTTCCCCCAAGGTGGTCGAGGTGCTGGCGCTGGCTTTCCACGAGCTTTGCACCAATGCGATGAAATACGGCGCGCTGTCGGTGCCGGGCGGGGTGATCCGGGTCCGCTGGCGGCGGATGGATCGCGAGGGTTTCCCCTGGCTGGAGCTGGCCTGGGTCGAGACCGGGGCCCCGCTCACCTCGCCCCCCGCACGGCACGGCTTCGGCAGCGAACTGATCGAGCGGCGTATTCCTTACGAGCTGGGCGGGCGGGGGGTGCTGAGCTTCGCGCCGGGGGGCGCGACCTGCCACCTGGAGTTTCCGCTGCAGGATCATGAAAGCGTACTGGACACGGAGGCGCCGCCGCTCGCCGCGGTCTTTGGAGGAGTGCTCGACATGGCAAACAAGCTGGATCTGGGAAACCGTAAGGTGCTGGTGGTCGAGGATGACTTCTACATAGCCGCCGATCTGGCGGCCTCGCTGCGGGATGCGAAGGCGATGGTGCTGGGTCCCTACCCGTCAGAGGCCGAGGCGCTGGAGGCGGTGGGGTTGGAGGCTCCGGAGGCGGCGGTGCTGGACATCAACCTGGGCGACGGGGGGCCGAGGTTCGACCTTGCCCGCCAACTGCGGCGGCGGGGGATCCCCTTCGTCTTCCTGACCGGCTACAGCAGCGAGGTCATCCCGGAGGACCTGTCGGATGTGCCGTTGATCGAGAAACCGACCGATTTCCACAGCCTGATCGACCTTCTGGCGACGTTCTAGGCTTCTTTCGTGATCGCCCAAGCCCGGGCCAGATCGCGGGTCAGGCGGGTTTCGGCTTCGGCCCGGGCGGTCGGATCGGGCAGACGCAGGGCATGGGCCGGGTGCAGCGAGATCAGGACCGGGATGCCGTCCGGCCCGGCTTCCTCCGTCCCGCAGCGCTGCAAAAGCCGCGCACCGGAGCCGGTCAGAGCCTCGGCCGCCGTCGCACCCAGCGCCAGGATCAGCTTCGGGCGCAAGAGCTTCCGTTCCAGGTCCAGCCACCATCGGCACTGCACAACCTCGCCCGCCGTGGGCCGCTGGTGCAGTCGCCGCTTGCCACGGGGCAGGAATTTGAAATGCTTCACCGCATTGGTGAGATAGGCCGCGCTGCGCGACAGCCCGGCAGCCGTGGCGCAGCGGTCGAAGACCTGGCCCGCCGGACCAACGAAGGGCCGCCCGGCCAGGTCCTCGGCATCGCCCGGCTGTTCGCCGACGATCATGAGTCCGGCATCCCCCGGTCCCTCGCCAGCGACGGCCTGGGTCGCGCAACCGCCGATGGGACAGCGCCGACAGGCGTCCAGCGCGGGCTTCATCGTGGCGAGGCTCAGGCCCTCGGGCAAGGCCGGGCGCTGTGGGAGAATTCGCTCGACATGGGGCAGGGGAAAGGTCGGCGCCGCCTCCTGCATCGCGCGGGCGCGGGCGGGGGCCTGGCGGATCATTTCCGGGATCAGCGCGGCCTCGGGCAGGTTCTTCCAGTATTTGCGCGGCATCTCGGAGGTCATGGCCGAGACCATCAACCGCGCGGGGTTGAAGATATTGGCGAAATAGGTCCGCCAGAGGTCTTCGGTCGCGTCCGGCGGCGGGCGGGGGCCGGGTTCGGTCAGGGAAAACGACAGCTGTCCCGCCTCGAAGCGGGCGGTCAGTCCGGGCGTGGCGATGATCCAGTCCATGTCACCGAAGCGGCGAGCGAAGAAGGGCGCGGCGGCCTCGACGATGGGATGGTCGGGCTGGAACCAGGCGGCAAAGGCGCGACGGGTGGCACCGGGCGCAGACAGTTCGCGAAAACGGACGAAAGCGTGCATCTTGTGGATGTCGCGGTGGACGGCCTTTTCCTGCTGGAGCAGCCGGAGCATCGCCACGTCCGACCGGTCGCCCCAGCGCAGGCTGCCCTCCGACAGGCGGAGGACGAGGTCGTAGGCGCGGTGAAATCTTTCCGGGTCCGAATGGCAGAGCGCGGTCTCCAGCGTGGCGATCGCCTCGCGCGGAAGGTGCAGCGCCTTGCCCTTCCCCGCGGCGACCTCTCCGCCCGCGAACAGGTCGGATCCGCCGTCCCCCTCGATCCGCCACAGAACCTGCCCGGCCGGGACACCCGCCAGCGCCAACGCACGCGCCCGGCTGCGCCAGATCGCGACGGTGCCGATCCGGGGCAGAAAAACGCTCAGCATCAGAAGAGCGTCAGCTGCTCGGCCCGGGGGGCGAACCGCGCGCGCAGGTTGACGTCATCCAGCCGTCGGCCCGGGGTCCAGCCCGGAAGCTGGATGAAGGGCCGCGCATGACGCAAGACGCAGCCCATCCGCGTCAGATCCTCATAGCGCAGCTCGCGATGGCGGCGGGCCTCGAGGATGCGGGTCACCGACCTGGCCCCGAAACCCGGGATCCGCAGAAGGGTTTCGCGCGGCGCCTTGTTCACCTCGACCGGAAAGCGGTCGCGGTTGGCCAGGGCCCAGGCCGTCTTCGGATCGACCTCAAGGTCGAGCATCCCCGCCTCGGGCACGATCTCGGCCAGATCGAAGGCATAGAACCGCAGCAGCCAGTCGGCCTGGTACAGGCGGTGCTCCCGCAGAAGCGGCGGGCGGATCAGGGGCAGCAGCTGCGAGGCATCCGGGATCGGCGAGAAGGCGGAATAGTAGACCCGTCCCATCTGGTAAGATGCATAAAGCTGTGCAGCAGTGGTCAGGACCTGCCCGTCGGTCGCCGCATCGGCCCCGACGATCATCTGGGTCGACTGGCCGGCGGGCGCGAAGCGGGCGGGCCGGCTGCCCCGGTGACCGGTCTCGCGCGAGGCTTCGCGCCGCGCCCGCACATCGGCCATCGCCTTGCGGATGGTCTGGCCGGATTTCTGCGGGGCGAGCGCCGTCAGCGCCGTCTCGGTCGGAAGCTCCACATTGATCGACAGCCGGTCCGCCCAGCGCCCCGCTTCCTCGATCAGCTTGGGGGCGGCGTCGGGGATGGTTTTCAGGTGGATATAGCCGCGGAATTTCTCGGCCTCGCGCAGGGTGCGGACGATGCGGACCATGTCGGCCATGGTGTCGTCGGGCGAGCGGATGATGCCCGAGGAGAGGAACAGCCCCTCGATGTAGTTGCGGCGGTAGAATTCGACCGTCAGCCGCACGACCTCCTCGACGGAGAACCGTGCCCGCTCCACACGGGACGAGGCCCGGTTCACGCAATAGGCGCAGTCGTAGATGCAGAAGTTGGTCATCAGGATCTTCAGAAGCGAGATGCATCGCCCGTCGGGGGCATAGGCATGGCAGATCCCCGCCCCGCCCGAGGACCCAAGCCCGGCGCCATCCGCAGACGACCGCCGCTCGCCGCCGGAAGAAGCGCAGGACGCATCGTATTTTGCGGCATCCGCCAGGATCGCCAGTTTCTCGGACAGGGTGCGCTTGGCCATTTGTTCACTATATGTTCTAAATACGCTTCCGGGCAAGCCGACAGGGCGCTTCACACGCCATTGTCATCGGTCCGGACGGTAGGTGCTAATACAGCCCCAGGCCCCGCATGATCGGCGGCCAGTCCTTGATCCGCTTGCGGGCCTTCTCGGGCGCGCGACCGGCGACTTCGTGGATCAGCACGTTCATCAGCGTGGTCATCGGGCCGGTGCTTTCCAGGAAGGCATCGACCTTGGTCACGACATGGAAGACGAAGGGCGTCTCGGCGCTGGCCCAGGTATTCAGCTCGTCCGTGACCACCACCACCTGCATCCCCAGCTCCCGCGCGGTCTGCAGGATGGGCAGCGCCTCGCGCGCATAGGGGGCCATGTCGACCATCACCAGGCAGCGCGTCTCCTCGGCCCGGCGGAACGACGGGATCCATTCCACCAGTCCCCCGTCATGCGGCGACAGGAACCGGACCGACCCCCGGACAATGGCCAGACGGCGCGCGAAATCCTCGGCGATGCCGCGGATGGTCTGGAAGCCGGTGACGAAGACCTCGTCCGCCGATGCGATGGCGTCGATGGCCTGCGGCCAGGCGGGTTTCTCCACCTCATGCGCCAACGCCAGCACCGCATCGGCGTCGCGCTTCAGGATCGCACCGATCTCTCCATCCAGCAGCCGGAAATAGCGGTCCGAAGGCGAGACATGGGCATGGACCAGCGCCGCCTGCAGGTCTTCCTTCAGCCCTTGCAGCCCCTTGTAGCCCGCCCGCTTGAGAAACCGGCTGACGGTGATCTCGCTGACACCCGTTTTCGCGGCGATCGAGGCACCGGTTTCCAGCCCCAGCGTCGCCTCGTTCAGGATCAGCCACTGGGCGATCACCGCCTCGGATTTGGTCAAACCCCCGGAAATGCCGCGCAATCTTGCGGCAAGAGGCGATTCTTCGGGGGCGGATGGCAGTTCGTTCATGACAGAGTTTACAGCAAATCTACAGAATGATAGCGTTCTGTCATGAACATAACATGCCCGAGTCGCCCCCGCCAAGCCCTTTTGCCCCGGCGGACCGACCCGAAGGTACCAATCGGGAGAAGATCATGAAGGCATTTGGATTGGCCGCCGCGCTTGCCACGGTCGCCGGGATGGCCCAGGCCGACGGCAAGCTCGCGCTCTACAACTGGGGCGACTACATCAACCCCGAGGTCCTGACCCGCTTCACCGCAGAAACCGGCATCGCGGTGACGCTGGACACCTATTCCTCGAACGAGGAGATGCTGGCGAAGATCCAGGCCGGGGCGACCGGGTATGACATCGTCTTCCCCTCGGTCCACATGAACGACATCATGATCAAGCTCGGCCTTCTGGAAAAGACCGGCATCAACACCGCGCCGGACTTCAAGAACATCGACCCGGCGTTTTTCCGCGCCAAGGAAGACCCGAGCAGCGAATACTGCCTGCCCTATGCGTGGGGCACGGTCGGCATCTTCTACAACGAGGACATCACCGGCCCGATCACCGGCTGGGCGGATTTCTTCGCCATCCCGGAAAAGACCGGGGCGAAGATCACGCTTCTGGACGACATGCGCGAGGTGCTGGCCATCGGTCACATCATGAACGGGACCTCGGTCAACTCGACCGACCCGGCCGAGGTGCAGGCCGCGGCCGACTACGTTCTGGCGCACAAGGCAGCCGTCAACGCCTTCACCTATGAAGTGCCGCCGATGCTGACCTCGGGCGATATCGCGGCGGGGCATTTCTTCGTCGGCGGCAACGTCTTCTTCACCGAGATGCCGAACATCAAATACATCATCCCGGCCGAGGGCGGCACGATGTATCAGGAGAACATCTGCGTGCTGGCCTCGGCGCCGGACAAGGAGAACGCGAAGAAGTTCATGGAATTCTACCTGAAGCCCGAGATCGCTGCCCTGAACGTCGCGCAGCAGTTCAACGGCACGCCGAACATCCCGGCCAACGCGCTGACGCCAGAGTTCATCAGGTCGAACCCCAACATCAACGTGGGCGCCGATACGATGACCCGCCTGCAGATCTTCGAGGATATCGGCGCGGCGCTGAAGCTTTACGACCGGGCCTGGAACACGATCCGCACGGCGCAGTGAATGGCTGACCTTCTGGAGATCACTGCGGCGCGGCGGGAATTCGTCACGCCGGAAGGCGGGCGGCTGGCCGCGCTGGACGGGGTGGACCTGACGGTCGGCGCGAACGAGTTCGTCACTTTGCTTGGCCCCTCGGGTTGCGGAAAGACCACGCTTCTGCGCGCCATCTCGGGCTTCGAGATGCTGGACAGCGGGACGATGCGGCTGGGGGGCGCGGATCTGACCGCCCTGCCCCCCTTCCGCCGCCCGGTGAACACCGTGTTTCAAAGCTATGCCCTCTTCGGCCACATGACCGTGGCGCGGAACGTGGGCTACGCGCTGGAGGTGGCGGGGGTGCCGCGGCCTGCGCGCGACGGTCAGGTCGCCGAGGCGCTGGAGAAGGTCGGCCTCTCGGGCCTCGGCGCCCGCAGGCCGGGGCAGCTCTCCGGCGGGCAGCGGCAGCGGGTGGCGCTGGCCCGCGCGATCATCGCCAAGCCCCGGCTTCTGCTGCTGGACGAACCCCTGTCCGCGCTGGACCGCAACCTGCGCCAGCAGATGCAGCTGGAGCTGAAGACGCTGCAAAACAACCTTGGCATCGCCTTCATCTTCGTCACGCACGACCAGGAAGAGGCGCTGACCATGTCAGACCGGATCGTGGTGATGCGCGCCGGAAAGATCGAGCAGATCGGCACCCCGCGCGACATCTACCGCCGCCCGAGAAACCGCTTCGTGGCCGAGTTCATCGGCGAGACCAACCTTTTCCCGGTCACGGTGGACCGGATCGAGGGCGACCTGGCCCTGGCGCGAACGGCGGAGGGGGTGGAACTGTCGCTCCCCTCGAGCGGGCGGTCGGTGGGCGAGCGGATCACCGCGATTCTGCGCCCGGCGGATTTCACCTTGGGCCGCGAAGGCATCGCCGGACGGGTGACACGGGCGGTCTATCTGGGGTCGGATCTCTACATCTTCGTCCAGCCACAGGCGGGCGGACCCGAAATCCGCGTCATCGCCCGCGACGGTGCGGGCCTTGCCGAAGGTGCCGCGGTGCGCCTGGCGCATGACCCGGCGCAGGTGCATGTGCTGGAGGCCGCGTGATGGCGCTGAAGCGGCAATCCGTCGTGCTGGGGGTGCTGCTGGCCCCGGTCACGCTGTTCCTCGGCATCTTCTTCCTGCTGCCGCTGCTCATCATCGCGCTTTTCTCGGTCCTCACCCCCGGCCTCTACGGCGGGGTGGAATGGGCCTTCTACCACTGGAACTACGGCCGCATCTTCGGCTGGGCCGACGGGCTGAACGAAATTTACGAGCCGATCTACCTGCGGATCCTGCTCCGCTCGCTCGCCTTCGCCGCCCTGACCGTCGTCCTGACGCTGGCCCTCTGCTACCCTGTCGCCTTCTGGGTCAGCCGGTTGTCAGAGCGTTGGCGGCTGGTCTTCCTGTTCCTGATCACCCTGCCCTTCTTCTGCAGCCTGATCGTCCGGCTCTACGCCTGGCTTCTGATCCTGAAACCCTCGGGCCTGTTGAACACGGTCCTGCTCTGGACCGGAGTGATCAGCCAGCCGCTAGAAATCCTCTACACCCCCACGGCGGTCGTCCTCGGCATGGTCTATGTCATGGTGCCCTTCATGTTCCTGCCGCTCTATGCCGCCGTCGACAACCTCGACCGCGCGCAGGTCGAGGCCTCGCTGGACCTTGGTGCCAACCGGGTACAGACCTTCCTGAAAGTGATCCTGCCGCAGACGCTGCCCGGCATCATGGGCGGGGCAGTGATCGTCTTCATCCCATCGGTCGGCAACTTCGTGGTGCCCGATGTGCTGGGCGGCGCGAAGGGGCTGATGATCGGCAACCTGGTGGAGCAGCAATTCCTCTCGGCGCGCAACTGGCCCTTCGGTTCGGCGCTGTCGATGATCATCATGACGGTGGTCCTGACCGTGCTGATGCTGTCGGTCACCCGGGCCAGAAAGGCAGGCGGCCATGCGTAACCCCGCAGGCTGGGCGGCGCTGACCCTGTTCTCGCTGGCCTTCTTCGCCTTCATCTACGCGCCCTTGTTCGTGATCATTGGCTATTCGTTCAACTCGAACCCGGTCAACATGATGATCTGGGAGAGGTTCACCTTCGACTGGTACACCGGCCTTCTGGGCCTGTCGGACCGGGCGACCGACGTGTCGAACCGGGCGGCCTATGTCGAAAGCACCGACCAGATGCTTGCCGCGCTGCGCACCTCGCTGACCGTGGCGGTCGTCACCACCACGATCTCCACCGTGATCGGCACCGCGACGGCCATCGCGCTGGCCCGCTACCGCTTCCGGCTGCGCGGGGTCTACAACGGCTTTCTCATGCTGCCGATGATGATGCCCGACATCGTGCTGGGGATCGGCCTTCTCATCTTCTTCGTCACCATCGGCATGAACCTGTCGATGTTGACCATCATCATCGGCCACTGCACTTTCCTCACCTCCTATGTCTTCATCATCGTCCAGGCCCGCATCGCCGGGATCGACCCCGCGCTGGAGGAAGCCTCGGCCGACCTCGGCGCCTCCGAATGGGTCACGCTGCGCAAGGTGCTCTTGCCCCAGCTCGCCCCCGGCATCCTGGGCGGGGCGCTTCTGGCCTTCGTCATCTCGATGGACGACCTCGTCATCACCTATTTCATCTCGGGCACCGGCGACACGACGCTGCCGGTCTTCATCTTCGGCATGATCCGCCGCGGCGTGAAACCCGAGATCAACGCCATCGCCACGCTGATCATCCTTGCCTCGGTGGTGATCGCAGCGCTGGGCCTGTGGCTTCGCAGCAGAAAGACCGACTGACATGACCCGACCCCGCGCCCGCGACCTGGGCCTGCCCTTCCCCGGCACGCCCGGGCCGCTGAACGCCATCACCGACGTGGTCGGAGTGGCCGTGGGCTTCTGCACGCTCACCGACCCGGCAAAGAAGATGCGCACCGGCGTCACCGCGATCCTGCCCCGCCCGGGGACCGAGCCGCAGCCGGTCTGGGCCGGGCACTATGCGCTGAACGGCAATGGCGAGATGACCGGCACGCACTGGATCAACGACGCCGGCTATTTCCTGGGTCCTATCCTGATCACCAACACCCACGGCGTCGGCGCCGCGCATACCGGCGCAACCCGCTGGATGATCGGCCACTATGCCGACTACTTCGCCAATCACCACGCCTGGGCGATGCCGGTGGTGGCCGAAACCTATGACGGTCTCCTGAACGACATCAACGCGCTGCACGTCCAGCCCGACCACGCCATCGCCGCGCTGGAAGCCCGCAGCACCGGCCCGGTCACTGAGGGCTCCACCGGCGGCGGCAACGGGATGATCGCCTACGAGTTCAAGGGCGGCACCGGCACCGCCTCGCGCCGGATCGTGCTGGGCGGGCAGGACTACACCGTCGCCGCGCTGGTGCAGGCCAATCACGGCATCCGCCCCTGGCTGACCATCCTTGGCCGCCCCGTCGGCCAGCTGATCCCCGAAGACACGCTGCGCAGTGCCGAAATGGGGTCGATCATCGTGATCCTCGCCACCGACGCCCCTCTCTCCGGCCTCGCGCTGCGCCAGGTCGCCAAGCGCGCCGCGCTCGGTATCGGACGCGGCGGCACCCCCGGCGGCAACAACTCGGGCGACATCTTCCTCGCCTTCTCCACCGCCAACCCGGGCCCGATGCCGCAATTCGCCCCTGCCGTGGCCCTGAAGCACGAGCTGAACATCGACCTGCTCGACGACCTCTATCTCGCCGCCGTGCAATCCGTCGAAGAAGCCGTCGTCAACGCCATGGTCGCGGGCGAGGACGTGCCGACCGTCAAGCCCGAGGGGATGATCTGCCGGGCACTGGACCACGAAAGGCTGAAGGCGATCTTCCGCGCCTGACGAAGTGCCACGACGCTTGATCGGCTTGCTGAACGATTGTATAGCAAGAGGGAGGGCATGGCGGAGGGGTCGCGTGGCGCAGGTTCGCAGGGAGTTCCCGCATCAGGTCGAGGTGGTCGAGAACCTGTGGATCCCGCTGCCGGACGGCACACGGCTGGCGGCCAAGCTGTGGCGCCCGGCCGAGGGGCGGCATCCGGCGATCCTGGAATACCTGCCGTACCGCAAGCATGACGGCACCCGAAGCCGCGACCAGGGGATGCACCTGTATCTGGCGGGGCACGGCTATGCCTGCCTCAGGGTCGACATCCGCGGCTGTGGCGAAAGCGAGGGGCTGCTGCATGACGAGTATTCAGAGGTCGAACAGCAGGACGGCTGCGACCTGATCGCCTGGATCGCGGGGCAGGACTGGTGCGACGGGCAGGTGGCGATGATCGGCATCAGCTGGGGCGGGTTCAACGGCTTGCAGATCGCGGCGCGTCAACCCCCGGCGCTGAAAACTGTGATCGCGGTGGGCTTCACCGACGATCGCTACGCCACGGATGTGCATTATATCGGCGGCTGCCTGTCGAAGGACAACCTGGACTGGTCGGGCACGATGGTGGCGGGCATGGACCTGCCACCCGACCCGGCGCTGCATGGGGCAGCCTGGCGCGACCTGTGGCTGCAACGGATCGCGGCAAACCGGCCCTGGGGGCTGACCTGGATGCAACACCAGCGGCGCGATGAGTATTGGCGGCAAGGTTCGGTCTGCGAGGATTTCGCCGCGATCCGGGTTCCGGTCTATGCGGTGTCCGGCTGGGCGGACAACTATTCGGAAGCGGTGCCCCGGCTGGTCGCGGGACTGGGAGCCGAGAGATGCCGCGGGCTCGTCGGCCCCTGGGCGCATTCCTTCCCGATGGATGTCACCGTCGGTCCGGCAATCGGCTGGCTGCAAGAGGTGCTGCGCTGGTGCGACCACTGGCTGAAGGGGCACGACACCGGGATCATGCAGGAACCGGCGCTGCGGGTCTGGATGCAGGAAAGCGTGCCGCCGCAGACCTGCTATCATGACCGTCCGGGGCGCTGGATCGGCGAAGACAGCTGGCCGAGCCCCCGGATCGAGGACTGGCGGCTCTATCCGGCCGGTGGCGGCTTGCGCGACAGGCCCGAGGCGGGGGCGGCAAAGCTGTGCTCGCCGCTCTGGGTGGGCGCGGCTGCGGGTGAGATCGGGCGCTATGGCGCGGATGCCGACTGGCCGACCGACCAGCGCGAGGATGATGGCGGCTCGCTGGTCTGGACGAGTGCGCCGCTGGAGGAGCGGGTGGAAATCCTCGGCACGCCCCGACTTCGGTTGCGGGTCGCCTCGGACAGGCCCCTGGCGCTGGTGGCGGTGCGGCTTTGCGACGTGGCACCGGACGGGGCCTCGACCCGGGTGACGCTGGGTCTGCTGAATCTCACGCATCATACCGGGCATGATCGGCCACAGGCGCTTGTTCCCGGTGCGCCGGTCGAGGTGGTGGTAGAACTGGACGACATCGCCCATGCCTTCCCGCCGGGGCACCGGATCGGGCTGTCGCTGTCCTCCGCCTACTGGCCGGTTGCCTGGCCTTCGCCCCAACTGGCGACGCTGACCCTCGACCTCGCCGCGACAGAGCTGGTGCTGCCCCGGCGCCCCCTGCGGGCGGAAGATGCGCAGTTGCGCCCCTTCGATCCGCCGGAACTGGCGCCGCAGAGCCCGGTGATCGACCATCCCGTCGCGCCCGCCCATCCGCGCCGGGTGACGCGGGACCTGTTGTCAGGCCGGATCACGGTGGATTTCCCGCGCTGGTGCTATGACCACGAGTTTCCCGACATCGGCATCCGCCAGGCCAGCGAAGGCCATGCACGCTATGAGATCACCGGCGACGACCCGCTGAGCGCGGCGATTGAAACCAGCTACCGGGTGGTGCAGACCCGCGCCGACGGGGTCTTCACCCATGACAGCTGCAGCCGGATGACCTGCGACGAAAGGACTTTTCATATCTGGGCGGAGACCGTGATCCGGGAGAACGGGGAAGAGATCGCCCGGCAGGAATGGCGCGAAGAGATCGCGAGGGACCATCTGTAATGACCGCCGCGCATGGCCACGTCAGGGTTGACTTGGGCCGGAGGCGAAGAGCAAGGTTTGATCAAATGGCCCTGCCAGGCCAGAGGTGTGCATGAGAACCGAGACCGTGCCCCTGACCGGGCCAAGTCCAGGCACGACGCGAACCCTGACCCGCCATCACTGGGGGCAGGCAGGGGCAAGGCCCAAGGTCTACCTGCAAGGCGGGCTGCACGCCGACGAGATGCCGGGTCCGCTGGCGCTGTATCACCTGATGCAGATGCTGGACACCGCCGAGGCCGAGGGGCGCATCGCCGGGCATGTGGTGGTGGTGCCGCTGGCCAACCCCATCGGCCTGTCGGAATGGCTCTTGCACAAGCCCGTGGGGCGGCGCGACCTGGAAGGGGCGCACAACTTCAACCGGGGCTATCCCGACCTTGCCGCCCTTGTCGGCGACGGGCTGGAGGGGCAGCTGAGGCCGGACCCGTCGGCGAATGTCGCCACCATCCGCGCGGCCTTCGGCAAGGCGCTTGCGGGCGTGAAGATCGAAACCGAGGTCGACGAGCTGCGCATCCGGCTGATGGAGGCGACGCATGACGCCGACATCGTCCTCGACCTGCACTGCGACCACCGGGCGGTGATGCATTTCTACGCCTCGACCGCGCGGCCCGAGATCACCGATCTGCTGGGCCGCTCTACCGGCTCGGTGCTGGCGCTGATCGAGGACAGCTCGGGCGGGAATGCCTTCGACGAGGCGCATACCGCCCCCTGGCGCAGCTTGCAGGCGCGGTTCGGCGCAGCGGTGCCGGTGCCCTGCTTCTCGACCACGCTGGAATATCGCGGGCAGCACGACGTGTCGGACGCGGTGGCGGCCAAGGATGCCGAGGGGCTGCTGGCCTTCCTCGCCGGTGTCGGCGCGCTGACCAGCGGCCCGGCCCCCGCGCATGGACCGGCGGAGGAAATGCCGCTGGCGGGCGCGGTGGAATTCACCGCCCCCATCGGCGGGATCGTGACTTGGGTGATGCAGCCCGGCGACCGGGTGGCAGAAGGGCAGCTCCTGGGCCATGTCACCGACCCCACGACCCGCCGACGCGAGGACATCCTCGCGCCCACCGCCGGGCTGTTGTTCCGGCAGGAGCTGTGGACCACCTGCCTCAAGGGGCAAGGGCTATGCCATGTGGCGGGGCTGGAAATCCGGCGGCAGGGCGACCTGCTGTCCGACTGAACCATAACAAGACAGGGAGTGACGCAGATGATCGGAAAGGCAAGCAGGATCGCGCGGTGGCTGGCCGGGGCGGCCACGGCTCTGGCCCTCGCCGCGGGGCCGGGGATGGCGGATGATGTGCTGGATCGCGGGGTCGGTTCGGAATGGGCCTCGCTTGACCCGCAGGTGAATTTCGATGCGGCGGCGGGCTGGATCCAGTCGGACGCCTACGAAGGGCTCGTCACCTACAACAGCAAGGGCGAGGTGATCCCCGGCGCCGCCGAAAGCTGGGAGATGAGCGACGATGGCAAGACCTATACCTTCCACCTGCGCGAGGGGCTGAAATGGTCCAACGGCGATCCGCTGGTGGCGCAGGATTTCGTCAATTCCGCCCTGCGGACGCTGAACCCTGAAACGGCTTCGGAAAAAGGCTATTACTTCTATTCCGTCATTCAGGTGAAAGGCGCGAAAGCCCTTGCCGATGGCGAGACGAAGGACCCCGCCACCTTCGGCATCACCGCCCCCGATCCCATGACCGTGGTGGTGGAGATGCTGAACCCCGCCCCGCACATGCTCGATCTGATGGGCGCCTTCCAGTTGGCGCCGCTCCATTCGCCGTCCTTCGCCGCCAATGGCGCCGCCGGGTTCATCGACCCGGCCAAGGTCGTCTCCAATGGTGCCTATGTGATCAAGGAAGTGGTTCCCCAAAGCCATGTGCTGCTGGAACGGAACCCGAACTACTGGGATGCGGCCAATGTCCACATCCCCTTCGTGAAATACCATGTGACCGAGGATGTGGCGACCGAGCTGAAGCGCTTCCGCGCGGGCGAGATCGACATCACCTATGACATCCCGCTGAACCAGATCGAGGCGCTGAAGGCCGAGATGCCGGATCAGGTCCATATCTCGCCCTCGACCGAGGTGGTCTATTACGACTTCAACCTGACGAAAGAGCCGTTCAAGAACCCCGATCTGCGCCGCGCCCTGTCGCTGGCCATCGACCGCGAGGTGCTGGAAGGCAAGATCGTCAAGGGCGAGGCGATCCCGACCTTCTCCTTCGCAGGCGGCTTCGATCCGACCTACGCCGGGCCGCAGATCGCCGAAGCCTCCATGACCCAGGCCGAGCGTGAGGCTCTTGCGAAAGAGCTTTATGCCAAGGCGGGCTATGGGCCGGACAATCCGTTGAAGATCAACATCGTCTCCATCTCGTCCGAAGATGCGATCCGGCGCGCGCAGGGCGTGGCGCTGATGTGGAAGAAGGTTCTGGGGGTGCAGGCCGTCAATGACGCGCAGGAGCGCAAGGCCTGGCTCGACAGCTTCTATGCCGGAACCTGGGATGTCTTCGCCGACGATCTCGTCGGCGATTTCGCCGGGGCGGAGACCTTTCTCGCCTACCTGCGGCCTTCGGCCGATGCGGGCTACAACTGGGTGAAGCCCGAATATGACGCCGCGATGGACAAGGCGGCGCAGATGCCGGACAAAGCCTCGCGCAATGCCGCGCTCGCGGAGGCGGAGAAGCTTCTTCTCGACGACTACATCTTCGCGCCGCTGGCGATCATCCCGACGCGGCATCTGATCAGCCCGCAGGTGAAGGGCTTTGAAAGCTCGGTCGCGGGCTACAACAACTCGCAGTTCCTGACGCTGGAGTAGGGGCTGGGCAGGCACAAGCGATGCTGCGCTTCATCGGCAAGAGGCTCTGGGATGGCGGGCTGACCCTCGCCGCCCTCGTCACGCTGACCTTCTTCGTCATGCGGCTGGCGCCGGGCGGGCCGTTCTCGCGCAGCCGCAAGATCTCGCCCGAGGTGCTGGCCAACATCCAGGCGGCTTTCCACCTCGATGAGCCGGTGTGGAAGCAGTTCGCCCGCTATGTCTGGGGGCTGCTGCATCTCGACCTCGGCCCCTCCACCCGATTCCGCGACTATTCGGTGAGCGACCTGATCCTGTCGGGCCTGCCCTATTCGCTGACCATCGGTTTCTGGGCGGTGGTGGTGGCGAGCCTCGTGGGCGTGTCGCTTGGCATCATCGGGGCGCTGCGGCGCAACCAGCCCGCGGATTACCTGGCCGGGCTGATCGGGGTGGTCGGCATCGCCGTGCCGATCTTCGTGATCGGTCCGCTCTGCCAGCTTGTCTTCGGGCTGAAGCTCGGCTGGCTGCCGGTCGGCGGCTCGGGGCAGGGGTGGCGCTCGCTGGTGCTGCCGGTTCTGGTGCTGTCGCTGCCGAACATCGCCTATATCTCGCGGCTCACCCGGTCTTCGATGATCGAGACCCTGCGCGAGAATTACGTCCGCACTGCCCGCGCCAAGGGCCTTGGCGGCGGCCGGGTGCTCAGGGTGCATGTGCTGCGCGGGGCGCTTCTGCCGGTCGTCGCCTATCTCGGCCCGGCGACGGCGGCGATCATCACCGGCTCCATCCTGATCGAGACGGTCTTTGCCGTGCCGGGGATCGGGCGGCATTTCGTCGATGCGGCGCTGAACCGGGACTATCCCCTGGTGATGGGGATCACGCTGCTTTACGGCGCGCTGCTGATCTTCTTCAACATCGGCACCGATCTGCTGCGCGGCTGGATGGACCCGAGGTTGCGCCATGGCCGTTGAGCGCCCCTTGTCCACCTTTCAGCTTCAGCTACGACGCTTCGCGCAGAACCGGCTGGCAATGCTGTCAGTTTTCGTACTGGCGCTGATCGTTCTGGCCTGTTTCTTCGGCCCCTACGCCTTTCCCTTCGACGGGGAAGAGGCGGATTTCGACTATATCGGCGCGCCCATCGACTTTTCCTCGCCGCATCTTTTCGGCACGGACGATTTCGGCCGCGACCTTCTGGTGCGGGTGCTGGAGGGCGGACAGGTCTCGCTGACCATCGGCTTTCTGGGGGCGCTGACCGCCGGGGGGATCGGGGTGCTCTACGGGGCCATCGCGGGCTATGTCGGCGGCAGGCTCGACGGGCTGATGATGCGCTGCATCGAGATCCTTTACGGCTTTCCCTATGTGATCCTGGTGATCCTGCTCAGCCTGCTGTTCGGTGGCGGCAATGTGGCGCTGTTCGCGGCCATCGTCTTCACGCTGTGGCTGACACCCGCCGTCATCGTCCGGGCACAGGCGCAGTCGCTGGCGCAGCGCGAATTCGTCCAGGCCGCGCGGGCCGGGGGGATGACCGGCCCGGCCATCGTGCTGCAGCACATCGTGCCGAACTGCATGTCCACCGTGATCGTCTACGGCTCGCTTCTCGTGCCCGAGGTGATTCTGTCGGAATCGTTCCTCTCCTTCCTCGGCATCGGCATCAAGGAGCCGCAGGCAAGCTGGGGCAACCTGATCCAGACCGGCACCTCGGCGATGGACACCGACCTGCGGCTCCTGCTCCTGCCCGGAGCGTTGCTGGTCGCGGTGCTCCTCTGCCTCAACTTCATCGCCGACGGGCTGCGTGATGCCTTCGATCCCAATGACCGATAGCCTGCTCTCCATAAGGGACCTCAGCGTCCGCTTCCGCCTGGCCGAGCGCGAGGCGCTGGCGGTGGACGGCGTCTCGTTGGATGTGGGCCCGGGCGAAGTGCTGGGTATCGTCGGTGAAAGCGGTTCGGGGAAAAGCCAGATCCTCTATGCGATGATGGGACTTCTGGCCGCGAACGGGCGGGCCTCGGGGCAGGTGATGTTCCAGGGCCAGGACCTGCTGGCGCTGTCCCCGCGCGCGCTGGACAGGGTCCGCGGACTGGCACTGTCGATGATCTTCCAGGACCCGATGACCAGCCTCAACCCCTATATGCGGGTCGGCGACCAGCTGGCCGAGGGGCTGATCGTCCACAAGGGCATGGGCAAGGCCGAGGCGCGGGCCGAGGCGGTGCGGATGCTCGACCGGGTGCGCATCCCGGACGCCGCCGCCCGTGCCCGACGGTTCCCGCATGAATTCTCCGGCGGCATGCGCCAGCGGGTGATGATCGCGATGGCGCTTCTTGCCCGCCCACGCCTTCTCTTGGCCGACGAACCCACCACTGCGCTGGACGTCACCATCCAGGCGCAGGTGCTGGACCTGATGGCCGAGCTTGCGCGCGAGACCGGGACGGCGATCATCCTCGTCACGCATGACCTGGGCGTGGTGGCGCGGCTCTGCGACCGGGTGGTCGTGCTCTACGGCGGGCGGGTGATGGAGGAGGCCCCGGCGGAGCTTTTGTTCGACGCCCCCTCGCACCCCTATACCCGCGGGCTTCTGGCTGCGATGCCCCGTCTGGAAACCGCGCTGACCCCGCGGCTGGGCACGATCCCCGGCACGCCGCGCTCAGGCGGTGCGGTAACGGGCTGCCCCTTCGTCGACCGCTGCGAGGTCCGCCTGCCGGTCTGCGCGACCGACCGTCCGCCTCTGCGCGACCTCGGCGCCTTCGGCCCCGGACGCCGGGCCGCCTGCCACCTGACGGGGGCCGCATCATGACGCTGCTCGACGTGCGCAACCTCGGCGTCGGCTACCGGGTGCCCGGCGCCGGACTGTTCTCCGCGCCCCGTCTTCTGCCCATCGTCCACGACGTCTCCTTCACGCTGGAGGCGGGCCGCACCCTGGGCATCGTGGGGGAATCCGGCTGCGGCAAGTCCACCCTCGGCCGCGCCCTCCTGCGGCTGATCGAGCCTTCGGGCGGGCAGGTGCTGTGGCAGGGCGAGGATATGGCGACGATCCCCGACCTGCGCCGCCGCCGGTCCGAGATGCAGATCATCTTCCAGGACCCGGTCGCCGCGCTCGACCCCCGGATGACGCTGGCCCGCATCGTCAGCCGCCCGCTCGCCACCTTCGAGCCCGGCCTCACCCGCGCCGAGGCCCGCGCCCGCGCGATCGAGGCCCTGGGGCAGGTCGGCCTTTCCGCCGATTTCGCCGACCGCTACCCGCATGAGCTGTCCGGCGGGCAGGCGCAGCGCGTTGGCATCGCGCGGGCGCTGGTCGGCAGGCCAAAGCTCATCGTCTGCGACGAACCCGTCTCGGCGCTGGACGTCTCGATCCAGGCGCAGGTGATCAACCTCTTGATGGACCTGCAGGAAAAGATGGGCCTCGCCCTCGTCTTCATCTCGCACAACCTGGCCGTCGTGCGCCACATCAGCCACGAGGTGGTGGTGATGTGCCTCGGCCGCGTGGTCGAACAGGCGCAGCGGTCGGATTTCTACGCCCGCCCCCTGCACCCCTACAGCCAAGCCCTGATGCAGGCCGTCCCCGAACCCGACCCGCGGCGCGAGAAGGGCCGTGTCGGCACCGCGCTGGCCGGGGAACTGCCCTCTGTCCTGGCGCCACCACCCGGCTGCGTCTTCGCCAGCCGTTGCCCGCAGGCCGCCGAGATCTGCCGGACCACGCGCCCCGATCTGCGCGAGGTCGCCCCCGGCCGCCTTGCCGCCTGCCATTTCGTCGAGGAAACATGACCGATCTTGCCGCGCTCTGGGCCGCTGTTCCGCAGCTGTCGAACATCCACGCCAGCGCCGATGGCCGCTGGGCCTTCTGGTGCCTCGCCGGCCCCACCGAGACCGAGAATGTCTGGTGCGCGCCGCTGGACGGCTCCGCCCCGCCCCGGATGCTGACCGACGGGCAGGATCACTACCTCATCCGCGACGTGGCCCCCGACGGCAGCCGCCTGCTCCTCGCCCAGTCGCTGAACGCGAACGAGCATGACCACCTCCTGCTCCTCGACCGGGAAACCGGCGCGCTTCGGCAGATCACCCCGACGCAGGACACGCATTACGTCTATGGCGGGGCGTTTGCGGCGGACCAGGGCGCAGTCTTCTTCCTCGCGGATTTCGACTATGCCACGGATCAGGTGACGGCAGGCGCCTGGCTCTGGCGGCAGGACCTCGCCACCGGCGCGCGCACCTGCCTGGCGCAGGCGGACAGCCCGCCGCATTTCTACGTCGGCCCGCTGCTTTCGCCCGATGGCACCCGGCTTCTGTGGCACCGCAGCGACCGGGCGCCCGGCGGCTACCAGCTCTGGATCGTGCCGGTGGACGGGGCCCAAGCCCGGAAGGTGCTGGACCTGGGCGAGCGCAACAACGTGCTGGCGGTCTGGCTGGACGCGGACCGGATCGGCTTCGCCTGCGACCATGACGGGCGCGACCGGCTGGGGGTGTTGACCCTGTCCACCGGCGCGGGCGACTGGATCGCCGAAGAACCGCAGCTTTACCCCCATGCGGTGCTGGCCGGGACGGGGCAGGACTTCCTCTGCATTCACCACGAAGAAAGCCACACCCGCGCCGCGCTGGTCCGGGGGCATGACCTCCGCCCGCTCCCCAACCTCTCCGGCCGCCGCAGCCTTTTGCCCCATGCCGCCCTGCCCGACGGCGGCTGGCTGGCCGAGGCCTATGACGCCGACGCTCCGCATGATCTGGTGGCCGTGGCAGAGGATGGTAACTGCCGGGCGATCTGGCGCGCCGCACCAGAACCCGCGCGCCGCCACACCGCCCCGCAGGACTTCCGCTGGACCGCCCCCGACGGGCGCGCGCTGCAGGGCTGGCTTTACCGCCCGGACGGGGTGCCCAAGGGCCTCATCGGTTATGTGCACGGCGGGCCGACCTGGCATTCGGAGGATTGGGTGAACCCGAAGATCCAGTTCTGGGTATCACAGGGCTATGCCGTCCTCGATCCGAACTACCGCGGCTCGACCGGTTTCGGTTACGCACACCGCGAGGCGGTGAAAGAGGACGGCTGGGGCGGGCGGGAACAGGCCGACATCCGCGCGGGGCTGGAGGCGGCGCTGACAACCGGCCTCCCCGGTCCGGTGGCGGTGGCGGGCAATTCCTACGGCGGCTTCTCCAGCTGGTTCGCGATCACCCGCCATTCCGACCTGGTGACGGCCGCGATCCCGATGTGCGGGATGTATCGGCTGGACATCGACTACCACGCGACCGAGATGCCGCATGGCCGCGCCTACAGCGAGGAAATGATGGGCGGCACGCCCGAGGAGTTTCCCGAGAAATACGCCAATGCCTCGCCGGGGCGCTTCATCGACCGCATTCGGGGTCATGTGATGATCGTGCATGGCCTCGCGGATTCGAACGTGGGGCCTGAGAATACGCATACCGCAGTGCGCGAGTTGACGGCGGCGGGCATTCCGCATGAGGTGATGCTGTTTCCCGATGAAGGCCACGGCGTCTTCCGCCGCCCGAATGTCACAGCCTATCTGCGCGCCAGCGCGGCCTTTCTGCAGCGCGCCTTCCACGACGGAAGGCGCGAGGGCTGAGGGTCAGAACGGGCTCTCAACCGCCACGCCGGTAGGCAGGAAGTCGTCGACGTTCCCCGTCACCACCGTCGCCCCGTGGGCCAGTGCCGTGGCGGCGATCATCAGGTCGGCCCCGCGCGATGGGGCTCCAAAGACAAGCCGGTCAGGGCTGGCCGGGGCCGCGGCAGGCCAGGCGCTTGACGTTTGAACGGGTGCGGCGACGGATCGGCTTCAGCGCAGCCTCGGCGATCAGGGCGGGGGGCTTGCCGGTCAGCACCGCTTGCGAGGTGGCGATGGCCGACTGGCTCAGCGCGGCAAGCTTCTCCGAAGACATGCGGGCGTTTTCCGACGGGGCGACGCGCCACAGGCCCATCAGCCCCAGCATCCGCATCCCGATCACCATCTGCGCCTCGGCCAGCATGGTGCCGGTCTTGAGCGAAAGGCCGATCAGCTGGGCCGGGGTCATCATCGGATACATGGTCAGGTCCTTTGCAAAAAGCGCTCTCGGGCGGCGCGGTCATGCTCGCATGAAAAGCCGACAGGGGGACGACAGGGATGCGGACCCGGCGAAATGCAGCCTGTCACCCGTCCGTTGAGCCGCCGCAAAGTCTTGCCAGATCGTTAACGCGGTTTTTCAAGTCCTTGAAATCATGGGGCCGAAAATCTGCCCGCGCGCGGGCAGCCGCTCAGGCCTCGCCGAAGGCCTGGGCGAGCGGGGCAGGCAGGTCGAACTCCTCCAACACCCGCATCCGGCCCGCCGCGGACATCTTCCGGGCCGTCTTCCGGACGATATCCAGCGTCTGCTCGGCATCGCGACCGGCGGCGAAGGGGGTGAAATGGAACTTCAGGAAGACGAAGCAGATCACGTCCTCCAGCGCCTGCACCTCGGGGTCGCGCTTGATCCCCTCCTTGCGGAGCAGGACCCCGACCCGCTCGCAATCCCCGGCGGGAAAGCCCGCCTCCGCCATGTTCCCCGCCACCCGCTCGGCATGGCGCCGCCCTTGTTCCCGCCGCCAGTCCAGATATCCCGCCTTGCCCTCGGGGTAGTCCGACCGCGGCAGGAGCCAGCGTTCCACATGCTGCCCCCGCGCCGCGACCTGCAGGACATCGGAGGCCCCGGGAAACAGCCGCGCCAGCTCGGCACTCATCCGCTGCCCGTAGACCACCGCCTCGCCCTTCGGGTCGGCGGCGTTGGCCCGGTCGATCAACGCAAGCGCGCGATGCAGACGATCGGTCATTGTGCCCCCTTCGGCCTGGTGTAAACTCATCTTCGCGGTGCCCGGTGGGAATGTCACGGGCCGATGTTCCTGCGGAACCGTTTGACGTCTGGTTGCGATGTCGGAGGGGATGGGATGGGTGACATAGTTCCAAGCTTGCGAACCCCGCTGTGCGATCTTCTGGGCTGCGAGGTGCCGATCCTGCTGGCGGGCATGGGCGGGGTTGCCCGGGCCGAACTGGCGGCGGCGGTGGCGCGGGCCGGGGGCTATGCGATGCTGGGGATGGTCCGGGAAAGCCCCGACCTGATCGAGACCGAAATCGCGGCCTATCGCGCGGCGACGAACCGGCCCTTTGCGGTGAACGTGATCCCCTCTGCGACCGAGCCGGGGCTTCTGGACCGGCAGATCTCCCGCTGCCTGGACCTTGGCGTCCGTGCCTTCACCTTCTTCTGGGACGTGATGCCCGAGGTCGTGGCCCGGGTGAAGCGCGAGGGTTGCCTGGTCCTGCATCAGGTCGGCACGGTTCAGGCCGCGCGGCAGGCCGAGGCGGCGGGGGCGGATGTGATCATCACACAGGGGATCGAGGCCGGGGGCCATGTGCATGGCCGGATCGGCGCCTTCGCGCTGGCCGAGACGGTTCTTGCCGACGCGCGGGTGCCGGTGGTGGTGTCGGGCGGCATCGGTTCGGGGCGCGGGCTGGCGGCAGCGTTGGCCATGGGGGCACAGGGGGTGCAGTGCGGGACAGCCTTCCTCGCGACCGAAGAGGCCTGGGCGCATGACTATCACAAGCGGCGGGTGGTCGAGGCAGAGGGCGGCGATACGGTGCTGACCGATGTCTTCGTGCTGAACTGGCCGAAAGGGGCGGCGGTGCGGGTGATCGGCAACAGCGTCACGCAGGCCTTCGGCGACAACCTGATGGGCCACGACCCCGACACCCTGCCGCGTGAAGCGATTGCCGAGGATTCGGGCCAGCCGCTCCTGCGTTATTCCACGGACTCGCCGATGCGCCACACCACGGGGTCGCTGGAGGAGATGGCGCTTTACGCCGGGCAGGGCGCCGGGCTGATCCGCGATGTGATCCCGGCAGGGGAGCGGCTGCAGCGGATGGTCAAGGAGGCGGCGGACTGTCTGGCGGCGCTGCCGGGATGCGGACGATGACAAGCGACGATACCCCCGGCCGCTATGCCTCGCCGCCCTGCATGGCGGCGGAGGTCGACCCGACCTATTTCGACCCCGCCCATGTGGACCCGGAACAGGCGCGCGACGTGGCGCGCTGGCGCAAGGCCGAACGGCTGCGGCTGCGGGCGGAACGCGACGCGCTGAGCGTGGCTGAGCGCGCAGCGAAGGGCGAGGCGATCGGCGGGCACCTGCTGCGGTTCCTGGAGGCGCGCTTCGGCCGTCTGGCGGGCCGTGTCTTCTCCGGCTACTGGCCGATCAAGGGCGAGCCGGACCTGCGGCCGGTGCTGGCCAGCCTGCACGCCGCGGGGGCGCGGGTCGCGCTGCCGCTGGTCGAGGTGAAGGCCGCCCCGCTGGTCTTCCGCCGCTGGACGCCGGAGACAAAGATGGTGCGCGGCGACTGGAACATCCCGGTCCCCCCACCCGAGGCCGAGGCGGTGGTGCCCGAGATCGCGCTGGCCCCGGTGATGGGCTGGACGCAGGACCGGTTCCGGCTGGGCTATGGGGGCGGCTATTTCGACCGGACGCTGGCTTCACTTTCGCCGCGTCCCTTCACCATCGGGATCGGGCTGCAGTCGGCGCGGCTGGCGACGATCTTCCCGCAGCCGCATGACATTCCGCTGGACGCGATCCTGACCGAGGACGGGGCGCAGGCGGGCTAGCGATTAGACCGTCGTCAAAAGCTGGCTGCTTGTGTGGCGGAGGAAATTGGAATGCGCGGCGGCCAGTGACATATGGCACGGGCTGGCGGTTCGTGAGGCGTGTGGGGTAGCGCGATTCCTGTGCCGTGCCGCATTGCTTCGCTAGGCAGACGGGTGTGAAATCTCCGGTTTCAGCACCTCGTCCTGATGCTGCCCCAGCCGTGGCGCAGGCCGGTCCAGCGCCAGTTCGGCGCCCGAAAAGCTCATCGGGCTGCGCACGCCCTTCATCCCCTCCGGCGCGATCTGCATCCGGCGCGCCACCACCTGCGGGTCGGCGAAGACCTCGGTCAGGTCATTGATCGGCCCGGCAGGCACGCCCTCGGCCTCGCAGGCGGCCAGCAGATCCGCCTTCGCCCAGGTCTTCGTGGCCGCCGTCAGCCGATCCGTCATCTCCACGCGGTTGGCGATCCGGTCGGCGTTGGTCAGGAACTTCGCGTCCCCGGCCATGCTGTCCAGCCCCAGAATCCGGCATAGCCGCTGGTATTGCCCATCGTTCCCCGTCGCCAGGATCAGCCAGCCATCCTTGCAATCGAAGACCGCATAGGGCGCGAGGTTCGGATGCGCATTGCCCATCAGGCCCGGTGCCTTGCCACTGGCCAGATAGTTCATCGCCTGGTTCGCCATCACGCTGGTCGCCACGTCGAGCAAAGCCATGTCGATCTGCTGGCCCTCGCCCGTCCGCCCGCGCTGTACCAGCGCGGCAAGGATCGCCGTCGCGGCATAGACCCCGGTGAAGATGTCGGTGACAGCCACCCCCACCTTCTGCGGCTGCCCGTCCGGCGCGCCCGTCACACTCATCAGGCCCGACATGCCCTGAATGATGAAGTCATACCCGGCCCGGTGCGCGTAGGGACCGTCCTGCCCGAAGCCGGTGATCGAGCAGTAGATCAGCCGGGGATTCACCTTGCGCAGGCTCTCCCAGTCGAGCCCGTATTTCGCCAGCCCGCCCACCTTGAAATTCTCGATCACCACGTCGGCGTCTGCGACCAGGCGGCGCACGGTCTCCTGCCCCTCGGCGGTGCGGAAATCGCAGGTGATCGACCGCTTGCCGCGGTTCGCCGCATGGAAATAGGCCGCGGTCTTCTCGCCTTGGCTCTCGATGAACGGAGGCCCCCAGCGGCGGGTATCGTCGCCCTCCGGTGCCTCGACCTTGATCACATCGGCGCCGAGATCGGCCAAGGTCTGCCCGGCCCAGGGACCCGCCAGAATCCGCGCCAGCTCGATGACGCGGATCCCTTCCAGCGGTGCGGCCATTTATTTTGCCAGCTCGGCGTCGAGGATCGGCTTCAGGTCCTCATAGGCCATGTTGGAATATTTGGTGCCGTTGATGAAGAGCGTCGGCGTGCCTTGCACACCGTCGGCCTCGAAATTGGTCTGGAACTGCTTGATCAGGGCTTCGGCATTGGCGGTGTCGTTCAGGCAGGCGTCCATCGCCGCGTCTTCAAGACCCGCCGAGCGGCCAAGCGTCTTCAGGTTCTCGACTACCTTCGCGGGATCGTCCGACCCGGCCCATTCCGCCTGCTTGGCGAAGAGCATGTCCTGGATGCCGAAATACTTCATCTCGCCGCCGCAACGGGCGATCAGCGCAGCCCAGAGACCGTAGCGGTCGAAATAGACCTCGCGCAGGGTGAAGTGGACCTTGCCGGTGTCGATGTAGTCCTTCTTCAGCTGGCCGAAGACGGTTTCGTGGAAATGCGCGCAATGCGGGCAGGTGAAGCTGGCATATTCCACCATCTTCACCTTGGCGTCGGGGGACCCCAGCGAGAAGTCGCCGGGGCCGGCGGCAGCCGGCGTCTCGGCGGTGGTGGTTTCCTGCGCCAGCGCCGGGGTCATCGCCGCGGTGGCGGCTGCGGCAAGGGCGATCATCGCCCGGCGGTTCAGTTTCATCATGGGTCGGCGTCCTTCATGCAGTCCGGATATCAAGATCGCGGGCGAGTTAAGATGTTTTGCGCCAGCTGTTCAAGCGCGCTGCGCAAAGAGGGGTCGGCCACGCCTTCGGCTGCGGCTTGTGCCTGGGCGGTCGTCGCGGGATCGGGGGACTTCGCGGGTTTCGGCGCCGGGGCGAATTCGGCCTGCCCCTCGGCAAAGCCGGTGGCCGCCGTCTGGGTCAGATGGATATGGCTGATCGCATTGTAGCCGTAGACGGCGTTCACCCGTTCCTTCAGCCGGGGCAGCGCCATCTGCACCATCGGCGCCTCGGCGGCCTTGACCAGAAGCGTCAGCGTCGCCCCCATCCCGCCCTTTCCGTAACCGATCTTCACCGGGCGGGTCTTGCGCGCCAGTTCCTCGCCCACCGCTTCGGCCCAATGGGTGAGAAGCCGCGCCACCGCGAAGCCGCGCGATTCCCCGGCTGAGCGCACAGCCTCTTTCATCAGCCCGAAGGCCGGCTCGAACCCGCGCATCCGGTGGTCCGCACTGGGAGTGGGAAGGGGTTTGCGGCTCATCGCGGGTCTGGAGGTCTCCTGTCCTTGGCCCACATTCTACCGCAAGGGGCCGCCCCCGCCAGAGCGAAGGCTGAAACAGGAATAAACATTGCGTCATTCGGGGGTTGTCGGATGCCCGCGCAACCCCTCTGGCCCGCCGCCCCCCGTTCGCTATCTTCGCCGGGATGCAGGACGCCTCCGAATCCCTCTCGGCGCAACTTCTCGCCTGGTACGATCGCCACGCCCGGGTGATGCCCTGGCGCGTCTCGCCGCAGGATCGCGCCGCGGGCCTCCGTCCCGACCCCTACCGCGTCTGGCTGTCCGAGGTGATGCTGCAACAGACCACCGTCGCCGCCGTGAAGGACTATTTCCACCGTTTCACCGCCCGCTGGCCCACCGTTGCCGCGCTGGCGGCTGCTGCGGATGCCGATGTCATGGGGGAATGGGCGGGCCTCGGCTATTATGCCCGCGCCCGGAACCTGCTGAAATGCGCCCGTGCCGTCGTCGCCCTGCACGGGGGCCGCTTCCCGGACAGCCGCGAGGCCCTGCTGACGCTGCCCGGCATCGGCCCCTATACCGCCAGTGCCATCGCTGCCATCGCCTTTGACGAGCCCGCGACCGTGGTCGACGGCAATGTCGAGCGGGTGATGGCGCGGATGTTCCTGGTCGAAACCCCGCTCCCCGCCGCGAAGCCCGAGCTGACCATGCTGGCTGCCCGCCTGACCCCTGCGACGCGACCGGGGGATTACGCGCAGGCGGTAATGGACCTCGGCGCCACGATCTGCACCCCGCGGTCGCCCGCCTGCGGCATCTGCCCCTGGGTAGAGGCCTGCCTCGCCCGCGCGGCAGGCGTGCAGGCCGACCTGCCGCGGAAATCCCCGAAGCCCGAGAAACCCACCCGTCGCGGCACGCTCTGGCTCGGCCACCGCGAGGGTGCTGTCCTCCTCGAACGCCGCCCGGACAAGGGCCTCCTCGGCGGGATGCTCGGCATCCCCGGCGACGGCTGGGACGGGCAGGGCGGCGAGGCCCCCGCTATGGCCGACTGGCAGGAGGTGGGGGAGGTCCGGCACACCTTCACCCATTTCCACCTGATCCTGCGGGTCCTGACCGCCCGGATCGACAGCCCGCCCACGCGCGGGGTCCTGATTTCCCGCCAGGACTTCCGCCCCGCCGACCTGCCCACCGTCATGCGCAAGGCCTGGGATCTGGCGCGGCACGAGGTGCACTGATCCCGCGCGCGACGAGCAGCCCCTGTGCCGTCTTGCCCCGTTGAGCCGCCGCGCCAATCGGCTACACTCCCGGCCCATGAGCCCGCTCCCGAAAGCCCTGCCCTTCTGGCTGTCCCTGGGCCTGCCCCCCCTCGCCGTTCTGGGCATGATGCAGGGCGGCTGGACCATCGCGCTTCTGCCGCTGGCGACCTGGTGGCTTTTCACCCTGCTCGACGCGATCACCGGGCGGACGACCGCCAACCCCGACCCGCAGACCCCCGAGGCTGCGCTGACCGCCTACCGCGCCGTCACGCTGGTGTGGTTCCCGGTCCAGATGGCGCTTCTCGCGCTGATGCTGTGGTATGTGCCGCAGGCCCCCCATCTGGATACCGGCGAGAGGATCGGGCTTTTCTTCGGCATGGGTGTCGTCTCCGGCACGATCGGGATCAACTACGCGCACGAGCTGATGCACCAGAAATCCCGCCTCGAACGTGGACTGGCCGACCTCCTGCTCGCATCGGTCCTGTATTCCCACTTCCGCTCGGAACACCTGCGGGTCCACCACATCCACGTCGGCACCCCGCGCGACCCGGTGACGGCGCGCTACAACGAAGGGTTCCACCGCTTCTTCCCCCGCGTCCTGCGGCAATGCCCGCGATCCGCCTGGGCAGCGGAAGCGGCGATGCTGGCCCGGCGTGGTCTGCCCTGGTGGCACCGCTCCAACCCGTACTGGCGCTATGCCCTGCTGCAAGCCGCTTTCCTCGCCCTCGCCCTTGCCCTGGGGGGCTGGGCTGGCCTCGGCCTGTTCCTGGTGCAGGCCTTCACCGCGATCTGGCAGCTGGAACTGGTGAACTATATCGAGCACTACGGCCTGACCCGCCGCCATCTGGGCGAGGGCAGATATGAGCATGTCCTGCCCCGCCACAGCTGGAACGCCGACCACAAGGCCTCGAACTGGCTCTTGATCAACCTCCAGCGCCATTCGGATCATCACTACAAGCCCGGCCGGCGCTTTCCCGTGTTGCAGACCTATGCGGAAGGCGAGGCGCCGCAGCTTCCTTACGGCTACCCGCTGATGACCATGGCCGCGATGGTGCCGCCGCTGTGGAAGCGGATCATGAACCGGAAGGTGAAGGAATGGCGCCGCCGGCACTATCCCGACATCGCCGACTGGCACCCTTACAACAAGGCGCTGAACCCGGTTTCGGGTTAGGGCGGAGTTTTCGAAAACTCCGGACCGGAGCCTTCAAAGGCTCCGTCGCGATTTCTTCGAAGAAATCGCCCTCACAATACCACTTCAATCAGCCGCGGACCCCTCTGCCCCATCGCTTCGGCAAAGGCCGCGTTGAACCCGGCCATGTCGCTGACCCGCACCGCCTGCACCCCGTGGCCCTCGGCCAGCGCCACCCAGTCCAGCGCCGGACCTTCCACGTCGAACATCCGCGCCGCGTTGCGCCCGACCTCGTTCACCCCCATCGCCGCCAGCTCCTCACGCAGGATCTGGTAGCCCCGGTTGGCGAAGACCACCGTGGTCACGTCCAGCCCCTCCCGCGCCATGGTCCACAGCGATTGCAGCGTGTACATGCCCGATCCGTCGCCCTCCAGCACCACGACCTTGCGGTCCGGGCAGGCGACCGCTGCCCCGACCGCGTTCGGCAGGCCGAACCCGATGGAACCGCCGGTGATCGTCAGCACGTCATGCCCAGGCCCTCGCCGCAGCGCGGGCGCAAGATAAGCCGAGGCGGTGATCCCCTCGTCCACAAGGATCGTGTCCTCTGGCATCAATGCCGCGATTGTCTCGCCCAGCTTCTCCAGCGTCAGCGGCCCGTCCGGCAGGGCGGGCCGGTCAAGCGGCACGAAATCTTCCGGACCCAGTTCTGCCTCGCCCAGTTCCTCCGCCAGCGCCTGCAGGCACCAGGCGATGTCCATCTCGCGACTGCACAGCTCGATCAGCCGGGTGTCCGGGTCATCGGGGATCGACGGCAGGCCGGGATAGGCGAAGAACCCGGCGGGCCGCGCCGTGCCGCACAGCACCAGCGCGGGCACTCCGGCCAGCAGCGCCTGGTTGTCCGGAAGGCGGTAGGCCATCCGTTCCATCTTCACCGCCCCCGCCCCGCGCCGGAAACGGGCGGCGAAGAAGGGCTGCATCAGCCGCGCACCGCAGGCCTTGGTCAGCCGCTTCGCCAGCAGGCCGAGGTCGGTGTAAAGCGCCGGGCCGTCCAGCAGCAGCACCGCGCCGGGCTGGCGCAAAGCGCGGGCGGCGGCCTTGATTTCCGCAAGCGACGGACGGTGCAGCGCCGGGGGCGGAGCGGCCACCGCAGGACCCGTCGCCGCCTCCCAGGCGGTGTTCGCGGGCAGGATCAGCGTGGCGATCTGCCCGCCCTTGGCCCGTGCCGCCCGCACTGCCTCGGCGGCGTCACCAGCGACCTTCTCCGCCGCGCTGCTGACCCGCGTCCAATGTGACACCGCCTGCGCGATCCCCACCGTGTCGCCCTTCAGCGGCGCCTCGAACCGCAGGTGATAGTCGGCATGGTCGCCCATGATGTTCAGGACACCGCTTTGCGCCTTGCGGGCATTGTGCAGGTTGGCAAAGGCATTGCCGAAGCCGGGAGCGAGGTGGAGGAGCGTCGCCGCCACTTCCCCCGTCATCCGGTAGTAGCCATCCGCCGCGCCCGAGACGCCGCCCTCGAACAGGCACAGGATGCAGCGCAGCTCCGGGTGGCGGTCGAGCGCGGCGACGAAATGCATCTCGGATGTGCCGGGGTTGGCGAAGCAGACTTTCACGCCGGAAGCCAGCAAGGTCCGCACCAAAGTCTCCGCGCCGTTCATTCGCCTCTCCCCTCATGGTCAGGGGCAGAAGACCGGATTCCGGAAGGCGACACAACCCGGCAGGACGGGCGTGCCATCGGGTTGAAGCCCATGCCTCAGATTTTCGGGGAAATCCCCGAAAACCAGCTCTTTGCCCAATAGGCTGCCGCGCTGATCTCCGACTTGCGCAGACCGCGATCCGTGAGGATCCTGCGCGCGGTTCGTGCTTCCTCGGCTTCGGCGGCAAAGAAGACCTGGCGCGCTCCGTCGGGGATCTGCAGCGTCCCGAGCGCGGTCAAGGGCGTGGCGCCGCTGTCGCGCGTGGCCCAGTGCAGGGAGACTCCCGGCGGATGGTCGAGGTGCTGGATATCTGCCGGATCGGGCACGACCAGCACGGCCTGCCCAATGGTTCCGGCGGGCATGTCGGCCAGATACCGCGCGATCACCGGCAGAGCGGTCTCATCCCCGACCAGACCATGCCAGCCATCCTGCGACTGGAGCCCGCCGCCACCGGGACCGGAAAGGACGATCTCGGTTCCCGGGGCCAAGCCGAGGCACCAGTCGGTGACGCGGCCGCCCTCATGCAGGAAGACGTCGAAGGACAAATGAGGGACGCCGTCGCGGTCCCAAAGGTGGCGGATGGTATAGACGGGCTTGTGCCAGGCAGCGCTGCCTTGGGGCCAGTCGGTGACGCCATTGGCGTCGAGACCGGGCCAGTCGGCGCCGGGCGGGCCGAAGAGCAGGCGGAAATGCAGGCCGCCGGTGGCGAAGCGTGCCAAGGCCGGGTCAGCCAGGATCACGCGGATGTAGGAGGGCGAGAGGCGCCGGACCCCAACCACCCGGGCAAGGGCATGGTTGTCCGGCCGGCCCCGCGCGCGGCGGCCCTGCCATTCCGGCACCACGCCCGCGGCGGCGATCTCCTCGGTCAGGTAGTCGCGCAGCCCCTGCAGGTGTGGCCCGTCCTGGGCGGTAATGCGCAGGCGCGTCGCCCCCGCTTCGGCCATAGCCAGCAGATCGCCACCGGAGAGCATCACCCGCAGCCCGCCCGGTTGCGGCTGGACGCCGAAGCCGATCTCTTCCGCGCGATGCTGCAGGGCGGGCAAGACGATTTCGGGCGGGATGGGCAGCAGGGCCTCGATGGAGGGAAGCGTCATGCGGCGACCCCCTGCCGGTCGACCGGGCCGCGCGGGACCATCATCGGCCGTCCGCTGACCGGGTCGGTCATCACCAGGCTGTCCAGCCCGAAGATGCGGCGGATGTTCGCCTCGGTCAGGACTTCGGCAGGGGTTCCGCTGGCATGGATGCGCCCCGCCCTCATGCCGACGATGATATCGGCGTGGCGGGCGGCCAGGTTCAACTCGTGCAGGACCATGACCACGGTGGTGCCGCGGCGGCGGTTCAGGTCGACCAGCAGGTCGAGCACGTCGATCTGGTGGCTGACGTCGAGGAAGGTGGTGGGTTCGTCAAGGAGCAGGATTTCCGTCTCCTGTGCCAGCGCCATGGCGATCCAGACCCTTTGGCGCTGGCCACCTGACAGCGCGCCGATGTCGCGTTCGGCCAGGGCGGCCGTGCCGGTCGCGTCCAGGGCATGGGCGACGGCGGCCTCGTCCGCGGCGCTCCACCGGGCGAAGAGGCCTTGGTGGGGGTGACGGCCGCGGCTGACGAGATCGAGCACGGTGATGCCTTCGGGCGCGATCGGGCTTTGCGGCAGGAAGCCCAGTCTGCGGGCGAAGGCCTTGGGCGCCAGCCGGTGCAGCGGCGCGCCGTCCAGCGTGACCTGCCCGCGCTGCGGCGGCAGGAGCCGGGCAAGACAACGCAGGAGCGTGGACTTGCCGCAGGCGTTCGCACCGACGATGGCAGTGATCCGCCCTGGCTGCACAGCGAGGGAGACGTCTTCGAGCACCGGCAGTCCGGCATAGCCCGCCCAGAGATCATGCGCTTGCAAGAGTGGCTGGCTCATGCGCCGCTTCCTTTCCGGTTTTCCCGCAGGATCAGATAGACGAGATAGGGCGCGCCCAGGACTCCGGTGACGATGCCCACGGGGTAGCGGGCGGGCAGCAGGAACTGGCCGGCGAAGTCGCAGACCAGTACCAGAAGCGCACCGATGCCGGCGGCGGGCAGCAGGATGGGGGCATCGCGCCCTGCCAGCCGGGCGGCGATCGGGCCGGAGAGGAAGGCGACGAAGGTCACGGGGCCCGCGCTGGCGGTGGCGACGGCGACAAGGCCGACGCCGCAAAGGATCACGCTGATCCGGGTCAGCGCAAGCCGGACGCCCAGCGCCGCGGCCGCATCGTCGCCCATGCGCATCATCTCGAGGTCGCGAGAACGCCAGAGGAGCAAGCCACCGCAGAGCACCAGGGTCAGCGCCAGGGGCAGCGCCTGGCCGAGCTGGGCGCCGTTGATGCTGCCGGACAGCCAGCGCAGCGCCTCGTGCAGCGACCACGAGGGCGCGCGGGCCAGCACATAGGCGGTCAGGCTTTGCAGCATGGCGGAAAGCCCGATGCCCACCAGGATCAGCCGTGCGCCGGTGACATCGCCGCGCCAGGCGAGGAGATAGATCAGCAGCGCCACGCCAAGGCCCGCCGTGACGGCATAGACCGAGACCATCGGCCCGGTGATCGACAGCACCACGATGCAGAAGACGGCAGAGGCGCTGGCGCCGGATGTGATGCCGATGATGTCCGGGCTGGCCAGCGGGTTGCGCAGGAGCGTCTGGAAGGCGGCGCCACCCAAGCCGAAGGCCGCGCCTGCCAGCACCGCCAGCAGGGCGCGGGGCAGACGCAGGCTGCCGATGGTGAAGCTCGCGCCCGCGACCTCGTCGCCGCGCAGGACCCGCCAGACCGTTGCCGGGGAATAGGCGCTCTGCCCTAGCATCAGCGTCAGGGCGAAACCGCCGACAAGCGCCAGCGCCATCAGCGCAAGCACCGCCCAGCGATGCCGCAGCCGGGCGTCACGTTGCAGGGCAATGCTCTGGGCGGTCGATCTCACAGCGCGGCCACCCTGCGCCGCCGGACGATCCAGATGAAAACCGGCGCACCGATGAAGGCCGTGACGATGCCCGCATCCACCTCGGCCGGGCGGGCGATGAGCCTGCCGGCGACATCGGCCAGCAGCAGGAGCGAGGCTCCGGAGATGGCGGCGAAGGGCAGGATCAGCCGGTAGTCGACGCCGAAGAGCAACCGGCAGGCATGGGGCACCACCAGGCCGACAAAACCGATGGGGCCACACAGCGCCGTGGTAGCGCCGGACAGCACGATGGCCGACCCGGCGACCATGATCCGCGCCAGCACGACATTCTCGCCCAGCGACTGTGCGGCATCCTCGCCAAGCGCGAGAAGGTTCAGCTTCCGGGCGGACAGCAGCGCGGTCAGCAGGCCCACGGCAAGGAACGGCAGCACCGGCAGGATCTGCGGCCAAGTCGCCCCGCCGACGCCGCCGATCATCCAGCCCTGCACCAGGCCGCCGATATCGCCGCGCGGGAGGATCACCGCCGTGGTGAACGAGGCCATCGCCGCCGACAGCGCCGCACCGGCCAGCGCCAGCTTCAGCGGAGTGGCCCCGCCGATGCCCAGACTGGCGATCGTATAAACTCCGGCGGCTGCGACACCCGCGCCGAGAATCGCCACCCAGATCTGCGGGGTGGCGCTTTCCATGCCGAACCATGCCAGCCCGATCACGACCGCAAGGGCGGCGCCTGCATTGGTGCCGAGGATGCCGGGGTCGGCCAGCGGGTTTCGCGTCAGCCCCTGCATCGCCGCTCCGGCAAGGCCAAGCGCGGCCCCCGCCAGAAGCGCCAGCGCCGTTCGCGGGATGCGCGCGGCGACGGCGGCTTCGCCCAGGGTCTCGGGTGGGCGCCGCAAGGCGGCGACGATCTCGGCCCAGGAGACATCCCTTGCGCCGAAGGCCAGGGACAGCAGAATCGCGAGGACCAGCAACGCGAGGAGCACCGCAGCCCCGGCCAGCGCCCGACGGCGGCGTGCCGCCTGCGCGGTCAGGGCGGGAGCATCGGATGCGGATGCGGTGGTCATTCCGATCCGGTGATCGCGGCGGACAAGAGGTCGGCGTAGTCCTCGATCACCCAGGGCAGCGACAAAGGCGTCGGGTTGGCCGCAGTGCCGAGCGGATCGTTGTCCAGCATGACCAGAGCGCCGCGCGCAATGGCGGGCAGCCGCGCGGTCAGGATATCAGCGGACAGCTTGTCGCGCAGGTCGGTGCCGCCATATGTCACCAGAAGATCGACGGCGGCCAGATCGTCGATCCGCTCGGCGCTGATCACGCCGTTGAATGCCCCGGTCTTGGCTGCCTCGGCCACGATGGGGGGCGAGACGAGCCCGAGGTCGTGGAAGAAGCGCACCCGCGTGTCCATGTCGGTGTAGAAGCCGACGCGGCTGAGGTCGGTTGCCAAGAGGTGGGTGACGAACATCGCGGTTTTTCCGGCGAGCTCGGGGTGGGTCGCGCGGGTTGCGGCGATCTTCGCCTCCAACTCTGCGATCAGCGCCTCGCCTTCGGCGGCCATGCCCATGCCGGCGGAGTTCAGCCGGATCGTGTCGCGCCAGTCTGTCGCCCAGGGCGTTTCGGGATAGGCGATCACCGGAGCAATCTGGCTGAGCGTCTCGTAATCTGCCGCCGAAAGGCCGGAATAGGCCGCGAGGATCACGTCAGGCTCGGTGGCGGCCACTGCCTCGAAGTCGATGCCGTCACCCTCGTCGAAAAGGACCGGCGGCTCGGCGCCCAGTTCCTCGAGCCGGGCCTCGACCCACGGCAGGATGCCATCGCCGTCGTCATCGCCGAAATTCGCCGCCGCGAATCCGACCGGGACCACGCCAAGCGCCAGAGGCACCTCGTGGTTGGACCAGTTCACCGTGGCGATGCGGACAGGCTTTTCGGTGATGACGGTGGCGCCAAACGCATGATGCACCGTCACCGGGAAATCCTGCGCGACGGAAGGCGGAGCGGCGAGGGCCGCCGCAAGCAGGGCAGCGGCAAAGATATACGGGAGTTGCCTGAACATCAGCCTGCCTTTCCTTGAATCTCGGCTGTCGATTGCGTGTGCCATGGGCGCGGGTCAATGGCCGGGGCGCCGTGGGACCGCCGCAGACAGCCGGTTTGCATATTTTCTTACAAAAAAAGTCGATTAATACAAGAACGCTCGGAACGTTGCTGCTACACGCGCCTTCAAGTCGCCGCACCGTGCCGGGTGTTCTGCGAATCTCGCAGGCATGGGCCCGGGGCCTACCCCGCCATATCCACGCCATCCGCCCCAGGGGCAGGAAAGCCGGACGCCTTGCCTGGAGAAAGAAGTTGAGACGGACAGAGACAAACTTGGTTGGTCGGTTGCGCTCGGGCACTGCGGTGCTGGCCCTGATGCTTGCTGCCCCGGCGCTGGCGCAGGAGTCCACGGAAAAGATGGAGAAGGACCAAAGCGGCATCGTGCGGCTTGGGACCATCTTCCTTCAGGTGCTGGGCCTTTCCGACGAGGATGCAACCTCGGTCGTCGCGTCGGAGCTTTGGGTCGGGGGCAAGGTTGCCACCAGCGTGCTGGACACGCCGGCATCGGTCTCGGTGATCACCGAAAAGGAGATCGAGCTGCGCAAGGCCGAGACGACCGAAGAGGTGCTGCAGTATACCGCCGGGGTTCATACCGACTACTATGGCACCGACGACCGCAACGACTATTTTCTGATCCGCGGCTTCCAGGCAACCACCTACCGCGACGGCCTGACGCTAGGGTCGATGCGCGGCGTTCGCGAAGAGCCTCTGGCCTATGAGCGGGTCGAGGTGCTGCGCGGAGCCAACTCGGCCCTGTTCGGCGCTGCCGACCCCGGTGGCTCGGTCAACTTCGTGACCCGCCAGCCGCGGTTCGAGAAGATTGCGGAAACCACGCTCGGCTTCGGCTCGCACGGGAGCAGGGAGGCCAGCTTCGATTTCGGCAACGAGATGCCCGGCAACGAGACGCTGGCCTTCCGCCTGACCGGCAAGGTCGCGAAGGGCGGCCTGGATTACGACTATTCCCGGGACGACGAGACCTTCCTGATGGGCGGCGTGACCTGGCGGCCGACCGACAGCACCGCCGTTACCCTGGTGCTGGACCACCTGGACCGAAGCGGCACCCCGAACAGCGGGGGCTATCCTCTGGACCGCGAATACGACCGCAGCGACTTCTTCGGTGAGCCCGGTTTCAACTATCACGAGGTCAACCGCGACAGCGCGACGCTTCTGGTCACGCATGACTTCGGCAACGGGCTGAGCCTGCGCAGCAACCTGCGCTACAGCGACCTGACCGACGATTTCGGCTATATCTATCTCTTCGACTTCGCGGGGCGGACCGGCACCTCGGTTGCGCGCTATTATTTCGGGGGCGACAGCAGCGCCGAGGAGTTGATCGGGAACGTCGTGCTGCAATACGACACGACCTTCGGCAACATCGCGAGCAGCACCCTGGGCGGGATCGAGTTCCGGGATGCGACCAGCCGCAGCGACAGCTTCTATGGGCTTGCCACGCCGATCGACCTGGCGAACCCCGTCTATACCGGGGCTCCGGCGACGCTGGCCTACTATGCCCGCAACCGGATGGATTATGACACCAAGTCGCTCTTCCTGACGCAGAACCTGTCGTTCAACGAGAGGCTGATCCTGACATTCGGCCTGCGCCGGGACTTCATGGACGTCGCCAGCACCGACCTGATCCCCGCCACTCCGGTGACGACCAGCGGCAGCTTTGCCGAAACCTCGGGCCGGGCCGCGCTGACCTACAAGGTCACGGACGAGGTGTCGGTCTACGGAAGCTATGTGGAATCCGTGGCGCCGCCGGCGATCGGCGTCGAGCCCGAGCGGGGCGAGCAGTTCGAGATCGGCGCGAAATATGCGCCCTCGGGCATGAACGCCCTGTTCTCGGTCGCGGTCTACGACCTGTCGAAGCAGAATGTCACCATCCCGGTGGTCCAGCCCGACGGCACGATTACGCGCGAGCGGATCGGAGAATCGCGCGTGCGCGGTATCGACTTCGAGGCGCGTGCCGAAGTGAACGAGAACCTCAGCCTGATCGGGTCCTATTCCTACATGGATACCGAGGTGGTGCGGGGCGTCGTGCGGGGCGTGACCCTGGACGGCAAGCAGTTCACCTCGGCGCCGAACCACATCGCGTCGATCTGGGCGAACTACACCTGGGCCGATGCCCTGCCGCAGGGCGACGTGACCGCCGGGGTCGGCCTGCGCTATGTCGGGTCCTACTACTTCGACGCGGCAAATACCCGTAAGAGCAGCGAAGCGTTGCTGGTGGACGGCTCGCTGGCGGTGGACCTGACCGACAGCGCGGCGCTGGAGCTGAGCGTGAGCAACCTGTTCGACGAGCAGCACATCGTGGGCTCGGGCACGGCAGACTACTACAATCCGGGCCGCGCGTTCGGCCTGACCCTGCGCAAGACCTGGTAGGTCGCGCGCCAGGCCCATCCGCCCGGCGGGTGGGCCTAGGGGGTGCGGTTCTCGCGCAGCCAGGCCGCCGGGGTGGTGCCGGTCACTTGCCGGAAGACGCGGGTGAAATGGGCCTGGTCGGCGAAACCGAAGCGGTCGGACAGATCCGCGATGGCGACCTTCTCGGTCAGGAGCGTCCGTTTCACCGCTTCGATCCGGCGCTCCTGCTGCCATTGCAGCGGCGACCGGCCCGTCGTCTTCTTGAAGGCTTGCGAGAACCAGCTGGGTGAAAGCCCGACGGCACCGGCGAGGTCGGCATTCTGGTGCCGCCTGCTGGGCTTCGCTTCGACCAGCCGGGTCAACCGCTTCATCTGCGCCGGTGTCAGCCCGCCCGAGGCGCGATCCTGCAGACCGCCCTGCGGCGGCTCGACAAGGGCGGCGACAAGGGCAACAGCCAGGCTTTCGGCGATCACCGGGTGCCGGTCGGCGACGCTGATCTCATGCTTCAGTGCCTCGCCGATATGGGCCAGCGAGGCGAGATCCTGCACTTCACGCGGCTGACGGAGCAACGTCGCCACCGCCGATGCGCCGAGTGCGGGCGTCAGCCGCTCGACCAGCCAAGACTGTTTCAGGTGCAGGTCGAGATGCGAGAAGCTGTGATCGGCGTAGAACCTGGTCCACATCGGAGTCCCGGCAGGAACATAGACCGCGCGGGCGAGGGGGCGGTGGCGTAGATCGTCGACGACCCCGCTGTCCGACCGGCCAATCTGGCTGGAAACGTCGTTGAAAAACAGCATCACCCGCGGATCGGGCGACTTGTAGAACCCCGTCGCGCCGGCCTTGCCTTCTGCTTCCCAGAAAATGCCGCACATGGCCTGATAGGCCCGCCACCGTGCCGGCGCGGTGGAACGGATACCGTCGGTGGTCCAGGTCATCGAAGGAAGAAAGCCCATTCTTGCACACCTTCATCGTCGTCTTTGCCGCATCTGTCTGTCATCCGACCGTGCCGGATATCCGATGACATCCCCGGCCTTGCTCTCTGGTCTGCTGGCAAGCTGGCCTGCCGTCGCTGGGTTCGAGCGTTCGGGAGAGGGCGGGCCTTGGGCTTCTAGCGGATGGCAAGTAATTTAGTCAAGTATTCGTGCAAGTGGCCTGCTTCGCCCCGTCCGATTTCCAGGTCAGGGGCGGCCAGCAGGGGGCCCGCAGGCTTGCGAATGCAGGTCCTCCATCATAGCCTCACGTTATGCATGTACTTCGCGGCCATATCCCATCGGCCAATGCGCTTTTCACCTTCGAGGCCGCAGCCCGGCGGCGCAGCTTCACCGCGGCGGCAGAGGAGCTGAACGTCAGCCAACCCGCGGTGTCGAAGATGATCCGCCAGTTCGAGGCGTCGCTGGGCTTCCGGCTTTTCCATCGCGACCTCCGGCCACTGGAATTGACCGCAGAGGGCAAGCGGCTTTTCGCGGATGTCGAACGCAGCTTCGACCTTTTGAACGCCTCGATCCTCGCGATGCGGCAGGGGGCGCGACGTGACACGGTCAGGGTCTCGTTCTCGGCCTCTTTCCTGCAGCTCTGGCTGCTGCCGAGGCTGGCCGATTTCACCGACAGCCATCCCGGGATCGGGCTGTCCATAGAGGAAAGCGGCCATGACGACATCGACCTCTACGCCGAGGGGATCGAGGTCTCCTCGCGTCTGGGACTGGGAGATTGGCCGGATCTGGAAGCGCGGGAACTGGTGCCGGAAGTTACCTTTCCGGTCGCGCATCCGGGGTTCATCGCCAAGACCGGCGGGCTTGCGCTGGCCGATCTCGCAAGAGCCCGGCTCCTGCATTTCCGCGAGAGGCATCGTGTGCGTTTTGGCTGGCGGGACTGGCTGGCCGCGGCGGGCGTCCCCACTGGCGCGCTGGACGAGGCGGTGGTGTTTTCGGACGCGCTCGGTTCGCTGGGAGCGGCCAGTCTTGGGCATGGGGTGGCTTTGGGCTGGTCGCACCTGGTGTTGGACCAGATCCTGGCGGGAAACCTTCAGCAGGTCGGGCCGCGGCGCCTGACTTCGGGCAAGTCGATCTGGCTGGTCAATTCGCGCCGCAAGCCGCTGTCACCCGCGGCGGAGGCCTTCACCCACTGGGTGATGCGGCGAATGGCAGCCGACCGCGCTGCGCATCCAGGAGTTTTCCTGCCGACACCACAGGATAACCAAAAGTAATGATGGGCGGTACTTTTTGTGCCGTTCCGTGCTGAAGGGCAGCGGGCTAGGCTGGACGCGGCCAAGAGTCTGGCCGGGAACGGAAGGCAGGGCAGGATCATGCAGAAACACGCGCGGGCAGTGGTCATCGGCGGCGGCTGTGTCGGGGCGGGTATCCTTCTGGGCCTTGCCCGGCGCGGCTGGTCGGACGTGGTGATGCTGGAACGCACCCGGCTGACGGCCGGATCGACGTGGCATGCGGCGGGGCTGATCCCGTCCTATACCCGCTCGCGTCCGATCGGCCTGATGATCCAGAAGTCGATCGAGATCTACGAGGGGCTGGAGGCGCTGACCGGGATGCCGGTCGGCTGGCACAAATGCGGCCAGCTGCGCATCGCCAAGTCGCAGGACCGGATGGACGAATACCGGTCCTATCTGGACACCCACCAGACCCAGGGTATCCGGGCGGAGTTGCTGGACAAGACCCGTGTGCACGAGTTGTGGCCACTGTTGCGCGCCGACGAGGAGATGCTGGGAGCGCTCTACAACCCAGACGACGGCCATATCGCCCCCGCCGATGTGACCATGGCCATGGCGAAGGCGGCGCGCGATCTGGGGGCGAAGATCCACCAGGACACCGAGGTGACGGCCGTGGCCCGCACGCTGTCGGGCGAATGGGAGATCACCACGACGAAAGGGGTGATCACGGCCGAGCATGTCATCTGCGCGACGGGGAACTATGCGCGCCAGACCGGGGCGATGTTCGGGCTGGACCTGCCTGCCATCCCGATCCTGCACCAGTATTGGATCACCGAGGCGGTTCCCGCCATTCGCGCGCGCAAGGCCGCGGGACTGCCGGAAATGCCGATCCTGCGCGACGAGCGTTTCGAGGGCTATATCCGGGAGGAAGGCGACGGGCTGATGTTCGGCCCCTACGAGCGCACGGAGCGGCTGCATCTTTTCGCCGAGAACGGCGTGCCCGCATGGTTCGGCGCCGATCTGGTCGACGAGGATTTCGACGCCGTCGCTGAAAACTGGGAAGCGGCTCTGGAGACGGTCCCGGCACTGGGCGAGGTGGGGATCAAGGCCAATGTCCGCGGCCCGTTCCAGATGACGCCGGACGAGCTTCCGCTGATGGGCAAGGCCTGGGGCGGCGCGCCGAACCTCTGGCTGGCCGAGGGCGTGCCGGGCGGCATCCTCTGGGGCGCGGCTATCGGCCATTACCTCTCGGAGCAGATCGTCGAGGGCGGCAATGAACTGGACAGCTCGGCGCTGGATCCGCGGCGCTTCGGCGACTATGCCAACAAGACCTGGCTGAAGCCGAAGATCCTGGAAAGCTGGGGAACGCATGGCATCCAGCACTACCCCGGAGAGGAGCGCGAGGCGGCAAGGCCCGCCAAGACAGCGCCGTCCTATGATTTCCTCGACCGCAAGGGTGCCGTCTGGGGGGTGCTGAATGGCTGGGAGCATCCAAACTGGTATGCGCCTGCCGGGGTTGAACAGAAAAACCAGGCGGGCTGGCACTGGACGGAAAAGGGCGTCCATGTCGGCAACGAGGTCGCCGCGGTGCGCCGGACCGCGGGTCTGGTGGAAATGACCTTCATGGCGAAGTTCGAAGTCCAGGGTTCCGGCGCAGCGGCCTGGCTGGACGGCATCCTGGCCAACCGCTTGCCGAAAGTGGGCCGGGCCAACCTCTCGCATCTCCTGTCGCCAAGGGGCACGGTGGTGGCCGAGTTCACCGTCTCGCGGCTGGCCGAGGACTGGTTCTACCTGATCGGCACGCCCTCGGCGGAGCGGATTTACTTCGACGAGCTGTCGCGCCTGAAGCCCGAGGGGGTCAGCCTGCGCAATGTCTCGGCCGAGCGCGCCGCGATGACGGTCGTGGGGCCCAACGCGCGCGCGATCCTGCAAGGATTGACCGAGACAAGCCTGGCCAACGAGGATTTCCCCTGGTTCGGGGTCAGGACCATGACGCTGGGCCTGGCCTCGGACGTGCGAATGCTGCGGATCAACTATTCCGGCGAGCTGGGCTGGGAGATCTATTGCCCGATGGAATACCAGCGCGGGCTGATCGCGCAGATCTTCGCCGCGGGAGAGGCCCATGGCCTGCAACCCGTGGGCACGCAGGCGCTGGAAAGCCTTCGGCTGGAGAAATCCTATCGCGCGATGTTCCGCGACATGAACGGCGAGCTGACGGCGCTGGAGAGCAGCCTGGAGCGGTTCCTGGACATGGGGAAAGACTTCCGCGGCAAGGCGGGTCTGTTGCCGCCGAAGCAGCGTTCGGTCACGGTGAAGATCCCGACCGAGGGGGTCAGCCTGATCGGCGGAGAGACGCTTCTGGCCAAGGGCGAGCCGGTGGGACGAATCCTCTCGGGCAGCTACAGCTATACCTTGGGCCACGACCTCGGCATCGCGCTGTTGCCAACGGGAACCCCTATCGGCGCGATCTTCGACCTGACGATCCTGGGAACGGCGCATCAGGCAGAGGTTATCGCGGAAAGCCCCTACGATCCGACCTCGGCCAGGGCCCGCAGCTAAGCACGGTCACAGACGCGGGATTCAGCCCGCCAGCCGGGCATAAAGGCCGCCCCCCGCCAGAAGCGTGCCGTGGTTGCCGATCTCGCGCACCATGCCGCCTTCCATCACAACGATGCGGTCGGCATTGCGGATCGTACCCAGCCGGTGCGCGATGACCAGTGTCGTGCGTCCCACGGCCAGCCGGTCCAGCGCGGCCTGGATGTCACGCTCGGTCTCGCTGTCCAGGGCGCTGGTCGCCTCGTCCAGGATCAGGATCGGCGGGTTCTTCAGGAAAGCGCGGGCAATGGCGACGCGCTGCTTCTGCCCGCCCGACAGCATCACCCCGCGCTCGCCGCACATCGTGTCGAGCCCCTGCGGCAAGTTGCGGATCAGCGGGCCGAGGCTTGCAGCTTCGGCAGCGGCAAGGATCTCGGCCTCGGTCGCCCCGAGGCGGCCATAGCCGATATTCTCGCGTAGCGTACTGCCGAACAGGAACACGTCCTGGCTGACCAGGCCGATCTGGCTGCGCAGGCTGTCCAGCGTCATCGCGGAAAGCGGCAGTCCGTCGATGACGATGCTGCCGGTATCGGGTTCATAGAAGCGGGGGAGAAGCGACAGAAGCGTCGATTTCCCCGCGCCGGAGGGGCCGACGAAGGCCACCGTCTCGCCTGCATGAACGGTCAGCGACACATCGCGCAGAACCGGGCGGGTGGCGTCATAGGCGAAGGACACATTCTGGAACGCGATGTCGCCGCGCAGCGCCGGGGCGGGCCGCGCATCGGGCCGGTCGGCCACCTCGGGCTCGGTCGAGAGGAGCTCGAGGTAGCGGCGGAACCCCGCGATGCCGCGCGGATAGGTCTCGATCACGGCGGCGATCTTTTCCAGCGGGCGGAAAAAGACCCCGACCAGCAGCAGGAAGCCCACGAAGCCGCCGGTGGTCAGGCTGCCATCCAGCACGAAGCCCGCGCCCAGCACCATGACGACCACCTGCACGAAGCGCAGCCCCATGTAGTGCAGCGCCGTGGCCTTGGCCATGATCCGGTAGGCATCCAGCTTGGTGGCGCGATAGGCCAGATTGTCCCGTCCGAAAAGCCGCTCTTCATGCGCCTCGTTGGCGAAGGACTGCACCACGCGGATACCACCCAGCGCCTCTTCCAGGCGGACGTTGAACTGGCCGACGCGACCGTAGATTTCCTGCCAGGTACGGGTCATCCGGCCGCCCTGCACCACGACCAGCCAGATGGTCAGGGGTACGATCACCGTCATGGACAAAGCCAGGACCGGGTGAATCCAGAACATCAGGGTGAAGGCGCCAACGAAGGTCATCACTGCGATGAACAGGTCCTCGGGGCCATGATGGGCGACCTCGCCGATCTCTTCCAGGTCGCGGGTGACGCGGGCGACCAGCTTGCCGGTGCGGGCATGGTCGAACCAGCGCCAGGACAGCCGGGTGAGATGGGCGAAGGCGCGGGCGCGCATCTCGGTCTCGATCTCGATCCCCAGCATGTGGCCCCAGTAGATGACCACGATCATCAGCCCGGTGTTCAGCGCATAGACCACCAGCAGGCCGACGGCGGCGAGAAGGGTCAGCGACCAGTCGCCCATCGGCAGGAGATGGTCGATGAAGGCGGTGATGGCCAGCGGGAAGCACAGCTCCAAGAGGCCGGACAGCACGGCCGAGCCGAAGTCCAGCCAGAAGAGGCGCTGGTGCGGGCGATAATAGGCGAAGAACTGGCGCAGCATGGCAGGGTCCCGGGTTGGCCTTGGGCAGGGGATCAGAGTGGCACGGCGAAGGGATACCCGGATCGCGTGGCAACCTCCATGGGCAGACCGTAGACCCGGGCCAGGGCCTCGGGCGTCATCAGGTCCCGGACCGGGCCTTCCAGCGCCAGCCGCCCGCCATCAAGGGCGACCACCCGGTCGCAGTAGCGCGCGGCAAGGTTCACGTCGTGCAGGACGATCACCGCCGAAAGGCCGGTCTCGCGGCTCATCGCCTGGACGAGGCCCAGCACCTCGACCTGATGCGCGATATCCAGGGCCGAGGTCGGCTCGTCGAGAAGAAGCGTCCGCGCGCCCTGGGCCAGCATCATGGCGATCCAGCCGCGCTGGCGTTCCCCGCCCGAGAGCGTGTCGACCAGCCGGTCGGCCAGGGAATCCAGCCCACAACGCTGCATCGCGCCTGTGACGGCGGCATGATCCTCGGGCCGGAACCGGCCCAGCGCGCCGCGCCAGGGATAGCGACCAAGCGCCACCAGTTCGGCCAGCCTTATACCCTCGGCCACCGGCGTCACCTGCGGCAGATAGGCGATCCGCCGCGCCAGCTCACGCGGGGGCCAGTCGGCAAGCGCGCGCCCGGCATGGGAGATTTGGCCCAAGGTGGGCCGGTTCTGCCCGGCGATCAGTTTCAGAAGCGTCGACTTGCCCGATCCGTTGCGCCCGACCAGCGCCGTGACCGCTCCCTCGGCGATCTCCAGCGACAGATGGTCGATCAGGCGGCGGCCCGGCACGTCGAAGGTCACGTCGGCAAGGGAGAAAAGGCTCATGCTGCGGTCCTGCGCAGAAGGGTAAGGAACAGCCAGGGCGCGCCGACCAGGGTGGCGACAAGGCCAAGCGGCAGGTCATAGGGGAAAGTCGCGGTGCGCGCCCCGAAGGCGGCGACACACATGAGAAGCGCGCCGATCAGCCAGCTGCCGGTGACAAAGGATGCGGCGCGGACCAGCCCAAGGCTGCGGGCAAGTTGCGGGGCCATCAGGCCGACAAAGCTGACCGGACCGACGAGGAGGCTCGCGGTACCGGTGGCAAGGCCCGCGCCGAGGATCAGCGCCAGCCGCAGCGGCGTAAGCGGCAGGCCAAGAGCGCGGCTGACCGGGGCGCCGAGCGGCAGGATCTCCAGCCAGCGGGCAGCGGCGATCAGCGCGGCGAGGAAGACGAGGGCGAGAGCGGCAAGCACTGCGGCCCCCGTAGGTGTGACCTGCGCCGTGCTGCCAGCCAGCCAGCCCAGCACCATCCAGGCGCGCGGGTCGCTGGAGGCCATGATCGCGGCGAGAACGGAGGAGGCCAGGGCACCGATGGCAAGGCCCGCGAGCAGCAGGCGCGCGGGGGCGAGGTCGGCGCGCAGCGCAAGGGCGGTGAGCGCGGCAAGCGCAAGGGCGCCGCCGAGGCCTGCGCCAAGGGCCAAGGCGAGCGGCCCCGGCGCGGAGACGAGGAAGACCGTCGCGGCATAGCCGAGCGCCGCGCCGCCGGTGACGCCCAGCACCTCTGGCGCGGCCATCGGGTTGGCGGTCAGCCGCTGCAGCACCGCGCCGGACCCGGCCAGCAGCGCCCCGGCGGCCAGCGCCGCGGTGATGGCGGTGGCGCGAAGGGGCAGGAAGGTGCCCCGCAGTTCGGCGGGGATGAAGCCCCAACCCTCCGGCCCCCGCCCTCCGAACAGCGTCAGCAGGGACAGGGCCACGACTCCCAGCAGCAGCAAGGCCAGCACCCGGCCCGGATAGGCGCTCCGGCGCGACAGGGCGTCGCCCGCCTCGGTTCCCGGCGGCACCTGCGCCGCCATGCGCGGCAGAAGCCACAGCAGGAGCGGCCCGCCGATCAGCCCGGTCAGCGCCCCCGTCGGCAGGCTGGGACCTCCCAGCGCGGCCACGGCCAAGAGCGCGCTGTCGGCCGGCCCCAACACCAGCGCCCCGGCCAAGGGGGCCACCAGCAGCCGCGCCAGCAGGCTGCGCGCGCCCATCGCGCGGGCGATGGCGGGCGCGGCAAGGCCGACGAAACCGACCAGCCCGACCTCGGCCGAGACCATGGCCGAAAGCGCGACCGCCAGAAGGATCGCCGCGGCCCGCAGGGGCGCAAGCGACAGGCCCAGCCCCCGCGCGGCCTCGGCCCCCAGCGACAGAACCATCAGCGGGCGGGCGAGCAGCGCGGCAAGCGCGAGGGCGGGCAAGAAGGCGAGGCCAAGGTTGCGCGCGCCGGTCCAGTCCTGCTGGCTCAAGGCCCCGCCGTTCCAGATCACCAGCGACAGAAGGTAGTGCCCCTGCGCCAGCGTCAGGGCCGTGGCGACCGCCGCGCAGAGCATCCCCGCCAGCATCCCGGCGATCGTCACCGTCACCGGGGCGAAGCCGCGCCGGGCGCCGATCGCCAGCACCGGCAGGGTCACCGCCAAGGCTCCGGCCAACGCCACCGGCAGGGCGCCGTTTGCCAGAAGTGCGGGGGCGAAGATCGTCGCCGCCACCAGCGCCAGCTGCGCGCCAGCCGCCGTGCCCAGCGTCGTCGGATCGGCCAGCGGATTGCGCAACACCGCCTGCATCAAGGCACCGGCAAGGCCCAGACAGGCCCCGGCCAGCAGCGCCACCACCCCGCGCGGCATCAGCCCGTGTGTTAGCAGGATCTGGTCGATCCCCAGGCTATCGACCCGCCAGGGCAGGCCGGGCCAGTCTGCCAGCGGCAGAAGCGAGAGCGCGGCAAAGGTCCAGAGACCAAGGGCCAGCACGACGGCGGTAAGAGCGATCTTCATCCCCTCCCCTCCGCCGCCAGGGCAAGCTCTGCCCCGAAGCGGAGGGCCGAGGGCAAGCCGCCGAAAGCGTTGATTTCCGGCAGCTGCAACACGTCGCCCCGCACAACCGGGGCCAGCCGATTCCACAGCACCCCCCGTTCCAGCGACCGGCGGGCCTGGACCGGCACCTCGCCTACGATCACCAGAACCGCTTCGGGAAAACCGGCCAGCCGCTCCATCGGCACCGGGGCGTTGAAGGCGAACTGCGTGCCTTCAGTCCAGGCATTTACCCGCCCCAGCCGGTACAGCGCCCCGCCGTAGAGGCTGTCGCCGCCGAAGATCCGGACATGGCGCGCATCGCCGACTTCCATGAGCAGGAAGGGCCGGTCCTGTCCGGCCAACCGCCCGGCCAGCCCGTCGAACGTGTCTTCGGCCTCGGTCAGAACAGGCGAGGCGGCGCCGGGATCGTCCAGCGCCTCGGCCAGCTCCGGCAGCACCGCGGTGAGCTTCGGCAGCGGGTCCTCTCCCGGCACATACAGCGCCTGTGACAGGACCGGGGCGATCCGCTCCAGCTGCGGCTGGATGAAGCTGTAGTAGCTGGAGGACAGGATGAGGTCGGGCGCGGACAGGCTCAGCGCCTCGAGGTTCGGCGCCCCGCGCAGGCCGAGGTCGATGATGGTCTCGGGCGGCAGCGAAGCCGAGACCCGGCGCAGGCCCTTCAACTCGGCCACGGCCAGCGGCGGATGGCCAAGGGCCATGGCGCTTTCGGCCATGGCCCAGTCGATTGCGGCGATCCGGGGGGCCGTCGCGCCCCCGGCAGGCAGCGCCCGCCCCGCGGCCATGGCACCCGCCATGGCCGCCAGGAGGGCGCGGCGCGTCACCATTTGTAGCTGAGATTCGCCTGAAGATTGCGCCCGTCGCCGATGTAGCTGGAGCTGAAGCCCACCGCCGAGATATAGGCCTCGTCGGTGACGTTGTTCAGGTTCACCTGCAGTTCCATCCCGTTATCCCAGGCGTAGCTGGCGCCCAGATCCAGAAGCGTCACCGCTTTCAGCTCGGTCGTGTTCGCGTCCGAGGACCAGCGGTCGCCGATGTAGCGCAACCCGCCGGACAGGGTCAGCCCGGCAAGGCGCCCGGTCTGAAGCTCGTGGCTCAGCCACAGGCTCGCGGCATGGCGTGGGGTGTTCGCCAGCTCATTGCCGTCGTTGTCGCCACTGATTTCGGTGCTGGCATAGGTATAGGCGCCCTTCGCCGTCCAGCCGTTGCCAAGAACCGCCAGCCCTTCCAGCTCCAGCCCGCGGATGTTGACCTTGCCGGTCTGCGCAAGCGGCGCAGGGAAGCCGGGGCCTACCACGGTGGTGCGGTCGGTTTCGGTCAGGTCATAGATCGCGGCGGTGATCAGCCCGTCGAAGGAGTCGGGTTGCCATTTGACGCCAAGCTCCCACTGCTTGCCCCGCGTCGGGCGCAAGAGGTTGCCGTCCTGATCCACGCCGATCTGCGGCAGGAACGAGGTCGAATAGGCCAGATAGCTGTGCAGGCCGTTGCCGAAATCATAGCCCAGCGACGCATGGCCGGTGGTCGCGGCATCCTTCCGGCCGAAGTCGGTGGTGCCGAAGGTGGTGACGTTGCCGCCCGACTGGCGGGTCCAGTCGTGGCGCAGACCCAGCGTCGCGCGCCAGTTGCCAAAGGACATCTCGTCCAGCGCGTAAAGCCCGTATTGCTCGGCATCCACCGTCTTGTCGGCCTCATAGGTGGTCGCGCCCACGGTGATCCCGCCATAGACCGGGGCCAGGTAGTCGATGGAATCGACGCCGGCAAAGCCGGTATAGGCCGATTCCTTGAACTTCTGCGCGTCCAGCCCGAAGGTCAGCTTGTGCTCGACCGCGCCGGTGGTGGCCTCGCCTGCCAGCCGCAGGTCAAAGGCGAAGCTGTCGAAGTCCTCGTCCTGGTCGATCCGCCCGCGGCTTACCACCGACCCGGTGTTGCCGCTGATGTAGATGTTGTCGTAGGTCCAGTCGAAATCGGTGTAGCGGAAGGTGCCGTTCAGCCTCCAACCGCTGTCGAACTCATGCGTCACGCCGAAGGACAGCGTGGTCATCTTGCGGTCGCTGCTGTTGAAATCGCTGTCGCCGAAGTTGAAGTCGCGCAGGTCGTCAAGGCTGTAGAGCCCGACGAAGCCGTTCGGAATCCCGGTGGGTGAGATCGGCGAATCGTCATGGCGGCTGAACATGAACTCCAGCTCGGTCGCGTCGTTCAGCGCGTAGCTGGCGGACAGGCCGAGATAGGCGCGCTCATTGTCGATCGCGTGGACATCCGTCCGGCTGTTGCCGACCTTGCCGGTGACGCGATAGGCGAAGCGGTCGTCCACCACGCGGTTCGCATCGCCGAAGACATGGACCGAGCCGTTCGAGTCGAAACCGAAGCCCAGCTCGGTGAAGTCGCCGTCGGCCTGCGCGCGTTTCTGCACCATGTTGACCAGACCGGCGGGAGTGCCCGCACCATACAGCACCGAAGCCGGGCCGCGCAGCACCTCGACCCGCTCGATCCCGTAAAGCTCGAAGCTCGGGGCGCTGGTCGGATACTGGGTGGACCGCATCAGCCGCAGCCCATCCAGGAACTTGTCGTTCTCCAGGTTGAAGCCGCGCAGATACAGGCTGTCGAAACGCGGATCGGCCCCGTAGTTTTCGGTGATGACCCCGGCGGAATAGGCCAGCGCCTCTGCCAGATTTGTGGCGCCCTGCTTCTCGATCAGGTCGCGCGGCACCACCGAGATCGAGGCCGGAACCTCGGCCAGCGGCGTCCCGGTCTTGGTCGTGGCGGAAGAGTTGGCGACTGGCCCTTCCAGCGGCGCGGTCGGGTTCTCGCCGACCTGAAGCGCGATCACGCCAAGGAAGGTCGGGCGGCTGTCGTCCGGCTCTTGCGCCAGCGCGCCGGTGGTCGCCAGCGCGATCAGGCTGGTGCCGAGAAGAAGCAGGCGGGAAGGATTGCGTGTCATGGTCAGGTCCGCTCCAGAAATCCCGAGCGTTTAACTCTGAAACTCTGGCCGCGTCTTGAACCGGGCTGCCGGAATTTGTTCAGGGCTGCGGAATTGCTGCCTGCGCCAGTCCGACGGTGTCTGACCGAACCGGGCGCGGAAGCGACGCGACAGATGCGCCTGGTCGGCGAAACCCACGGCCTGCGCCACCACGGCCAGCGGCAGGTCCGAACCCGCGATCAGATCGCGCGCGGCGGTCAAGCGAAGCTCGGCCTGCCAGCGCTGCGGGGTCTGGCCGGTGTGCTGCCGGAAGGCGTGGGCAAACCAGCTTTCCGACAGGCGCGCAACTGCGGCCATGTCGGCCACTGACACTGGCCGGTTCAGATGGTCCCGCACCAGCCGCTCCACCGCCGCCATCTGCCAGGGGGCAAGGCCGCCCGCCCCACCCATCGCCGCAGTCTCCGCTCCGGCAAAGACCGTAGCCAGCGTGGCCGTCAGGAGCCCGTCGAGCAGCATCGGACTGCCGCCCGGACGCCGGATTTCAGCGGCGGCCAACTGCCCGAGGGTGACGATCTCGGCCCCGGAATCGAGGAACCGCGGGCAGGACAGATCCGCGCGCACCCCGCCCGCCGCAAGCCGGCGCTGCAAGGTCCCAGCGTCGAGATGGAAATCCAGATGGGTCATCTTCGCGGAGGACTGCATCCGGCTCCACATCGGAACGTCCTGAGGCACGTAGAAGGCACGGACGACGCGGGCCGGCATATCGGGCGCGCCCGTCGAAAGCGCGATGGGCGGCGGAGCGTCGTCCAGGAAGATCACCACCCGGGGGTCTGGCGAGACATAGTGCCCGCCACCCTCGCATTCCCCATGGACCGACCAGAGATCGGCCACCGCGCCGGAAAGAGAGCGGAAGGCCAGCGGCTCAAGCGTCCGCAGCGCCCGGGTCTGCGCCTGCATCCGCGGCCGGAAATCTGCAAGGGACCCCATGGGCATGACCTTTCTGCGGCAAAGGGCGTGGCAAACCTCGGCAATGGCACAAAGCGGCGACGGTGAGTTTCTTGACAGTTTCCGTCGGAAAATGCAACCGAACTTGTCCCGCCCCTTCGGGCGGCAGGGTCAGTGCACCAGACGCAGATGGCGCTGCTTGGGGCGCGGGAACGGGTCATCCCCGGCAAAGGCGAAAGCGTCAACCTCGGCCGGATGGCGGGAGGCAAAGGCCAGCGCCGCCTGGATAAGACCGGGCTCCATCGTGCCCTCCGAGATGGTCAGCACCGCCTCGCGCGCCAGATCGGTCCGGTCGCGCCGCATCGCCTGCAGCATCTGCAGGAAAGCGACCTCGGTTCCGGTGGCATAGGCCCGGCAGGTGGTGCACAGCGGATTGGCAAAGCCGAAATCCCCCCGCCGCGCCCCCCGCAGGGACTGCAGCACCGACAGGAGGCCCATTGCGATCTGCGGGCCCCGCGCCTCGCCCCAGCGCTCGCCAGCCACCCGGAACGCCATCTGCCAGTCCTGCGTCTCGGGGCGGGCGTAAGCGGTCAGGAAGTGACGCAGCACAGCCAGAAGACCGGTCTCGAACTCGTCCAGGCCCAGTGTCTCGACAGGAACGGCGTCGGCCGAGGGAAGATGGTCATACATCGTCAGCATCCTTTCGGGTCAGGCGAGGCGCCTCTGGCACCGGCGCGGTCATCGGGGAGGGAAACCCGGGATGGCCGCCGCGCAAGGGCGGCGTGCGCCGTTCCCTGCACCAGAGACGCCTTGCCGTATCCCGCGCGCAGGCCTGCAGCCGGTGAGAGCGGTCTGGCCGGGGTCATACATCGCGGGGTTCGGGGTCATGATCAGTACTTTTCGCCGGGAATCGATCTGGCGAAAAAGCTTGATCGCGGATTGCTTACTATTTTACTCAGGCTTTTGGCAAGCCCTGTCTGCAGCCTGCGGCAATCCGTTCCAGAGAGGGCGCCAGGGGCGGCCCAGCAAACGAAAGGACCGCGAAGCCTTGCAGCCGCGCGGTCCCATGATGGCAGCCGGAGTGCCGGGGTCAGATCAGCCGCACCTGCGTGCCGACCTTGGCCATTTCGAACAGCTCTTCGATGTGTTCGTTGTAAAGCCCGATGCAGCCCGAGGACGACCGGCGGCCGATCTTGCGGGTGTCGTGAGTGCCGTGGACCCGGTAGGCGGGCCAGCTGAGATAGAGCGCGCGGGTGCCGAGCGGGTTGTCGGGCGCACCGCCTTCGACGACCGGCGGCCATTCCGGGTGGCGGGCCAGCATGTTGGCGGTCGGACGCCAGGTCGGGTTCACCACCTTTTGAATAACCGAGGTGACGCCAAGACGGGTCAGCTCTTCGTTCAGCGGCACGGAAGTGGGGTAGAGGCGATAGATCGACTGATCCTCGGACCAGAAGTGCAGCGCGCGCGAAGTGGTATCGGCCAGGATCGCGCCGTTGCGGGTGTTGTCGAAATAGTCCTGCCACTGCAACATGCGGAAGCTGGAGATATTGTTGCGCACCGAGCTGGCGGGCTCGATGAATTCGGTGCTGCCGTCCTGGGCAAAGGCCGGAAGCGCTGCCAGACCGGCGACACCCACTGCCCCACCCAGAACCACGCGGCGGTTGACCCTGTCGTTCGACATGCCGGAATGCTCCTGAAGACCCGTATTTTTGCCGCCTATAGCGCTTTTCGCGGGCAGCCGCAAATCAAACCCCCGTCAGCATCCGCCGATTGGCAGAAGCCTGTTTGAACCCGTCGCAAGCTTCCGCTAAGAGGGGCCGAATGGCCGCTTGGGGCGGCTTCGAACGGATGGACCGAATGGATAGACGTGTTTTCCTGGCCCAGGGCATGTTCCTGGCCCTCGCAGCTTGCGGGACAACCAGCGCGCCGACGGTCGGTGCGGATGGCAGGCCTCTGCCCCGGGTCTACAAGATCAAGGACGGGCGCGAGGTGTCGTTTCGTCTCCTTGATGCGATGAACACCCTGCGTGCGGCCAAGTCGCTGCCGCCGGTCGCCTTCGACGCGACCCTGAACGCCGCCGCCGAGACGCATTCGCGCGACATGTCGGTGCAGAACCGCCCCTGGCACTTCGGGTCGGACGGGTCGTCGCCGCTGGTCCGCGCACAACGCAGCGGCTTCACCGGGCGGCTTCTGGGCGAGAACATCTCGGAGACCTACGAAACCGAGCTGGAGACGCTGTCGTCCTGGATGGGGCAGCCGGATACCCGGAACGTCATCATGGATCCGCGGGCGACGCGGCTGGGCTTTGCCTGGTTCCAGGAGCCGGGCGGCAAGCTTTGGTGGACGATGCTGACCGGGGCCTGACGGGACCTGCGACAGACGGAACGGGGCCTTCGGGCCCCTTTTTTCATGTCCGGGCCGTGCTCAGGGCAGGAAGAAGATCGGCGTGCCGGGTTTGACCATGGAATAGACCACCTCCATCTCACGGTCGGTGATCGAGACACAACCCCAAGTCCAGTCGCGCTGGGAGACCTTGGTCTTCGGGCCACCATGGATGAAGATGTCGCCGCCGGGAGATTTGCCGGCCGCCTCGGCGAAGGCGATGTCGGCCTCGTTCGGGTAAGAGACGCCGAGCGACAGGTGATACCGGGAGTCCGGGTTCTTGTGGCTGATGAAATACTGGCCCTCGGGCGTCTTGCCGTCGCCTTCAAACTGTTTGTGGCCGACAGGGGCGAAACCCAGGGCGATGTCGTAGGATTTCAGCACCTTGTCGTTGTGCAAAAGATACAGCTTGCGGTCGGCCTTGTGGACCTGGACCTGCGTCACCTCGGGGCCGCGGTATTTCAGGAACTTAGACTTGGGCGCGCAGGCCGACAGACCCAGTGCCGCGACCAGCAGAAGGAGAAATCCGAAACCGCGCATATCCTTGCCTACTGCCCCTTTTTTCCCATCCCTACAGGAATCGGGGCTGTCTGCAAAGATGCTCGCCGCGCAGAGCGTATCACGGAATTGTCAGCGGCCAAGGCTGAAGCGAGCCACCAGCTCGACATGGGCGGACCAGCGGAACTGGTCGACGACCTGCACCCAGTCCAGCCGGTAGCCTGCGGCTGCAAGCGTTCGCGCGTCGCGGGCGAAGGTGACGGGATTGCAGGAAACGGCGGCGATCACCGGGATTTTCGAGTGCGCCAGACGGCCGGTCTGCACCTCGGCCCCGGCGCGCGGGGGGTCGATCACGGCTCCAGTAAAGCTGAGCAGTTCGTCAGGTTCCAGCGGGCGACGAAAAAGGTCCCGCGTCTCGGTGGAGATGCGATGCAGGTTCGGCGTATTGCGCGCGGCAAGGTCAAGGGCCTTGGTCATCCCGGCATCGCCTTCGACGGCATGGATTTCCATCGTCCCGGCCAGCGGCAGGGTAAAGGTCCCGATGCCGGAGAACAGGTCGACCACGCGCTTCTGCGGGCCGAGGGCCTGCCTGACCGCTTGCAGAAGCGCGGCCTCGCCCTCTTGCGTGGCTTGCAGGAAGGCTCCCGCCGGGGGAACGACGGTAGCGAAGCCCATCGTCAGCGCGGGGCGGTCGCGCAGCGCGACGGTCTCACCGTCCCAGGTGAGCCGGGCGAAGCCGTGGGTTTCGACCAGGCGGGCGAGATCGAGACGGAGGGCAGCGTCCAGCGGCTTGCCGCCGGTCACCACAACATCTGGCCCCCCGCGGGTCAGCGTCACCTGCAGGGAGAGTTCGGTCGTGCGCGATCCTCCGACCTGCACCAGCGCCTGTAGTCCGGGGAAAGCGGCGAGAAGGCTGGGGTGGAGAAGCTGACAGTCGGGGATTTCCACGATGCTGTCCGAGGAGCGGGCGTGGAAACCCATCAGCACGCCGGATTTGGTGCGCCGGGCGGAAAGAGTCGCGCGACGGCGGGACTGTGCGGGTGAGGTAACGAGAGGAAGGAAGGGGGCGGCAAGGCTCTGGGCGGCGAGAGCGGTCGCCACGACCTCCTGCTTCCAGGCGGCGACGAAGGCGTCGGAGGCATGTTGCAGCTGGCAACCGCCGCAGGTGCGGGCGTGGCGGCAGGGGGGCTTCACCCGGTTGGGGGAGGGCGTGATGATTTTCGGGTCCAGCAGACGGTCACCGTCCGGGGTGCCTTCGACCACTTCACCGGGCAGGGTGCCGAGCACATACAGAGGGCCGGGGGCAATGCCGTGGCCGAGATGACCCAGCCGGTCGATGGTGACGATCACTCTGCCGCTTCCGCTTCGTCTTCGGTGTCGATGAAGCCGCCGGACTGCCGGTTCCAGTAGCGGGCATAAAGGCCGTCCAGCGCCAGGAGTTCGGCATGGGCGCCCTGTTCCACGATCCTTCCCCGGTCCATCACGATGATCCGGTCCATCGCAGCGATGGTCGACAGGCGGTGGGCGATGGCCAGCACCGTCTTGCCCTGCATCACCCGGCCAAGGGCTTCTTGAATGCTGGCCTCGACCTCGGAATCCAGCGCCGAGGTTGCCTCGTCCAGCACCAGAATCGGCGCATCCTTCAGGAAGGCGCGGGCAAGCGCGATGCGCTGGCGCTGGCCGCCCGACAGCTTGACCCCGCGTTCGCCGAGGAAGGCGTCATAGCCCTTGCGGCCCTGGTGGTCGAGCATGTGGGCGATGAACTCATCCGCCTCGGCGGCGCGGGCGGCGGCGATGATCTCTTCCTCCGAAGCCTCGGGTCTGCCGTAGGCGATATTATCGCGCGCGCTACGATTGAACATCGCGGTTTCCTGCGTGACCATACCGATCTGCCGACGCAAGCTTTCCTGCGTGACCTTGCGCAGGTCGTAGCCGTCCACGGTGATCCGGCCCTCTTCCGGGTCGTAGAGCCGGAGGAGCAGCGAGACGAGCGAGGACTTTCCCGCGCCGCTGGCCCCGACGATGGCCAGTTTTTCCCCGGCGCGGATGGTCAGGTCGATGCCCCGGACACCCCCGCGTTCGCGGCCATAGGCGAAGGTCACATCGTCGAAGCGGATTTCCCCTGTCACGCGCGGCAGGGCCACGGCGTCGGGGGCGTCGGTCAGGGTATGGGGGGCGGAAAGGGTGCGCATCCCGTCCTCGACCTCGCCCACCGAGGTGTAGATCGACATGAGGGTAAAGCTGACCCAGCCCGACATCTGCGCGATGCGAAGCGCGATGGCGCCGGAGGCGGCGATATCCCCGGCAGTGGCCGCGCCCTGCTGCCACAGCATCACCGTTCCGCCGATCAACAGCACCGGAAGCACACCGGCCAGGAGCATCAGAGCAAAGCGGAACCAGGTAGAGATGACGCCGAATTCAAGGCTGCGGTCGCGAAATACCTCCATCGCGTCCAGCGCCACGCGGTCCTCGAAGGCGGCATGGGCGAAAAGCTTCACCGTCTTGATGTTGGTGATGGTGTCGACGACCTGCCCCGAGACCATGGCGCGCGAAGAGGCGCGGGCGGCCGAGTTGACGCGGATCACCGGCAGGAAGAAGCGGATCAGGAACAGGTAGGCCACCAGCCAGACCATCAGCGCGATCGCGGCCCGGTAATCGACGGCGATCAGGAAGGCGATCGAGCCGATGACCGAAGCCAGCGCGAAGCAGACCGTGTTGATCACCTCGGTCGCCACATCGGTCACGGCGCGGGCAGCCTGCATCTGCTTTTGCGCGATACGGCCCGCGAAATCATTGTCGAAGAAGGTGACGGCTTGGCCGAGGGTCCAGCGGTGCAGCCGCGACAGGACCAGAGGCATGACGTTCGGGCCGACGATGATGCTGTTCGACGCCGAGGAGATGGCAAAGGCCAGCGGCCGAAGGACAAGGTAGAAGCCGAGGAACCAGAGGATCAGCGTCCAGTGCTGCGCGAAGAAATCCGCCGGGCCGGAACTGACAGCCGCGTCGATCACCCAGCCGAGGATCAGCGCCGAGACGACCTCGGTCACGCCCGCAAGCGAGGACAGCACACCGGCCACGACCAGCATCGCCCAGGAGCCGGACAGGCACCAGCGGATGAAGGCCCCCAGCTTCTGCGGCGGGTTGCCCTGAGCCGGGCGGAAGGCGTCGATGAGGGAGCCGAGGCTTTGAAGGGCGCTCATGGGGGAGAGGTAGGCCGGTCTGCGGGGCGAAGCAAGGGGGCAAGTCTTCGTAAAACCTCGTCGTGCGACTTCGTCTTCTCCTCGGGGCTGGCGCGCGAGGAGCGACGAAGTCGACGACGAGCATTCTATTCCGCCGCTTCCTCCTCCAACCCGATGAAGCCGCCGGACTGGCGCGCCCAGAAGCGGGCGTAGAGACCATTCCGCCGCAGAAGCTCGGCATGGGGGCCGTCCTCGACCACCCGGCCGTCTTCCAGCACGACGATCCGGTCCATCGCGGCGATAGTGGACAGGCGGTGGGCGATGGCGATCACCGTCTTGCCCTCCATCACGCCGTAAAGCGCGCCCTGGATGGCGGCCTCTGCCTCGCTGTCCAGCGCCGAGGTCGCCTCGTCCAGGATCAGGATCGGGGCATCCTTCAGGATCACCCGGGCGATGGCGACACGCTGGCGCTGGCCGCCCGAGAGCTTGACCCCACGTTCGCCGACATGGGCCTCATAGCCGGTGCGGCCCTGCGGGTCCTCCAGCGTCAGGATGAAGTCATGCGCCTCGGCCTTCTGCGCGGCGGCGATCATCATGTCTTCGGTCGCGTCGGGGCGGCCATAAAGGATGTTGTCGCGGACCGAACGATGCAGCAGCGACGAGTCCTGCTGCACCATCCCGATCTTCTGCCGCAGGCTTTCCTGCGTCACCTCGGCGATGTTCTGCCCGTCGATCAGGATCGCACCGGATTCGGTGTCGTAGAAGCGCAGCATCAGCTTGACCAGCGTGGATTTCCCCGCGCCGGAGCGGCCGACGACGCCGATCTTCTCTCCGGGCCGGATGGTCAGGCTGACGTTTTGCAAGCCGCCGAACCCGCGCCCGTAGTGATGGCTGATGTTCTCCAGCTCGATCAGGCCCTTCTCGAACTTCAATGGCTTGGCGCCGGGCTTGTCCACCAGCGTGACGGGCTGGGCGATCGTCTCCATCCCCTCGACCAGCGTGCCGAGGTTCTGCACCAGCTGGGTCGAGGCCCACATGATCCAGTAGGTCATCGAGTTGATGCGCAGGACCAGCGCCACCGCGGCAGCCACCGCGCCGACCGAGGTGGTGCCATTGGCCCAAAGCCACATGGCGAGGCCGGAGACGCCAAGGATCATCAGCCCGTTCAGGAAGGTAAGCGCGATGTCCATCTTGGTGACGATGCGCATTTCCTTCTGGAAGGTCCTGCGCGCCGTCTCGATGGCATCCTTCGCATAGTTCAGCTCGTTGCCCTGGTGGGCGAAAAGCTTGACGGAATGGATATTGGTGTAGCTGTCGACCACGCGGCCCGTCACGGCAGAGCGCGCCTCGCTGGAGGCGGTGGCGGCGGGACCGGCGCGGCGGATGGTCCAGCGCATGAGGGCGAGGTAGCCGATCAGCCAGAGGATCAGCGGCACCATCAGGCGGGGGTCGGCATCGGCCAGCATGAGCAGCGCACCGACGAAGGTGGTGCAGGCGAAGGCGGCCATGTCGAAGACCTGGAACACCGCGTCGCCGGCGGCAGGCGGGGCCTGCATGATACGGTTGGCGATGCGGCCGGCGAAGTCGCTTTCGAACCAGCCGACGGGCTGACGCAGGACATGGCGGTGCGCCCGCCAGCGCATCATGGTGCCGAAGTTCGTCAGGATCGAGTTGTGCAGAAGGCCGACCGATCCCCCGGCCACCAGCGGGCGGACGAAGACGATGACCACGGCCACCAACAGGATTTCGGCCCAATGCGCGGCCATGAACGCCTGCGGGGTCTGGCCGGTCATCAGGTCGACGAGGCGGCCGAGATACCAGATCAGACCAATGTCGAGGACGCCGTTGCCGATGGAGAAGACGGCAGTGACGGCGAAGACCTTGCGGAAAGCACGGACATAATCGCGCAGGAACGGCCAGAGCCGGGTAGGGGGTGCGTCGACTTCAACATAGGGCTGATAGGGATCGACGAGGTTTTCGAGGAAGCGAAACATGTTGGGAGACCCGGAAAAAGGTGCAGAGATGGGCGACAGCGGTGCCTGCAAGCGACCGCCACGACAGGATCGGTCAACTCAGGCGAGTTGGTGTGAGATCCCGTGTTCCATCCTGGTCTCCTCTTTGGGTGGGCCATCCGTAGCGCAGTCGCGGCGGATTGTCACGCCCCTTTCAGCAGGTCGTCGCGGCTGAGGGTAAGGTCAGAGGCGAGCCAGCGGGATTCGAGGCTTTTCAGCCGCGCACCAAGGGCTTCGCCCTGGAAGGCCGGCATCAGGTCTGCGGCGGAGACGGGAAAACGCGCCGTCGCTCCACGTCGGACTTCCCTCTGCCAGCCGTCGGGAAGAGGCGTTTCCAACGCGGCGGCGCGGGCGAGGACGGCGTCCGCCCCGAGAGTTTCGCCCAGGCTCCAGCCGAGGGCAGCGGGGGATTCGGTGGACCCCAGGGCGGCACGAAGGGCAGCGAGGTCGCGGGCCTCGGATTTGGAGAGGCGAAGGCTGTCGGCCTCACCCCCCAGGACAGACAGGCGGCGCAGCCAGCGGGGGGGCTCGGCGCTGTCCAGATGGACCAGCGGGGCCAGCGCGCGGGGATCGGCGCCGGGCAGGATCTGGGCGAGAACACCGGATTGGGCCATGGCGGCGACCGATGGGGCGGGATCGCGGGCGGCGAGGAGCTTGCGGAGTTCGGCGGTGATGCGTTCGCGGGAAATCGTCTCCAGCCCCCCGGAAAGCGCAGCACAGGCGGCCAGACCTTCGGCATCGAGGCCACCCTCGGGGTCGCCATAGCAGGCGTGGAAGCGGAAGAAGCGCAGGATACGCAGATAGTCCTCACGGATGCGGGTTTCGGCATCGCCGACGAAACGGACGCGGCGGGCTTGCAGGTCTGGAAGGCCATGCAGCGGGTCGATCACCCTGCCCTGCCGGTCGGCATAGAGCGCATTCATGGTGAAGTCGCGGCGCGCGGCATCTTCCTCGATACGGGAGGAGAAGGCCACTACGGCACGGCGGCCATCGGTTTCCACGTCGCGACGGAAGGTGGTGATTTCATGCGGCCTGCCTTCGGCGACGACGGTGACGGTGCCATGTTCGATGCCGGTGGGCACCACCTTGAAACCGGCGGTTTCGGCAATGTCAGAGACGGTTTCCGGGGTCGCGTCGGTGGCAAGGTCGATGTCGGCGACCGGCTCGCCCAAAAGGTCATTGCGGATGCAGCCGCCGACAAACAAGGCGCGATGACCGGCCTGTTCCAGCACAGCGCACAGCGTCTGGCTGCCGGGATGGCCGATCCAGTCGCCCCGGATTTTCATGAGATGGGGGCCTTTGCCGCAAGGCCGTACAGGATACGTGCCGTCGCGCCCCAGATGTAATACGGACCCCAGGGCACGCTGTAGTAACGCCGGTTCTGCCCCTGCCAGCGGCGGGCCTGGATCAGGTAGTTCCGCGGGTCGATCAGATGCCACAGGGGCACAGGGAACACCTCCTCCACCTCGCCCGCCTCGGGCCGGGCGGTGAAGTCACGATACACATGGCCGACGAAGGGCGTCATCAGAAAGCCGGTCACGGTCTCATGCGGCGGCAGCGTGCCGAGGATATGCACGCAGTCCGGCGGCAGGCCGATCTCCTCCTCCGTCTCGCGCAGGGCGGCCGCCTGCAGGCTGGCGTCGGTCGGGTCAAGCTTGCCGCCGGGAAAGGCGATCTGGCCCGGATGGTGTTTCAGATGCGAAGACCGCTTGGTCAGCCAGACGCCCTTGCCCGGCTGGAAGGCCAGAAGAACTGCCGCCGGGCGCAACTTGCGCTCCGGCGGCAATTGGACGGAAGGGTTCAGGTCGAAATCCGAGGTCGCGCCCGAAGACGCCAGATATACGGCGCTTTGCAGCAGCGCCAGTTCAACCATTCTTGCCCTCGAAACCCAGCGTCTTCGGGTCCAGCTCGTAATGTGCGCCGCAGAACTGGCAATCGGCGGTGACGACGCCAGCATCCGTGGTCATCCGGGCGATGTCTTTCTGGCTGTAGATCGACATGGTGCTGCGCACCTTGTCCTCGGAACAGGTGCAGCCGAACCGCACCGGCTGGGCATCGAAGACACGTGGGCCTTCCTCGTGGAAAAGGCGCACCAGCAAATCGGTCGGAGGGACCGACGGGCCGATCATCTCCATCTCCTCCACCGTGTCGAGGAGGTGGTTAGCGCGGTTCCAGTCCTCGGATTCCGCGCCGCCCAGAATGTCGGCATGGGTCAAAAGGCCGCCCTCACCGCTGCCCTGTTCCGCCGCGACACCGCCCGTGGCAGGCATGTGTTGCAGCATGATGCCCCCGGCGCGCCAGTGCAGCGGGCGGCCCGGCTCGGCGCTTTCGCCATAGGCGAGCGCGAAGCGGGTCGGAATCTGTTCGGACTGCGCGAAATAGGTCTCGGCACAGGCCGACAGGCTGCCCCCGGCGATGGGGGTGAAGCCCTGATAGGGCAGCGTCCCCTCGCCCTGGTCGATCATCACGGCGAAATAGCCCTCGCCAATCTGCGAGAAGGGGCTGGCGTTCGGGTCAAGCCGGTCAGCGTCGTAGCTGGCATAGGCGCGGATGCGGGCAGGCCCGCCCTCTTCGCTGGGACTGTAGTAGTCGGTCGCGATCAGCCGGGCCGGGCCCTTGCCGCGCACTTGCAGCGACAGTTTCCAGCGCAGCTTGATGGCCTGCCCGATCAGCGCCGTCAGCAGCGCGGTCTCGGCCACCAGCGCCTCGATCACGGACGGATAGGCGTGCTGCTTCAGCACCTGGTCGAGCACACCATCCAGCCGCGCGATGCGGCCACGGATGCCCGAGGCGTCAAGTTGAAATGGCAGGACGGAATCGTCCCAGGCGATCTGCGTTCCGGTGGTCATTCGGGGATTTCCTGATGGTGCCAGTGCTGGCATATCGCGCCTATATAGGCAGAGCAACCGAAGGTCCAAGGGGGGACGGATGATCCGGCGCTATGGCGAGGCGGTAAAACCCGGGCAGAAGTACATCCGTCGGCCGGGAGTCTACGCGATCCTGCTGGACGGCGACCATATCCTCGCGACGCATCAGGCCGCCCCGGTGCCGGAGTTCCAGTTGCCCGGCGGCGGCATCGACCGGGGGGAACAGCCGATCCCGGCGCTGCACCGCGAGGTCTATGAGGAAACCGGCTGGAAGATCGCGGTGACGCGGCATCTGGGGGCGTTCCGGCGGTTCACCTTCATGCCGGAATACGAGATCTGGGCCGAGAAGCTGTGCACCGTCTATCTGGCGCGGCCCGTGCTGCGGCTGGGTCCGCCGTCCGAGCCGGGGCACACGGCAGTCTGGCTACCCGTCGCCGAGGCGCTGACCCGGCTGGGCAATGCCGGTGACCGGGCGATGCTGGCCCGACACCTCGGGTAGAAGGTCGAGCACGATCCCCGAGACGTCATCGGGAAACGAATCACTCTCCGCCGCGCGGGTCAGGTCCCAGACCATCGCCTCCAGCAGGTCAGGGCCGGACAGGTGGGCCGAGGCGCGCAGGCTTTCGATCAGCCCGTCCTCGCCGAAATCCCGGCCGTTCGGCAGCGGGCATTCGGTGAACCCGTCCGAGCAGAGAATCAGCCGGTCGCCGGGCTGGAAGGGGACCGTGACCGGGTCGAATCCCGCTTCGGGGATCAGGCCGATGGGAAGGCCGCCGCTGCCCAGCCTCTGCACCTGCCCGTCGGCGCGGATCAGCATCGGATGCGGATGGCCGGCCTGCACCAGGTCAAGCCGCCCAGTGCGCCGGTCGATCACCGCGAAGACCATGGTAAAATATTGTTCGGCCTGGATTTCCTCCAGCATCAGCCGGTTGAAGCGTTCGACGACGGCAGCGGGGGGAAGGAGGAGATGATCGCCCTCCGGCCCCTTCTGGAAGGCAAGGTTCTGCTCCGGCGAGGAGCCGGTGAGGAACCCCGCCAGCCGGGCCGTCATCATCGCCGAAGCCACGCCATGGCCGGACACGTCGATCGAATAGACCACCAGCCGGTCGTCATCCACCGGGAAGCTGCCCACCAGATCGCCGCCCACCCGCCCCGAATTGCGCAGGATCAGCGAGACGCGCGCCCAGCCATAGTCACGCACCCGGTCGCGGATCAGGGTCTGTTGCAGCTTCCGCGCCTCGATCAGGTCGCGGTCGAGCGAATCGTAAAGCTTCTGCAATTCGACGAGGGTCGAGACGATGACCTTGTTCTTCGCCAGCAGCTCGGCCTGCATGGCAAGCATCCGCTCCCCCGCGCGCAGGCGGGCGCGAAGTTCGTTCGAGGCGACGGGTTTCGTCAGGAAGTCATCGGCCCCCGCCTCCAGCCCGTCGGCGATCTCGGTCTTTTCCGACTTGGAGGTCAGAAGGACGAAGTAGCCATAGCTTTCCCGGCCCAAGGCACGGAATTCGCGGCAGAAATCCAGGCCAGTCATGCCGGGCATCATCCAGTCGCTGATGATGATATCGATGTCCAGATCACGGCAGAGGTCCAGCGCGACCAGCGCCGATTCGCATTCGGTGACCCGGTAACCCCAGCGCCGGAGCTGCATCGAGACCATGTGCCGCTGCGCGCGGCTGTCGTCCACCACCATCACATGGCGCGACAGGACGGCCGACGGAAACTCTTCAGCTTTCATGGCACTGGCAGACACGACCCGGACCTCCGATGCAGGCAGGTTGCGCGGCGGGGGTTAACGGGGGGTGAAAGCTAAAATGCGCGGCGCTTGAGGAACCGGCGGCCACCATTTGTTAACGGCGATGATGGCAGAGTGCTGCATGGGTAGCGGGGTGTTTCGCCATGATCGACTGGAAACGGGTTGAGGAATTGCGGGAGGAGATCGGCACAGAAGGATTCATCGAGGTCGCCGATATGTTCCTGGACGAAGCAGAAGGCGCGGTCGGCGCGCTGGTGGCGGGCCTGGCCCCTGATGAGGTGGAGGGGCAGCTGCATTTCCTGAAGGGCAGCGCGTTGAATCTGGGGCTCTCGGACCTTGCCGCGATCTGCCAGGAGGGCGAGCGCAAGGCCGCCGCCGGACAGGTCGACGCGGTCGATGCCGCGCAGGTCGCGGCGATCTACCGGGCCTCGCGCGCCAGCCTGTTGGGCGGGTTGTCGGCAGGTCAGGCGGGCGCGGCCTAGATCAGGAACTCCGACAGCGCCTCGTCACTGGTGATGTCGCGGAAGGCGAGGCCCGCCGCGTCCATGCGTTCGGTGAACCGGGCGAAGCCGTCGGCCTTGCGGGTCTCGATCCCGATCAGGACCGATCCGAAGTTGCGCGCGGATTTCTTCAGGTATTCGAAGCGGGTGATGTCGTCATCCGGGCCGAGCAGATTCAGGAATTCCCGCAGCGCGCCCGGACGTTGGGGCATCCGCAGAATGAAGTACTTCTTAAGCCCCGCAAAGCGCTGCGCACGTTCCTTGACCTCGGGCAGGCGCTCGAAGTCGAAGTTGCCGCCCGAGGTGACGCAGACCACCGTCTTGCCACGGATTTCCTCGGCCAGTTCGGGCAGCACATCGACCGACAGCGCCCCTGCCGGTTCCAGCACGATGCCTTCGTGGTTCAGCATCTCCAGCATGGTCACGCAGATGCGGTCCTCGGGCGCCAGCAGCACATGGGCCGGATCGACCCATGACAGCATCCGGAACGTGTTGTCCCCGACCCGCGCCACGGCGGCGCCATCCACGAAGCTGTTGATCTTGGGTAGTTTTGCCGGAGCCCCCTCCTGCAGCGCGGCGGTCAGGCTGGCGCCGCCCAGCGGCTCGACGAAGCGGAAGCCGGTCCCGGGCGCGACCTCGCGCAGATAGCCGGTGACGCCCGAGGCAAGCCCGCCGCCGCCCACCGGCAGCACCACCAGATCGGGCGCGCGGCCCAGCTGCTCCAGCATCTCCACCGCGACCGAGGCTTGGCCCTCGATCACGTCGGGGTCGTCGAAGGGCGACAGGAAATGCGCCTGCCGTTCGGCGCAATAGGCCTGGGCGGCGGCGAGGGTCTGGTCGAAATAGTCGCCCGTCAGCTCGATCCGCACATTGTCGCCGCCAAAGACGCGGGTCTTGTCGATCTTCTGCTGCGGCGTGGTGACGGGCATGAAGATCACCCCCTCGACCCCGAAGTGGCGGCAGGCGAAAGCCACCCCCTGCGCATGGTTTCCGGCGCTGGCGCAGACGAACTGGCGCTGGTCGGGCCGCGTGTCGCGCACCTTGCGCATCGCGTTGAACGCCCCGCGCAGCTTGTAGCTGCGGACCGGGGTCAGGTCCTCCCGCTTCAGCCAGATCTCGGCGTCGTGGCGGGCCGACAGGAAGTCGTTCCGCTGCAACGGTGTCTCGGGAAACAGCTCGCGCAGGGCGGCGGTGGCTTGGCGGGCGGCGGTGCTGAACTGGGTCATCCTTCTCAGATGCCGGATGGGCGGGCCGGTGGCAAGGAATGCCTTGGCATGCCGGGATTGTAAGGGGCACAGGGCTATCCTTGCCCTTGGGGGCGTTTGGCTTTAATCGCCAGCAAAACCGCGCGAATGGGGGAGCCTTCCCGATGCTGAAGCCCAAGAAAGTCGTCCTTGCCTATTCGGGCGGGCTCGATACCTCGATCATCCTGAAATGGTTGCAGACGGAATATGGCTGCGAGGTGGTGACCTTCACCGCCGACCTGGGTCAGGGCGAAGAGCTTGAACCGGCGCGGGCCAAGGCGATCCTTCTGGGGATCAAGCCGGAGAACATCCATATCGTCGATGTGCGCGAGGAATTCGTGCGCGACTTCGTCTTCCCGATGTTCCGGGCAAACGCCCTCTACGAAGGGCTGTATCTGCTGGGAACCTCGATTGCCCGGCCGCTGATCAGCCAGCATCTGGTGCGGATCGCGCATGAGACCGGGGCGGATGCGGTGGCGCATGGGGCGACGGGCAAGGGCAACGACCAGGTGCGGTTCGAGCTCTCCGCCGCCGCGCTGGACCCGGCGATCAAGGTCATCGCGCCCTGGCGGCTGTGGGACCTGACCAGCCGCACGAAACTGCTGGAGTTCGCCGAGGCGAACCAGATTCCGATCGCCAAGGACAAGCGGGGCGAGGCGCCATTCTCGGTGGATGCGAACCTGCTGCATACCTCGTCGGAGGGCCGCGTGCTGGAGAACCCGGCGGAGGAGTTCCCGGACTATGTGCTGCAGCGGGTGGTTCCGGTCGAGGAAGCCCCCGATCAGGCCGAGATGGTCGAGATCACCTTCGAAAAGGGCGATGCGGTGGCGATCAACGGCGAGCGGCTGTCGCCCGCCACGATCCTGACCCGGCTGAACGAGCTGGGCGGCAAGCATGGCGTGGGCGTGCTGGATCTGGTGGAGAACCGCTTCGTCGGGATGAAGTCGCGGGGGGTCTACGAGACGCCCGGGGGGACGATCCTTCTGGAAGCGCACCGGGGGATCGAGCAGATCACGCTGGATGCGGGGGCTGGCCATCTGAAGGACAGCATCATGCCGCGCTATGCCGAGCTGATCTACAACGGGTTCTGGTTCAGCCCCGAGCGGGAGGCGTTGCAGGCCTTGATCGACAAGACGCAGGAGCATGTGTCGGGGACGGTGCGGGTCAAGCTTTACAAGGGGCGGGCGGTGACGGTCGCGCGGTGGTCGGAGGAGTCGCTGTATTCCGAGAAGCACGTCACCTTCGAGGAGGATGCCGGCGCCTATGACCAGAAGGATGCGGAAGGGTTCATCCGGCTGAATGCGCTGCGGCTGCGGTTGATCGCCAGCCGGAATGCGAGGGTGGCGAAATAGGCTGCCCACGCGTGGGCAGCTTTTCAGGTCAAGTAAAATCAAGGTGTTAAGCGTGGGCCTTTACCTTCGCTTAACCTTTTGAAGCCGCCGTTTCCTCGGCCTGGATCAGGGCTTGCGCCAGGGTGAGCGGGATCGTCAGGTCCTGCATGGCCTGCTGCACTTCGGCGAAAAGACGGTCCTCGGCGGGCAACAGGCCACCGAGCCGGAACAGGTTGCGGCTGTGGCTGAGGGCGACGTGCATTTCCACCCCGTTCGAGGTGGCGGCATAAAGCTCGGCCCCCGGACCGAGGCGGCCTTCAAGGCTGGTGAGGATGTCGATCACGGCAGAGAGGGCGGGCGGTTCCGGCCCCTCCGCCCAGGAAGTCCAGATGCCGTAGGTGCGGCCGCCCGCGACCAGATTGCGGAGGTGGCGCAACCCGTCGGTCGAAAGGTCGCCGCCGAAGAAGATGCCGGGGCGGGTCTTGTCCTCGCGGGCGATGAAGAAGGCGGGCATGGCGGTGCGATTAGGGAACTGTGCCACGATGCCCTTGAACAGGGTCTTCGAGTTCTTGCCGCCGGTTTCGACCGTCACCTCGGCAAGCTGGATCGCATGGGCGCCGAGCGTGCCGTGGATGTGATCTTCGCCCCCGCGAAGGCCTGCAGGGAGAAGGCGCTTGGGCAGGGCCTTGACGAAGGCCTTGGCGTCCTTGGCGTAGCCAAGGCCGATGGAGCGGGCCAGGATCGGCATGACCAGCCGCTCTTGCGCGCGGATCATCCATTTCCAGGCCATGACCGCCGCGAAGACGCCTGCCCCCGCCGCAAAGAAGGCGAGTTTCCAGCGGTCCCGGCTTTCCATCTGGGCGTTCAGGATCAGGACCAGCAGGACGCCCGAGACGACAATGGAGACGACGATCAGGCCGAGCGCGATCAGGCCCTGGCGACGAAGTTCCGGCATCAGGGCGCGGACGGCTTCGGCGACATCAGGGGGCGCGGGCGCGGTCATGGCTAGGGTCCGTTGCGAGGCAGGGCGGCGGGCTGGCCGTTCCAGGTGCCGGTCAGGCTGTAGGCCTCATCCGCCGTACGGTGGAGGTAGGTGACATCGCCCTGCACCGCGCCGGTGAAGCCGAGGGTAAGGGTCAGGCCGTCCTCGGGTGCGTCCATCGACAGTTCCACCCCGGTGCCGCCGAAGCCGAGGTCCGGCCAGAAGTGGCAATCGGCGAAGGCGAAGTCGGTGCCCTGATCTGTAGGCGTGGCCGTCAGGGTGCCGCCGAAGGGGCAGCCGAAGCTGGCGGGATGTTCGCCGTTCCAGCCCGCGAGCGGGATGTAGTTCATAAGCTCGGTCTCTACCGCGCGGGCCACGGCAAAGGGGTCTGCCAGCTGGGCCGGGTCGGTCAGGGTAAGCGGGGTATAGTCGCCGACCGGGTCCTGTTCGCACAACTGCTCGTGGGCGGCGGGCAGGGTGCCGTCATAGAGGAGCGCCTCGACGATCGTGTCGGGGCAGGCGAAGCCCCGGCCCCAGATGACATGCGGGCCTCCGGCCATGAAGACGCCATAGGCGTTCTTCGCGTTGTCGAGGACCGACCAGGCCATCGTGATAGGGGTGATCGGGTCACGGTCGCCGTTCAGGACGAGGGTCGGAAAATCGCCCCCGGCATAGGGCGCGGGGCGGGTGTCGGGGCCCTGCTGCGGCCAGTAGGTGCAGGCGATGCGTTCCAGGAAATAGGAGCGGATCAGGCGAGGCGCCTCGGGTGCAAGGGCGTTCGCCTCGTCGAGGATGCGCCGGGCGCTTTCGTCGGCGGTGCCTTCGCCGCTGCCGTAGTCGCTGCAGGTGATGGCGTAGTAGGCGGCGCCGAACCAGCCGGAATCCTCCATGCCGATTTCGGATTCCGGGTCGATATACATATTGGAATAGCCAAGCTGCAGCATGGGCACGAGATTGCCGCGCCCGGCAGCGGCAAGCGTGCGCAGGAACTCGGCCCGGCCCTCGGAAGAGTAGAGGGCGTTGAAGGCGGTCGCTTCGAGAAGCCCGGCGGTGAGCTGGCGCTGGGCGGTGCTGCCGTCGGCGAGGATGTAGGGGACCGTCACCGGGGCGGCGGCGAGGCGTGCGGCGAGATCGTCATAGACCTGTGCGGCATCGCCGGGAATGTCGGTCTTGCAGGCGGGAATGGTGGGGCAGAGGGCGAAGGTTTCGGCAAGGAGTTGCTCGGCGGCAAGCGTGTAGCGGCGGTAGAACTGCTCGGAGGTGAGCGTGAGGTCGACCACACCGTCGACGATCACGCCCCTGACGGCGGTGGGAAACTGCGTCGCATAGGCCTGGACCAGCTGGGTGCCGTAGCTTTCGCCGTAGAGCCAGACCTTCGGCGCGCCGATCTTCTGGCGGAACAGCTCGGAGTCGCGGATGGCCTGGTCGGTGTTCACGACGGCGAGGAGAGCGTCGGCGTCAAGCTCTGCGGTGCAATCGGCGACATAGGTTTTCGCCGTGGCGAGAATGGCCTCGGGGTCGGTGAGCGGCGCGGGGGCGATGTCGAAGGTTGCCTGCGCCTTCGGGCAGGCAAGACCGTGGACCGGGCCGGTGCCGCGCTGGTCGACGAAGACGATGTCGATATTCTCGGTCAGCGAGGGGTCGAAGGAGGCGAGATAGCTGTCGGCCGAGGCGAGGCCGGAGCCGCCGGGACCGCCGACGAAATAGAAAAGGATGCCCTTGCTTTCGCTGCTGGCGAAGGAGAGGGCGAAGGTGATGTCCAGCGTCTGCGCGGGATCGTTGGCGCGGTGGTCGAGCGGCACGGCAAGGGTGGTGCAGGACAGGCTGGAAAGCTCGCAGGGGAAAAGGTCGAGGCCGGAAGTGGCGTCCTGCAGCGAGGGATCGGCGAACGCCGGGCTGGCGAGAAGGCCGAGGGCGAGGAAAGCGGGGCGCATGGGGGCCTTTCGGGGCAAGGGCTTGGCGGATGCAGGCGCGGGAATCTGTGTAGATACATGTAACTACAGGTTGTAGATACGCGTCAGGGCAGAGGGGGCAGCCCGGACGCGGCGCGCAGTTCGGGGTTGCGGACGTCGAGCTCCTGCCCGGCAAGGGGATCGGCGGCGGGCGTGCAGAGCCAGGCGATGGCGCGGGCGGGCTCTGACGCGGGGGCGAGGCTTTCGCGGGGCAGCTTGGAGACCGGGTTGATGCCCGAGGCGCGGATGGCAACCTGCATGTCGGTGTCGACGACGCCGGGGGCGAAGCCGAAGATGCGGATGCCCTGGGCGCCATATTCCAGATGGATCGAGCGGGTCAGCATGGCGAGCCCGGCCTTGCCGGCACAGTAGGCCGACCAGCCCTCCTGTGGCCGATGGGCCGCGCCGGAGGAGATGTTGACGATGGTGCCGCCGCCCCGCGCAACCATGTGGGCCAATACGCGTTGGGTGGCGTGGAAGGCGGAGGTGAGGTTGATGTCGATGCTTGTCGCCCAGTCTTCTGCCGGGATGTCGAGGATGCGGCCGATGGGGGCGATGACGGCGGCGTTGTTCACCAGGATGTCGAAGCCCTGGTCGAGAAGCGTCGCCATGGCGATGCGGTCGGTCATGTTGGCAAGGTGGCCGGTGGCCTGCGTCTCGCCCAGGTCGCGCCGGGCGGCGGTGAGGTTTGGCGCACTGCGGGCGGTGAAGTGGACCTCGGCCCCCGCCTCGGCGAGTGCGCGGACGGTGGCAAGCCCGATGCCGCGGTTGCCGCCGGTGACGAGGGCGGTCTTGCCGGTGAGTTTCATTCGCGGCTCCTTCCGTGATCGGGAAAGGGTAGCTGCGGCGGGGGTTCGCTGTCCACCGGGAAGGGCGGGTTGACGCCGCCCGGCGGGCGGGTGAGGGTCGGGTGAAAGGGGAGATGCCGGTGCGCAAGCTTTTGATGGTTCTGCTGCTGGGGGCTTGCGCGGCGCGGGGGGATTTCACCATGGCGCCTGCCGGGCTGTCGGGGGGCGTGCCGGAGACGATCTTCGTCGGCACGACGCGGATGAAGGACGGCGAGGTCTATGCCTTCGGCCGGTCGGGCGAGCCGGCCTTCCTGCGCTATGACATCGCGATCCCGCCGGACCGGGAACCGGGCAAGGTGAACTGGCCGCCGAAAAGCCGCAAGCCGGACGGGAAGCGCGACTTCCTGACGCTGGACCAGCGGAGCTTCGGCTCGGCGGACGAGTTCAGCGCGGCGCTGCGGGCGGCGATGAAGCTGAGGGGGCAAAAGGACGCGGTAGTCTATGTCCACGGCTTCAACAACACCATGGCCGAGGGGGTCTATCGGGTGGCGCAGATGCACCATGACCTGGAGGTGCCGGGAGTGGCGGTGCACTACGCCTGGCCCTCGCGCGGGTCGGCGCTGGGCTATGTCTATGACCGCGATTCGGTGCTGTTCGGGCGGTCGGGTTTCGTCACCCTGCTGGACGAGGTCGAGGATGCCGAGGCGCGGGACATCATCATCATCGCGCATTCGATGGGCGCCTTCCTGACGATGGAGGGCCTGCGGCAGATGGTGCTGAAAGACGGGCCCCATGCGCTGGATCATATCAAGGGCGTGGTGCTGATCGCGCCGGACCTGGACCTGGACGTGTTCCGGGCGCAGGCGCGCGATATCGGCAAACTGCCGCAGCCCTTCGTGATCTTCGGAAGCTCGCGCGACCGGATCCTGAACATCTCGGCGACGCTGTCGGGCACGGGGGACCGGCTGGGCAACATCAACAGCGTGGAAAAGATCGCCGACCTGAACGTGATCTACCTGGATACGGCGGCCTATACCACCGGAGCGGGACACCTGAACCTGGGCGAGAACCCGGCGCTGTTGAAGCTGTTCGGCGGGCTGGTGGGGATTGCGGACGCCTTCACCGCCGATGCCCGGGCGCGGGTGGGCCTTCTGCCGGGGCTGGTGCTGACGGTGCGGAACGCGACCGAGATCGTCCTGAAACCGGTGGGGGCGATCGCGGAGGGGCAGTAGCGGTCGACCTGCTGCATCGGTCGCCGGGGGTTTCACACCCCCGGACCCCCGTGGAGTATTTCCCAAGGAGCAAGGCGAATTTTAGTTTAATTGTATTGGTTTAGCGCTTGCGGAGATAGACGTAGTAGGCGCCGCCGCCGCCATGTTTCAGGTGCGCCTCGGTGACTTGCAGGACCGCCGGGCCGAGGGGCGACAGGTGGAGCCAGTGCGGAACCTGGTGGCGCAGCGCGCCGACGCGCTGGGGGATCGGGCCGGTATCCTCGCGCCGCTTGCCCTTGCCGGTGATCACCAGCACCAGCCGCAACCCGGAGGACTGGGCGTTGAGGATGAAGCGGATCAGTTCGGGATGCGCCTCGGCCAAGGTCATCCCGTGCAGGTCGATCCGGGCTTCGGGCTGCAGCTTGCCGCGGGTCATCCTGGCATGGGTGCCCGCGTCCATCCTGAGGGGGACCTGAGCGACCAGATCGGACAGGCCGGGCGCGAGGTCATGCTTTTCGGGCTTGCGATGCTTTTCGCCCAGCAGGAAGGGCGACAGGCGTGGCCGGGCATGGGCGAGCGGCGGCGGCTCCGGGGCGGGCGCGGGTTCGGGCAGGTGGATCGGGGGACTGTGCAGGGGCCGCGCGGTGCGGGCAACGGAGCGCCAGAGGTCCGCCTCCTCGGGCGAGAGGGAGCGGCGGCGGCGCATCGGGTCAGTCGCTTTCCAGCATCGCGAAGGCGCGGTCGATGGGCAGGAGCAGCACCATGCGGCCGCGGTCCTTGACCGTGCCTGCGGCATCTCCTGCCCCGGCGCCGGTGCCGTAGAAGATGTCAGCGCGCTGCATTCCCTTGATCGCACCGCCGGTATCCTGCGCCACCATCAGGCTGCGGATCGGGCGCTTGCCGTCCTTCTCGATCCAGACCGGCGCGCCGAGGGGGGTGAACTTCGGGTCGATGGCGATGGAGCGCAACGTGGTGATCGAGCGGCCCATCGCGCCGATGGGCCCGTCTTCCGTCTTCAGCGTGCCGATCTTGCGGAAGAAGACATAGGAGGGATTGGTGTCGAGGAGGTCGCGGCCTGAGCCGGGGTTGGTGCGGACATAGTTGGCGATTTCCGGGGCGGAGACCTGATCCAGCGTATGGGTGCCGCGGCGGATCATCTCCTGCCCGACGGAGCGGTAGGCATGGCCGTTCTTCCCGGCATAGCCGACGCGGATCACCGTGCCGTCGGTCATGCGGATGCGGCCCGAGCCCTGCACTTGCAGGAAGTAGACATCGACCGGATCGTCGAGCCAGGCGAGTTCGAGACCGCGTCCGGCGATGGCCCCGCCTTCGATGGCGGCGCGGCTGTGATAGACCATGCCTTCCTGCAACTCGGGCGGGCGGCGGTAGATCGGATACTGGAAGCGGCCGCCGCGGGTGGCGGAGCCGTTCAGTTCGGGCTCGAAATAGCCGGTGAAGAGGGCGGGAGGGGCGCCCACGACAACGGGCTTGAAGAAAAGCTCGAAGAAGCTGCGGGCCGAGGCCTCGTCCTTCGGCACATCGGCGGCCAGGGCGCAGATCGGCTGCCAGTCGGGCGCGTCGATCAGGTCGCAGGTGTTCAGGAAGCTTTGCAACGCGGCGACATGGTTGTCGTCGCGCCAGCCGTCGAGCGCTTCGAAATCAAGGACTTCGGCGGGAAGCGGGGCGGCCATCAGGGCCGCCGCGGTGGCAAGGAAAGCGAGCGCCGGCCGCATCCCAAAGGTCAGTCGCCGGTGGCGACAAGCTGCCAGTTCGGGTCGTCCGACCCCATCTGGCGGGCGAAGGTCCAGATGTCGCGCGTCTTCTTCACTTCGCGCGGCGAGCCTTCGACGATCTCTCCGGCCTTGTTGCGCACGACATAGGTCTGGTCGGCCACGAAGCGGACGGCAATTTCGCCGAAGCGGCTTTCAGGAGTGAAGGTGGCATCCTGAAGGGCAAGCTCCTTGATGCCGAGGAAGCTGGCCTCGACCGTCAGCCCGCCGCTTTCGCGCTGGGCGATGGCCTCGGCGAAGCTGGCTTCGACATCGTCGGAAAGGAAGGGACGGATGCGGTCAAGCTCGCCCTTCTCGAAGGCCATCAGGATCATCTCGTAGGCGCCGCGCGCGCCTTGCAGGAAGGGGCCGACGGCAAAGCCGGGTTCGGCCTTCTTCATCTCGGCCAGGGCGCGGGCGGCGTCGGAGCCTTCGGGCACATGGTCGGTGATGTCGCGGTCCGGCCCGCCCTCGATCACCTCGAAGTCGCGGCGGAGGCGGGGGCGGACCTCGTCCAGCGGGATCGGCGGTTTCTCGAAACCGTCACGGGTGCCGAGGACCGAGCGCAGCTTGAGGATCAGGAAGATCGCGATCCCGGCAAGGACGAGGAGCTGGATCAGGGACCCGTTCATGGATGACCTCTGGACTGGGTGGTTCCGTTTGAATTGGCACGGCTTGCCCCTATGTAGGGTGGGGTCGCGGCGAAGTCTACCACGCGGCGGCAAGGAACGGGGGAAGAGCGGCGATGTGGATCGTGTTGGGACTGCTGGCGCTGCCGCTGATCGAGATCGGGCTGTTCGTCACGCTGGGGGCGAAGCTGGGCCTGTGGCTGACGCTGGCCTGGGTGCTGCTGAGCGGGGTGCTGGGGGTGCTGCTGTTGAAAGGCACGGCGCTGGCAAGCCGCGAGACCCTGCAGCGGGGGTTCCGCGAGGGGCTGCACGACCCGCTGTCGCCCTTGGCGCACCGGGCGCTGGTGGGGGTGGCGGCGGTGCTTCTGATCCTGCCGGGATTCTTCACCGACGCGCTGGGGCTGATCCTGCTGCTGCCGCCGGTCCGGGCCTTGATCATCAGGGGCGTGGCGGGTCGGATGCGGGGGATGACGGTGATCCATCGGGGGGCGGAGTTCGGCGACGAACCCTATGAGCATCGCAGCTTCGACGATCGGCTGAACTGAGCGCATTGACCCATTCGTGATGGGAACTTCCGCGGCGTTCGGGTGTTGATGGAGGCACATCCAGAAGACCCCCCAGCGAAGCGAGGTTGCCGTGTCCGACACACCCGAACTGACCGATATCGTCGCGATCGTCCTGGCCGGCGGGCAGGGAACCCGGCTGCACGAGTTGACCGGGCGGGAGTGCAAGCCCGCGCTGCCCTTCGCGCGGTTCCATCGGATCGTGGACTTCACCATGGCCTCGCTGGCGCGGTCGGGGGTGGGCCGGGTGATCGTGGGCACGCAGTATCGGCCCTCGACGCTGACGACGCATCTGCAGAAGGTCTGGGCCCCGCTCTGGGGCGACAGGCTGGAGCTGCGGGATGGGCAGGCGGCCCGCGAGGGGCGCGGCTATGCCGGGACGGCGGATGTGCTGCGGGCCAATGCGGCGCAGCTGGATGCGATGGGGGCCAAGGAGCTGCTGGTCGTGGCGGCGGACCATGTCTATTCGATGGACTACCGGCATTTCGTGGAGGCGCACCGGGAGTCGGGCGCCGCCCTGACGCTGGCGGCGATGCCGGTCCCGCGGGAAGAGGCGGGGCGGTTCGGCATCGTCACCGAGGGGCCGGGGCACCGGATCGCGGGTTTTGCCGAGAAGCCCACACAGCCGGCGGCGATCTTCGGCGATCCCAAGCGGTCGCTGGCGTCGCTGGGGATCTATGTGATCGACTGGGCCTGGCTGCGCGAATTGCTGAACGATCCGGCCGTGCTGGACTTCGGCGAGGACGTGATCCCGCGGGCGGTGCAGGCGGGTGATGCGGCGGTCTGGCGCTGGGACGGCTATTGGCGCGACGTGGGGACGCTGGATGGGTTGCGGCAAAGCTGGCTCGACTTCGAGGCGGGCCCGCCGCCGTGCCGGAGGCCCTTCGTGCCGGGGATGCAGATGGAGGCCCTGGGCCGTGCCCCGCGCGAGCCATTTCAGGCCAGCCTGAACCTGGGCGGTTTGCGGCTGATGTCGCCGCTTGTCGGCAGCGAGGACCCCAGCCGGTGGACGGCGCTGGACCGCTCGGTGCTGATGCCGGGGGCGCGGGTCTCGCCGGGGGTACGGCTGTCGAACGTGATCGTCGCGCCGGGGACGGTGGTGCCGCACGGGTTGCAGATCGGCGACGACCCCGAGGAGGACCGGCGCTGGTTCCGCGTCTCGGGCGAGACCACTCTGGTCACCTCGGCGATGCTGGCGCGGCGCGGAGCGCTCAGGACTCCGGTGTTCCAGCTCTTGTCCGGCAGGGCGGGCCAGAGCCGGAAAGCGCAGGGGGTGCAATGATCCAGGACAGCCAGCCCACGCCGGGCTTCGATGCCACCAAAGGCCGTCCCGACATGATCGGGGCGGTCTTTGATGGTGAAGGCACCAATTTCGCCCTGTTCTCCGAAAACGCGACGCGGGTGGAGCTGTGCCTTTACGACGCCGAGGGCAAGGCCGAGACCGCGAGGCTGGAGCTGCCCGAGATACAGGGCGGCATCTGGTTCGGCTATCTGCCGGGGGTGCGGCCCGGCCAGGTCTACGGCTACCGGGTGCACGGTCCCTGGGAGCCAGAGGCGGGGCACCGTTTCAATCCCGCGAAGCTGCTTCTTGACCCCTATGCGCGGGAGTTGCGCGGGGAGCTGACCTGGGACCCGGCAGTCTTCGGCCATACGGGGGACGATCTGACACGGGACGACCGCGACTCGGCGCCCTTCGTGCCGAAGGCGGTGGTCGAGGACCCTGAGTTCGACTGGGACGCCGAGGAGGCGCTGCGGCACCGCTGGGAAGACACGCTGATCTGGGAGGCGCACCCGAAGGGCGCGACGATGCGGCATCCCGGCGTGCGCGAGTCGGACCGGGGGCATCTGGGGGGGCTCGCCTCGGAGGCGGTGATCAAGCATCTGCGGCGGATCGGGGTGACGGCGGTTGAACTGCTGCCGATGCACGGGTTCCTGCATGACCAGTTCCTGCTGGACAAGGGGCTGAAGAATTACTGGGGCTACAACACCCTGTCCTTCTTCGCGCCGCACCGGGCCTATCTGAACACTGGCCGGATCGAAGAAGTGAAATCGGTGGTGCAGAAGCTGCACCGGGCGGGGATCGAGGTGATCCTGGACGTGGTCTACAACCACACGGCCGAAGGTTCGGAACTGGGCCCGACGCTGTCGTTCCGTGGTATCGACAATGCCAGCTACTATCTGCTGGCCGAGAACAAGCGGCACTGTTTCGACACCACGGGCTGCGGCAATACACTGAACGTGGCGCATCCGATGGTGATGCGGATGGTGATCGACAGTCTGCGCTACTGGGTGCAGGTCGTCCATGTCGACGGGTTCCGCTTCGATCTTGCCTCGACCCTTGGCCGCGATGCGGCGGGGTTCGAGCGCGACGGGAACTTCTTCGCCGCGATCCGGCAGGACCCGGTGCTGGCGCAGGTCAAGCTGATCGCCGAGCCCTGGGATATCGGTGCAGGCGGCTATCAGGTGGGGGGATTTCCCTTTCCCTTCCGCGAATGGAACGACAAGGCGCGGGATGACATGCGGGCTTTCTGGCGTCGCGATCCGGGCCTGCGGGGCGAGCTGGCGCAGCGGCTTTTGGGCTCTCCGGTGCAGTTCGACCATTCGCAGCGGCCGGCGACCTCTAGCATAAATTTCCTCGCGGCGCATGACGGGTTCACCCTGCGCGACGTGGTCAGCTACGACCACAAGCACAACGAGGCGAACGGCGAGGGCAACCGCGACGGCAGCGACAACAACCTGAGCCACAACCTTGGGGTCGAGGGGCCGACAGAGGACCCGGGCACTCTGGAGGCACGGCACCGGCGGTCGAAGGCCATGCTGGCGACGCTGCTCCTGTCGCAGGGGGTGCCGATGCTGCTGGCGGGCGACGAGTTCGGCCAGAGCCAGGGCGGCAACAACAACACCTATGCCCAGGACAGCGAGATCGCCTGGCTGGACTGGGCAAAGGCCGACCAGCGGCTGATTGCAGCGGTATCCGCGCTGGCGGCGTTCCGGCGCGAGGTGGGACTGGCGGATTCGCGCTTTGCGAAGGGGCCGGGCGAGGGCGAGGGGCCGGAGGTCAGCTGGTGGCAATCCGGCGCACCGATGGGCGATGCCGACTGGGATGCCGACGGGCCGCTGGGGCTGCGCTATCATCGGTCCGAGGCCGATCTGCTGATCGTGCTGAACGCGGGGGATGATGCGGAATTCGTGCTGCCCGAGGGAAGCTGGCGTCGCCGCTTGGATACCGCGCGCGATCCTATCGTCTGCGATCTTATCGAGGACAGCACTGCGCCGCTGGCCTGGCAGTCCGTGACCGTCTGGCAGGCGGTGGCGGGCTGAGCCCCGGAACCCGGGGGCCGATGGGGCGTTGGACTTAGGACAACCCCCTTTCCAAATGGAGACTGAAATGGCCCTGGTCAGCGATCACGAGAACACGCAGAACCCGCCGAAGCTGGAGCCGATCCCGGCCGAGCGGGTCTGGGAGATGCTGAAGGCGATCGACATCGCAATGCTGGTGACTCAGGGCAGCGAAGGCCCGCGCGGGCGCCCCATGTCGACGATTCCCACGCCGGAGAAGGGCGTGATCTACATCCTGACGGAAAGCGACAGTTCGGCGGCGCGGGACATTCGTGTCGATGGCCGGGTGTTCCTGAGCTATCAGGGCAAGGGCGACCATGTGGCGCTGGTGGGCGAGGCCACGGTGGATGCGGACAAGGGCCTGGTGAAGGACCTTTGGAACCCCGGTGCCGAGGCGTTCTGGCCGCGCGGCGCCGAGGCGCATGACGTGGTGACGCTGGTGATCGACCCCGGCCGCGCCGATGTCTGGGATGGCCCGGGACTGTTGCGCGGGCTGGCCGAGATCGTGGCGGGCGCAGTCAAGGGCAAGAGCCCCGACCTTGGCACCCGTGGGGCGGCGGAGCTCTAGGCCGCCGCCGCCGCGGGCTTCTGGAAGGCTTCGGCAAAGAGCTGCTCCATCCCCAAGGCCAGGAAATCGGCCGCGCCCTTCCGACGGGGCGCGGCCGTTTCCGTGGTCAAGGTGGGCCAAAGCGCCAGTCCGAGACGCACGTCGGCCATGCGGCGGCGGAACTGGCGCAACTGCAACTCGGCCGCGGGGGACGGCGTGTCGTCGAGCGAGACCATAACCACGGTTTCCGGCTTGAAGCCGCCCAGCCCGCGCGGAAGTGCGGTGCGCAGGGGAAGCGCCTGGACCTCGGCCCCTTCGGCGCGCAGCGCCTGGGCGACCATCTGCGCGGCGGCCTCGTCCAGCCGGGTCTGCGCGCCGAGCACGACGATCTTGCGACCAAGCCCGTCGAGCCGCCCGTTGGTGATGAGCGAGGCGCCCTCCTCGGGCTCGGCGGCTTCGGAGCCGAGGGCAAGCTCGTCCTCGACCACGGTCGACAGTTCTTCGGTCAGCACCCAGGCGGCATGGGCGATGCGCTGGGTCTGCTGGTCCGACAGGAGGCCCGCCTGATGGTCGGCCTGGGCAAGGACCAGCGCCGGGATCGCCGTCCTGTCGTAATAGTCGGCAAGGTAGTTCTGCGCGGTGGTGGAGGCGGCGGCCTCGGTGAATTCGAACGAGCGGCCGACGAGCAGGCGGTCGTAGAGGCGTGCGGAATCGGCCAGCACGGGCTGGTCGCCGAACATGATCGGGAAGAGACGCAGGCTGGGGACGTGGTGGCCGATGACCACCAGGCACACGGTCAGCGGCGTGGCGATGATCAGCCCCATCGGCCCCCAGAGCCAGGTCCAGAACATCGCCGAGATGATCACGGCCAGCGGCGAGACTCCGGTGCGCTGGCCGTAGAACCAGGGCTCGATGATGTTCGAGGTGGTGAACTCGACCACGGCGAAGAGGACACCGGTCCAGATCACCAGCGACCAGTCGGGCGAGACGGCAAAGGCCATCAGCAAGGGCAGGATCGCCGAGATCGCCGAGCCGATATAGGGCACGAAACGCATCACCAGGGTGACGAGGCCGAAGAACAGCGCGTTCGGCACCCCGATCAGCCAGAGGCCCAGCCAGATCGGGACGGCATAGATCACGTTCACGACCAGCTGGGCGAGAAGGTAGGTCGAGACGCGGGACCCGGCTTCGGCCAGCAGGCGCGAGGTGGCGAGGATGTTCGACCCGCCGATCAGCTGCACCAGCCGGTCGCGCAGGGTGGCGCGCTCCAGAAGCGCGAAGATCACCACGACGAAGATCAGACCGAAGATGCCGACGGGCGCGAGGGCGGGCAGGATGACGCCGTTCAGCCAGTCCATCACTCCGGTGTGCTCGACCACCTCGACCTTCATGGTCTGGCTTCCGGCATCCGGTCCGGCGGATTCGGCCTCGAGCCGTTCGGAGATGTTCTCGACCATGCCCTGCAGGTGGGCCACGAACTTGTTGCCGGTGCCCGCGTCGAGCAGGGTGTCGATCTTGTCCAGCACGTTCCCCTGGTACTGCGGCAGGTTCACCCCGATCTGGGAGATCTGGTAGGCGAGGATCAGCACGAAGGCGGCGACCAGCGCGCCGGCGGAGATCACGGTGAGGATCACGGCCGGCATGTCGCGCAGGCCCCGGCGGCGCAGGACATTGACGAGGGGGGTCAGGACGAAGGCGATCAGCATCCCCAGCGCGAGCGGCAGGAACAGGTCCTTGGCGATGTAGAGAATGGCGCAGACGGTGGTGATGGTGGCAAGCGTGGTCAGTGTGACGATGGAATGGCCGCTTTCGACCGGAGCTGTCAGCCGGTCCTGCCGCTGGGCTGCGGCCTCGTCGATGTCTGCCATGATGTCCCCCGTTTGCGCTTTTCAGCAAACGTGCGGATCGGGGAACCGGTTCCCTCCGGGCGCGCGGGGAACCGCAGGCAGCGCGCGGGCGTTGGTCAGGGCGCATCCCGGGGTCCGGGATCACCTGTCTTTTGGGGGTATCGCCATGACCGACCGCAAGCTTGTCCTGTTGAATGATCTGGCGCTGCAAGTGAGGCCCGAGGCGGTAAAGCCGGACAGCGCGGCGCGGGTCTTCGTCGCGGGCAGCAATCTGGTGCGGATGACGCTCGCCGAGCTTGCCCTGCCCGGCGCCGAGATGATCTGGGCCGATTTCCGCCATAGCGCCTCGCTTGGTGCATTGCATGGCGCGGTGCAGGCTGCGGGCGGGCTGGACCGGCTGGTCCTGGCGGTGGACGGCGACCATGGCGAGGCGGTGTTTTCCACCATGTGCGCGGTGCTGACGCTGCTGCCGTCGCTTCGGCGACGTCAGGCTTCGGAGATCGAGCTGATCTGCCTGCCCGGCAAGGCCGCGACGTCGCTGGTGCAGTTCGTCGACCGCCTGACGCCGCAGCTGGCCGGTCGCGGGGTGGCTGTCGCGCTGGAAATCCTGTCCGAGCCGGTGGACCCGAGTCCGGTCTGAGGGCTGCCATCTTCCCAATAAAAATGGGCTGCAACCGGTGTTGCAGCCCAGTGCAAGGGAAGGCGGCAGGGAAGGACCGCTTCCTTGGGGACGGAGGTCAGCGTGTCAGCGCACCGCGCAGGAGCGACACGAGGAACAGGATCAGGAAGATGACGAACAGGATCTGGGCGATCCCGGCAGAGGTCCCGGCGATGCCGCCGAAGCCCAGGACGCCGGCGATGATCGCGATGATGAGGAAAGTGACAGCCCAGCCAAGCATGGGTTTTCTCCTTTGCTTCAGGCGCCCCGGAAGGCGCTGCGAATGGTGATCTGGGGCTGCAACGCCGGGATACGGGAGCCGGTTCCCGCTTCAGCGAAAATTGTCGGCCTGCGATTGATGACCTAGGGGCATTGCAGGGAACCGGAGTGCGCATGCGCGCATTGTATGGGCGAGGAAGACGACCCGGCCCCTGGACCGCCGTCTTCGGTGCCATCTCGATTGTGGGAGAACTGCGATGAATGCGAGCTACAAGAACGCTGCGAAGGATATCGAACAGTCCGTCACCTCGGCGGCGGAAAATCTGGGCGACAAGGTCCGTGAGGGCGGCAAGGCTGCAATGCAGGCGGCAGGAGACGCGACCACGGCGGCGAAACGCACCGCGTCGGACATGATGGAAGGCGCGCGCGACATGGTCGATGACGCCAAGGATGCTGCGAGCGACGCGCTGGCCGAGGGTCAGTCGCGGCTGGGCGGCGTGATCCGGAAAGCGACGGACACGGCGGCTGACGCGAAGGACGCGATCGTCGCCGGTGCGGGGTCGGCGCTGGAGACGGTGCGCGACGTGGCGGTGGAAAAAGCCGACGCGGCGAGGGAATCCCTGTCTGATGTCGGCGAGCGGCTGGCCGCGACCCTGAAAGGCGCATCGGCCGACAGCGATGACGACGCGCTGAAATCGCGCGTGCTGTCGTCGGTGGCGCAGGGGCTGACCACGGCGTCGGATGCCTTGCGGCAGCGCTCGGTGACGGACCTGACCGAGGACTTGAAGGTGCTGGCGCGGAAGCATCCGGGTGCCTTCATGGTGGCGGCGGCCGTCGCGGGCTTTGCGGTGGCACGTTTCATGCGGTCGTCGAGCCAGCGTCAGGAGCCGCGGGTCTGATGGCCCCGCATCCTGAGGATGGGGCGGCGGGGATCATGTCCCTGCTCTCCGACATATCCGCCGGGATCGGGCGTCTGGTGCAGGGCGAGTTCCGGCTGGCCCGCGCCGAGGCGACGGAGGGTCTGAAGGCCGCCGGGTCCGGTCTGGCCAAGATCGCTGTTGCAGCGGTTGTGGGGCTGGTCGGGCTGAACGTGCTGGCCGGGGCGGCGGTGGCCGCTCTGGCGGTCGCGGGGCTTGGCCCGGTCTGGGCGGCGCTGGTGGTGGGCCTGGTTCTCTGCCTGGTGGCCCTGGGTCTGGCAATGGCCGGACGTGCGGCTTTGCGGTTGCGCGGGATCTGGCCGGATCGCGCCTTGCGCGGCCTGCGTCGGGATGCCGAGGCGGTGCAGCAGGGCCTGACGGAAACGGGAGTGCGACATGGCTGATTTCGAGAAGCATGAGATCGAGCGGGACCTGGAACGAGACCGCATGGCGCTGGCGCAGTCGCTGGTGGCGCTGCGTGACCGGTTGCGCCCGGCGAATCTGATGACCGAAGGCAAGGAGGCGCTGATGGCGCAGGCCTCGCCGATGCTGTCGCGGCTGGATGGCGCGGTCCGCGCGCATCCGATGATGACGGCGGTGGCAGGGGTGGCTCTGGCCGCCGTGGTCTTCGGGCGCAGGAACGGGCCGGATACCGAGGCGGCCGGCGCGATCCCGGCGATGGCGGGCACGAAGTTCGAGGCGCTGACCCGCTGGGAGGACGAGGGCGGCCCGCCCGCGCCCGAGCCGGTGGACCCGGAGGAGGACTGGCTGAACGAGGCGCGCGGCTTGCGCGAGAAGGCCCGCAAGATGCTTGGCCAGATCGACGACGCGGCCCGACGTGGGCTGGCCCCCGCGGCCCAACTGGCGAAGCACCGGGCCGAAGTGATGGCAGCGCTGGCGGTCGAGACCAAGGCGGCGCTTGGCAAGGGGCTCGGCTCGCTGTCGGGCGCGGCCCGCGACCAGGCCTTGCAGGCGCGGGAGCGAATCTATCTTGGTCGCATCGCGATGGCCGAAAAAGGGCGCGTGGCCGTGGAAGGCAATCCGCTGGCCGTGGGCGCGGCTTTGGCGCTGGCGGGGGCTGCGGTGGCCTGGCTCTTCCCGCAGACCGAGGCCGAGGACCGGCTTCTGGGCGAGACACGGGACCAGCTGACCGCCGATCTGAAGGCGATGGCCCGGCGGGAAGCGACCAAGGCAAGCGCCTTCGGCTCGACCCTGAAGGAGGCGCTGAAGACCGACCTGAAGCACGCCAGCCAGCTTTTCACACCGGATGAGCCGATGGTACGGCCGGTGCGTCACTGAGACGACATCACGGGCGAAAGCGAACCGGCCCTTCCCGGGGCCGGTTTTTTCATGCCGTCTTGGGACGCGGGAAGACCAGTTCGACCGATGCGCGGTCGCCGTCGATGCGGATGCTGACCGTCCCGAAAAGCTGTGCCGCGAACTGACGCAACATGCGCTGGGGCAATGCCAGCAGGCCATCGGTGGTGTCGGGTTGCAGCTGGGGGACCGCCGGACCCTCGATCCTGAGCCGGATGGTGTCGTCGGATTCCGACAAGTCCACGGTCACCGCGTCGCGGCCGAGGTTGGGCTTGGAGAAGTAGCAGCCCACCGCCTCGGCCAAAGCCAGGGCCAGGGGGACGGCGGCCTGCGCCTCCATCCGTATCGGCTGCAGCCGCTTGGAGGCGACGCCCAGCGCGACGCCGTGGATTTCCTTGAGCCGCTTGACCACGTTCGACAGCACGGCATCCATCGACACGTCGCGCTGGCCGGAGAGGGCGTAGAGGCTGGTGTGGGTCGAGGACAGGGCGATCACCCGGTTGATCAGCCCGTCCAGCACGGCGCGAAGCCGCGTGTCCGTCGTCTCGCGCCGATACATCCGCATGATCGAGGCGATGATCTGCAGGCTGTTGCCGCTGCGATGGTTGACCTCGCGGATCAGCACGTCCTTGTCGACCAGAAGGTTCTGCAGCTCGGCCTCTTCCTGCTCGATGGTGCGGATCAGTCCCTCATAGGCGGCGTGCAGGCGCTGGATCTCGTCCGGGGCGCCGGAGAGATCGGGGATCCGGAGGCGCTGCTTGGTCGAGACATAGTTGGTCATCGAGCGCGACAGGGCGCGGACATGGCGCACGACGAGGCGGCTGGAAGCGAAGGCGGCGGCGACGAGCGCGGCGATCCAGGTGAGCAACGGCAGGAGGTATGGGGTGAAGGCGCTGGCCTGATCCCAGGCGCTGCTGGCGCTGCGCCGCCAGATCGAAAGGAGGTAGAGGTCGCTGGTGACGCCGACCACCGAAAGGATGTGCCGCCCGCCGGGGTCGTCGACATAGGTGGGGTGGTCGGCAAGCCGGGTCAGGTCCGCAAGGTCGACGGAGGCCGGGATAACCTCGGAGGGCGGCGTGTCGGGATCGGATGAAAGAAGCAGCGTCCCGTCGGCCAGAAAGGTTGCAAGGTAAGAGGGCCGCCAGAGGGTGAGAGTATCGGAATAGTCGCGGGGCGCGACGGCACTGTAGGACAGCGAGATGACGGCGATGCCAGCCTGGGCGCCGGACCGGTCGAAGACGGGGTGGCTGACGCCGACGATCGCAGTGCCCGAGACCGGACCATGCGGATTGTAGGTAATCTTGGGCGTCGGCGTTTCGATCAGCGCCTGGAACCGCGGTTCATCCTTGAAATCGTAGACGCGGCCATTGGACGAGCAGGTCATCAATCCCGAGAGAGGGATATAGGCGACGAGCGTCGCCTGCGGGATTTCCCGGCCCAGGGCCGTCACCCGCTCCACGCAATCGCGGCCGGGCGAGGGCGCATCCGACAGCACGGTGGCCAGCACACGAGCCGAGATCTGCGCCTCCTTGATCACGTCGATTTGGGTGCGTACCGCCTGAAGCGCCGCTCCCCCGACGCCCGCAAGCGTGGTGGCATCGACCTGGGCGAGCGAGTTTCTCGCCTGGACCACCGAAAGCACCCCGAGCGGCATCAGTGCCAGCATGAGGGTGGAGCCCAGCCGAACCCCAAGGCTGCTGGCGGACAGGCGGGACCTGGCCCTGCGGATCAAAATCCGCTTGCGGTCGACCGAAGCACGACCGCCTGAGTTGCTCCGTCCGTTCCCGAGAACATGTCCTCTCCATCCTCCAGATGCAAAAGCTCGGCCAGGCGCTTGCGGGCCCGGCTGGCGCGGCTTTTGACCGTGCCGATGGCGACACCCATCATGCCAGCCGCCTCTTCGCAGGAAAAGCCCGAAGCGCCGACCAGGATCAGGACTTCGCGATGTTCGGGGCTGAGCGCATCGAACGCCTTCTGGAATTCCTGCATCGCGAGGCGACCGTCATGGGCGGGTTTCACGGACAGGGTCGCGGCGTGGAACCCGTCGCTGTCCTGCACCTCGCGCCGGGTCTTGCGCAGCGAGGAGTAGAAGGTGTTGCGCAGGATCGTGAACAGCCAGGCGTCGAGGTTGGTCGCCGGATCGAATTTTTCAATGTTGGACCAGGCCTTCAGGATCGTGTCCTGCACCAGATCGTCGGCACGGCTCACGTCGCGCGCCAGGCTGATCGCGAAGGCCCTGAGCTTGGGGATCGCGCCGGCCAGACGGTCGCGCGGATCGCCGTGAGCCTGGCTTTTCTGGGTCCTGCCCTTCATTGCGCGTCGTCCGAACCAGACCCTTCCCTGGCCTTGAGCTGCGCCAGAAGGTCGCGAAACCGATCCGGCAGCTCTTCGTTCAGGGCTGCAGCGTAGACGCGCTTCAGGTTTTCATCGATCTGCTCGCGGATCGCCTGCCTCTTTGGGGCATCCTCTTCGTTTTCTTTCTTCATGGTCTTTCCGTTCCCACAAACTTGCCGGTAAACTCGTTCGTTAAGGTATGGTTCCAGCGATGCCACCCGTCGCGAAGATTTTTCTAGCGCGCAGGGAACCGAACGCAACGGACAGCGTTTGGTTCCCGGAATCAAGACGATAACAGAGAGGACCCTCATGCTCGCTCAGGAAGCGGTCGACCAGTCGGCGACGGTTGCGCGCCATCTGCCCTATCTTCGCCGCTATGCCCGTGCCTTGACCGGCAACCAGACCAGCGGGGACCAGTATGCGGTGGCGGTGCTGGAGACGATCATCACCGATCCCGCAATGCTGCGCGCCCATGCGAACCCGAAGGTGGCGCTGTTCTCGGTGTTCCATTCGATCTGGTCGACCTCGGGCGCCCCGGTGGCCGAGGCCGACGACATGATTTCCGGCGCGGCGCAGGCCCATATGGCTGGCCTGACGCTGAATTCGCGCGAGGCATTGCTGTTGAACACCGTCGAAGGCTTCGACCATGACGAAGTGGCGGCGATCATGGGTGTGGAAGTCGACGAGGCGAAGCACCTGATCGACGTCGCGGTGCAGGAGATGGAGCGGTCGGTCCGCGGCTCGGTACTGGTGATCGAGGACGAGGCGATCATCGCGATGGATATCGCGGCCATCGTCGAAGGGATGGGGCACCGGGTCACGGCGAATGCCCGGACCCATGCCGAGGCGGTGGACATGGCGGCTGCCGAGCAGCCCGACCTGATCCTGGCCGATATCCAGCTTGCCGACAATTCCTCGGGCGTGGACGCGGTGAACGACATTCTGGCGCAGTTCGGCGCGATCCCGGTGATCTTCATCACCGCCTTCCCCGAGCGCCTGCTGACCGGCGAGCGCCCGGAGCCTGCCTTCCTGATCAACAAGCCCTATACCGAGGAACAGGTGCGGTCCGCGGTCAGCCAGGCGATGTTCTTCTCGTCAACCGAGACGCTGAAAGCCTGAGGAGACCCGGATGGGGGCGGCGGTGGCACAGCTGGCGCTTGTCCCCGAAGCACCGCCGCAGGTCGAGGTGCTGGTCACGGCGGCCGAGGCCTATCCGGTGCTGGAGCGGGCGTTCCTGGCGGCCAGGGGCGAGATCGTTGCCGGGTTCCGGGTCTTCGACCTGAAGACGAAGCTGCGCTCTCCCGAGGCGCTGGCCATCGGGCAGCGGTGGTTCGATCTGGTGATCCACACCCTGCGCCGCGGCGTGGCGATCCGGATCGTGCTGTCGGACTTCGACCCGGTGGCGCGGCCCCGGCTGCACCGGGCCACCTGGCGGACCGTGCGGATGTTCTGGGCGGCAGCAGAGCTGGCTGGACCGGGGGCGCGGCTGACAGTCGTGCCCTCGACGCATTCGGCGGTGGCGGGCATCTGGCCCCGGCTTCTGTTCTGGCCGGTGGTGCAGTCGCGGCTGATCCGCGTCTCGGGCTGGCTGCGCCGCCAGTTCGATGCGCAACGGATGGCGGCCCTGCGCGAGATGCCGGGGGTCCGTGGCATGCTGGCAGCGAAGGATGCGCTGCCCCGGCCCCGCCTTTTCGCGGTGCCGCCGCTGTTTCCGGCGACCCACCACCAGAAGCTGGCAGTTTTCGATGGAGAGGCCGTCTATATCGGCGGGCTGGATCTGGACGAGCGCTTCTACGACACGCCGGAGCATCGTCTGCCGGGGCATGAGACCTGGCATGACGTGCAGCTGATGATCCGGGGGCCGGTCGCGGCGGACGCCCGGGCGCATCTGGCGGAGTTCCTGGGGACCATCGCGGGTGAGATCGAGGCCGGTCCTCCCGCGCCGGAGCGGGACGGGTTGCGCTTCGTGCGCACCCTGTCGCGGCGGCGAAAGCGGGGGGCCTGGCGCTTCATCTCTCCGGAACCGGCGGTGCATGAGATCGAGTCGGCCCATGCCGAATGGATCCAGCGGGCAGAGGGGCTGATCTACATCGAGACGCAGTATTTCCGTAACCGGCGAATGGCGCGACGGCTGGCCAGAGCGGCACGGGAGAAGCCGGGTTTGCGGATGATTTTGATCCTGCCCGCGGCCCCGGACGACGTGGCCTTCGAAGGGGCGACCGGGCTGGACGCGCGGCTGGGCGAGTTCCTACAGGCGAAATGCCTGCGCATTCTGCGACGGGGATTCGGGCGGCGGCTCTTCGTCGGCGGGGCAGCGCAACCGCGGCGCACCAGCGTCCGGGGGCGGGCGCAGCTGAAGGGCGCACCGCTGGTCTATATCCATGCCAAGGTCAGCATCTTCGACGACCGGGCGGCCATCGTCTCGTCGGCCAACCTGAACGGCCGGTCGCTGCGCTGGGACACCGAGGCCGGGGTTGTGCTGACCGACGCTCGCGACGTGGCAGGGTTGCGGCAGCGGCTTATGGCGCATTGGCTGCCAAAGGGCGCGGGCGCGGATTTCTTCGATCCGGAGCGCGCGCTGAAGGCCTGGTGGGGGCTGGCGGCGCGGAACGCAAGGCTGCCCCCGGAACAGCGCCGGGGTTTCCTTCTGCCCTACAACCTGCGCTTGGCGGAAGATTTCGGGCGGGCATTCCCCCTGGTTCCGGACGAAATGGTCTGATCGGACCGGCGGCTGGAACAATTTCCGCAACCTCTTGTTGTCAGGCCACAGGCGGCGTCGAGCAGATGTCGCATCACCCCTATGGCAACACAGGAGACTCTCGTGAAAACCATGTATCTTACCACCGCCCTGGTGGCCTGCCTTGCGCTGCCCGCGATGGCTCAGACCACCGCTTCCCCGTTCCAGACCGAGGCAGCGGGGCCGTCGATCTCGGCGTCGGACGTCATTGGCGCGCGGGTTTACGTCAGTGAGGCCGCCGTCGATGCCGATGCCTACAATGGCGTCCAGGAGGGCTGGAACGACGTTGGCGAAGTGAACGACATCATTCTGGGCCGCGATGGCACAGTGGATGCCGTGCTGGTGGATATCGGCGGGTTCCTGGGCATGGGCGAACGGCAGGTCGCGGTGGACATGTCGGCGCTGAAGATCGTGCAGGACGACGCGACGGATGCCGACGACTGGTTCCTGGTCCTGCAGACCGATCGGGCAACGCTGGAAGGCGCACCGCCCTATGTGGTCCCGGGTATGGCCACGACGGGCGCGGCGACGAACACTGATGCTGCCGCGACGGAGACCGCGGCGACGGATACCGCGGCGGCTCCGGCGGCGGATGGCTCCACCACCGCCACGGCCACGGATACCACCGCGACCGATATGGCCACCGCCCCTGCCGCCGGCAGCATGGCGCTGCCCGAAGGCTATACGGCGGTAGAGCGGACCGGCCTGACCGCCGAGACGTTGACCGGGGCGAGCGTGCATGATGCCAGCGACCGCTCGATCGCCGAGGTGCAGGATCTGGTACTGACCTCGGATGGTCAGGTCACCGATGTGGTGCTGGACGTCGGCGGCTTCCTCGGGATCGGCGCGAAGCGGGTCGCCATCCCGCTGGATCGGCTGACGGTGGCGAAGGACGACGGAGGAGCGGTGCGGCTCTGGGTCAATATGACCAAGGAAGAGCTGCAGGCGCTGCCTGACTACGCGAAGTAAGCTTGAGGGACTGGCCCGCGCGACGGTGCGGGCCAGTTATCTTTGCAGCGGGAAGCTGATGCGGATGTGCAGGCGGCCGGGCGCGAAATCCCGCTCGATGCTGCCGGAAAGTTCGCCGCGAAGGCTGGCCTCGATCAGCCGGGAGCCGAAGCCCGGCGGGTTCCCCGGCACGGCGGCAGCCTCGGGGATGGTTTCGATCCAGTCGATCCGGACCAGGCCCTGCGCAGCGGTCCAGCTGACCCGAAGGTGACCAGCCTCGGTCGAGAGGCCGCCGTATTTCATCGCATTCGTCACCAGCTCATGCGCGACCAGTGCGAAGGCCTGGGCCTGGCGTTCGTCGAGCGTGACCGGCGGGCCGTCCAGCATGGCGGCGATTTCGTCCGGGTTGCGCGCTTGTCCAAGCTCTTTCAGCAGGATGTGGCGCAGGTCGGCTTCGGCGGCGGCGGTTCCAGCGAGGATTTCCTGCACCGCCGCCATCGCCTGCAGGCGCGCATCGAAGGCCGTGGTGAACGCCTTTACATCGGTCGCGCCGCGGGCGCTTTGCCGGGCGATCGACTGGATGCGGGCGATGTGGTTCTTGATCCGGTGCTTCATCTCTTGCAGCGTCAGCGCGCGATACTCTGCCTGGCGCGAGGCGGCGACCGCCAGCTCGCGTGCCTGGAACGCCTCGGCCTGCCGGGCTGCGACGGCGTAAGCGGCGGCGGCGGCGAACAAAAGCGAGAGCAGGCCGAGGAGCAGGCTGTCGAGAAGGCTTCGGTCGTCCGCGCTGCCTGGGTCAGCCTGAAGCTCGAATTGCCATTCCCGGCCGAGAAGCGCCACGCGGCGGGTCAGGTGCAATGTGGCGGAGTGGTCGGTGATGCTGTCGAAAAGCGGCATTTCGGGTGCACCGGTATCAACCACCCGCAGCGAGACCGAGGGCGGGGCACCCGCCGCCAGTGCTGCCCGGATCAGATCCCCGCCGCGAAACGGGGCGTAAACGAAGCCCGCGACGGGCGGCGCGCCGGTTCCGGCCGACCGGTCGATGGCCTTAAAAGGAAGATAGACCAGGAAGCCGGTCTGCTTGTCCTCGGTAATCTCCTGCACAAGCGCGACAGGGCCGCTCATCTGCGCTTCGCCGCTGGCGATGGCCTGGTCCATCGCCAACCGTCGGGTGTCGTCGACATACATGTCGAAGCCCAGAGCTGCCCTGTTCCGGTCGTTCGTCGGCTCCAGAAGGACGATTGGGGCGGTCCAGGGCTGCGACGTGCCGGGGTGGATAGTTACGTCGAAACCATAGAGCCGGCGGATATCGGCCTCGGCCAGGCCGCGGTCGTCTCGCGCCAGCATCCGGGCGAAGCCTATGCCCTGCACGCCCGAGAGGTCGCCGGTGATATCGACCGACTCGAGGAAACGCTGGAACTCGGCGCGCGACAGGCCACCCTGCGACGCCGACAGAAGGCCCCGCGCGGCGCGCAGGACGACGACATGCTGTTCCAGCCGGGACATCACGCGGTCGACGGCAAGGTCGGCGGCGCGCTCGAACTCGGCCTGCAGGCGTCGCTCGCTTGAGACATGCATGGCCCAGGTCATAGCCAGCCCGGGGATGAGCGCCAGCATGAAGACGAGCTTCGGCAGATGCCGATCGATCAGCCTGCGCATCGATGCCGCCAGCCGAAAGGATGCCTAGAGGATCGGTCGCACATCATGTTTCTTCTTATCGATCTGGGCCAGGTCGGACAACTTGGCAGGGTCATGCACCACCAGCCGCCGGGCCGCCACTTCGACAAGCCCCGCCTGGCGCAGCGCGACGATGCGGCGGTTGGTGTGGACGATGGACAGGCCCAGCGCATCGGCAAGGTCCTGCTGGCGGAATGGGAACGGGACCGAGCCGCCCTCTTCCATCCCCAGCGCGACCAGACGCTGCCAGATACGCGACAGTGCCCAGGCGACACGCTCCAGCGCGTCGCGCTGACCAAGCGTCGCGACGGTCTCGCCCAGAAAATGTTCCTCCACCGCCGCGATCCATGTCAGATCATAGGCGCGCTCGGGCTGATTGACGAACAGATTCCAGATCTGGCCGCGCGGGAAGGTGCAGAGCGTCATGTCGGTCAAGGCGGTGACGCTGTGGCGACTTTCACCCATCAGGCCGGATTGCAGGCCCAGCAGATCGCCCGGGAAGATGAAGTTGATGACCTGGCGCCGCCCGTCCTCGAGAAGAAGCGAGCGCACGGCCATGCCGGACAGGACGGTCTGCAGGATCGGCGATTTCTGGCCCTGCGACATCACATCCTGGCCTTGGGGCACGTCGATCTCGCCCTTCTTGAAGCGGCGCATGAAGGCAAGCTCGTCGCGCGACATCGGAACGAAAAGCGGCTTGCAGCGCAGGGGACAGTCCAGACAGTCCGTTACATGTGACATGCGGGTTTCCTTACCGGCTTATCACAGGTTAATGCGCCGATCCCCGCAATGTTCCACTGCTCGCGCGGTTGGTCAATCGCGCAAAGGGTGCCGCAATCTATGGAAGTCTTTATCGTCGGGCCGGACCAGATCGTCGCGCAGGACCTTGCGGATGCGATCAGGGCCAACGACCCGGACGCGCGCGTGCGGGTGTTTCGCCGGGCCGAGGAGGTCATCGCAAGGCTGGCCACGGAACCGCCCACGGCAGTGATCCTGCACCGCGAGCCGGAGGGCTTTCCCGAGACCGCCTTGGGCCGGGCCCTGGCGACGGACGGCATTCCACACGGGTTCCTGAGCACGTCCGGAGAGATGGGCGGCGCGGCGATCCTGGCCTCACCCTTTACCGAGGCGACGGTGGCCGCCCTGCTGGAAGAGCTGACGGGCACCCGGCAGCGGGGCGGCTGACCCCTACAGGAAGCTGCGGATCGTCGCGATGGCGCCGTCCAGCGCCTTGCCTTCCTCGTCCTTCAGCGCGGCCTCGCGCAGGCGGCGGGCCCAGTCGGCGGCATCGTCACGGTCCTTGACCAAGGCGATGGCGGCGAGGACCTTGTCGAATTTCGAGAGCCCGCGGGCATGGGTGTCGGAGTAGCCCTTGACCAGTCGGCGGCAGCGGATGACCTCGACCGCAAGGTCATAGTTCTGCGGCAGGTGGCCCAGCGCGGTGGCGAGCCAGGCCTCGCGATGCGCCGTCTCGGTCGCGTGGCGAAGGGATTTCAGGCGCCAGCCTTTCATCCCGCCGAGGGTGTGCAGCATCAGGAAGCCGCGCAAGCTGTCGGTGCGCAGGCGGCGGCCCTTGTTGAAGAGGCGGTCGACCAGCGCCATCCGGCGCGGGTTCGCGGCCCAGCGCGCACCCATGCGAGCGGGGAGAAGCGAGACCAGTTCCTCGGCCCTTGGGTGGAGGAATTCGGTGACGTGGAGAAGGTGTTGGTCCTTCGCCCCCATCTCGCCGGCGATGCGGGCCATGCGGGCAGCGCGGGTCTTCTCGCCGGCGACGCGGATGATGTCGTCATAGGCCATCGCGTTGGCGAGGTGCTTTGCCGCTTCTCGCGTCAGGTCGAAGGGGGTGCGGTCCCGGGTCAGGATCTGCTCCAGCCGGTCGAGATAGGCGCGGCCATAGGCAAGGTCCTGAAAATCGACGACCTTGCGCAGGCCGGGACGGGCCAGTTCGGCGACGGGCGCGGGCAGTCGGTCGATGCGGGCGGTCAGCTTTGCCCATTCGGCGAGCAGGCGGTCAGGACCCCTGGGGGCATCGCCGGTCTTCGGTTTGGGCGCAGCGGCCTGCGAAGTGCCCGACCTGGCGGCCTCGTATCCGGCGGCGAAGGCTTTCAGCGATGGTCCTACGCCCTTGCCGCCCTTGGCAATAGCGGCCTCGAAGGCCTCACGCGGGAAGGGCAGGGCTTCGGAGGCGGCAAGCGCGCCGAAGAGGCTGGCAGAGATGACGGAGCCCTGCGCAATGGCCAGCGCGTCGAAATCAGCGGCGATGACGCGGCGGGCGGCGACTTCAGCGGCGGCAAGGACCTCGGCCCCGTTGGCGATGCCATCGCCGGGGACCGTCTTCTCCGACACCGCCAGCGAGCGGTGGGTGGAGGTGATCAGCGTGGTGCGGTCCGGGGTGACGAAGCCACGGATGATCGACCGACCGGCCTCCATCAGCTCGGCGGTGATCATGATGTCGACATCGCCCGCCGAGGGCATGAGCGAGAAGACCGGGGTGCCCTGCGCGGCGGGGGCCATTTCGATGTAATAGACGGTTGCCCCGGTGCGTTGGGCGACCCCGGCGACGCTGGTGGCCTGTGCGGCATAGCCGTTGGCGCGGGCGAGATCCTCGATCCAGCCGGTCAGGACGCCACCGCCCTGCCCGCCGACGGCGAGGAGGGCGAGCTTGATGATCCCTTGGGTGGCGGGGTCGATGGGGCGGGGGTCGAAGCTGGGATGGACGGTCATTCGGCGGGTCCGAAGCTCAGGCGGCGGGCATCGCGGCGGTGTTGCAGCCAAGTGATGACGTTGCTGCGGAAGCGGGCGAAGCTGCGCTCCCACCGGCCGGGGTTATGCACCACGTCGGCGCGGTAGAACGACGGGCAGAGGATCGCGGCATCCGCGACCTCGCCGCAGTTGCCGCAGCCGACGCAGGACTGGTCGATACTGGCCACCGGATCGTCGCGCAGCGGGTCGTCCAGGCGTTTCAGCGACAGCGAGGGGCAGCCCGACAGGCGGATGCAGGCATGGTCGCCGGTGCAGATCGCCTCGTCCACGCCGAAGCGCGGGGCCTCGACCCGGCGGCCCTCCTTGATGGCCTTCTGGGTCAGGGGCTTCTCGCGGCGCTGCTTGTTCAGCATGCATTCGGAAGAGGCGACGATGACCTTCGGGCCCTTCTCGGGGGTGGTCAGTGCCTCGCGGATCGTGTCGCGCATCTTCGCCACGTCATAGGTGCGGTCGATCTGGCGCACCCAGTCGATGCCGATGCCCTTCAGCGCCTTCTGGATCGGGTTCTTGGTGGCCTTCGACGCATTCTCGGCCCGGGAGGACATGACATCCTGCCCGCCCGTCGCGGCGGAATAGTAGTTGTCGACGATGATCGCCACGCCGTCCGACCGGTTGAAGGCCATGTTGGTGAAGCTGGACGACAGGCCATTGTGCCAGAAGCCGCCGTCGCCGATGATCGCCACCGGACGCTTCTCGCCGCCGCCGTCGAAGGCGCCGTTCGCGGCCGGGCCGAGGCCGTAGCCCATGGTCGCCCCGCCGATCTCGAACGGGGGAAGGCTGGCGAAGAGGTGGCAGCCGATGTCGGCGGCGATCTGGTGCTTGCCAAGCTCCTTCTCCACCAGCTTCATCGCGGCGAAGATCGGGCGCTCCGGGCAGCCGGTGCAGAAGCCGGGCGGGCGGATCGGGACAGTCTTGGTCAGGTCAGGGATCGCCGGGCGGTCGACGTTCGGGGCGCGGACAGAGGCGGGGAGCATTCCGGGCGCGGCCTGGCGCATGAAACCTTCCACCGCGTCCAGCATCACGGCACCGGTGTATTCCCCGGCCATCGGGAACAGGCCCTTCCCGTGCAGTTTCACCTGCGACCCGGCACGGTAGAGAAAGCTGCCGAGCTGGGTTTCGATGAATTCGGGCTGGCCTTCCTCGATGACAAGGATGTTGTCCTTGCCTTGGCAGAAGTCGAGGAATTCGCCGGAAATCAGCGGGTAGGTAACATTCAGGACGTAGATCGGTACCTCGCTCGCGCCGTAGATGTCGGCGAGGCCCAGCCGTTGCAGGGCGCGGATCAGACCGTTGTACATGCCGCCCTGCACGACGATGCCAAGGGGCGCGTCCTTCGGACCGAAGACCTCGTTCATGCGCCGGTCGCGGATAAAGGCCTCGGCGGCGGGCCAGCGGTTCTTCACCTTGTCCTGCTCATGCGCAAAGGACATCGGCGGCAGGACGACACGGTTGAAATCGCTGCGCGGGCTGGCAAGGGCATCCCTGACCGTCAGGGCGGGGCGCCGGTTGTCCTGCGCGGTAAAGGTGCCGGTGATATGGCAGGACCGGATGCGGACCATCAGCATGACGGGGGTGTTCGACGCTTCGGACAGGTCGAACCCGTCCTTCACCGCCTGCACGATCGAGGGCAGGTTCGGGCGCGGGTCCAGAAGCCACATCTGCGCCTTCATGGCAAAGGGGTGGGTGCGCTCCTGCATGATCGAGGAGCCTTCACCATAATCCTCGCCCACGATGACCAGCGCCCCACCGGTCACGCCGGACGAGGACAGGTTAGCCAGTGCGTCGGAGGCGACGTTCACGCCGACCGGGCCCTTGAAGGCCACCGCGCCCCGGATCGGATAGTGGACCGACGCGGCCAGCATCGCCGCGGCGGCGGCTTCGTTGGCGTTGGCCTCATACCGCACGCCAAGTTCGGCCAGCAGGTCCTCGGCATCGGCCAGGACGTCCATCAGGTGGCTGATCGGTGCACCCTGATAGCCGCCGACATAGCCGACACCGGATTCGAGAAGCGCCTTGGTGATGGCGAGGATGCCTTCGCCGGTGAAGGTCTCGCCCTCACCAAGCTTGAGGTCCTGAACCTGTGCCTTGAAGCTGCGTTCGGCCATGTCAGATCTCGTGCTTGCGGATGTTGACCAGCATCTTCTGCAAGGTCGCGACGAAGGCCTGACGTTCGGCGGCGGGAACGCCGCGGAACATCCGTTCCTGCGCTGCATGCATATGCGGCCAGAGGTCGGCAAAGACGGCGCGGCCCGCATCGGTGATGACGACCCGGACCGCGCGGTTGTCTGTCGCATCGGTCTCGCGGCGGATCAGGCCTTCGGATTGCAACTGGTCCAGCGCGCGGGAGAGGGTGGATTGCTCGGTCACGGTATAGACGGCGAGTTCGCCCACCAGCGGGGCATCTACCACCGACAGCACGGCAAGGGCGCGGGCTTTCGGAGTGGTCAGGCCAAGACCGGCCAGTTCCTCACGAAAGCCCGCGTTGTAGCGGCCCATGATCCGGTTCATGAGATAGGGGGCGAAATTGGTCAGGCCGATCTCGCCCAACCCCCGGGGGGCCGCGCCGTCCACCCTCAGCTCCGGGGCACGAGCGCCAGCGCGCGGATGGGCGAGCCGGTGCCGTTCTTGATCTTCAAGGGCGCGGCGATCAGGATCGCCCCCTTGGGTGGCAGCTTCGACAGGTTGGCCAGCGAGGCGAGGCCGAAGCAGTTGTTCTTGTGCAGCAGATTATGCGCCGGGAAGGGCGGATTCATGCCCCCCGCCTGCCCTGCGTCGGTGCCGATGCACTGGCTGCCCCAGCCGGTGATGCCCTTGTCGATCAGGTATTGCACGACCTCGGCGGTTGGTCCCGGCGTATGGGGGCCGGTTTCGTTGGCGTTGAGGAACTTCGCCTCGTCATCGGCGAAACGGTCCCAGTCCGAGCGCAGGACCACCCATTCCCCCTTGCCGATGGCGCCATGCTTCGCCTCCCAGGCCTTCACATGGTCGATGGTCAGCAGGAAATCCGGGTCCGTCGCGCATTCCTTCGAGAAGTCCAGCACGTTGACCGGGGCCACCAGCCGCTGCACGTCCAGCGTATCGGTGTAGCCGTCGGCATAGTCCTTGCCGGTGATCCAGTGGTGCGGCGCGTCGAAATGGGTGCCGGAGTGTTCGCCCAGCTCCAGCCAGTTCCAGGCCCAGAACGGACCATCCTTGTCGTATTCGCTGATCCGATGGATCTTGATCGGCGGCGTGTCCTTCGCGAAATCCGGCGGCAGCTTCAGAAGCGGCGTGTCGGGGCCAAGGCTGCCGGAGCAATCCACCACTTCGATCCCGCCCGAGGCGATCATCGCGCCCAGTTGCGCCAGAACGTTTCCTGCTGCCATCGCAATCCCTCCCAACGGTGACATGCTTTCGATGCAGATTTGATAGGGTCACTTAAATGCAAATGCAAATATTTTGATGAGCGGGCCGGCAGGAAGGGCTCCAGCGTCGGCTGCCGACGGGCCCCAGAATGAAAACAGCATTGCGGAGCGCCGAGCCGCCCGCTAAGTAGCGTAATGTAATATCATTACGTTTATGAGGACGCCATGCCGACCAGCCAGCCAAAGGGCGACAAGCGTCTGCCCGTCACCGTCCTGTCCGGGTTTCTCGGAGCAGGCAAGACCACGCTTCTGAACCATGTCCTGAACAATCGCGAGGGGCGGCGGGTCGCGGTCATCGTCAACGACATGTCCGAGGTGAACATCGACGCCGATCTCGTGCGCGACGGGGCGGAACTGAACCGGGCCGAGGAGAGGCTGGTCGAGATGACCAACGGCTGCATCTGCTGCACCTTGCGCGACGACCTGTTGCAAGGTGTCCACAAACTCGCCGCCGAGGGGCGCTTCGACTACCTGCTGATCGAAGGCACCGGGATTGCCGAGCCGCTACCGGTCGCCGCCACGTTCGATTTCCGCGACGGGAACGGCAACAGCCTGTCGGATGTGGCCCGACTGGATACGATGGTCACCGTGGTGGACGCGATCAACCTGACCAAGGATTTCTCCAGTCACGATTTCATTGCCGACCGTGGCGAAAGCCTCGGCCCGCAGGACGAGCGCAGCCTGGTCAACCTGCTGACCGACCAGATCGAATTCGCCGATGTGGTGGTGCTGAACAAGATCACCGATGCCGGGCCCGGGCGCGCGGATCAGGCGCGCAGGATCATCCGCGCGCTGAATCCTGATGCAAGGCTGATCGAGGCCGATTTCGGTCGCGTGGCACCCGAAGCGATCTTCGACACCGGATTGTTCGATTTCGACAGGGCGCATCTGCATCCGATGTGGGCCAAGGAGCTTTACGGCTTTGCCGACCATATGCCGGAAACCGAGGAATACGGTATCTCCTCCTTCGTCTATCGCGCCCGCCGACCCTTTCATCCCCGCAAGATCTACGACGTGCTGAACGGTGATCTGCCCGGTGTGATCCGGGCCAAGGGGCATTTCTGGATCGCCTCGCGCCCCGACTGGGCGGTGGAGTTCAGCCTGGCCGGGGCGGTGTCGTCGGTGACGCCATTGGGTGGCTGGTGGGCGAGCGTGCCGCGTGACCGCTGGCCCACCCACCCCGAGGCATTGCGAGAGATCGCCGCAGTCTGGGAAGACCCCTGGGGCGACCGGCGGCAGGAGCTGGTCTTCATCGGGGCCGGGATGGATCAGGCGGCGCTGATCGCCCGTCTGGATACCGCTTTGGTGGAGACAGCCGATTTCAGCCCGGAGACCTGGGGGAACCTGCCCGATCCCTTTCCGCAATGGGACCGGCGCCGGGTCGCGTGAACGGGATGGCACGAAGCCTTGTCACGTCGCTTCGGTGCCGGACCTGGCCCCGCCGGGGGCGTTGACCGAAGTCCCGGCGGGCGCCACGGCCTTTCGCCTGTTCCGATGCCCTGCCTGCTCGCGGTCAGGCCGCCGGGCCGAATGAGACGATGGGCGCGTCCTTCAGGTAGTTCTGCTTCAGGTAGCTGATGAAGTTATCCCTGAACTGCCTTGTATGGGCATGGGCCAGCACATCGGCCCGGGCCACGTCACGGTCGCGGATCGCGGCAAGCATGTCGTCGTGCTCGTCGGTCAACAGGACCTCGCCGTCGCCCTGTTCCAGATAGGCGAAATGCAGATGCAGCATCCGTCGGCCCTGATTCAGCAGGCGCTCGTAAAAGGCGGCAAGGTAGGGGTTCCGCCCGGCATGGGCGATGGCCATGTGGAAATTCTTGTTCGCCTCGGACATCGCCAAGTGGTCGCCCTTGCTGACCGTGGCCAGGAATTCCTTCTGCCGCCGGGCGATGGTTTTCAGGTCCAGATCGGTCCGCAACTCGGCCGCAAGGCGGGTGTTCATCCGCTGCGCCACGTCCAGCGCCTCGACGTATTTCGGGAAGCTTTGCAGGTCGATAGGGGCGACGACGGTGGAGCGGTTGGATAGCGTGACAACCAGGTCGTCGCCTGCCAGCCGGATCAGCGCCTCGCGCACCGGCGACCGGGACATGCCGAAGCGTTCGGCCAGCGAGGTTTCGTCCAGCACCGCGCCGGGCTCCAGGTCGAGCGACAGGATCTCGTCGCGCAGGGTCTCATAGGCGAACCTGACGCCCGAGCCCTTGACCCGTTTCGGTTCCGTCTCATCGCGCATGGCGGCCCCTCCCGGCTTTCGCGAAGCATAGCGGAGGGGTGCGATCAAGTCGACACGGTATACTCTCATGTTGACGTGTCGTCACTATGTCGTCATGATGCGCGCGGATCGAAACGGCGCCGCACCGCTGCCTTTCAGGAGAGGAACCACCCCGATGTTGAAGCTTTCCGGCGTCATGCCCGCGCTTGTCACGCCCTTCGATGCGAAGGGGCAGATCGACTTCATGTCCTTCGAGAAGCACCTGACCGCCCTCCGCGCAGCCGGGGTTTCCGGCTGGGTGCCCTGCGGGTCGTCGGGTGAATACAACCTGATGAGCGACGACGAACGCGACCAGGTCCTGCGCTTCGTCAAGGATTTCGCCAAGCCGGGCGAGACGCTGATCGCCGGGACCAACGCCCCCTCCACCGCCGGGGTGATCGCGAACACGCAGCGCGCGAAGGACATGGGCTATCATGCCGTCCTCCTCGCCGTGCCGTTCTACACCAAGCCGACGCAGGCCGAAATCATCCGCCACTTCAACGCGGTGATCGACGCGACCGGCATGAACGTCGTGCTCTACTCCTATCCCGGCAAGGACGGCGTCGAGATCGAATACGAGGCGCTGGATGCGCTGGCCGACAATCCGCGGATCATCGGGATCAAGGAAAGCTCGGGCGTGATGCAGCGGGCCATCGGGATTTCGCAGCGCTATGCCGGGCGCATCCAGCTGGTCTCCGGCTCGGACGATATTGCCTGGGACTTCATGCATTGGGGCGCCGACAGCTGGATCTGCGGCCCGGCCAACTGCATGGCGAAACCGGTCTGCGAGATGGATGCGGCCTTCCGCAAGGGCGACCATGCCCGGGCGAAAGAGATCATGCAGGCGGTCTGGCCCGCGATGAACGTGCTGGAATCGGGCAAGTTCGTGCAAAAGCTGAAATACGGCTGCGAGTTGCAGGGCAACCCGGTGGGCGAGTGCCGGATGCCCTTCGGCCCGCTGACCGATGCCGAAAAGGCCGAGTTCGCGGCGGCGATGCAGCCGATCATCAACTGGAAATAATCATGACGACTGTTGTTGTCGGGGCCGGGATCATCGGCACCGCCATCGCGCATGATCTGCAAAAACGCGGCCGTCAGGTGGTGCTGGTCGACCGCGATGCGCCGGGCAAGGGGGCTTCCTTCGGCAACATGGCCTCCATCGCGGTGACGGAGTTCATGCCGGCCTCGCGTCCCTCGGTCTGGAAGCAGATTCCGGGCTGGATGCTGGACCCTGAAGGGCCTGTGCGGGTGCGGCCCGGATACATGCCGAAGCTGGTGCCCTGGTTCCTGCGCTTCATCGCCGCCTCGCGTCCGTCGAAGCTGCGGGAACTGGAGGCGCAGGGGGCGGCTCTGTGCAGCCGCGCGCTGGATGACACGCTGGCGCTGTTGCGCGAGACGGGGCTTGCGGACCAGATCAGCGAGGAAGGCTGCCTGTCGCTTTACACCGACGAGGCCGAATTCAAGGCCGACCGCGACCATATCGAGATTCTCGAACGCTTCGGTTTCCCGCATGAGGTGATCGGGCGGCAGGCGATCAAGGCGCTGGAACCGGAACTGTCGGACAAGATCGGGATGGCGGTGCTGTTCCCGCAGAACCGGTCAGTGAAGGACCCCTACAAGCTGGTGCTGGCGCTGGCCGAACGGTTCGTCGCGCTGGGGGGCCGGATCGAAACGGGCGAAGTCGCGGGCTTCACTCGTGGAGAGGCCATCCGCGAGGTGGTGCTGAAGGGTGGCCGCAAGCTTCCGGCCGACGAGGTGGTGATCTGCGCGGGTGCCTATTCGGCGACACTCGCGAAGGATCTGGGCGAGCCGATCCCGCTGGAGACGGAGCGGGGCTATCACACCCAGATCATGGCCCCGGGGATCTCGATGAAGCATTCGATCATCTGGCCCGCAAAAGCCTTCATGGTGACGCCGACGGCGGGCGGCATCCGGGTGGGCGGGACGGTCGAGATGGCCGGTCTGGACGCAGTCCCGGACTATCGCCGGGCGAAGATCACCGTGAAGCGGGCGAAGGAAGCCCTGCCGAACCTGGCTTGTGCGGATTTCACCGAATGGATGGGCCACCGCCCTGCCCTGCCGGATACGGTGCCGATCCTCTCGTCCAGCATGAAGACGAAAGGGCTGTTCTACGCGACCGGCCACGGGCATCTTGGCCTGACCTATGCCGCCACCACGGCGCGGCTGATGGGAGAACTGATCACCGGGGCGAAGCCCGCGGTCGATCTGCATCCCTACCGGGTGAACAGGTTCTGAGGGGGACAGAATGCGCTGGAGCCGGACGATACAGACGGTGGACGTGCACTGCGAAGGCGAGATCGGGCGGGTGATCACCGGGGGGGTTCTCAACATCCCCGGCGCGACGATGGTGGAAAAGCTGCTGCACCTGAACACGGTGGACGACAGCCTGCGCCGCTGGCTGTGTTCCGAGCCGAGGTCAGGCCCGGCCGGGTCGTTCTGCCTGCTGACCCCGGCCTGCGACCCGCGCGCCGATGTCGGCTTCATCGTGCTGCAACCGGACCAGGCCCATGCGATGTCGGGCTCGAACGCGATCTGCGCGACGACGGCGCTCTTGGAAACCGGGATGGTGCCGATGGTCGAGCCGGAAAGTGTGGTGCGGCTGGACACGGCGGCGGGGCTGGTGACGGCAACGGCAACCTGCGAGGGCGGCAAGGTGGTGAAAGTCACGCTGGACATGCCGCCCGCCTTCGTGGCGCAGCGGGATGCGGTGATCGAGACGGCGGAATGGGGACCGGTGCGCTATGATCTCTGCTTCGGCGGGGTGTTCTATGCGCTGGTCGATGTGGCGCAGATCGGGCTGACCATCGCACCGAAAAATGCGCGGGCCCTCGCAACCATCGGGGTGGAGCTGAGAAGCCGGATCGCGGCGGTGGAACCGGCAGCTCATCCTGTAGAGCCTGCCTTGAGCGGGCTGGCCTATGTGATGTTCCGCTCTGACGAGCCGGACGGGGCCTTGCGGACCTGCACCACCCTGCGCCCCGGCCGGGCAGATCGGTCGCCCTGCGGGACAGGGTCAAATTCCAGCATGGCGGTGCGCCACGCGCGCGGGCTGGCGAGGCCGGGGGAACGGGTGGTCTCGCGGTCGATCATCGGCGGCGAATATGTGACGGAGTTCGTCGAGGAAACCTCGGTCGGGCCGTACAAGTCGGTGCGGAACCGGGTGTCCGGGCAGGCCTGGATCTACGGTATCAGCCAGATCGGGCTGGACCCGAGTGACCCGTTCCCGCTGGGCTTCACCCTGTCGGACACCTGGGGCGGATAGAACGGGGGCGGCTGATGCTGGCTGGGCAGACGATCCTTGTGACGGGCGCGACCGGGGCCATCGGGCAGGCGATCTGCCGGTGCTTGGTGGCTGAAGGCGCGCGGGTGGTGATCCACTATGGTCGCAATAGGGCAGCGGCAGAGGGGTTGCTGGCCTCGCTGGGCGGCAAGGGGTCCATCATAGCGGCGGATCTGTCGCAGCCCGAGGCAGCGACCGCGCTGTGGGATGCGGCATTGGCGGCCGAGGGGCGGATCACCGGGCTGGTCAACAACGCGGGCATCCGCTCCGAGGTGTCGGTGGAGGCTCCGCTGTCTGAATGGCAGACGGTGTGGGACCGGGAGATGCGGGTCAACTTCCTGTCCGCCGTCGACCTGACCCGCGCGGCGATCCTTCATTTCCGGGAAACGGGCGGCGGGCGGATCGTCAACATGGCCAGCCGGGCCGGGCAGCGGGGATACGCCTCAAACGCGATGGCCTACGGGGCGTCAAAGGCGGCGCTGATCAACCTGACGAAGTCGGTCGCCCAAAGCCACGGGGCCGAGGGGATCACGGCGGTCGCGCTGGCGCCGGGCTGGGTGCGGACCGAGATGGCCGAGGCCTTCATCGCGCAGCACGGCGAGGCTGCGGCTCTGGCGGGGATACCCATCGGCCGGATGGCCGCACCAAAGGAGATCGGCGAGCTGGTGGCCTTCTGCTTCCGGCCGAGCCAGGCGTCCTTGAACGGGGCGGTGCTGGACGTGAACGGCGGCAGTTATCTGCGGTAGGAGAGCGGGATGCGGTTTCAGGACAAGGTCGTGGTGGTGACGGGGGCCGCTGGCGGGATCGGGACGGCGATTGCCCGGCGGTTTGCCTCGGAAGGTGCGCGGGTGGTGGTGACGGACGTGAATGCCGAGGGGGTCGAGGCGACGGCCGCGGCGATCCGGGCCGGGGGCGGCCCCGCGCGGGGGGTGGCGAGCGACATCTCGAAGGCGGACGGCTGCAAGGCGGTGGTCGCGGACGTGCTGGCGGAGGAAGGGCGGATCGACGTCCTGTGCAACAACGCAGGCGTCAACCGGCGGGGGGCTTTGCTGAGCTTGACCGCGGAGGACTGGGACCTGTCCTTCGCGGTGAATATCGACGCGATGTTCCATCTGTGCCAGGCGGCGCTTCCCGGCATGATCGCGCAGGGGGGTGGGGCCATCGTCAATACCGCCTCGCAATGGGGGCTGTATCCGGCGCCGGGTCACATCGCCTACAACGTGACCAAGGCCGCCGTCGCCAGCTTCACCCAGAATCTCGCCCGGGATTATGCGCCGCAAAAGATCCGGGTGAATGCGGTCTGCCCGGGAGAGATCCACACACCGATGCTGGAGGCGGGGGTGAAGCGGTCGGGGCGGACGATTGCGGACCTTGACAGGCTGGTCCCGTTCGGGCGGATCGGGAAGCCGGAGGAGGTGGCGGCGCTGGTGGCCTTCCTGGCCTCGGACGAGGCGGCCTTCATGTGCGGGTCGCTGGTCGAGATCACCGGGGCGCAGGCGGTGGCATGAACCTGCCCGCGCGTGGGCAGGTTTTCGGGTCGTTTGGAATCAACGTGTTGGCTGCGGGCATTCACAATCGTTTAGGGATTTGGGTGCGCCTGTGTCGGTGGGGTGGCACCCACCCTACCAGGTCGCTGCCTCCATCATCCTGACAGATGTCCAAGAGACAAGGGTGCGTGAAAACCCACCCTACGCTTGCTGGTGGAGAGTAGGGCACTTGCGGCGGCTGGGTTGCGGACGGTTGGCCGGCGCTTCGGAACATGAGCGCTCACACGCAAGCCTTTCCTCTCGCCTCTGCGCGCCAAGGGCGCGCAACCGGCTCCGGCCGTCGGGGGCGCTTCGCCCCCCGAACCCCCAGAGGATATTTGGGCAAATGTGAAAGATGCGCGAGGCGATGGTCGGAGCGGCGGCGCGTCCTGAGGGGGACCAAATCCGCGAGGGCGTGCCAAGCGACGCATCGAAAGGTCCGCGGATCGGCACCGCAGCTTTATAAAGCCCTGTCCCATGCGATCCGACAGGGTCTTCCGTCAGCGGGTGAGGCTTGCCATGGTGACCGCGGCGGCATCCGCGTCGCCGCGTTCGATGGCGCGGATCAGGGCCTCGTAACCGGGGGCGCGGGCGGCGGCGAGGCCTTCGGGCGGGGCGGCGCGGTCGTTTGTGAGGCTGGCCAGGACAGAGACGGCCACGCCGAATTCCAGGATCGCGGAGGCGGCGCGGAGGAAGGGGTTGCCGGAAGCCTCGGCCACGACACGATGGATTTCGAATTCGGCCATGGCGAAGGGTTCGGGCTGGTGGGACATCACCGCGCGCTGGTTCAGCCAATAGTTGAGGAGGCGGACGTGCTCGGCCTCGCGGTGCCGGGCGGCCAGCTTCGCGGCCTCGACCTCCAGGCTTTCGCGGATGGTCTGGAACGAGGCGAGGAAGGCGGGCGAGGGGCCGCTTTCCAGTTTCCAGGCCAGAATCTGGCGGTCGAAGAGATTCCAGCGCGATTGCGGCAAGACGCGGGTGCCGACCTTGGCGCGGGCCTCGACCAGGCCTTTCGCCTCCAGCGTCTTCAGCGCCTCGCGCAACACGGTGCGGGAGACGCCGAAGCGATCCATCATCTCGGCGTCCCCGGGAAGGCCGGAGCCGACGGGCATGTCGCCGGCGACGATGGCGCGGCCGACCTCGTTGATGACGTAGGAATGGTAGTTCCGCGCCGCTGGTCGCCCGGAGAGCGTTCGGATCAGGCTCCCGGGTTCGCTCATCTTACTTGGTCCAAGGGGTTACGTTCGTCGTGGTCCGGCCCGGAAGACCAGCCGTTGCAGCACGATGAACATAAACAAAAGCACGCCGACGACAATCTTGGTCCACCAACTTGAGAGCGTGCCGTCGAAGACGATGTAGGTTTGCACCAGACCCTGCAGCATGACGCCAATAAATGTGCCAGCGACGAAACCGTATCCCCCGGTCAGCAGCGTGCCCCCGATGACCACGGCGGCGATGGCGTCAAGTTCGACGCCCAGCGCGTTCAGGCTGTAGCCGGCGGAGGTGTAGAGCGAGAAGACCACCCCGGCGAGACCCGCGAGGAACGAGGACAGGGCGTAGATCGCGATCGTGGTGCGCGCGACGGGGACGCCCATCAGCGCGGCAGAGGTTTCGGATCCGCCGAGGGCGTAGACATTGGAGCCGAAGCGGGTGCGGTGGGCCAGGAGGATCGCCACGGCGAAGACGGCAAGCATGATCATGCCGACCACGGTCAGGCGACCGCCGCCGGGCAGGAGGAGGTAACTTTTCGAGACGCTGGTGTAGAAGGGGTGCGTGATCCCGATGCTGTCGGGCGACAGGACCGAGGCGCCGCCGCGGGCCAGGAACATGCCTGCAAGAGTGACGATGAAGCTGGGCACTTTCAGGTAATGGATCGCGGCCCCCATGACGGCGCCGAAACAGGCGGCGACGATCAAGGCGATGGCGAAGGCGATCAGCGGGTGCAGTTGCAGCCACATGATCAGGACGGCGATCAGCACGGTGGTGAAGCCGATGACCGCGCCGACCGACAGGTCGATCCCGCCGGAGAGGATGACGAAGGTCATGCCCACGGCGGCGATGCCTAGGAAGGCGTTGTCGGTCAGGAAATTGCCGAGGACGCGGGTCGAGAGCATCGCGGGCTGCTGCGACACGGCAAGCATGTAGGCGAAGAGGAAGATCAGGGTCGTCGCCAGAAGCGGGCGCAGGCTGCGGGTCATTTTTGCGCTCCGGGCAGGCGGCGGAAGAGGCGGGCGGAAAGGGGCGATTGCAGGACGAGGATGACGATGATCACGGCGGATTTGACCACGAGGTTGAATTCAGGGCTGAAGCCCGAGATCAGGATGCCGGTGTTCATCGCCTGGATGATCATTGCGCCGAGGACGGCCATCGGGATGGAGAAGCGCCCGCCCATCAGGGATGTGCCGCCGATGACGACGGCGAGGATGGCGTCAAGCTCCAGCCAGAGGCCGGCGTTGTTGGCATCGGCGCCGCGGATGTCCCCGGCAACGATCAGGCCGGAGATGGCGGCGCAGAAGCCTGCGAAGGTGTAGACGATGAGGAGGAGGGCGTTTGCGGACAGCCCCGCGAAGCGCGCGGCGGAGCGGTTGACGCCCACCGCCTCGATCAAGAGGCCAAGGGCGGTGCGGCGGACGATCAGGGTTGCGAGGAGCATCAGGACGGCGGCGATGACCACCGGCATGGGAAAGCCGAGGAAGGAACCGGTGCCGATGAAGATCAGGAGCGGGTCGGAGAAGGTGACGATATAGCCTTCGGTGATCAGCTGGGCGAGGCCGCGGCCCGCGACCATCAGGACCAGGGTGGCGATGATCGGCTGGATTTCCAGCACGGTGACAAGGATGCCGTTCCAGAGGCCGCAGAGGAGCCCAGTGCCCAGGGCGGCCAGCACGGCGACCGGGGCGGGGACGCCGCTGGTGACAAGGGTGGCGGCGGTGGCGCCGCTGATCGCCATGACCGCGCCGACCGACAGGTCCACGCCCTTGGTGGCAATGACCATGGTCATGCCGATGGCGAGGATCGCGACCGGGGCGCCGCGGTTCAGCACGTCGATCAGGCTGCCGAAGAAACGGCCATCCTGCCAGGTGACGGTGAAGAAGCCGGGGAAGAGGAGCCAGTTGACCAGAAGCACGGCGGCCAGTGCGATGACCTGCGGCCGGGTGAAGAAGGTCGTCAGGGGCCGTTGCCTTGGTAGCGGCGGCTGGGTCGTGGGCCGGATGTCGGCGGTGGGGCGGGTCACGGGCGGGCCTCCGCTGCGGTTCCGGCAATGGCCCTGACGATGGCGTCGGGGGCGATGGTGTCGCCGTCAAGCTCGGCCACCATCTCACGGTCGCGCATGACGACGATGCGGTTGGAATAGGCGACGACCTCGTCAAGTTCGGAGGAGATGACGAAGAGCGCCAGGCCTTCCTCGCGCAGGCGGTTGATGGTGCGGACGATCTCGGCATGGGCGCCGACGTCGATGCCGCGGGTGGGTTCGTCCAGGATCAGGAAGGTCGGGTCGATGGCCAGCCAGCGGGCGAGGATCACCTTCTGCTGGTTGCCGCCGGAGAGAAGCCGGACCGGCATGTCATGGTCGGCGGCGCGGATGTCCAGCGCCTCGGCATAGCGCCCGGCAAGTTCGATCTGGTCGTCGCGGTTCAGGGCGCGGAACCAGCCCAGCTTGGCTTGCAGGGCGATGATGATGTTCTCGCGCACCGAGAGCTCGCCGAAGATGCCGTCGATCTTGCGGTCCTCGGGGCAGAAGCCGAAACCGGCGGCGACGGCTTGGGCCGGATTGCGGATGGTGACGGGCTGGCCGTCGACGAGGACCTGGCCGCCATCCGCGTTGTCGACGCCGAACATCAGCCGGGCGACCTCGGTCCGGCCCGATCCCAGCAGGCCCGCGACGCCGACGACCTCGCCTTCGTGGACGGCGAGATCGAAGGGAGCCATGCCCTTGCGGCCGATCCCCCTGAACTCGACCCGGACCGCGCCCTTGGCGGCACCGGAAAGGGCGGAGGGATGGTGTTCGAAGGCCACGTCCTTGCCCAGCATCATGCGGACGACGTCGGTGGTGTTGAGGGTGTCGAGCGCCTGGGTCGCGACCCGTTTGCCGTTGCGCAGGATCGTCACGCGGTCGGCAAGCTCGAACACCTGGTCTAGGAAATGGGTGATGAAGATGATCGCGAGGCCCCGGGCCTTCAAGCCGCGGACCACGTCGAACAGGCGCTGCACCTCGTTGCGGTCGAGGCTGGCGGTAGGTTCGTCGAGGACCAGGACCTTGCCGGACAGTTCGACGGCGCGGGCGATGGCAACGATCTGCTGGACGGCGACGGAGTATTCGGAAAGGTCGGCGCGGACGTCGATGTCCAGCCCGTAGCGCGCCAGCAGCTCGCGGGCGCGGGTGTCGATCTGCCTGCGGTCTATCAGGCCGAAGCGGGTGGGCTGGCGGCCGAGGAACAGGTTTTCGGCGACCGAGCGGTTGGGGAGGAGGTTGACCTCCTGGTAGACGGTGCCAATTCCATAGGTCTGCCCGTGCAGCGGGTCGCGCAGGTGGATGGGCTGGCCATCGAGCAGAAGCTCGCCGCCGTCGGGCTGGTAGGCGCCGGTGAGGATCTTGATCAGGGTCGATTTCCCCGCGCCGTTTTCGCCGAGAAGGGCGTGGACCTCGCCGGGGTTGGCCACGAAGTCGACATTGTCGAGCGCGCGATGCTGGCCGAAGACCTTGGCGATCCCCCGTGCTTCCAGCACGGGCCTTGCTGTGCCCTGTGACATGCCCTGCCTCCCTGGGTTCCGGAAACTGTCCGCTTATCCTGCGGATAAAGCAATTCCGCCGGACGGGGTGTGCCCCCGCCCGACGGCGCCCTGACGAGGAAACCTAGTAGCCAAGGCCTTTGCGGCGGTCGTATTCGCCCTGCGGATCATCCGCCTGCGTGTAGAGCTTCGACTCGGTGATGATGAACTTCTCGGGCGCGGTGCCCGCGTCCCAGTAGGCCTGCAGCGCGTCGAAGGCGGGGCCGGCCATGTTCGGGGTCAGCTCGACCGTGGCATTGGCCTCACCGGCAACCATGGCCGAGAAGATGTCCGGCACCGCGTCGATCGACACGACCAGGATGTCGCTGCCCGGCTTCAGGCCCGCATCCTTGATCGCCTGGATCGCGCCCACGGCCATGTCATCGTTGTGGGCGTAGACCGCGCAGATGTTCTTGCCGCCGTCTTCGGCCTTGATGAAGCCTTCCATGACTTCCTTGCCCTTGGAGCGGGTGAAGTCACCGGTCTGGCTGCGGATGATCGACAGGTTCGCATGGCCTGCGATGCCTTCCTCGAAGCCCTGCTTGCGGTTGATCGCGGGCGAGGAGCCGACGGTGCCCTGCAGCTCGACGATGTTGCAGGTCTTGTCGCCGACAGTGCCCACCAGCCATTCGCCCGCCACGCGGCCTTCCTTGACCTGGTCGGAGGCGACGGAGGTGAGATACAGGTCTTCCGGTCCTTCGATGCCGCGGTCCAGAAGGACGACGGGGATGTTCGCTTCCTTGGCTTCGGTCAGAACTTCCTCCCAGCCGGTGGCGACGACCGGAGCGACGAGGATTGCATCCACGCCCTGGGCGATGAAGCCGCGGATCGCCTTGATCTGGTTTTCCTGCTTCTGCTGGGCATCGGCGAATTTCAGGTCGATGCCGCGCGTCTCGGCCTCGGCCTTGGTCACGCTGGTCTCGGCGGCACGCCAGCCGGACTCCGAGCCGATCTGCGAGAAGCCGATGATCTTGCCTTGCAGGCCCTCGGCATAGGCAGCGGAAAGCAACAAGCCAGCCAGTCCCGCGCCAAGCGCGAGAGTCTTGTAAACGTTCATGATTTTCCTCCCAGTGGAACCTTGGGCCACTCTCCTCGGGTGGCTGAGATGAGGTTAGCAAAAGTATTACTATATGCAAGAAGTCCGTTCACGGGGCCGTGTGGCCCGGCTTTTGCGATGCTGCGCTTGCGCGGGGTTTGCAGGAAGTCGTTCCGGCTCAAAGCCTTCGGAGGGTCCCAACGCTGCTGCATCGCGGCAGAAGGTGTCAGCCCCGGGCCGGGGTGAAATCGAAGCGCATGACATGGCGGTAGCTCTGGCCGGGATCGAGCCGCGCCGAGGGGAATTGCGGGCGGTTCGGCGAATCAGGGAAGCGCTGGGTCTCGGCGGCAAAACCGGCGAAGCGGGGATAGTGGGTGCCGCGCTTGCCCGGTCCGCCACCGAAATGCGCGCCGGTGTAGAACTGCACGCCGGGCTCGGTGGTGGAGAGCTGCATCCGGCGTCCCGAGGCCGGATCGGTGGCGGTGAGGCAGGGGCGGAGACCCTCGGCGCCGGTGGGGGCGGAGAGGCAGAGATTGTGATCGAAGGCGTTGGGGCCGGGAAGCTCGGCGCCGATGGCGCGGGGCTGACGGAAGTCGAAGGCGGAGCCCGCGACGGAGAGGATTTCGCCGGTGGGGATAAGCTCAGGATCGACGGGCAGGTAATGGCTGGCATCGACCTGAAGCTGGTGGCCCATGATGTCGCCCGCGCCCTGTCCTGCGAGGTTGAAATAGGCGTGGTTCACCAGGTTGACGATGGTCGGGGCGTCGGTGGTGGCCTCCATCTCGATCACAAGGCCGGTTCCGTCGATCCGATAGGTCGTGCGGGCTTGCAGAGTGCCGGGGTAGCCCATCTCGCCATTGGGCGAGGTGGCGGTGAAGGTGACGTGGCTGTCGGAGTGGTCGGCGATCTGCCAATGCTTGAGGTCGAAGCCGCCGGAGCCGCCGTGAAGCGAGTTTGCACCCTCGTTCCGGTCGAGCTGGATGGGGCGCCCGTCAAGGCTGAAGCGGCCCCCCGCGATCCGGTTGGCGTAGCGGCCGCAGGTGGCGCCGAGATAGGTGCCGTGGGTTTGCCAGGCGTCGAGGGAGTCCTGCCCTAGGACGATGTCGGCCAATGCACCGCTGCGGTCGGGGACCCAAAGCTCGGCCAGCCTTGCACCCCAGGTCAGAAGGACGACCTGCATCCCGCCGGGGCCGGTGAGGGTGGCCTGCCGGACCTCGGCGTCGTCGATCTGTCCGATGGGGGCGATCCGGGCCATTCTCAGGCCCAGTCCTGCGGGAGAAGGGCGTCGGGCATGTTCTGGTAGGCGACGGGCCTCAGCCAGCGGCGGATCGACATCGTGCCCACCGAGGTCGCGCCGAAGTTGGTCGAGGCGGGATAGGGCCCGCCATGGACTTGGGCATCCACCACCTCGACGCCGGTCGGAAAGCCATTGGCAAGCACACGGCCCGCCTTGCGTTCCAGCACCGGCATCAGGGCGCGGGCGAGGTCGGTGTCAGCATCGTCGAGGTGGAGCGTACAGGTCAGCTGGCCCTGCAGGCTGCGGGCGATCTCCTGCATCTCGGCGGCGTGGCGGACGCGGACGATGAGGCCGAGGGGGCCGAAGACCTCTTCCGCGAGGGCATGGTCGGAAAGCCAGTCCTGGCCGGAGACCTCGTAGAGGTAGGGCGTGGCGTTCCTCAGGTCGCAGGTGGTGGTGAGAACGGAGCGGACGCCAGACCCTGCGGCCACCCGGTCTCGGCCTTGGCGGTAGGCTTCGGCGATACCGTCGGTCAGCATGGTCTGCGGGCCTACGGCGCCGACGGCAGTTTTGGCGGCTTCGACGAAGGTGTCGGCATCCTTGCCGTCGATCACCACGGCGATGCCGGGGTTGGTGCAGAACTGGCCTGCGCCTTGGGTCAGCGATCCGGCCCAGCCTTTGGCGATGGCCTCACCGCGCGCGGCGAGCGCGGCGGGGAGGAGGAACATCGGGTTGACCGAGCCAAGCTCGCCGAAGAAGGGGATGGGCTCGGGCCTTGCGGCGCAGAGGTTGAAGAGCGCGCGGCCCCCGGCGAGCGAGCCGGTGAAGCCGACGGCCTTGATGAAAGGGTGCTGGACAAGGGCTTCGCCCACGTCGCGCTTGCCGCCTTGGACGAGGGAGAAGACGCCCGGGGGCATCTCGCAGGCGCGGATGGCGGCGTCGATGGCTTGCGCGACGATCTCGCCCGTGCCGGGGTGGGCGGAGTGGCCCTTGACCACGACGGGGCAGCCGGCGGCCAGCGCAGAGGCGGTGTCGCCCCCGGCGGTGGAGAAGGCGAGCGGGAAGTTGGAGGCGCCGAAGACCGCGACCGGGCCGATGGGGCGCTGGATGAGCTTGAGATCGGGGCGGGGGAGCGGTTGGCGGTCGGGCAGGGCCGCGTCGTGGCGGCGGTCGAGCCAGTCGTCCTTGAGGATGTGGCTGGCGAAGAGGCGGAGCTGCATCGTGGTGCGGCCACGCTCGCCCTCCAGCCGGGCGGCGGGGAGGCCGGTTTCCTGGGTGCCGATCTCGGTGATCTCGGCTGCGCGGGCCTCGATCTCATCAGCGATGCGGTTGAGGAAGGCGGCACGGTCGGCGCGGGTCTTGGCGGCATAGACGGGGAAGATGGCCTCGGCAGCGTCGCAGGCGGCAGCGACATGGGCTGGGGTGCCGATGGAGAAGGGGTGCGACGGACCATGCGCGGGGGAGGAGGCGAAGGTCTGCTCGTTTGCGATCCAGTCGCCTGCGATCAGGTGTTTTCCGGTCAGCATGGTCGGTCCTTTCAGAAGTCGAAGGCGTCGGTCGTGATGCGCTCGCCCAGGGTCAGGGCATCGGCGACATGGACCATCGGGGCGAGGTCGACGTCGGAGGCGCCAGTGCGGAGGAGGTCGGCCATGCGGGCGTAGAGGGCGGGATATTCGCCCATGATGGTGTTCTCGCCCGCCGTGGGCTGGCCGTCGATCTCCAGCACGTTGCCGCCCATGCGGAGGGCGAGCTGGCCGCGGTCGGTCTGGACGATGATGTCCCAGGTCTGCGGGCCTTGCTGGCGCCAGTCGAAATCGGCGGAGACGTTGTTGGAGAAGGTGAGTTGCGCGGCGATGGGGGTCTGGCGGTTTGCGGGGAACTCCAGCATGGCGCGGGTCAGGTGGACCGGGGTGGGCAGGATCTCGGTCAGGATCGAGAGGGCGTTGATGCCGGGGTCGAAGACGCCCATGCCGCCGGGCTGGAAGACCCAGTCCTGGCCGGGATGCCATTTGCGCACATCCTCGCGCCAGGTGATATGGGCTTGTCGGACGGTCTTGTCCTTGAGCCAGGCTTTCGCCGGGGCGACGGCATGGGCCATGCGGCTGTGCCAGGTGGCGAAGAGGGTCAGGCCCCTTTCGCGTGCCATTGCTTCAAGCGTGTGGACTTCAGCCAGCGTCGCGCCGGGGGGCTTTTCCAGCATGACATGACGACCGGCCTTCAGCGCGGCGTCGGCATAGTCGAAGCGGGGGACGGGAGGCAGGCAGAGCGAGACCACGGGAATGTCGGGGCGGTCAGCGAGGAAGGTCGCGAAGTCGGCGAAGGCCGGGATACCGGGCACCTGGCCGTGGCGGCTGATGGTCGCCGCGAGGTCCCAGTCGGGCGAGGCGGCGAGGGCCGGGACGTGCTGGTCCAGCGCGATCTTGCCGATGCCGACAAGGGCGATCTTCGTGGTCATCAGTGGCTCTCCCGCGCGACGGCGTTGCCGCGACAGCCGGTGAGGAAGTCTAGGTCGGCACCTTTGTCGGCGCCTTGCACATGGTCGTGGTACAGCTTGGCATAGCCTCCGGTCGGGGGTTCGACGGCGGGTTTCCAAGCGGCGAGCCGGGCTTTCAGTTCCTCGTCGGAGATGTCGAGATGCAGGCGGCGGTTGGCGACGTCCAGCTCGATCATGTCGCCGCTGCGGACCACGGCCAGCGGGCCGCCCCGCGCGGCCTCGGGCGAGGTGTGGAGGACGACGGTGCCATAGGCGGTACCGGACATGCGGGCGTCCGAGATGCGGACCATGTCGGTGATGCCCTTGCGCAGGACCTTGGGCGGCAGGCCCATGTTGCCGACCTCGGCCATGCCGGGATAGCCGCGGGGACCGCAGTTCTTCATCACCATGACGCAGGTCTCGTCGATATCGAGGGCTTCGTCCTCGATCCGGGCCTTGTAGTCATCGATGTCTTCGAACACGACGGCGCGGCCCCGGTGCTGCATCAGGGCGGGCGTGGCGGCGGAGGGTTTCAGGACGGCGCCGTCAGGGGCGAGGTTGCCCTTGACCACGACGATCCCGCCGGACTGAGTGAGGGCCTTTTCCGCCGGCAGGATCACGTCGTCATTGTCGATGCGGGCATCCTTGACCTCATCCCAGATGCCGCCGCCCGAGACGGTCAGCGCGTCCCTGTTCAGAAGGCCCGCCTCGCCCAGCCGCTTGATCACGGCGGGCAGGCCGCCGGCGTAGAAGAATTCCTCCATCAGGTATTTGCCCGATGGCATCAGATTGACGATGGTCGGGATGTCGCGGCCCCAGTCGTCCCAATCGTTCAGCGTCAGGTCGATGCCGCAGCGCCCCGCGATGGCAAGAAGGTGGATCACGGCGTTGGTGGACCCGCCGATGGCGGCGTTGGTGCGGATTGCGTTCTGGAAGGCCGCGCGGGTCAGGATGTCGGAGGGTTTCAGGTCGTCCTTGACCATCTGCACGATCCGGCGGCCGGTGAGGTGCGCCATGACGCGGCGGCGGCTGTCCACCGCCGGGATCGCGGCGTTGCCGGAGAGGGTCATGCCCAGCGCCTCGACCATGGAGGCCATGGTGGAGGCGGTGCCCATCGTGTTGCAGGAGCCGGGGGAGCGGGACATCGACGCCTCGGCCTCGACAAATTCGGCAGCCGTCATTTCCCCGGCCTTCACCGCCTCGGAGAATTTCCAGAGATGCGTGCCGGAGCCGACACGCTCCCCGCGGAAATAGCCGTTCAGCATCGGCCCGCCGGAGACCATGATGGTGGGCAGGTCTACCGACGCCGCGCCCATCAGGAGCGACGGGGTGGTCTTGTCGCAGCCGACGAGACAGACGACGCCGTCCATCTGCTGGCCACGGATGGTTTCCTCGACCGCCATGGCGGCGAGGTTGCGGAACATCATCGCGGTGGGACGGAAGCCGCTTTCAGAAACGGAGAAGACGGGGACGATGACCGGCAACCCGCCCGCCTCGTAGACGCCGTGCTTCACCCGTTCGGCCAGGTCGTTCAGATGGGCGTTGCAGGGGTTGAGTTCCGAGAAGGTGTTCAGGATGCCGATCACCGGGCGGCCGTCGAAAAGGTCGGCGGGCAGGCCTTGGTTCTTCATCCAGCTGCGGTGATAGATGGCGTCCTTCGAGGTGCCGGCGAACCATTCCTGCGAGCGGAGCTTCCGGGGCCATTTGGCGGGTTTGAAGGTCATGGCGCGGGCTCCTTACAGCGGGCGGACTTTGGTTGCGCCCGGGGTCTTCGGTGCAAAGGCCAGGGTATTGCGCAGGGGTTGGCCGAAGTCGGCGACCTCGATCTCGAAGGTGTCTCCGGGTTCGGTCCTGATGCCGTCGGCGAAGGACAGGGTGGCGGTGCCGAAATAGTGGACATGCAGGTCGCCAGGCTGGCGGAAGATCGGATATTTGAAATGGTGGTGTTCGAGGTTGGCGAAGGTATGGGACATGTTCGCCTCTCCGCTGAGGAAGGGCTTTTCCCACAGGACCTTGTCCTTGCGAAGGATGCGGCTGCTGCCCCGGATGTCGGCGGGCAGGTCGCCCACAAGGATCTCTGGCCCGTAGGAGGCGACGCGCAGCTTGGAATGGGCAAGCCAGAGGTAGTTGACCCGTTCGGTGACATGGTCGGAGAATTCGTTGCCCAAGGCCCAGCCGATCCGGTGCGGGGTGCCGTCCGGGCCGATCAGGTAGATGCCCGCGATCTCGGGTTCCTCGCCGCCGTCTTCAGCGAAACCGGGGGCTTCAAGCGCGGCGCCGGGGGCGATGGCGGCATGACCGTTGCCCTTGTAGAACCATTCGGGCTGGGCGCCGACCTCTCCGGCGGTGGGGCGGCCGCCTTCGAGGCCCATGCGGAACATTTTCATGCTGTCGGTCAGGTTTTCCGCGCCTTCCAGCTTGGCGTGCATCGCATCGCGCGCCGAGGCCGAGCCGAGATGGGTGAGGCCCGTCCCGGTCAGATGCAGATGGGCCGGGTCGGGGTGGCTGACCGGCAGGTCGAAGGTCGCGCGGGTCAGGTCGACTGTTTCGCCAAGACCCCGGCGGGCGATCTCGGCAGCGAAGCCCCCTCCGGTGATCGCCGCCGTGGCGAGTTCATAGACCGAGGCGGTGTTGCGCAGGACGCGCGCCTCGGCGCCTTCGCGGACGACGACGCCGGCGCCCCTGACGGTGGACAGATGCATGGCTGGGCTCACTTGTTCTTGTTGTAGACGTCGAAGATCACGGCGGCGAGGAGCACCAGGCCCTTGATCATCTGCTGGTAGTCGATGCCGATCCCGAGGATGGACATCCCCATGTTCATCACGCCCATGATCAGCGCGCCGATGACGACGCCGATGATCTTGCCCGATCCGCCCGCCATCGAGGCCCCGCCGATGAAGACGGCGGCGATGGCGTCCAGCTCGAACCCGGTGCCCGCCTTGGGGGTGGCGGAGTTCAGCCGGGCGGTCACCATCATGCCCGCGAGGGCGGCAAGGACACCCATGTTGACGAAGCAGAAGAACACCAGCCGGTCGGTGCGGATACCGGAAAGCTTGGCGGCCTTTTCATTGCCGCCGACGGCATAGATGCGGCGGCCCTGCACCGTGTTTTCGGTGAAGAAGGCGTAGATCACGGTCAGGATGATCAGCACGATCAGCACGTTCGGCAGCCCTCGGAACGAGGCCAGCTGATAGCCGACAAAGGCTGTCGCCGCCGCGATGATCACGGTCCGGCCCCAGAAAAGGCCTGCCGGTTCCGGAGTGATGCCGAATTCGGCGTCGCGGGTGCGGGCGCGCATCCCGATCCAGGTGATGATCCCTATGGCCAGCGCCGTGATGATCAGCGTCAGGCCGTGCGGCTTCATCATGCCGGTAAGGTCGGGGATGAAGCCCGAGGACATGGCCTGGAAGGCCTTTGGGAACGGGCCGATGTTCTGCCCGCCCAGAAGCAGCAGCGTCGCGCCGCGGAACACCATCATTCCCGCCAGCGTCACGATGAACGAGGGAATGCGCCAGAAGGCGACCCAGTAGCCTTGGGCGGCACCAATCATCCCGCCGACGATCAGGGTCAGCGGAATGACCAGCCAGAAGGGCAGGCCGAGATTGACCGTGAGATAGGCCGCCACCGCGCCGGTGAAAGCGGCGACCGAACCGACGGAAAGGTCGATATGGCCCGAGACGATGATCAGCAGCATCCCCAATGCAAGGATGATCACATGGCCGTTCTGCAGGAAGATGTTGGTGATGTTCGGCGCTTGCAGGAACATCGGCTTGCCCTGCATCGACACCAGCACCGAGAACAGCGCAACGATGGCTACCAGCGCCAGAAGCATTCCGTTTTCGCGCAGATGTCCGCCCAGAGAGCTTTGTTTGCCAGCCATCACGCTACCTTCCCTGCGGTCTTGCCATTGTCCTTTACGATCAGCGCCATGATCTTCTCCTGGCTGGCCTCATCGCGGGTCAGTTCGCCGACAATGCGGCCTTCGTTCATCACGTAGATGCGGTCGCACATGCCCAGAAGCTCGGGCATTTCGCTGCTGATCATCAGGATGCCCCGGCCCTGGTCGGCGAGGTCCTTCATGATCGTGTAGATCTCGAACTTGGCGCCCACGTCGATGCCGCGGGTGGGCTCGTCAAGGATCAGAAGCTCGGGGTCGGTGAAAAGCCATTTCGACAGCACCACCTTCTGCTGGTTGCCGCCGGAAAGGTTCACCACCTTCTGCTGCACGCCGGGGGTGCGGATGGCCAGTTGCTTGCGGTAGCCCTCGGCCACCTGCGCCTCGCGCCGCTTGTCGAGGACCGAGCGCGTGGCAATGCCGAAGAGGTTGGCCAAGCTGATGTTCTTCAGGATCGGCTCTTCCAGGATCAGGCCCAGCGCCTTGCGGTCTTCGGTGACATAGGAGATTCCGGCGTCGATGGCCCTGGTGACGGTCGAGACGTCGACGGGCTTCCCGTGCATCTTGACCGCGCCCGCATGGCCCTTGCCGTAGCTGCGACCGAAGATCGACATGGCAAGCTCGGTGCGGCCCGCGCCCATCAGCCCGGCGATGCCGACGATCTCGCCCTTGCGGACGTTCAGCGAGACGCCCTTGATCATCTGCCGGCCGCCCTGTTCGGGATGCCAGCAGGACCAGTTTTCCACCTCGAACAGCATGTCGCCGGGGTTCGGGCTGCGTTCCGGGTAGCGATGCGCCATGTCGCGGCCGACCATGTCGCGGATGATGCGGTCTTCCGAGATGTCCTCTTTCGCGAGGGTGGAGACCGAAGTGCCGTCGCGGATCACGGTGATGCGGTCGGCGACGCGGGAGATTTCGTTCAGCTTGTGGCTGATGATGATCTGGGTCACGCCTTGCGCCTTCAGCTCCAGCATCAGGTCCAAGAGACGGTCGGCATCGGCCTCTTGCAAGGCCGCGGTGGGTTCGTCCAGGATCAGAAGGCGGACGTTCTTCGACAGGGCCTTGGCGATCTCGATCAGTTGCTGCTTGCCGACACCCAGCTTGCCCACGACCGCACCGGGGGGTTCGTTCAGGCCGACCTGGCGCAGAAGCGCCTCGGTCTTCTTGAAGGCCATGGGCCAGGAGATGACCCCGTTGGTCGCGACCTCGTTGCCCATGAACAGGTTCTCGGCGATCGACAACAGCGGGATCAGCGCGAGTTCCTGGTGGATGATGATGATCCCCTTCTCCTCACTGTCGCGGATGCCGCGGTTGCGGAGGGGCTGGCCATCGTAGAGGATTTCGCCGTCATAGGTGCCATGCGGATAGACGCCGGACAGCACCTTCATCAGCGTGGATTTCCCGGCGCCGTTCTCGCCGCAGATGGCGTGGATCTCTCCGGCCTCGACGGTCAGGCTGACCCGGTCAAGCGCCTTCACGCCCGGGAAGACCTTGGTGATCTCCCGCATTTCCAGAAGTGTGGTCATGTCCCCTCCCCCAAGGGAACCCGCCCGCGCGGGAGCTGCGCAGGCGGGCCCGTGGGATCAGCTTACTTCAGCTGGTCCGCAGTGTAGTAGCCCGAACCGACGAGGATCTCCTCGTAGTTCGACAGGTTCACCGAGACGGGTTCCAGGAGGTAGGACGGAACGACCTTGACGCCGTTGTCATAGGTCGAAGTGTCATTGATTTCGGGCTCACCGCCCGCCAGCACGGCATCGACCATCTTCACGGTGACTTTCGCCAGTTCGCGGGTGTCCTTGAAGATTGTCGAATACTGCTCCCCGGCGATCATCGACTTGACCGAGGGGATTTCGGCATCCTGGCCGGTGACGATGGGCATCTTCATGTCGCCCGAGCCGTAGCCCACGCCCTTGAGCGACGAGATGATCCCGATGGAGAGCCCGTCATAGGGCGACAGCGCGCCGTGCAGCTGCTTGTCGCCGTAGTTCGAGGACAGGAGGTTGTCCATCCGGGCCTGCGCCACCGCGCCGTCCCAGCGCAGGGTGCCGACCACGTCCATGCCCATCTGGCCCGAAGGGATGGCGATCTCGCCCGAGTCGATCATCGGTTGCAGGACCGACATCGCACCGTTGTAGAAGAAGAAGGCGTTGTTGTCGTCCGGGCTGCCGCCGAAGAGTTCGACATTCCACGGCTTCACGTCCGGGAAGCGCTCCTTGAGGCCAGCGACCAGCGATTCCGCCTGCTGCACGCCGACCTTGAAGTTGTCGAAGGTGGCGTAATAGTCGACCGAGGCGCTGTCACGGATCAGCCGGTCATAGGCGATGACCTTGATCCCTTGCGCGGCGGCGTTGTCCAGCGCGTTCGACAGCGTGGTGCCGTCGATGGCCGCGATCACCAGCGCCTTGACGCCCGAGGTGATCATGTTCTCGATCTGGCTCAGCTGGGTCGGGATGTCATCCTCGGCATATTGCAGGTCGGCGGTGTAGCCGGCTTCCTGGAACGCCTTCACCATCGACTCGCCGTCCGAAATCCAGCGCGAGGAGGATTTTGTCGGCATGGCGATGCCGACGGCGCCCTTGTCCTGGGCGAAAAGCGGCATGGCCGAAAGTGCGGCGGTGGCGCCGGTCAGGGCCATCAGGCCGCGGCGGGTCAAGATCATCTGTTTCCTCCCGATGATTCTTCGTTTGCATCCGCTTTGGGCACGCCAGCGCGGCCTTTGCTAACGGACAGGGCGGACATTGCGCAGATGACCCATACCTGTCAAATAGGCCTTATGTGCCAAATGATATCAGAATTGATATGGGTCTGACCTCCGCCGTCCTGGCAAGCCAGCTGCGCCGGTTGAAGCCGATCCAGCTGCGCCTGCTGGCCGAGATGGACCACACCGGCGCGCTTGGGCTGGCGGCAACGCGGATCGGGGTGGCGCAACCTGCCGCCTCGCGGCTGTTGACCGAGATGGAGGCTTTACTGGGCCTTGCGCTGCATGAGCGGCAGGGCCGGGGTCTGCGGCTGACGCCGGTCGGCAAGGCGCTGGCCCGGCGCGCGGCCCGGATCGAGATCGAGCTGACCGACGCCGCCCGCGATCTGGCCGAGGCGGCGACCGGGCGGGCGGGCGTGGTGCGGGTGGGGTCGGTCACAGGCCCGGCGCTCAGCCTGGTGCTGCCGGTGCTGATCCAGCTGCAGGACGCCCTGCCCGACTTCCGGGCCGAGGTGACGGTCGCGACCTCGATCACGCTCTGCGAGCTTCTGCGCGAAGGGCGGCTGGATTTCGCACTGGCCCGGCTTGCCCCAGGCGAGGCTCAGCTGGAGGCGCGGATGATCGCGGGGGAGCCGCTGTCGCTGGTGGTGCGGCGGGGCCATCCGCTGCTGGTGAGGCCCCGGATTTCCGCCGACGATCTCTTGCGCTATGACTGGGTTGTCGGCGACGACGAGACGCTCTTGACCCAGACAGTCCTGGCGCGGCTGTCTGAACTGGGAATGCCGCTGCCGCGACGGCGGATTTCGACCTCGTCCTTCCTATTCACCCTGGCGCTTTTGAACCAGACCGACGCCATCGCGCCTCTGGCAACTTCGGTGGTGGACAGTTTCGCCGGGAACCCCTCGGTGCCCTTCATCTCGCTGCCGGTCGACCTGGGGCTGTCGGTCGCCCCGTTCAGCCTGGTGACGCGGGCCGGTGCGCAGATGACGCCCTCGGCCCAGCGCCTGATCGACGCGGTTCTCGCCGCTGTATAGCGTGCGCCATCACGCGACCTCGACGAAGACCCGGTCGCCCTCGACCTTCACCGGAAAGGTCCTGAGGTTGATGCAAACCGGGGCCCGCATCGCCTCGCCGGTGCGATAGTCGAACTGGCCGTTGTGCTTCGGACATTCGATCAGATGGCCCATCACCAGCCCGTCGCAGAGATGCACGTTTTCATGGGTGCAGAGACCGGCGGTCGCGAAGAACTCCCCCTCCGGCGAGTGGTAGATCGCGAAGGTCTTCCCGGCGTGATCCCAGCGGATCAGGTCTTCCTCGTCGATGTCGTCGGTGGCACAGGCGTCAATCCAGGGCATGTCGGTTCCTTATTCTGCGGCGGCGGGGGGCATCATCCCCGGGACGTATTGATGGAAATCCTCGCGGTAGGGCTTCGCGGTCGGCGGCAGGTCGCGTTTGAGGAAATATTCCTCATTCAGGATCTGGCGCTTGATCGCCGGCCACATCTCGCGGAAGGCCTCGGCGATGGACCGGTTGGGCGGCGGCAGGTCGTCCTTGATCGTCGCATGGAGGCGCGGAAGAGCGTGGTAGGGCACCATCGGGAACATGTGGTGTTCGACGTGATAGTTCATGTTCCAGTAGATGAAGCGGCTGATGGGATTCATATAGACTGTACGGCTGTTCAGCCGGTGGTCGATGACATTGTCGGCAAGCCCGCCGTGCTGCAAGAGGCCGGTCATGATGTGGTGCCAGGCGCCATACATCCGCGGCAGGCCGATCACCATCAGGGGCAGGATCGAGCGCATCCAGACCGCCAGCGCGATCGTGACCGCATAGATCGACAGATGGACGATCGCCACTTTCTGCACCCTGCCCCATTCGCTTTGCGGCACGAAGGTCCTTTCCTCGGGTGTCGGCCCGAAGACCGCGTTGCGGATCAGATTCGGAAAGAACCTGATCACGTCGATGACGCCGAAGAAGTTCAGGATCAGCTTGGCCAGCTCTGGCGGGCGCATCACGGCGATTTCCGGGTCGCGGCCGACGAAATAGGTTTCGGAATGGTGGCGCGCGTGGCTCCAGCGCCAGGTGGCCGAGTTGCGCATGATCATGAAGCTGGCGATCTGGTAGACCGCGTTGTTCATCCAGGGCATCCTGAACGCCGTGCCGTGGCTGCATTCGTGCCAGCGCGAATCGGAGGCCGAGCCGTAAAGGACGCCATAGGCCAGCCAGAAGGGCGCCGACCACCACGAGGGCCAGAGCGCAATGCCGATGCCCGCCAGAACGATCATGCTGCCGTAGAGAATGATCGTGTCGCGAATGGCGGGCTGGTCGCTGCGCGCCATCAGGTCCTTCATCACCTTGCGCGGCACTTCGGTGTGATACCATTCCGCCGCCGTCAGGCCGCTTTCCACCGCGCGCCTGGCATCGGTGCCAAAGGGGCTATAGTCCCGCTTGCTCATGTCTGACCTCCGCTGCATTCCCCGGCGCCCGGGCGGGAGCGCCTCGTCTCAGCGTGGATAAGTCGGGGTTGTCCCGATCGCCAAGAGCCGCGCTTGCAGGTTTCGTCATGATCCATCATGATCCGGCATCACCCTGATGGGATTTCGTCAAGCAGCATGGCAAACCGCCCGACCATCCATGATGTCGCCCGCGAGGCCGGGGTGTCCAGCGCCACGGTCGACCGGGTGTTGAACGGCCGCGAGAGGGTGCGCGAGGAAACCGCGCGCAAGGTCTATGAGGCGGCGCGGCTGGTCGGCTATCACGCGGCGGCGCTGATCGGGCAGCGGGTGCAGGCAGACCTGCCGAGGCTGCGGCTGGGGCTGGTCCTGCACAAGGAACGGCAGGCGTTCTACCAGAATTTCAAGGCCGAGGCCGAGCGGGCCGTGACCCAGGCCACCGGGGTGCGCGCCACGTTGCAGGTGGCCTTCGCCTCCTCGCAATCGCCGAAGGATTTCACCGAGCTGATGGAAGGCATGGCCGGCCGCGTCGATGCGATTGCCGCAACCGCCGTCACCCATCCGGAAGTCACCGAAGCGGTGATGCGGCTGAACGCCAAGGGGATTCCCTGCTTTTCCCTGCTGAACGATTTCGGGCAGGGCGTGCGGCAAAATTACCTTGGTCTAAACAACTTGAAGGTGGGTCGCATCGCCGCGCACATGATCGCGACCGCCTCGCACCATGCCGGAAAGATCGCGGTCTTCGTTGGCGGCTACCGCTGGCACGGGCATGAGCTGCGTGAAACCGGAGTGCGCAGCTATTTCCGCGAACATGCCCCGCAGTTCCAGATTCTGGACACCCTGATCAACCTGGAGACCCGGCAGCTGACCTATGAGGCGACGCTGGACCTTCTGGGCCGCCATCGCGACCTGCGCGGCATCTACTGCGCGGGCGGCGGGATGGAGGGGGCCATCGCCGCCGTGCGCGAGGTGCGGGCACCGGGCGAGGTGGCGCTGGTCGTCAACGAACTGACGCCCGAGAGCCGCGCAGCCCTGATCGGGCGGCATGTGACCATGGTGATCGGCACGCCGCTGCCCAGGCTGTGCGACGATCTCGTCCGCCTGGCTACCGAGGCGGTCAGCGGCGGGATGCTCCCGGTGCAGGGCCAGCACTTCCTGCAGCCCGACCTGCATCTTCCGGAAAGCGTCTGACGAAAAACAATCACCGTTTCGGACAGCGTTTCGTCAGGAATGATGGTTTCTCCCCGCGACCGATTGACGCGAGGACACTGGTTCGGGATGGTCCCGCCAAAGAAATTGCCGCGGTTGGGGAGGACCGGGAATGATCCACTTCGCCTTGAACCATATGACGGTCGCCCGGCTGTCCTTCCGCGAACTGGTGGCGTTGTCGAAGGACCTTGGTTGCGTGGGCATCGAGGTTCGCAACGACCTGCCCCAGCCGCTGTTCGACGGGATGGACCCTGCCGAAGCGGGGACCTTCCTGTGCGACAACGGGCTGCGACTGCTGGCGGTGGCCGAGGTCAAGCGCTTCAACGACTGGTCGTCGGACAAGGAAGCCGAGGCGCTGGCCCTGATGCAGATCGCCCGCGCCGCCGGGGCCGAAGCCGTCAGCCTGATCCCACGCAACGACAACCTTGGCATGGGGAACGGCGAACGCCAGGCCAACCTGCGCGTCGCGCTGAAGGCGCTGAAGCCGATGCTGGAGGACCATGGCCTGATCGGCATGGTCGAACCGCTGGGCTTCGAGATCTGCCCGCTGCGCCACAAGTCGGAAGCGGTGGAGGGGATCGAAGCCGTCGGCGGCAGGGGCCGCTTCAAACTGGTGCATGACACCTTCCACCACACGCTGGCCCATGGCGGGCCGCTGTTCCCGGACCACACCGGCATCGTCCATGTCTCGGGCGTCGTGGACCAGCAGGTGGGCATCAACGACATGCGCGATCCGCACCGTGTGCTGGTCACGCCCGGCGACCGGCTGGGGAATATCGAGCAGATCGCTGCGCTGCAGGCCGCCGGATGGAACGGCCCCGTCAGCTATGAGGCCTTCTCGCCCGAGGTTCACGCTTTTGCCGACTCGGCGGGCGAGCTGGCGAAGTCCTTCGAGTTCATCCGCCACGGCCTTGCCGCGCGCGCTGCCTGATTTCAGACCCGGGGAGAACGGGTCTTCCGGTTCAATTCAGGATGCTGCCGGACATCCACCAAGGGAGAGAGAGATGAAAAAGACGCTTCTTGCTGCGGGCCTCACCGCGCTGATGGGCACCACCGCGATGGCGGACGGGATCGGCGTGTCGATGGCGCTGTTCGACGACAACTTCCTGACCGTGCTGCGCAACGGCATCCAGTCCCAGGCCGACTCTGCTGGCCTGAAGGTGCAGATCGAGGATGCGCAGAACGATGTCGCCAAGCAGCTGGACCAGATCAACAACTTCATCGCCAGCGGTGTTGACGCGATCATCGTGAACCCGGTCGACACCTCGGCCACGCAGGCCATGTCGGATGCCGCCGCTGCCGCGAACATCCCGCTGGTCTATGTGAACCGCGAGCCGATCAACGTCGACACCCTGCCCGACAACCAGGCCTTCGTCGCCTCGAACGAAGTGGATTCCGGCACGCTGGAAACCATCGCGCTGTGCGACAACTGGGCGGGCGAGGGCAAGACCGAGGTCAACGTCTATGTCCTGCAGGGCGAGCTGTCGAACCAGGCCGCGGTGCAACGCACCCAGGACATCTACGACGTGATCGAAGCCGGGAAGTGCAAGGTCAAGATCAACGTGATCGACCAGCAAACCGCCAACTGGTCGCGTGACCAGGCGCAGAACCTGATGACCAACTGGCTTTCGACCGGCGCGGCTTTCGACGGCGTCATCTCGAACAACGATGAGATGGCGATCGGCGCGATCCAGGCGATGAAGGCGGCGGGGATCGACATGGCGACCGTGCAGGTCGGCGGTGTCGATGCGACGCAGGACGCGCTGGCGGCGATGCAGGCGGGCGATCTGGACGTGACCGTGTTCCAGAACGCCGCGGCCCAGGGCGGCGGCGCGCTGGATGCGGCGGTCAAGCTGTCGAAGGGCGAGGCGGTGGACCAGAAGGTCTATGTCCCGTTCGAACTGGTGACCCCGGCGAACGTCGCGGACTACGTGGCCAAGAACTGAGCCCCTTCCGGGCATTGCGGGGCGGCGGGCAACGGCCGCCCCGTTTCTTGCTGGTCAGGATGGGGCAACATCGGCCAGGGTTTTCCGAGATCGCATCTTTGGGGGAGGAGGAAGCGACGTGGCTGAAGCGACCCATGGCCTTGGCGGCCTGAAATACGACCCGGCAAAGCGCACCCGCGCACCGGAATGGAACGTCTTCGGCGCGCTGGTGCTGATCGTCCTGATCTTCGAAGTGCTGAACCGTGTGAACGGCACCTCGTTCCTGTTCAACATGCGCGACAACGTCGATGCGATCTTCAACCAGCAGCGGCTGGATATCATGATCCTGCAGGTCGCGATCATCGGCATCATCGCGCTGGGGGTGACGCAGGTCATCATCATTGGCGGGATCGACCTCTCTTCCGGCTCGGTCGTCGGCGCGACGGCAATGATCGTGATGAGCTTCGCCCAGACCGCGCTGGTGAACGGCAACCCCAACCCCAAGGCGATCTTCGGCGACTGGGCCATGGACCTGCCGGTGATTGTGCCCATTCTCGTGGGCCTTGCCTGCGGATTGCTGGCCGGACTGATCAACGGTCTGCTTGTCGCCTATACCAAGATTCCGCCCTTCATCGCCACGCTGGGCATGATGGTTTCGGCGCGCGGCGCGGCGCGCTGGTGGTCGAACGGCCAGCCGATCAGCTTTCCGACCGAAAGCTATGGCAAGCTGGCGAATGGCGACCTGCTGGGCAATCTGACCTTCGGCCTGGTGCACTGGCCCGGCCAGAACCCCGCCGTGGTTTTCGTGCTGCTGGCGGTGCTGTTCCACGTCATCATGACCTACACGCTGTACGGCAAGCGCAGCTATGCCATCGGCTCGAACGAGGCGGCAGCGCGGATGTCGGGGATCAACGTCGACCGGCACAAGGTGCTGGTCTACGCCATCGCGGGCATTCTGGCGGCGATCGCGGCGGTGCTGCTGACCTCGAAGAACCTCACCGCGCAGGCGGGGATGGGGGTGATGTACGAGCTTGACGCCATCGCCATGGCGGTGATCGGCGGCGTCTCGCTGGCCGGGGGCCGCGGGTCCATCCTCGGGACGGTGCTCGGCGCAGCGATCTTCTCGGTGATCATCTCGGGTTTCACCTCGATCAAGCTGGACGCCTATTACCAGGAGATGGTCAAGGGCGCGATCATCGTCGGGGCCGTGGTGCTGGACCAATGGCGGCAACGCAAGCGGGCACGGGGGTAGGCCATGTCGAAGATCATTCTGGAAACCCGTGGCCTGACCAAGCATTACGGCGGCGTCCACGCGCTGGAAGACGCGAACTTCATCCTGCACGAGGGCGAGCATGTCGCCGTGGTGGGCGACAACGGGGCGGGCAAGTCCACCTTCGTGCGTCAGGTGACGGCGGTGGAGCAGCGGTCGAGCGGCGAGGTCATCTTCGACGGCCAGCCGGTGCATTTCTCCGGCCCGCTGGAAGCACGGCAGGCCGGGATCGAGACCGTGTTCCAGACGCTGGCGCTGGCCGACGACCTGGATGTGCCGTCGAACCTGTTCCTGGGGCGCGAGCTGTTCAAGTTCAGGCTGGGGCCGTTCTCCTGGCTGGACCGCAAGACGATGCGCGAGCGGACGATGGAAGCCTTGAAGACGACGGCGGTGAAGATCCCCAATGTCGACAATCCGATCCGCAACATGAGCGGGGGGCAGCGGCAATGCGTCTCCATCGCGCGGACGGCGGCCTTCGCGTCGAAGCTGGTGATCATGGACGAACCCACCGCCGCGCTGGGGGTGCAGGAGACCGCGCAGGTCGAGAACATCATCCGGGGCCTCAAGGAGCGCGGCATTCCGATGATCCTGATCAGCCACAACCTGCGGCAGGTCTTCGATCTGGTGGACCGCATCGTCGTCTTCCGCCGGGGCCGCATCGTCGCGTCCTTGCGGAAGGAAGAAACCGACGGCAATGACATCGTGAGCTACATCACCGGGGTGAAGGGCGGCACCGACGCTGCCTACGCCTGAAGTTCAATCGCCGGGACCAGCCCGGAGCAAGGAGACAGAAATGACGATCAGGTTCGGGCTTCTGGGTGCGGGGCGCATCGGGAAGGTTCATGCGAAGGCGGTGACGGGCAATCCGGCGGCCAAGCTGGTGGCGGTGTCGGATGCGATGGCCCCGGCGGCGCAGGCGATTGCCGACCAGTATGGCTGCGAGGTCCGCTCCATCGACGCGATTGCGGCGGCGAAAGATATCGACGCGGTGGTGATCTGCACGCCGACCGACACACATGCCGACCTGATCGAGCAGTTCGTGAAGGCAGGGAAGGCCGTGTTCTGCGAAAAGCCCATCGACCTGTCGCTGGCCCGGGTGAAGCAGTGCCTGGAGGTGGTGAAGGCCCAGAAGGGTACGCTGATGGTCGGGTTCAACCGCCGCTTCGACCCGCATTTCGCCGCTGTCCGGGGCGAGATCGACAAGGGGACGGTCGGCACGGTGGAGATGGTGACGATCACCAGCCGCGACCCCGGCGCGCCTCCGCTGGACTATATCGCGCGGTCGGGCGGGATTTTCCGGGACATGACGATCCATGACTTCGACATGGCCCGCTTCCTGCTGGGCGAGGAGGTTTCCGAGGTCTCGGCGATGGCGGCGGTTCTGGTGGACCCGGCGATCGGCAAGGCGGGGGACAGCGACTCGGTTCAGGTGATGCTGAAGACGGCAACGGGGAAGATGGCGGTGATCTCGAACTCGCGCCGGGCGACCTATGGCTATGACCAGCGGATCGAGGTGCACGGGTCGAAGGGGGTGGTGTCGGCCGAGAACCAGCGGCCGGTTTCCATCGAGGTGGCGACGGGGGCGGGCTATACCCGGCCGCCGCTGCATGACTTCTTCATGACCCGCTATACCGAGGCCTATGCGGCCGAGATCGCGGCCTTCATCGACGCGATGGGGGGCAAGGCCAAGGCTTCCCCTTCGGGTGAGGACGGGCTGCTGGCCTTGGCGCTGGCCGAGGCGGCGCTGAAGTCGGTTGCCGAGGGGCGGGTGGTGAAGATGAGCGAGGTTCTGTAGGGCTGCCCGCGCGCGGGCAGTTTTCGGGCTGAATGAAATCAATGTCTTGTGTGTGGGCATTCAGTTTTTGTTAGGAAATGGCCGGCCCGTTGGGCCGGCCCTTTTCGTGCCCGAGAACCGCAGCATTGAGGGCGGGCCCCTGACCTGATAGAAGGCGGCAAATCCGTTTGGGAGACCCGGAAATGGCAGACGAAACCCCGGCAGGGAACGGCGCGGCAGCGGCCCCGCAGCAAGTCAAGATGCAGGTGCTGGCCCAGTATGTGCGCGACCTCTCGTTCGAGAACATGGTGGTGCAGAAGGGCCTGAGCGCGGGCGAAGTGCAGCCCGACATCCAGGTTGCGGTCAGCCTCGACGCCCGCAAGCGCCCGGTGGCGAACCAGTACGAGGTGATCACCAAGTTCAAGGTCACGTCGAAGAACAAGGTCAACAGCGACGTGCTGTTCCTGCTGGAGCTGGATTACGGCGGCACCTTCCATATCGAGGGCGTGTCGGACGACCAGATCCACCCGTTCCTGCTGATCGAATGCCCGCGCCTGCTGTTCCCCTTCGTGCGGCGGATCATCTCGGACGTGACGCGCGACGGGGGCTTCCCGCCGCTGAACGTGGATACGGTGGATTTCATGGGGCTGTACCGGCAGGAGCTGGCGCGGCGGGCGCAGGCGCAGGCCGCGTCGGCGGCACCGGCCGAGAAGGTGAACTGATCCGGCGCAGAGCAGGGTGACGCTCGGCAGAAGCGGCTGGGCGGTCAGAAGTCCAAGAGTTTTCCAGAAAATTCCTGGACGTGTTCCGCTGGGGCGGAGGTCGATCTTATCCGGACGATGCTTCCGCTCATCGCATAGCCCCCCATCCTCTCACTCCCCGCGGGGAGAGAAGCGAGGGATCGCAGGTCTTCGCCTTCACGCCCCGGCCCTGAGCCGGGGCTTCTGTTTCGGACTTGGCGCAGGATGACGATGGAGGTCCCAGGTTAAGCCCGGGACGGGGTTTCCTTGGTGTGCCGTCACGCCTCTTTTTTCCAGATCGCCGCATCGCCCAGCTTCGCCACCATCGCGGCATGGGCGGCAAGCTCTTCCTCGGTGATGCGGGGCGGCAGGGGTTCCGGGCGGGGGCGGGGGCGCCAGGTGATGGCTTCGCCCGATGCGCTGCGGGCGGGCGCCGGGGCCGCGCTGGCCAGAACCAGGTCGGGTTGGCGGCCGCCGATCAGTTCCAGATAGACCTCGGCCAAGATTTCGCTGTCGAGAAGCGCGCCGTGCTTTTCGCGCATCGAGTTGTCGATGCCGAAGCGGCGGCAGAGCGCGTCAAGCGACGCCGGGGAGCCGGGGAACTTCGTCCGCGCCATCATCAGCGTGTCGGTGGCGCGCGCGTTCGGCAGACCGGGCAGGCCGCAGCGGTCGAGCTCGAAATTCAGGAATTTCATGTCGAAGCTGGCGTTGTGGATCACCAGTTGCGCATCGCCGACAAAGTCGAGGAAAGCCTGGCCGATCCGGGCGAAGACCGGCTTGTCGCGGAGCGTCACACCACCGGGAACGGGCTGGCCAGGGATTTCCAGAATGTCGTGGCCGATGCCATGAACCTCGAACGCCTCACGCGGCATGCCGCGTTCTGGGTTGATGTATTGATGGTAAGTCCGGCCGGTGGGCAGATGGTTGTAAAGCTCCACCGCGCCGATTTCGACGATGCGATGGCCCTCGGCGGGCTCGAAGCCGGTGGTTTCGGTGTCGAGGACGATTTCACGCATGTTCGGCAATCCGGCGGCGAATGTCGGCCAGTACATCTTTCACCGCCTGACGGGCGGCTTCAAGGCTGGTCGTGGCGATGACGTAGTCGGCACGGGCCCGCTTTTCGGCATCGGGCATCTGGCGGGCGAGGAGGGTCTGGAATTCAGCCTCGGTCATCGCGCCACGGGCGAGCACACGGTCGCGCTGGACGTCAGGCGGGGCGGAGACGACGGCAACGGCATCGCAGGCGGTGTCGATGCGGGATTCGTAGAGAAGCGGGATGTCGAGGAGGATGATTTCAGCGGATGCGTTGGCCGTGAGGAACTGCGCGCGGTCTTCCGCGACCAGCGGGTGGACAGCGGCGTTGAGGCGGTCGAGCAGACTGGCGTCGGACTGGATCAGCGCGCGAAGGGTGGCGCGGTTCACGCCACCGTTTTCGTCGATGGCGCTGGGGAAGAGCTGGCCGATGGCAAGCGCGGCAGGCTGGCCGGGGGCGTAAAGGCGGTGGACGGTGGCGTCGGCATCCCAGACCGGCAGCCCTTCCTCGGCGAACATTGCCGCTGTCGTGGACTTGCCCATGCCGATGGAGCCGGTGAGACCGAGAATGAAGCTCATGCGGAAAGCACGGCCTTGCGGGTGGCTTCATCCACGTCCGGGCGAGTGCCGAACCAGCGTTCAAAGCCGGGGGCGGCCTGATGCAGGAGCATTCCGAGACCGTCGACCACGGTGGCGCCCTGCGCCTCGGCTTCGATCAGGAACTGGGTCTTGAGCGGCGTGTAGACGAGATCGTTGCAAAGCGCGTGCGGGTTCAGCTTGTCGAGCGGCACGCGGAACTCGGCCTTGCCGGTCATGCCGAGCGAGGTGGTGTTGATGACGGTGACGGCGTCTTCCAGCAGGTTTCCGCCCTGGACCCATTCATGGACATGGATCTTGGCGCCAAAGTCGGAACGGATCGCATCGGCCCGGGCGCGGGTGCGATTGGCGAGGCGGATTTCCGGAACCCCGACCTCGATCAGCGCGGCGACGACGGCGCGGGCGGCACCCCCGGCGCCCAGCACGACGGCGGGGCCTGAGGCCGGGGCCCAATGCGGGGCGTTCTGGCGCAGGTTGGCGATGAAACCGGAGCCGTCGGTGTTGTCGGCGTGGATCTTGCCGTCCTTGCGAAAGATCAGCGTATTGGCCGCCCCGATCAGCGCGGCGCGGTCGGTGACGAAATCGGCGATCTGGAGGATGGCCTCCTTGTGGGGGATGGTGACGTTGCAGCCGACGAAGCCAAGCTCGGGCAGGCTGCGGAGGAGGCGGGGCAGGTCGACGGGGGCGATGTCGATCGGGATATAGTGGCCTTTGATGCCATAGCGCTTGAGCCAGTAGTTGTGCAGCGCAGGGCTGCGGCTGTGGGCGATGGGGTGGCCCAGGACGGCGGCAAGCGGGATGCGGGGATGGTCGGTCATCGGGCGATCATGCCCCGGTTGCCGAGCCATGCCAACAGGGGGAGGAGCGGCAGGCCGAGAATGGTGAAATGGTCGCCAGTGATGGCGGAAAACAGCCGGACGCCTTCTTCTTCCACCTTATAGCAGCCGACGGAGTGACGGATCGAGTCCCAGTTCCTTGCGAGGTAATCGTCCAGATAGGTGTCGGAGATGTCGTGCATGGTGAGGCGGGCCTCGCCGACATGGCGCCAGACGGGCTGGGCGTTTTCATAGACGACGAGGGCGGAGAGGAGCTTGTGGGTCTTGCCCCTCAGATGGCGCAGCTGTTGGCGCGCGTCCTCGGGGGTTTCGGGCTTGGCGAAAGTCTCGCGGTCAAGCGCGAGGACCTGATCGCAGCCGAGGACGAGGTCGGTCGGGTGTTTCTCGGCGACCTTGCGGGCCTTCATCTCGGCCAAGGTGTCGGCGATGTCGCGCGGATGGGCGCCTTCGGCGACAAGCGCATCGCGGATCGTGGCCTCATCGACGCGGGGGGCAACGGCAGTGGGGTCAAGGCCGGCGGCGCGGAGCATCTGGAGCCGGGTGGGCGAGGTGGAGGCGAGGATCATGGGGCTTGTGGATATCCGCGGTTTGTTCCTGGGGCCCGGGCGGGGCGAAACGGGGTTCGGCGGGCGGGCTGTGGGCATCCGTCGCAGCCCGGGGCGGTCTGGCCAGAGATATCCCGCTGTGCAGGGGATTGTCACGCGGGACGGGAGAAGGCGCTGTGCCCAGGGTGCCGACAGCGCAACCTGTGGATGATGTGCGGCGAAGCCCTCCTATCATCATATTGATAATGCTTTGAAAAATCATAGATGCCGCAAGGACGACGATCTTTTCCCGGTTTTGTCCCCATGCCTCTCCTTGTGGAGCGTTCTGGGGGCGGACAGGGAAATCCCGTTCTGCACAGGCCCTACATCATCCACATTCCTTCTTCATTTCTTTCTTTATAGAAGGAAGAGCGCAGCGGTGAGGTGGGGACATGCTTGAGACGATCACGGATTTCCTGGCCGACTGGTACCCGGTGACGAAATCGCTGCATGTGGCCTCGGTGATCTCGTGGATGGCGGGGATGTTCTACCTGCCGCGGCTTTACGTCTATCACACGGAACAGGTGGAGCCGGGGTCGAAGACGGACGCGATGTTCCAGACCATGGAGCGGCGGCTTCTGCGGGGGATCATCAATCCGGCGATGATCGCGACCTTTATCTTCGGCCTGGCGCTGGTGTTCACGCCGGGGGTGGTGGACTGGTCCTTCGCCTGGCCCTGGGTGAAAGCGGGCGCGGTGCTGGTGATGGGCTGGTTCCACGGCTGGCTGTCGGCGCGGCGCAAGGACTTTGTCCGGGGCACCAACACCCGCAGCGGGCGGACCTACCGGATGATGAACGAGGTGCCAACGGTGCTGATGCTGGTGATCGTCTTCTCGGTGATCCTGCGCTACTGATTGACTTTTGCCGCGACCGCCATTAGGTGCGGCGATGCAGGGCCGTCCGGTCCAATGCATCTCCCGTTCCAAACTCGCTGTGATCCGCCCTGACGGGGCCGGTCCGCCCAAAGGTATTCCATGAACGTCGAACGCTTGAACCTCGCGCAACTCAAGGCCAAGACCCCGGCCGATCTTCTGGCCATGGCCGAGGAGTGGGAGATCGAGAACGCCCCCTCGATGCGCAAGGGCGAGATGATGTTCTCGCTTTTGAAGGAACATGCCGAGGAAGGCTGGGAGATCGGCGGCGACGGCGTGCTTGAGGTCCTGCAGGACGGGTTCGGCTTTCTTCGCTCGCCCGAGGCCAACTATCTGCCCGGCCCGGATGACATCTACGTTTCGCCCGAGATGATCCGCCAGTTTTCCTTGCGCACCGGCGATTCCATCGAAGGCGTGATCAAGGCTCCGTCTGAAACCGAACGCTATTTCAGCCTGACCAAGGCGACGAAGATCAATTTCGATGACCCCGAGAAGGCGAAGCACAAGGTTCACTTCGACAACCTGACGCCGCTTTATCCCGATGAGCGGCTGAAGATGGAAGTCGAGGATCCGACGATCAAGGACCGTTCGGCCCGGATCATCGACCTGGTGTCGCCCATCGGCAAGGGCCAGCGCGGGCTGATCGTGGCTCCGCCGCGCACCGGCAAGACCGTGCTGTTGCAGAACATCGCGCATTCCATCGCGACCAACCACCCCGAATGCTATCTGATCGTGCTTCTGATCGACGAGCGCCCGGAGGAAGTCACCGACATGCAGCGCACGGTGAAGGGCGAGGTTGTGGCCTCGACCTTCGACGAGCCGGCGACGCGGCACGTCGCGGTGGCCGAAATGGTCATCGAAAAGGCCAAGCGGCTGGTCGAACACAAGCGCGACGTGGTGATCCTTCTGGATTCGATCACCCGCCTGGGCCGGGCCTTCAACACGGTGGTTCCGTCCTCGGGCAAGGTCTTGACCGGCGGTGTGGATGCGAACGCGCTGCAACGGCCGAAGCGGTTCTTCGGCGCGGCGCGGAACATCGAGGAGGGCGGGTCACTGACCATCATCGCCACGGCGCTGATCGACACCGGCAGCCGGATGGACGAGGTGATCTTCGAGGAATTCAAGGGCACCGGTAACTCCGAGATCGTGCTGGATCGCAAGGTGGCCGACAAGCGCGTCTTCCCGGCGATGGACATCCTCAAGTCCGGCACCCGGAAAGAAGATCTGCTGGTCGACAAGATGGACCTGCAGAAGACCTATGTCCTGCGCCGCATCCTGAACCCGATGGGCACGACGGATGCCATCGAGTTCCTGATCGGCAAGCTGAAACAGACCAAGTCGAACGCCGATTTCTTCGAATCGATGAACACCTGAAGGTAGCGGGCGGCGATGGACACGATCTATGCCCTCGCCACGGCGCGGGGTCGGTCGGGCCTCGCCGTCGTGCGCATCTCGGGCCCGGCGGCCTTTGCGGCCGGGCTGGCGCTGTGCGGGTCGCTGCCCGCGCCGCGGGTGGCGGGCCTGCGGCGGCTGAACTGGGGCGGCGAACTGCTGGACGAAGCGCTGGTGCTGGGCTTCGTCGAGGGCGCGAGCTTTACCGGTGAGCCGGTGGTGGAGCTGCACTGCCACGGCGGTCCGGCGGTGGTGGGGGCGGTGCTGCGCGCGTTGTCCGACCAGCCGGGGCTGCGGCTGGCGGAGGCCGGGGAATTCACCCGGCGCGCGCTGGAAAACGGGGTGCTGGATCTGGCTCAGGTCGAGGGGCTGGCGGACCTGATCGACGCCGAGACCGAGGCGCAGCGGCGGCAGGCCGTGCGGGTGCTGTCAGGCTCGGTGGGCCAGAAGGTCGACGGCTGGCGGCGCGACCTGATCCGTGCGGGGGCGCTTCTGGAAGCCACCATCGACTTTGCCGATGAGGATGTGCCGGTGGATGTCTCGCCCGAGGTGCTGTCCCTGATTGACGGGCTGATGGCCGACCTTGGCCGTGAGGCGGCGGGGGTGACGGCGGCGGAGCGGATTCGGGACGGGTTCGAGGTGGCGATTGTCGGGGCGCCAAATGCCGGGAAGTCGACGCTGCTGAACCAGCTTGCCGGGCGCGAGGCGGCGATCACGTCGGAGATCGCCGGGACGACGCGGGATGTGATCGAAGTGCGGATGGAGATCGCGGGTCTGCCGGTGACGTTCCTGGACACCGCGGGCCTGCGGGACACCGAGGATCGGCTGGAACAGGCGGGGATCGACCGCGCATTGGCCCGTGCCGAGGCGGCGGATTTGCGCCTGTTCCTGACGGATGGCGACGCCATACCGGGCCTGGAGCCATTCGGCGATGATCTTGTGGTATTGGGCAAGGCGGACACAAGATCAGGTGGGTCTGGGCTGGCTGTCTCGGGCAAGACCGGGGCGGGTGTGCCGGAACTTATGGCCCGGATCGGCGAAATCCTGGTGGAGCGGGTGGGCTCGGCTGGCGCTTTGGTGCGCGAGCGGCATCGCGTGGCTGTTACAACGGCGATTGCTGCTCTGGCCGAGTCACGGGCGGAAGTGGTAAGACCTGACTCGCGCGTCGAGCTGGCGGCGGAGCATTTGCGGCGGGCTGTGCGGGCGCTGGACGCGCTTGTCGGCCGCGTGGATGTGGACGATCTGCTCGGCGAGATTTTCGCCAGCTTCTGCATCGGCAAGTAAAGGGCCAGGGGTGTTCCACGTGAAACACTACGATGTCATCGTGATCGGCGGCGGCCATGCGGGCGCTGAAGCTGCTGCCGCTGCAGCCCGGATGGGCGTGTCGACAGCTCTCGTGACGCTGCGGGTGGAAACACTGGGCGCGATGTCCTGCAACCCGGCGATCGGGGGTCTTGGCAAGGGCCATCTCGTGCGCGAGATCGACGCGCTGGACGGCGTGATGGGCCGGATGGCCGACCGGGCGGGGATCCAGTTCCGCCTGCTGAACCGGCGGAAAGGACCCGCGGTGCAGGGGCCACGGGCGCAGATCGACCGGCGCTTGTACCGCGAGGCGATGCGGGCGGAATTGCTGGCGACGCCGGGGCTGGAGGTGATCGAAGGCGAAGTCGCCGGGCTGCGGCTGGTCGGGGGCAAGGTGGCGGGGGTCGTGCTGGCCTCGGGCGTGGAGCTTGCGTCGGGTCGCGTCGTGCTGACAGCAGGAACCTTCCTGAACGGCGTCATCCATATCGGCGACCGTCAGATGTCGGGCGGGCGGATGGGGGATTCGCCCTCGCGCGTGCTGGCGGTGCAGCTGGCCGAACTAGCGCTGCCGGTCGGGCGGCTGAAGACCGGCACGCCGCCGCGCCTGGATGGCCGGACAATCGACTGGGCACGGCTGGAGAGCCAGCCGGGGGACGAGCATCCGGCGGTGTTCTCCTTCCTGAACCGGGCGCCGGAAGCGCGGCAGATTTCCTGCGGGATCACCCATACGAGTGAGGCGACTCACCAGATCGTGCGGGATAACCTGGATCGATCCGCTATGTATGGGGGGCATATCGAGGGCGTTGGGCCGCGCTATTGCCCGTCGATCGAAGACAAGGTCGTGCGCTTCGCCGACAAGACGTCGCATCAGGTGTTCCTGGAGCCGGAAGGGCTGGATGACCCCACGGTCTATCCGAACGGGCTGTCGACCTCGCTGCCCGAGGAAGTGCAAAGCGCCTATATCCGCACGATCCCGGGGTTGGAGCAGACGGTGATCCTGCAGCCGGGCTATGCCATCGAATACGATTATTTCGATCCGCGCGGACTGCACCGGACGCTTGAAACCCGCGCTGTGCCGGGGCTATACTTTGCGGGCCAGATCAACGGGACGACGGGCTATGAAGAGGCGGGGGCACAAGGCCTTGTGGCCGGCCTGAATGCAGCCGCTGCTTCTTGTGGCCGCACGCCGGTGGAGTTCAGCCGGACCGGCAGCTACATCGGCGTGATGATCGACGATCTCACTTCGCGTGGGGTGACAGAGCCCTACCGCATGTTCACCTCGCGGGCCGAGTTCCGGCTGACCGTCCGCGCCGACAATGCCGACCGGCGGTTGACTCCCGTAGGGCTGCAGGCGGGCTGCGTGTCGGATGCGCGCCGCGGAGCTTTCGAAGCGAAGGTCGAGGCACTGGAAGCGGGTCGCGCGGCGCTGGATAGTGTCCTGATCGGACCGAAAGCGTTGAACAGCATTGGTATTGCTGTGAGCAAGGATGGCGGAAAGCGACGGGCCTACGATATCTTGAGCTTGCCCGGTGCAGAGCTGCCAGATCTTGTATCGGCTTTCCCGGAGTTCGCTGCGCTGGACTTCGACGTGCTGGAGCAGCTGCAGATCGACTCGACTTACGATCAGTATGCGGATCGGCAGGCAAAGGAAGTCGCTGACTTGCGGCGGCAGGAAAGCCAGCGGATCCCGTCCGGCTTCGACTACAGCCGGATTTCCGGGCTGTCGAACGAAATGAAGCAGAAGCTTTCCCGCGCGCAGCCGGATTCGATTTTGCAGGCCTCTCGGATCGAGGGCGTTACGCCAGCTGCTCTTCTTCTCGTGCTCGCGTGTTTGCGGAAGCCTGGCGATCGGCTGGCGGGATGAGTCATGCCGCTGAGTTTTCGGTTGGCAGCGTCGATGTTTCACGTGAAACATTCGAAGCGCTGCAAGCTTACGAAGCGCTTGTCCGACGCTGGACTCCAGCTATCAACCTTGTGAGCAAGACAAGCGTTGATGACTTGTGGACGCGCCACATAGCTGATTCCGCGCAGGTTTTCGCAGCGGTTTCAGCAGTTGCAGCGCGAAGCTGGGTAGATCTCGGCTCTGGAGGCGGCTTTCCCGGGCTCGTTGTGGCGATTCTTGCCAAGGAGCTTCGGCCTGACTTGAGAGTCACTCTTGTGGAGTCGGATTTGCGCAAAGCGACGTTTCTGCGCCAGGCCGCTCAAGCGCTGTCTTTGCAAGTAGCGGTCCATAGCGCACGAATCGAATCGCTTGCTCCGCAGGGCGCGGATACTCTCTCTGCGCGGGCTCTGGCGCCGCTTCGGGACCTTCTGGCCTTTGCCGAACGACATCTGCGCAAGGACGGCACAGCTGTCTTCCCAAAAGGCGCCCGATTCGGTGACGAGCTGGAGGAAGCTCGGAAGTCATGGGCTTTCGACGTTGACACCAAGCCCAGCCTGTCGGACAGCGAAGCTGCAATTCTCGTCATCAGGAACATCCACCGCTATGACTGACCGCCCCTATATCCTTGCGCTGGCCAACCAGAAAGGTGGCGTCGGGAAGACGACGACAGCAATCAACCTGGCTGCGGGCTTGGCGGAGCTGGGGAAGAAAGTGCTGCTCGTCGACATCGATCCGCAAGGAAACTCGTCGACTGGCCTTGGCATTCGGCCTGATGCTCGAAAGAAGACCAGCTACGATTTGATCGTGGACGGCATCGGCCTACAGGATGTTGTGATCGACACCGGGATTCCCAGCGTGATGATCATTCCGGCGAACGCCGACCTGTCCTCGGCCGATCTGGATATCGTGTCGAACGAACGGCGCAGCTATCTTCTGCACGATGCGCTGCATCGGCCGGAAATGGACGGATACAGATTCGACTATGTTCTGATCGACTGCCCGCCTGCGCTCAGCCTTCTGACGATCAACGCGCTGGTGGCGTGTGATTCTGTTCTTGTGCCGCTGCAGTGCGAGTTCTTCGCTCTGGAGGGCCTGTCGCAGCTGATGTTGACGATTCGTGATGTGCGCCGGTCCGCCAACCCGGACTTGCGGATCGAAGGGGTTGTGTTGACGATGCATGACCGCCGCAACAGGTTGACGGCCCAGGTCGAAGCCGACGCTCGTGCCAACATGGGCGAGCTGGTGATGAAGACAACGATTCCCCGCAACGTCCGAATCAGCGAGGCACCGTCCTATGCGCTGCCGGTGCTGACCTATGACCCCGGCTCGAAGGGCGCCGAGGCCTATCGGGCCTTGGCGAGGGAAATCGCGGATCGGCGCAAAACCCCAGAAGTTTCAGAGGCCTGAGCAATGTCTAAGACGGAAAAAAGAGGTCTCGGGCGCGGGTTGTCGGCGCTGATGGCAGATGTGCATCTGGCGGGTCCGGAGCAGATGGCCGCCCCCCGCAAGGCCGAGATGCATTTGCCGGTCGACAAGCTGGAACCGAACCCGCAGCAGCCGCGGTTGGACTTCAAGCAGGACGAGCTGGAAAGCCTGGCTGATTCGATTCGGCAGAAAGGCGTGATCCAGCCGCTGATCGTGCGGCGGAAACCGGGCCGCGATGTCTATGAAATCGTCGCGGGCGAACGGCGCTGGCGGGCGGCGCAGCTGGCGCAGCTGCACGAAGTTCCCGTTGTCGTGCGGGAACTTAACGATACCGAGGTCTTGGAAGTCGCGATCATCGAGAACATCCAGCGGGCCGACCTGAACGCCATCGAGGAGGCGCTGGGCTTTCGGCAGCTGATGACCCGATTCGGCCATACGCAGGAAAAGCTGGCCGAGGCGCTGAGCAAGAGCCGCAGCCACGTCGCGAATCTGATGCGGCTGCTGACGCTGCCGACCGATGTGCAGGACAAAGTGCGCGACGGGGCGCTGTCGGCGGGCCATGCGCGGGCGCTGATCGGCAGCCCGAAAGCCTCGGAGCTGGCGGCGCAGATCGTGGCGAAGGGCCTGTCGGTCCGCGAAACCGAGAAGCTGATGAAGACGCAGGATTCGTCCCGGCCGTCTGCGCCGAGGGCGGCGAAGGCGACGGAGAAGGATGCCGATACCCGGGCGCTGGAGGGTGATCTGTCGGCCAACCTGAAGATGCCGGTGCGGATCGACCACGCGGCGGGCGGAGAGAGTGGCGAGCTGACCATTCGTTACGGGACGCTGGATGATCTCGACAGATTGTGCCGCATCCTTTCCCAACTACCAGATGAAGATTGATCAGCCCGCGCTTTGGCGGTCTGCCAGCAAGGCGCGGAGGATCCCGTTCAGCATCATGACCCCGGTTCGGGTGGTGCGGATGCGATCGCCGTCATGGTGAAGAAGGCCGAGTGACACCATCTCGGCAAGGGCCGTCGCTGAGAGTGGCGCATTGGCGAGGGCTTCGAACCGGCCCAGCGAGGCGCCTTCGCGGAGGCGGAGGGCGAACATCAGATACTCGCTGGCGCGATCTTCGGGCGAAAGACGGTCGGTGTGTTCGGCGGAGCCGGGCGTGGTGAGGGTCCGGTCGAGCCAGGGGGCGGGCATCCGCTCGGCTTCGGTGGCGAATCGACCCGAATCGAGGGTGAGTCGGCCATGCGCGCCGGGGCCGATCCCGGCATAGTCGCCCATCCGCCAGTAGATCAGGTTGTGCCGCGATTCGTCGCCGGGGCGAGCATGATTCGAGACCTCGTAGGCGGGCAGTCCGGCCGCGGCGGTGATGTCCTGCGTCAGCTCGAACATGTCGGCGGAAAGGTCTTCCTCGGGCAGGCCGCGGAGGAGGTTCTTGGCGTGCATCTGGCCGAAGACGGTGCCGTCCTCGATGGTGAGCTGGTAGAGCGAGAGATGCGAGGTGCCGAAGTCGAGCGCCCGCCGGAGTTCATCGCGCCAAGCGGCGAGGGTCTGGTTCTGGCGGGCGTAGATCAGGTCGATGCTGACGCGCTGGAAGGTGGCCTGGGCGATGGCGATGGCGGCTTTCGCTTCTTCGACCGAGTGCATCCGGCCGAGGCGGCGGAGATCTTCGGGGTCAAGCGACTGGATTCCCAGGGAAACCCGGTTGACGCCGGCTTTGGCGTAGCCGTCAAAGCGGGCGGCCTCGACCGAGCCGGGATTGGCCTCCAGCGTGATCTCCACATCGTTCGCCAGAGTCCAGGTGTCCCGGACGCGGTCGAGGATGCCCTGGACAGTGGCGGCTTCCATCAGCGAAGGAGTGCCGCCGCCGAAGAAGACGGAGTTCAGGATGCGGCCCTGGGTCAGGGCGCCGATGCGGTCGATCTCGGCCTGGAAGGCGGTCAGCCAGCGGGACTGGTCGATGCGGGCGGCGACATGGCTGTTGAAGTCGCAGTAGGGGCATTTCGACTGGCAGAAGGGCCAGTGTATATACAAGCCGAAGCCTGCGTGGCGCCAGTCCTCCATTACGAGAAGAGGGCGGCGACGAGCTTGCGGAAGGCGTCGGCGCGGTGGGAGAGGCGGTTCTTCTCCCAACGGTCCATCTCGCCGAAGGTCTGGGCGTAGCCGTCGGGCAGGAAGATCGGATCAAAGCCGTGGCCTTGGGCGCCGCGACCGGGCCAGACAAGGCGACCGGGGGATTTGCCTTCGAAGACAAGATCCTGACCATCCGGAGCCGCGAGGACCAAGGTGCAGCAGAATTGCGCGTGGCGGGGCTCGGGGGCGCGGATGGCTTCCAGCTCGCGCCAGACACGCTCCATTCCGACGGCGAAGTCGCGGCCATTCGATGTGGTGGCCCAGTCGGCTGTAAATACGCCCGGCGCGCCGCTCAGGGCGTCGACGGCCAAGCCCGAGTCGTCGGCCAACGCGATCAGGCCGGAGGCTTTCGCGGCGGCGTGTGCCTTCAGCCGGGCGTTGCCGACGAAACTGGTCTCGGTTTCCTCTGGCTCAGGCAAGCCAAGCTCGCCCGCGCTGGTGACGGTCACGTCGAAGGGCGCGAGGAGATCGGCGATCTCTTCCAGCTTGCCCCGGTTGTGGGTGGCGACCAGCAGATGATCCCCGCGCTTCAGCATCCTAAAGGCCCAGGGCTGCCCGTTGTGCCGCGACCAGTGCGGCATTGCCCTGCCGGGCGAGGTCGAGCAGGTGGAGAAGCTCGTCCTGGCTGAAGGCCGAGCCCTCGGCGGACATCTGCACTTCGACCAGCTTGCCCGCGCCGGTCATGACGAAGTTGCCATCGGTCCCCGCCGCAGAATCCTCGGCATAGTCGAGGTCGAGCACCGGCTGCCCGGCATAGACGCCGCAGGAGACGGCGGACACATGGTCGAGGATCGGGTCCGAAACGATCACACCCGAGGACAAAAGCTTGTTTGCCGCCAGCCGCAAGGCGACCCAGCCGCCGGTGATCGCGGCGCAGCGGGTGCCGCCGTCGGCCTGGATCACGTCGCAGTCGATGACGATCTGCCGTTCGCCCAAGGCCTGCCGGTCCACGCCCGCCCGCAGCGATCGCCCGATAAGCCGTTGAATTTCCTGCGTGCGACCGGATTGCTTGCCTGCCGCCGCCTCGCGCCGCGTCCGCGAATTGGTGGCGCGGGGCAGCATCCCGTATTCCGCCGTCACCCAGCCCTGGCCGGTGTTCTTCAGGAAGGGCGGCGCCTTGTCCTCGATGGTGGCGGAGCAGAGGACATGCGTCTCGCCCATCTTGATCAGGCAGGAGCCTTCGGCATGTTTCATCACGCCGGTTTCGATTGAAACCGCCCGAAGATCGCTTAACTTTCTGCCTGACGGGCGCATTGCCGGACCTTTCGCTGGACTGCGGCCACATATGCAACCACAGGCGGGGGATGCAACCCCGAAACCCAGAGCACGATGACGACCCCGCAGCCGATCCTGACCGACATGAACGACCGCACGCGCGAGGTATTTCGCCGCGTGGTCGAGGGCTATCTGAACTCGGGCGAGCCGGTCGGGTCGCGCACGTTGACCCGGACGCTGTCGGAAAAGGTCTCGGCGGCCACGGTGCGCAACGTGATGCAGGATCTGGAGTATCTCGGGCTGCTGGACAGCCCGCATGTCTCGGCCGGGCGGGTGCCGACGCAGGCGGGGCTGCGGATGTTCGTCGACAGCCTGTTGGAGGTGGGCCAGGTCGCGCCCGAGGATCAGGAGAAGATCGACGCCACTCTGGGGGTGAACGACCAGGATGTGACCACACTCTTGGACGAAGTCGGGGCCGCGCTGTCGGTGATCACCCGGGGGGCCAGCGTGGTGCTGTCGCCAAAGCGGGAGGCGGCGATCCGGCATATCGAATTCGTCAGCCTCGGCGCTGATCGCGCGCTGGTGGTGCTGGTCTTCGCCGACGGCCAGGTGGAAAACCGGGTCTTCATTCCGCCGCCGGGGCAGACGCCCTCCTCGATGCGCGAGGCGGCGAATTTCCTGAATGCGCTGGCCGAGGGGCGGACGCTGTCGGAACTGCGCGCCAGCATGGTGACCGAAATCGCCCGGCGGCGGCAGGAGATCGATTCGCTGGCGCGAGAGCTGGTGGAAAGCGGCCTTGCCCTGTGGGAAAACGCGGGCCAGCCGTCGGAGCGGCTGATCGTGCGCGGACGGGCGAACCTGATCGGCGAAGCGTCGGACCAGGCCGAGATCGACCGCATCCGCGTGCTGTTCGACGACCTGGAGCGCAAGCGGGATATTGCCGAATTCCTGAACCTGACCGAGGCGGGTGAAGGTGTGCGCATTTTTATCGGTTCCGAGAACAAGCTTTTCTCACTTTCCGGTTCAAGTCTGGTGGTTTCTCCCTATATGAACGCTGATCGAAAGATCATCGGCGCGGTGGGCGTCATCGGTCCGACGCGGCTCAACTATGGCCGCATCGTTCCGATCGTCGACTACACCGCCCAGCTGGTGGGCCGCCTGGTCAGTGACCGCGGCAAGGGCTGACAGAAGGACGTGATGATGTCGCAGGAAGAAACCGCTTCGCCGCAGGTGGAGCCGGAAGATGTGGAAGTGAGTGCCGGGGAGAGCGAGCTTGAGGTCCTGCGGGCCGAGCGCGACGAGTTGCGCGACAAGTTCATGCGGGTGCTGGCGGATGCCGAGAATTCCCGCAAACGGGCCGAGCGCGACCGGAAAGAGGCCGAGATGTATGGCGGCACGCGGCTCGCGCGTGACCTGTTGCCGGTCTACGACAACCTGAATCGCGCGATCCAGGCGATCCCCGAGGAAAGCCGCGAGGCTTCGGCAGCGCTGATCGAGGGGGTCGAGCTGACCCTGCGCGAGCTGACCAATGTGATGACCAAGCATGGGGTGACGCCGGTTTCGCCCGCGGTGGGCGATCTCTTCGACCCGCAACTGCACCAGGCCATGTTCGAAGCGCCGCTGCCGGGGACGAAGGCCGGGCAGATCATCCAGGTGATGACCGAGGGCTTCCTGTTGCACGACCGCCTGCTGCGCCCGGCGCAGGTGGGCGTGTCGTCGAACGTGGGGTGAAAAGGGGCGGCGGTGTAACCGCCCCTTTTCAGTTTCAGGCCGTCGTGCGTTCCCGCACAGGGGCGTTGCCGCAAGCTTTCACCAAGCCAATCGCGGCAAGCGCGTCGGACTTGTTGATGTAGCCCTCTCCAGAGTTGGCAATCTTCTTGTGGTTCGCTGCGTACAGCGTCCAACGCCAACCTTGGAAGACTTCGTAGTACAGCTCGAAGTACATGGCAGCATTACTCCATCGTCATAGTCTCGCCCCCGGCACCATTGCCGGATTCGAGGAGGACGCCGCATCATGCTTGACGGATTCAGCTCAAACCGCGATGATCGCGGTGTCTGATAAGGACAGCTGCCCGTCTACGGCAGTCAAGGGGTGCCCACTGGCCGGTGGGCGCCCCTTATCGCATACAGAGAATTACCGATTCGTCGAGTCGATTCTGTCACTTACACACGAAACTGGGTAATTTTCTTCCGACTGCCTACAACATGTTGGAGTAGTCGGGTTGTGAACTGGGGGTTAAAGACCTTTCAACTCATAAACAAGTCTCAGCGCCTCCATCGGCGTCAATTCATCCGGGTGGATGTCTTTCAACCGTTCCTCCACCGCTGACGCTTTCTGCTTCTGCGACGGGGCTGGCGGCGGCGCTGCCCGGAACAGTGGCAGGTCGTCGATCAGCGTCGCCTGCTTGCCGCCCTCACGGTCGCCCTTCTCCAAGGCATCCAGCACCACCTTGGCCCGTTCGATCACTGACGCCGGAAGCCCTGCCAGCCGGGCGACCTGAACGCCATAGCTGCGGTCCGCCGCGCCTTCGCGGACCTCGTGCAGGAAGATCACCTCGCCTTCCCATTCCTTCACCGTGACCGTGGCGTTCTTCACGCCCGGCAGCTTGCCTGCCAGCGCCGTCATCTCGTGGTAATGCGTGGCGAAGAGGGCGCGGGAGCGGTTGATCTCGTGCAGGTGTTCCAGCGTGGCCCAGGCGATGGACAGGCCGTCATAGGTCGCCGTTCCCCGCCCGATCTCGTCCAGGATCACCAGCGCGCGGTCGTCGGCCTGGTTCAGGATCGCCGCCGTTTCCACCATCTCGACCATGAAGGTGGACCGGCCCCGCGCCAGATCGTCCGAGGCGCCGACCCGGCTGAAAAGTTGCGAGACGAGGCCGATCCGCGCTTCCGTCGCCGGGACGTGACTTCCCGCCTGGGCCAGCAGGGCAATCAGCGCGTTCTGCCGCAGGAAGGTGGATTTCCCGGCCATGTTCGGCCCGGTCAGCAGCCAGATGGCGGGTGTGTCCTTGTCGGTGAGCAGGCAATCGTTCGCCACGAAGGGCTGGCCTTCCCGCCGCAGCGCGCGTTCCACCACCGGATGCCGCCCCCCGGTGATCTGGAAGGCGCGGCTGTTGTCCACCACCGGGGCGCACCAGCCTTCCTCGGCAGAGAGGTCGGCGAAACCGGCGGCAAGGTCGATCTCTGCCAGCGCGCGGGCGGCAAGGGCGATGGGGGCCGAGGCGTTGAGAATCCGGGCTTTCAGGCCGGAATAGTGACGCTTTTCGATCTCCAGCGCGTGGTTGGCAGAGTTCAGGATGCGGGTCTCCAGCTCCGACAGGGCGAGGGTGGTAAAGCGCACCTGCCCGGCGGTGGTCTGCCGGTGGATGAAAAGCTCCGGCATGGCCCGCATCCGGTCTTCATGCGTCGTGGTGGTCTCGATGAAATAGCCGAGCACGTTGTTGTGCTTGATTTTCAGGCTGGGGATGCCGGTCGCCTGTATATACTCCGCCTGCATCCGCGCGATAACACCCCGGCCTTCGTCCCGCAGGGCGCGGGTGTCGTCGAGTTCGGGGTCGAAACCCGGCGCGATGAAACCGCCGTCGCGGGCGAGGAGCGGGGGTTCGGCCACCAGTGCTTCCGTCAGGAAGGTGACAAGATCGGCATGGCCGGTGAGGGCGGTTGCCGCTTCGGCCAGCAGGGGAGGCGCGTCGGCCAGAAGACTGGCGATCCGTTCGGCCTGTTCCAGCCCGGCGCGGATCGCTGCCATGTCGCGGGGGCCGTCGCGGTCGAGGGCGAGGCGGGACAGGGCGCGGTCGATGTCGGGGACGCGACGCAGCGCCTCTCGCAGCTGGTCGCGGAGGGAGGGGGTTTCCAGCAGGTGGTCGAGCGCGGCCTGACGGGCATGGATGGTATGAAGGTCGAGCGCGGGGGAGGAGAGGCGGCGCTCCAGCAGCCGCGCGCCCCCGGCGGTGACGGTGCGGTCGATGGCGGAGAGGAGCGAGCCGTCGCGGCCTCCCGAAAGGGACTGGGTGAGTTCGAGGTTGCGGCGGGTTGCGGCGTCGATCTGCATCGTGCCGCCCAACGCTTCGCGGACGGGAGGGCGGAGGAGCGGCATCCGGCCGCGCTGGGTGAGGTGGAGGTAGTCGACGAGGGCGCCCATGGCGGAGACCTCGGCCCGGTCGAAGGTGCCGAAGGCGTCGAGGGAGGCGACATGGAAGAGGTCGCAAAGGCGCTTCTCGGCGTTCGTGGAATCGAAGCTGCCGCGAGAGAGGGGGGTGATGGCGAGGCTGTCGGAGAGGGCGGCGGTGATCTCGCGTTCGCGGGCTTCAGACAGGAGAAGCTCGCGCGGGGCGATGCGGGCGAGGTCGGGGCTGAGGCGGGTGAGGGAGGAGGGCATCACCCGGAACTCGCCGGTGGAAATGTCGGCCCAGGCGATGGCGGCCTGGTCGCGCACCTCGGAAAAGGCGGCGAGGAAGTTGTGGCGGCGGGCTTCGAGGAGGGAATCCTCGGTCAGCGTGCCGGGGGTGACGAGGCGGACGACATCACGTTTGACGACGGATTTGGAGCCGCGTTTCTTGGCCTCGGCCGGGTCTTCCAGCTGCTCGGCGATGGCGACGCGGAAACCCTTGCGGATCAGGGTCAGGAGATAGCCTTCGGCGGCGTGGACCGGGACGCCGCACATGGCGATGGGCTCGCCCAGGTGGAAGCCGCGCTTGGTGAGGGCGATGTCGAGGGCCGCCGCCGCCGCGACGGCATCGTCGAAGAACATCTCGTAGAAGTCGCCCATCCGGTAGAAAAGGAGGGCGCCGGGGTTCTGGGCCTTGATCTCCAGATACTGCGCCATCATCGGCGTGACGGTGTCTTCGGTCACTTTGTTCCCCCGGGTGTTGGGGGAGAGTATCGGCGGAGGGGTCCGCGGGGAAGGGGGTGCCCGCGCGCGGGCAGTTTAGCCGGGCATTTGATTTCAAGGGGTTGGCTGCGGGCGTTTACCGGGCGTTAGGATTTTTCGGGTGCCGCGTTGGTGGTTGCAGAAACACCCCACCCTTCCCCCCTCACCATTGAGGGGGAGGGCAGGTGCCTGGTATTGGCGAAGTGAGTGGGGGGAGAGGTTGCGCCTGGCGCCGAGGGCGGGTGCCTCCGGCGGGAGTATTTGGGAAAAGAGCAAAACATGAAAGGGAGGTCCGCCACGGTGCCTTTGGCGGGAGTCTTTGGGCCAGGAGGAAGGGTGGTGTGGGGGAAGTCGGGCTGAAGCCCGACCTACGTGGCGATGCGGGGGTCCTGGAGAATCGGGGCTGGCCCCGACCTACAACACGTAGCGCGAGATGTCGGCCGAGCGGGCGAGGGCGCCGAGGTTGGTTTCGACGAAGCCGCCATCCACCGTTACCGACTGGCCGGGACGGTCGGGGGCGTGGAAGCTGAGTTCCTCGAAGACGCGCTCCATCACGGTGTAGAGGCGGCGGGCGCCGATGTTTTCCACGCTGCGGTTCACCTCGGCGGCGATGCGGGCCAGGGCGGCGATGCCGTCGGGGGTGAAGGTGACCTGCACATCCTCGGTTGCCATCAGGGCCTTGTACTGGCGGGTCAGCGCATTGTCGGTATCGGTCAGGATGCTGACGAAATCCTCCTCGGTCAGCGGCGCGAGTTCGACGCGGATCGGCAGGCGGCCCTGCAGTTCGGGCAGAAGGTCCGAGGGCTTGGCGATGTGGAAGGCGCCGGAGGCGATGAAGAGGATGTGGTCGGTCTTCACCGGCCCGTGCTTGGTCGAGACAGTGGTGCCCTCGATCAGCGGCAGGAGGTCGCGCTGGACGCCTTCGCGGCTGACATCGGCGCCGCGCGCGTCGGAGCGGGCGCAGATCTTGTCGATCTCGTCGAGAAAGACGATCCCGTTTTCCTGCACGGCCTCCAGCGCGGCGGCACGGACGGCCTCGTCATCCAGCAGTTTGTCGGCCTCCTGGCCGATCAGGATGTCGTAGCTTTGCGCCACGCTCATCCGCTTGCGGTTGGTGCGGCCGCCGAAGGCCTTGAACAGGTCTTGCAGGCCCTGCATCTGGGTTTCCATGCCGGGCATGCCGAAGCCCAGCGGCATGGCGGGGGCAGCATCCGTGACCTCGATCTCGATCATGGTGTCGTCGAGTTCGCCGCGTTTCAGCTTGCCGCGGAACATCTCGCGGGTCTGCTCGCGGGCGTCCTTGCCGGCAAGGGCTTCGACCACCCGGTCCTCGGCGGCCTTGTGGGCGCGGGATTTCACGTCCTCGCGCATCTGGGCGCGGGTATCATTCATGGCGACATCGACAAGATCGCGCACGATGGAATCTACATCGCGGCCGACATAGCCGACTTCGGTGAATTTGGTGGCCTCGACTTTCAGGAACGGCGCTTTCGCAAGCTTCGCCAGCCGACGGCTGATCTCGGTCTTGCCGACGCCGGTGGGGCCGATCATCAGGATGTTCTTCGGATAGACCTCGTCGCGCAGGTCATCCTCCAGCCGCTTGCGGCGCCAGCGGTTGCGCAAGGCCACGGCGACGGCGCGCTTGGCTTCCTTCTGGCCGATGATGAAACGGTCAAGCTCGGAGACGATCTCGCGGGGGGTCAGGTCGGTCATTCGGTCGATCCATAGGGCGGCAGGCGGGACTTGCCGGGAAAATCGGGAAGAAGTTGCATCATCTTGGCGCGAAGCTGCACCCACCAGGTGCCTATGGCGGTGATGAAGGCGCCAAGCGTGAGAAGGACGAAGATCCAGCGGCTGGCCTCGCCCTCGCCCATCACCCAGGCGATGACGACGGCGATATAGGCGATGGCGGCGGTCAGGAAGCTGCGGCGGTCGATCACCAGGGCAAGCACGGTGATCGCGACCAGCGCGAGGGCCAGGAAGAGGATTCCGCCGCCGTTCAGCAGGGTGACGGCGACGGTGTTGACCAGGGCGGGGGCGGCGAGGAGATGGCACCAGAAGGCGGTAGCGGAGTAGCGCCCGAGGCGATGGGGATCGCGGGTGTCGAACCACATGCCGGCAAGGAAGGCGCCGATGCCGAAGACAAGCGTGGCGGTGGCGAAGGCCGGGCTTTCGCCGAGGTCGAAGAGCGAGTTGTAGCCCTGGAAGCCGGTGAAGAGCCCGGCAAGGTTCGAGGCGGAAGCCGTGAAAGCATAGACTGCGCCGAGGGTGAATCCCCCGGTCAGGAAGGCGGCGAAGGGCAGGCGGAAGCGGCGATACCAGGCAACCATCGCCAGCGCCGAAAGCGCAAAGCCCGCAATCGCCACCATGCGTTCGTCGATACTGGCCTGGGCCAGCAGGGTGAATGTGAAGATCACGATGCCGATGCCGAAGGCGGTGGCGAGAACAATGGAAGGCAGGGTCATCCGGCGCTTCAGGGTGAAGTAGCCCGCCCACCACCAGGCGATGCCCGCCGTCATCAGCGGAACCAGAGTCAGGAGAGCGAAGCCGCCGAAGACCGCCAGCAGCGCGGTGACGCCGGAGAGAAGGATGACGAGACCGATGGAAATGAAGATTTCCGAGAAGCCGCGGAAGAACTCGAAAGGCTCGTCCTCGGAGGGGAGGGCGACGCGTCTTCCGGCCCGGTCATTGGCAAGGGCCAGAAGCGAGGCGGCCTGCGCCTCGGTCAGGATGCCGGCGGCGACGGCGGCGCGAAGGTCTTCGGGAGTCATTCTGGGCGGGGCCTCGGCAAGAAACTGTCTTTGCAGAGATAAGGGGTTTGTCGGGGCAAACCAAGTGAGGTAAATTCCGCGCCACGGGCAGTATATACGGTCAAATGTTTGATATATACAGGACGTATATATAAGACTTGGCCGTAAGTCGCTGAAAACAGCCAATAACCACAGCGTAAACGCTGGGCATTCAAGAGGGGCATGTGCATGGTGGACGAGGTTCCAAGACGGCTGAGCATCGCCGAGAAGCGGGCTTTGGCAAGCCCGCTGGTGCTGAAGACGAACGACAGGGTCGAGGAACTGCCGGTCGAGGCGCTGTCGGGCGACTGGACCGACGCGGTCATGCCCGAGCAGACGCGGAAGAAGCTGATCTCGTTGCGGGTGGACCCCGAGGTGCTGGACTTCTTCAAGGCGCAGGGACCGGGCTACCAGACGCGGATGAATGCGGTGCTGACGGCCTATATGCAGGTGAAGAAGGAAATGGGTCAGGCCTGAGGTCAGGCCTTGATCCGTTCCACCGTCAGGTTGCCGTTGGTGTAGACGCAGATGTCGGCGGCGATGGCCATGGCCTTGCGGGCGATGTCCTCGGCCGGAAGGTCGGTTGACATCAGGCCGCGCGCGGCGGCGAGGGCGAAGTTGCCGCCCGAGCCGATGGCGGCGACGTCGTGTTCAGGTTCCAGCACATCCCCCGCGCCGGTGATGACGTAAAGCGCGCTGCCGTCGGTCACGATCAGCATGGCTTCGAGGTTGCGCAGGTATTTGTCCATGCGCCAGTCCTTCGCCAGATCGACGCAGGCGCGGGCCAATTGGCCGGGGGCGGCTTCCAGTTTCTTCTCCAGCCGGTCCAGCAGGGTGAAGGCGTCGGCGGTGGAGCCCGCGAAGCCGCAGACCACGTCATGCCCGCCGGGGGACAGGCGGCGGACCTTGCGGGCGGTGCCCTTGATCACGGTCTGGCCGAGGGAGACCTGGCCATCGCCCGCCACCACGACCTCGCCCCCGCGGCGGACGGCGAGGATGGTGGTGCCGTGCCAGCCCGGAAATCTGTCGTCAGCCATGATGCCCTCCGTTTCGGTCTATATGGCGATGCGCGGTCGTCAGGGCAATGCAGAACGCCCGCGCCTTGCGGCACGGGCGTTGCATGAGACTTTGGCCGGTCTTAGCGGCGCAGGCCGAGACGGGCGATCAGCGAGGAATACCGTGCTTCGTCGGCTTTCTTCAGGTAGTCCAAGAGCTTGCGGCGCTTGGCGACCATCATCAGAAGGCCACGACGCGAGTGGTTGTCCTTCTTGTGGCCCTTGAAATGCTCGGTCAGGGTGGCGATGCGCGACGACAGGACCGCAACCTGAACTTCCGGCGAGCCGGTGTCGTTTTCCTTGGTCGCGTAGTCCTTGATCAGGCGGGCTTTTTCTTCAACGGTGATCGACATCGGGGTCTCCTTGGCTAGGGTGATGGCGCAAGCCGGGATGTCGTCCAGCAGGGCCCTTGGAGGCTCCGCCCGAAAGCGGATGCGGGCGTATAGGCGGATTCGGGGGCGAGGGGAAGCGGATTCGCCGCGAAGGTGCACAGGCCGTTAACCGTGAGTCCAGATTCCCGCCGCAACGGGTTTGGGTGGGCATGGAGTCATGATATGTTCCGATAATGTTCCACGCGTTGCCGGGTGTTTGGCGGGTTGAAGGAGTAGCTGGTTTGCTTGCCATGTTTGGCCTTTTCGGCGTGTTGATGGTCGGTCTTGCCGCCGATGCGCTGATTTCCCATCACAGCGACGACCGCGATGAGCCCGAAGACCTGCCAGAGGATGACCCATTGCTGGACGATGGCGATCTGCTGGACGATCTGGCAGGTGATCCGACCATCCCGACCTCGGACGATATCGCCGATCCGGGGGAACATGCGGTGACGGTCGATGGCTCGGACAGGGCGGATTTGCTGGACGGGTTCGGCGGCGATGACGAGATCCGCGGCGGCGATGGCGCGGATCTGATCAACGGGCGTGGCGGGGATGACAGCATCGACGCGGGTGCCGGGAATGATGCGGTCTGGGCGGGCGAGGGGGACGACAGTATCCGGGCCGGTGCCGGTGATGACAGCGTCTATGGCGACGAGGGCGATGACGTGATCCACGGCGACGACGGCAACGATTCTCTGGCCGGATGCGAGGGCGATGACAGCCTGTCGGGCGATGCGGGGAACGACACGCTTCTGGGCGGCGAGGGGAACGACTGGCTGGAGGGCGGCGACGGCGACGACTGGCTGTCCGGCGGCGACGGAGATGATTACCTGTCGGGCGGCCGCGGCTCGGACGTTCTGGACGGGGGTCGCGGCGACGACACGATCTCCGGGGTTGAAGAGGACGACGATCCGCAGACGGATTTCATCAATGGCGGCGAGGGTGGCGACCATCTGATCCTTGGCTCGGGCGACTATGCGACCGGCGGTGCAGGGGCGGATGAATTCATCCTGAAGGAATGGCTGAGCGAGGGTCCCGTCACGCAAATCGCGGATTATGATCCGCACGAGGATCAATTGGTCGTCGTCTACGACCCCTCGGTCCACCCCGACCCGGTGCTGACGGTCGAGGCGAATCCGGGCGGCCTTGGCCAGTCGATCTATCTCGACGGCGCGCGGGTGGCGGTGGTCAACGGCGGGCCGGTGAGCATCGAGGATGTCCGTCTGGTGGCGGCCTGACGGTTACCAGGGTTGTGGCTTGTGGTGATAACCGATGTAGAGCGGATGCCTGGGCTGGCCCTGTCCGGTCAGGCCAAGGTGGAACAGGGAAGCGCCGCTCTGGCGCAGAAGCGCGGTCACCTGCGCGCCGCGGTGCAGATGCAGGCCGTGGTTGCCCCAACCGCAGACGACGACGTCGGCCCAGTCCAGGCTGCCGAGAATCGCGGCGTCATTGCCGGGGCCGACCGGATCGGCCGCTGCGCGCATCACCTTCGGATCGGTGGCGCGGAAGGCGAAGATGTTGGTCACGCGGAAGGCGCCATGGCCCAGCGCCCGCGCCCGCCGCTCGCAACGCTCGACCGTGGGGTCGTTCTGCACCTCGGTCGCGGTGGAGGGATTCAGCATCACGAAGAGCCCCCTGGGACCGGGACCCCAGGTGCGAGTCAGGAGGTAGCGATACTGCTCGCAATCGGAATAGACCGCCTCGGAGGCCGCATCGCCCTTGGTGAACGCTCGCGTAATCATCGCCGCCCCGACGCAGACCCCAACCCACGCGGTCATAGGCCGATGCCGACACTACCGCAAAGCGATTTGCCAACGGCACCCGGGCAGCATGAGGGCTGAAGTCCCGTCTGGGGACGGCACGAACAGGCGATTCCACTTGGCAAATCGCAGTCCCGCCTACATTGCTGAGCAAGACTCATCCTGTGGCGGAGCCTTCGACGTGTCTGATCTGATCCTTCTCGTCTATCGCAGCCAGAGCGCCGCCTTCGTCGCGGGCGAGGCGCTGGCCGTGCTGCAACAGGAGGCGGGGACCGAGCCGGAAGATATCGTCGTGGTGACGAAGGACGCGACTGGTCGGGTTTCGGTGAACCAATCCATCGACCTGGCGACCGGACGTCCGCTGGGCGGCGGCCGCTGGGGGACAATGATCGGCATGCTGTTTCTGGACAGCCGGAAGCCCGCAACAGATGGCAGGGGGCTTTCTGCACAGCTTCTGGACACCGGGCTTGAGGAAGGCTTCCTGCGCGAGACCGGCAAGGCGCTGGAAAAGGGTGGTGCGGTCGTCGGGTTGCGGGTGCGGCTTCTGGGGGCGGACCGTGTGCTGGAACGGGTCAAGGCGCTGAAGGAAGCGCCGAAGGTGCTGCGCACCCGGCTGGGGGCGGGAACGGAAGAGGCGCTTTACGAGCTGCAGGCGCTGATACCCGACCGGGCGCTGGGCCAGTCCGCACCCGATGGCATGTTCTAGCCGGGGATTCACAAGACCAAGGCTAGATCTCGTGCTTGCGGATGTTGGCCAGCATCTTGTGCAACGTGCCGACAAAGGCCCGCCGCTCTTCGGCGGGGATGCCGCGGAACATGCGGTCATGCGTTTCGGCCATGCGGGGCCACAGCGTCTCGAACCGCGCGCGGCCCGCTTCGGTGAGATGGACCCGCGTTGCGCGGCTGTCGGCCGGATCGGTCTCGCGCCGGATCAGGCCCTCAACGGCCAGCTGGTCCAGCGCGCGGGAGAGGGTGGATTGTTCCACCACCGAATAGACCGCAAGCTCGCGGATCAGCGGCCCTTCGATCACCGACAGCACGGCGAGCGCCCGCATCTTCGGCGTGGTGAGCCCCAGCCCGGCCATCTCCTCACGCAGCGATGCGTTGTAGCGGCCCATGATCCGGTTCATGAGGTAGGGCGCGTAGTTCGCCAGCCCGATCTCGCCCAGACGGGGAAGGGTTCCGGGCGGGCGTTCGGGGGGCGACTGGTCGGTCATGCACCCAGTCTCTTTGCCGCGAGGAAGCCCGACCCGCCGCCGAGACCGGGGCCGGGATGGGTGGAGGCGCCGATATGGATGAGGCCACGGACCAGCCCGGTGCCGTTGGTGGAATGGGGATAGGGCCGGAACAGGAAGAACTGGTCGATGGTGCAAAGCCCGCCATAGGGATCGCCGCCGACGAGATTGACGTTCATCGCCTGCAGGTCCGCCGGACTGTAGGCGCGGCGCGCCAGCTTGATGGCGTCGAAATCCCTGATGTGGCGGCGGAGGGTGGCCTCGATCCGGTCGGCGAAGGCCTCGCGGGTCGCTTCGGACCAGGTGCCGTCGGTGGCGATCTGGCCCGCCGCGTCGCCCTTGACCACGCGGGGCGCGTCGGGGATCTGGAGCCAGAGGATCGCCTTGCCGTCCGGCACGCGTGACGGGTCGAGCCGGTGCGGCTGGCCGACGCAGATCGTGGGCTGGGCGGGCAGCATCCCGCGCTCGGCCTCGTTCGCGGATTTCGAGACCGAGTCGATGCCATCGGCCAGATGGATCAGCGCAACGTTGTCCAGCCCCGGCGTCAGCCAGTCGGGTGCGCGGTCCAGCGCATAATGCAGCTGGAAATTGCCGCGCCCATGGCGGAAGACCTTCGCGGCCGCCTTGTCCTCGGGCAGGTTCACCTCGCGCAGGAGGCGGTCCTGCAACTGGCCTGGCGCGACCGAGGCGAGGACTGACCCGCAGGCGATCTCTTCCCCCGAGGCGAGCGCGACCCCGCGCACCTTGCCGTCGCGGACGAGGATGCGGTCGACATCGGCGCCGCAGCGGATCTCGCCGCCCTGCGCCTCGATCAATGCGCGGAAGGCGGTGACGCCCGCGCCCGAGCCGCCCTTGACGATGGGGGCGCCCGCCGCCTCGAGCGCGAAGGCGATGACCTTGCCCATCTGGCCGGAATAGGTGGATTCGGGGGTCAGCCCGCAATGCAGGACCCAGGGGGCATAAAGCGCCTGGACCAGCGGCGAGGCATAGGATGTCTCCAGCCAGCCGCGCGCGGGGACCAGCGCCTGGCCGAACCAGGCGGCCAGCCCGCGCAGGCCGCGCTTGCGGACTTGGCCCCACAGGAGTTTTGCCGTGGACCAGGACCAGAGCGGGCCGCCCAGAAGGGCGAAGAGGAAGGGCGCGTCGGCCTCGATCCCTCCCACGTCGCGGGCATGGGTGGCGCCGTCGCCCGCCGCAAGCGCGTCGAAGGCGGCGATGTTCTTCGCCCGGTCGGTCGTGAGCACCAGCGCCTGACCGTCCGGGCGCAGAACCGCGGTCGGGTGCGGGCTGTGGCAGTAGTCGAAGCCGTGGCGGGCGAGATGGGGGCCAAGTGCGGCGCCCGCGGGCGAGGTCATGAACAGGACCCAGGTCGCCGCCATCACGTCATGGCGGAAGCCGGGCAAGGTGATCTCTTCGGTCCGAAGGCAGCCGCCGGGAACCGTCTCGCGTTCCAGGAGGAGCACGCGGTCGCCCTTCAGGGCGAGCATTGCACCCGCGACCAGCGCGTTGATCCCGCTGCCGATGATGACGTGATCGGGGCGCATGGCTCCGGCGCTTGCTGAAGTCATCGTCCTCTCCTCTCGTCCGGGCCGCCCGGCAGACTGCGTCGGATGTTTCCGGGCATCCTGAATCACTGCTAGACAGATTTAAATGTATTTGCAATTATCCCGGCGTCAATCCGGCGGGGGAGCATGGCCGATACCTTTGACGCAGTCCTGATCGGAGCGGGCCATAACACGCTTGCCGCCGCCCTGCATCTGGCCGCCAAGGGCTGGCGTGTCGGGGTGTTCGAGCAGGCGGCCACGGCGGGCGGCGCGGTGAAGACCGGCGAATACACCTTGCCCGGCTTCCGGCACGACTGGGCGGCGATGAACCTGTCGCTGTTCGCGGGCAGCCCGTTTTTCAAGGCCTATGGCGCCGAACTGGGCCAGCATGGTTGCGAGTTCGTGCCGGTGGACCGGCCTTTCGCCTCGTCGTTTCCGGACGGATCCTGGGCGGGGGTCTCAACCGTCGGCGACGAAACCCTGAGCGCCTTCCGCGCGCTGTCCGAAGCGGATGCAGCGACCTGGCAGGATCTGACCAGCCGCTTCGGGCAAGAGGCTCCGCATCTCTTCGGGCTTCTCGGCTCGAAGATGCGAATTCGTGCGCTTGCATATTTTGGGTTTAAAACACTGCGCGCCAAGGGCCTGGGCGGCACGCTGGACCTGACCCGGTTTCTGCTCTCCTCGCCCCGCGCCTGGCTGGAGGAAAGCTTCCGGCATCCGCATATCCGTGCCCTGCTGGGGGCCTGGGGGATGCACCTGGACTTCGCCCCCGATGTCGCGGGCGGGGCGATGTTTCCCTATCTGGAAGGGATGGCCGGGCAGGCCTTCGGCATGGTGATCGGCAAGGCGGGCGCCGATACCATCGTCAGGGCGCTGACCGCGGCGATCACCGCGCGGGGCGGCAGGGTGGAGACGGGCGCGCGCGTCGCCCGCATCCTGCGCGACGGGAGCCGTGCGACCGGGATCGAGCTGGCAGATGGCCGCCGGATCATGGCCAGCCGCGCGGTGATCGCGGGCACCTCACCCAAGGGTCTGCGCAAGCTGACCGGCGACACCACCCCTGCCTTCGACCGCGCGATGGACGGCTACCGCCATGCGCCGGGGACGATGATGATCCATCTGGCGATGGACGGCCTGCCGGACTGGCGCGCGGGAGACCAGCTGAAGCGCTTCGCCTATGTCCACCTCGCCCCCAGCCTGGACCAGATGGCACGCACCTACCAGCAGGCACAGGCCGGGCTTCTGCCCGATGAGCCGATCCTCGTCGTCGGCCAGCCCACCGTCTTTGACCCCGCCCGCGCGCCGGAGGGCAGGCATGTGCTTTGGGTGCAGGTCCGCATGGCCCCGGGCACTATCGCGGGCGATGCCAAGGGTGGCATTGTCGCGACCGATTGGACGCAGGCGGCGGAGCCCTTCGCCGAGCGGGCGCTGTCGATCCTGGAAGCCCACGCCCCCGGCACAGGCGCAAAAGTACTCGCCCGCCGGATCGTGACGCCGGTGGAGCTGGAGGCGGACAACCCCAACCTTGTCGGCGGCGATCAGGTCTGCGGCAGCCATCATCTGGCGCAGCATTTCCTGTTCCGCCCCGTGCGCGGCCATGCCGACGGCTCGACCCCGCTTGCCAACCTGCACCTCACCGGCGCCGCCGTCTGGCCCGGCGCAGGAACGGGGGCGGGACCCGGATTCCTTCTGGCGCGGAAACTCGCCGGAAACTGACGACCACCACAAGAACAACCAACAGGGAAAACGACCATGAACCTCAACCGCCGCAGCCTTCTGATGCTGTCAGCCGCCACGGTGGCCGCAACCAGCCTGGGCATGCCCAGCCTTGCCCAGGGGATCGACGAACTGGTCATCGCCTACAACGTCAACCTGCCGTCCTGGGACCCGACCGTCGGCCCCAGCGCGGTGAACCCGACGATCCAGGGCATCTACCAGTCGGTCTTCGACCAGTTCATCCTGCAACAGCCCGACCTGAAACCCGCCCCTGGACTTCTGACCGAATGGGGCTGGAGCGATGACAAGAAGCAGGTCTGGATGAGCGTCCGCGAGGGTGTGACGTGGCATGACGGCAGCCCCTTCACCGCCGAGGACGTGGCCTGGAACCTTGCCCGCGTGGCGAAGCCCGAGACCGGCAGCCCGATCCAGTTCGTCTGGGGCACGCTGGCGAACCACCGGGTCGAGGGCAACAAGGTGATCGCCGACGTGGTCCAGTTCGACCCGACGATCTTCAAATGGATGTATTTCCTGACCGGCTACGTCCTGCCGAAAGTCTATTACGAGAAGGTGGGCGCCGAGGGTTTCGAAGCCGCGCCCATCGGCACCGGCCCCTATATGGTCGAAAAGTTCGAGAGGAACGCCTTCGTCCGGCTGAAAGCCAACGCGAATTACTGGGGCGGCAAGCCCGACTTCGACACCGTGACGATCAAGTTCGTCCCCGACGCGGCCGCCCGGGTGGCCGAGGTGGAATCGGGCAACAGCCATGTCACGCTGGAGATGCCCTATGAGGAATACGACCGCCTGAAAGGCGGGCCGCTGGCCGGCGTCGCCGCGCCGATCAGCGACATCGGGATGATCTTCCTGAACGACATCGACGTCATGCTGGACCCCAATGTCCGCAAGGCCGCCGCCCATGCCATCGACAAGCAGGCGATCATCGACCGGCTGCTCTCGGGCTATGGCGTGAAGATCGACACCCTGCAAACCCCGGAATACGAGGCCTATGATCCCTCGATCACCGTGGAATACAGCCCCGAGAAGGCGGTGGAGCTGCTGGCGGCCTCCGGCTATTCGGTGGACAACCCGGTGAAGTTCAAGATCCAGACGACCAAGGGCTTCAAGCCCAAGGATTACGAGATGGTGCAGGCCATCGTAGGCCTGTGGCGCAAGGTGGGGATCGAGGCCGAGATCGAGGTCTATGAGATCGCCAAGCATTACGAGTTGCGCGCTGCCGACCAGCTGGCCCCGGCGGCCTTCTACAACTGGGGCAATTCGGTGGGCGACCCGTCCACCTCGACCGGCCATGCGATGTTCGGGCCGTCGCCGCATTCCGTGTGGGACGGGCAGGACCTGATCGACATGATCGGCCCCCTCTGGGGCGAGGCGGACGAGGCCAAGCGCATCGAGGGCTGGAAGGCGGTGGACCGCTACATCGCCGAGAACGCGCTGGTGATCCCGCTTCTGCAATATGTCCAGCCGATCCTGCACGCGCCGGGCGTGGTGGTGACGCCGCACGCCTCGGGAGCGCTGTTGCCGCATCTGATGAAGCGGGCATAAGGTCGCGCTTGCGGAATCCCCGGGGGGCTTTGCGCCCCCCGGACCCCCCGCAGGATATTTGTAGACAGAAAATGAAGGGGCACAGGTCCCCTGCCGGTGCCCATGCCGTTCCTGCGCATCTTCCTTTTGCGACTGCTGACCACCGCCATCACCCTGGCCGGGGTGGCGGTGATCGTGTTCTTCGTCATCCGTGTGGTGCCGGGGAACCCGATCGCCATGATGCTGCCCCCCGGCGCGACCGAGGCGGATATCGCTCGGCTGTCGGCGCTGTACGGGCTGGACAAGCCCCTGGTCGCGCAGTTCGGCATCTGGATCGCTGGCGTGGTGCAGGGTGACTTCGGCACCTCGATCACCACGCGCCAGCCGGTGCTGGATCTGGTGCTGGGACGCCTGCCCGCGACGCTGGAGCTGTCGATCATGGCGCTGGTCATGGCCTGCCTTCTGGGCGGGGCGGCCGCCTTGACCGGCACGCGCTATCGCGGCGGGCGGACGGAAGGGGCGATCGACGTGGCGAACGGCATGGCGCTGTCGGTGCCGGATTTCCTGTGGGGGCTGGTGCTGATCCTTCTCTTCGGGGTGCTGGTGCCCGTCTTCCACATCTCGGGCCGGGTGACGCCCTCGCTGGATCTGCCCTTTGCCACCAACTTCTACCTGTTTGAAAGCCTGATCCGGCTGCGGTTCGATCTCTGGGCCGATATCGTCGCGCATATGTTCATGCCGGCCCTGGCGCTGGCGATCCCGCTGGCGGCGATCATCGGGCAACTGCTGAAACAGTCGCTGAAAGAGACGATGAACCTGGACTATGTCACGCTGGCCCGGACCAAGGGCTATGGCGAGACCCGCGTGATCCTGCGCGAGGCCTTGCGCAACGCGGCCCTGCCGACGCTGACACTGGTCGGCGTGCAGTTCACCTTCCTGATTGGCGGGACGGTGATCATCGAGCGGCTTTTCTCTTACGAGGGGCTTGGCAACATGGCCATCGACGCGGTGATCAACCGCGACCTGCCGCTGATCCAGGGCATCGTGATCCTGTTCGCGGTGATCTTCACGGCGGTGAACCTGATCGTCGACCTGCTTTACACCGTGCTGAACCCGAGGCTGCGTCATGGATAAGAGCGGGGCCGTCGACGGACGCTCGATGATCCGCCGCCGGGCGGGGCTGCGGCTGTGGCTTTCGGCGGGGTGGCTGGCGGTGCTTTGCGCGCTGGCGCTCTTCGCCCCCTGGATCGCGCCGAAGGACCCGCTGGCGCAGGACCTGTTCCTGGGTCGCCTGCCGCCGTTCTGGGTGCAGGGGGCCGAGCCGGGCTACTGGCTGGGCACCGATTCACTGGGCCGCGATGTGCTCAGCCGTATCATCCACGGGGCAAGGGTGGCGCTGGCCGTGGCGCTGGCCGCGGGCACGATCACCTGCCTGGTCGGGGCGAGTTTGGGCCTGATGGCCGGGTTCCTGCGCGGCTGGGTCGACATGGTGATCAGCCGCCTGATCGACATCTGGATGGCCTTCCCGCCGGTGCTGTTCTCGATCCTGCTGATCGCCGTGCTGGGCCCCGGTCTGGGGTCGATCATCATCGCCATCGTGGTCATCGACTGGACCCGCTTCGCCCGAGTGGTCAGGGCCGAGGCGATGGCGCAGGGGGCGATGGACTATGTCGCCTCGGCCCGCGTCGCCGGGCGCGGGCGGCTGGGGACGATGGTGCGGGAGATCCTGCCGAATGTGCTGCCGACCATCGTGGTCCTCCTCACGCTGGAAATGGGCATCGCCGTCATCGTCGAGGCGATCCTGAGTTTCGTGAACCTGTCGATCTCGACCGACGACCCCACCTGGGGCGGGATGATCGCCGAGGGGCGGACAAGCGTCCATCAGGCCTGGTGGGTGCTGGTCTTCCCGCTGGTCACGCTGTTTCTTACCGTCCTGTCCTTCAGCCAACTGGGCGAAGGGTTGAAGGACCGCTTCGATCCGGTGCTGCGATGAGCTTCCTGTCGGTCCAGAACCTTTCGGTCCGCCTGAAGAAAGGGCCGCCGCTTCTTCGCCGTGTGTCGCTGGAGGTGGCGGCGGGCGAGGTGCGCGGGCTGGTCGGCGAATCCGGCGCGGGCAAGTCGATGATCGGCAAGGCCGTGCTGGGCATCCTGCCGCCTTCGGTCGAGGTGACGGGGGGCGAGATCCTGCTGGACGGCGTGGACCTGCTGCGCCTGCCTCTGGCCGAACGGCGGCGGCGGATCGGGGCGCTGGCGGCGCTGATCCCGCAGGACCCGCTGACTGCGTTGAACCCCAGCCACCGGATCGGCCCGCAGATCACCGACCGGCTGGTCGATATCCTGGGCTGGACCCGCGCCGATGCCGAGGCCCGCGCCCGCGCACTGCTGGCCGAGGTGCAGATCCCCGATCCCGACCGGGTGCTGCGGTCCTATCCGCATGAGCTGTCGGGCGGGATGCGCCAGCGCATCCTGATCGCTTCGGCCTTCGCGGCCGAGCCGAAGCTGATCGTGGCGGATGAGCCCACCACGGCGCTGGACGTGACGGTGCAGAAACAGATCCTGAAGCTGATCGCCGGGATGCAGGCGCGGCATGGCACCGCGCTGCTGTTCGTCACGCATGACCTGGGGGTCGTCTCCAAGGTCTGCCAGCGGCTGTCAGTGCTTTATGCCGGGATGGTGGTCGAGGACACCTCGGTCGCCGATTTCTTCGCAGCGCCCCGCCATGCCTATTCCGCCGCCCTGCTTGCCGCGACGCCGAAATACACCGACCCCTCGGCCGGGCTGACCCCGGTGCCCGAGGCGGTGATCGCCGCGGTGCAGGCTGAAGTCGCCGCCTTCGACAGGGGTGGGGCGCATGGCTGATCTCTACAGCGTCCAGAACCTGCGCCTGTCGCTTGCCGACATGACCGCGAAGCCGCTGATGGGCGCCGCGCCGCTGATCGACATCCTGCATGGGCTGAGCTTCACCATCCCCAAGGGCGCCGTGGTGGGCATCGTCGGCGGGTCGGGGTCCGGCAAGTCGACTTTGGGCCGCGCGCTGGTGCGCCTTCTGGAACCGTCGGGCGGGGTCATCCACTTCGACGGCACCGACATCACCCATCTGACGGAGCGCGACCTGCGCCCGCTGCGGCGGCGGTTCCAGATGATCTTCCAGGATCCGATGTCCTCCCTCAACCCGCGCCACCGCGTCGGCACCATCATCGCCGAGCCGTTGCGCCTGCATGGTTTCGACGCGATTCCCGACCGGGTGGCGCGCGCGCTGGATCAGGTCGGCTTGCCGCGATCCTTCGCCGCGCGCTACCCGCACGAACTGTCCGGCGGCCAGCGCCAGCGCGTCGGCATCGCCCGCGCCATCGCGCTGGAGCCCGATTTCATTCTGGCCGACGAGATCGTCTCGGGTCTCGACGTCTCCAGCCAGGCGCAGGTTCTGAACCTTCTGGAGCAACTGGTCCGCGACCTGGGCCTGACGCTGGCCTTCATCAGCCACGACCTTTCCGTCATCCGGCGCCTGTGCCAGCGGACCATCGTGCTGTACCGGGGCCAGATCGTCGAGGACCGGCCCACCGCCGACCTTTTCGCCGATCCGCAGGCCGCCTACACGCGCGAGCTTCTGGACGCGATCCCCCTGCCCGATCCGGGTCAGGCCTGGGCGTAGACCGCGCTCCCGGACAACCCGCGCAAACGGGGGCTTGACGCGCCGCGCCGCGCCCCGTCCATGTAGGGCCATGACCGAGAAAGCCGTCGACAAGCCGACCGGGAAGGCCGGGGCCGCCCCGCGCAAGCGCAGGGCCAAGCCGGAAGCGCCCGCGCCGGTGCAGCGGTCGCGGATGCGGCGCGCGCTGAAATGGCTGGCGCGCGGGCTTGGCGCCGTTGCGGCCTTTTATGCGGTGCTGGTGCTACTGTTCAGCTTCGTCCCGCCGCCGATCAACCTGTATCAGCTGGGCGAGGCCTTGCGGTTGGGCGGGATCGACAAGGACTGGGTGCCATGGGAGGAGATCGCGCCGGTGATGGGCCGGTCGGCGGTGGCGGCGGAGGATGCGAATTTCTGCAACCACTGGGGCTTCGACATGGCCGCCATCCGTCAGGCGATCGACGCGGGCAGCAATCGGGGCGCCAGCACGATCAGCCAGCAGGTGGTGAAGAACGTCTTCCTGTGGCACGGGCGCAGCTGGGTGCGCAAGGCGATGGAGGCGGTGCTGACGCCGGTGGTGGAACTCGTCTGGTCGAAGCAGCGGATTCTGGAGGTTTATCTGAACGTTGCGGAATTCGACGACGGCGTCTTCGGCATACAGGCGGCGGCGCAGCATTATTTCGGCGTGGACGCGAAGGACTTGACGGCCCTGCAGGCGGCGCGGCTGGCCGCCATCCTTCCCAATCCGAAGGAGTGGAGCCCCTCGAAGCCGTCGACCTTCGTAAAGAGCCGGACGCGCAGCATCATCTCGGGCGCCGAGACCATTGCGGTGGACGGTCGTTCCGCCTGTTTCGACGGCTGAGGCGGGCCGGGGATTGAATTCCCGCCCTTGGCGCGGCAATGAGGGGGGAAGACCGGAGGCCGCCGCCCGATGAACCGCCCCTCGAACCGATTGTATCACGTTCCCCTCTCACCCTTCTGCCGCAAGGTGCGCCTGACGCTGGCGGAAAAGAAGATCGAAGTGGAGCTGGTCGAGGAGCGCTACTGGGAACCCTCGCCCGATTTCCTGCGCCGGAATCCGGCCGGGAAAGTGCCGATCCTGAAGATGGGCAACCGGGTGATGAGCGAAAGCCAGGCGATCTGCGAGTTCATCGAGGAACAGACGCCCGAGCCGCCGCTGATGCCGAAGGGAGCCGACGGACGCTATGAGGTGCGCCGCCTCTGCGCCTGGTTCGACGACAAGTTCCACAATGAGGTGACGTCGAAGCTGCTGTATGAACGGGTGAACAAGAAGGTCACCGGGCAGGGCTATCCGGATTCGCGGAATGTGAAGCTGGGGTCCACGCGGATCAAATATCACCTCGATTACATGGCCTGGCTTCTGGACCAGCGGCGCTGGCTGGCGGGGGATGCGATGACGCTGGCCGATTTCACCGCGGCGGCGCATCTGAGCTGTCTGGACTATATCAGCGACGTGGACTGGCATCGCCATGCCGTGCTGAAGGACTGGTATGCGAAGATCAAGTCGCGGCCCTCGTTCCGGCCGCTGCTGGCCGATCAGGTCTCGGGTTTCCCGCCAGCCCCCCACTATGCCGACCTGGATTTCTGAGTCCGACCCCCGGGGCGCTGCCCCGGACCCCGGGATATTTGGGCAAAGATGAAAGGGCTGACGAAAGAGCAGCTGGTGGCGCGGGCCCTGGAAGAGGGGTTCGTGAAAGTGGGGATCTGCCGGCCGGATGCGGTGCCCGAGGCGGCGGGGCGGCTCAGGGACTATTTGGCGGCGGGTCGCCATGGCCAGATGGGCTGGATGGCCGAGCGTGAAGGCTGGCGCGGGTCGGCGGCGGCTTTGTGGCCCGAGGCGCGGTCGGTGATCATGCTGGCCGAGGCCTATACGCCCGCGGGCGACCCGCTGGCCGGGCTGGCAGAGCGCGACCGGGGGGTGATCTCGGTCTATGCGCAGGGGAAGGATTACCACGATCTGGTGAAGCGGCGGCTGAAGCGTCTGGGGCGCTGGCTGATCGATGTCGCGGGGGGCGAGATCAAGGTCTTCGTCGATACGGCCCCGGTGATGGAGAAGCCGCTGGCGCAGGCGGCGGGGCTGGGCTGGCAGGGCAAGCACACCAACCTTTTGGGGCGCGATCTGGGGAGCTGGGTGTTTCTGGGGGCGATCTTCACCACGCTGGAATTCCCGCCGAATGCGCCGGAGATCAGCCATTGCGGCAGTTGCACCGCCTGCCTGGACATCTGCCCGACCAAGGCCTTTCCTGCGCCTTATCAACTGGATGCGCGGCGCTGCATCTCTTACCTGACCATCGAGCACAAGGGGCCTGTCGATACAGAGCTGCGGGCCGGTATGGGCAATCGTATATACGGCTGCGACGATTGCCTGGCGGCCTGCCCGTGGAACAAGTTCGCGGTGGCAGCGAAGGAGATGGGGTATCAGCCGAAGCATGGCCTGCCGGAGCTGGCGGAGCTGGCGATGCTGGACGATGCGGGGTTCCGGGAACGGTTCGCGGGGTCGCCGATCAAAAGGATCGGGCGCGACAGGTTCGTGCGAAATGTGCTTTATGCCATCGGCAACTCGGGCCTGCCGACCCTTGCGCCTGTTGCCGCGAGGCTGGTGGATGACACCGACCCCGCCGTCGCCGATGCGGCGCGCTGGGCGGTGGGGCGGCTGGGCGACGCGGTTTAGCCCGCGATGGCTCGGTCCAGGTGGGTGTAGCCGCCATCAGGGAAGAGCCATTGCCCGGTGGTATGCGAGGACCGGGGCGAGAGCAGGAAGACCACGGTATCCGCGATCTCGCGCGGGGTGGTCATCCGCTGGCCTAGGGGGATGCGGCGGGTGATCTCCGCCAGGCGCTCCTCGGGGTTGTCGAAGGTTTTCAGCCAGTTGGCATACAGCGGCGTCATCACCTCGGCGGGGATCACCGCGTTGACGCGGATGCCGTCCGCAAGGAAGGCGGCGGCCCATTCGCGGGTCAAGCCCAGCTGGGCAGCCTTGGCGGCGACATAGGCCGAAGTCGCGCCCTGCCCGGTCAGCGCAGTCTTGGACGAGACGTTGACGATGGCCCCCTTCGTGGCGCGCAGGTCGTCGGCCAGCAGGTGAACCAGCGTGTAGTAATGCACGAGGTTGCGGTCGAGGCTGTCGCGGAACGCCTGCGGCCCGGCCTCCAGCCCGATGGAATCATTGGCGCCTGCGTTGTTGACCAGTCCGTCGATCCGGCCGTGCCTTGCGCGGATTTCGCTGACAGCCCGGTGGCACTGGTCATCCTCGGCAAGGTCGGCCAGCACCACATCGGCGCGCGCAATCCCGGCCAGCCATGCGGCATCCGGCGCGCGGCGGGTCAGGACCACCGGGATCGCGCCTTCCTCGGCCAGCACCTCGCTGACTGCCGCCCCGATCCCGGAGCCGCCGCCCGTCACGATCACCACCTTGTCCTTCAGGCCAAGGTCCATCGCCTAGCCCCGGAACCGGTAGGTTTCGAGGCTTTCGGACCGCATCTGGATGGAGAATCCGGGTTGCGTGGGCGGCATGTAGGCGGCATTTCGGATCAGGCAGGGGTCCAGGAAATGTTCGTGCAGGTGGTCGACGAACTCGATCACCCGGCCCTCGCGCGTGCCGGCGATGCACAGGTAGTCGATCATCGACATGTGCTGGACATATTCGCAAAGGCCGACACCCCCGGCGTGCGGGCAGACCTTCAGCCCGTACTTCGCGGCCATCAGCATGACGGCCAGCACCTCGTTCAGGCCCCCCAGACGGCAGGCATCGACCTGCACCACGTCGATGGCGCCTTCCATGATGAACTGCTTGAACATGATGCGGTTCTGGCACATCTCGCCGGTCGCGACCTGCACCGGGGCGACGCCTTCGCGGATCTTGCGGTGCCCGGCCACGTCATCGGGCGAGGTCGGCTCTTCGATGAACCAGGGCTTCACGAAGGCCAGCTTCCTCACCCAGTCGATGGCCTGATCCACCTCCCAAACCTGGTTGGCGTCAATCATCAGGTTTACATCGGGTCCGACTTCATTGCGCGCGATGGTCAGGCGGCGCACATCATCCTGCAGATCGCGCCCGACCTTCATCTTGATGTAGTTGAACCCAGCATCCACCGCCTCGCGGCACAGCCGCCGCAGCTTGGCATCGTCATAGCCCAGCCAACCGGCAGAGGTGGTGTAGCAGGGGTAGCCCTCGGCCTTCAGGATGGCGACCCGCTCGGCCTTGGATGTCGCCTGCTCGGTCAGGAAGTCCAGCGCCCAGTCCGGGGTGATGCAGTCGGTCAGGTAGCGGAAGTCGATGCAGCGCACCAGCTCTTCGGGCGACATGTCGGCCACCAGCTGCCAGACCGGCTTGCCCTCCAGCTTGGCCCATAGGTCCCAGACCGCGTTGACCACGGCGCCTGTGGCCAGATGGATCGCGCCCTTGTCCGGGCCGATCCAGCGCAGCTGGCTGTCGCTGGTCACATGCCGCCAGAAGCGGCCCATGTCCTCGGCCACCCAGGCCATGTCGAGGCCGACGACCAGATGCCGCATCGCCTGGATGGCGGCCACCGCGATCTCGTTGCCGCGGCCGATGGTGAAGGTCAGTCCGTGGCCTTCCTGCGGGCCGTCGGTTTCGAGGATGACATAGGCGGCGGAATAGTCCGGGTCGGGGTTCATGGCGTCCGACCCGTCGAGGTGCTGCGAGGTCGGGAAGCGCACATCGACAGTGCGCAGGCCGGTGATCCTGGTCATGTCCGCACCACCTTTTGCGTCTGGGTGCCGAGGCCCTCGATGCCCAGCCGCATCACCTCGCCGCCCTTCAGGTAGACCGGGGGCTTCTGCCCAAGACCGACGCCGGGCGGGGTGCCGGTGGAGATCACGTCGCCCGGCTCCAGCGACATGAAGCGCGAGAGATAGGCGACAATATGCGCCACGCCGAAGATCATCGTCGCGGTAGAGCCGTTCTGGAAGCGCCTGGCATCGACGTCGAGCCACATCTTGAGATTGCCGATGTCGCCCGCTTCGTCGGGCGTCACCAGCCAGGGGCCGGTGGGGCCGAAAGTGTCGCAGCCCTTGCCCTTGTCCCAGGTGCCGCCGCGTTCGGTCTGGTATTCGCGTTCGGACACGTCATTGATCACGCAATAGCCGGCGACATGGGTCAGCGCGTTCGCCTCGTCGATGTATTTGCCGCCGGTGCCGATGACGACGCCCAGCTCCACCTCCCAGTCTGTCTTGACCGAGCCGCGGGGAATTTCGACATCATCGTCCGGGCCGCACATGGCGGTGATCCATTTGTTGAAGACCACGGGTTCGGACGGAATCGCCGCGCCGGTCTCGGCGGCGTGGTCGGCGTAGTTGAGGCCGATGCAGATGAACTTGCGGGTGCCGCCGACGCAGGGACCGAGGCGGAGGTCCTTCTGCGGTGTGCCGGGGACGAGCGGCAGGTTGACCGGGTCGAGCGCGGCGAGGCGTTTCAGGCTGTCGGGCGACAGCGCCGCCCCGCCGATGTCGGCGACATGGGCCGACAGGTCACGGACCTGGCCGTTTGCGTCGAGAAGGCCGGGTTTCTCGGCGCCCTTGGGCCCGTAGCGCAGGAGTTTCATCAGGTATCCCCTTCCAGTCCGTAGAATGTGATGGCGTTGCCGCCGAGGATGGCGGCGCGTTCGGTTGGCGTCAGGCCTTCGAGCAGGCGGTCGGTGAGCTGTTCCCAGACCTGATGCGTGGCGGCGAGGGTCAGGACCGGCCAGTCCGAGCCCCAGAGCAGGCGGTCGGGGCCGAAGAGGTGCAGCACCTGATCCACCACCGGGCGCATCGCGGCGAGCGCGATTTCAGGCTGGCGGAGGGCTTCGGGCAGTTCGGTCATCAGGCCGGAAAGTTTGCAATGGACATGCGGGAAAGCGGCCATCGCCGCCATGCCTTCGGCCCAGGCGGGTTGGGGTGAGTCCATCCGGGGCTTGGCGCAATGGTCGATGATCAGCGGCAGGTCGGGCCAGCTGGCGGTGAAACGCGCCAGATGCGGCAGGTGGCGGGTGAGGACCAGCGCATCGAAGCGGAGACCAAGGTCCTGGACGGCGCGGAGGGTTGCGGGGGCGGGACGGGTGAGGATCCAATCGTCCTCGGGCAGGTCCTGCAGCATCGGGCGGATGCCCTTGAGGCGCGGGTTGCGGGCGAGATCGGCGAGGGTTTCCGTGGTTTCGGGGCGGGCAAGGTCGACCCAGCCGACAACGCCCGCGATCTGGGGATTCAGGGCGGCGAGGTCGAGGAGGTAGCGCGTCTCGGCCACAGAATCCGCCGCCTGCACCGCGACGACGCGGCGGGTGCCGTTCAGCCCGGCGAGGTCATCGGGGGTGAAGACCCGGCGCAGGGGGTCCAGCGCGGGCGGTCCCGCATCGAGCCAGCCATAGTCGCCCCGCGCGGGGTCCCAGAAATGGCAATGGGCGTCGATGCGGATCATCAGATCGTGCAGCCGCCGTCGACGAGGCAGGCCTGGCCGGTGACGAAGCGGCTTTCGTCCGAGAGCAGGAAGACGACCATCGGGGTGATGTCGTCGGTGGTGGCGAGGCGTCCCATCGGCTGGCGGGCGATGAAGTCCTTCTCGGCCTGCACCGGGTCGGCGGCAGAGGCGATCCGGCCGCGAAGCGAGGGGGTGTCGACCGTGCCGGGGCAGAGCGCGTTGCAACGCAGGCCCGTCTTCACGAAATCGACGGCGATGGCCTTGGTCAGGCCGATCACGGCGGCCTTGGTGGCGCCGTAAAGGGTGCGGTTCGGGAAGCCTTTGATCGAGGAGGCCATCGAGGCCATGTTCAAAAGCGATGCGGTGCCGGTTTCCTGCGCTCGCTCCAGCATCCCCGGCAGGAGGGCGCGGCAGGTGCGGAGCATGGATTTCACGTTCAGGTCGAAGGAGAAGTCCCAGTCCTTGTCAGTCACGTCCAGGATGGTGCCGTTTGCCACGAAGCCCGCGCAGTTGAAAAGGCCGTCGAGCGGGGGAAGGCGGTCGCGCAGGGCGAGGACCGCGGCGTCGCTGGTGACGTCGAGGGCGTGGGTCTCCATGTCGAGACCGGCGAGGAGGTTCGCGTCGCGGTCGGTGGCGATGACCCGGGCGCCCTCGGCGGCGCAGGCCTGTGCGCTGGCGCGGCCGATGCCCTGGCCCGCCGCCGTGATCAGGATGGTCTTGCCCTTCAGCCGCATGTTTCCCCCCGTCGCTGTTCGAGGTGAGACTAGTCGCGCAGGAACCGGCAGAGCAAGCCGTTCTCGGCGGGTTCGTGCCGGGGCGAGGGCGCTACGGGGTTGGCGGGAGGGCGATTCGGGTGCAAGCTGACCGGAAGCAACCTTGGGAGGAGAGCATGAGCCGTCATCTTGCCGATCATCGCGCCCGGTCGACCGGGGGTCGGGTGAAGCATTTCCTGCGGCTGGCCCGCACCCCGAAGGAGACCTGGCAGCGGCCCAGAGGAGCTTCGGGATCGACGCGGCTGGTGCAGTTCCTGCGCATCGAACGGGGCCGCACCGCCTGACTGCCCGCGCGCGGGCAGTTCCTTGAGGCGAGCAAGATCAAGAACTTGCTTGCGGGCGTTAGGGTTTTGTCAACCTTTGGCCGGTTTCAGCCTGTCGCGCAGCGCGGCAAGGATATCGCGCAGGTCGGCAAGTTCCGATTGCTGAAACCCGGTCTTCTCGGCAAAGGCGCGAGGCACCCCGGCGGCGCGGGCCGCAAGATCGCGTCCGGCCTCGGTCAGGGACAGGCGGACCTGGCGTTCGTCCTTGCTGTCACGGTTGCGGTGCACCCAGCCTGCGCTTTCCATCCGCTTGAAGAGAGGCGTCAGAGTGTTCGAGTCGAGCCGCACCTCGGCGCCAAGCTGCCCGACCGTCTGCCCATCGCGGGCGTTCAGCGAGGTCAGCACAAGATATTGCGGATAGGTCAGGCCCAGAGGCTGCAACAGCGGCGCATAGGCCGCGTGCATCGCATGAGAGGCGGAGTGCAACGCAAAGCAGAGCATGTCGGGCGGGGCGAGGGTCATGCGGGCAGTTTATATCGCGTGCGATGGAAACTCAAGCGGGTTGACAACGGGTCGATTCTGTTGCAGAAAAATCGTGCACGATTTAATCGCTTACGATAAGGAGAATGCCATGTCTGTAGATGCGAAATACTGGACCGAAGCCAAAGCCACCGGCGGCGGCCGCAATGGCGTGTCGGGGCTGGTGAATGGTCAGCTGACCATCACCCACGCCAGTCCGAAGGACCTGGGCGGGTCGGGCCTTGGCCATAACCCGGAAGAGCTGTTCGCCGTGGGTTATTCGGCCTGCTATCTGGGCGCGATGCGCTTTGCCGCGCAGAGCGAAAAGCTGGGCACGGTGCCGGACAATGCCACAGTGAACGCGCATGTCGGGATCGGGCCGCGGTCGGACGGCGGCTTCGGGCTGAAGGTGAAGCTGGTGGTGACGATGCCGGGCGTCGACCGGGCGGTGGCGGAGAAGATCGCCGAGCGCGGTCATTTCATCTGCCCCTATTCCAATGCGACGAAGGGCAATATCGAGGTCACGACCGAAATCGCCTGACGGAAAGCGTCGGGTCCGGCCGGGGGCTTAAAGCCCCGGCAGGGTGAGCACGAAGGCGGTGGCGTAGCTGGCGACGACCATCTCGCCCCCGTCCTCGAAGAGCGAGAAGAGCGGGGGCAGCACTCCGGCAAGGAAGGTGTCCTTGCTGGCGAGGCTGATCAGCTGGTGCACGAAGTCCAGGAAGACGCCGAAAAACACCAGGCCCAGGATGATCCAGAGGAAGCGGATGCTGAGTGCGCGGGCCAAGGGCCCGTGCCGGGTGAAGAGCGTTGCGGTCAGCATCGCCGCCGCAAGGCCCATCGCGCCGAAGACCACAAGCTCGGAGATATCCTCACCTTCTGACCGAAGGCTGGGCGGATAGGGGATGATGTCCCACAGGATGAGGCCCAACCTTTCGTGTATCTGCAGCGAATCGTCGATCAGGATGATGAGGAAGACCAGCGCCCAGCGGAACGGCACCGACCAGCGGTCCCGGATCGACAGCCAGGTCAGGGCCACGATGATCACCAGCCATTTCACATAGCCGACAAGCTCGGGCAGGGCGTCGTCGCGGGTGATCTTGAGAAACGGCGGGACCTCGACGATCCAGCCGGCCTTTTCGGCCGAGAAGGCAACGAGGTCGGTCAGGATGAAGGCCAGGTCCACCGCGAGGATCGCGAGCAGGAGGGCCCGGAAGGAAAGGGTGATGATCGGGAATGGCCGATCCATTGCAGGCTCCGCAGGCGGCAGATGGGTCGTGTGCGCCGAAGATGCACCAGCCCCCAAACACACGCGAAAGGCAATGAAAATAAAGGTGAACGATGGCAGCGCGCGATTGGGTGTGCGCGCGCTGCCATGGTGCTGGTCGGGGGGCCGCAGCGGGCGGCCCCCGGCGATGCAGGGATCAGGCGCGGACGAGCTGTTCGTATGCGGTGGCGACGCGTTTCGTCAGATCGCCCACCTCGAAGGTCCAGTCGCCGATCTGGCCCACCGGCGTGACCTCGGCGGCGGTGCCGGTCAGCCAGCACTGTTCGAACGTCGCCAGTTCCTCGGGCTTGATATGGCGTTCGTGCACCTTGATCTGCATGTCCCTGAGCATCCCGATCACGGTCTGCCGGGTGATGCCGTTCAGGATGCAGTCCGGGTCGGGGGTGTGCACCTCGCCGTCCTTGACGAAGAAGATGTTGGCGCCCGTCGCCTCGGCCACATAGCCGCGGTAGTCGTAGAAGAGCGCGTCGGAGCAGCCCTTTTCCATCGCTGCGTGCTTGGACATGGTGCAGATCATGTAAAGCCCGGCGGCCTTGGCGGCGGTGGGGATGGTCTCGGGCGAGGGGCGTTTCCACTTGGCGATGTCGAGCTTGGCGCCCTTCATCTTGGCGTCGCCGTAATAGGCCCCCCAGGACCAGCAGGCGACGGCCAGCCGTACCGGGTTGCCAAGCGAGGCGACGCCCATTTCGTCGCCCGCGCCACGGAAGGCGACGGCGCGAATGTAGGCGTCGGTCAACCCGTTGGCTTTCAGCACGGCTTCCTTGGCGGCGTCGATCTCTTCGGCGGTATAGGGGATCGGCATGTCGAGCAGGCGCCCGGATTCCAGGAGGCGCAGCGAATGTTCGTGGCCCTTGAAGATCTTGCCGTTGTAGCAGCGCTCGCCCTCGAAGACCGAGGAGGCGTAGTGCAGGGCATGGGTCAGGATGTGGACGTTCGCGGAACGCCATTCCACCAGCTTGCCATCCATCCAGATGAACCCGTCGCGATCGTCATACCCAGCCATTCCAGCCTCCATCTTTGCGAAAGTTGCGCCTGAAAGGTCCGCTTCGGACAGATTCTTGCGCGAAATCGGGGGAGAGTTACGGGTTCGTGCTTGGAAAGTCAACAAGGCTGACGTAAATTCATCGCGACGAGGGAGGCGTGTATGGCCGAGACACCGGGCGGGGAAAGCCTGCTGTTCCTGACGGACGAGCAGTTGCGCAAGGGGATCGAGGCGATGTTCTTCGCCTATCGCGGCTTCACGGCGGATCCCGACCGGATTTTGGAGGGCATGGACTATGGCCGGGCGCATCACCGGGCGATCCATTTCATCCATCGCTCGCCGGGGACGACGGTCTCGAACCTCTTGTCGATCCTCGGGGTCACGAAGCAATCGTTGAATCGGGTGTTGCGCACCTTGATCGAGGATGGCCTTGTGCGAAGTGAAAAGGGCAAGGCGGATGCGCGGGAGCGGCATCTGCATCTGACGGACAAGGGACAGATGCTGGAGCGGGAATTGTCGGACGCGCAGCGGGCGCGGATGCGGGCGGCCTACCGGGCGGCGGGGCCGCAGGCGGTGGCGGGCTTCCGGCAGGTGCTGGAGGCGATGATGGACCCGGAGATGCGGCGCCAGTACAACCGCCTGAAGGAGGGTGGCTGATGGTCCCCGATGCTCATCTTCTGATCGTGGATGACGACGAGCGCATCCGGGGGCTGTTGCAGAAGTTCCTGATGCGGAACGGTTTCCTGGTGTCTGTCGCGCGCGATGCTTCGCAGGCGCGGAAGATCCTGGCGGGGCTGGAGTTCGACATGATCGTCATGGACGTGATGATGCCGGGCGAGGACGGGGTGACGCTGACGCGCGAGCTGCGGAAGCGGATGTCGACGCCGATCCTGCTGCTGACGGCGCGGGGGGAGACGGCGAACCGGATCGAAGGGCTGGAGGCGGGGGCGGACGACTATCTGGTGAAGCCGTTCGAGCCGAAGGAATTGCTGCTGCGGATCAACGCGATCCTGCGGCGGGTGCCGACGGCGCGGGTGGCCGAACCGGTGCGGCAGGTGATCCATCTGGGGGCGGTGCGCTATGACCTCGACCGGGGCGAGATGTGGCGGGGGGAGGCTCCGGTGCGGCTGACGGCGACCGAGGCGCAGCTGATGCGGATCTTCGCGGCGGCGCCGGGGGTGGCGCTGAGCCGGGAGAAGCTGGTGAGCGAGGCCGGCGGCGAGGAGGCGGCGCAGGAGCGGGCGGTGGACGTGCAGATCACCCGCCTGCGCCGGAAGATCGAGGACGACCCGAAGGCCCCGCGCTATCTGCAGACGGTGCGGGGCGAGGGCTATATGTTGCAGCCGGATTGAGCTGTGGCTGGCGGTGGACCGGGGGCCAGCCCCCCGCGTCCACGGTTTCTAGAACCGGTGGCGCAACCTTGAACGCACCCGGGATATCTATGGACAGAAAATGAGGCTGGACGGTGTTTGTCTTCACGCATGAGGCGTTTCGGGACCATGTGACCCCTCCGGGCCATCCCGAGCGGGTGGCGCGGCTGGGGGCGGTGGAGCGGGGGCTGCAAGGGATACCGGCGGAGCGGCGGGACTGTCCGCCGGGCGAGGAGGCGGAGGTGCTGCGGTGCCATCCGGCGGGGTATCTGGCGCGGGTGAAGGCGGCGGTGCCGAAGGAGGGCTGGGCGCAGCTGGATGGGGATACGTTCCTGTCGCCGGGTTCATATGAGGCGGCGATGCGCGCGGTCGGAGGGATCTGCGCCGCCGTCGATGCGGTGGTGTCGGGCGAGGCGAAGACGGCCTTCGTGGCGGGCCGGCCGCCGGGGCACCATGCGGAGCGGGAAACCGCGATGGGGTTCTGCCTGTTCGGGGCGGTGGCGATCGGCGCGAAGCGGGCGCTGGATCATCATGGGCTGAAGCGCGTGGCCATCGTGGATTTCGACGTGCATCATGGCAACGGGACGCAGGATTTGCTGTGGGACGAGGGGCGCTGCCTGTTCGTCTCCTCCCACCAGATGCCGCTGTATCCGGGGACCGGTCGGCCCGAGGAGCGGGGCGCGCAGGGGCAGATATTGAATCTGCCGCTGCAGGGGGGGTCGGGCGGGGCCGCAATGCGCGACGTATATACGCGGCAGGTGTTCCCGGCGCTGGCGGAATGGCAGCCGGAGTTGCTGCTGATCTCCGCCGGGTTCGATGCCCATGCCGACGATCCGCTGGCGGGGCTGGAATGGCAGGCGGAGGATTATCGCTGGCTGACCGACAAGCTTTGCGATTTCGCCGGGGGGCGGGTGGTGTCCTCGCTGGAGGGGGGCTATCATCTTGAGGCGCTGGCGGCCTCGGTCGCGGCGCATGTCGCAGTGCTGGAGGAGCGGGGCCGATGACCGACAAACCGATCGACGCGATGAGCTTCGAGGAAGCGATGGCCGCGCTGGAGCAGGTCGTGGGCGCGCTGGAGCGCGGGGAAGTGCCGCTGGAACAATCGATTGCGCTGTATGAACGTGGGGCGGCGCTGAAGGCGCATTGCGCGAAGAAGCTGGCGGAAGCCGAAGAGAAGGTGGAGCTGATCCGGGCGCAGGAAGGGCGCGCGGTGGGGACGGCGCCGGCGGAGGGGATGTGAATTTTCCCGACAGGCTGGCGGCGGATGCGGCCTTGTGCGACGCCCGGTTGCGGACCGCTTTGGAAGGCCGGGCCGACCAGCCGGTGACAGCGGCGATGCGCTATGCCGTGAGAGGCGGCAAGCGGCTGCGCGGCTTTCTGGTGCTGGAAGGCGCGCGGATGCTGGGGGTTTCGGAAGACCGGGCGGTGAGCGCGGCAGCGGCGGTCGAGGCGCTGCATGCCTATAGCCTTGTGCATGACGACCTGCCCTGCATGGATGACGACGACCTGCGCCGGGGTCAGCCGACGGTGCATCGGAAATGGGACGAGGCCACGGCAGTTCTGGCGGGGGATGCGCTTCAGACGCTGGCCTTCGAGCTGCTGTGCGATCCGGCGCTGGGGCCTGCCGAGGTGCGGATGGCGCTGGTTTCCGGGCTTGCCAAAGCCTCGGGCATCGACGGGATGGTGCTGGGGCAGGCTTTGGACATCACGGCGGAGACGGCGGAACGCCAGCTGACGCTGGAGGAGATCACCGCCTTGCAGGCGGGCAAGACCGGGGCGCTGATCGGCTTTGCGGCGGAAGCGGGGGCGGTGCTTGCCGGGGCGGACCCGCAGCCCTTGCGGCGCTATGCCGCCGCGCTGGGCCTTGCCTTCCAGATCGCCGACGACATTCTGGACGTGACGGGCGACGAGGCGCGGACCGGCAAGCGGGTGGGCAAGGATGCCGGCGCGGGCAAGGCCACCTTCGTCTCGCTGCTGGGTCTGGAGGGAGCCAGGGCGCGGGCGGCGGCGTTGGTACAGGAGGCCGAGGCGGCGCTGGCCGGGTATGGAAACCGTGCGGCCAACTTGATTGCGGCGGCGCGCTTCGTTATCGCGCGGGACAAGTGATGGCCCGAAGGCAGGCATGATGACCGACCGACCCGCTACCCCCTTGCTCGACCGCGTGACCGTGCCTTCGGACCTGAAGGCGCTGTCGGACCGCGAGTTGCACCAGCTGGCGGGCGAGTTGCGGGCCGAGACGATCTCGGCCGTGTCGGTGACCGGTGGGCATCTGGGCGCGGGTCTGGGCGTGGTGGAGCTGACGGTGGCGCTGCATGCCGTCTTCGACACGCCGCGCGACAAGCTGATCTGGGATGTCGGCCACCAATGCTATCCGCACAAGATCCTGACCGGGCGGCGCGACCGCATCCGCAGTCTGCGGATGGAGGGGGGGCTTTCGGGCTTCACCAAGCGGTCGGAAAGCCCCTACGACCCGTTCGGGGCGGCGCATAGTTCGACCTCGATCAGCGCGGCGCTGGGCTTTGCGGTGGCGGCCGACCTGGGTGGCGATCCGGGCGATGCGATTGCGGTCATCGGGGATGGGGCGATGTCGGCGGGCATGGCCTTCGAGGCGATGAACAATGCTGGGCATCTGGGCAAGCGGCTGTTCGTCATCCTGAACGACAACGAGATGTCCATCGCGCCGCCGGTGGGGGCTTTGTCGGCCTATTTGAGCGGACTTTACGCCGCGCCACCGATGCAGGACCTGAAGCAGGTGGCCAAGGGTCTGGTGGGGCTGCTGCCCTCGCCGTTTCAGGAGGGGGCGAAGCGGGCCAAGGACATGCTGAAGGGCATGGCCGTCGGCGGGACGTTGTTCGAGTCGCTGGGGTTCGAATATGTGGGACCCATCGACGGGCATGATCTGGACCAGCTTCTGCCGGTCTTGCGCACGGTGAAGGCGCGGGCCACGGGGCCGGTGCTGATTCATGTGCTGACGCAGAAGGGCAAGGGCTATGCCCCGGCGGAAGCGGCGCGGGACAAGGGGCACGCGACGGGCAAGTTCGACGTGCTGACCGGGGTGCAGGTGAAGGCGGCGTCGAACGCGCCGAGCTATACCAAGGTCTTCGCGCAGTCTTTGGTGGCCGAGGCGGAGCGCGACGAGAAGATCGTCGCGGTGACGGCGGCGATGCCGGATGGGACCGGGCTGGACCTGTTCGCCGGGCGGTTCCCGAAGCGCTGCTTCGACGTGGGGATCGCGGAACAGCACGCGGTGACCTTCAGCGCGGGGCTGGCGGCGGGCGGGCTGAAGCCCTTCTGCGCGATCTATTCCACCTTTCTGCAACGCGGTTACGATCAGGTTGTGCATGATGTGGCGATCCAGCGCCTGCCGGTGCGTTTTGCGATCGACCGGGCCGGGTTGGTGGGGGCCGACGGGGCGACCCATGCCGGGGCTTTCGACATCGGCTTCCTGTCGAACCTGCCGGGCATGGTGGTGATGGCGGCGGCCGACGAGGCCGAGCTGGTGCATATGGTGGCGACGGCTGCGGCGCATGATGCGGGGCCGATTGCCTTCCGCTATCCCCGCGGCGAGGGGGTGGGGGTCGACCTGCCCTCACGCGGCGTGCCGCTGGAGATCGGCAAGGGCCGGGTGCTGCGCGAGGGGTCGCGGGTGGTGATCCTGTCCTTCGGGACGCGGCTGGCGGAGAGTTTGAAGGCGGCGGAGGCCCTGGCGGCGCGGGGCGTGTCGGTGACGGTGGCCGATGCGCGGTTTGCCAAGCCGCTGGACCGCGACCTGGTGCTGCGGCTGGCGCGCGGGCATGAGGCGCTGGTGACGGTGGAAGAGGGCGCGGTGGGCGGCTTCGGGTCGCATGTCGCGCAGCTGCTGGCCGAGGAAGGGGTGTTCGACCGGGGGCTGAAGTTCCGCTCGCTGGTGCTGCCGGATGTGTTCATCGACCAGGCGTCGCCGGAAGCGATGTACCGGGTGGCCGGGCTGGATGCGGCGCATATCGAGGCGAAGGTGCTGGAAGCGCTGGGCGTCGCGGTGGTGGGGAAGCTGGCGTAGGTGTTGGCGGAAAGGTGCGTGCGAGCACGTACCCTACGCGCGGAGGGTGTCCATCACCCGGACCAGCGCTTCGCTGATCCCCGGTTCTGACAGGGCATGTCCGGCCAGCGGGACCATCTTCAGATCGCAGTTCTGCCACCCCTGCGCCAGCGACCAGGCGGCTTGCGGGGGGCAGATCATGTCGTAGCGGCCCTGGACGATGGTGGCGGGGATGTGCTCGATACGCCCCCGTTCGCGCAGGATCCAGCCGTCGTAATCCAGGAAGCCGGCGTTCTGGAAATAGTGGTTTTCCAGCCGGGCAAAGGCGCGGGCGTAGTCGGAGGGGCTTTCGCCCAGCGCGCCTTCGTTCTGGATCGAGGCGAGGGCGTTTTCCCAGTTGGCCCAGATGCGGCCGTAGCGTGTCTCCTCGACAAGGTTGCCGGAGAAGAGGCGGCGGTGGTAGGCGGCGATGAGGTCGGCGCGTTCCTCCGGCGGGATGACCTCGACGAAGCGGGACCAGAGGTCGGGGAAGAAGGCCCCTGCCCCGCCGCCGTAGAACCACTGAAGCTCGGCGCGGGTCATCAGGAAGACGCCGCGCAATACCAGATGCGCCACGCGGTCGGGGTGGGTGAGGGCGTAGATCAGGGCCAGTGTCGCGCCCCAACTGCCGCCGAAGGCGGTGAAGCGGTCGATGCCGAGGGTGGTGCGGATCGTCTCGACATCCCGCACCAGATGCCAGGTGGTGTTGGCGGTGACGCTGGCATGGGGGCGGGACCGCCCGCAGCCGCGCTGGTCGAAGAGGACGACGCGGTAGTACCTCGGATCGAAGTAGCGCCGCATGGCCGGGGAACAGCCGCCGCCGGGGCCGCCGTGGAAGACGATGACCGGCTTGCCGTTCGGATGGCCGCATTGTTCCACATAGACCCGGTGGCCGTCGCCCATGTCGATCACCCGCTGATCGAAGGGGTCGATCGGCGGGTAAAGGTATTCGACTGCGCGCTTTTGACCTGATCTCTGATCCATCATTGACCTATATACGCCGGGACGGCCCGGAGTCTAAACCCAAACTTCGGGGCAAACGGGGAGGCGGCGATGGCGGTGGATACGGTCGATCCGGGCGAAGTGGCCAAGTTCGAGGCGATGGCCGCGGAATGGTGGGACCCGCAGGGCAAGTTCCGGCCGCTGCATCTGATGAACCCCTGCCGACTGGACTATGTCACCTCGCAGATCGCAGCGGAGTTCGGGCGGGACTTGGCGGGGCCGCTGCCCTTCAAGGGGTTGCGGGTGCTGGATATCGGCTGCGGCGGCGGGCTCTTGAGCGAGCCGATGGCGCGGCTGGGGGCGGATGTCGTCGGCGCGGATGCGGCAGAGCGGAACATTCCGGTGGCGAAGGCCCATGCCCGGCAGTCGGGGCTGGCGATCGACTATCGCCACACCACGGCAGAGGCACTGGCGGCAGCGGGAGAACGCTTCGACGTGGTGCTGAACATGGAGGTGGTGGAGCATGTGGCGGACCCGCAGGCCTATCTGACCGCCTGCCGGGAGCTGCTGAAGCCGGGGGGCCTCATGATCTGCTCGACCCTGAACCGGAACCCGAAGTCGTTCATGATGGCCATCGTCGGGGCGGAATGGGTGATGCGCTGGTTGCCGAAGGGCACGCATGACTGGGCGAAATTCATCACGCCCGACGAGCTGTATGCGCTGATCGAAAAGGCGGGCCTCAGGCCGGTGGACCGCAAGGGGATGGTGTTCAACCCGGTGTCCTGGCGCTGGAGCCTGTCGGACCGGGACCTCAGCTGCAATTATGTGACGGCTTCGGTCAAGCCCTAGGCGGAGGCGCGGGCGCGGGTGAAGCGCCGGTCGAAGGCGCGGGTGACGTCGCGGATCAGCTCGGCCAGATCGTCGATATCGGCGGCGCTGTGAGCAGCGGTCAGCTGGATGCGCCAGCGCGGGGCGTGCAGGGGCACAGTCGGGGCTTGCAGCAGGGGCACGCGCGGCCCGGCGCTTTCCAGAAGCGCGGTGCGGGGCAGCGCGGTCATCACGGGCAGCAGGATGGGCACGAAGGGCGAGGCCTGACCCATCGGCCTGATGCCGTCGGCCATCAGATGATTGCGGAGGCGAAGCGAGAGGCCGTGCAGGTTGCGGCGGCGGCGCTGGCCCTCTGCCCCGGTGATGAGCTCGAGCGCGGCGAGGATGGCCGCGGCGTTGACCGGCGACAGGGCGGTGCTGTGCCCGCTTTGGAACAGGGCTTTCAGGCCGGGGTCGCGGAAGGCGGCGAAGCCGCCCGGCGCGCCGAAGCTTTTCGCCAGGCTGCCGAGCAGAATGTCGATAGGACCGGAGCAGGCCTGAATCTCTGCCACGCCGCCACCCTTGGGTGCCATCGCGCCCAGATCATGCGTCACATCGACGACGAGGATCGCGCCGTGCTGGCGGGCGAGGACGGACAGTTCGGACAGGTCGGCGATCCTTGAGCCATAGGCCGAGACTGCGGGAAGCGCGATGACCAGCCGACCGCGCCGCGGCTGGCGGGCAAGGCGGGTGAGGCGACGCTCCACCGCGTCGACGGACCCGGCGGGGCTGCGGTGGGGCCGGGCCTTCGAGAGCAAAACAGTCTCGAACATGGCCGGATGTGCGGCTGAATCGAGGATGACATGGTCGCCGGGGCGGAGGAGTGTGCGGAGCGTCTGGCGGATGGCATCGGCGCCGGAAGGGAAGGTCACGGCGGCGGGACGCTGAAGGAAGGCGGCGAGGCGACCCTCCAATAGGGCGACCAGCGCGGGATCGCGGGCGGTGAGGGGATGCTGGCCCAGGGCGGCTAGGGCCGCGGAGCGGACAGCGGGATGCGTGGCAAGGCCGAGATAGTCCTGCCGCGTGAAGTCCAGCCCGAGGCGCGGTCTCGCCGCCAGCGGAGGGCCCGCCTCCTGCAGCCCGAAAAGCGGCTCCTCCAGCGCCGGAGCGGTGTCGAGAGCAAAGATGGGCCGGGGCATGGTGGGACCTTTCCTGGTGTCGCCCGTCGCAGCGGGCAGCCGGACCGAAGGGCGGTCTGGATGGGCCTAGGGGGGAAGAAAGCGCGTTAATTCCCCGTGAAACCCTTCGCGGCCTTGATTTGCAGGCCTGAAGCGGGGGAATCAGGGGTGGTCCTCGCCCGGGCTTTCACGCGATTTCACGGTTTACTTGCGGTATTCACGTTTCGCCCGGCGCGATTGACGCAAATTTCACGCTGCCCGTCTGAAGGTGCCCTCGAGTTGACGAAGCAGGGACAGGCGGGCCGAAAATGTTCATCCGGATGATAGGCGTATTCGAGGTGCGGGACGAGGCCGGGCAGGACCGCACGCCCCGGGGTGCGAAGGCGCGGGCGCTTCTGGCGCTTCTGGCGCGGACGCCGGGCCATTGCCGCCCGCGCCGCTGGCTGGAAGCGCGGCTCTGGTCGGACCGGGGGCAGGAACAGGCCTCGGGGTCGCTGCGGCAGGCGCTGACGGAGTTGCGCAAGGCACTGGGGCCGCTGGCCGACCGGCTGACCAGCGACCGCGATTGCGTGGCGCTGACGGGGTTCGGCACCGACCTGTCCGACATGGCGGGCGCGCGGGAGGCGTTGGCGCGGGGGCGGGAGTTTCTGGAAGGCATCGACATCCTCGACCCCGGCTTCAACCTGTGGCTCGTCGAAGAGCGGCAGCGGGTGGCGGTGGAACTGGCCGAGCCGCGCCCGCCGCTTCCCTTCGCCCTGCGGCTGGCCGATCTGCCGGAGGGCACCGAGGCGGCGATTGCGCGCGATCTGGCGGCGGCGATTGCCCGGCTGGCGGCGGAATATCTCCTGGGCGATGGGGCGCGCGGATTGACCGGCGACCGGCTGCCGGGGGGCCTCGACCTTCAGGTCGAAGGTGCCTGGAGCGAGGACCGGGCCTATCTGAAGGTGCGGCTGGTGGACCCCGTGCAGCAGAAGACGCTGTGGAGCCAGCGGCTTGTCGCCAGCCGGGTGCTGGACGGGCGGGGCGACCTGCCGCCGGTGGTGTTCGAGGCGACGGAAGCCCAGTTGATGTAGGATTGCGGGCGGGGCCGGGCGGTGTAGGCTTATTCCGTCTAGAGGTGAGCAATGACCCGCTATTTCCGCGATTATCCGGCCCGAAGCGGTGACCGGAAGCTCTTCAAGATGGAGCATTACCTGGAGCTTTATGACGAGCTTCTGACCGGCTGGCAGGGACGGGACGTGTCCTTCCTGGAGATCGGTGTCTACAAGGGCGGCTCGCTGCCGATGTGGCAGAGGTTCCTCGGGCCTGCGTCGCGGCTGGTGTTCCTGGATATCGACCCGGCCTGCGCCGCCCTGGCCCTGCCGGGGACGGTGGTGGAGATCGGCGACCAGGCGGACCCGGCGTTTCTGGAGCGGGTTGGGGCGGCGCATGGGCCGTTCGATCTGATCGTCGATGACGGCGGGCACCAGATGCATCAGCAGATCGCCAGCTTCCGCCATCTCTGGCCCCGGCTGACCGACCGGGGGCTTTATATCGTCGAGGACGTGCATACCAGCTACTGGCCGGGCTTTGGCGGCGGGTTGCGGGAGCCGGGAAGCTTCATCGAATTCGCCAAGGATCTGATCGACCGGATGCATTCCTGGTACACCGAGGACGATGCCGGGTTCCCGCTGCACCCCCTGGCGCGCGAGATCGGGGGGATCCGGTTTTACGACTCGCTGGTGGTGATCGAGAAGCGGTTGAAGGAGGCTCCGGTGGCGATCACGGCGCAGAACGGGCGGGTGGACCGGTCACGCCGGATGCTGGAGGTGCGGGGGCGGCGGTCGATCTTCTGAAACTTGCATCGCGGGGGCGCAGCCTTTAGCAGGGGGATCGGATTTCAGGAGACGGGTGATGGACGGGATCGACACGCTGAAGGCCAAGTATCTGGCGGCGGTGGCCGGTGCGGCGGATGAGGCCGGGCTGGAGGAGGTCCGCGTCGGTGCCCTTGGCAAGAAGGGCGAGATTTCCGCGCTGATGGCGGGGCTGGGGAAGATGGACCCCGAGGCCCGCAAGGCGGCGGGGGCCAGCCTGAACGCGCTGAAGGACGAGATCGACGCGGCCTTGCGGGCGCGCAAGACGGCGCTGGGCGATGCGGCGCTGGACGAGCGGCTGAAGACCGAATGGCTGGACGTGACGCTGCCGGGGCGGCCGCGGCCCCGTGGCACCATTCATCCCGTGTCGCAGGTGATGGAAGAGCTGACGGCGATCTTCGCCGATATGGGCTTTTCGGTGGCCGAGGGGCCGCAGGTGGAAAGCGACTGGTACAATTTCGACGCGCTGAACATCCCGCCGGAGCACCCTGCGCGGCAGGAGCATGACACGTTCTTCATGGCGCGCGCCGAGTGTGACACCCGCCCGCCGCATGTGCTGCGCACCCATACCTCGCCGGTGCAGATCCGGGCGATGATGGCGCAGGGCGCGCCGATCCGGGTGATCGCGCCGGGGCGGGTCTACCGGATGGACATGGACCAGACCCATACGCCGATGTTCCACCAGGTCGAGGGGCTGGCGATCGACCGGTCGATCAGCATGGCGAACCTGAAATGGACGCTGGAAGAGTTCTGCCGGGCCTTCTTCGAGGTCGACAAGGTGGAGCTTCGCTTCCGCGCCAGCCATTTCCCGTTCACGGAGCCTTCGGCCGAGGTCGACATCCGCTATTCCAACGTCGGCGGCCAGCTGAAGATCGGCGAGGGCGACAAGTGGATGGAAATCCTCGGCTCGGGCATGGTGCATCCGAAGGTGCTGTCCGCCGCCGGGGTGGACCCGACCCAGTGGCAGGGTTTTGCCTTCGGGATGGGGATCGACCGGATCGCGATGCTGAAATACGGCATCCCGGACCTGCGCGCCTTCTTCGAGGCCGACCTGCGCTGGCTGCGGCACTACGGGTTCAGCGCGCTGGACGTGCCGGACCTGGCGGGGGGGCTCTCGGCCTGAATGGACGACCCGGACCTTTCCGCCCGCAAGCACTTGGCCGCGAATGACCCGGGGTTTCCGGCGCGGCGGGAGGAGGCCTGGGGGCGGATCGTGGCGGCTTTGGACGGGCTGCTGGTGCCGGAAGGCTATGCGCTGAGCGGGACGACCTGGAGCCGGGTGACGGCTGCGGGGAAGTCGGCGGTGCATCTGCAGCGGAACCGCTATGGCTGGGATGTGCAGATCGTGCTGCGCTTCGTCACTCCTGACGGCGAGGTGCCGGACCATCCCGACTGGCCGGGGGGCGAGGATGTGACGCTGGCCGAGTTTTTCGAGAAGGTGGAGGGCGATCCGGGGACACTGGCCTTTGTCGATGTGCTGGATCGGCCGGAGTGCCTGGCGGCGGCGGTCGACATCCTGCGGGAGCAGGTACTGCCCTGGTTCGAGGCGCTGCATCGGGAAGATTCGCCCCGGACTTGATCCGGGGCCTCAGGTGTTGAACGGAGGCCCCGGATCAAGTCCGGGGCGGGGAGGCCAGACGGCGTGCCGCTGTCTGCCCTGCCCAGCGTCCGGTGGCCCATGAGGCGGTGAGGAGATAGCCGCCGGTCGGGGCTTCCCAGTCCAGCATTTCTCCGGCGGCGAAGGTGCCCGGCAGGGCCTTCAGTTCCAGATCGTCGGTCAGCGCGTCCCAGGCGATGCCGCCGGCGACGGAGATGGCTTCGTCCAGCGAGCGGGGGCCTTGCAGCGGTATATACAGGTGCTTCAGGTGGGCGAATGGGTCGGCCCGCGAGACCTCCATCACCAGCGCGATCTGGGCGCGGTCGAGGCCGAGCTTGCGCAGGCGGTTGCCGGTGCTTTCGCCGGGTTTCATCCGGGAGAGACGGCGGGCGATCTCGTCCTGCGTGAGGTCGGGGAGAAGGTCGAGGGCGAGGGCTGCGCCGTCGCGGAGGGGCTTGTATATACTGTAGATGCCGCCGCCCTCCAACCCCTTGGCCGATATGACGAATTCCCCGCGATGCTGGTCAAGAACTTCTCGCGAGGTCGCATGAATCGCCTTGAGCACAACGCCCTTGACGGGTTGGCCGAAGATTTGGGTCATGTGCGGCGACCAGTCGACGCGGAAGCCCATGTTGGCGGGTTGCCAGTCGGTGATGGTGACACCCTTCGCGCGCAGCCAGGGCACCCAGGCGGCCTCGGAACCGAGGCGTTGCCAGCTGGCGCCGCCGAGGGCGAGGATGGCGACTTTGGGCGTCAGGCTCTGCGGGCCTTCGGGCGTGTCGAAGCGGAAGGCGGCGCCGTCGAAGCCGGTCCAGCGCCAGCGGGTGCGGAGTTCGACGCCCTGAGTGGTGAGTCGGCGGACCCACGCGCGAAGGAGGGGGGAGGCCTTCATCGCCACCGGGAAGACGCGGCCGGAGGAGCCGGTGAAGACCTCTTGCCCCAGGGCGCGGCACCAGTCCCGCACTTCGGCGGGGCCGAAACCGGCGAGGATCGGACGGAGCCGGGGGGAGTCGTAGCGGGTGACGAAGCTATCCCAGGGTTCGTCCTTGGTGACGTTCAGGCCGGATTTTCCGGCCATCAGGAATTTGCGGGCGACGGTGGGTTTGGCTTCGCAGACCACGGTCGGGACCCCGGCCTTCGCAAGCTCCTCTGCCGCCATCAGCCCGGCGGGACCGGCGCCGATGACCAGTGCCTCAGGCACCGGGGGCATTGCGGAGTTCGACGACGCGATGGGGGTAAGGCATCTGGATTCCCGCGTCTTTCAGCGCGTTCCAGATCGCGAACAGGACCTTGGAGCGATAGTCGTCGGTCAGGTCCTCGATGCCGTTGACCCAGTATTCCACCTCGAAATCGACGCTGCTCTCACCGAAGGCATTCAGCTCACAAGAGGGGCCATCGGGCTCGGACAGGATGAAGGGCAGCGCGGCCACGGCGGTTTCGATCAGCGCGGGGACGCGGTTGATGTCGGTATCGTAGCTGACCGAGAAATTCGCCGAATAGCGGTGCGCCTTGCCCGCATCGGAATAGTTCACCACGCGCGAGGTGATGAAATTGTCGTTCGGCACCACAACCCAGCGCCCGTCGATCGTCTCGATGATGCAGGCGCGGGCAGTCATCCGCAGGATGGTGCCGGCCGAGCCGTCGTCCAGTTCGACATAGTCGCCGACGGTGGTCTGGCCTTCCAGAAGCAGGATGATGCCCGAGACGAAGTTGGCCGCGATCTGCTGCAAGCCAAGGCCGATGCCGACGCCGAGCGCGCCGCCGAGGACGGCGACGGCGGTAAGGTCGATGCCCATGATCGACATGAGGAGGAGGAAAGCCGCGCCGAAGATCGCGACTTCGCTGGCCTTGATCGCCAGCTCGCGGGTCGCCGGGCGGAGGGCGGGCTGGGACTTGAGGTAGCCGGTGGACTGGCGGTTCGACCAGCTGCCGAACCAGAAGAGCAGCGACCCGGCGATGAGACCCCGGATCAGCGCCAGTGCGGTGAACTGGATGTTGCCGAGGTTGACCTGCGCGGCGCTGAGGTAGTCGGTGACCTCGTCGAGAATGCCGAGAGCATAGAGCGCGGCGACGGGCAGGAGGATGTAGCGGCCCATCAGCTTCAGGAAGCCGGGGGGCAGGACCTTGCGCACGAATTCCAGCGCGGCAAGGAGGAGGAAGATGCGCTTGCCGAAGGCGATCACCTCGCCCGAGCCGAAGGTGGCTCGGGTGAGGCCCTCGCCCACGGCGGTCAGGGCGTAGGCGAGGAGAGGCAGCAGCAACGGCAGGAACTGCAGGGCGAAGCGGCGCAGGCGGGCGATGATGTGCGTCGCCTCGGGCTTCGGCGTGAGGCTGTGCTCCACCACCGGCGCGATGCGGGCCGCCAGCAGGCGCGCGGCGAAATAGGCGAGGATCAGCAGCGCGAATTGCGACAGGGCGGCGGGCGAGGAGAGCCAGCCCAAAGCGGTGTCGGATGCCTGTTGCAGCCAGCCTTGCAGATTCTCCACGCGTTACCTCCGGTTGTGAGCAATGCGCCCGATGGTGTTGAGCAGCACCTGCGCCGCCAGGATCGCGGTCACGCCGGAGTGGTCGTAGTCCGGGGCGACCTCGACCAGATCGATGCCGATGATGTTGCCCTGTTTGGTGAGGCCGTCGATCAGCTCCAGCACCTCGTAATAGAGGAACCCGCCATGCGAGGGGGTGCCGGTGCCGGGGGCGATGGAGGGGTCGAAGCCGTCGATGTCGAGGGTCAGGTAGTAGTCGACACCTTTCGGAATGCGGGCCAGCGTCGCCTCCACCCCCAGCTTGCGCATCTGGCGGACGGAGAGGATGTCGTCGCCCATTTTCCGCGCTGCTTCATAGCCGTCCTTGGCGGTGGAACTGACGTTGCGGATGCCGAGCGCGGTGATGCCCTTGACGTGGTCCTGTTCGGCGGCCCGGCGCATGGGGTTGCCATGGCCATGGCGGACGCCGTGGCGGACATCGACGAAATCGAGATGCGCGTCGATCTGGACGATGTGGAGCGGGCGGCCCGTGAAAGCGCGGATGCAGGGAATGTTGACGGAATGGTCGCCTCCCAGCACCACCGGGACGGCGCCCGCGGCGAGGATGGCGCGGACGCCCTTCTCGATATTGGCGTGGCTGGTCTCGGTATCGGTGTGGACGATGTCGGCGTCGCCGATGTCCTGGATGCGGACGCCTTCCAGATAGGTCACGTCGTCTTCGTGGTCGTAGGCCCCGGCATGGCCGAAGGAGAAAAGAGTGGAGGCCTCGCGGATCGAGCGCGGGCCGAAGCGGGCCCCGGCGCGGAACTGGGTGCCGAAGTCGAAGGGTGCGCCGAGCACGGCGAAATCGGCGTCGATGGCGGACCAGTCGGGCTGGTAGGGGTTCTTGCCGAAGGTCGCGATGCCGACGAAGGGCAGGTTCAGGCGTCCGGAATCATAGGCGTTCGTCATGGTTGGTTCCCGTTGGTCATGCGTTTCAGGGCGGCACCATGCCCCGGATCGGCGGCAAGTGCATGTTCGGCCAGCGACATGGCGGTGTCGGTGAGGGCGTCGGGGTCGCAGATGCGGTCGATCAGACCCCAGGCAAGGGCGTCCTCGGCCCCGATCTTCTGGCCTGCTAGAAGGATCATCTTGGCGCGGGACGGGCCGACCAGCGCGGCAAGACGTCCGGGGTCCGAGGGCTGGGGGCGATAGCCAAGGCGCATGACGGGGTAGAAGAAATTCGCCGTAGGCACCGCGATCCGCAGGTCGCAGGCCAGCGCCACGCCCATCGCGCCGCCCGCCAGCGTTCCGTTCAGCGCGGCGATGGTGAGGCCGGGGAAGGCGGCGATGGCGGCCGAGGCCTGCTCCCAGGCGGGGGACAGGCCGAGGCCCGCCTTCATCCCGTCGAGGTCGGCCCCGGCGGAGAAGACGCGGCCCTCGCCGGTGAGGATCAGGACTTTCGCACCGTTGGTGGCGGCGTCGGTGGCAGCCAGGGCCAGGGCTTCCAGCATCGCCTCGGTCAGGGCATTGGCCTTGTCCGGGCGGGCAAGCGTGAGCGTGCAGCAGTCGCCTGCGGTCTGGACCCTGATCATGACGGCACCCTCCGGCTTTCCCCACCCGGGGAATCCCTTGACGCCCCCGGGACGAGATAGAAAGGTTGCGCGCAGCGAATTCAACCAGAAAGGCATGTGCCATGACCCGCGCCCTCACCTCATCCACCGCGATGGCCCTTGTGTTCCTGGCGTCAGGCGCCTGGGCCGACGTGACGCCGCAGGAGGTCTGGGCCAGCTGGCAGGCGATGATGACCTCGGCCGGGCAGGAGCTGACGGTCGGGAACACGGCGGACAGCGGGCAGGCGGTCGAGGTGACTGACCTGGCCGTGACCTACAAGGACCAGATGGGCGGCAGCGCCAGCATCAGCCTGGACAAGCTGGCCTTCAAGGACAATGGCGACGGTACGGTCACGGTGACGATGCCGGACAGCTATCCGGTGCAGATGGCCTTCCCCGACAAGGGCGAGGGGCCGGGGTCGATCAAGCTGACGGTCAGCCAGCCGGGCGTGGTGATCGTTGCCGGGGGCAGCGCTGGCGAGACCAGCTACAAGTTCACCGCCCCCACGATGACGATCACCCTGGACGAGGTGACGGATCACAGCGGCAAGATGCTGGACACCAAGGGCGACCTGGCGCTGGGTGAGGTGGCGGGCGCCTATCTCATGACCAAGACCGGCGAGACGATGGGGCTGGATTCGACCTTCACGGCCAAGTCGGCGGTGTTCAACCTGTCCGGCTCGGACGGGGAAGACGGTGGGTCGGGCAAGGTCTCTGTCAGTTTCGCCGATCTGAGCGGGGCGACGAAGGGCAACTTCCTGAACCCCGAGATGATGGCGAACATGGCGCTGGCGCTGAACAGCGGGTTCACGATGGACACGTCCTTCAGCTTCGGGGCGATGGCGATGGATTTCGACATCATCCAGGCGCAGGGGCCGACGAAGCTGGTGGCAAATGCCACCGGCGGCAGCTTCGTGCTGGCGATGAACAAGGACCGGATGACCTATGGCAGTTCGCTGGACGGGGCGAAGTTCACGATCTCGGGCGCCGAGATTCCCTTCCCGCAGGTGGAGCTGGCCTTTGCCGAAAGCGGATTCAACGTCGTCATGCCGGTGACGAAATCCGACACGCCGCAGGATTTCGCCTTCCTGACCAAGGTGGTGGATTTCACGGTGTCCGAGGATATCTGGGGCCTGTTCGACCCGGCGGGGACGCTGGCGCGCGATCCGGCGACCTTCATCGTCGATCTGAAGGGCACCGGATTCTGGAAGCAGGATATCATGGACCCCTCGGTGCAGATGGAGGGCGCGACGCCTCCGGGTGAGCTGCACAGCCTGGACCTGACGCAGGTGCTGGCCAAGGCGGCGGGCGCGGAAGTGTCGGCGACGGGCGGGCTGACCTTCGACAACAGCGATCTGGCGACCTTCGGCGGGGTGCCGCGGCCGGATGGCAAGGTGACGGTCAACATCAAGGGGGTGACCAAGCTGGTCGACAACCTGATCGCGCTGGGCATCCTGTCGCAGGACGATGCGATGGGCTTCCGCATGGGGCTGGCGATGTTCGCCAAGCCCGGCGCGGGGCCGGACGAGCTGGTCTCTGAGATCGAATTCAAGGAAGGCGGGTTCTTCGCGAACGGGATGCGGATGCAGTAGACGGCGGGCGGGCGGTTTGCCCGGCCTTGCAGCGGCACGCGGGCGGGACTACCTCATCCCGGTGATGATAGGACCGATGCGATGACCCCCAGCCTTGCCGATCTGAGCCATTCCCTGTTGGACGCTGCCCGCAAGGCGGGCGCGGACAGCGCCGACGCGCTGGCGGTGGCGGGCACGGCCCTGTCCATCGAAATCCGCAAGGGTGCGCTGGAACAGGCGGAGCGGTCGGAAGGGGTGGAGATCGGGCTGCGGGTGCTGGTGGGGCGGCGGCAGGCCTGCGTGTCGGCGTCCGACACCTCAAGCGCGACGATTCAGGCTTTGGCGGAACGGGCCGTGGCCATGGCGCGCGAGGCGCCCGAGGATGCGACGGCGGGGCTGGCGGAGGCTTCGCAGCTGGCGCGGGGCTGGGACCTCGCGGCGCTGGACCTCGCCGATCCGGCGGGGGAGCCTGGGGCGGCCGCGCTGGACGCGCAGGCGCGGGCGGTGGAGGCGGCGGCGCTCGCCTCTGCCGGGATCACCCAGGTCGAGGCTTCGGCCGCCTACAGCCAGCGCGCGCTGCATCTGGCGGCGAGCAATGGATTTTCCGGTGGATACGGGCGGACCTCGACTTCGCTGTCGGCGGTGGCCTTTACCGGCCAAGGCACGGAAATGCAGCGGGACTATGCGGGCGAGGGGCGTATATACGCGGCCGACATGCCCTCGGCGCAGGAGATCGGGCGGCTGGCGGCAGAGCGGACCCTGGCGCGCGTCGGGTCGGTGAAGCCAAAGACCGGCACCTATCCGGTGGTCTATGACGAACGGGTCGCGGCCTCGCTGGTCGGGCATCTCTTGTCGGCGATCAACGGGACCTCGATTGCAAGGGGGTCGAGCTGGGCGCGGGACTTGCTGGGCAAGCCGGTGCTGCCCGCGGGCCTGTCGCTGGTCGAGGACCCGCATCGGGCGCGGATCGGATCGTCGCGACCCTTCGATGGCGAGGGGCTGCCGACCCGGCGGCGCGAGATCGTGGCGGATGGGGCGCTGACCGGCTGGGTGCTGGACCTCGCGACCGGGCGGAAGCTGGGGATGGCCTCCACCGGCAATGCCTCGCGCGGGACGTCGGCGCCGCCCTCGCCTTCGACGACGAACATCGACCTGACGCAGGGCTCGGCGACCCGCGATGATCTGCTGAAGCAGATGGGGACGGGGCTTCTGGTCACGTCGATGATCGGCTCGACCATCAACCCGACGACGGGGGATTATTCGCGGGGCGCCTCGGGCTTCTGGGTGGAGAATGGGCAACTGGCCTATCCGGTGCATGAATGCACGATCGCGGGGAACCTGCGCGACATGCTGCTGCGGATCGTCCCGGCGAATGACGCCCGGGCGCATCTGTCGACCCGCGTGCCCTCGCTTCTGATCGACGGGATGACCCTTGCCGGCGCGTGACCTTGCGCTTCTGACCGAGGCCGCGCGCGAGGCGGGCCGGATCGCGCTGCGCTATTGGCGGAACAGCCCGCAGGTCTGGGACAAGGGCGGCGAGCATGGGCCGGTGACGGAGGCCGATCTTGCGGTGAACGACATGCTGAAGGCACGGCTGACGGCGGCGCGGCCAGAATATGGCTGGCTGTCGGAGGAGACGCCGGATTCGGCGGACCGGCTGGCTGTAGATACGGTGTTCATCGTCGACCCCATCGACGGCACCCGGGCCTTCGTCGCCGGGGAAGAGACCTGGGCGCATTCGCTGGCGGTGGCGCACAAGGGGCGCGTGACGACGGGAGTCGTGTATCTGCCGGCGCTGGATCGTATATACACGGCCTCCGAGACCGCGCCACCGCTGAAGGACGGCCAGCCGATTGCGGCCAGCGCGCGGGAGGAGTTGGCGGGGGCCAACATCCTGACGACGAAGCCGAACCTGGCGCCCGAGAAATGGCCGGGCGGGGTGCCGGATATCACGCGCAACTTCCGCGCGTCCCTGGCCTATCGGCTGTGCCTGGCGGCGGAGGGGCGCTTCGACGGGATGCTGACCCTGCGCGACACCTGGGAATGGGATATCGCCGCGGGGGGGCTGATCGCGGAACGGGCGGGCGCGGTGGTGACGGACCGGAAAGGCCGGGCGCTGCGCTTCAATACGCCCGGCGCGATGGCAGAGGGCGTGCTGGCCCTGCCGCCAAGGCTACATGCCGAGGCGTTGGCGCGGCTGACGGGGTGAGGGGCTATACACTCCCCCCGGTTTCGGATACTGGCGCCGGACGGTCGAGATTCCGGGACTGTGGGCGAGGAGGCCCGCACCAAAGGGACAGGGGCCGTTTGGCTTGACTGGGCGCAAAGCGCGCCCCCTTTGGAACATACATCCATGACGATCATGAACGTGGCCGCGCCGCTGGCGCAGGCCTTGGCCGACAAGGGCTATGAAACGCTGACTTCCGTGCAGGAGGCCGTGCTGGCCGAAGGCGTCGCGGGCCGCGATGCGCTGGTCTCGGCGCAGACCGGATCGGGCAAGACGGTGGCCTTCGGCCTTGCCGTCGCGCCGGAGATCCTGAACGGGCAGGACGTGCTTCTTTACGCCGACAAGCCCATCGCGCTGGCGATTGCCCCGACGCGGGAGCTTGCGCTGCAGGTCGCGCGCGAGCTGGAGTGGCTGTATGCCGGGGCGCAGGCCAAGCTGGCAACCTGCGTCGGCGGCATGGACTATCGCACCGAACGCCGGGCGCTGGAGCGGGGCGCGCATATCGTCGTCGGCACACCGGGCCGCCTGCGCGACCATATCGAGCGCGGCTCGCTGGACCTGTCCGGCCTCCGCGCCGTGGTGCTGGACGAGGCCGACGAGATGCTGGACCTGGGCTTCGCCGAGGATCTGGAGTTCATCCTGGCCGCCGCCCCGCCCGAGCGCCGGACGCTGATGTTCTCGGCCACCGTGCCGAAGGAGATCGAGAAGCTTGCCGGAGAGTTCCAGAAGGACGCGCTGCGCATCGTCGCCCAGGGCGAGGCGAAGCAGCATGTCGACATCGAATACAAGGCCTATTCGGTGGCGGTGCGCGACCGCGAACATGCGATCTTCAACGTGCTGCGCTACTACGAGGCGCGGACGGCCATCGTCTTCTGCAAGACGCGGGTCAACGTGAACCACCTGCTGGCGCGGATGGGGAACCGGGGGTTCCAGGTCGTGGCGCTGTCGGGCGAGCTGTCGCAGCAGGAACGGACCCATGCGCTGCAGGCGCTGCGCGACGGGCGGGCGCGCGTCTGCATCGCCACCGACGTGGCGGCGCGGGGGATCGACCTGCCGGGGCTGGAGCTGGTGGTCCATGCCGACCTGCCCTCGAACCCGGACACGCTGCTGCACCGCTCGGGCCGGACCGGGCGGGCGGGGAAGAAGGGCGTCTCGGCGGTGATCGTCACCCCGGCCGAGTTCAAGAAGGCGCAGCGCATCCTGTCCAGCGCGAAGGTGGTGGCGGAATGGGGCCCGCCTCCGGGCGCGGATGACGTGCAGGCCAAGGACGACCTGCGCATCCTGGAACATCCGGCGCTGACCTCTCCGGTCGGCGAAGAGGCCGGGATTGCCGGGGACCTGCTGGAACAGTTCGGGCCCGAGGCACTGGCGGCCGCCTTCGTGCGGCTGTGGCGCGAGGGGCGGTCGGCGCCGGAAGTGCTGTCGACCGATGCCGCGATGCCTGCGCCTGCCGCCCCGCGCGAACGGGGGGAGTTCGGGCCTTCGGTCTGGTTCCGCATCGGCGTGGGCCGGTCCGGCCGGGCCGAGGCGCGCTGGCTTCTGCCGAAGATCTGCGATGCGGGCAGCATCGGCAAGGACAGCATCGGTGCGATCCGGGTGCGCGAGGACGAGACCTTCGTGCAGATCGCCGAGGCGGTGGCGGACAGGTTCCGGCAGCAGATCGACCTGGACAAAGGCCTGCTGATGGAGCGGCTGGAGGGCGAGCCCGACTTCGACAAGCCCCGGTTCGACAAGCCGCGCTTCGAGCGTCCGGCGCGGCCGGACCGCGCCGAACGCCCCGCGCGGGCCGAGAAACCCGCCTATACGCCGAAGCCGCCGCGTGTGGTCGAGGAGGAAGAGGCCGAACCTGCGCCGAAGCCGAAGGCCAAGTATGAGGATCGGCCAAAGGCGGCCCCGTCCGAGACGCGGCCCGAACGCAAGGACGATTGGAAGGCCGAGCGTCCGGCGCGGAAACCCTATGAGGAGCGTGCGCCGCGTGCCGAGGGCGACGACGACCGCCCGCGCAAGCCGCGCTGGTCGCCGGACCAGAAATCTGCGCCGCGTTCGGCAGGGTTCAAGAGCCACGGCGGGCCGGCGGATCGGCCGGGCCGGGCGGCGGGCTACAAGAGCCATGGGTCGGAAGGAGCCGCCAAGGGCAAGTCCGAGGGCTGGAAACCGCGCGAGGACGGCGACCGCCCGGCTCGGAAGCCCTATGCAGGAAAGACCGAGGGCTACAAGCCGAGGGAGCGGGCCGAGGATGGCGAGCGCCCGGCGCGGAAGCCCTATGCCGGGAAATCCGACGGCTACAAGCCGCGCGGCGAGGGGTTCAAGCCCAGGGAAGACGGCGACCGCCCCCGGAAACCCTATGCGCCGAAGGGCGAAGGTTTCCGCCCGCGCGAGGATGGCGACCGTCCGAAGAAAACCTATGCCGGGAAGGGCGACGAGGCGCGCCCCTTCGTAAAGCGCGAAGGCGCGGGCAAGGCGGGCGGGTTCAAGAGCCATGCGGCGGGTGGGAAGAAGCCCTTCGACCGGGCAGGTGCGGATCGCCCGGCAAAGCCCAAGGCGGACGCGCGGGACACCTCGAAGCGGTTCGTGCCGCCGAAAGGGCCGAAGCGCTGAGTTCTTGACGGGCGGGGTGCCCCTCTCCCTCTCCCCATGAGGGGGAGGGAAGCGCGGTAGGAAAGACCTTCCGCTTCAGATCCCCGAGACAGCAAAGCCGCCGACCCTTGGGGTCTGGCGGCTTCTGCATGTCAGGGGTTTCAGGGAAGAATGGTGCCGGTGAAGGGACTCGAACCCCCGACCCCATCATTACGAATGACGTGCTCTACCAGCTGAGCTACACCGGCATTCTTCCCTGCGCGGGCTTTAGCACCGCCCATCCGGACTGTGTAGCCCTAATTTGCGCGCCGGGCGATCTCGTCTAGCGGGAGGGGTTCCTCCTCTGGCGGCGGGGGGGCGGGCTCCGGTTCGGGGCGGGCTTCCATCAGTGGCAAAAGCTCGGCCAGGGCGGGCGAGCTGCTGGTGGCGGGGGGCGTCTTCCAGGACAGGGTGTCGAAGCTGCCGCAGTTCTCGCAGACCGGCTGCCAGCCATCGTGGATCGCGTGGCACTTGTCGCAAACCCATTGCGGGCCACGCGGCGCCGCGATGGCGCGCGCGACAATATCGCGCACGATGGAATCCTCAGCCCCCTCGCCCCGCGCGATGGCGGCAAGTATGGCCAGCGAGCGTTGCGTCGGCGCGCGGGTGGCGACATCGCCGAGAGCGCGGCGGGCGGCGGGAAAATCTTCCGCCGCGACAAGGAGTTCCGCGAGGAGCATCTTCGATTCGTCACTGTCGGGCCGGGCATTGGTCAGGATGCGGAAGCGCTTCAGGCGGTCCTGCGGCGTCTCGTCAGGCTCGATCTCGGCGAAGGCGGCGGCGAGGTCGGGGTGGGGCAGGACCTCCCAGGCCTTCTTCAGCACACGGGTCGCGTTCTTGGGGTCCCCCTTCGCCAGATAGCCGCGCGCAGCCATCGCCGCTGCCGGGATCAGGTCGGGCGACAGCCGGTTCGCCTCGATCGCCGCCTCGCGCGTTTCGATGCTGGCATCGTCTTCGATGACCGTGCGCGCCTGTTGCAGCGCCAGCACGGCGTCGCGGCGGCGGTAGACGTCCTTCGGCAGGGTCCCGGCCTTGAGCTTTGCGCCCAGAGTGGTCCGCGCGCCTGACCAGTCGCCCGCGTCGGATTGCAGCTGCAACAGGATGTCCTGCGTCTCTGCATGCCGGGGCCGCAACTCGAAGGCTTTCTCTGCCAGCTTCAGCGCGACCTCGCGGTCGCCCTCGGCCAGTTTCTGCTGGAGCAGGCCGCGCACGCCGACGAAACGGGTGGCGTCGTCCTTAAGCAGGGTCTTGTAGGCCTCGGTCGCGCGCTTGCGGTCCCCCGCGGCCTCGGCGGCCTGGGCGACGAGGAGCGTGGTGAGCTCGGGCTTGCCCAGCAACCGCTCGGCATTCTGCGCGCGGGTCAGGGCCAGCCGGGGTTCGCCGGAAGCCAGCGCCATCATCCCTTCGGACAGCGCGCGGTAGCCCTTGCGTTCGCGATTGCGGTCGAAATAGCGCGAGATCGCGGTCTCATCCCCGTTCAGGAAGCGGAAGGTGGCGGCGAGCAAGCCCAGGATCTTCAATGCCAGCCAGATGGCGAGGAACAGGACGACGCCTAGGACGACGGCCTGGACCGGGCCGATGGTGAACTCCCACCCCGCGACCACGATTCGCATCGCCTCGCCCGATTCCGAGAGCAGCCCGGCACCGAGGGCCAGCGCGCCGATGACGACGACGAAGAGAATGACCTTTGTCAGCGACCAGAGCATCATTCCCCCCGTGCGGCTTGCAGGGCCGCATTGGCCGCCAGATGGGCTTTCGCCTGGGCAATCCAGGGGCCGAGCGGGGCTTTCACGGCGGGATCGAGCGGGTCAAGCTCGGCCAGCGCATCGGCGACGCGACCTTCCGACAGGGCGAATTCGGCGCGGGACAGCACGGCGTCGGGCGTGTTGCCCTCCAACGGGGTCAGGGGCCGGGCGCCGGTCTGCGCGGCCAGGAAATCGACCATGCGATCGCCCCAGCCGCCCTCGGTGCTAAGGTCACGGGCGGCACGCAGGGCCGCGCGAGCGGCCTCTGGAAAGGCGGACTGGAGCTGCGCCAGCGTAGGAGAGCCGGTTTCCGCGAGAGGGGACAGGGCCTGTGTCAGCGTGGAATCGTTCGCGCCCTGAAGTTCATCGGTGAAGGGCTGGCCGGTCGCAACGGCGGCAGCCAGGGTGTCGAGCGCCTTTGAGCGGGCTGCGGCCTGGGCTGCCGCTTCGGCTTCGCTGGCGCGGGTGGTGGCATCGGCTTCTGCCGCGCTCAACCGTGCGAGGGCGTCATCCAGCTTCTGTTGCAGGGCCGGATCGGAGCCTTGGGCGGGCAGGCTGGCGACGCGCTGTTCCAGCTCGGTGACCTTTGCGGTCAGTGCGGCGGTCGAGGCGCTGCCATCGGCCGGGATCGCCTCGATCGCGGCAAGGCGCTGGTCAAGGGCATCGAGGCGCGAGAGGTCCGGTGCCGCCGGGGCCGGTGCTGACTCCAGCGCGGTGATCCGTTCGGTCAACGCTGAAAGGTCGGCGGAGAGTTTCTGGTCCGCGGCGCCCAGCTGTTTCGTTGCCTCATCCAGCTGTGCGGTCAACGTCGCGAGGTTGGCCGAATCAGCGGCAAGGCCAAGCACATTGAAATGCGACAGGGCAAAGCCGCCGATGGCCGCAAGCGCCCCGCCAAGCAGCGGGCCAAGGATACCGGCGCGGCGGGGCGCGGATGGTAAAGCCGGTTCGGGCGGCAGTTCGGGCGCGGCCACGGGTTCGGGCGGGACCTCGGCCACGAAAGGGACCGCCTGGACGGGGTCGGCCGTGAGGGGCTCGGGCGTAACGGTCTCGGGGGTCTCAGGCGAAAAGCTTTCCGGCTGAGGGTCCTTGCGTCTGGTCATGCTGCGGCCCTTTCCGTCCCTGACCCTAACCTAAGCACTGGCCCGCCAAGGGTTCAAGGCGCAGGCAGGTCGGCAAGCAAGCTTTCGACGGCATCGAGCATTGCCCCTGCATCGGGATGGCGCGCCGTGACAAGCGCCGCGCGAGGAAGATCGCCTAGCGCCTCGGCGACGGTGTTGCTCATCGCCGCAATGTGAAGCTCGGCGCGGGTGTCCGGCGGCAGGGCGGCACGGAAAAGCGCTGCGCTGCGCGGGGAAAAGAGCGGAATGAGGACCGGACCGGGCGAGCGGAGCAGCGCCAGCGCCTCGGGGGCTATGGGCTGTGCCTCCTGGGTATATACTATTGCAACATCCGTATTGATACCGAAAGATTCAAGCAATTCCAGTAGATTACCATGTGTATCTACACCACGTAAATACAGAATCCTGCCATCTGGTGGGTCGTTGCCGATGGCTTTCGCCAGGGTTTCGGCATCCCCGTCAGCCGACTTTGCCTGGAATCCGGCGGCGGCGGCGACCTTGGCGGTCTTGTGTCCGACGCACCAGGCGAGGCTGGGCAGATGAACGCCCAATCGACGGGCGCCCTCGACCGCGCGGGCCGAGGTGAAGACGATGGCGGCATAGTCGCGGGCCGGGATCGACGGGCTCAGGAAGCGCGGGGCGATCAGGGGGGCGACGAGGGGCCGCAGCCTTGCACCGAAGCGATCGTTCAGCGCGGCGGCGAAGGCCTCGCCCTCGGCCCGGGGGCGGGTCACGAGGACGGGAATGACCGCTGCGGATTGTTTCACCATGAGCAAGGTGTTACCTGCCGATGACCCATCGTGCAACGGCGGCCATGGACCGGACCCTGACCCTTCTCGGCATCGAATCGAGCTGCGACGATACGGCGGCGGCGGTGGTGCGCGCGGGTGCGGGGGGAGCGGAGATCCTGTCGTCGCAGGTGCTGGGCCAGACCGCGCTGCACGAGGCCTTTGGTGGCGTGGTGCCCGAGATCGCGGCCCGCGCCCATGCCGAGCGGCTGGACGGGGTGGTGGAAGAGGCGCTGACGGTGGCCGGGGTCTCGCTGGACCAGATCGACGGGATTGCCGTGACGGCGGGGCCGGGGCTGATCGGCGGGGTGTTGTCGGGCGTGATGCTGGCGCGGGGGCTGGCGGCGGCGAAGGGCCTGCCGCTGGTGCCGGTGAACCACCTTGCCGGTCATGCCCTGACGCCGCGGCTGACGGACGGAATTGCCTTTCCCTACCTGATGTTGCTGGTCTCTGGCGGGCACTGCCAGTTCCTGCTGGTTCAGGGGGTGGACCGCTTTACCCGCCTTGGCGGAACCATCGACGATGCGCCGGGTGAGGCGTTCGACAAGACGGCGAAGCTGCTGGGCCTGCCGCAGCCGGGGGGGCCTTCGGTCGAGGCCGAGGCGGCTTTGGGCGATGCCGGGCGGTTCCGGTTTCCCCGGCCCCTGCTGGACCGCGAGGGATGCGACATGTCCTTCTCCGGCCTGAAGACCGCGCTCCTCCGGGCGCGGGATGCGCTGGTGGCAGAGAAGGGCGGGATCACGGTGCAGGATCGTCGCGACCTCTGTGCAGGGTTCCAGGCGGCGGTGGCGGAGGTGCTGGCAAAGAAAACATCGCGCGCGATGGAAATGGCGGGCGAGCGGCCCACTGCCCTTGCGGTGGCGGGGGGTGTGGCCGCGAATAGCACGATTCGGGCCATGTTAGAGACGGTTTCAGCCCGTGCCGGTGTGCCCTTCCTCGCTCCCCCGCTGCGGCTTTGCACCGACAACGCGGCAATGATCGCCTGGGCGGGAATCGAGCGGTTGCGCGCTGGTCTGTCGCACACGACCAATTTCATCGCCCGGCCGCGCTGGCCGCTGGATGACCGAGCTCCGGCCTTGCTCGGGTCGGGCAAGAAGGGGGCCAAGGCATGATCGGGATCGCGGGAGCGGGGGCGTTCGGAACGGCTTTGGCGGTGGCTCTGGCGAAGGGCGGGCGCGAGGTAAGGCTCTGGGCGCGCGACCCGGATCAGGTGCGGCTGATGCACGAGACAAGGCGGAACGACCACGCGCTGCCGGGGGTGGAGCTGCCGGAAAACGTCTCTGTTCATGCTGAAATCGGGGAAATCTGCACTGGAGAGGCGCTGCTTCTGGCGATGCCGATGCAGGCCCTGGGTGCTGCGCTGGACGCCTGGCCCGAGATAGACGAACGGCAGCCGCTGGTCGCCTGCTGCAAGGGCGTGGATCTGACCACCCTGCGCGGGCCGGTCGCGGTGATCGAGACGCGTCGCCCGGGGGCGCCGGCGGCGATCCTGACCGGACCCAGCTTCGCGGCGGATATCGCGCACGGTCTGCCGACGGCGCTGACGCTGGCCACCACGGGCGAGGGCGAGGCCTTGCAGGAGCTGCTCTCCACCCCCACGCTGCGGCTTTACCGGACCGATGACGTGATCGGCGCAGAGCTTGGCGGCGCGCTGAAGAACGTCATCGCCATCGCCGCCGGCACGGTGATCGGCGCGGGACTTGGCGACAGCGCCCGGGCGGCACTGATGACGCGCGGCTATGCCGAGATGGTGCGGCTGGCGGAAGCTCTGGGCGCAAGGGCCGAAACCTTGTCGGGCCTCTCCGGCTTTGGCGATCTCGTGCTCACCTGCACCTCCACCCAGTCGCGCAACTTCCGCTTTGGCTGCGCCCTGGGCAAGGGCGAGGCTTTCGACCCCAGGGTCACGGTCGAGGGCGTGGCCACCGCCCGAGCCGTCGTCAGGCTGGCCGAGGGAAAGGGAATCGACATGCCGGTGACGGCGATGGTCAATGCGCTTGCCCTTGGCCGGATCGCGTTGAATGATGCCATCGGGCTGCTGATGAGCCGGCCCCTGAAACAGGAATGACCATGCGTTACGCCTTGATCTGCCTCGACAAACCCAACGCCCTGCAAACACGGGTAGAAAACCGGGCCGCGCATCTCGCGTATATACAGGAGACCGGCGTGGTGGAGCAGGCGGGTCCCTTCATCGATGCGGCGGGCCAGATGTGCGGCAGCCTTCTGGTGTTGGGCGTCGGCTCGAAGACGGAGGCTGAGGCCTGGGCGGCGGATGACCCCTACGCGAAGGCCGGGCTGTTCCAGTCGGTGATGATCCAGGAATGGAAGCGGGTGATCGGATGAACCATTGGCTTTTCAAGTCGGAGCCCGATGTCTGGGGCTGGGACCACCAGGTCGCCAAGGGCGATGAGGGCGAGGAATGGCACGGCGTGCGCAACTATCAGGCGCGCAACAACATGCGGGCGATGAAGATCGGGGACCGGGGGTTCTTCTACCATTCGAACATCGGCAAGGAAGTGGTCGGGATCGTCGAGGTCTGCCGGGAAAGCAGCCCCGACAGCACCACCGACGACCCGCGCTGGGACTGCGTCTGGATCAAGGCGGTGAAGCCCCTGAAGCGGGTGATCGGCCTGGAGGAGTGCAAGGTCACGCCGGGGCTCGAGAAGATGGTGCTGGTCAACAACTCTCGCCTGTCGGTGCAGCCGGTCAGCGCCGAGGAATGGGAGATCATCTGTCGGCTGGGTGGCGTTGACCCCTAGGCGGGCGAAGCCCGTATATACAGGGGGAAGCATGTCCGATATAGAGGAAGCAGGTGAACGCAAGCGCGGCACTGGCGCGCGCTTCGTCTATGACACCTTGCGGGACGAGATCCTGAACCTGGTGCTGCAACCCGGTGAACCGATTGACGAAATCGGCCTGGCGGACCGGCTGAGCATGTCGCGCACCCCGATCCGCGAGGCACTGGTGCGGCTGGCGGGCGATGGGCTGGTGACGCTCTTGCCGAACCGCTCCACCGTGGTCTCGCAGATCGACTTTCCCAATCTGCATCATTTCTTCGACGCCCTGACGCTGATGTATCGCGTGACCACAAGGCTGGCGGCGCAGTTCCACGATGCGGCGGACCTTGCCGAAATTCGCGCCCGGCAGGAGGCTTTCGCCAAGGTGGTCCTCGCTGGGGATACGGCGGGGATGATCCAGTTGAACCGCGACTTCCATGTCGCCATCGCCGAAGCCGGGCGGAACCCCTATTACCTGCAACTCTTCTCGCGCCTCCTGGACGAAGGGCGGCGCATCATGCGGCTGTATTACTACCCCACCTTCGAGGCGCGCCTGCCGCATCCGTATATACAGGAGCACGAGGCGATCATCGCGGCCGTGGCGGCGCGGGATGTAGATACATGCGACCGGCTGGCGAAGGATCACGCCGACAAGATCGTCCGGCAGATCCAGGACATGATGGCCCGCGACCTGCGGCAGGATATCGAGCTCTGAACCAACTTCTGGTCTTGCGCATTGAAACCATGGGCAAAAATCTTGTCGACAAATAAAATGCAATCTATATCCTGTGCCGAGGATGCGGATTCGGCCGCCATAGGAGGATTGCAATCATGACGTCGGACATCTTCTCGGGAACGATCCCGGCCCTGATGACCCCTTGCAAGGCAGACCGCAGCCCGGACTTCGACACGCTGGTCGCCAAGGCGAAGCAGCTCGTCGGCCTCGGCATGTCCGCCGTGGTTTACTGCGGGTCGATGGGCGACTGGCCGCTTTTGACCACCGAACAGCGCATGGAAGGCGTGGAGCGGCTGGTGAAAGCCGGGATCAAGGTGGTCGTCGGCACCGGCGCGGTGAACACCGCCACTGCCGCCGCCATCGCCGCGCATGCCCAGAAGGTGGGCGCGCATGGGCTGATGGTGATCCCCCGCCTTCTGTCGCGCGGCACGGTGGTCGCGGCGCAGCGGGCGCATTTCAAGGCGGTGCTGTCCGCCGCGCCGAAGCTGCCTGCGGTGATCTACAACAGTCCCTATTACGGCTATTCCACCAAGGCCGACCTGTTCTTCCAGATCAGGGCCGAGCACCCGAATCTGGTCGGCTTCAAGGAATTCGGCGGCTATGCCGACCTGTCCTATGCCGCCGAGGCGATCACCGGGGCCGGCGCGGACCTGAAGCTGATGATCGGCGTCGATACGGCGGTCTACCACGGCTATGTCAACTGCAACGCCGATGGCGCGATCACCGGGATCGGCAACATCCTCCCGCGTGAGGTGCTGCATCTGGTCTCGCTCTGCCGCGCCGCGCAGAAGGGTGACGCCGAGGCGCGGCGGCTGGCTTATGAGCTGGACCAGGCGATGCAGGTTCTGTCGGAAGTCGACGCCGGGCCGGATCTGGTCTTGTTCTTCAAGCATATGATGGTCGTGCGGGGCGAGACAGCCTACACCCATCACTTCAACGAAGGCGATGCGCTGTCGGCCAGCCAGAAGGGCTTCATCGAGGCGCAGCTTCGCATGTTCGACGCCTGGTATGCGGATTGGGCGAAGCAGCCGGAGGCACGGAAATACGCCGCCTGATATGACGCGGGTCACCGTCATCGGCGCCGGGGTCATCGGGCTGTCTGCCGCCCTGATGGCGCAGGCGCGGGGGCTTTCCGTCACGGTGGTGGACCGCGAAGGTCCCGCGGCAGGGGCCTCGGCGGGGAATGCCGGGGCTTTCGCCTTCACCGACATCCTGCCACTGGCCTCGCCCGGTATCCTGCGCAAGGCGCCGAAATGGCTGCTGGACCCGCTGGGCCCGCTGACCATTCCGCCCGCCTATGCGCTGCAGATCGCGCCCTGGCTCTACCGCTTCTGGCGCGCTTGTTCGCCCCGCGCCGTCGCGGCCTCTACCACGGCCCAGACGGCGCTGATGGACCTGTCCCGGGCCGAGTTAGAGCCGTTTCTCGCCGTGACCGGCACGCTTCCGATGCTGCGCAAGGACGGCAACCTTCAGGTCTATGAGGGCGAGGCCGAGTTACAGGCGTCGCTTCCGGGCTGGCAGGCCCGGGAGGCACATGGGATCGAATTCCGCCATATGACGGCGGCCGAGATGGCAGGGGTGCAACCGGGTCTCTCGCCCCGCTTCACCCATGGCACCTTCACCCCCGGCTGGTATTCCATCGCCGATCCAAAGAACTATGTGCTGGCACTGGCGGAGCGATTCCAGGCCCAGGGCGGGACGATCCGGCGCGCCGAGGTGACGGGGCTGGAGCCGCGGGAGAGTGGCGTGTATATACGCACCAAAGGTGAGCCCTTGGCCGCCGACAAGGTCGTACTGGCCGCCGGGGCGTTCTCGCACCGGATCGCGGCGACGTTGGGCGAACGCATCCCGCTGGAAACCGAGCGCGGCTACAATACCACCCTGCCGCCCGACGCGCTGGACCTGCGCTGTCAGGTGACGTTCGGCGGCCACGGCTTCGTGGTCTCGCGCCTGTCGACCGGTATCCGGGTGGGCGGTGCGGTGGAGCTTGGGGGCCTGTCGCTGCCGCCGAACTACAAGAGGTCCGAAGCCATGCTCCGGAAAGCGAAGGCTTTTCTGCCAGGCCTGAAGACCGAAGGCGGCACGCAATGGATGGGCTTCCGTCCCTCGCTGCCCGACAGCCTGCCCGCGATTGGCCGGTCGAAAGCCACGCCGAATGTGATCCATGCCTTCGGCCACGGCCACCTCGGCCTGACCCAAAGCGCGGGGACGGCGCGGCTGGTGGCCGACCTTCTGACCGGGGCGCCGCCCGCGCTGGACCTGACCCCTTTCTCGCCGCAAAGGTTTTGACATGGCCGTATATACATTCTCCTGCCTCGACGGACACACCTGCGGCAACCCGGTGCGGCTGGTCTCGGGCGGCGGACCGCGCCTGCAGGGGGCGACCATGCTGGAGCGGCGGGCGCATTTCCTGAAGGATTACGACTGGATACGGACCGGCCTCATGTTCGAGCCGAGGGGGCATGACATGATGTCCGGCTCCATCCTCTACCCGCCGACCCGCGAGGATTGCGACGTTGGCGTGCTGTTCATCGAGACCTCCGGCTGCCTGCCGATGTGTGGCCACGGCCTGATCGGGACGGTGACCATGGGGATCGAAAATGGCCTCATCACCCCGCGCGAGCCGGGGCGGCTGGCGGTGGATGCTCCTGCCGGGCGGGTCGAGGTTTCGTATATACAGGAGGACCGGTTCGTCGAGGAGGTTCGGCTGACCAACGTGCCGGGATTCCTTTATGCAGAAGGGCTTACGGCAGAAGTCGAGGGTCTGGGCGAGGTGGTGGTGGACGTGGCCTATGGCGGCAACTTCTATGCCATCGTCGAGCCGCAGAAGGCCTTCCGCGATATGGCGGACCATACGGCGGGTGAGCTGGTGGGCTGGTCGCCGAAGCTGCGGGCGGCGCTGAATGCGAAGTATGAATTCGTGCATCCCGAGCATCCGGCGATCAAAGGGTTGAGCCATATCCTTTGGACCGGCAAGCCGACGGTTCCGGGCGCCCATGCCCGCAACGCCGTGTTTTATGGGGAAAAAGCCATCGACCGGAGCCCCTGCGGGACCGGAACCTCGGCCCGGATGGCGCAGCTGGCGGCGAAGGGGAAGCTGGCGGTGGGGGACGAGTTCCACCACGAAAGCATCATCGGCTCGATCTTCAAGGGGCGGGTCGAGGCGTCCGCGACGGTGGCGGGGCGAGAGGCGATCGTGCCCTCCATCGCCGGCTGGGCGCGGCAGACGGGGATCAACACGATCTTCATCGACGACCGGGACCCGTTCGCGCATGGGTTCGTGGTGAAATAGCCGCTGGCCGGGCGTTCTGTGTGTTAGGTCAACGGGTTGGCGGGGCGCGATGCGTCTGGAAACCGTATGGATCGCGTCTGGATTCCGTCCATACGCGCGTCTGGCGGTTTTGGTGTTAACCACTCCGGGCGAATCGGGGGCTGTCCCCCCTTCTCCGCTCTCCCCGCGCGGATGGTCGGTTGGCCCCCACCCTGCGAAAACCTACCCTTTCGCCGAGAAGTAATCCGCGATGGTCTTGGCCATGGCCTCGGAAATCCCGTCCACCGCCTGCAAATCTGCCACCCCGGCCCGGGCGACCGCCTTGGCGCTGCCGAAATGTTGCAGGAGCGCGCGTTTGCGGGTGGCGCCGATGCCGGGAATGTCGTCCAGCGGCGTCAGGCTGACCGCCTTCGCGCGTTTGGCGCGGTGGGCGCCGATGGCCCAGCGGTGCGCCTCATCCCGCAGGCGCTGGATGAAGTAGAGTACGGGGTCGTTCCGTTGCAAGGCGAAGGGGCGTTCGCCGGGGCGGTGGAATTCCTCTTTCCCGGCGTCGCGGTCAATGCCTTTCGCCACGCCGACCATGGCGATGTCGTCCACCCCAAGCTCGGCCATGATCCCGGCCACGGCGGAGACCTGCCCGGCGCCGCCGTCGATCAGCAGGAGGTCGGGCCACATCTCGGTCTTCCGCTCGGGGTCTTCCTTGAGGAGACGCTCGAAGCGGCGGGTCAGGACTTCCCTCATCATGCCAAAGTCGTCGGAGTTCGCCCCGGCCTCGGATTTGATGTTGAACTTGCGGTATTGCGACTTCAGGAAGCCATCCGGCCCGGCGACGATCATTCCCCCGACGGCATGGGCGCCCTGGATATGGGAGTTGTCGTAGACCTCGATCCGCTGCGGCGGGGCGTCGAGGTCGAAGGCTTCGGCCAGGCCCGCCAGCAGCTTGTTCTGGGTGGTCGACTCGGCCATCCGGCGGGCGAGGCTTTCGCGGGCGTTCCGCACCGCGTTTTCCACAAGCTCGGCCTTCTCGCCGCGCTGGGGCACGGCAAGCTCCACCTTGCGGCCCGCCCGCACCGCAAGCGCTTCGGCCACCAGGTCGGGGTTGTCGACGGGGTGGGACAGCAGGATCAGGCGGGGCGGCTCCTTGTCGTCGTAGAACTGGGTGAGGAAGGCCTCCATGATCTCGGGCGCTTCGGCCCCGGCCCCGGTCTTGGGGTAGAAGTCGCGGTTGCCCCAGCTTTGGTTGGCGCGGATGAAGAAGACCTGCACGCAGGCCTGCCCCTGTTCGAGGTGAAGCGCGACCACATCGGCCTCGGTCACACCTTGCGGGTTGATGCCCTGGCTCTGCTGGATCTGGGTCAGCGCCTTGATCCGGTCGCGCAGTGCGGCGGCGCGTTCGAACTCCATCGCTTCCGAGGCCTGCGCCATGTCGCGGGCGAGGTTGGCCTGGACCGAGGTGGTCTTGCCTTCGAGGAACCGCTCGGCGTCGGCGACGAGGTCGGCATAGCCTTCTTCGCTGATCTTGCCGACGCAGGGGGCGGAGCAGCGCTTGATCTGGTATTGCAGGCAGGGGCGGGTGCGGGACTCAAACATGCTGTCCGAGCAGTTCCGCAAGAGGAAGACCTTCTGCAACTGGTTCAGCGTGCGGTTCACCGCGCCCGCGCTGGCGAAGGGGCCGAAATAGGCGCCCTTCTCGGACTTCTTGCCGCGGTGCTTCTTGATCTGCGGATAGGGATGCTCGGCCGAGATCAGGATGTTCGGGAAGCTCTTGTCGTCGCGCAGGAGCACATTGTAGCGCGGCTTCAGCTGCTTGATGAGGTTCTGTTCCAGCAGCAGCGCCTCAAGTTCCGTCCGCGTGGTCAGGAACATCATCGAGGCGGTTTCGTGGATCATCCGGGCGATCCGACCGGAGTGGCCGGACGGGCGGGCATAATTGGTGACGCGCGCCTTCAGGTTGCGCGCCTTGCCGACATACAGCACCTCGGAGGCCGCGTTCAGCATCCGGTAAACCCCCGGCGAACCGTCGAGAGTGCGGAGGTAATCCTGGATCACCTCATGTCCGGTGCGGGGTTTTGGATCCGTGAGTTCGGGCATGGTCTGCGGTCTGTCGATTCTTGGGTGGGCTGCCACCGAAGGGGGGCGGTGGCAAGAGCAAAGCTGTCCACGGAATCTGGGGATAACTCTGCGGAGAAGATTTCAGGAGTGCGGATTTTCCCTTGTTTTCGGCCCGGTTCGTGAAGTTGCCTATTTTTTAGGCAATTTAGGAAGTCATTGATTTTACTGGAAAGATTTTCTTGGCCGACGCAAATCCCTGAAATCTCAAGTGAATCATGACGATCTTGTGACGGCGGCGTGAGAAGTGGACAAGTTGACGCGGGGTTGCTTTGGAAAGCCTATTCCACGCCCAGAACGTCGGGGGTTTTCCAGCCCAGATGCTGGCCGCCATCCACCGCGACGAACTGGCCTGTGACGCCCGGGCTGTCGAGGAAGAACCCCAGCGCGGCGGTGATGTCCTGCGGGTTCGCGCCCCGGCCCAGAACGGTTGCGGCGCGCTGGCGGGCGAAGTGGGTTTCGCTCTGGCGGGAACCCCTCAGGGTTGGGCCCGGGCCGATGGCGTTGACGCGGATGTTCGGTGCAAGGCCCTGGGCGGCGGTCTGCGTCAGGGCCCAGAGGCCCATCTTGGCGATGGTATAGGTGGAGAATTCGGGCGTCAGCTTCAGGATGCGCTGGTCGATCATGTTGACGATCAGGCCCTGGGCGAGGGGTTCGCCGTTTTCGTCCGTGGTGGCCGCGGGGCACTGGCGCGCGAAGGCTTGGGTCAGGACGTAAGGAGCGCGCAGGTTCGATTCGATGTGCCGGTCCCAGCCCTGGCGGGTAGAGGTGTCGATCCGGTCATACTCAAAGATCGAGGCGCTGTTGACCAGCACGGCAAGCGGGCCGAGCGCGGCGGTCGCGGCGGGGATCAGCGCCTGGACTTGCGCTTCCTGCAACAGGTCGGCGTGGAAGGCCTGCGCCTTGCGGCCCAGGGCGCGGATCTCGGCGACCGTGGCCTCGGCCTCTTCTGCCGAGGAGGCATAGTGGATCGCCACGTCATGGCCCCGACCCGCCAGATACAGCGCCATCGCCCGGCCCAGCCGCCTGGCCCCGCCCGTCACCAGCGCCGTCATTTCGCGCGTCCCCCGCAGCTGCAGGTCTTTTCCCCGATCAGGTAGCGCCCGCATCTGCCGCAGCGCGGCGCCCCCGGACGTTTCCGCAGCACGCGGGGGAGGGCGGAGGGAAAGAGCGCGCGGCCGATGAAGGCGATCAGCGCCATGAATCCGAGGAAGACGATGATGACCTTGACCAGCATCTAGAGACCGTATCGCGCCCAGAGCGCCCGATCCTCGACCGCGCCGAGGGTTTCGTCGAGGAAAGAGAGGCCAAGGCGCTGGAACAGGCTGCGCTTGCGGCCGAGGGGGAGGAGCTTCACCTTTTCACCGTAGAGGTCCTTCAGCTTCGGCACCATATGGGCGACACCGTCGGTCAGGCCAAGGTCGACCGATTGCTGCCCGACCCAGATGTCGGCGTTGAAGAGGTCGGCGGTATCGTTCAGCCGGATGCCCCGACTGCGCCGGACATGGTCGATGAAGGCTTGGTGGATCGGGGTCTGCAAGGCCTTGAGGCGTTCGATGTCTTCGGCTTTCTGCGGCAGGAACGGGTCGGCAAAGCTTTTCGACCGGCCCGCCGTGACCACGCGACGCTCGACCCCTTGCCGGGCCATCAGTTCGGGGAAGCCGAAGCTGGCGAAGATCACGCCGATGGAGCCGACGATGCTGCTGGGGTCGACCCAGATCTCATCCGCCGCGCAGGCCAGCCAGTAGCCGCCCGAGGCCGCGACATCCTCGACGAAGGCATGGACGGGGATGTTCTTTTCGTCTGCCAGACGCCGGATGCGGGCGGCGATCAGGGACGATTGCACCGCCGAGCCTCCGGGCGAGTTGATGGCGAGCGCCACAGCCACCGGCTTCGACTTGAACGCCTTGTCGATAAGCGGGGCCAGCGCCTCGTCGTTCAGCGACCGGGTGCCGGTGCCGATGGTGCCCGAAAGGCGGATCACCGGGACGAGGGCGGGTTTCGGCAGGAAGGGGATGAAGCGGCGCATGGGCCAGAGGTAAGGCCTATGGGGCTTGCGGGCAAGGGCGCGGCGCGGCAGGGTTCGGGGATGATCGACAAGCTGGAAATGTTCATCGCGCTGGCGAAGGAGCGGCATTTCGGCCGCGCGGCCGAGGCCTGCGGGGTGACGCAGCCCTCGCTGTCGTCGGCGATCCGGCAGCTGGAGGACCAGCTGGGCGTGCAGCTGGTGTTCCGTGGCAGCCGCTTCCAGGGCCTGACGCCCGAAGGCCAGCGGGTGCTGGACCGGGCGCTGGGCATCGTCGGCGACGTCCGTGCGCTGAAGGACGAAATGCGGGTGGTGCGCACGGGCCTCTCGGGCAATCTGCGGATCGGGGTGATCCCCACCGCCCTGCCGATGGTGGCAGACCTGACCGGCCCCTTCACCCAGAAGCATCCGAACGTGCGGGTGTCGATCCTGTCGCGGACCAGCGTGGAGATCCTGACCGGGATCGAGGCCTTGGATCTGGAGGCGGGGATCACCTATCTGGACAACGAGCCGCTGGGCCGGGTGTCGCAGGTGCCGCTTTATACCGAGTTCTATCGCCTGCTGATCGCGCCGGGGTCGGAGTTGGCGGGACGGCGCCAGGTCAGCTGGAACGACCTTTCGGTGATACCGCTGTGTCTTCTGACCTCGGACATGCAGAACCGGCGGATCGTCAACCAGCATCTGGGCGAGGCGGGGGTGGATGCGGTGCCGATGATCGAGTCGAACTCGACCATGGCGCTGATGGCGCATGTGCTGACCGGGCGCTGGGCTTCCGTGGTGCCGAAGAAGCTGGCCGACATGTTCGTGGCCGACGGGCGGTTGCATTCGATTCCCATCGTCGAGCCCGAGGCAGAGCATTCGGTGGGCCTGATCGCCGCGCGGCGCGATCCGCAGACCCCGGTCCTGCAGGCGTTGGTCGATGAAGCGGTCCGGTTGTTTCGATAGTTTATGCCTATCGTTTGACGACACATCTGTATTGAAAATGCTATCAATCTGCCTATGACTGTATAGACGCCAGCCACAGGTCCGCCCGCAATGCTTGATTCTGCCGATCAATCCGACCGGATTGCTGAAATCCTCGAAGCCCATCTCGGGCTTGAAGGTCCCCTGCTGCCCATCCTGCACGCGATTCAGGAGGCGTTCGGCTATGTCCCTGACAGTGCCGTGCCGCAGATCGCGGCGGCCTTGACGCTGTCGAAGGCGGAAGTGCATGGGGTGATCAGCTTCTACCACGATTTCCGGGCGAAACCGGCAGGGCGCCATGTGCTGAAACTGTGCCGGGCCGAGTCCTGCCAGACCATGGGCGCGGATGCGGTGGCGGACCGGATCAAGCGGGCGCTGGGGATCGACTGGCACGAGACGACGGCCGATGGCCGCGTGACGCTGGAGCCGGTGTTCTGCCTGGGCCTGTGCGCCTGCGGACCGGCGGCGATGGTGGACGGGCGGCTGGTCGGTCGCTGTGACGAGGGGATCGTCGCGGAGGTGGCGCAATGAAGATCTACGTTCCTCTCGATTCCGCCGCGGTGGCGCTTGGCGCCGACAAGCTGGTTTCCGCGATCCAGGCCGAGGGCGCACGGCGCGGCGTGACGGTGGACGTTGTCCGCAACGGCAGCCGCGGGATGATCTGGCTGGAGCCGCTGGTCGAGGTGGTGGGATCCGAGGGCCGTCTGGGCTTCGGGCCGATGACGGTGGCGGACGTGCCGGGCCTCTTCGGCGATCTCTTCGCGCATCCCAAGGCGCTGGGGCTGGTCGAGGAACTGCCCTGGATGAAGGGCCAGACCCGTCTGACCTTCGCCCGCGTCGGCGTGATCGACCCGCTGTCGCTGGAAGAGTACCGCGCGCATGGCGGCCTTGCCGGGCTGGAGCGCGCGAAGGGCATGACCAAGGCCGAGATCGTCGCCGAGGTGACGGAGTCGGGCCTGCGCGGCCGCGGCGGCGCGGGCTTCCCGACGGGGATCAAGTGGAAGACAGTTTCCGAAGCGCCGGGCGAGCAGAAATACATCGTCTGCAACGCGGATGAGGGCGACAGTGCCACCTTCGCCGACCGGATGCTGATGGAGGGCGACCCCTTCACCCTGATCGAGGGCATGGCGATCGCCGGGCTGGCCTGCGGGGCGACCAAGGGCTATGTCTATATCCGCAGCGAATACCCAGTGGCGATCCGGGTGATGGAAGCCGCCGTCCGCATCGGGCGCGAGGCTGGCGTCCTTGGCCCGGTCTTCGACATGGAAATCCGCACCGGCGCCGGGGCCTATGTCTGCGGCGAGGAGACGTCGCTTCTGAACTCGCTGGAAGGCAAGCGCGGCGTGGTCCGTGCCAAGCCGCCGCTGCCTGCCCTGCAGGGCTTCCTGGGCCGTCCGACCGTGGTGAACAACGTCATCTCGCTGGCCTCGGTGCCGGTGATCATGGCCAGGGGCGCGGCCTACTACAAGGACTTCGGCCTTGGCCGGTCGCGCGGCACGATCCCGCTGCAGATTGCCGGGAACGTGAAGCATGGCGGGCTCTACGAGGTCGCCTTCGGCCTGACCCTGGGCCAGATCGTCAACGAGATCGGCGGCGGCACGGCGACGGGCCGCCCGGTCAAGGCGGTGCAGGTCGGCGGGCCGCTGGGCGCCTGGTTCCCGGTGTCGCTGTTCGACACGCCCTTCGGCTACGAGGAATTCGCGGGCAAGGACGGCCTCATCGGCCACGCCGGCCTGACCATCGCCGACGATACGGTGGACATGCTGGCCATGGCCCGTTTCGCGATGGAGTTCTGCGCCATCGAAAGCTGCGGCAAATGCACCCCCTGCCGGATCGGATCGACCCGCGGGGTCGAGACGCTGGACCGGCTGGCGCGCGGCGATACCAGCGCGATTCCGCTGATCACCGATCTTTGCAACACGATGAAGGCCGGGTCGCTTTGCGCGCTCGGTGGCTTCACCCCATATCCGGTGCTGAGCGCACTCACCCATTTCCCCGATGACTTCGTCCATGCGAAGGAGGCCGCCGAATGAAAGACTTCATCATCCCCGACCGCGATTTCGGCACCCCTGCCGCGAAGTCCAAGGCGATGGTCACGCTGGAGATCGACGGCTTCGAAGTGACGGTGCCCGAAGGCACCAGTATCATGCGGGCCGCGAACGAGATCGGGATTTCGGTGCCGAAGCTCTGCGCGACCGATTCGGTCGATGCCTTCGGCTCGTGCCGGCTGTGCCTGGTCGAGATCGAGGGGCGGAACGGCACCCCTGCCTCCTGCACCACGCCGGTCGCGCCGGGGATCAAGGTCCATACCCAGACCGGCAAGCTGAAGCAGCTGCGCCGCGGGGTGATGGAGCTTTATATCTCCGACCACCCGCTGGACTGCCTGACCTGCGCCGCGAACGGCGATTGCGAGCTGCAGGACATGGCGGGGGCCGTGGGCCTGCGCGATGTACGCTATGATGCGGTGGACACCCATTTCCGCGCCCGGGACACCAGCGGCGAGGCCAACCTGCAATGGCTGCCGAAGGACGATTCGAACCCCTATTTCACGTATGACCCGGCGAAATGCATCGTCTGCTCGCGCTGCGTCCGGGCTTGCGAGGAAGTGCAGGGCACCTTCGCGCTGACCATCGAGGGCCGGGGCTTCGACAGCCGCGTGTCCTTTGGGGCGAAGACCGACAATGCGCTGGCCTCGGACTGCGTCAGCTGCGGCGCCTGCGTGCAGGCCTGCCCGACGGCGACGCTGAGCGAGAAGTCGGTGATCGAGATCGGGACGCCCGACCGTTCCATCATCACCACCTGCGCCTATTGCGGCGTGGGCTGCAGCTTCAAGGCCGAGATGCGCGGCGACGAGCTGGTGCGGATGACGCCCTACAAGCACGGCAAGGCCAACCGCGGCCACAGCTGCGTGAAGGGCCGCTTCGCCTATGGCTATGCCACGCACAAGGAGCGCATCCTGAAGCCGATGATCCGCGACAGCATCGACGATCCCTGGCAGGAGGTCAGCTGGGCCGAGGCGATGGAATTCGCCGCCAACCGGATGAAGGGCATCCAGGCGAAATACGGGCGGAATTCGGTGGGGGTGATCACCTCCAGCCGCTGCACGAACGAGGAGACCTACCTCGTCCAGAAGCTGACCCGCGCCGTGTTCATGAACAACAACACCGATACTTGCGCCCGGGTCTGCCATTCGCCCACCGGCTATGGTCTGGGCCAGACCTTCGGCACCTCGGCGGGGACGCAGGACTTCGATTCGGTCGAGGATGCGGACGTGATCATGGTGATCGGCGCCAACCCGTCCGCCGCCCACCCGGTCTTCGCCAGCCGGATGAAGAAGCGGCTGCGCAAGGGTGCGAAGCTGATCGTCGTCGACCCGCGCCGGACGGAAACGGTGGAGGGGCCGCATTACAAGGCGGCGCATCACCTGGCGCTGACGCCCGGCACCAACGTGGCGGTGGTTTCGGCGCTGGCGCATGTCATCGTGACCGAGAAGCTCTACGACGAAGACTTCATCCGCACCCGCTGCGACTGGGATGAATTCCAGGATTACGCCGAGTTCATCAGCCAACCCAACCACTCGCCCGAAGCGGTGCAGATGGTGACGGGTGTCCCGCCCGAAGAGCTGCGCAAGGCGGCGCGGCTTTACGCGACCGGCGGCAATGCGGCGATCTACTACGGGCTGGGCGTGACGGAACACAGCCAGGGGTCGACCACCGTGATCGGCATTGCCAACCTCGCCATGCTGACCGGCAACATCGGCCGGCGCGGCGTGGGGGTGAACCCGCTGCGCGGCCAGAACAACGTGCAGGGCTCCTGCGACATGGGGTCCTTCCCGCATGAGCTGCCGGGCTACCGTCATGTGAAGAACCCGGAAGTCCGCGCGATCTATGAGGCGGCCTGGGGTGTGACCATCGACCCGGAACCCGGCCTGCGCATCCCGAACATGCTGGACGCGGCGGTCGAGGGCAGCTTCAAGGGCCTCTACTGCCAGGGCGAGGACATCCTGCAATCCGACCCCGACACCCACCACGTCGCGGCCGGGCTGGCGGCGATGGAATGTGTCATCGTCCACGACCTGTTCCTGAACGAGACGGCAAACTACGCACATGTGTTCTTCCCCGGCTCGTCCTTCCTGGAAAAGGACGGCACCTTCACCAACGCCGAGCGGCGGATCAACATGGTCCGCAAGGTGATGGCGCCGAAACAGGGCTATGCCGACTGGGAAGTGACCCAGATGTTCGCCAATGCGATGGGCGCCAATTGGGGCTACACGCATCCCAGCCAGATCATGGAAGAGATCGCCATGACCACGCCCAGCTTTGCGGGCGTGACCTATGAAAAGATCGAGACCATGGGTTCGGTGCAGTGGCCCTGCAACGACAAGGCGCCGGAAGGCACGCCCCTGATGCACATCGACGGCTTCGTGCGCGGCAAGGGCAAGTTCATCCGCACCGAATATGTGGCGACGGACGAGAAGACCGGGCCGCGCTTCCCGCTGCTGCTGACCACCGGGCGGATCCTGTCGCAGTACAACGTCGGTGCGCAGACGCGGCGGACCGAGAACGTTGTCTGGCATGATCAGGATCTTCTGGAGATCAACCCGCACGACGCCGAGAACCGGGGCGTGCGCGAGGGCGACTGGGTTCGTCTGGCCAGCCGGTCGGGCGAGACGACGCTGCGGGCGACGATCACCGACAAGGTTTCGCCCGGCGTGGTCTACACAACCTTCCACCACCCGGACACGCAGGCCAACGTCATCACCACCGATTTCTCGGACTGGGCGACCAACTGCCCGGAATACAAGGTGACGGCGGTGCAGGTCGCTCCTTCCAACGGTCCGTCCGAGTGGCAGGAGGAATACAACGCCCAGGCCGCCCTTTCGCGCCGGATTCTGGCGGCGGAATGAACGGCGCCCCGACCGGAGCACGCGCCACGCCCCGGCTGGTGTTCGGTCCCTCGGTCGCGCCGGGGGCCCATCCCGGCCAGCGGGTGCTGCCCGAGGAGGTGGCGGTCGCGCTGTCGTTCAACGGGACGACGCAGGCGGTGATGATGGCCACCCCGGCGGATCTGGAGGATTTCGGGCTGGGCTTCGCGCTGACCGAGGGGATCGCCGGGCCGGAGGATATCCTCTCGGTCGACGTCGAGGAGATCCCCCGCGGCCGTGACGTGCAGGTCTGGCTGAAACCCGAGGCCGAGGCGCGTCTGGCGGCGCGGCGGCGGGTGATGGCCGGGCCGGTGGGCTGCGGGTTGTGCGGGATCGACAGCATCGACCAGGCTTTGCGCGAGGTGCCGGTGGTGGCGCCTTCGGCCTTCCGGGTGACCCCGGCGCAGGTGCTGGCGGCGGTGGCGGCCCTGCCGGGCGAGCAGCGGCTGCACGATGCGACCCGGGCGGTGCATGGCGCGGCGTTCTGGAACGGGCGGGTGCTTCTGGCGCGGGAAGACGTGGGGCGGCACAATGCGCTGGACAAGCTGGTCGGCGGGATGGTCCGGCAGGGTATCGGGCCGGAGGGAGCTGTTGTCCTCACCTCTCGCGTGTCCACCGACATGGTCCAGAAGGTCGCCATGCTGGGCGCGCCGGTGATCATCGCGGTCTCGGCGCCCACGGTGGCGGCGGTGGAACTGGCCGAGCGGGCGGGGATCATGCTGGTCGCGCTGGCGAAGGGCGAGAGGTTCGAAGTCTTCTCGCATACGGATCGTTTGATGACGGAGGGGGCCCATGTCGGCTGAAAAGATCACGCGGATGGCGAACCAGATCGCGCAGTTCATGGAATCGAAGCCCCATGCCGAGGGGGTGGCGATGCTCGCCTCGCATATCAACGACTTCTGGGACCCGCGGATGCGGCGGGAGCTGTTCGCGCTTCTGGACGCGGGCGGGGCGGGGTTCCGGCCCCTGGTGCTGGAGGCCGCGGCGGCGATCCGGCGGCCTGCGGCAGAGGCGGCGGCCTGAGCTGCCCGCGCGCGGGCAGGGATTCGGATACAGCGATTTCAACGGGTTGCGCTCGGGCGTTCAGGAAAGCTTAACGCTTTCCCGATGGTGACACGCGGGCGTCGGGCGGCCTTATCGGACCCGGAGCGCCTTTCGGGATTGAAGCCCCGCATCCTTTCCACGACGCTGTGCCGCGAGGACAGACGAAAGGGGGCCACATGCGGCTGGGATTCATCGGGACGGGCACGATGGCGGCGGCGATGGTCGAGGGGCTGGGCGGCGGCGTGGTCCTGTCCCCGCGCGGGGCGGCGGTCGCGGCGGACCTGGCCCGGCGTTTCCCCGGCGTGACGGTGGCGGCAAGCAACCAGGCCGTGGTCGACCAGTGCGACATGGTGGTGCTGACGATCCGCCCGCAGGTTGCCGAGGAGGTCGTCCGCGCCCTGCGCGTCCGGCCCGGGCAGAAGGTGCTGAGCCTGGTGGCTGCGACGCAAGTCGAGACGATCCGCGACTGGGTCGGGCTGGATGTGCCCGTCACCCGCGCGGTTCCCTTGCCCTTCGTGGCGCAACGGCGTTGCGTGACGCCGATCTTTCCGCCAGACCCCGAGGTCGCGGCGCTGTTCGACCGGCTGGGCCAGGCGGTCGAATGCCGGACGATTGCGGAGTTCGACCTGCTGGCGGTGGGCTCTGCCCTGATGGGCAGCTATTTCGGCCTGCTGGAGGTGGCGCAGGGCTGGCTGGAGGAACAGGGCCTGCCCGAAGCGGCGGCCCGCAGCTATCTGGCCGGGCTCTTCGCCAATCTCGGCACCGTGGCCGAAGCCAGCCCGAAGAGCTTTGCCGCCTTGCGGGAGGAGCATTCGACACGCGGCGGGCTGAACGAGCAGATGTTCCGCGTCTTCGATACGGCGGGTGGGGCCGAGGCCTTGCGGATGGCGCTGAGCCAGGTCCTGGCACGGGTGCGGGGGTGACGCAGGGATCGCCACGGGTCTGACCCAGAGCCTCTCCTTTACCCGCGAGGCCCCGGATCACGTCCGGGGCGGGAACAGGGTCAGGTTAGCCAGACCCTTGCATAGGGCGGCAGGACGATCTGGCCTTGGTGCGGATCGACCCGGGCGTCGGACAGCGCGTCGTGCAGGGCCGTCGCCCCCAGTGCACGGACCCAGGCCTCCCCCACCTCCTGCCAGTGTTCGGTGAAGTTGAAGAGCCCCAGCAGCCCCCCGGTCGGCGCGAGCCGCTGGAAGGCGAAGACCGCGTCGTTGCCCGCCGAAACCACCCGCAGCGGCACCGCCCCATGCAAGGCCGGGGTCGCCGCCCTCTGGGCGAGAATCTCTTTCACCCCGCGGAACACCCGGGCCGAGGGGGTATCCGCCGCATGTCGCGCCTCGGCCAGCGCCCAGTCCATCCGGGGCCGGTGAACCCAGCGGCTGTCGTGGGCGTGGTGCGGGTCGTCAAGGTAGCCGTGGTCGTTCGGCAGCGCCAGTTCGTCGCCCATATAGATCAGCGGGATGCCCCCGAAGGCGGCGATCAGCGCGTGGCCCATCAGGATGCGCTGCACCGCCATCTCGGCCCCCGCGGCGTCGCCTTCGGCCAGTGCCCGCTCCAGCCCGGCGAGGCTGGCGCAGGATCCGGAAATCCGCTTGTCGCCGGTCAGCGGGTTGACCTGGAACAGCGCCCCCTTGGCGAAAGTGCCGGGGAAGCTGCCCTCGTAAAACTCCGACAGGAAGCCGCGGTGCCCATGCCCCGATACGCCCACCGCCGCCGCGTCCTGATCCGTCACCGCCCAGCCGATATCGTCGTGGCAGCGGATGTAGGTCGCATAGGTGGCGTTGGTCAGCCGGTCGGGGAAATGGGTGGCCAGCACATGCGTCATCAGCCGCGTGTCGCGGGTGGCCAGCGCCGACCAGAACTGCACCATCAGCGAGTTGTGATAGGCGAGGTTGCCCTCTTTCCCGTCATGCCGCCCGCGGCCGAGGTAGGGCAGCATCTCGGCGGGGGCGACGATGGCCTCTTCCAGATGGATCACCGCCGCGCTGGCGATCCGCGAACAGGCCCGCAGCGCCTGGAGGAGCATGTGAACCTCCGGCTCGGACTGGCAGCGGGTGCCCAGCCGCTTCCACATGAAGGCCACCGCATCCAGCCGCAGCACATCGACGCCCTTGTTGGCGAGGAACAGCATGACTTCGACGATCTCCAGGAAGACCGCCGGATTGGCCCAGTTCAGGTCCCATTGGTGTTCGTTGAAGGTGGTCCAGACCCATTTGCCGATCTCGGGGTAATGGGTGAAGTTGCCGGGGGCGTTGTCGGGGAAGACCTCGACCAGCGTCTGTTCGTAAAGACGCGGCGTGTCCGGCGTGTCGAACATCAGGTAGTAGTCCTGATATTTCGGGTCGCCCTGCGCCGCCTTCCGCGCCCAGGCGTGTTCCTTGGCGGTATGGTTCAGCACCAGATCGACGCAGAGCGACATGCCCCTTTCCCGGAGCGCCTGGGCGACCGTCTCGAAATCTTCCATCGTCCCGAAGGCGGGGTTGATGCGGCGGTAGTCCATCACCGAATAGCCGCCGTCACTGTCTCCGGGGCGGGGCTTCAGGCAGGGCATCAGGTGGACATAGGTGATGCCGAGATCCTGCAGGTAGTCCAGCTTGTCGAGGATGCCGCGAAGCGAGCCGTTGAAGCGGTCGATGTAGAAGACATAGCCCGTCATGCCGGGGCGCTGGAACCAGTCGGGTTCGAGGTCGCGGAGGAGGTCCAGCCGCTTCAGGCCCTGCGGCCGGTCGGCCCAGCCCTTGCGCAGCGCCTTGACCAGCCGGTCACGGAAGGCGGGATAGTCGGGCCGCGCGCCGTAGAGCGCCTCCAGCATCGGGAACAGGTCGGGGGCGGACCGGGCGAGCCGCAGGTCGAAAATCTCGTCATCCGCGGACGGTGGTTTCGCCATGGCAGTTCCCCCCTGTCGCGGCAGATTATGCAATCCAAAGCGATTTGAAAAGAGAGGCCACGCTGGACTTGATCGGGCGCAGGGGAGGTCCCGGGTCAAGTCCGGGAGGGCACGATCAGCCGCGTCCGGGGGGTGATGCGCGGGGCGATCCAGTGCAGGTCGCGGCGGGAAAGCGCCACGCAGCCCTCTGTGGGGGCACCCGGCCTGCGCCACTGGTGGATGAAGATCGCCGAGCCGCGCCCCGGTTCGGCGTCGGGCCAGTTCCAGTCGGTGATCAGGATCAGGTCATACATCGGATCGGCCCGGCGCAGGCATTCGTGGCCGAACCCGTGCGGGGCGCGGACCAGATGGTTGTAGTTCTCGTCGCGGGGGTCGTCCGACCACAGGTCCGGCGGCCCGATGGGCCGCGCCCCTTCGGCGGGCTGCAGCAGCCGGTCGGGCCGATAGAGCATCCCGACGATCCGGTGCGCGCCGGCAGGCGTCGCCCCGTCGCCCTCGCGCTTGGCGGCGCCCGGAACGATGCCCCCGCGCCCGACCGTGCAGGGAAAGCGGCGGCCCCGGAAGCGCAGGCCCATGGGGGTGACGACCAGATCGTGCCGCATCAAAGCAGATGCCCCGACTTCGCCGCCTTGGTCGCCAGATAGGCCCGGTTCTCGGCCGTCTCGCCCACCTTCAGCGGCACGCGTTCGGTCACATGCAGGCCGCAGCCCTCCATCATCGCCAGCTTCTTCGGATTGTTGGTCAGCAGTCGCACCGAGGAAAACCCCAGCTTGCGCAGGATTTCCGCGCCGATGCGGAAGTCGCGCTCGTCATCCTCGAAGCCGAGGCGATGGTTGGCCTCGACCGTGTCGAAGCCCTGATCCTGCAAGGAATAGGCCCGCATCTTGTTGGCCAGCCCGATCCCCCGGCCTTCCTGGTTGAGGTAAAGGAGCACCCCCGCCCCCTCCTCGCCCATCTGCGTCAGCGCGGCGCGCAGTTGCGGGCCGCAGTCGCATTTCAGCGATCCCAGCACATCGCCGGTGAAACAGGCCGAATGCAGCCGGGCCAGCACGGGCTGCGCGCGGTCGGGGCGGCCGATCTCGATGGCATAATGCTCCTCGCCGCCGTCGTCGGGGCGGAAGACATGCACCCGGCCCGCAGAGGAGGCGACCAGCGGCACGCGGGCCGAGACCACCTCATCCAGCGGCGACAGGGCCAGCAGGGCCGGGGCAATCTCGTCCAGTGTCAGCAGGGTCAGCCCGTTCGCCCCTGCCAAGGCCAGCGCGTCCTGCACCGGCACCAGCAGCGCGGCGGGCAGAAGATGCGCCGACTTCGCCAGCGCCAAAGCGGCGCGGGCCAGGCCTGCCGGGCCTTCCCGCAGCGATTGCAGCGGGCCCTTCATCGGCGAGCGCAGGTCATCCGCCGGGTCGGCGACCGAGCGCAGCCAGTCCAGCCCGGTGTCGGACGGCGGCACGATCCGCGCCAGGTCACCGTCATAGGCGCGGGCCTTCAGCGTCTCGGCCCGCCGTGCGGTGATCGCCAGCACTGGCGCGCCGAAGCCGCGCAGGTCGGCCAGCCGGGCGGCGTCCAGCGTCTCGACCGCCGCCACCAGCGCCGCGCCTTCCGCGCCGCACAGCACGACCGGCACCCCCATGCGCAGGTCGGCGCGGGCGCGGGTCAGGCGTTCGGGGATGGAAAGGCGCAATACCATGCCCCCTGCATATCCAACGGATGACGGAATTGAAACATTGCCCACGGAACCGACACGTCCACGTGAGCATTTCGTAGCAATGCTTGCGGGTTTCGTGATCACGGCGCATCTCAGCCGCATCAGCAAGGGAGGCACCCATGGCCGGACTGCGGAAAATCCTGCTCGTCGACGACGACGACGACCTGCGCGAAGCACTCAGCGAGCAACTGGTGATGACCGAGGATTTCGACGTGTTCGAGGCGCGCAACGGCGCCGAGGGCATGGAGAAGGTCAAGGCCGCGCTTTACGATCTGGTGATCCTTGACGTGGGCTTGCCCGATACTGACGGACGCGAGCTGTGCCGCCGGATGCGCAAGCAGGGTGTGAAATGCCCGATCCTGATGCTGACCGGGCACGACACCGACAGCGACACGATCCTGGGGCTGGATGCGGGCGCGAACGACTATGTGACCAAGCCGTTCAAGTTCCCGGTCCTTCTGGCCCGCATCCGCGCGCAGCTTCGGACGCATGAACAGTCGGAAGACGCGGTGTTCCAGCTTGGCCCCTATACCTTCAAGCCCGCCCAGAAGATGCTGGTCGACGAGAAGGACAAGAAAATCCGCCTGACCGAGAAGGAAACCAACATCCTCAAGTATCTCTACCGCTCGACCTCGGGGGTCGTGGCGCGGGACGTGCTTTTGCATGAGGTCTGGGGCTACAACGCGGGCGTGACCACGCACACGCTGGAGACCCATATCTACCGCCTGCGCCAGAAGATCGAGCCCGATCCCTCGAACGCGCGGCTGCTGGTGACGGAAAGCGGCGGATACCGGCTGGTGGCGTAAAGGCACGGGAACCAGAAGCGGTTTCGTGCTGTTTGAGCCACGGTCGATTGCGACCGCCATGCAACAACCACGAAATCTTGCCGCTTAGGGCTTATTGTCGCCGGATTTGCTTGCTACCTTTTTCACATGCATCGGTTGTGCAGAAGGTTCCCCTGGTCGCGTCGGGGTTATGGCGCGGCATCCTCCCTGTTGGACCTGGCCGGGCTTCGTGCCCGGCCTTTTTTTGCCCGGTTGAGGTTGGCCCCGTCCCGCCCTAGGCTCCGCCTCCGAACAGGAGACAGCCATGACCTTCACCCTCGCCACCTGGAACATCAATTCGGTCCGCCTGCGCGAGGCGCTGGTCTCGCGGCTTTTGACCGAGGAGACGCCGGACATCCTGTGCCTGCAGGAATGCAAGTGCCCGGTGGACCTGATCCCGCGTGAGGGGTTCGGCGCGCTGGGCTACACGCATGTCGTGGCGCGGGGGCAGAAGGGCTACAACGGCGTGGCGATCCTGTCGAAACTGCCGATCGAGGATGTGGGCGGGCACGATTTCGCCACCCTCGGTCACGCCCGCCACGTGGCGGCGCGGCTGGAGAATGGCGTCACCATCCACAACTTCTATGTCCCGGCGGGCGGCGACATCCCGGACCGCGCGCAGAACGTGAAGTTCGGCCAGAAGCTCGACTTCCTGACCCACATGCGCGACCATTTCCGCGCCGACCGTCCGCACAAGGCGATCCTGGTGGGCGACCTGAACATCGCCCCGCGCGAGGATGACGTGTGGAACCACAAGGCCCTGCTGAAGATCGTCAGCCACACGCCCATCGAGGTCGAGCATCTGGGCGAGGTGGTGGAGTCGGGCCGCTGGCAGGACATCACCCGGCAGGACATTCCGCAAGGCCGGCTCTACAGTTGGTGGAGCTACCGCAGCCCTGACTGGGACGCCGCCGACAAGGGCCGCAGGCTGGACCATATCTGGGCGACACCGGACATTTCCAGCGCCGCCTCGGGCAGCCGCATCCTGCGCCCGGTGCGGGGGTGGCAGCAGCCCTCGGATCACGTCCCGGTTTTCGCGACATTTGATCTATAGAGTGACTTTCGCCATTTGCCGTGCTATGGTTCGGCAAATGGCGGAGACGACCTATGGCCAACACACAGCGCAAACCGACGACCCCGGCCCCCGGCTGCGCCGAGCAGGCCGCCGTCTTCACATCCTTCAAGGCGCTGGAAAAGGGCATCCCCGCCGCCTGGGCCCGGTCGCTCGAATCGCAGGGCCTGACGCGGGACGATATCCGCCGGATCATCCCCGACCGCACGCTCGACCGCCGCATCGCCAATGGCGAGAACCTGAAGATCGAGGAAGCCGACGGCCTCGCGCGGTTGTTGCGGGTGGTCAAGGCTGCGCGCGACCTGTTCCAGAACGACAAGAACGCAGACACCTTCATGCGCAGCCCGAACCCTGCGCTGGGCGAACGCATCCCGATCGAGATGGCCCAGACCGACATCGGTGCGCGCGAGGTGGAGACGATCATCGGCAGGCTGGCGCATGGGGTCTATAGCTGAGTGCGCATCTGGCGGCTGACCGAGGAACGGCATTCGCCCGGACTGGACGGAGAAGGCGCGCGGCTCTGGGGCGGGCGCTGGAACAGTGTCGGACAGCCGACGGTCTACACGTCCGACTCACTTGCCCTCGCGGCGCTGGAAGTTCTGGTCCATCTGCCCCGGAACGAGCGGCAGAAAGAGACGTTGCCGCGCTATCTTGCCATTGGGTTGGATGTCCCGGATGAACTGATCAGCGATCCCGGCCATCCCCCAGGCATCTCGAGCGAAGAAAGCGTTGCCTTGGGCGATGCCTGGCTCCGCTCGGCCTCCTCCCTCGGCCTCCTCGTCCCCAGCCGTGTGATCCCGCTGGAGCGCAACGTCATGCTGAACCCCCGCCACCCCGCGATGGTGGACGTTCAGGTCGCCCTGACCGAGCCCTTCGTCTTCGACGACCGCCTCAACTACTGACCGGCCACCAGCGCCCCCAGCACCGCCTTGGCGCTGTCGCTGTTCCAGTCCGCGTCGCCGATCAGCCGGGCGACCTCTTGCCCTTCGGGGTTCAGGATCACCGTCACCGGCAGGCCCATCACGCCCATCGAATGGGCCAGTTTCGACTGTGGGTCGCGCAGGATCGGCAGGGTCGTCACGCCCGCATCCTTGAAGAAGCGCCTGATCCCTTCCACCGCGTTGCGTCCCGTCGCCACCGGCACCACCGCGATCCCTGGCATTGCCGCCTGCAGGCCTTGCAGCGAGGGCATCTCGCGGCGGCAGGGTGCGCACCAGGTCGCCCAGAAGTTCAGTACCACCCATTTGCCCTTGTAATCAGCCAGCGCGTGCTCGCCATCCTCGGCATCCAGCAGCACCGCCTCGGGCACCGCGACGGGCTCGCCCAGCAGCACCAGCTTTTTCATGTCGCCCTCGCGCAGGGCCGACACGTCCGCCACCGCCGGATTTGCACCGATCAGGAAGGCCGTGTAGAGCAGCACCACCAGTTTCCGCACCTGTCTCACCCCGAAAGTCCCGCCCCAGAAAGTTCTGCCCATGTCCAACGCCCGCGATCCCAAATCCGCCAACACGATGTGGGGCGGGCGCTTTGCCGAAGGCCCCAGCGCGATCATGACGGCGATCAACGCCTCGATCGGCTTCGACCAGCGGCTCTACGCCCAGGACATCGCGGGCAGCCGGGCCCATGCGGCAATGCTGGCCGCGCAGGGCATCATCTCTTCTAAGGACGCCGAGGCCATTGGGGAAGGCCTGCTCGCGATCTTGTCAGAGATCGAGGCCGGGACGTTTCCCTTCACCACCGATCTAGAAGACATCCACCTGAACATCGAGGCCCGGCTGACCGACCGCATCGGCGAGGCGGGCAAGCGCCTGCACACCGGGCGCAGCCGCAATGACCAGGTGGCGGTGGACTTCCGTCTGTGGGTCCGCGACCAGTGCGATCAGGCCATCGCGGGGCTGACCGGCCTGATGCAGGCCTTCGTGGCGCAGGCCGAGGCCGGGGCCGACTGGGTGATGCCCGGCTTCACCCATCTGCAGACCGCGCAGCCTGTCACCTGGGGCCATCACATGCTGGCCTATGTCGAGATGTTCGCCCGTGACCGTTCCCGGTTTGAGGATGCCCGCAAGCGGATGAACGAATGCCCCCTTGGCGCCGCCGCGTTGGCGGGGACCAGCTTCCCCATCGACCGGCACATGACGGCGCAGGCCCTGGGCTTTGACCGGCCCACCGCGAACAGCCTCGATTCCGTCAGTGATCGCGACTTTGCGCTGGAGTTCCTGGCAGCCGCCTCGATCTCTGCCATGCATCTGTCGCGCTTTGCCGAAGAACTGGTGATCTGGTCCAGCGCACAGTTCCGCTTTGTCCGGCTGTCGGATCGCTGGACCACCGGATCCTCGATCATGCCGCAGAAGAAGAATCCCGACGCGGCCGAGCTTCTGCGCGCCAAGCTGGGGCGCATCCTGGGGGCTACGGTGGCGCTTTTCACGGTGATGAAGGGGCTGGCGTTGACCTATTCCAAGGACATGCAGGAGGACAAGGAACAGGTCTTCGACGCCGCGGATTCGCTTATGCTGGGACTGGCCGCGATGACCGGCATGGTCTCGGACATGACTGCCAACCGCGAGACCCTGAAGGCCGCCGCTGCCTCCGGCTTTTCCACCGCGACCGACCTCGCCGACTGGCTGGTGAAGACGCTGAACCTGCCGTTCCGCGAGGCGCACCATGTGACGGGCGCGCTGGTGGCGATGGCGGAGGGGAAGGGCTGCGACCTGCCGGACCTGTCGCTGACAGAGATGAACAGCGTCCACGAAGGCATCACGCAGGAGATCTACTCCGTGCTGGGCGTCGACAACTCCGTCCGCAGCCGCACCTCCTACGGTGGCACCGCCCCGGATCGGGTGCGCGAACAGGTCGCCCGCTGGACGGCGGCGCTGCAATGATGGTCGCCGCCACAACACAAGGAAATCCCGGATGAAAGCCCTACTTCTTGCCGCGCTTCTGGCCCTTTCCGCCTGCTCGCACAGTTTTGGCACCAAGCTGGGCTTCGGCGGATACGGGGACGACTCGGACTCCCGCTTGTCCGGCCGGATCGGCGGTGCCACGGTCGGTATCGACCCCTGACGAAAGGATGCCCATGCCCCGCCTCTTCCTTCTCGCCTGTCTCGCCCTCGCCGGCTGCGGTGCCGATGGCGAACCGGAAAAACCCGCGGCGACCGGGATCACCCTTTCGGGCGAGGCGCAGGTCGGCGTCGTGGTGAAGTGACGTTCCCGGACTGAGCGTCCGTTCTCCGGCTTTCCATACGGAAATCGGCACTTTGCACCCGGTCCGCGCCCGGATATGACAGCGCGGAAGCACCGGGGGCCGACGCATGGACCATTTCCTCTACCGCAACGGCACGCTCCACTCGGAAGACGTCGCCATCGCCGACATCGCGGCCGAGGTCGGCACCCCGTTCTACGTCTATTCCACCGCCACCCTGACCCGGCACTACCGCCTGTTCACCGAGGCCCTCACCCCCCTCCCGCATCTCGTCTGCTTCGCGATCAAGTCGCTGTCCAACGTCGCGGTCCTGAAGACCCTCGGCAACCTCGGCGCCGGGATGGATGTGGTCTCGGGCGGCGAGTATCTGCGGGCGAAGGCCGCGGGGGTGCCCGGCAACCGCATCGTCTTTTCCGGTGTCGGCAAGACGCGCGAGGAGATGCGGCTGGCGCTGACCGGCGGCATCCGGCAGTTCAACGTGGAAAGCGAGCCCGAGCTGCGGGCGCTGTCCGAAGTGGCCACCTCCCTCGGGCTGACCGCCCCCATCGCCCTGCGGGTCAATCCCGATGTGGACGCGAAGACCCATGAGAAGATCGCGACGGGCCGCAAGGAGGACAAGTTCGGCATTCCCATCGCCCGCGCCCCGGAGGTCTATGCCGAGGCCGCCCGCCTGCCCGGCGTGAAGGTCGTCGGCATCGATGTCCATATCGGCAGCCAGCTGACCGATCTCGCCCCCTTCGAACAGGCCTATCTTAAGGTCGCCGACCTGACCCACCGCCTGCGGGCCGAGGGCCATACGATCACCAGGCTCGACCTCGGCGGTGGGCTTGGCATCCCCTACACCCGGTCGAACGAGGCGCCGCCCCTGCCCACCGACTATGGCGCGCTGATCAAACGCACGGTCGGCGACCTTGGCTGCGAGATCGAGATCGAGCCCGGCCGCCTGATCAGCGGCAACGCCGGCCTGCTCATCGCGCGCATCATCTATGTCAAGAACGGCGAGGGGCGCGACTTCCTGATCCTTGACGCCGCGATGAACGACCTTGTCCGCCCTTCGATGTATGGCGCGCATCACGACATCCTGCCCGTCGCCGAACCCCCCGTCGCGGCGCCGACGCAGGAGTTCGACGTGGTCGGTCCGGTTTGCGAGACCGGCGACACCTTTGCAAAGGGCCGCGATCTGCCGCTCATGGCCGAAGGCGACCTGGTCGCCTTCCGCAGTGCGGGGGCCTATGGCGCGGTGATGGCCTCGGAATACAACAGCCGGCCGCTGATCCCCGAGGTTCTGGTCAACGGGGATCACTTCGCTGTCATCCGGGCGCGACCGAGCTTTGACGAAATCCTCAACCGCGATACCATTCCCCCATGGCTGTGACTTCTGGTCCGGTCCCAGGCAGGTGAGATGACCGGACGAACCCCTGAACCGCCGCTGAAATCGCTCGTCTGGCCGATGCGCCTGACGCTGGCTGGGCTGTGGGCGGAACGTCTGGCCCGCGCCTTCTGGCCGCTCTGGTCGCTTGCGCTCGTGATCCTGGCCGCGCTGGCCTTCGGTTTGCAGGACCTTGGCCCTCTGCATTACGCGCAGGCCGTGGGGGGTGTTGTCGGGCTTCTGGCCCTCGGCCTCCTCGCCCTCGGGCTGAAAAGCTTCCGCAAACCCACCGCGATGGACGCGCTGGACCGGCTGGATGCCGCGATGCCGGGACGCCCGATCGCCGCCCTGCGCGATACCCAGGCCATCGGCACCAATGACCCTGCCTCGCTTGCTGTCTGGCGCGCGCATCAGGACCGCATGGCCGCCCGCGCCGCCGGGGCAAGGCCCGTTCAGCCCGACCTGCGGCTGTCGTCCCGCGACCGCTTTTCGTTGCGCTATGTCGCGCTGACCGCCTTCGTCATGGCCGCGCTCTTCGGCTCGTTCTGGCGGGCCGGAACCGTCGCGGGCCTCACCCCCGGCGCCGCCGTCGCCATGCCCGGCGGACCGAGCTGGGAAGCCTGGGCCGAGCCCCCGGCCTATACCGGCAAGCCCTCGCTCTACCTGAACGACATCACCGACCCCAAGCTGGACCTGCCCACGGGCACCCGCCTGCAGATCCGTCTCTACGGGCCGGAGGGTGATCTTTCCGTCACCCAGACCATCGCAGATGCGCCGCCCGCCCCGGAAACCGAAACCGCTGCCGCCGCCGTTCCGAATGCGATGAAGGGCGTCTTCGACCTGACCGTCACCCGTTCGGGCGACCTGTCCATCACCGGTCCCGGGGGCCGCGACTGGCAGATCACCGCGCTGCCCGACGCCGCCCCGACCGTCGAAGTCTCGGGCGACATGGTCCGCGAAGCCGACGGTCGTTTCAAGCAATCCATCAAGGCCACCGACGATTACGGCGTCACCGGCGGCCGCGTCACCATCACGCTCGACACCGCCAGGATCGACCGCCGCCATGGGCTGAAGGTCGACCCCGAAGCCCTGGAGCCCGTCGTTCTCGACATCCCGCTTCCCCGCAAGGGCAAGCGCACCGAGCTGACAACCACTCTGGTCGACGACCTGTCGAAACATGTCTTCGCCAACCTGCCCGTGACCATGGTCTTCACTGTCGCCGATGCCGCCGGCAACGAAGGCAGTTCCGCCCCCTATGAAGTCACCCTGCACGGCAAGCGCTTCTTCGACCCGCTGGCGGCGGCGCTGATCGAGATGCGGCGCGACCTTCTGTGGAACCGTGTCAACGCCCCCCGCGCGGTGGAGCTTCTGAAAGCGGTCACCAATCGCCCCGAAGGCTTCATCCGCCACGACCGCGCCTTCCTGCATCTGCGCGTGCTGATGCGGTCGCTGGAAGCGCAAGAGGCCGCCTTGACCACCGAGGCGCGCGACAAGGCGGCGGAAGAGCTGTGGAAGATCGCGCTGATGGTCGAGGAGGGCAACCTTCAGGACGCTTTCGAGCGGCTGCAACGCGCGCAGGACCGGCTGGACGAGGCGATCAAGAACGGCGCTTCGCCGGAAGAGATCGACCAGCTGATGAAGGAAATGCAGCAGGCGCTGAACGACTACATGCGCGAACTGGCCGAAGAGGCGCAGCGCAACCCCGACCAGCAGCAGCAAAGCATGATGCAGGGCCAAATGATGTCGGGCGACCAGCTGCAGCAGATGCTGGACAAGCTGCAGGAGCTGATGGAGCAGGGCAAGACCGCCGAGGCTGCCGAGCTGATGGAGCAGCTGCGCCAGCTGATGCAGAACATGCAGGTGGTGCAGGGCCAGCAGGGTCAGGGCGGTCCCGGCCAGAAGGGGATGCAGGGCCTGGGCGAGACGCTGCGCGACCAGCAGGATCTTTCGGACGACGCCTTCCGCGACCTGCAGGGCGTGCCGCGTCCGGGGCAGAAATCCGGCGAGGGCGAAGGCCAGGAAGACGGCCAGAATGGCGACCAGCTTGGCCAGGACCAGCAGGGCCAGGGTCAGGGCGGCAACGACGAAGGCTCGCTCTCCGACCGCCAGCGCGCGCTGCGCGACCGGCTGAGCCAGTTGCAGAACGGTGATCTTCCGGGTGACGGCAGCGAACAGGGCGAGGAAGGCCGCCGCGACCTCGACCGCGCCGGGCGCGCGATGGAGGACGCCGAGGAGGCGTTGCGTGACGGCGACCTCGGCGGCGCGCTCGACCGCCAGGCCGAGGCGATGGAGGCGCTGCGCGACGGAATGCAGAACTTCGGCGAGGCGCTGGCCGAGGAACAGCGGAAGAACCGCGGTGGCCAGGGCGGCGAACGCGACTTCGGCAGCGCCGATCCGAACGGCACCGACCCGCTTGGCCGCCGTCCGGGCGAAACCGCCCGAATCGGCTCGGACCAGAACATGGTGCAGAACGACCCCGACAAGCGGGCGCAGGAACTGCTCGACGAAATCCGCCGCCGCTCGGGCGAACTGACCCGGCCGCTGGAGGAACTGGATTACCTCAAGCGCCTGCTGCAGATGTTCTGAGAGGCGGCACATGTCCACCGGAGTTTTTGAAAACTCCGGTTCGGAGCCTTCGAAGGCTCCGAACCGATTTCTTCAAAGAAATCGCTTAGGGCCGGGCTCTTGCCATCCCTGCCAAGCCGCGAAACTGTGCCGCCCATGACCGAAGCCCCATTGCCCGCCGGACGCCTCACCAGCCTCGACATCGCCCGGACCCTGGCCCTGGTCTGCATGGTCGTCTTCCACTTCACCTTCGACCTCGCGCTCTTCCGGCACATCGACCCCGGCACCATGTCCCAGCCCTTCTGGTACTACTTCGCGCGGAGCATCGCCGGCAGCTTCCTCTTCCTCTCGGGCATCGGCCTCTGGCTGGCGCATGGCCGCGGGATCCGCTGGCCTGCGTTCTGGAAACGCTGGGCGATGATCGCCGCCGCCGCCGCCCTCATCACCACCGCCAGCATCTGGCTGGTCCCCGGCGGGCCGATCTGGTTCGGCATCCTCCATGCCATCGCTGTTACGGCGCTTCTTTGCCTCGTCTTCCTTCGCCTGCCTTGGCCTCTTACCCTCGCCGTCGCCGCCCTGATCTTCGCCGCAGGCTGGGGGCCGCGCTTTGCCGCCTTCGATCCGCTGTGGCTGGTCTGGACCGGCCTGGCCGAAACCCGACCGATGATGGGCGACTATGTCCCCCTCATCCCCTGGGCCGCCCCCGCGCTGGCCGGGCTTGCCATCGCGAAGGCCCTTCGCATGGACCAATGGCGCGGCAGTCCTCCCTCGCCCCTGATCCGCGCCCTTACCTTCCCCGGCCGCCATACGCTGATCATCTACCTTGTCCACCAGCCGCTTTTCTTCGGCCTCTTCAGCGCCTGGGCCTGGGCCACCTCCTGACGCTTCCCCTTCCCGCCGCTTTCCGCTAAGTCCCAAGCCGCAGTTTGGAGGCCCGCCGATGAAGTTCACCCTGTCCTGGCTGAAAGATCACCTCGACACCGAGGCGACCGTCGATGTCCTCGCCGAGGCGCTGACCGACCTCGGGTTGGAAGTCGAAGGCATCGAGGACCCCGCCGCGCAGCTGGGGCCCTTCCGCATCTGCCGGGTGATCGAGGCCGTCCAGCACCCCAACGCCGACCGCCTGCGCGTCTGCCGGGTCGAGACCTGGCCGGACGGGCCGGGCGGGCGGACCGAGGAAGTCCAGGTCGTCTGCGGCGCACCCAATGCGAAGACCGGCCTTGTCGGCGTCTTTGCGCCCCCCGGCACCCATGTCCCCGGCACGGGCGTCGACCTCAAGCCGGGCAACATCCGGGGCGTGGATTCCAACGGGATGCTCTGTTCCGAGCGCGAGCTGATGCTGTCGGACAATCACGACGGCATCATCGAATTGCCCGCCGACGCGCCGATGGGGGTCCGCTACATCGACTGGAAGGGCCTGAACGACCCGGTGATCGAGATCAAGGTCACGCCCAACCGCCCCGATGCGCTGGGTATCCACGGCATCGCCCGCGACCTTGCCGCGCGGGGGCTGGGCAAGCTGAAGCCGGTTGCCGTCACCCCCGTACCCGGCGCCTTCCCCACGCCCATCGGCGTGATCATCGACCCGGCGCTGAAGGCCCAGGGCTGCCCCCATTTCGCCGGTCGCCTGATCCGCGGCGTGAAGAACGGCCCCTCGCCCGACTGGATGCAGGCGCGGCTCAAGGCCATCGGCCTGCGACCGATCTCGGCGCTGGTGGACATCACCAATTACTTCTGCTTCGGCCTGAACCGGCCTTTGCATGTCTTCGACGCGGCGAAAGTGAAGGGCGACCTGCACATCCGCCCCGCCCGCGACGGCGAGACGCTGCTCACGCTCGATGGCAAGACCCATACGCTGAACCCGAGCCAGATGGTCATCGCCGACGACCACGGCCCGGAATCCCTGGCGGGGATCATGGGCGGCGAGGCGTCGAGCTGCACGCCGGAGACGACCGACGTGTTCCTGGAAAGTGCCTGGTGGGACCCGATCACCGTCGCCGCAACGGGCCGTGCGCTGAAGGCCAACTCCGACGCGCGCTACCGCTTCGAGCGGGGCGTGGATCCGGCCTTCACACTGCCGGGGCTGGAGCTTGCGACCCGGATGATCCTCGACCTCTGCGGCGGCGAGGCGGGGACCGTGGTGCAGGACGGGGCCCCTATCGACGCGACCCGCAGCTACCGGCTGGACCCCGCCCGGGTGGTCAGCCTGGTGGGGATGGAGATTCCGGAAGCCACCCAGCGCGCCACGCTGGAGGCGCTGGGCTTCCGGCTGAACGGGAACGACGTGACCCCGCCGACCTGGCGCCCTGATATCCTGGGCGACGCCGATCTGGTCGAGGAGGTCGCCCGCATCGCCAGCCTGACCAAGCTGCAAGGCGCGCCGATGGCCCGGACGCAACCGGGTGTGCCGCGCCCGATCCTGACGCCCCTGCAGGTGCGCGAACGCAGCGCGCGGCGGACCATCGCCACGCTCGGCTACAACGAATGCGTGACCTACAGCTTCATCGACGCCAAATCCGCTGCCCTCTTCGGTGGCGGAACCGAGGCGGTGCGGGTGGAGAACCCGATCTCGTCAGAGATGACGCATCTCCGCCCCGACCTGCTGCCCGGCCTTCTTGCCGCGGCGGCCCGGAATCAGGCGCGCGGCTTCATGGACCTGGCGCTGTTCGAGATCGGCCCGGCCTTCCAGGGCGGCGAGCCGGGCGAGCAGCATCTGCAAGCCGCGGGCCTGCTGGTTGGCGCGGCGGCCCCGCGTGATCCGCATGGATCGCGCCGGATGGTCGATGTCTTCGACGCCAAGGCCGATGCCGAGGCGGTGCTTGCCGCCCTCGGCGCGCCTGCCCGGGTCCAGATCAGCCGCAAGGTGGCAGGCTGGTGGCACCCCGGCCGGTCGGGCGTGATCGGCCTTGGACCGAACGCGATGGCGACCTTCGGCGAGGTTCACCCCCGCGTGTTGCAGGCGATGGACGTGAAGGGCCCTGCCGTGGCCTTCACCGTGCTCGTCGCCAATGTCCCGGCGCCGAAGGTCAAGACGCCGACCCGTCCGGCGCTGGCGATCAGCGATCTGCAGGCGGTGGAACGCGACTTCGCCTTCGTCGTGGACAAGCAGGTCGAGGCCCTGACCGCCGTCAACGCCGCTCAGGGCGCCGACAAGGCGCTGATCGACAGCGTCCGCGTCTTCGACCAGTTCACCGGCGACAAGGCCGAGGCGCAGATGGGTGTGGGCAAGAAGTCCATCGCTCTGACGGTGCGCCTGCAACCCGTGACCGCGACCCTGACCGAAGCCGAGATCGAGGCCGTCAGCGCCAAGATCATCGAGAAGGTCACGAAAGCGACGGGCGGCACGTTGCGAAGCTGATCCGGCGGCTGTCCATCTCTCTGGACAGCCGTCATTCTCCCTGTCTTTGCTGGTGCCGTAAGCAGGGAGGATCACATGACATTCGAACACTGGGCCGCATTCGCCGCCGCTACGATGGTGTTGCTCATCATTCCGGGCCCGACCATCCTTTTGGTCATCTCTTACGGTCTGGGCCAGGGCTGGCGCGCCGCCTTTCCGACAGCGGTGGGCGTCGCCCTGGGAGATTTCACCGCGATGACCCTGTCGATGCTGGGGATCGGAGCGCTGCTCGCCACCTCGGCCAGCCTTTTCACCCTGCTCAAATTGGCCGGGGCGGCCTATCTGATCTGGCTTGGCATCAACCTCTGGCGGGCGGGAGGCACCCTGAACGCCAAGCCCGTGACCGAAAGCAAGGGCGCCGGACGGATGATCGCCCATGCCTGGCTGGTCACCGCCCTGAACCCGAAAAGCATCACCTTCTTCGTGGCATTCCTGCCCCAGTTCCTCGACCGCTCCGGCGACGTGCTGACGCAGATCGCCGTGTTCGAGGCCACGTTCCTGACCCTCGCCTTCGCCAATGCGCTTGGCTATGGCCTGCTCGCCAGCCGCGCCCGGCGACTGGTGCGGTCGGAACGCTTGGTGCGCGGCTTCAACCGGACGGGCGGGGCGTTGCTGATCGGGGCAGGCGTCGTGACCGCAACAACGCGCGCGGCCTGAGGCAAAGCTGCAGTCCCCATCGGGCCGCTGATCGCGTCTTCGGCGCTCTTCGCCATCTCCGCGAGGAGCGCAGGATGGATGACCCTACTTCTTCGCCTTCCAGGTGTTCAGCCAGGCCCCGATCCGCCCGAAGAACCCGCGCGCCTCTTTCCGGGCGGCTTCCACCCGTTCTCCGGCCGCATCGAAGGTCTCGCCCACATCGGCCAGCGCCGGGTCGACCATCCGCTCGCGGAACTGCATCCACATCCTGCGGATCATCAGGACCACGAAGGCCAGGAAGGCCAGGATCACGATGTTGACCCAGGGGATCAGCGTCACATCCGGCCCCGAGACCGGGGTGATCTTCACCGCGTTGGGGAAGATCGAGAAGATCGGCATACGCCAGCCGTAATGCGTCACCGCCACCCATTGCGGGTTGGCCTTGTCGGACTTCAGGTTCGTCGCCTCGGCCTGCAGCGTGCTGGAATCCCACTTGAAATAGGGCGGCCAGAACCAGCCCGTATCCTCGTTGCGGTAGACCATCACGCTTTTCCCGTCGGGGAAGACCGCGTCGATGTAGCGGATGTCGCGGATCGTCGAGGTGGTCTCCACCCCGGTTCCGGTGTCCTCGATGGAGTAGAACATCCAGTTCGCGCCGATGGGGGTGTTCTTGTTGTAGGTGTTGATGATCTGCACCACATCGCGCTGCGGCATGGTGTAATGCAGGAACAGGCCGACGATCAGCAGCAGCAGGATGCGGATGCCCCACTTGATCTTGGTCCACATGGACGCGTCCTTTCAGTGCCAGTTGACGAGATAGATGGTGACCAGAAAGCCGATGGTCGGAATGATATAGATAAGCCACAAGAGGCGCTTTTTCAGCCCCTTGTCGTAATGCACCATCCCGGCCTCGATGAAGGCCGATCTTTCCTGCTGGGACAGGCCCTGGCGCGCGGGGTCGGCGTCCCATTCCTTCTCCAGCTTCTCGCGCCGGACCGAGCGGGAGTAGATGCCGGTGAGGAAGTAGATTACCGTCAGCGCCACATACATCAGGAATGCTAGCCGCAACCAACCCATCTAGCGTCTCCCTCCCCAGGGGCCGACTACAGGCCCGCGCGCCGGCTTCGGCCCCTCGGCCATCTGCGGGCGGTGCAATTCGTCCATCGCCGGCTCCGGCCCGAAAAGCGCCGTCCGCGCGCCTTCCCGGTCCACCTGATACTCCCGCGCGAGGAAATCCGCGACATAAGTCTTCTTGCGGTCGGACCAGGTTTTGTACTGAGCGTAGAACAGCTCTTTGTGGACGATGAACATCTGCCGGATGTCCATCGGCGAAAGCTCGGACAAGAGCATGTTCACCAGATCGCGGTCCGGCCCCGCCTTGCCGCGCAACGTGTAGAAATAGGCCGGATGCTCCGAGGTGATCTTCGGCCAGGCCCCCCCGGCCTCCACCCAGCGCAGCAGGGCCGCCAGCCCCAGGAACTCCTCCGGCAGAGCAGAGCCCAGCTTGTAGGCGACCTTGCGCAACTCGGTCCGCCGCGCGTCGCCGACCTCGATCCCCAGCCGGTCCGCCGCGTCGACCAGGATGAAGTCCATCTTCTGCCGCAGGACCGCCGCCGCATCCATGCCGCGCGCCTGGACGATGGGTTCGGTCAGCCCGTTCCGCTCCAGCCAGTCGGCGATCTGGTTGCGAAGGGTCAGGTCCATCACCTGCGGCACCGGCACCTCGCCCAGCGAGTGCCAGTCGAGGCTGGAGATCGCCGCCGGGTATTTCACCTCGCGGAAGATGTAGACCCCGCCGAAATGGCTGGTCCAGAAGTTGGCCTGGCTGAAGGTCATCGCCGGCAGGCTGATCGGCACCCGCGTCACGTCGCCGGTCTTCTTGGCCAGCGTGATCATCTCGGCCACCAGCAGGTCATCGCGCCAGCCGTCCGGCTCGGCCCGGAAGCGTTCGATCAGCTTGGCAAGCCTGCCCGCATCCGCCACATGCCCGCCGATCGTGTCGGCCTCGACCGTCACCTGCCGGATGTCGAAGAGCCGCGCGGGCGTGTCCACCGCATAGACCGAATTCTGCAGCTCCCCCGCCACCGCATCCCGCGCGGTCAAGGCAAAGAGCTGCGCCTCGTTCTTCTCGATGAACTGGGTCAGGATCCCGCGCGAGGTGGAGAACTTGATGTTCAGAAGCGGCGCATCCTTCTGCGCCGTGGTAAGCAGGATGAACTGCCGGTTGGCCCCGTTGGGGTTGAGGTAGAGGTCGTCCTGAAGCTCGTCCCCGATCTCGGGCGAATAGCCGGAGAGGTCGATGTGGAAATCGTCGAGCTTGGTGGTCTTGCCGGTGAGGTGCTTGAGCGCGCGGTTGTAGCGTTCCACAAGGGCGGGGGAGGAGACCTCGATCAGGTTCCCGAACATCAGGCCGCGTTGGATGAGGCGTTTCATGTTGCTAACCTCGCCTTCGCCTTTGCTTCCATCCTGTCTATAATGCGCTTGCATACAGGGAAGAAGCGCTTCGATTTTTCGCCCGAATCGGCGTTACATTCGTCCGAAAAATCACGCACCTGGATCCGAAGGGCGGCGTCTAGAACACCGGCTTCAGAATCTGCGGGGTCGACGAGAAGAGAAATCTCGATCATCAATGCGACAAGATCGTCGATCATCTTGTTGGCACGATCACGGGGTATCGTTTTGACTTCTTGGCCCAAACGCCCGGAGTTCAAATCAAAACCGAGCAAGAATTCGGTTGTCTCATATCTTTGGGCCGCAGTCCGCAATTGCGCGATCTTTGACATCTCATAATCGAATATCTTTGCCTCTCGCTGGAAGGCACGATCTCGATTCTGGGATTTGAGACTAGCTTTGCTTGTCAAGAAGGCGACAATAGCTGACGCTAAAGCGGTCAAGAGAGGCAGTCCAACCGCAACAACAAGAGCTTGGTGGTCTGTAATCCACTGATTCCAATTTGAGAGGAATTCTTTCACCCCTTCCCCCCCTCATCCATCATCCGCATCCCGATCCGCCGGTTCATCTCCTGCGCCTTCACCAGCCACACGAAGCCCAGCACCGGCCCCCACAGGAGCGCGAACAAAGCCGAGCGGCCCAGGAAGAACCCCATCCGCTCCAGCGGAGCCGCCGCGATCCCCGCCAGCACCCCGTTATTGATCGCCGCATACAGGGTCACCGCCAATCCGGCCCCGACCATCAGTGCCGCGAAAGCCGTCTTCACCACCGCCCAGGCCAGCACCCGCTGCGACAGGCACCCCCGCCCCGCAAACCACCCCGGCAGAAAGGCCACCAGTCCGCACAGCACCGCCAGCGGCAGGATCGCGTTCCAGAGATCGAGGGAGAGGGAGTTGCTCACCCCTTCCCCTCCAGATAGCGCCGCTTCGCCTCTTCCGTCCGGCCGAAGTCGCGCACCATCGCCTCGATGGCGACCTCGTCCGACTTGTCGGCATAGCGGAATTCGCTGTCGGCGTAGCGGTTCACCTCCTGGATCACCATCTCAACCGTGATCGGCGTCATCAGCCCTTTGATCATGCCCAGCTTCTCGTCATAGGGCTTGAACAGGAACAGGTCCGGCTCCTCCATCCATTCATCGGGCAGTTCGAAGTCCATCGCGCGGACCTTCACCGCGTCGGTGATGTTCTTGATCGCCCGTCCGGTGAAGCGTTCGTCCGCCTGCTGGATCGCCTTCAGATAGGTGCCGATCTTGGCCAGTGTATCCAGTGGCCCGGTCTCCGCCGCCACGCGGTCCCAGACCTTCAGCAAGCCTTCCTCATGCGGTCGGGAATAGCCCTCGAACGACGCCGCCACCGCGCGCCTGATCTCCTGCGCCGCGAACAGATCATGCTGGCCCACGGGAATGGAATGGTTCTTCCCCAGAAGCAGCGAGAGGATGTCGATGTAATCCTCGCGGCTCTGCGGCCCGTCGACCAGGAACCGCGCTCCGGCCCGCTGGCGGAGCGCGTCGTCCACGTTCTCCGGATAGTTGCTGAACATGCCGAAGGTGCAGTTCCCCCGCACCACCGTGCCCGCGCCCGCGAAGGCCTGCATGAAGACCGCCGTCACCTCCTGCTGGCCCGCACTGGATTGCCGGTCGCCGCGCTTGCCCGCCACCTGGTCGATGTCGTCGATGGTGCCGAAGCCGATCACCGAAGGGTCCAGCACCGCGTCGATGAAGGCCTTGGCGTTCTGCCCCGACTTGCCCTGATAGCTGTCGATCTGGTCGATGCTGAAGTTCTGGTAGCGGAACGGATAGCCCGCTTGCCTGCAATAGCCGTCCAGAAGGCCCGCCATCATCTGGATCAGCGTGGTCTTGCCCGTGCCGGGCTTCCCGTCGCCCATGAAGGTGAAGATGAACCCGCCCAGTTCCGCGAACGGGTTCAGGCGGCGGTCGAAGTCATAGGCCATCAGCATCTTGGCCAGCCGCATCGACTGGTATTTGGCGATATGGTTCCCCACCACCTCGTGCGGCGCTTTGAAGGCCATCACGATGGACCCGCCCTTCGCCGCCTTGGCCGGCTTGAACCCGGCGATGGTCAGCCCGTCGGCCTCCACCTTCCAGCTTCCGCCGGTGAAGACCGACACCCGCGCCCCGTTCTCCGCCCTGATCTGCACCTTCTTCATCAGCGCCTCGGCAAAGGCCGAGACCACCGCCACCAGCTTCGCATCATCCGTCGCCAGCGCGCCGATGTCCTGGTCCAGCTCCCAGAGCGCGCCCTGCAAGGCCAGCGGAGCGTTGTCGGTCAGCACCTCCTCGACTTCGCCCAGTTCCACCGTCCCCGGCCCGACATGCGGAGCGATCAGATAGGCCAGCGCATTGCCGAAGGTGAAAAGCACCACCAGCGCCTCGCCCTGCAACAACTCGCCGAACTCCGCGCGGCGGGCGTCCGGCACCCGGCCCTCCAGGTTGGCCTTCTTCAGCTCGGCCAGACCCGACTGCGCCGAGAAGGTCTCGCCCATCGCCAGCGCAATCGCGAGGCTGCGCCGCAGCGCGTTCAGCACCGCCGCCTGCACCGGGGACACCAGCCCGTCCGACAGCCCCTCCACCCGCTCGCTGAGCCGCACGCCCCCCGGCCGCGCCGTCGACCGCGTCGCCATTCCCGGCACGGTGGACCGGAAGGTGGGTCGCACGCCGATGCCCGGAGACCGCTCCGCCGCGGGCGCCGAGACCAGGGGCTTCGCCAGCCGCGGCGCATGATCGAAGCCGAAGACCATTCCCAGCGCCGCCTCATACTGCGCCCGGACCGCCTCTTCCTTCAGCTCCATCGTGTCGCGCGTGCTCATCGGCCAAGCCCTTTCATCTTTGCTCAAATATCCCGGGGTCCGGGGCGGCGCCCCGGGTGTTCAGCAATCACAACGTCGGAATCAACCGCCCCCCGGCCCCCACCACGAACTTCCGAAGGCCCTGCAAGCCCCTCGGGTTCTGTTCCACCAGCACCTGATAGGGTTTCTCGGGCAGGATGATCATCCGCTCCTGCCGCGTGGCCCCCAGATCCGCCCCCGCCACGGGGTCGAGCTTGTAGATTTGCCGGACGGAAGAGGAGAACCAGCCTTCCTTCACCGCTTCCTCGCGCTCGGACACCAGATCTTCCACCGTCCAGACCAGCGCCCAATCCTCGCCATCCGGCGCCTTCGTCCCTTCCAGCACCTGGGAAATCGGCCCCGATTGCAGGGTGAAGCTTGCCGAATACATCGGGCCGAGGACGATCCGCCGCAGCCGCTTCGGGTGCAGGTCGGCGAAATCCTTGTCGAAGCCGGTGGCGATGGTCAGAAGCTTCAACCCGCCGATGGCCTGCGCCATCAGCGCGTGCTGCACCTGCGGCCAGCGGTAGGCGTCGTTCGGCAGGGGCTTCCGCCCGGAATCCTCCAGGTCCATCAGATAGACCACCGGCAGGTTGACCTGGGTGTCCCAGACCGCCCAATGCACCAGATACTGCCGCCGCTCGCCCACATTGGCGATCCACTGCGCATCCGGGTCGTTCCGCGCCCAGAAGATGCCCCCCGCCGCCAGCGCCTCGTAGTAATAGCGCTGCGACAGGGCGAATTGCAGTGCGGTGGGGATCGTCAGCTCTCCCACGATCTGCCGCACCATCCGGTCCTTCAGCTCGGTCTCGGATGGCATCCCGGCCAGATGCCGCTCGGCCTGCTGGGCATCGACCGCCATGGTCATCAGTTCCTGCGCGACCGGGAAGCCGCTCTCGTGCCGGTCGATGGTCAGCTTCGGCGCGCCCTCGCCCCGCCCGGTCATCAGGTATTTGTTCGACAGCGCCCGGAAGGTCCCGGCCACCGCCTTGAGATAGACCCCCAGCACCCGCGCCTCGGTCCGGCTCAGCTTGCCCTCTGCTTCCACCTCCGCCGCCACCCGCGCGAGATGCCCGCCGATCCGCTCGAACTTGGCGAAGTAGCGGCGAGCGGTCAGCGTATCGTACAGCTCGGCATGGTCCGAGGTGAGCTGGTCCTTGACCTCGTTGGCCACTTAGCCACCATACGCATTCTTGTCGTGCTTCTCGACAATCGCCGCGAACCGGCGCGCGAAGCGTTCGTCCGCTTTCGCCTTCTGCTCCAGGATCTGCCGGGCAAAGACCATGTGGCCCTCATGCGCTTCCAGCATGTCGGCCATCTTGTCGTTGGTCGCGGCCCCGATCGCGGCCATCGCGGTCTGCGCCTCCTGGTCGGTCTTCACCCCGATCTCGTTGATCCGGTGCGCCACGTCCTGCTGCTGCGCCGTCTTCAAGCTGGAGGTCAGCGCGTCATACAGCACCACCCGCTGCTTGGTGTCGGTCTGCAGCTTGTTGATCAGCACCAGCTGCGTCGCCGCCTGGTTCTGAAGCGAGTCGACCCAGGTCTTGCCCTTCTCGATATAGCGCTCCAGCGTCTGCGACTTCGCCAGCTTCACCTGCTCGTCCTGCACCAGCGCGTTGTACTTCGCGTTCAGCGTCGCCAGTTCCGTCTCCAGCTTGGTCCGCGCCGCCGCGTCCTGCTCGACGCTGATCTTGTTCTCCAGCTCGATGATCCTCGGGTCCATCGCCGCCACCTCGGCCCTGACGGCCTCCAGCGCGCCGACGGTCTCTTCCCGCTCGGTCAGGGTGCCGGCGAGGTTGCCCTCGACCTTGGTCTTCTGCGCGTTCAGGATGTCGAGCTGCCCCTGCAACAGCTTCACGATCACGTCCGATTTCGAGATCAGGTCCTGCAGCTTGTCGTCGATCGAGGCGGCCCGCATCCGCTCCTGCCGCATCGATTCCGCCTTGGCCGAGGAGAAGATGCCGATGAAGCTCTCCATCCCGGTCTTGGTCCGCATCTCGTCGAAATCCTTCGAGAAGCCCGCCGTCACATCGTCCAGCCCCATGATCAGTTCGGCGATGTTGGCGTTCATCAGGTCGGTGTGCTTGTGCACCTCCTCCAGCGTGGCGTTCTCCACGTCCAGTTCGGCGCCCTGGTCCAGCTTCGACCGCGCCGCTTCGATCCGGCTGGTGATGGCGGAAATCTTCGCCTGTGCCTCGGCGACCTGCGCCTGGCTTTCCTTGATCTGCGTCTCGAAATCGGCCATCCGACCCTCCGTTGAACCCGTTTCAATAACTTAAGCGATGTAACAGTGAATTACATCATCCCGGCGCCGGATTTTCGGACGCCGCTGAACGGCGCAAGTCTTGCAGCAACTGGCGCCATCCGCCAAGCGCGGAATCCCGCATTTGCTCCTTGAGAAATACTCTCGGGGGGTTTGGGGAGCGAAGCGCCCCCAGCGACCGAGGAGGAGGCGCAGCCCGACGACGAGACAAAGGGTACGCGCGTCAGCGCTCCGCTTGAAAGCCGCCCCTCACACCGGGATGTTGTCGATCAGCCGCACGCCATCGACCCAGGCCGCCGCCAGCATCCGGCGCGGGCGGCGCGGGTCGTCCGAGGGCATCAGCGTCTCGGCATCGCGCAGCTCGATATATTCCACTCGCTCGAACCCCGCTTCGCGCATCGCCTCGGCCGCCTCGCGGATCGCCATCCGGTCGGCATGGCCCGAGCGAATGTCCCCGGCGGCCCGGGTGATCGCGGCGTAAAGGACCGGCGCCTTCGCCCGCCCGCCCGGCGTCAGCCGCACGTTGCGGGAACTCATCGCCAGCCCGTCCGCCTCGCGGATCGTCTCGCAGCCCACCACCTCTACGGGCACGTTCAGGTCGCGCACCAGCCGCAGCACCACCTGCAGCTGCTGCCAGTCCTTCTGGCCGAAATAGCCCCTGTCTGCGAGGCTCATGCCGAAAAGCTTCGTCACCACCGTCGCCACCCCGTCGAAATGGCCGGGCCGCATGTGCCCCTCCAGCGGCTGCGCCACCCCCTGCATCGACACGGTGGTGATGAACCCCTCGGGATAGACCTCTTCCACCGGGGGCACGAAGATCGCATCCACCGGGACCGTCCCCAAGAGCTTCGCGTCCGCCTCTTCGCTGCGGGGATATTTCTTCAGGTCGTCCGGATTGTTGAACTGCTTGGGATTCACGAAGATCGTGGTGACCACCCGGTCGCATTCCTCGCGCGCCCGCCGCGCCAGCGACAGATGTCCGTCATGCAGCGCCCCCATGGTCGGGACCACGCCGATGGTTTCGCCTTTCGCGCGCCAGCCCCGCGCCAGGGCGCGCAGGTCGGCCACCGTCCGCAGGATCGGGATCATTGCTTCACCGGAACCACATCTGGGAAGGAATGCTCCGCTGCCGGGAAGGCGCGGGCGCGCACCTCGGCGGCATAGGCCGCAATCGCCTCGTCCGCCGCTTTCCCAAGTTCGGCATAGCGCTTGACGAACTTGGGCCGGAACTCGGTGAAAAGCCCCAGCATGTCGTCCACCACCAGCACCTGTCCGTCGCAGCGCACCCCGGCCCCGATCCCGATGGTCGGGATCGCCAGCCCTTGCGTGATCCGCGCCGCCAGCCCCTCGGGCACCTTTTCCAGCACCACCGCGAAGGCCCCCGCCTCCTCGACCGCGCGGGCGTCGGCCATCACCTTTTCGGCTTCTTCCGCCCGGCCCACCACCTTGTAGCCGCCCAGAGTGTTCACCGCTTGCGGCGTGAGGCCGACATGCGCCATTACCGGGACCCCCCGCGCGGTCAGGAAGGCGATGGTCTCGGCCATATGCTGCCCGCCTTCCAGCTTGACCGCCGGGGCCCCGGTCTCGGCCATCAGGCGCGTGGCATTGCGGAAGGCCTGCTTCGGCCCCTCCTCGTAGGATCCGAAGGGCATGTCGATCACCGGCATCGCCTTCTCAGCGCCGCGGACCACGGCCTTTCCGTGCAGGATCATCATCTCCATCGTCACGCCCAGCGTCGAGGGCAGGCCGTGGATCACCATCCCGACCGAATCCCCCACCAGCACCACGTCGCAATGCGCATCCACCAGCCGGGCGACCGGGGTGGAATAGGCGGTCAGCACCACCAGCGGCGCACCACCCTTGCGGGCGCGGATGTCGGGGGGAAGAACGGGCCGGACGGGGGAAGTGGCGCTCATCTCTGGGGCTCCGCTTTCGCTTTCTGCCCGTCATATGGGCACAAGCGGACCGCCGCCGCAACAGATTTGCGCCGCAGCGCAGCACCGCCGACCTCCGCGCCAGAGGGTTGACCCCGGCCGCCCCCGCGTCCTGAATGCCGGAAAAAGGAGTCACCCATGCCCCTGATCCAGCGCGTCAGCCGCGACGGAACGGCCCCCGAGATCGGCGGGCCAGCGCCCGACCGGCTTATCTCGGGCAATCCCGTCCACTCGACCTGGAACCTGGAAGAGAGCGACGGGCTTTATGCGGGCCTGTGGCAATCCACCCCCGGCAAGTGGCGGGTCAGCTATTCCGAATGGGAATATTTCCGCATCCTTAGCGGCTATTCGCTGCTGACCGCCGCCGATGGCAGCGTCACCCAGCTGCACCCGGGCGACAGCATGATCATCCGCCCGGGGTTCGAGGGTACATGGGAGGTCGTGCAGACCACCCTGAAGGATTACGTCATCCGGCTTTAGCCAGCGTCCGAGGTGCCCACGGTGACGGTCGCCACGCTTTCCGGCGGGGCGCATTCGGCATCCGGGATGCCGCGGCGCGCGCAGGCGGCCAGACGTTTCTTCTCGGCCTTCTCGAAAGCGGCCCGGTCCTTGGCCTCCTGCCTGGCCAGCGCGGCTTCGTCCTTTTCCTTCTTCGCCAGGTTTTCCGGCGATTCCGGGACCATGTGGCCATAGGCGTTCAGCATCTGCGGGCCTTCCAGCGCCATGCTCTCGGCCTCGGTCCGCACCTTCACCCGGGTTCCGTTCGGCACCTTGTTGTAAAGGTCGATGGCGTCCTGGTTGAACAGGCGAATGCAGCCTGCACTGGTTGCATGGCCGACCGAAGCCGCGTCCGAGGTGCCGTGGATGCGGAACATCGTGTCCCGCGACCCGCGATAAAGATACAGCGCCCGCGCCCCCAGGGGGTTCATCAGCCCGCCCGGCAACCCGCCGGCGTAGGCTGCATAAAGGTCGGGCCGGGTACGGATCATGTTTGCCGTCGGCTGCCACGACGGCCATTCCGCCTTGCGCCCCACCGTGCCCGTTCCCCGGAACGACAGGCCTTCCCGGCCCACCGCGATGGGATAGCGTGTCGCCGTCCCGCCCTCGTTCACCAGATAGAGCTTCCGCGCGAAGGTATCGACCACCACCGTGCCGGGTGCTTCCGGCCCGGTGTAGGTAACCTCGGTCCGGATGTTGCCGTCCTGCAGGTATTTCGCCGGGACGGCTTCGATGAAGAACTCCCCGTCCTGGACGCCCTCGTAGCCGGGGACGACCTCGGGCGCGGTCTGTTTCGCGGTGCCTGCACAGGCGGCAAGCAAGGGAAGGGCAAGGATCGCGAGGATCCGGGCAAGGGAGTGGGTCACGTTGGCAGACTCATCTGAAGGGCAGCTAAGGCCACCTTGCGCCATGCCCGACGGCTTCCGTCAACCCCTGTCGGATCGAATTTTCCTGAATCTTTACAATACTTGCCGTCCCGAGAGCCGATTCCGGCGGGAAAGCGCAAAGCACGGGATTCCACGGCCGGTTGGCGGGATGCAACTTCCAGTCACACCTCGCGCCGTTTTGCGTTACCCTTGGCCTCGGCCCGTTACGGGCGGAAAGGGACCAGAATGGACATCACAGCACTTATCCTTACCCTCGTCATCGGCGGCGTGGCCGGATGGCTCGCCGGTCTGATCGTCGAGGGCTACGGCTACGGCCTTGTCGGCAATATCGTCATCGGCATCGTCGGCGCCCTGATCGCGACCTTCCTGCTGCCCCGGATCGGTATCGTCATCGGCAGCGGCATCCTGGGCGCGATCATCCACGCCACCATCGGCGCGGTGATCCTCTTGCTGCTGATCCGCGTGGTCAAGCGGGCCTGAACGGCCGGGCCGGGGGAAGCCCCGGCCCGACGCCTTACCCCACCACGTTGAACGCGGGCCCGTAGGGATAATGCGTGATGCCCTCGGGCTCGTCCTCGGTGACGACGAAGATGTCGTGCTCGCGGTATCCGCCCGCCCCCGGCATCCCCTCGGGGATCGTCAGCATCGGTTCCATCGAGATCACCATCCCTGGTTCCAGCACCGTGTCGATGTCCTCGCGCAGCTCCAGCGCCGCCTCGCGACCGTAGTAGTGCGACAGGACCCCGAAACTGTGCCCATAGCCGAAGGTCCGGTATTGCAGCATCTGCCGGTCGGCCAGGAACTCGTTGATCTTCATGGTGATCTCGGCACAGCTCGCCCCCGGCTTCAGAAGCGTCATCCCGAACTCATGGCTGTCGAGGTTGGTCTGCCAGACCTTCATGCTGGCATCGTCCACCTCGCCCAGGAACAGCGTCCGCTCCAGCGCGGTGTAGTAGCCGCTGATCATCGGAAAGCAGTTCAGGCTCAGGATATCGCCATGCTGCAGCTTCCGGTTCGTCACCGGGTTGTGCGCCCCGTCTGTGTTGATGCCCGACTGGAACCAGACCCAGGTGTCGCGATATTCCGCATCCGGGAAGCGTCTGGCGATCTCGCGCTCCATCGCGTCCCGCCCGGCGATGGCGATCTCAAGCTCCGTCGCCCCCAGCGCAATCGCCTCGCGGATCGCATAGCCGCCCACGTCCGCCACGTTCGCCCCATGCTTGATCAATGCGATCTCGGCTGGCGACTTCATCAGCCGCTGGTGCATCGTCGCGGGCGCGATATCCATCCCCCGCTTCGGCTTCAGGAAGGTGTTGAACTTCTCGGCCCGTTCCATCGTCAGATGGTCCGCCTCGCATCCCACCGCCTTGCCCGTTCCGGTGACCGAAGCCACCGCCCGCCACATGTTGTCGCGCGCCCAGTCGGTATAGGTGATGTTGTCCCCGACCGACCGCCGCCAGGGCTGGCCTGCGTCGATCCCGGCGCTGATGGTGACGCAGTCGGTCTTCGTCACCACGCAGGCATAGGGCCGCCCGAATGAGCAGTAGAGGAAGCCCGAGTAATAGGCGACATTGTGGATGGAGGTCAGCACCACCGCATCCAGCCCGTGCAGATCCATGATTTCGCGCAGGCCTTCCAGCCGGTCATGGTATTCCTGGTCGGCGAAGGGCAGGGCGTGCTTCTGGCCGCCATTGTGGAAGCGATACATCTCGGGACGGTTCAAGGACATGTCCAGACCTCATGTGCAGGGGTCTGGCACAACGCCCTGAGACCCCGAAAGGTCCCGGCGTACAGGACGGAAGCGCCCCGAAACGCATCGGGTCCGCAAGCGTCGGGGCGACCGTTCTTTCGAAACCAGCCCCTGTGGCGACGCCATCGCCACGGCTCACCCCTTCCTGCACGTTCGCGGCAATCCGCGCAAGCTTTGAAACGACCCTTGCGAGGCCGGTTCGCGACCCCATGTAACGACCTGTCACATGGAAGGAAGAATCACATGCGCTGTCCGGTCGACAATGAAACCCTGGTGATGGCCGACCGTGGCGGGGTCGAGATCGACTACTGCCCGAAATGCCGCGGCGTCTGGCTGGACCGGGGCGAGCTGGACAAGATCATCGACCGCTCCCTCGGCGGTCCCGCCGCAGCACCCTCGCCGTCGCCGCAGCAAGCGGCCCAGCCGGTCTACCAGCCCGAGCCGCGCGCCGCCTACCGCGAGGATGACCGCCGCCGCCGGGACGATGACGACGATTACCGTCACGGTTACAAGAAGAAGCGCAAGGAAAGCTTCCTGAGCGATCTCTTCGACTTCTGACCGACGCTCCTTGAGACGAGAGGACGAAGTCGCACGCGGAGCTTGCTCCGGGCGGCAGAGAGGTGGCCAAGGTCTCGGGCCGGTATGGGTGGACTGCGACGAAAGGGTGGAGGAAGGGCTTGAACCCAAGCAGCGGTCAAAGGCATCGCTTGATCGTGCGGCGGTCCTGCTCGACGATGTCGTCGAGGTATTTGATCCGGGTCATTTCGATCGGGGGGCCAGATCCATTCGATGGAACACTCACGTCGCGGTTCATATCATGAATGACAAGGCTCTGCCGCAGGATGCGCAGTGGCCGGAAAGCGCAATCTTCACCGTCGGGCATTCGACCTTGCCGATCGAGCGCTTCATCGAGCTCTTGAAAGCCTACAGTATCGCGCAACTCGTCGATATCCGCACCGTGCCGGGCTCGCGGCGCAATCCGCAGTTCGGGAGCGAGGCTCTTGCCAGCAGCCTGGAGGCGGCTCACATCGAATATTCGCATATGGCAGCATTGGGCGGTCTGCGGCGCACCCGCAAGGACTCTCCCAATGCTGGTTGGCGCAACGAGAGCTTCCGCGGCTACGCCGACTACATGCAAACCGCGGAGTTTGGTCATGCGGTGGAGGCGCTCATCCGGGGAAGCCGGCAGAAGCGCACAGCCATAATGTGTGCGGAGGCCGTGCCGTGGCGCTGCCATCGCTCGCTCGTTGCCGATGCGCTGGAGGTGCGCGGCGTACCGGTCATCGAGATTCTGTCGGAAACCAGTTGTCGGCCGCACAAGCTGACGCCCTTCGCACATGTTGACGGGGTGTCGATCACCTACCCACCCGAGCAGCCGGACCTGTTTTAGCCGGCCGCCGGAACCAGCGCTGGGGACATAAAGGCAGCGCCCGCCCAAACACCGCGTCCGGAAGCATCAGTCCGCGATCCTTCTCAGGGCCGATCCCTTGTGCATCGCGACATGATCGGTCTTGTCGCTCTTGATCTCGTACTGCGGATCATCCGGGCTCGCGTGATGCGTATAGCCCTTGTAGTCGGTGTCCTGCGTGTGGACCTTGATGATGCGGCCGCTGACATGGCCGGCCTCGGAATTCCAGGCGACGTGATCGCCGACTTCAAAGTGCTCGCTCATCATTGTTCTCCTGCAGTCGCGGAAAAGACAATCTATCAGCCCGTCCCCCGAAGCGCGATTCGTACCGGCACGTCGAGGAAAGGGAGCCGCCACGGCCCGCAGGATGGGCAGAGGCGATGTCGCGGGTCAACCTTGTCGCCAGCCGACCCGGGCATCGAGGCTTCGGGCAAACCTAACGGTTTGAGACGCCATCGGAAGGATGGTATTCCGTCTGCATGACGACATTCCTCACGCTCCTGCATCTGGCCCTCTTCTGCCTCGTCAGCCTGCGCGTCCTTTCGCGAAACCAGTTGGACGCACATACGCGCAGTGCCTGGATTCTCGTGCTTCTGGCGCTGCCCTTCCTCGGCCTGATCCTGTACCTGCTGATTGGCGAGATCCATTTTTCCGGTCCTGACCGGCGACGCATCGATGCCGCCGTCGCCGCGACCCGCCCCGCCGTCCTGGCTAGCGGCAGCGCCCCGGACCTTCCGCGCTGGGGACCGGCCAGCGGCTTCGCCACCTCGATCAATGGCTTCGGCATGACGCAGGGCAACCGCGCCGAACTGTTGGACAGCCCCGACGGCGCACGGGCGCGCATGATCGAGGACATGGATGCCGCAACCGAGTCGATCAGTGTCCTGTATTACATCTGGCTGGAAGACCAGACCGGGCGCAACGTGGCCGAAGCGATGATCCGCGCCGCCGGGCGCGGGGTGCGCTGCCGGGCGATGATCGACGCCATCGGCTCGCATTCGTTCATCGCCTCGGACACCTGGCGGCGGATGAAGGAGGCAGGCGTGGGCACCTCGGTCACCCTGCCGCTGGGCAATCCGCTGCGCACGATCTTCCAGCGCCGCCCCGACCTGCGAAACCACCGGAAGATCACGGTGATCGACGGCCGCATCTGCCATTGCGGCAGCCAGAACTGTGCCGATCCCGCCTTCCTGCCCAAGGCGAAATTCGCCCCCTGGGTGGATGTGATGGCGCGGTACGAGGGGCCCGTGGCGCATCAGATGAACCTGCTTTTCGCGCAGAACTGGCTGGCCGACGATCCCGGCGAACTGGCGGATTTCACCCGTCCGGTTGCTGGTTTCGAGGACGGCTTTCCGGCGCAGGCGGTTGGCACCGGGCCGAACATCGGGCGCAATGTGGCCGCACAACTGTTCGCGCGCGTCATCGGCACGGCCCGGCGCGAGGTGATCATCACCACCCCCTATTTCGTTCCGGGCGAGGAGGTCTGCTCGGCGATCCTCGCAGCTGCCTTCGCGGGGGCGCGGGTTACGCTGATCGTGCCACGCCGCAACGATTCCGGCTTCGTCGCGCCTGCCAGCCGGTCCTTCTATCCGCAACTGACCGAGGCAGGCGTGACCATCGCGGAATATCAGGGCGGGCTGCTGCATTCCAAGATCATCACCGTGGACGGCGAGACCACCTTCATGGGGTCTTCCAACATGGACATCCGCAGCTTCGGCCTGAATTTCGAAAACGATATCCTGTTGCACGACAGGAATTTCACCGCTGCCATTCGTCGGCGCCAGATGGAGTATCTGGCAAGCGCGGTCCTGGTGACCCCCGAGGAAGTGCGTGGCTGGTCCATCGCACGGCGAATCTGGAACAACGCCTTCGCAACGATCGGGCCGCTACTGTAGCGGGATATGCCCCCTGCGGATCAGGCTTTCCACACCGCGTGGCACACCGGCGCGATGTCAGGTGCCCGACATGCCGGAGCGGATCGTCGCGGCGGTCCGCAGATAGTGGTCGCGGAGGAGTTGCTCGGCAAGAGCTGCGTCCCGGGCAAGAACGGCATCGGCGATGGCACCGTGTTCGGCGTCTATGTCGCGCTTCTGTGGACCTGCGGCGGTGAGTGCGGGAATGCGGTAGCGCTCGGTCGCGGCATACAGCCTTTCGAAGAAATCGAGCAGCCAGTCCGATCCGCAGGCCGCCAGCAGCGCGCGGTGGAACGCATGGTGGCGGGCCTTCAACTCGCCGACATCGCCGTCAGGCCGCCGGGTCTGCAGCCCAAGCGCGTAGAGAGCAGCGACGACCGCAGCGGCCCATCCGTCGTCGCCCTTGGCGATCGACAGGCGCAGGGCCTCGGTCTCGATCAGGAGACGGACCTGAAGAGCGTCCTCGAATTCGGCGAGCGACCGCGCCGAGACCCGGAAGCCGCGAAGGGATTCGGCGGTGACAAGACGTTCGGCCTGCAGGCGGTTCAGCGCCTCGCGCAGGGGCGAGAAGCCCATGCCGTAGCGTTCGCTGAGGTCGGCCAGGCGCAGCGGACTTTGAGGCGCGAAACAGCCCTCGACGATGTCTTTCCGCAGGGAAACGTAGGCTTTTTCCGCCAGGGTCATGATCGCGTCCTTAATGTCCGGGAAGTCTATCCAGCCTGATATGTTCGCGCAATTCGATAATTTTCGAAAATAAATATTGTCATCGAAAATTCTTCCAAGCATAGTTGGGCCTCGTTGCACGGGAAGGAGAGAGCATGGCCACCGGACGCGAGAACCATCGGGAAGACGTCATCGGACGCGCCAATGTCGAGGATACGCCGGAACTTCTGGCGTATTACGACGAGCTGGAGGGGTTTCATGCCGGCGCGCTATGGACCGTGGCGAACAAGATTGAGCCCTGGCAGCCGGCAAGCCAGTCGGTGCCAGTGGTCTGGCGCTACCGGGACCTGCGCGACCATGTGATCCGCAGCGTCGATCTGGTGACACCGGAAAAGGCGGGCCGGCGGGTCATCTACCTGAACAACCCCGGGCGGCAGGATGTGGCGGCGGCGGTTGGCTGGATCTATGCGGGCCTGCAGGTGATGAACCCGGGCGAAGTGGCAAGCGCGCACCGCCATTCGGCCAGCGCGATCCGCTTCATCATGGAGGGGCGCGGGGCCTACACCGTCGTCGACGGCCACAAGATGACGCTGGGTGCGAACGACTTCGTGCTAACGCCGAACGGCACCTGGCATGAACATGGGGTGAGCGCAGATGGCTCGCTTTGCCTCTGGCAGGACGGGCTGGACATTCCCTTCGTCAATGCGATGGAGGCGAATTTCTACGAGGTGCATCCCGAGCTGAACCAGGCAGTTGGCCATGCCGTAGATGACATGACGAAAACCTGGGGCAATCCGGGGCTGACGCCCTATGGCGAAAGCTGGCGCAAGGGCTACAGCCCGATGTTCAAGTACGAATGGGCGCCGACCTACGATGCCCTGACGAAATATGCAGGCTGCACCGCGGGAAGCCCGTTCGATGGCGTCATGATGGAATACGTGAACCCGGTGACGAACGGGCCGGTGATGCAGACGCTGGGTGCCAGCATGCAGATGCTGCGGCCGGGCGAGCATACGAAGGCGCACCGCCATACCGGCAGCTACCTGTACCATGTCGCCAAGGGCCGAGGGCATTCGATCATCAATGGCAAGAGGTTCGACTGGGCCGAGCGCGACATCTTCTGTGTGCCCTCCTGGGCCTGGCACGAACATGTCAATGCTTCCGACCGGGAGGATGCCTGTCTCTTCTGCCTGAACGACCTGCCGGTGATGCGGGCGCTCGGGCTGTATCGGGAAGAGGCTTTCGGGGAAAACGGCGGCCAGCAACCGCTTCTGTAGGGACGGATCATGAAACTTGTGACCTATCGCGCCTCGGTCGAGGCAGCGGCGCGGCTTGGTGTGCTGGACGGCGACCTTGTCGTCGATGTCGAACGGCTGGCGGCGTCGCAGGGCGAAAGCCTGCCGGCCACCATGCTGGGTCTGATAGACCTCGGCCGCCCGGGGCTGGAGACATTGCGCGCCTGTCTTGACGCGGCGCAGGGCCGCCACAAGCCGGGCACGGCGACGGCTTTGGCCAATGTGCGCCTCCTGGCCCCGATCCCCCGGCCCCGGAAGAACATTTTCGGGATCGGCCTGAACTATGTCGAGCATGTCGCGGAAAGCGCGGCCTCGCTGGATACGTCGAAGGACCTGCCGAAGCAGCCGGTCGTTTTCTCGAAGCCGCCGACCACCGTGATCGGCCCCGGCGACGCGATCGAGCACGACGTGCGGATCACCAAACAGCTGGACTGGGAGGTCGAGCTTGCCGTGATCATCGGTACCACCGCCCGGCGCATCCGACGCGAGCAGGCGCTGGAGCATGTCTTCGGCTATTCGGTGATGATCGACGTTTCCGCCCGCGACAACAGGCGGGCGGGACAGTGGATCTTCTCGAAGGGCATGGACAGCTATGCGCCCTTCGGTCCGGTGATCGTCACGGCGGACGAGATTCCCGATCCGCAGGTGCTGGACCTGTGGCTGACGGTCAACGGGGTGGAAAAGCAGCGGTCGAACACCCGGCACATGCTGTTCAAGGTGGATGACCTGATCGCCGACATTTCCACGGGCATCACGCTGGAGCCGGGCGACATCATCGCCAGCGGCACGCCCGAAGGCGTCGGCGCCGGCCGCACCCCGCAGGAATGGCTGAAACCCGGCGACGTGGTGGTCGCCACCGTCGAGGGCATCGGTACGATCCGCCACCCGGTCGTCGACGCCACGCCGGAGGATTGACGGGAAGCCCCTCCCGGCATTTTCTGTCCATCAGTATCCCACGGGGGCCCGGGGGTGTGAAACCCCCGGGGCTTCCCCCAAGCGCCGAGGTCTCCCATGTCCGCCTCCTTCACCGCCGCCGTCGTCCAGATCGCCTCGATTCCCGCCGACCCGATGGCCACCGCAGAAAAGGCCGCCGCCCGCCTGCGCGAGGCCGCCGCCAATGGCGCAAAGCTGGTGGTCTTCCCCGAGGCGCTGATCGGGGGCTATCCGAAGGGCGCAAGCTTTGGCGCGCCCATCGGGATGCGCAAACCCGAGGGCCGCGAAGCCTTCGCCCGCTACCACGCCGCCGCCATCGACCTCGACGGCCCCGAGCTCGCCTGCCTGAGCGAGGCCTGCGCCGAGACCGGGGTCTTCGCTGTCATCGGCGTGATCGAACGCGAGGGCGCGACCCTCTATTGCACGGTTCTTTACTTTGACGGCGACAAGGGGCTGGTCGGCAAGCACCGCAAGCTGATGCCGACCGCAGGCGAACGGCTGATCTGGGGCTTTGGCGATGGATCGACCATGCCGGTCTTCCAGACCGATCTCGGCACCATCGGCGCGGTGATCTGCTGGGAGAACTACATGCCCGCCCTGCGGATGCACATGTACCATCAGGGCGTCAGCCTCTATTGCGCGCCAACTGCCGATGACCGCGACACCTGGCTTCCGACAATGCAGCACATCGCGCTGGAGGGACGGACCTTCGTGCTGACCGCCTGCCAGCACATCACCCGGGCGGCCTATGGACCCGACCATGAAAGCGCGTTGGGGGATGAGCCCGACCGCGTGATGATGCGGGGCGGATCGGCCATCGTTTCCCCGCTTGGGCGCGTGCTGGCCGGCCCGGACTTCAGCGGCGAGACGATCCTTTACGCGGAGATCAATCCGGACGAGGTGATGGGCGCCAAGTTCGATTTCGATGTGACCGGTCATTACGCCAGGCCCGATGTGTTCCAGCTGACCGTGGACACCCGCGCGAAACCGGCAGTGCGAAGGGCCTGATGCGCTACGATCTAGACCAGGTTCCCGAACCCATCGCCTACAAGCTTCTGGCTGCGACGGTGATCCCCCGGCCCATCGCCTGGGTCGTGACAAAGGGCAGCGAAGGCATCAACGCCGCGCCCTATTCCTTCTTCAACGTCATGGGTTCGGCTCCGCCGACCATAGCGCTTGGGCTGATGGCCGCACCGGGCCGGGGCTTCAAGGATACCGCGCTGAATATCCTCGAGACTAGCGAGTTCGTGGTGAACCTGGTGCCGGAGCGGCTGGTTCAGGCGATGAACCTGACCGCGGCCGACGCCCCCCGCGGAGTGGATGAATTGCGGTTGGCCGGCCTTGCGACGCTGCCCAGCAACCACGTCGCCCCGCCCCGGATTGCGGATAGTCCGGTCGCCTTCGAATGCCGTGCGCTCTCGTCTGTTGTCACGGGGCCATGCCAGACGGTGGTGATCGGGCGCGTGCTGGCGGTGCATATCGAGGATCGCTACCTGCGTGACCCCGCGCGCGCCCATATCGAAAGCGATGCGCTGGATCTTGTCGCCCGGAGCTTCGGGTCGGAATATATCCGCAGCCACGACCGGTTCGAGCTTGCGCGGCCGACCTGGGCAGGGCTCAAGGCCGAAGGAAAGGCCTGAGAGACTGGCGCGATGCGTCAAGGGCACAACAACAGAAGTGGCTCGCCGCCATTTGCGAGATTTTCTCGCTGAACGGGATCGTGAACAGGCGGCTTCCTGCTAAGGCTGCCACCGTGAGGCAAAAGCGCTGGGCGTTTCCTCACGGCGCAGCCGGTAACAGCCAGAGGTCCGGCCAAAAACGCGGCGTTCGATGCTGGGGCCTAGAAGGCCAGCGATACCCGGAAATCCACGCCCAGCGAACCGATGTCCGAGGCCCCGATCCCGTCATAGCTTGCATCGAAGTTCACTGTCAGGCCGTCGTCGTATTGTCTTAGCCAGCCCAGGCTGACCCGGCCACGGGTGCGGTTGTCGCTTGCGCCGTCCTGGTCGGTCAGCGAATAGATCGCCGACAGACCGCCCGTCAAGCGCGAGGTTCCATCCGACACGACGAGTGAGGTTTCGAAATCCAGCCCGGCACTGGCCTCGGTCAGGGTCAGGCTGCCCGCCGGAACGGGGGCGCCAAGGCCATCGATATAGGCGGGGCGATCCTCGACCACCCGGGCGATATCGAGGCGGGGGAGCAGCAGCGTGTTGCCCATCTGAATCTCGTTCGCCACCGACAAGGTCATCAACTGACGATCGCTGGTCACGTTATCCACATAGGTGCCAAGCGGGCTGATCGACAGGTCGGTACGTCCGGCAAGATACGAAGCCGAGAAGATCAGCTTTCCGCCCTGCGGCCTTGCCACAATATAGGGGCCGACAAGCCAGCCCGTCGCGGAGACCGAGCCGATGCCGTCCGTCATCTTGCTGTGGTCACCCTGCAGCATGGCGCCGAAGATGAACGTGTCGGTCCGGTACAGGTGGGCACCAAGAACGCCGTGCAGATACTGATCCGCCGCAAGATCGCCTGTTCCCCAGCGCCCGGAAAACTGCAGCCACAGCAGTTTGTCCGGGTCGGTTTCAAGATCGAAGCTGGCAGTCGCGCCCTTGGCCGAGAAGGTGAGGCCACCGCGCCCCGCCCCGGTGAGGAAGCGGGTCAGATCGGGCTGCGACTGGATGAGGGCCCGGTTGCGGGCAACCGCCTCTTTTGCCGCAAGTTCAGCCGCCTCGGCGCTGGCGGTGAACGGGGCCGTCGCACCCGCCGCCTCGTTCGGGTTCCCGGCAAGGTCCGCCGCGACACCTGCCGGGACCGTCACGCTGACGTCGCCATTGCCATCCGGGGTGATCGTGGCGGTGTAGGTCGTGCCGGAGCCTGCAAAGCCGCCGAGGCTGGCATTGCTGACGGTAACGTCGACGGCATCGAAACCGGTAACGGTCTCGCTGAAGGTGAACGTGACGGTAAAGGGCTGGCCGATGCGCGCAGCATCAGGAAGCCCGCTGATCACCAGCGTTGGGTTCGTCAGATCGACAATACCGATCGAGACCTGGTCCGTGTCCGTGCCGCCGACGCCATCGCTGACGGTAAGCTCGAAGACGATGGTTTCGGAGGCATTGCCATTCACCAGCGCCGGGGCGGTAAAACTGGGCTGGGCGTCGGTCATCGAGGAGAGCGTTACCGGCGGTCCCGAGACCTGAGCCCAGCTGAACGTCAGCGTTTGCCCCGCGTCTGGATCGCTGGATCCGCTTCCGTCCAGCGTGACGGTGGCGCCTTCGCTGATGCCGGTCTGGTCAGGCCCGGCATCGGCCGTCGGGCCGGTATTGTTTGCGACCGGAATGTCGAGACTTGCCTGGTCGGCAGCCGCATAGACCGCGGTTCCGGCCTGGTTGGCGTTGATGCGGCATGTCCCGGCGGCGAGGAAGGTCACGGTATTGCCGGACAGCGAGCAGTTTGCGCCCGAACCGGCATCGACCGACAGCACGACGGGTTCACCCGAGGCGCCACCAGTGGCCGAGACCGCGTAGGTCGGACCGCCGGGATAGCCCTGCGCGATCGTCAATGGTGCGAAGGTGATCGTCTGCGGCTGCGGATCGACAGCGAAGGACTGGTCTGCCGAGCCGTCGTTATGGTTCGCATCTCCAGCCTGGAAGGCCGTGAGGCTGCAGAGGCCGACGCCGACAAAATCTACCGTGCTGCCAGAAACTGTGCAGACGCCAAGGCTGGTTGAACTGAACGTCACCGGATTGCTGGAACCGCCGCCACTGGCCGAAACGGCGTACTGGCCGCCATAGACAGCGGGGCTCGGCGGGGCCGAGGTGAAGGTGATGGTCTGATCCGCCGGGGTGATGGCGAAGGTGCGAACGACCTGCGGCGCGGCGCTGTAATTCGCATCCCCTGCCTGATCGGCAGCGATGGAGCAGGTTCCTGCGGCAAGGATCGTCGCCGTATTGCCCGAGACCGAGCAGATTGCGGGGCTATCCGAGGCGAAGGTCACGGTCAGGCCCGAGGTTGCCGTTGCGCTGAGCGATACGGTCCCGTTCGGAACGTAGCTGGTATCGGCGGGGCCGGTGAAGGTGATCGTCTGCGACGCCTGGCTGATCACGAAGCTCTGGCTGACCTGGGGTGCGGGGTTGTAGCTGATGTCCCCGGCCTGATCGGCGGCGATTGTGCAGGTGCCGGTGGCCAGCATGATCGCGTCGCTGCCCGAGACCGAGCAGACCGCAGGCGTCGAAGAGCTGAAGCTGACGGCCAGACCCGAAGTGGCCGTCGCGCTGAGCGGGACGGCCCCGTTGGCGACAAAGCTGGTATCCGCGGGATCGGTGAAGCTGATCGTCTGGTCGGCCGGAGAGATATCAAAGCTCTGGCTGACCTGGGGCGCGGCGCTGTAGCTGATGCTTCCCGCCTGATCCGCGTTGATGGAGCAGGTGCCTGCGGTCAGCACCGTGGCGGTGGTGCCCGAGACCGAGCAGACCGCAGGGGTGGCCGAAGAGAAGCTGACCGCAAGACCCGAGGTCGCCGTGGCTGTCAGAGCGACGGCCTGGTTCGGCACGAACGGAGAGATGTCAGCAGGATCGGTGAAGCTGATCGTCTGGCTTGCGGGCGAGATGGTGAAGCTCTGGCTGACCTGGGGCGCGGGGTTGTAGGCCACGTCTCCGGCCTGGTTGGCGTTGATGGTGCAGATGCCCCCGGTCAGGACCGTGGCTGTCGCACCCGTGACCGAGCAGACTGTCGGCGTGGCCGAGGTGAAGCTGACCGTCAGGCCCGAGGTGGCGGTGGCCACCAGCGGCACGGAGTCGTTTGCGATGAAGGTCCGGTCTGCAGGATCGGTAAAGCTGATCGTCTGGGCATCTCGATAGGCAAAGAGCGTGTTGGCGGTGTTCGAGCCGTATGGCGTGGTCACGATCACGCTGACCGGCCCCGAAGCGCCCGCAGGTGTCGTGGCAGTGATGGTGCTGTCGTTTACCACCGTGACGCCGGTGGCGGAGGCGCCGCCGAAGGTCACGCCGGTGGCCCCGCTGAAGTATTGTCCGGTAAGGGTCACGCTGTCTCCGCCCGCGGATGCACCGGTGCTGGGCGACACCGAAGTCAGGTTGGGCGGCGGGGTGAAGGTGGCAGAGACGGGGCTGCCGGACGACAGGTTCTGACTGCCGGCAGCGGTCCCGGCCACATTTGCAGCGACGGAAACGCCGATGGTGGTGGGAGCGGTCATGCCGTTGGCGGTCAGCGTATAGCTCGCGCCGGAGCCTGCAAGCGAATAGCCCGGCGTGCCGGTCGAGGCGGTGCGGATGATGTCACTCAGCGTGAAGCCGGTGACGGGCGCACTGAAGGTGATGGAAAAGTGCAGCGCGCTGCCCGTCTGGCCAAGGGAGGCCACGGTGACGGTGGGACGGGGCTCGACCACCAGGGTTCCCGAGGCAGATCCCGCGGCACATCCGGCGCCGCCTGCATAGGCTGCGCTCAGGGCATAGGTCCCGGCAGCCAGCGTGTTGCTGGTAAAGCTGACGGTGTCGCCAGTGCTGTAGGGAAAATCCGCGACCAGGGGCAACGACCGGCTGTCCGACCCGATCGCCACGATCAGCGATCCGGGGGGCATGAGGCCTGCGTTGCAACCCATCGAGGAAATCGTGGCAGAAACGGTGACCGTCGAGCCGGGGGTTGCCGGGCTGGGCGAGGCGCTGACATCCATCACAACGGGGCCGCCGCCGGATTTCGGAACGGCCAGGGTCGGGCTGGTGATGTTGAAGTTGCCACCCGTTCGCGTGCCGGTGAAGACCGCAAAATCCGCAAACGTGCCGGACATGTCGTCAAGGCTATCGACCGTATAGGTGCTGCTGCAAGTGAACGAAGACATCGTACCGCCGGCGGGCAAGGTGGGGCAGGTGATCGGCACACCCTTGATCTGCGAGGTCCCGCTGATCGACAGCATGTTGTAGGACCCGGGATTGATCGTGTAGGTGAACGTGATCGGCTGGCCGACCGACGAGAAGCTGGAAGGGCTGGCCGAGACGGTCGCGCTTTGGGACAGGGCTTGCGTCGGGATCGAAAACCCGATGGCAACCAGCAGTGCCGCAGTCAGATATACCCTCAGGGCAATGACGCAGGTGCGGATTGCGTTGGAGATTGTGCGAGGCATTTCGGTCCCATCAGCAGGAATGTGTGTCTTGTTGCGGGCACCTGATCCGTTGCCTTGCACACACCCAACCGAATACCGTCTGACCTCGACTGTAGAGACCCGCTGAAAGCGCGATTATCTCTGCTTCATGACCATTCTGTGGCGCTAGAAGGTCATTATCTTGCTCCCACCAACGCGCCGGGCGTGGGCGCGTGTCGGGACGGAAGAGGGGCCGTCACCACCGCGCCCGCGCCTCCGTTGCCATCGGGCCGCCGATGGCAGCGGTCCAGAGACGCAAGCCCTCGGGCGTTTCTTCGGCGTTCAGGGTGAAGTCCGTGGACGCGAAAAGTGGCGCGAGGCTGCGGAAGTCGAACTGGCGCGGCGCCGTGCCATTCAAATCCTGGGCCATCTGGCAGAGCAGCGTCGCCTGCATCGGACCCTGCACGACAAGGCCGGGATAGGCCTCGTCCTCTTGGGCGTAGGGCATGTCGTAATGGATGCGATGGGCGTTGAAGGTCAGTGCCGAGTAGCGAAACAGCAGCACCGCCGAGGGCGAAACCTTGCGCACCACCTGCCCCGCAGGGGCAGGAGGCAAGTCCAGCGCAGGCATTGGGTCGCGATAGACGATGTCCTGACGCTCGGCGACCAGAGGGGCCGAGCCAGAGAGAAGCTGATGCTCGACGGTCACGAAACACAGCGGCCCGCTGCGTCCGGTCTTGGCCGTGACATCGCTGATACGGGACCGGCGCTGGACCGGGCGGTTCACCGGGATCGGGGCCAAAAAGGTCACGCTGCCCGCCGCCCACATGCGCCGCTGCAGGGGCACGGGGGGCAGGAAGCCGCCGCGCGTCGGATGGCCATCGGGGCCCAGCGCGGAAGTCGGGGCGGCCGGCAGGCCAAGGCAGAAGTGGATCAGGACCGGGTCTGGGTCTTGTCGGTCGAAAGTCGCGTTGAACCGGGAGACTAGGGTGGGGGTCAGGATATCCTCGACGACCTCTTCCCGGCCAATCCATTGGCGAAGATGATCAAGGTTCATTCAGCCCTTCCCGAACTCGCGGCGAATCCGCGCCGTCTCGGCCCCGAGAGCGGGGACGGGCCCGGGCCGGAAGCGGGCATCCCTGCCCGCCGGACGTGGCAGCAGGACCGTCGCCGTGCCGGTCTGCACCTCGACCCGGCGCAGGGCGGGGTGGCGGCCCAGATCCCGCACCTCGGTCTGGCGGCCCCAGGCGATGGCGGCGGCTTCCATCCGGGCGATGACCTCTGCCACGGTCAGGGTGGCAAAGAGCGGTTCAAGCTCGGCATCCAGCGCCTCGCGGTTCGCGACCCGCAGCGCATTGGTTGCAAACTCGGCACGCGCGGCGATATCCGGACGGCCCAGCGCAACGCAGAACCTTTGCCATTCCGCGTTGTTCTGCGTGGCGACGATCAGCGTGCCATCCGCGCAGGGGAAGGGGCGATAGGGATAGATCGAGGCGTGCGACAGGCCATGCCGCCCCGTGTCGCGCCCGGAATGCTCATGGTGCAGAAGCGGGACGGCCATCCAGTCGGCCATGGCATCGAACATGGCGATTTCGATCTGCTGGCCGCGTCCGGTTCGCGCGCGGGCGATCAGCGCCTCCAGGATCGCGGCATGGGCGCTTGTCCCCGTGGCGATGTCGGCAGCCGAGACCCCGATCTTGCAGGGCGTCTCTGGTGTGCCTGTCACCGAACAGATGCCGCTCTCGGCCTGCACCAGCATATCATAGGCCCGCATCGGCGCATAATCCGTGTCCTGGCCATAGCCGCTGATCGACACCGCGATCAGCCGGGGGAACCGGGTGGCTATCACCTCTGCCGTCAGGCCCAGACGCGCCAAGGCGCCGGGGGCGAGGTTCTGGACCAGCACATCGGCCTTCTCCAGCATGGAGTACAGCAGGGCGATATCGGCACCCTTCAGGTCAAGGACCGCGCTTTCCTTGCCCCGGTTCAGCCAGACGAAATAGGCGCTGGACCCGTGGACCGTGCTGTCATAACCCCGCGCCGTCTCGCCTCCCTCGCGCTCGATCTTGATGACGCGGGCACCGGCATCGGCCAGTCGCACGGTGCAGAGGGGTGCCGCCACCGCCTGCTCCAGCGCGACGACGAGGAGGCCGGAGAGCGGACCCTCAGACATTGCGCTGCTGTCCCGACCGGGCGAGGACGCCGGGCTTCAGACGCTCGTTCGGGCCGTAATCCCCGGCCGGGTGGAAGAAAAGGCGCGGCGTCTGGTCGATGGTCTGGAGGCGAGTTCTGTAGGCCTGCAACTGGCGGGCGCGGGTGGCATCGTCCTCGCGACCCGGCATGTAGGCCACATGGGGTGGCAGGACATCGAAGCCGGTATAGCGCAAGAGGCCGTTGTGGACGGGCCAGAGCACGGTCAGGATATCGCCGTCGATCCCATCGGGCGCATAGGTGTCGGCCGAGGTGCCGGTCGTCGTCGCCACCATCGCAAGCTTTCCCTTGAACATGCCGGTGTCGTATTTCCGTCCCGGCAGATAGGCGAAGCCCCGGGCGAGGACGCGGTCGGCCCAGCCCTTGAGGATCGCGGGCATGCCGAACCACCATATCGGGAACTGCAGGATCAGCATGTCGGCGCGGATCAGCTTTTCCTGCTCGGCCGCGATATCGGCGGCGATGCGGCCCTGTTCCATCGCAAGGGTCTGCTCGCGCGCAAGGCTGAAGCGCGGGGCATCAGTCCCGGGCGTATCGGCAGGCCCCGCGACCGCGTTCCAGCCCATGGCGTAAAGGTCCGAGACCTCGACCTGGTGGCCGCCTTCGGTCAGCGTGGCGACGGCCAGGTCCTTCATCGCCCCGTTGAACGAGGTGGGCTCTGGATGGGCATAGACGATCAGCACGTTCATCGTGTCGCCTCAGTAGGAACGGGGCAGACCCAGCACATGCTCGGCCAGGTAAGAGAGGATCAGGTTGGTCGAGATCGGCGCGACCTGATACAGGCGGGTCTCGCGGAACTTGCGTTCGATGCCGAACTCCTCGGCAAAGCCAAAGCCGCCATGGGTCTGGATGCAGGCATTCGCCGCCTCGAAACTGGCGTCGGCCGCCAGCATCTTCGCCATGTTCGCCTCGGCTCCCGGATTCTGCCCGGCCTCGTAGAGGCTGAGCGCCTCGCGCACCATCAGCTCGGCGGCGCGCATGTTGGCGTAAGCCCTGGCCAGCGGAAACTGGATGCCCTGGTTCTGGCCGATGGCGCGGCCGAATACATGGCGGTCCCTGGCATAGGCCGTGGCCTTGTCGAGGAACCACTTGGCATCGCCGACGCATTCCGCCGCGATCAGGATGCGCTCGGCGTTCATGCCCGAAAGGATATAGCGGAAGCCCTTGCCCTCTTCGCCGATCAGGTTCTCCACCGGCACGCGGAGGTTGTCGAAGAAGACCTCGGTCGTGGCATGGTTCATCATGGTGCGGATCGGGCGGATGGTCAGGCCGTTGTCCTTGGCGTCCGCCATGTCGACCAGGATCACCGACAGCCCGTCGGTCTTCTTCATCCCCTCGGCCAAGGGCGTGGTGCGGGCCAGAAGCAGCATCAGGTCGGAATGTTCGGCGCGGCTGGTCCAGATTTTCTGGCCATTGACGACGAAGTGGTCGCCTTCGCGCCGGGCCGTGGTCTTGAGGGCGCCGGTGTCGGTGCCCGAGGTCGGCTCGGTCACGCCAAAGGCCTGCAGGCGCAACTCGCCGCTGGCGATCCGGGGCAGATAGGCCGCCTTCTGTGCCGCCGAGCCATGCCGCAGAAGCGTGCCCATCGTGTACATCTGCGCATGGCAGGCTCCGACATTGCAGCCCGCACGCTGCATCTCTTCCAGCACCGCCGCCGCCGCCGACAGGGGCAGGCCCGCGCCGCCGTACTCCTCGGGGATCAGCACCGAGAGCCAGCCCGCCTCGGTCAGCGCATCGACAAAGGCCTGGGGATAGCCCATCTCCCGGTCGAGCTTGCGCCAGTATTCGCCCGGAAAGCGGGCGCATAGCCTGGCCACGGCCTCGCGGATTTCGGGATAGGTTTCCTGCATCGTTGTCCTCTTTGTCTGACCCCTGCATGACAGAGATCAGCCATGCCGACAAAGAGAGATGGGATAGATCAGCTATAGCGCGATTCTATGGGGCTTCTGGCAGACGACCGGGCCAGATGCCGTCTTGCACCATCTTCTGCACGTTCTGCGCGATGACTCCCCCGGCAAAGCGAGCGAGACGCGGGATCGGACGGTCGGTCGGAAAAGAAAGGATCAGCCGCCGCATCGGTACGGGATTGTGCAGTGGTGCGGCGCAGAGATCTCCGAGCGCAAGGTCGCGGTGGATCGGCGCCCGGGGCAGGATGGTCATGCCGTGGCCGCCCCGCACCAGCCCCTTCAGCGTCGAATAGCTGTCGGCCTCGACGGGCACCGAAAGCGCAAAGCCCCTTTCGCCCGCGCATTTGTCGAGGATCGCCCGCAGCCCATGCCCCGCACTTGGCAGGAGAAGCCGCTGCCCCTCCAGCGCCAGGAAGTCGACGGGAACCTCCTGGGACAGGCCCGCGCCCGGCGGGCCGATAAGGAACAGGACCTCCGCCAGCAGCGGCTGGATGCGCAGGGTCCGGGCGGATTTCGGGTCGTAAAGCACCGAGGCATCGATCTCGCCCCGGTGCATCCAGTCCAGAAGATAACCGGAATAGGCGCTGACGATGCGCAGGGTCGCGTCGGGATGGGTCTCGCGAAAGGCCGAGACAAGGGGCTCGGACAGGATGTCTGCCACCGTCGGCGGCATGCCGATCGAGACATGACCGCGCAGCGGCGCATCCTCGTCGGCGACGGTGGCCCGGATCTCTTCCAACTCGGCCATGATGCGCAGCGCATGGCGCAATACGTCCTGGCCCTGGTCCGTCACCACCATCCCGCGCCCGTGCCGGTCAAAGAGCCGGACACCCAGTTCCTCCTCCAGAAGGCGGACCTGCCGCGACAGGGCGGGTTGGGCAATGTGCAGCCGGTCGGCAGCCTTCGACAGGCTGCCCAACTCGGCAACATGGATCAGGGTGCGGAGTTGAGAAAATTCCATGCCATAGAATACCGCTATATCTGTTCACGAAAAAGGGTCGATGTCAGCGCATTTCGGCAAGGCTATGGTCCAGGCAACGAGATGGAGACGCTGATGACGGTCGCTGACCCGATTGCCCGTGACCTGGCCTTGCACTGGCCCGAGGCCGTCTACGACGTGCTGAAAGCCTCGGGAATCCGCCAGATGTGCTATGTCCCCGATGCCGGGCATTCCACCCTGATCCGCCTCTTCGGCGCCGATCCCGAGGTGAAGTGCAACGTCCTGACCACCGAGGAAGAGGGCATCGCCATCGCCACCGGGGCCTGGCTCGGGGGGCAAAGGTCGGTCGTCCTGATGCAATCTTCGGGCGTCGGGAACTGCATCAACATGCTATCGCTGCCGGTGCAAAGCCGCACACCGCTTCTGATGCTGGTCACGATGCGCGGCGAATGGGCCGAGTTCAACCCCTGGCAGGTGCCGATGGGCCGGGCGGTCGAGGCCTCGTTGCGGGCCATCGGGGTCACGGTGCTTCGGGCCGAGACCGGGGCCGATCTGGTCGAGACGGTGGAACAGGCGGCCGGCATGGCCTTTGACGGCGACCAGCAGATTGCGGTGCTGATCGGGCAGCGGCTTTTGGGGAAGAAGAAATGGTGATGGATCGACGGGCCGCCGTGGCGCAGCTCTTGGCGGCGCGAAACGGGGCACTGGTTATCACCGGGCTGGGATCGCCCAGCTATGACGTCCACGCCGCGGGTGACAGCGCCGACAACTACTACCTTTGGGGGGCGATGGGCGGGGCGGCGCTGACCGGCCTCGGCCTGGCGCAGGCGCAGCCCGACAGGCGGGTCATGGTCATCACCGGCGATGGCGAGATGCTGATGGCCTATGGTGCGCTGGCCACGATCTCGGTGGCAAAGCCCAAGAACCTCGACATCATCGTTCTCGACAACCAGCATTTCGGCGAGACGGGGATGCAGGCGAGCCATACCGGACAGGGGATCGCGCTGGACCGCGTGGCCGCCGCCTCGGGCTTTGCCGAGACGGGCGAGTTGCGCGAGCTTGCCGAAGTCGAGGCTCTGGCCACGCGCCTGCACCAGCCCGCCCAGGGCCCGCGCCTGTTCGTCCTGAAGATCGAGGCGGAGAACCTGCCTCGCTCCCTGCCGCCCCGCGACGCGGTGGCGATCAAGAACCGCTTCCGCGCCCATCTTGGGCTTGGCACCTGCTGAGGAGGGATGATGGAGCGCTTCTTCAACACGGTCGGCGGACAGCAGGCCCCTGCCAAGGCGACATTCGAAAGCTTCGACCCCTATACCGGCCAGCCCTGGGCGCTGATCCCGGCCGACGGGAAGGACCAGGTCGATGCGGCGGTGGCCTCGGCCAAGGCAGCCTTCCGCGGTTGGGCCGGGATGACCGCCACGGCGCGGGGCAAGCTTCTGGTCCGGCTGGCCGATCTTGTCGCCGCCGACGCCGAAAGGCTGGCTGCACTGGAAACCCGCGACAATGGCAAACTGATCGCCGAGATGGGGGCGCAGTGCCGCTATATCCCGGAATGGTATCGCTATTTCGGCGGCCTTGCCGACAAGATCGAGGGCGCCGTCCTGCCCATCGACAAGCCGGGCATGTTCGCGTTCACCCGTCACGAACCCCTGGGCGTGGTCGCGGCCATCGTGCCCTGGAACTCTCCCCTGATGCTCCTGACCTGGAAGCTCGCGCCGCTTCTGGCGGCGGGGAACACCGTGGTCATCAAGCCGTCCGAGCACACCTCGGCCTCGACGCTGGAATTCGTGAAGCTCTTTGCCGAGGCCGGCTTCCCACCGGGTGTCGTCAACACCGTGACGGGAATGCCGCACGAGGTGGGCGCCCCCCTCGTCAGCCATCCGGACGTTGCCAAGATCGCCTTCACCGGCGGCGAACCCGGCGGCATCGCCGTCTATCGCGCTGCGGCCGAGGGCCTGAAGACCGTCACGCTGGAGCTGGGCGGCAAGTCCGCCAATATCGTCTTCGACGACGCCAGTATCGAGAATGCGGTAAAGGGTGCGATCTCCGGCATCTTCGCCGCCTCGGGCCAGACCTGCATCGCGGGCTCGCGCCTTCTGGTGCAGCGGTCGGTGCATGATCGGGTGGTCGAGGGCGTGGTCCAACTGGCCGCGACGGCGCGGATGGGAAACCCTGCCGACCTTTCGACCCAGGTCGGACCCATCACCACGCAGGCGCAACGGGCCAAGGTGCTGTCCTATCTCGACATCGCACGGGGCGAGGGGGCCAATGTGGCACTTGGCGGCAAGGTGCCCGAGGGCGATGGCTGGTTCGTCGAGCCGACGATCTTCACCGGCGTCACCAACCAGATGCGCATCGCGCGGGAAGAAGTCTTTGGCCCCGTCCTCTCGATCATCCCCTTCGACACCGAGGACGAGGCCTTCGCCATCGCCAACGACAGCCCCTATGGGTTGGCGGCGGGTCTCTGGACCGGCGACATGGGCCGGGCACTGCGGGGCAGCGCGGCACTGGAAGCCGGCACCGTCTGGGTCAATTCCTACCGCGCCGTCAGCTACATGGCGCCCTTCGGCGGCTACAAGCGCAGCGGGATCGGGCGGGAAAGCGGGCAAGAGGCGATCGGGGAATATCTGCAGACCAAGACCGTCTGGATCGACACCGCGGGCACCGTCGCCAACCCCTTCGTGATCCGATGACGGCAGGGGTCGCCATCATCGGCGGCGCAATCATGGGCAGCTTCTGCGCCTGGTCCCTGCGCCAGGCGGGGTTTGCGGGCCAGATCACCGTGGTCGAGAAGGACCCGACTTATCGCTTCTCCTCCACCGCGCTTTCGGCCGCCGCGATCCGCACCCAGTTCGGCACGCCGGTCAACATCGCGATGAGCCTGCACGCCATCGATCTCTTCCGCCGGATCAAGGCGGTCTTCGGGGCCGGTGCAGACATCGGCTACAGGGAAAAGGGCTACCTGATCCTCGGGGGTCCCGAAACGGTCGACGCCCGTCGCGCCGCCGCCCGGATGCAGCGGTCGCACGGCGCCGACATCCTGGCCCTGACCCCGGACGAAATCGCCGACCGCTTCCCCTTCCTTGATCTGGACGGCGTCGGCATCGGCACCTTCGGCGCCTCTGGTGAAGGCTGGTTCGACGCCTGGTCGCTGTTGTCGCTGGTGCGCGCGGCGGCCAAGGCACAGGGCGTCACCTATGTGACGGGCGAAGCCTCGGGCTTCGACCTTTCCAGCGGACGGATCACCGGGCTGCGCATTGGTGATCAGACTCTGTCATGTAGCATCTGCATCCTTGCCGCCGGGGCCGCCTCGGGCGCACTGATGGCGCGGCTTGACCAGCCGCTGCCCGTCTCGCCGCGCAAGCGCACGGTTTTCAACTTCCGCGCGCCGGTCAGGCACGCCGATTTCCCGATGCTCTTCGACACATCCGGCATCTGGATCCGCCCTGAGGGCGAAGGCTACATCGGCGGCATCCAGCCAAGCCACGATCCCGAAGCCACAGGCGATTTCGAGCCCGATCACCATCTCCTCGAGGGCCCTTACTGGCCCGCCCTCGCCACCCGCATCCCGGCGATGGAGGAGTTGCGGCTGGAGCGGTCCTGGGCCGGGCATTACGAGGTCAATGCGCTGGACCCAACGGCGTGCTGGGCTTCCATGACGAGGTCGAGAACCTTGTCCTCTGCACCGGCTTTTCCGGTCACGGCGTCATGCATGCCCCCGCCGCGGGGCGCGGCGTGGCGGAACTTGTGACCCTCGGGCGATTTGACACCCTCGACCTCTCGCCCCTCGGCTATCATCGCATCCGTTCCGGCACGCCCCTGCCGGAATCCATCGTCTATTGAAGGAGTCCCTTCCATGCGCTTTGCAGGTAAAGTCGTTGTCATTACCGGGGGCGCGCAGGGTATCGGACGCTCGACCGCCGAGCGGTTCCTGAACGAGGGTGCGCGCGTGGTGATCGCGGATGTGAATGCGGAAAGGCTTGCAGCCACCGCCGCCGAGATCGGTTCGACCGAAACGCTTCTCGCCGTCGTGACGGATGTGGCCGAGAAGGACCAGGTCGACGCACTGGTGGCAGCTGCCGTCGCCGCCTTCGGCCGCATCGACGTAATGGTGAACAACGCGGGCATCGCCCCGGTCATGGATTTCCTGTCCGTCTCGCCCGATACCTTCGACCGCGTGATCGGGGTGAACCTGAAGGGCGCCTTCCTCGGAACCCAGGCGGCGGCGCGGGCGATGATCGCGCAAGGCGGGGGCGGGGTCATCATCAACATGTCCTCGATCAACTCTGGGTTGGCCAATCCGAACGTGGCGACCTACGCGATTTCCAAGGGCGGCATGAACCAGGTGACATCGACCGCCGCCGTGGCCTTTGCGCCCCATGGCATCCGGGTCTGTGGCGTCGGCCCCGGCACGATTGCGACCGAGATCATCAAGGGCGCCTTCACCGAGCGCGCGGGCATGCATGCGATCCTTGCCCGCACCCCGATGGGCCGTCTGGGCGAGCCCGAGGAAATCGCAGGTGTCGTAGCCTTCCTCGCGTCGGAGGACGCCTCCTATATTACCGGCGAGACGATCTATCCCGACGGGGGCCGCCGCATCCTGAACTATACCGTGCCCGTGAAGGAGTGACCCGATGAGCCCGATCTTCCAGAAGCTGCACCATGTCTGCATCGTGGTCCATGACATCGACAAGACGCAGGCCTACTACGAATCCATCGGCATCGGCCCCTGGATCGCCTATCCCCCGCTGGCGGAATACGAGGACCTGCAGGTGCCCAGTTCCGAGGGCTTCATGGCGATGCAATATCGCATCTGCAATCTGCCCGATGTCCAGCTCCAGCTTTGCCAGCCCGATCACCACCCCACGCCCCAGCGCCTGCATCTGGATTCCAAAGGGGAAGGTGTCTTTCATCTGGGTTTCGAAGTGCCTGATGCCGATGCGGCCGAAGCCGCGTCGGGGCTGCCGGTCAAGATGAAGGGCCGCCGCGCCAACCGCACCGGGTTCACCTACTACGACACCGCCGAGGGGGCGGGCGTCATCCTGCTGACCCGCGCGACCTACAGGCCGGGGACGTGATGCGGATCGACCTCAACTCGGATCTGGGCGAGGGCTTTGGTCCTTGGGAAATGGGCGATGACGCGGCGATGCTGGACCTCGTCACCTCGGCCAATATCGCCTGCGGCGGCCATGCCGGCGATCCCGAGACGATGTTCAAGACCCTGCGGCTGGCGGTCGACCGGGGCGTCACCATCGGGGCCCATCCCGGCTATGCCGACCCGATGGGCTTTGGTCGCCGGGTGATCCCGATGTCCGGGGCAGAGATCACGCGGATGGTCGCAGCCCAGGTCGGCGCGCTGGAGGGCGTGGGGCGGCTGGCAGGGGCGAGGGTGGGCTACGTCAAGCCGCATGGCGCCCTCGGCAACCTCGCCGCCGATGACCGGGCCGTGGCCGAGTCGATCCTCGCGGCCCTGCCCGACGGGATGGCGGTCCTGGCGATTTCCGGCACCGAGCTGGAGCTTGCGGCACGGGCCGCTGGAATCCGGGTCTTCTCGGAAATCTTCGCCGACCGCGCCTATCTGCCCAACGGCAAGCTGGTGCCGCGCTCGCGCCCCGGCGCCGTGCTGCACGATGCAGAGGCGGCAGCCGTGCGGCTGCTCGCCTTCCTCAAGACCGGGCTCATGCCGGTGATCGAGGGGGCGCCGATTCCGCTCGCCGCCCAATCCATCTGCGTCCACGGCGACAGCCCGGGCGCGCTGCAGATGGCCACAGTGATCCGCGCGCGCCTTCAGGCGGCGGGGGTGACGCTGGAATCCTTCCTCTGATGCAGGGCTTCCCCCGCTTCACTCCCGTCGCCGAACACGGCCTTCTCGTCGAATTCGGCGAGAGGATCGAGGCCGCCATCCACGACCGCGTCCTTGCGCTAGATGCGGGTCTGGCCGCCGATCCCTGCCCCGGCCTGGCCGAGACCGTGCCAGCCTTTGCCAGCCTGATGATCCGCTTCGACCCGCTCGCGACCGATCATGCCGCCGTCGAAACCCATGCCCGGGGGCTTCTGACCCGGCCTCTCGCTGCCCGTCAGACAACCCCGCGGGACGTCCGGGTCTGCTATGACGCCGACCTTGCCCCCGACCTTGCCGAGGTCGCCCGCGCCTCGGGCCTTTCACCCGAAGAGGTCATCGCCGCCCATCTCGCGGGCCGCTACGAGGTTTTCATGTATGGCTTCGCACCCGGCTATGCCTACCTTGCCGGTGTGCCCGACGTCTTGCAGATGCCGCGCAAACCTACCGCCGTGCGCGGCGTCCCGGCGGGAAGCGTCCTGATCGCCGGTCCGCAATGCCTCGTTTCGACCCTGACCATGCCGACGGGCTGGTGGATCATCGGCCGCTCGCCCACCCGCATCCTGACCGAAGATCCGGCCCGGCCCTTCCTCTTCGACGTTGGAGACCCGGTGCGCTTCCGCCGCATCTCGCGCGCCGAGTTCGGCGCGGCATGACCGACGCGATCCTCTCCGTGGCGTTCGCCGGCCCGCATGTGACCGTGCAGGACACCGGGCGCCCGGGATTGATGCGCTTTGGCGTGCCCGCCTCGGGACCCATGGACCGCCTGGCCTTCGCGGCCGCCAATCTCGCCCTGGGCAACCCGGCTGATGCCCCGGCAATCGAGGTCTCTCGTGGTGGCCTTGTCCTCGCCTGCCTCGCCGGAGAGGTCGGCTTCGCCGTGGCGGGGGGCGGGTTCATCCTGGAACACGACGGGGTCAAGCGCGGATCATGGACGGTCGCCAGGCTGCGGCAAGGCGAGACACTGGCGATCCGACCGGGGCCTTGGGGCAGCTGGTGCTATCTGGCCATCGAAGGCCGCTTGGCCTGCCCAACCTGGCTCGGCCATGCCGCAACCCATTCCCTTTCGGGGCTTGGCGGCGGTCGGCTTGCAACCGGCCAGCGTTGGACCGTCACGGGGACACGCTGCGAGGCGGACGAGGGCGCGATCCCCTGCCCGGTCTTCGCGCGTCCAAGGCACGAGATCCGCGTCACCCTCGGCCCGCAGGACCGCTTCTTCGCGCCGGAGACCGTGGAGCGCTTCCTCTCAGCAACCTGGGAGATGACGGATGCATGGGACCGGATGGGCGTCCGGCTGAAAGGTCCGGGGATCGCGCCCGCGGTGGCGCTCGACATGCCCTCCGAACCGGTCCTGCGCGGCTCGGTCCAGGTGGCGGGCGACGGGGTGGCCTCGATCCTGCTGGCCGATCACCAGACGACGGGCGGCTATCCGAAGATCGCGACGGTCCTCGACTGTGACCTTGATGCCATGGCGCAACTTCGACCCCGCGACCCGCTGAGGTTCACCGTCGTTTCGCCTGTCGATGCCATCCAGTTGGCGAGGACCTCGGCACAGCGCTGTCAGCGATATCTCGCAGGCCTGTCACGCGGTTGCAGCTTCGCTTCAGGACATCAGGACAAGCTCCCGCCTCGATCTGCGGAATCGTTGCCACCAGCCTCCTGACACAGCGGCAGGCTCCGGGGTTGTGGCGACCCTAGATCCGCGAGCCGAGCGCCGCGCGGTATTTCGCCACCGTCCGGCGGGCCACGGGCAGCCCTTCGGCCTGCAGCTGCGCCGCAAGGTGGGCATCGCTGGGCCTCGCCTCTCCGGCACGGCGCAGCAACTCGGCCAGACGCTGTTTCACGGTTTCGGCAGCGGGGCCATCGGAGCGGATGGGCCGTGTCGCAAGGGCGCGCAGGGTCAGTGTGCCGCGCGGGGTGCGGATACTGACCCCGCGCAAAAGGCGGTTCACGGTGGCCACATGCAGGCCCGCCATGTCTGCCAGCGCCTGCGTTGTCAGCGGCGCCGGGTCGCCATCTTCCAGCCATCCCGCCTGATGCCGCACAAGAAGCGTGCCGACCATTGCGGCGATCCGCTGGCGCTGGTCGACCGCCCGCCCGATCCCCGCCGCCGCGGTCGCGTCGCCCCGGCCAGCCACGACCTCGACCGAGAACATCGCCGGATTGGCCACCGCTTCCCACCCGCCAGGGGCGCGCTGCGCCAGCAGGTCGGCCGGCAGCGGCGGCGGCATCGGTCCCTCGAAAACCAGCCCCGGCTTGGGGTTCAGCCCGCGGATCAGGCGGGCGGCCTGCGTAAGCTCGGCCTCGGGCCGTCCGGTCTGGCGGGCGATGGCGGCCAGATCGCCATGGGCCAGCAGCGCCAGATGGTCCAGCACCGCACCGACCGCCGGGGTCAGGTCGCCCGCCGCCTCGACTTGCAGGCGCAGACATTCCGCAAGGCTGCGGGCGAACAGCCCGGCGGGCTCGATCCGCTGCAACCGCGCCAGAACCGCCAGCACCTCGGCCTCGGCCACCCCGCAGGCGCGCGTCACTGCTGCGGGCGTGGGGCCGAGCCAGCCGGTCGGTTCCAGCCCCTCGGCCAGCGCCAGCGCGATGGCAAGTGGTCGCGGACCAAGGCGCATCGCCGCGATCTGCGCCAGCACATGCGCGATCAGGCTGCCCGAGGGCGCCGCCACGCCCTCGGGGTCGAACAGCGGCCGCCAGGATCCCTCCGCCGGCGGAACCAGCCGCAGTGCCGGATTCCCCGTCGCCTCGACCGCCAGTCGCGCCGCCAGCTCGCCCGCCGTCAGCGACAGAAGCGAGATCGCCTGCGCAAGGCCTGCCGTCAGCTTCGGCCCCAGTCTGGGTGTGGTCGTCAGCATCCCTTGCCCCCCGACAGAATGCTTGCCCGGAGGCGCGCGGGATGCAAGGCTCCGGTCGCAAGGGGCAGGCCGGTCCGGCCCCCGGGGGAGGAACCATGACCACGCAAGCCAGGGCGGTCGAGCGCGGCCCGGCCGCCGATTTCGGCGAGGTGCTGGCCCAGGCTTCGGTCCTGGTCGTGGACGACGAGCCGGGAATGCGCCATTTCCTGCAACGCACGCTCGCCAGCCGCTGCCGCTCGGTTGAGACCGCGCCGGATACCGCGCAGGCCGCCGAGATGCTGGCCGCCGGCCATCATGACGTGGTGATCCTCGACAATGTGATGGACGGGCGGCGCGGGGTGGAATGGCTGGCGGCGCAGCGGGCCTCGGGCTATTTCCCGCCCTCGATCCTGATCACTGCCTATGCCGATCTGGAGACCGCGATCCAGGCCCTGCAGGCGGGGGCCTCGGACTTTCTCCTGAAGCCGTTCCGGTCGAACCAGATCCTGAATGCCGTCACCCGTTGCCTGGAGCGCGCCCGGCTGGAACGGGAAAACCACGTCCTGCGGCACGAGCTGCGGACCAATTCCGACCACATCCTCCTGCGCAACCAGTTGATCGGGGAATCCCCCGCGATCCGCACGATCCGCGACATGATCGGGCGGGTGGCGCCGCTTCTCTCCTCGGTGCTGCTGACCGGGCAGTCGGGCACCGGCAAGGAAGTGGCGGCCCGGATGATCCATGAGCTGTCGCCCCGCGCCGCGCGGCCCTTCGTACCGGTGAACTGCGCCGCGATCCCGCCCGACATGGTGGAGACCGAGCTTTTCGGCCACATGAAAGGGGCTTTCACCGGCGCGCATCAAAGCCGCGAGGGGCTGTTCCTGCACGCCCGCGGCGGCACTTTGTTCCTCGACGAAATCGGCGAGCTGCCGCTGCCTGCCCAGGCCAAGCTGCTGCGGGTGCTGGAGGACCGGCGGATCCGCCCGCTCGGGTCCGAGCGCGAGGTGCCCGTCGACGTGCGTCTGGTCTTTGCCACCAACAGCGACCTGAATCGGGCGGTGGCCGACGGCCGGTTCCGCGCCGACCTCCTCTACCGCATCAACGTGATGTCGATCCACATGCCCCCGCTCTGCGATAGGGGCGATGATGTGCAGGACCTTGCGACGCTGTTCATGGAAAAGCTGTCGCGGCAGCTGGGGATGCCGGCAGTGCCGATCCCGCCCGCGGTCCGCGCCGGGTTTGCCGCCTATCGCTGGCCGGGCAATGTGCGCGAGCTGCGCAACACCATCGAGCGGGCGCTGATCCTCGGCGGGTTTGCGGCTGAATCCCCGGCCGCACCCTCTGCAACCCAGCCCGAAACGCTGGCGGAGATGGAGCGCCGCGCCATCCTTGCGGCGCTGGCCACCTGCGATGGCGACCGTGAGGCTGCCGCCGCGCGGCTGGGCATCTCGCGCAAGACCATCGACCGGCGGCTTCAGGCCGGGAATGGCTGAGCCCACCCCCCTGCCCCGCGTACGCTCGGTCCGCCACCGGCTTCTGGCCATCGCGCTTTTGCCGACGCTGGTGATCCTGCCCCTGCTGCTGGGGGGCACGATGCTGCGCTGGCAGGGCAAGTTCGATGATCTGCTGGCGACCAAGGTCAACAGCGACCTGACCGTCGCCCGGCAGTATCTGGCGCGCATCCTGGAAACCACCGGCGAGCGCGTCGAGGCCCTGGGCCGGTCGGTCGACTTCGCCGAGACCACCGATCCTGCGCCGCTGCTGGAAGCACAGCGGGAAGGGATGGGTCTCGATTTCCTCTATGTCGCCGACACCTCCGTCCGGCCGGTCGCTGTCAGCCCGCCCGAAGCGCGGCCCGCGCCGAAGGGTCCGTTGATCGCGGCCGCGCTGCAGGGTCAGGCGGGAACGGGGATCGAGATCTTCGGCAACACCGACCTGGCGCGTCTGTCCCCCGATCTCGCGGCACGGGCGCGGGTGCCGCTGGTCCCGACGCCGAACGCCGTTCCCACCGACCGGAGCGAGGAAGACCGGGGCATGGTCGTGCTCTCCGCTGCGCCGGTGAAGCTGCCCGACGGGCGACCTGGCATCCTGGTGGGCGGGCTTCTGCTGAACCAGAACCTCATCTTCATCGACACGATCAACGACCTCGTCTACCGCGCGGGCAGCCTGCCCGAGGGCAGCGAGGGCACGGCGACGCTGTTTCTGGAAGACGTGCGCATCTCGACCAATGTCCGGTTGTTCGAGGGCAAGCGGGCGCTCGGCACAAGGGTCTCGGCCGAGGTGCGCGAGAAGGTGCTGGGTCGGGGCGAGACCTGGCTCGACAGCGCCTTTGTGGTGAACGACCGCTATATCTCGGCCTACGAGCCCATCGTCGACACCGCGGGGCAGCGGGTTGGGATGCTTTACGTCGGCTTTCTGGAGGCCCCCTTCGCCGCGGCCAAGCGCACGACCTTGTGGCTGGTGGGCCTGGGCTTCCTGGCCGTCACGGCCGTCTCCATCCCGGTCTTCCTGCGGTGGGCAAGGGGTGTCTTCCAGCCGCTGGAGAAGATGAGCGCCACCATCGCTCAGGTCGAGGCGGGCGATCTGGGCGCGCGGACCGGCGTGCAGAGCCGGGGCGACGAGGTGGGGCGGGTGGCGGATCACCTCGACCACCTGCTGGACCTGATCCAGGACCGCGACGCCGAGCTGCGCCAGTGGAACGAGGAGTTGAATGCACGGGTCGAGGAGACCACGCGCAAGCTGATCGTCTCGGAAAAGCTCGCCACCATCGGCGAGATCACCGCGGCAGCGGCGCATGAGATCAACAATCCGGTGGCGGTGATCCAGGGCAACTTGGACCTCTTGCGCGAGATCATGGGCGACGGCGCTGCCGGGGCCGCGACCGAGTTCCGCCTGATGGACGAACAGATCCAGCGCATCAGCCAGATCGTGAACCGCCTGCTGCAATTCGCCCGGCCCGAGGAATATGCCGGATGGGCCACCCGCACCGACCCGCGCGACGCGGTGGCCGATTGCCTGCCGCTGGTCCGCCATCTGCTGACGCGCAGCGACGTGACCCTGCGGCAGGACGGGCTGTCCAACCGGCAGGTGCTGATGAACCGCACCGAGTTGCAGCAGGTCATGGTCAACCTGATCGTCAACGCCGTCCATGCCATGCCCGGTGGCGGCGAGATCGTGGTGATGCTGCGCGATGCTGACAATAACGGCGTTCCGGGGGTCGAGATCGCGGTGGCGGACAGCGGCAAGGGGATGGATGCGGAAACCCTGTCGCGCATCTTCGAGCCGTTCTTCACCACCCGCGCGGACGGCGGCGGCACCGGCCTCGGCCTGTCGATCTGCCGGACGCTGGTGGACCGGCAGGGCGGCAGCATCGCCGCCGCCAGCACGAAGGGCGTGGGCACCACCTTCACGCTCTGGCTGCCCGCGGCGGACTGACGGACATTCTGTCCGGCCCCCTGCGACAATCTGTCCGTCCGCCGACCGAATAATCCCGCCAACCCGTTGAAAGCACATGCCCCCGCAGGTTGGCACGAATTGCGCATGTATATCCCTTGAGGGAGCATCTCCGGCGGAAGGAGAAGGGTCGCGCAGGCGCGGCCGATGGAGCCACCGGAAACGCCCTTCGCAATCGCCCCGTCGAGGGAAAGGGAGGGAAGGAATGACAGCAATCACCGAAGGATATTCCGGCGGCCAGACCGGCATCCTGGACAAGGCAAGGATCATCGCGAAGCCGGGGTTCAACCGATGGCTGGTGCCGCCCGCCGCGCTGGCGATCCATCTCTGCATCGGCATGGCCTATGGCTTCTCGGTCTTCTGGCTGCCGCTGACCACCGCCATACCGGGAGAGACGCCCGCGGCCTGCGCCGACATGGGCCTGATGACCGCGCTCTTCACCACCGAATGCAACTGGCGCATGGCCGACCTCGGCTGGATGTTCACGCTGTTCTTCCTGCTCCTCGGCTCTTCCGCCGCGATCTGGGGCGGCTGGCTGGAGCATGTCGGCCCGCGCAAGGCCGGTGTCGTCTCGGCACTCTGCTGGTGCGGCGGCATCGCCATCGCCGCCCTTGGCGTCCTCACCCACCAGCTCTGGCTGATGTGGCTCGGCGCGGGCTTCATCGGCGGCATCGGCCTGGGTCTCGGCTACATCTCCCCCGTCTCGACCCTGATCAAATGGTTCCCCGACCGGCGCGGCATGGCGACCGGCATGGCGATCATGGGTTTCGGCGGCGGCGCGATGGTTGGCTCGCCCTTGGCGCAAAAGTTGATGGAGGCCTTCAAGACCGACACCTCCCCCGGCGTGTGGGAGACCTTCCTGGTCATGGCGGCGGTCTATCTGGTGTTCATGCTGTCGGGCGCCTTCGGCTATCGCATCCCGCCCGCCGGCTGGCGGCCCGAGGGCTGGACGCCCCCGGCGAAGAAGGCCGGCGCGATGATCACGGAACACCATGTCCACCTGCGCGATGCGCACAAGACCCCGCAGTTCTGGCTGATTTGGATCGTGCTCTGCATGAACGTCTCGGCCGGGATCGGCATCCTGGGCGCCGCCTCACCGCTTCTGCAGGAAATCTTCGCCGGTCGCCTGATCGGCCTGCCGGAGCTGAGCTTTGCCGACCTGAACGCCGATCAGAAGCTGCAGATCGCCGGGATCGCGGCGGGCTTCACCTCGCTTCTGTCGCTGTTCAACATTGCGGGGCGGTTCTTCTGGGCCTCGATGTCGGACAAGCTGGGGCGGAAGAACACCTACTATGTGTTCTTCCTGCTGGGCATCCTGCTTTACGCCGCGGCACCGACCTTCGCGCACATGGGCAACCAGCTGATGTTCGTTGCGGCCTTCTGCATCATCCTGTCGATGTATGGCGGTGGCTTCGCGACCGTGCCGGCCTACCTGGCCGATATCTTCGGCACCCAGTTCGTCGGCGCGATCCACGGCAGGCTGCTGACCGCCTGGGCCACCGCGGGCATCCTGGGACCGGTCGTCGTCAACTACATCCGGCAGTATCAGGTGGATCGCGGCCTGACCGGCGCGGACGCCTATGCCGCGACGATCTATGTGTTGTGCGGGATGCTGGTGATCGGCCTGATCGCCAATGCGCTGGTGAAGCCGCTGGACGACAAGTGGTTCATGAAGCCGGAAGAGGTTGCCGCCCTGCAGGCCAAGACCGCCTCGGCCGACGCGATCCTTGAACACGGCTCCTTCGGCATCGACCGCGGCCGCTTCGATCTGACCACGCTGCTGGCCTGGGCCGCAGTGGGCATCCCGGCGCTCTGGGGCGCCTGGTACACGCTGGTCAAGACCGCCGCGCTGTTCTGACCTCGTTCCCCGCCGGCTTGGTGCCGGCGGGAGCCCTCGCCGTCGGCGACCGGCCCAGATGCATGCCTGCTTCATCGAGACGCTGGTCCTGATATGACCGGCCGTCCGCCCGTCCGGGGACAGGCCAATGCGTTATATCTGAATGAATATATCGACGGAATGGCGAATTGGCGGTAGCCTGAGACCAGACCATCGCTCGATCCGAGCAACCTAGATTTATCGAGGCAGTGAAGGGAGGGTCACCCGTGAACATCGACCTTTCGCGCCGCAGCTTCCTGAAGCTGGCAGGCGGGGGGGTGGCGGCGACGTCGCTTGGGGCCATGGGCTTTGGGCAGGCAGAGGCAGCGATCGCGGCGCATGTGCGCGACTTCAAGCTGGCCACCACCACCGAGACACGCAACATCTGCACCTACTGCTCCGTCGCCTGCGGAATCATCATGTATTCCAGGGGTGATCTCGCGGCGGGCGAGAAGGCGGATCTCCTGCACATCGAGGGGGACGCCGACCATCCGACGAACCGCGGGACGCTGTGCCCGAAGGGTGCGGCGCTGAAGGATTACGTCAAGGCCGAAACCCGCCTGACCCATCCGCGCCATCGCGCACCCGGGGCGGACAGGTTCACCGAGATCACCTGGGACGAGGCGCTGGACAAGATCGCCCGCGCGGTCAAGGACGACCGCGACGCCAACCTGATCGAGAAGAATGCCGAGGGTGTGACGGTCAACCGGCTGACCACCACCGGCTTTCTGGCCGCTTCGGCCACCACCAATGAAACCTCATGGGCCACCTGGAAAGTGGTGCGCTCGCTGGGGATTGTAGGATTCGACAACCAGGCGCGCGTCTGACACGGCCCCACGGTGTCCAGTTTGGGCCCGACATTTGGCCGTGGAGCGATGACCAACTCCTGGACCGATATCAAGAATACCGATCTTGTCGTCATCATGGGCGGCAATGCCGCCGAGGCGCATCCCTGCGGCTTCAAATGGGTGACCGAGGCCAAGCATCATCGCGGCGCCAAGCTGATCGTCGTCGATCCGCGGTTCAACCGTTCGGCATCGGTGTCGGACTATTACGCCCCGATCCGCCCCGGCTCGGACATCGCCTTCCTGATGGGGGTGATCCGCTGGTGCATCGAGAACGACAAGGTGCAGTGGGATTATGTCCGCAACTACACCAACGTCTCCTATCTGGTGCGCGAGGATTTCGGCTGGTCCGACGGCATGTTCACCGGCTATGACGCCGAGAAACGCAGCTACGACCAGACCAGCTGGGAATACCAGATCGGCGAGGACGGCTTCGTCCTGACGGACGAGACGTTGCAGCATCCGCGCACCGTCTGGCAGCTTCTGAAGCAGCATGTCGCGGTCTACACGCCGGAATTCGTGGAGAACCTCTGCGGCACGCCGAAGGACCGCTTCCTGAAGATCTGCGAGATGATCGGCGAGACATCGGCCCCCGACAAGGCGATGACCTCGATGTATGCGCTCGGCTGGACCCAGCATTCCAAGGGCGCGCAGAACATCCGCGGCATGGCGATGCTTCAGCTTCTTTTGGGCAATATCGGGATCGCGGGCGGCGGCATGAATGCGCTGCGCGGGCATTCCAACATTCAGGGCCTGACCGACGTGGGCCTGATGTCGAACCTGCTGCCCGGCTATCTGGCGATGCCGCGCGAGACCGAGCCGGACTTCGCCACCTACATGTCGACGCGGGGCAACAAGCCACTGCGCCCGAACCAGATGAGTTACTGGCAGAACTACAACAGGTTCATGGTCAGCTTCCTCAAGGCGTTGTGGGGCGACAAGGCCACCGCCGAAAACGGCTGGGGCTACGACTGGCTGCCCAAGCTGGACATCGTGCAATACGACGCCATGCGCATGTTCGACATGATGAAGAACGGCAAGGTCAACACCTACTTCTTCCAGGGCTTCAACGCGCTGCTCAGCTTCCCGAACCGGGCCAAGATGACCGAGGCCTTCTCGAAGCTGAAGCTGATGGTGGTGATGGACCCGCTGGAGACCGAGACGGCCTCGTTCTGGGAAAACCACGGCATCCACAACGAGGTGGACACAGCCTCCATCCAGACCGAGGTGCTGGAGCTGCCGACGACCTGCTTCGCCGAGGACGAGGGCGCCACGGTGAACTCGGGCCGCTGGCTGCAATGGCACTGGGCCGGGGCGACCCCGCCGGGCGAGGCCAGGACCGACGCCTGGATCATGGCGCAGATCTATCTGCGGGTGAGAAAGCTTTACGAGGAGGAGGGCGGCCCCGCGCCCGAACCGATCCTGAACCTGTCCTGGGAGTACGAAGACCCGGGCGAGCCCACTGCCGCCGAACTGGCGCGTGAGCTGAACGGTCGCGCGCTGAAGACGCTCTACGATCCGGCCGACCCGGCCAAGGTGGTGCTCGAGGCGGGCAAGCAACTGTCCGGCTTCGGCCAGATGCGCGACGACGGCAGCACCATGGGCGCCTGCTGGATCTATGCCGGCTGCTGGACCGAGGACGGCAACATGATGGCGCGGCGCGACAACAGCGACCCGTCCGGGATGGGGGTGTTCCAGAACTGGTCCTTCGCCTGGCCCGCCAACCGCAGGGTGCTTTACAACCGCGCCTCCTGCGACCTTGACGGCAAGCCATGGGATCCGTCCCGCATGCTGATCGAATGGAACGGCGAGAAATGGGCCGGTCCGGATATTCCAGACATCGCCGTCACCGCCAAGCCGCGCGAGGTCGGGCCGTTCATCATGAACCCGGAGGGCACGGGCCGCTTCTTCAGCCGCAAGCTGATGCGGGACGGGCCTTTCCCGACCCATATGGAGCCGTTCGAAAGCCCGGTCGCCAACCCGCTGAACCCGGCGATGCGGGGCAACCCGGTCGCGCGGGTCTTCGCCGACGATCTGGCCAACATGGCGACCAGCGCGGAGTTCCCCTTCGTCGCCACTTCCTACCGCCTGACCGAGCATTTCCACTACTGGACAAAGCACAACCGGGTGAATGCGGTGAACCAGCCCGAGTTCTTCGTCGAGATCAGCGAAGAACTTGCCGCCGAAAAAGGCATCGCCAAGGGGGCCTGGGTGCGGGTCTGGTCCAAGCGCGGCCAGGTCTGGGCCAAGGCGGTGGTGACCAAGCGGATTCGCCCGCTGATCTGCGACGGCAAGCCCGTCCATGTCATCGGCATCCCGATCCACTGGGGCTTCAAGGGCGCGGCGCGGAAGGGTTTCGGCCCGAATTCGCTGGGTCCCTTCGTGGGCGATGCCAATATCGAGACGCCGGAGTTCAAGGCCTATCTCGTCAATATCGAGCCAGCGGAGGGCATGGCATGACCACCGAACGCGCCCCGCAACCGACCACGGCAGCGGCGAACCCCCCGATCTCGCCCCTGGCCTCGAACCTCCTATCCTCGGATGTGGTCAGGGCTTCGGCCACGCCGGACCTGCCCGCGCCGGACCGGCAGCTGGACAAGGTGGCCAAGCTGATCGACGTGTCGAAATGCATCGGCTGCAAGGCCTGCCAGACCGCCTGCATCGAATGGAACGACACCCATCCGGATGTCGAGGAAAACGTCGGGGTCTACGAGAACCCCCATGACCTGACCCCCGACATGTTCACCCTGATGCGGTTCTCCGAATACGAGAACCCGGACAGCGGCGATCTGGAATGGCTGATCCGCAAGGACGGCTGCATGCATTGCGAGGATCCCGGTTGCCTGAAGGCTTGCCCGGCACCCGGCGCCATCGTGCAGTATTCCAACGGCATCGTCGATTTCATCTCCGACAACTGCATCGGCTGCGGCTACTGCGTGACGGGCTGTCCGTTCAACATCCCGCGGATTTCCAAGACCGCCCATGTGTCGAAGAAATGCACGCTCTGCTCCGACCGCGTGGCGGTGGGGCAAGGCCCGGCCTGCGCCAAGGCCTGCCCGACGCAGGCGATCACCTTCGGCACCAAGGAAAGCCGGATCGCACTCGCAAACGAGCGGATCGAGGACCTGAAGTCGCGCGGCTACGAAAACGCCGGGCTTTACGATCCGCAGGGCGTGGGCGGCACCCATGTGATGTATGTGCTGCATCATGCGGACCAGCCCTCGCTTTATGCGGGCCTGCCGGACGAACCCCGGATCTCTCCGGTGGTCGAGGGCTGGAAGGGGCCGGCCAAGACGGTCGGGCTGGCGGCAATCGGGCTGGCGGCGGTGGGGTCGGTCCTGCACGGGCTGTTCGCCCGGCCGAACACCGTGTCCGAGCATGAGGAGCACGAGGCCGAGGAACTGGTCGACGAAACCGATCCGCAGAAGGAGGCGTGAGATGAGGCGCATCTACTCTGCCCCCGGCGACGGGATCGAGACCCGCCACCCGGTGACGGTCAGCCGCTACCGGGGCTTCACCCGGGCGAACCACTGGCTGACCGCGCTTTGCATGATCCTGCTTCTCTTGTCGGGCTTCGCCTTCTTTTCGCCCTGGCTCTATTTCCTGACCGCGCTCTTCGGTGGCGGGCCGACCGCTCGCTGGCTGCATCCGGTGATCGGCATCGTGATGTTCTTCAGCTTTCTGGGCCTTTTCGTGCAGATGTGGCGGTTGAACCTGCCCCGGCGCGAGGATGTGGAATGGGCGATGAAGACCGGCGACCTGCTGGCCGGGCGCGAGGAAAACCTGCCCGAACTTGGCAAGTACAACGCCGGGCAGAAGCTGGTGTTCTGGTCGATGGCCGGGCTGATCCTGGTGCTGATCGTCACCGGCATCATGATCTGGGAACAGCAGATTCCGCTGTGGCGCGACTATGCGCCGGTGCTTGCCTCGATCCCCGCGCGGCGCATTGCCGTGGCGGTCCATGCCTCGGCGGCGTTCCTGACCATCATGGTGTTCATCCTGCACGTCTATGCGGCGATCTGGACCCGCGGCACCATCCGCGCCATGACCCGCGGCACGGTGACCGGGGGCTGGGCCTTTCGCCATCACCGCAAATGGCTGCGCGAACTGGCTGGACGGCAGGACTCCGGTCCGGCAGAGTAATCCGGGGCTGCCCTTCGCGGAGGGCTTTCCTTTGCAGGGAGGCGTGGCCGGTCGGCCCGTGGAGCGATGGCGGAGACCCTGGAACCCGACCCCTCGATGATCGGCGGCGTGGCCGAGGCGCCCTTCGCTTTGATCCCGTCACCGCTGGTGCTGTTCCAAGGGCGGGCCAAGCGCTTCGCCTTCCTTGCCGAAACCAGCGAGTTGAGGCCCTACCTGGACTTCCTCGCCGCCCTGACCCGGCTGCAGGCCCGGCTGGTGGTGCAGTTTCCCCCCGTGCAACCCCTGCCACCGGCCCGGCTGGCGCAGGCCCGCGCGGCGAAAATGCCCCCCATCGACCGCGCCGCGCTGGCCGACGACCCCGCGCTGCACGACATCCTGGCCGCGCTGGTGGAAGGGGCGGCGGAACTGGCGATGCCCCAGCCCGCGCGGTTGGCGCTGGACGCCCTGCGCGCAGCCGACAGGGCCGACCGGAGCTGGCTTCTTTGCAACATCCTGTCCGACACCATCCCCGAGGACAGCGTGGCCCCGCATCTCTTCGCCGCCGCCGCGGTGCAGGTGCATCTGGCGCGGCTGGCCGGAACGCTGGCGGGCGAGAATCTGGTGCCGGTGGGCACAGGCCTCTGCCCGGCCTGCGGCGGACGGCCTGTCACCTCTTCGGTCCGGGGCGAGCAGGGGGTCGAGAACGTCCGCTATGCCACCTGTGCCTGCTGCGCGACGCGCTGGAACGAAGTTCGGGTGAAATGCCTGTGCTGCGGATCGACCAAGGGGATCACCTATCGCTCGGCAGAGACGCATGACGCCTCGGTCAAGGCGGAATGTTGCGCGGAATGCGGCTCCTGGGTGAAGATCTTGTATCAGGTGAAGAACCCGACGCTGGACCCGGTGGCCGATGACGTGGGCAGCCTTGGCCTCGACATGCTGATGCGGGAAACCCGCTTCCGCCGTGCCGGGTTCAACCCCTATCTCGCGGGCTACTGATGGAGGGGTTCCGCGCCCTGCCCTCGGTGGACCAATGCCTGCTGCTGCCTCAGGTGCAGGCGCTGGTGGCGGAGCATGGCCGGACGGCGGTGGTCGCGGCGTTGCGGGCGCGGCTGGATGCAGCGCGGGCCGCGATCCGGGGCGGCGGCAGCGGAACGGCCGAGGCCGCCGGGCTGATCCCCACCCTGGCCGCCGATCTGGTCGAGGCCAGCCGGAGCACTCTCTTCCCGGTGCTGAACCTGACCGGAACCGTGTTGCACACCAACCTTGGCCGCGCGATCCTTGCGGATGAGGCGATCCGGGCGGCGACCCTTGCTATGGCGAACCCGCTGGCGCTGGAATTCGACCTTGGCGGCGGGGCGCGGGGCCAGCGCGACGACCATCTGCGCGGGCTGCTCTGCGACCTGACCGGGGCCGAGGATGCCACGGTCGTGAACAACAATGCCGCCGCCGTCCTGATCGCGCTGAACACTTTCGGGCAGGGGCGCGAGGCTTTGGTGTCGCGCGGCGAGCTGATCGAGATCGGCGGCGCCTTCCGGATGCCCGACATCATGGCCCGCGCCGGCGCGCGGCTGGTCGAGGTAGGCACCACCAACCGTACGCATCCGCGCGACTACGAAGGGGCGCTGACGGCAGAGACCGGGCTGATCCTGAAGGTCCATACCTCGAACTACCGGATCGAGGGCTTCACCGCCGAGGTGCCCGCCGCCGATCTGTCGCGGATCGCCCGCAAGGCCGGGGTGCCGCTGGTGAACGACCTCGGCTCCGGTTCGCTGGTCGATCTGGCGCGCTTCGGCCTCCGGCGCGAGCCGACGGTGGCCGAGGCGGTGGCTGAGGGCGCCGATCTGGTCACCTTCTCGGGCGACAAGCTTCTGGGCGGGCCGCAGGCGGGGTTCATCGTCGGGCGCAAGGACCTGATCGCGGCGATCAACCGGAACCCGCTGAAACGCGCCCTGCGGCTGGACAAGATCCGCATCGTCGCGCTGGAGGCGACGCTGCGGCTCTACCGCGATCCCGACCGTCTGGCCGAGCGCCTGCCGACCCTGCGCCACCTGTCCCGACCAAAGGCCGAGATCGCCGCGCAGGCCGCCCGGCTGGCACCACAGGTGGACGCGCTGCTCGCCCCGCACGGCTTTGCCGCCATGGCCTGCGACTGCGAAAGTCAGGTCGGCTCCGGCGCGTTGCCGACCGATACGATCCCCTCGGCGGGGCTCAGGCTGACTGGTGCCGGAGGAGACGCCCCCGACCGGCTGTCGGCACGGCTACGCGCCCTGCCGGTGCCGGTGATCGGCCATATCCACGACGGCGCGCTGATCCTCGACCTGCGCTGCCTCGACCGGGATCAGGCGCTGCTGGACGCCCTGTCCGCGCCATGATCGTCGGCACGGCGGGTCATATCGACCATGGCAAGACCGCGCTGGTCAAGGCGTTGACCGGCGTGGATGCCGACCGCTTGGCCGAGGAAAAGGCACGCGGCATCACCATCGATCTCGGCTTCGCCTATGCCGATCTGGGCGGAGGCCGGGTGACGGGCTTTGTCGATGTGCCGGGGCATGAGCGGCTGATCCATACCATGCTGGCCGGGGCGGGCGGGATCGACATGGCGCTGCTGGTGGTCGCTGCGGATGACGGGGTGATGCCGCAGACGCGCGAGCATCTGGCGATCCTCGACCTGCTGGGCCTGACGCGGGGCATGGTCGCGCTGACCAAGGCCGATCTGGCGGGGCCGGAGCGGCGGGCCGAGGTGACGGCGGAAATCCGCGCCGCGCTGGCGGGCACCAGCTTGGCGGATGCGCCGGTCCTGCCGGTTTCGTCGCTGACCGGAGAGGGCATCGCCGACCTGCGCGCCCGGCTTGCGGCGGCCGAGGCCGAGGTCGCCTCGCGCGATAGCGCCGGGCGGTTCCGCTTTGCCGTGGACCGCAGCTTCACCCTGGTGGGGACGGGCACCGTGGTTTCGGGCATGGTGCTGGGCGGCCGGGTGGCGCTGGACGATATCGTCACGGTCAGCCCCTCGGGCTTGACGGCGCGGGTGCGCGGCATCCACGCGCAGAACCGCAAGGCCAGCGAGGGGCTGGCAGGCCAGCGTTGCGCGCTGAACCTTGCGGGCGACGGCATCGGCAAGGAGGCGATCCATCGCGGCGACATGGCGCTGGACCCGGCGCTGCACGCGCCCTCCGACCGGATCGATGTCTTCCTGACGGTGCTGGCCTCGGCGCCGAAGCCGGTGGATACATGGTTTCCCGCCCGCCTGCACAGCCATGCCGCCGAGGCCGGCGCGCGGGTGGTTCCCTTGCAGAACCCGATCGGGCCGGGCCAGAGCGGGCTGGCGCAACTGGTGCTGGACCGGCCTCTGGCGGCGCTGGCGGGGGACCGCTTCATTCTGCGCGATACCTCGGCCAGCCGCACGCTTGGCGGCGGGCGGTTTCTCGACCTGCGCCCGCCCGCCCGCAAACGCGGCACGCCCGAGCGGTTGGCGCTTCTGGCAGCGATGCGCGAGACCGACCCCGCCCGCGCGCTGGCCGGGCAGGCCGCTGTTGCCCCGGTGGACCTGCCCGCTTTCCTGCGCGACCGCGGGCTGAAGCCCGATCCCGCGTTGGCCGAACGCGTCGGGCTGCTGCGGCTGGGCGATCTGGTGCTGTCACCTGCCACCCTGCAGGCGCTGCGCGACGGGCTGGCGGAGACGTTGGCCGCCTTCCACGCCGAAAACCCCGATCTTCCCGGCCTCGGGCGCGAGAAGCTGCGCCTGACCCTGCGCCCGCGCCTGCCCAAGCCGGAGTTCCTGCTGTTCCTGCGCGCCGAGGCCGAGGCGGGCCGCGTCGTGCTGGACGGTGCCTTCCTGCGCCTGCCCGGCCATGAGGTCAAACTCTCGCCCGAGGACGAGGTGCTTTACGCCCGCATCCTGGCGCAGCTTCTGGGCGAGGCCCGCTTCCGCCCGCCCCGCGTGCGCGATTTTGCCACGGAATTCAGCCTGGACGAACACGAGATCCGCCGCATCCTGCGCCTGACGCAGAAGCTGGGTCGCACCGACCAGATCGCGCAGGATCATTTCTTCGCACGCGAAGTCACGCGGGAGATGGCCGCGATCCTGCGCGAGGTCGCCGCCGATGCCCCCGACGACTGGTTCACCGCCCCCGCCTTCCGGGATCGGCTGGACAACGGCCGCAAGGTGGCGATCCAGATCCTCGATTTCTTCGACCGCCTGGGCTTCACCTTGCGCCGCGGCGATCTGCGTCGGATAAATCCCCATCGCCTCGACCTGTTCGGGGAGTAGGGAAGGGAAGCGTCCCCGGTGGGGCGGCCGGACTTCAAATCCGGTTGGGGCGGCGAGCCCGTCCTGGGTGGGTTCGACTCCCACTCCCCTCCGCCAGCATCTTGCCCGTCAGCTCCAGCTGCCGTCGGTTTTTTCGATCATGATATGGCCGTTCGGCTCGAGTGTGGCGCGCCTGATATCGTGCAGGCCGCTGCAACCGGCCAGCCGGGTGGCGGTCAGAAAGTCCTCCTCACTGACAAGCTGGCGGCGCAGCATCGCATGATCGACCTTGCCGTCGACGGCCAGAACAGCGGCCCGGCCCTCGGCCAGCCCGCGGAACCAGACCGAGCGCGCGGACAGCCAGGCCACGACCCAGTTGATGCCGATCAGCGTCGTGGCCATGATCAGCGCGCCGGTCAGCGAATTGTCGCCGCCGTTGATGCCGTTCTGGACGGTGTTGCCGACCAGGATCAGCAGGATCAGGTCGAAGGGCGTGAACTGCCCCATCGCCCGCTTGCCGGACGCGCGCATCAGGACGGTGACCAGCAGATAGATCGCCGCCCCGCGCAGGATGAAATGCCACCAGGGCGCGCTCAGCGCGAAGAGGTCGGCCATTGCGTTCTCACCAGCAATTCCAATCAGTTACCATCCGTGCCCGGCTTGGCCTTGTCGGCTTTCATCGCCCTTGCCGCGGCCAGCGCCGCAGCAGCGTCAGCGGCGGATTCCCCGGCGCCTTCCTCAGCTGCGGCCTCGGCATCAAGCACGGCCGGATCGCCGGCGACCGGTGCACCATCGGGCGCGGGGCGGGGCTTGCTTTCGTGGGCCTCCTTCGGTTTCGTCGGCTCCCCCTTCTTCAGCGCGAGTTTTCCGTCCTCGATGATGACGGTGACATGATCCCCCTCCGAGACTTCGCCACCAAGCATCTGCTTGGCCAAGGCCGTCTCGACCGAGGTGCGGATCAGCCGACGCAACTCTCTAGCGCCGAATTCGGGCTTGTAGCCCTCGTTCGCCAGCCGCTCCAGCGCGCGCTCGTCGAAGTCGAGCGTCACACCCTGCCCCAGCGCCATGCGCTTCACCCGGTTCAACTGTAGTTCCACGATCTGGCGGATCTGCTTCCGGTCGAGCGCGTGGAAGACGATGATCTCGTCGATCCGGTTGATGAACTCGGGCCGGAAATGGCCGCGCAGCACCTCCATCAGGTCGCGCTTCAGCCGCTCTTCATCGGCATCGACGGTGCCGCGCCGCTTCATCTCGGCCTGGATCAGGTCGGCGCCCAGATTCGAGGTGGCGATGATGATCGTGTTGGTGAAGTCGATCACCCGGCCCTTGCCATCGGTCAGCCGCCCGTCGTCGAAAACCTGGAGCAGCACGTTGGCCACGTCGCCATGCGCCTTCTCGATCTCGTCCAGCAGCACTACAGAATAGGGCTTGCGGCGGACACGCTCGGTCAACTGCCCGCCCTCGTCATAGCCGACATAGCCGGGCGGGGCGCCGATCAGCCGGGCGACGGTGTGTTTCTCCATGTATTCCGACATGTCGATGCGGATGATCGCGTCCTCGTCGCCGAAGACGGTCGCGGCAAGGGCTTTGGCCAGTTCCGTCTTGCCCACCCCGGTCGGCCCGAGGAACAGGAAAGAGGCGATGGGACGCGACCCCTCGCGCAGGCCCGCCCGGGCAAGGCGCACGGCGTCCGAGACGGCGCGCACCGCTTCGTCCTGGCCGATCACCCGCTTGTGCAGGGTTTCCTCCATCCGCATCAACTTGGTGCGCTCCTCAGAGGTCAGGTCGGCCACCGGGATGCCGGTCAGCTTGGCGACGACGCCCGCCACATCCTCGACCCGCACCTCGTCGGACCGCGACCGGCGGTCGCTGCGCCAGGCCTCCTCGGCGGCGTCGAGCCGTTTCTGCGCAGCCTCGCGCCGGGTCTCGATATCCTTCTGTCGCGCCTCATCCTTGCGGGTTTTCGCATAATCGGCCTCGCGGCCCAGCTGGCGCACCTCGGCCTCGGCCTCCTGCACCTCGGGTGGTCGCGAGGTTGTCGCCATGCGAACCCGCGCGGCGGCCTGGTCCAGAAGGTCGATGGCCTTGTCGGGCAGGAAACGCCCGGTGATGTAGCGGTCGGACAGCTCGGCCGCCGCCGTCACCGCCTGGTCGGTGATGACGACCTTGTGGTGCGCCTCGAACGTGTCGCGCAGGCCGCGCAGGATCATGATCGTCTGTTCCACGCTGGGCTCGGGCACCATCACCGGCTGGAAGCGGCGTTCGAGGGCCGCATCCTTCTCGATATACTTCTGATACTCGTTCAGCGTGGTGGCCCCGATAAGGTTCAGCTCGCCCCGCGCCATGGCCGGCTTGAAGGTGTTGGCCACGTCCAGCCCGCCTTCGTTCGACCCGGCGCCGACGATGGTATGCACCTCGTCGATGAACAGGATCATGCTGTCCGAGGCGCTCTTCACCTCTTCCAGCACCTTCTGCACCCGTTCCTCGAACTCGCCACGATACTTGGCCCCGGCGACAAGGGCGTTGATGTTCAGCTCCACCAGCCGCTTGTCGCGCAGCGTCTCGGGCACCTCGCCCGCGACGATGCGCTGCGCCAGCCCCTCGACGATGGCGGTCTTGCCCACCCCCGGCTCGCCGATCAGCACGGGATTGTTCTTCTTGCGCCGGGCCAGAACCTCGATCGTCGTCTCGATCTCCCGCGCGCGGCCGATGACCGGGTCGAGCTTGCCGTCACGGGCAAGCTTGGTCAGGTCGCGCGCCACCTTGTCGAGTTCGGGCGTGTCGGTCGGACGATCCACCTCGCCCGACTCAGCCCCCTTGCCGACCACCCTGGTGATCTGCTGGCGCAGCGCCTGCGGCGTCAGCCCGTATTTCTTCAGGATTTCGGCGGCGAGGCCTTCGCCTTCCTCCGCCAGACCCACCAGCAGATGTTCCGGCCCGACATAGGAATGCCCCATGTCCCGCGCTGCGGCCAGCGCCCGGCTGAGCGCATCCTTCACCCGCGGCGTCACGCCCATCTCCTGCGGCGCCTTGCCGGAGGTCTCGCCCTTGGGCGCGTTCTCGTCGATATAGCGCTTCAGGTCGGCGGGGTTGACCTTCACCTGTTCAAGGATCGCCTGCACCACATCGGCATCGGCCAGCGCATAAAGCAGGTTCTCGGTATCCACGTCGCTGCGGCCGCGTTCCTGGGCATGGCGGGCGGCCGACTGCAACATCTCCTTGGCGCGTTCGGACAGGGCGTCGGTGACATTCACCGTCTCGCGCGGGCGGCGGGGGCCAAGGCGGAAATCGTCGTCGCCTCCGCCGCCGGGCCAAAGGTCGCCCATCATCCCGCCCATTAGCGGACTTTTCGAGAACAGGGATTCGAAGGGAGAGCGCGGGGCAGCGGCGTGCTGTTGCGCACGCAGCCTTTCGTAGTCCTCCTCGCAAAGCTCCAGCGTGCGCCGCTTGCCATTGACGCTGGCCTGAACGCGGACCGTCGCTGGATTCTGGCCGCAGATGTCGCAAATACCGTCACTCATGGCATTCTCCTTCTGGCCTTCGGCATCGGGCGAGACTGCACCCGAACGTCATGTCGGTAGCCGGAGTTCCCAAGCCAGCGCGACAGAAGCGGGTTCAGGTCGGAAAAGTATCCCGCAACCGCGCCGAACAGAAAAGAAGTATCAAGCGGCATCCCGGAACATCGGCGGGGGACGACGCAGACAGCCTTACTGGATTTCCAGGGTCCCCGCCCCTTCAACCACGGTTCCGACCATCACCGCCTCGGCAAAGCCATGGCGGTGGAAGCAGTCGATCACGGCTCCCACGGCCTCGGGCGTGCAGGCGACCAGAAGGCCGCCGCTGGTCTGCGGATCGGTGAGCAGGGCCCGCTCTTCAGGTCCCGCGCCTCCCAGCGCAACCCGCTCGCCATAGCTCGCCCAGTTCCGGGCGGAGGCGCCGGTAACATGGCCCTCGCCGATCAGCCGCCGGGCATCGGTCAGCACCGGCAATGCCGCAAGATCGATGCGGATGGCGCAGCCGCTGCCGCGGGCCATCTCCAGCGCGTGCCCGGCAAGGCCGAAGCCCGTCACATCGGTCATCGCATGGACACCGGAAAGACGGGCCAGCTCCGGCCCCGGCGTATTCAGCCGGGTCGTCGTGGCGATCATCGCATCGTAGGCCTCGGCCGAAAGCGCGCCTTTCTTCAGCGCGGCGGAATAGGCCCCGACGCCAAGCGGCTTGCCCAGGACCAGCCGGTCGCCCGGACATGCGCCGGAATTGCGCTTGAGATCGGCCGGATCGACCAGCCCGATGGCGACCAGCCCGTAGATCGCCTCGACCGAATCGATGGTATGCCCGCCCGCGACCGGAATGCCCGCCGCCTTGCAGGCCTGCGCGCCGCCATCGAGAATCCGGCCGATGGTATCAGTCGAAATCCGGTTGACCGGCATTCCGACGATGGCCAGCGCGAACAGCGGCGTGCCCCCCATGGCATAGACATCGCTCAGGGCATTGGTCGCGGAGATACGGCCGAAATCGCCGGGATCATCGACGATGGGCATGAAGAAATCGGTGGTGGCCACCACAGCCTGCCGGGCGTTCAGCTGATAGACCGCCGCGTCGTCCGAAGTCTCCGTTCCGACCAGCAGCGCGGGGGGAACGGGCAAGGCCGCCATTCCGCGCAGGATGCTTTCAAGCACGCCCGGCGCGATCTTGCAGCCGCAACCACCGCCATGGGAAAGCGAGGTGAGCCGGGGTTCGGGATCGTCCATCGCGTCCTCCCGTTCACTCCGCCGTCGGATCCAGCGACACCGCGGCCTCGGCGGTCAGGGCGCGGAAGGTCATGCTTTCCTGAAGATAAAGCGTGACGGTCGTGTCGGTATGGCCCTGATAGCCGATCGACAGGTCCTGCCCGATCTCCAGTTCGAAATCGCCGCCGCGCATCGACAGGACCAGACCGCCCGCAATGCCGGGAGCCCAGAAGATGCCGCCGTCGACAAGCCGTTCCAGATGCTCATAGATCGGATAGCCATCCTCGCTGCCGCCGCTGGCCTTGGTATAGGCATCCTGCCCGAGGACCAGCGCATAGGGCCCCTCGACCCCGGCCAGCCGCAGGCGGCTCACCGCCCTGGCCACCGCCTCGGGGTAGTCCATCACGGCCTTGGGCAGAGCGACGGAGGCATTGCTGGCCTCCTCGCGGATGCCCTCGACGCCGCCCGCGGCATAGCCGTCGAAGATGGCCCGGTCCTCGGCAAAAGCGATGCGGCGGGCGGCTTCCTTCAGTGGCTCCCAGTCGGAATCCTTCGATCCGCGCTCCACATCGTCGATCGCGTCCCGCGTCAGGGTGAACGGAATACGGAACTCGACCAACGGCTTCACCTCGCGCCGCAGGGCCGAGACACCCTCGGCCGGGCCGTCGATCCGCTCGGTGTGCCCGGTGCCGACCGCTGCATAGTCCACGCCCTTCGGCCCCAGCACATCCACCACCTTGCGCCCGCCAAGGTGCCGCTTCAGCGTGCGCGCCGCCTCTTCCTCGATCTCGGCCCAGGCCGCATCTGAAATCGGGGCCAGATCCCTGTGCAGATTGTTCATGATGTCTTTCCTGTCCTGAGTGAACCGATCCCGAGCGATCCCTCCGTTCGGGGTGAATGCGCGGCAGGGGGCGCCGGTTCCGGTTCGGGAACCGTACCGCCAGAGCCAAGCTGATCCAGCAGCGAGGCGGAAGGGACGAAGAACAGCGTCCCCGTCACCGCCCGGCTGAAATCAAGGATGCGGTCGTGATTGCCCGGCGGATCGCCGATGAACATGTTCTGCAGCATCCGCTCGATATGGCGGGGGGTGCGGGCATAGCCGATGAAATAGGTGCCGAACTCGCCTGTCCGCACGTCGCCGAAGGGCATGTTGTCGCGCAGGATCTGCACCTCCTGCCCGTCCTCGGTGATCGAGGTCAGGGCATTGTGGGCATAGCTGGGCTTCTCCGCGTCGCTCAACTCGATGTCCGAAAGCTTCCGGCGCCCGATGATCTTTTCCTGCGTCTCGACCGGCAGGGCGTTCCAGCCCGCCAGGTCGTGCAGGTATTTCTGCACGATCACATAGCTGCCCCCGGCGAAGCCCGGGTCCTCCGCCCCGATGAGCGTGGCATCCGCCGCGTCCTGGCCGGTGGGATTCTCGGTCCCGTCGACGAAGCCCAGCAGATCGCGGCGGTCGAAATAGCTGAACCCGTGCACCTCATCCACCACGCTCGCCAGGCCGCCGAACTGGTCCATGATGTTCATCGCAAGCTCGAAGCACAGGTCCATGCCGGCCGCGCGGATGTGGAACAGCATGTCGCCCGGCGTCGCGACCGCGTGGTGAACACCGCGAATTTCCTGGAACGGGTGCAGTTCCCGGGGCCGGGGCGCGCCGAACAGCCGGTCCCATGCGTCGGACCCGATGCCCGCGACGCAGGACAGCTGGCCCGTCGCGCTGCGAAACCCGGTGGCCCGGACCAGTCCAGGCAGGTTCGCCAGCACGCCACGCGCCGCCTCGGCCGCCCGGTCCTCTGCAGACAGGACGACGACCAGAAAGATGGCCGAGGGAGTCAGCCCGCTTGCGACGGATTGTGGCTGCAAGATCTGGGTACTCCTACCTCGATGCAGGGCTTCTTGCCCATGCTATAAGAATGACGGTGCTTGACCATACCGAAATGATCCGCGGGCCTCAGTCACCCGGAACGTGTCCCGTCGGCGCTGGCGTGGCCGAGCTGCTTCTGCACGTGCTACTCGTCAACCTAAGCCGAGGGCGCGAGGCCAATTGCCACAATTCTATTGCGTGACGACCCCAGCCCTTTGAATCTCAAAGATGTGGTTCCAGATCACCTCTTCCGCCGGACTGCGGGCGCCTTTCAGACGAACGGCGCGGATCGACAGGGGGCAGCTCGGCAGGACCGGCGAGAGGTCGGTGATCCGGCCCTGCGAAAGGGCCAGCCGGGCCAGGGTCAGCGGGACCCATGCCGTCGCGACCCCGGCAGCCGCCAGTTCCAGCGCGGCGATGGTAAGCGCGGTTTCCGCCTTGGGTTGCGCAACCGCCCGCCCGGCCAGCGCCGGCAGGACCCGCTCGGCCATGATGGTGCCGAAAAAGACGTCGTCCGGATAGGCAACGAAGGGCAGTTCCGACACCGTCCCGGCCATTACCTCCCGCGCCAGGTCCGAACGAAGGACCGGGACAAGCTGGTCGGGCCAGAGGTCGATCGTTTCCAGAAAGTCGCCGGCGAAGGGATCGCTGTCCTCTAGGCCGTAGACGATGGCCAGATCGGCATTCCGCGACAGCAGAAGCGCGAAGCATTCGTCCAGGTTGGCCGATCGAAGGCGGACATAGACATCTTCGTCGCGGTCCCGGATGCCCTGGATGATCCGGGGGGACAGCGATGTCGTCAGCGAATGCTGGCTGGCGATCACGATCCTGTTCGAGGCCGCACGGTCGCCCCGCCGCAGATCGATGACCAGCTGGCGCAGCAATCCTGCGATCTCTTCGATCTGGCCGACCTGGGCCTGCGTCACCTGGCGCAGCTGCACCGGCTTGCGGCTGCGGTCGAAGAGCTGGACCCCCACATAATCCTCGATCTGCTGGATCCGGCGCGAGAAAGCCGATTGCGTCAGGTTCCGGCGCTCGGCCGCGCTGCTGAAAGAACCCGTCTGGTTGATCGTGAGGATGTCTTCCAGCCACTCCAGCCGCATCGGATCCTCCGATCTTGCAATATTTGCAAGATATCCAGTATATTTCGCATTTGCAATTGCATTTGGCTTGGACAAGTCTTGAGCTATGCAAGTTATCGCAAGGATCGACTTCTATGCATCTGGCCCGTTTCCCCCGCGTCTTCCTCGCGCATCTTCCCACTCCGCTGGAACGTCTGGACCGGCTGTCGAAAGAACTCGGGGGACCCGAGATCTGGATCAAGCGCGACGATTGCACCGGGTTGTCCACGGGCGGCAACAAGACGCGGAAGCTGGAGTTCCTGATGGCCGAGGCATTGGCCCAGGGCGCGGATACGGTGATCACGCAGGGCGCGACGCAGTCGAACCACGCCCGGCAGACGGCGGCCTTTTCCGCCAAGCTGGGGCTTGCCTGCCACATCCTGCTGGAGGACCGGACAGGCTCGAACGATGCCAACTACAACACCAACGGCAACGTGCTTCTGGACCATCTGCACGGCGCCACGACCTCGCGCCGCGCCGGGGGTGTGGACATGGCGGCCGAGATGGAGGTGCTGGCAGACCGCCTGCGGGGCGAGGGGCGGAAGCCCTACATCATCCCCGGCGGCGGGTCGAACCCGACTGGGGCGCTCGGCTATGTCAACTGCGCCTTCGAACTGGTCTCGCAGGCCAATGACCGCGGTCTGGTGATCGACCATATCGTCACGGCAACCGGCAGTGCGGGCACGCAGGCCGGGCTGATCACCGGGCTGAAGGCACTGAACGCGGGCATCCCGCTTCTGGGTATCGGGGTGCGTGCGCCGAAGGAAAAGCAGGAGGAGAACGTCTACGCCCTGGCGCAGCGGACAGCCGAAAAGCTGGGTTGCCCCGGCGTCGTCGCGCGCGGCGATGTCGTGGCCGATTCAAGCTACGTGGGCGCGGGTTATGGCATCCCGCGTGAGGATACGCTGGAGGCGATCCGCATGTTCGCGCAGCTGGAAGGCCTCCTGCTGGACCCGGTCTATTCCGGCAAGGGCGCGGCGGGGTTGATCGACCATATCCGCAAGGGCCGGTTCACCAAGGGTCAGAGAGTGGTCTTCCTGCACACGGGTGGGGCGGCGGGGCTGTTCGGCTATGATGCAGCCTTCGCCGAGTCGCGGAAAGCCCTGGAGATGTGATGGCATGAAGCACGGGTGGGGCCTGTAGATGCGGCGTGTCGGCATTCTGGGCGGCATGGGTCCGCAGGCGACCCTCCTGCTGATGCAGAAGATCATCGACGCTGTCCCCGCGACCGACGACGCCGACCACATTCCGCTTCTGGTCGACCAGAACCCCCAGGTCCCCTCGCGAATCCGTCGGCTGATCGAGGGCACGGGCGAAGACCCCGCCCCCGTCCTTGCCGACATGGCGCGACGCCTGGTTGCAGGCGGGGCCGAGGCGCTGGCGATGCCCTGCAACACGGCGCATCATTATGCCCCGGCGATCCGGTCGGCGGTGAAGGTGCCGTTCATCGACATGGTGGACCTGTCGGTCACGAAGGCCGCGAAGCTGGCGGGACTCGACGGCCAGGTCGGCATCCTTGCATCGCCCGCCGTGCGCAGGATCGGCCTCTTCGACGCGGCGCTGGCGCGGTTCGGGGTCAGGGCGCTTTATCCCGAGGACGAGGCCGCGATGCTGGGGGCGATCCGGCAGATCAAATCCGGCGGACCGGGTCCCGAAGCGCAGGCCGTCCTGCGCGACGCCTCCAACGGGCTCTTGCGGCGCGGGGCTTTCGTGCAGATGATCGCCTGTACCGAGTTCTCGCTTGTCACCGAGGCCACGGCAAAGGAAGTGGTAGCTTTCGACACGCTGGACGTGCTGGTCGAGGCCATCAGGGACTTCGCTACCGCAAGGGGGCGGTCGACAGGCGGCGCAAAGTGAACCAAGAAGAAGACAACCAACAGAGGAGACGACCATGAGCCTGAAACTGAAACATATTCTGCTCGGCGCCGCGGCGTCGGTCCTGCTTGTCGGGCAGGCCCTGGCCGAGAAGATCATCATCGGCCATTTCGGCAACCCGACGCCCATGCAACTGCTGTCGACCACCGACGAACTGGCCAAGGCGACGGGTTGGGAGATCGAGTGGCGCAAGTTCGGCGCTGGAACCGACGTGATCGCCGCCATGGCTTCGGGCGACGTGGTGCTGTCCGAGCTGGGCTCCTCGCCCATCGCCATCGCGGCAAGCTCGGGCCTGGAAATCGAGATGATCGCCTATGCCGGGGTGCTTGGCAAAGCGGAATCGCTGATCGCGCGCAACGGATCGAACATCACCTCCGTCGCCGACCTGAAGGGCAAGACGGTGGGTGTGCCGATGGGCTCGACCGCGCATTATTCGCTGATGGGCGCCCTGCAGCACGAGGGGCTGAGCGAGACGGACGTCAACATCGTCGGCATGAAGCCCGACGACATCGCCGCGGCCTGGGGGCAGGGCACCATCGACGCGGCCTGGGTCTGGCAGCCGGTACAGTCCGAGATCCTGAAGACCGGCACCCTGATCATCGGCGCCGACCAGACCGCCGAATGGGGCTATCCGACCTATGACGGCTGGGTCGTGAACAAGGCCTACGCCGAGGCGAACAGCGACAAGATCGTCGCCTTCCTGAAGGCGCTCGACAAGGTCAACGGCATGTATCTGGCCGATCCGGCCGCGTGGACCGCCGACAGCGCCGAGGTCAAGGCGCTTGCCGCCGCCACCGGGGCGGACCCGGCCCAGGTGCCCGAGATCATCGCAGGCTTCACCTATCTGCCGATGGCGACGCAGGTCGAGGATGCCTGGCTGGGCACTGCGGCCGAGAAGATCAAGGCCACGGCCGAATTCCTGAAGGGCGCGGGCCGGATCGACGCGACGCTGGACGACTACTCCGGCTTCGTGAACCCGACCTACGCTGCCGCCGCCGCGGCCAAGTGAGGAAACAGGCGACCGCCCGGACGCATCGGTCCGGGCGGCGCCACCCCCACTGCAGAAGGACGGAAGCTTGAGCCTGAAAATAGATCATGTCTCGGTCATCTATCCGGCGGCCGACGGTCGGCCTCCCGTTGCTGCGCTGAGCGACATCAACCTCGACATCGGAGAGGGCGAGTTCGTCGTGGCGCTCGGCGCCTCGGGCTGCGGCAAGTCCACGCTTCTTAACCTGATCGCGGGCTTCCTGTCGCCCACCTCGGGCAGCCTGACGCTGGACGGCCGCATGGTGATGGGCCCGGGGGCTGATCGCGCCGTGGTGTTCCAGAAACATGCGCTGCTGCCCTGGCTGAATGTGATCGACAATGTGGCCTTCGGCCTGCAGATCCAGGGCATCGGCAAGCAGGACCGCTACCGCACCGCCAACGAATACATCGGCCTCCTGGGCCTGGACGGGTTCCAAAGCTCGCCCGTCTACAAGCTTTCGGGCGGGATGCAGCAGCGGGTGGGCATCGCCCGGGCCCTGACCTGCGACCCGAAGATCCTGCTGATGGACGAACCCCTGGGCGCGCTGGATGCGCTGACGCGCGAGAAGGCGCAGGAACTGATCCTGCGGATTTGGGGCGAGACCGGGAAATCGGTGTTCTTCATCACCCATAGTGTCGAAGAAGCCTTGTTCATGGGCACCAAGCTGATCGTGATGTCGCCGCGGCCGGGACGCATCACGCATGTCTTCGATCTGCCCTTCTCGCGCCAGTTCCAGAGCGGCACGCTCGCCCGCCAGGTCAAAGCCTCGCCCGAGTTCATCGCACTGCGCGAGAAGGTGCTGAACATCATCTTCGCCGATGAGGAGGCCGTCGAATGACCGATCCACGCCCCGCCAAGAGCCCGGGCCTCTGGGCACGTCTTGCGCGCGCCCGTCCCACCAAGCCCGGCGAAATCTACGGCGTTCCGGGTCAGGGCAATACCTTCTGGCTTTCGGTCGCCTCGGTCCTGGCGCTTCTGGCCCTCTGGTGGCTGGTCACGGCGCTTGGCCTGGTGAAGCCGCTCTTCGTGCCCTCGCCGCAGTCGGTGCTGGCCAAGTTCGCCCAGGTCTGGCGCGAGGGCTTCACGAACACCTCCTTCCTGGACCATGTGCTGATCTCGACCGCGCGGGTGTTCGGGGCCTTTATCCTTGCCTGCGCCATCGGCTTGCCGCTCGGGCTTGCCATGGGGATGAGCCCGCTGATGCGCGGCATCTTCGACCCCCCGATCGAGTTCTACCGCCCGATCCCGCCCTTGGCCTATCTGCCGCTGATGATCATCTGGTTCGGCATCGGCGAGACGTCAAAGGTTCTGCTGATCTTCCTGTCGATTTTCGCGCCCATCGTGCTTGGCGCGCGGTCCGGCGTGAAGTCGGCCGCCATCGAGCAGATCCACGCCGCCTATTCCTTCGGTGCGACCCGCTGGCAGGTGATGCGCCATGTGATCCTGCCCTCGGCCATGCCCGAGATCCTGACTGCGATGCGGGTCGGCGTCGGCTTCGGCTGGACCACCCTGGTCGCCGCCGAGATGGTCGCGGCGACAAGCGGCCTCGGCTACATGGTGCTGTCCGCCAGCCAGTTCCTGCAAACCTCGGTCGTGATCATGGGGATCTTCGTGATCGCCAGCATCGCCTTTGCCTTCGACCTGATGATGCGCTTTCTGGAGCGCCGCCTCGTGCCCTGGAAGGGCCGGATGTAGCGGAAAGACCCGTTGATGATCTACCTCAAGCAAGCCGCGACGACGGCCGAGACCGACCACCAGGACGTGCGTGACCTGGTGCAGGTCATGCTGGCCCGCATCGCGATCTCGGGCGAAGAGGCGGTGCGCGACTATTCCCGCACCTTCGACAAATGGACGGGAGACATCATCGTCTCTCCCGAAAGCCTGAAGGCCGCCGCTGACCAGGTGCCCGAGCGGCTGAAAGAGGATATCCGCTTCGCCCATGCCAATATCCGCCTCTTCGCCGAGGCGCAGAAGGCAACGCTCTCGGACTGTGCGGTGGAAATCCTGCCGGGCCTGATGGCGGGGCAGAAGCAGATTCCGGTATCGGCGGCAGGGTGCTACGTGCCCGGCGGTCGTTACAGCCATGTGGCAAGCGCCATCATGACGATCACCACCGCCAAGGTCGCGGGCGTCCCGCATATCGCCGCCTGCTCCCCGCCCCGCCCCGGCGTCGGCATTCCGCCGGCGATCCTTTTCGCGATGGATCTCTGCGGCGCGGATGTGATCCTGAACCTTGGCGGCGTTCAGGGCGTGGCGGCAATGGCGCATGGCCATTTCGGACTGCCCAAGGCGGATATCCTGGTCGGCCCCGGTAACCAGTATGTCGCCGAGGCGAAGCGAATGCTCTTCGGCCAGGTCGGCATCGACATGTTCGCCGGTCCCACCGACAGCATGATCCTGGCCGACGCCAGTGCAGATGCCGAGATGGTGGCCTATGACCTCGTCGGACAGGCCGAGCACGGATACAACTCGCCGGTATGGCTGGTCACTTCGGACGAGGCGCTGGCGCAGCGCGTCATCCGCCGGGTGCCCGAACTGATCGCCTCCCTGCCCGAGGTGAACCGCGAAAGCGCCCGCGCCGCCTGGGACAACATGGCGGAGGTCATCCTCTGTTCCGACCGGGAAGAAATGGCGCAGGTCGCCGATCGCTACGCGCCGGAACACCTGCACGTCCAGGCCCTCGACCTGGACTGGTGGCTCGGGCGGCTCAGGGCCTATGGCTCGCTGTTCCTGGGCGAAGAGACGACCGTGGCCTTCGGCGACAAGACCTCGGGCCCGAACCATGTCCTTCCGACGTCAGGCGCGGCTCGCTACACTGGCGGGCTTTCCGTCCACAAGTTCATGAAGACCGTCACCTGGCAACGCGCGACCCGTGCCGCCGCCCGCCCGCTGGCCGAGGCCACCGCCCGGATCTCGCGGCTGGAGGGGATGGAAGGGCACGCCCGTTCGGCCGATATCCGGCTGGCGAAGTTCTTCCCCGGCGAAACCTTCGATCTGGGTGTCACGGACGCGACCGCTTGATCCCACGCCTTTCAGCCGATGCCCGCGACGGAGAGAATGACCATGTCGTGATCCGACAGCGGCCTGCCTTCAGCATCGAGAGACGGCTCGATCCTCGATAGGCCGGTCCTCAGGCCACGGGTCAGGAACCAGTCGAGTTTCATCGCGCGGTCGGGCCAGCGGGTGATCAGGCTGGGCCGGGTGGTCACGGCCTCCTCCGGGCCGCCGTGGACGCTGTAGCCGCGCGCCATGGCCTCGTCAAAAAGCGTTTCGTCCCGCCAGCTTCCGCCGGGGAAGTTGCCGGTGTTGAGATCGCCACCGATCACCACCGGCAGGCCCGGAAAGGCGCTGTCGATCGCATCGAGGATCGCGGCCATCTGGACGGCACGCCCGGCGGGGCGGGCGACGCTTTCGAGATGGGTCGAGACCGTGATGAGTGGCCCGGCGGTGGTTTCCACCACGGCCCCGATGGCCATGCGCGCGCCAAGGCGTGGCTGGTCGCCGCCGTTCAGGAACCAATGGCCGTCGCTCGGCAGGCGCAGCAGGAAGGGGCGCCGCAGCGCCGTCCCGGCCATCAGCGCATTGCCATGCAGACCAAGCGCGTTGAAGTTGTCCGTGCAGAACCCACGTTCCGTCTCCGAGCCGAGGCCGAGCTCCACGAACTCCACCCCATAGGCATAGGCCATGCCAAGGCTCGCGGCGATCTCGGCGGTCGGGTGGCGCTGCGCGGTGCGGGCCATGCCCTTGTCCATCTCTGACAGGAGGATGAGGCCGGCCCCGGTAGCGGCGAGTTTGGCGGCACTCGCCTCGGGGAAGAGGCACCGTTCGAGGTTCCAGGCGGCGATTGTCAGCGGCAGGGTCAGCGGGCCTCCGGCCTGACCACCAAGCTCCACCTCGGTCATGGTTGCAAGGCCGGCCATATGGGCGTCGTGCGTCTCCATATCGCGGGGCAGGGCGGCAATCTTTGCCCGGTCCTCTTGCGACAGGATGGCGAGCGCCCCGGTGGTTGCGGTGATCATGCCGGAACCCGCTTTGCCGCCGCCGTCAGCCCCGGTGCGAAGAGGCGCCGCCCGGTCGCGGTGTCGAAGAAATGCAGCGCCCCTGCGGGCAGGGCCACACGCATTTCCTCGGCGCAGACGTCGTTCGGTCCGGCGATCATCGTCATCGGCTGCCCGCCCACATGGCCATGGACCAGCTTTTGTGCGCCGAGCTCCTCCACGAAGTCCAGCCGGAAGGGCAGGCCATGGGCGGATGGCGCCAGATCCTCGGCCCGGATGCCGAGGGTGACGGCACCCTGAATCCCCGGCGCTGTGGCAAGGGTCACGACGCTATCGCCGACGCGCAGCTCCGCCCCCGACACCTCGGCGTCGATCAGGTTCATCGCCGGAGAGCCGATGAAAGAGGCGACGAAGGTGGACGCCGGGCGGTGGTAGATATCCATCGGCGCGCCGACCTGCTCGATGCGGCCTCCGTTCAGCACGACCAGACGGTCGGCCAGTGTCATCGCCTCAAGCTGGTCATGGGTGACGTAGATCGAGGTGGTGCCGAGCCGCTTTTGCAGTCGGCGGATCTCGCCCCGCATCGACACGCGCAGCTTGGCGTCAAGGTTCGACAACGGTTCGTCGAACAGAAAGGCCGCAGGCTGGCGCACCACGGCGCGTCCCATGGCGACCCGCTGGCGCTGCCCGCCCGACAGGGCGCGCGGTTTGCGGTCAAGATAGGGGCCAAGCTCCAACATCCGGGCGGCCTCGGCCACGCGGGCCGCGATCTCCGCCGCCGGGGTGCGGCGGTTTTTCAGCCCGTAGGCCATATTCTCCCGCACCGTCATATGCGGATACAGAGCGTAGTTCTGGAAGACCATGGCGATGTCGCGGTCCGCCGGATCGACCTTGTTGACCACGCGCTCGCCGATCCGCACCTCGCCGCCGGAGATCTCCTCCAGTCCCGCGACCATCCGCAGAAGCGTGGATTTCCCGCAGCCCGAGGGGCCGACCAGCACGATGAACTCGCCGTCCTTGATGCTGAGCGTCACATCCGAGACCGAAGGCACAGCAGCACCCGGATAGGTCTTGAAGACATCGGTGATCTCGATGGAGGCCATTACTTGTCGCTTTCCGTAAGGCCCTTGATGAACCACCGCTGGAACACCACCACCACGAGAACGGGCGGCGCGAGCGCGAGAATGGCAAGGGCGAAGGCTTCGTTGTAGTCGGGGATCTGGCTGCCGATCCAGACCTGCAGGATCTGCTTGATGCCGCGCATCAGGGTGAAGAAGCGCTCATCCGTGGTCATCAGCATCGGCCAGAGATACTGGTTCCAGCCATAGACGAACATGATGATGAAGATCGCGGCCATCATGGTTTTCGACAGCGGGATCAGCACGTCCCAGAGGAACTTGAACGGCCCGGCCCCATCGATCCGCGCGGCCTCCAGAAGCTCGTCCGGGACGGATTTGAAGAACTGCCGGAAGTAGAAGGTCCCGGTGGCCGAGGCCAGAAGCGGTACGATCAGTCCGGTGTAGCTGTTCAGGAGGCCCAGCGAGGACATGACCTGATAGGAGGGCATGATCCGCACCTCCAAAGGCAGGAGGAGGGTGGTGAAGATCATCCAGAACAGAAGCGTCGCAAAGCGGAAGCGGAAATAGACCAGCCCGTAGGCCGCCAGCATCGACAGCACGATCTTGCCCACGGCAAAGCCGATGCCAAGGATCAGCGAATTCAGCATCATCCGCGTGCCTGTCACCTGCCCGGTAAAGCCGCCCTGACGGGTCAGCACGGTCGTATAGGTCTCGTCCCCATGGCTGCCGGGGGTCAGGAACAGGCCGTTCTGGTGGATCTCCACCGCCGAATGGGTAGAGGTCATCACCGCCACCACGACGGGCAGCACCATGAACAGCGTGGCGAGGATCAGGATCAGATGGTCGAAGGGGGTGGAGCGGTTCATGGGCCTTATCCGTAATGCACGCGGCGTTCGAGCCAGCGGAACTGCACGAGCGTCAGCACCAGCACGACGATCATCAGGATCACCGACTGAGCCGCGGACCCGCCGATGTCATTGCCGCGGAACCCGTCGTTGTAGACCTTGTAGACAAGGGTGATCGGATTGTTGGCGGGCTTGTCCTTCACCATCACGTCGATCACCGCGAAGGTGTCGAACAGGGCATAGGTGATGTTGATGATCAGCAGGAAGAACGCGGTCGGCGCCAGCAGCGGCAGGATCGCGGTGCGGAACCGGGTAAAGCCGTTGCGGCAGTCGATCACCGCCGCCTCGCGCACGCTCGCCGGAATGCCCTGAAGCCCCGACAGGAAAAAGATGAAGTTGTAGGGCACCTGCTTCCAGACCGAGACGAGGATCATGGCAAAGGCCGTGTCCCAGTAGTTGATCCCGACCTGCATGTTCCAGCCGAACCAGCCGGCGAACTTCACGAAGGGGCCGATATGCTGGTCGAAGAGCATCATCCCCATCAGCCCCGCCACCGGCGGCGCGATCGCATAGACCGAGATCAGCGCGGTCCGGTAGCTCGACCGCCCCCGGATCACCTTGTCGGCCTTGACCGCGAAGAGAAGCCCGAGGCCCAGAGAAAAGCCGGTCACGACCACGGTGAAAAAGCCGGTGAAACCCGCGATCCGCCGATATTCGACAGAGCCGAGCGCATCGCGGTAATTGTCGAAGCCCACGAAGCTCGCGCCAAAGCCGAAGGGATCCTCAAGGTAGAAGGAGGAGGAAATCGCCTGCGCCGAGGGCCAGTAGAAAAAGACAAAGATCACCGCAAGCTGCGGCAACAGGAACAGCCAGGGCAGCAGCGGGCGGTCGAACTGCACGCGCTTTGCAGGTTCCACCGGGGTAGGGCTGCGCTTTCCCCATCGGCGGGCCGGGGCTATGGCCTGAAGGCTATCGGTCATGGCGGCTTTCGCGGAGATACGTATCGGGGGGATATGCCAAGACCGGGCCTGCAGTGGCAGGCCCGGCCAAGGTCACAGGAAAGGATCAGCCCGAGGTCTTGGCGAATTTCGCCAGCAGCTCGTTGCCCTCAGTCTGGATCGCCTTGAACGCATCCTCGACGGTGGTTTCGCCCGAGAAGATCTTGTTGAACTCGCGTTCCTCGATCACGCGGATCTGCGGGTAGAAGCCCAGACGGTATCCCTTGGACCATTCGCCCTGCGGCAGCATCAGTTGCTTGATGCCGATCTCGGCTTGCGGGTGCTGCTCATACCAGCCGTCGGCCTTGGATTTCTCATAGGCGGCGGTGGTGATGGCGACATAACCGGTGGCCTGGTGGTAGAAGGCCTGAACGTCGGTCGAGGTCAGGAAGTTGAAGAAATCCGCCGAGCATTTGTTTTCCGCTTCCGGCTTGCCCGAAAAGGCGAAGAGCGAGGCGCCGCCGATGAAGCTCGACTTGTTGCCGTCCTTGGCGGTTTCGTCATAGGGCAGGAAATCGGCCGAGAAGGGCATGGTCGCGGTTTTGGAGAGCCCGCCGAAAGACCCCGAAGACCCGATCCAGAAGGCGACCTTGCCTTCCTCGAAGGGCTTCTGGTTGTCGGCCCAACCCGCGCCGTAAAAGCCGAACCAGCCCTTGTCGTGCCAGTCCTTCACGCGGGTCCAGAAAGCCAGCAGCTCGGGCTGGGTGGCCAGCAGCTCGGTGCCGTCGAAGCCGGCATAGCCGTTGTCATTGGAGGCCATCTGGACGTTGTTGCGCGAGAAATAATTCTCGAAGAACATCCAGGTGAGCTGGCTCGCCACCAGCGGCACATAGCCTGCTTCTTTCAGCTTCGGTGCCGCGGCCTCGAACTCGGCCCAGGTTTTCGGGGCGGCGACACCGGCCTTGGCCAGAGCCTCGTCATTGACATACATGATCGGCGCGGAAGAGTTGAACGGCATCCCGATGAACTTGCCGTCGGCATCGGCATAGAAGAAGCGGATGCCGGGGATGAAGGCTTCGCGGTCGAAGGTATAGCCGTTCTGGGTCAGCAGGTCTTCGGCCGGAATCGTGGCGCCCTTGGCGTTGATGATCGTGGCGGCACCCGCATCGAAGATCTGGATGATGTTCGGCTGTTCGCCCGAACGGAAGGCGGCGATGCCGGAGGCCAGGGCCTCCTCATAGGTGCCTTTCGAGACAGGGGTGATGGCGCAGGCGGTCTGGGCCGCGTTGAACTTTTCGGCGATCTGGTTGATCACCTGCTCGTTCGCACCGCCCATCCCGTGCCACCAGGTGATCTGGGTGGTGTCCGCGAAAGCCGCCTGTGCGGTCACGCCAAGCGCCGCCGTCATTGCAAGCATCTTCTTCATCGGTGTCTCCTGTCCGACTGGTTTCACCGCGCCTTAAGGGCGCCAGATGACAGTGGCTTGACGGCCATGTTTAATTACTGTGTCAGTCAACCTGCCCCGGCGGGGACAGCGGTCCCGGGATTCCGGGGGGCGCCCAGGATCAAAGGGAAGGGCCATAGACGGCCTGTAGCCCGCTATCTTTGGCCCAGATCGGCAGCGTCGACAGACGCGCGACGTGGTCGAGGGTCTGCTGGATTGCTATCGCCCACCGGCACAGAGAGGGCGTCAGGCCGGGTGCGGGTGCGCTGGGCCTCGAAATCCTGCGGCTGGATCGTGGTGAGAGTTGCCAGACCAAGCTGCACGAGGGGCTGCCTCGACGGAAATCGTCCCGGCATCTCCATTTGCGCCCCCCTGCCTGTCAGCCTATCCTGCCGCCTGCAGGAGGCCCCATGACCCCGATAAACCTTTCCGAAAAGCTCTCCACCTTCACAGCCCACTGGTCGCCCCGCATCGTCGGCGCCTTCAACGGCCATGACCTGATGGTGGTGAAGGTGCTGGGCGAATTCGTCTGGCACGACCACCCCGACACCGACGATTTCTTCATGGTCCTGTCAGGGGAACTCACCATCGACCTGCCCGATGGCGCCGTCACCCTGAAACCCGGTGAGGTCTTCGTCGTGCCGAAGGGCATGCAACACCGCCCCCGCGCCGCGGTCGAGACCCATCTCCTGCTGATCGAACCCGCAGGCACGCCGAACACCGGCGACCCGGCCACCGCTGTGACGAAGCTTTACATCTGATGCGTCCCGGCCCCCTGAACCTGATCACCGACATCCCCGGCCTTCGCGTCGGCAATGCCGAGGATGCCGCCTTGCGCTCCGGCGTCACCGTGCTGACCGCCGACCGGCCCTTTGTGGCCGCCGTCCATGTCATGGGCGGCTCTCCCGGCACGCGCGAGACCGACCTGCTCGCCCCCGACCGCATGGTGCAGGAGGTGGACGCGATCTTCCTCGCGGGCGGTTCCGCCTTCGGCCTCGACGCGGGGCAGGGGGTGATGCAGGGATTGCGCGAGGCCGGTCGCGGCTTCGCCGTCGGCCCGGTCAGCGTTCCCATCGTTCCGGGGGCCATCGTCTTCGACCTGTTGAACGGCGGCGACAAGGGTTGGACGGAAAGCCCCTATCCCGCTCTCGGTCGCCAGGCCTTCGACGTCGCCGCCCGCGACTTCACGCTTGGTACTGCGGGCGCAGGCTTCGGCGCGATGACCAGCACCCTGAAGGGCGGGCTTGGTTCGGCCTCCTGCGTCCTGCCTTCTGGCCTCACCGTCGGCGCGCTGGTCGTCGTCAATGCCCTCGGTCAGGCCACCGTGGGCGAGACGCCGCATTTCTGGGCCGCGCCCTGGGAGGAAGGCACCGAGTTCGGCGGCCTCGGTCCCGCGCCGATGACCCCGCAAGACGCCCCTCTGCCGCGCAAGCGGCTGGGCGAGGCGACGACAATCGCCATCGTCGCCACGGATGCGACCCTCACCAAGGCGCAAGCCCACCGCATGGCCGTTGCCGCCCATGACGGCATGGCCCGCGCTCTTGTCCCTTCTCACACGCCGCTGGATGGAGACCTTGTGTTCAGCGTGGCGACGGGGGGCAAGCCCGTGGCTGACCCTTTGACCGACCCCTTCCAGCTTGGCCACGCCGCCGCCATCTGTCTGGCGCGCGCCATCGCCCGCGCGGTCTGGCTCGCGCGCTCCCAACCCGGCGACCTGCAACCGAGCTGGCAGTCGCGCTTCGGAATCGGCCCCATCGCCTGATCCCGAACAGTCAATTCAGATACCGCTTCCCCGGCGCGCGAATAGTCACTTGCCGGCCATCCTGCGCGTCCTTTTCCCTCCGCGGGAAGGAAGAGAGTTGGGCGTCGGCGGTTAATAAAAACTGAACGCCCGCAGACAAGCCGTTGATTTCCAACGGTTCAAAAACCTGCCCGCGCGCGGGCACTACCACCGCTTCAGCGCATCCTCGTCCGAAACCTTCGCGGCCACCCATTCCGCCCCATCGGCCCCGATCTCCTTCTTCCAGAACGGAGCCCGCGACTTCAGGTAGTCCATCAGGAACTCGGCGGCAGCAAAGGCATCCCCCCGGTGCGGTGCCGCCGTCGCGACCATCATGATCGCCTCCCCCGGTATCAGCCGCCCATGCCGGTGGATCACCAGCACATCCGCCAGCGACCAGCGGGCCACGGCCTCGGCCGCGATCCCGGAAATCGCCGTCTCGGTCATGCCGGGGTAATGCTCGATCTCCATCGCCGAAAGCCTGCCGCCCTCGTCCCGTACCAGCCCGGTAAAGCTGACCACCGCCCCCGCGCCGCGAACCCCGGCTGTGAAGGCGGAAACCTCGGCCCCCGGATCGAACGGGGCAGGCTGGACCGCGACCCGCATTCCTAGCCCCCCGTCATCGGCGGGAAGAAGGCGACCTCCCTCACCCCGGCGAGGGGCGCGTCGAAGGACGACAGCTCCTGATCCAGCGCCACCCGCAGCGCAGTCAGGTCGGCAAAGGCCGCCGCATAGCGCTCTTCCCGCGCGCGCAGCTCCTCGACCAGCTCGGCGACCGTCGCCGCCGAGGTCTCGATCCGCTCCCGCGGCAGCCCGATCCGCTCCCGGACCCAGGCGAAATACAGCACGTCGATCACTTGTCTTCCCGCAGGAACGGCAGCGACTTGACGAAATATTCCCACCCCGTGACCATTGTCAGCAGGGCCGCGATCCACAACAGCCAGAAGCCGACAAGGTTCGCATAGGAGGCGCAGTCCCGCCTGCCGCAGGCGCGGATCGGATCGGCGATGCCCGCAGTCACCGCCTCGGCATATTGTTCCGGGGTCATCCCCTGCATGGCGACGCCGTTCAGGTATTCCAGCCCGGTCCCCAGGAACAGAACCGCGATCGCCAGCATCTGCGCCGTGGTCTTCCACTTGGCAAGCTTCGTCACCTTCAACAAGCCGCTCTTGTGGCCCAGGTATTCCCGCAGGCCCCCCACGAAAACCTCGCGGAACAGGATCAGAGTCGCGGGCAGGATCAGCCAGGGGTTCATCCCGTTGTAGCCGGTGATCACCATGATCGCGATCACCACCATCGCCTTGTCGGCGATCGGGTCCAGCATCGCGCCGAACTTCGATTCCTGTTTCCACAACCGCGCGAGATAGCCGTCGAACCAGTCGGTGATCGCTGCGCCGACGAAGAGGGTCAGCGCCAGCCAGTCGGCCCAGGGGCGGTGGAAGTACAGGAACATGATCGCGACGCCGGGGGCGGCGAGCAGACGAAGTATGGTCAGCGTATTCGGGATCGTCCAGATCATGCCGAAGTGGTAGACCAAGGGTCCAGCAGGGGAAAGGGGGTTGTTCGCCCCCCGCTTCCCCTCGGCGCCTCACCGGTCGACTTCGTCCCCTCATCGACTGCGGCACCCGCGAGGGGGGACGCAGTCGAATAGTGAGCTTCTGCTCACATCCCTTCGGGCTTGCCCACCACCACGAATTGCAGCGCCTCGGGCTTGAAGAGCCGAGCCGCGACGCGCCGTATATCCTCCATCGTCACCGCCTCGACCTTGGCGTTCCGCGTGGTGATATAGTCGATGGGCATGCCGTCCATCTGCATTCCCACCAGGATGCTGGCGATGGGGCCGTTGCCGTCGAACCGCAGGGGATAGGACCCGGTCAGGTAGGTCTTGGTCGCCTCCAGCTCTTCCGGAGTCACGCCCTCGCTGACGATCCGGCCCCATTCCGCCTGCACCACCTTGATCGCCTCGGCCACCTTGTCGTTAGAGGCGGAGAAATGGCCGAGCAGCATGTCGGCATGGTCCATGTTCACGATATAGGTGCCGATCCCGTAAGTCAGACCGCGCTTTTCCCTGACCTCGGTCATCAGCCGGGCGGTGAAGCGGCCGCCGCCGATCACCTCGTTCAGGATGAAGGCCGGGAAGAAATCCGGGTCGTCGCGCGCGATGCCCGCTTCCCCGAAGAACACCGTCGACTGCGGCGTCGGGAAGTCGACCAGCGTCACCCCGGGCGGAAGCAGCCAAGGTGCCTCGCCGGGCTGCGGCGCCCCGGTCGCGGGCAGCTCGCCCATGAGCCGGTCGAGAATCTTGCCCAGTTCCTCGGCCGTGATGTCGCCGCTGGCGGCGACATAGATCCGGTCACGCGCCAGCGCCGACTTGTGGGCCGCGATCACGTCGTCGCGGGTCAGTCTTGTCACCGTCTCGATGGTTCCGTCCCCGCTTGTGGCATAGGGATGGTCGCCGAAGGCCAGCGCGTCGAACTTCTCCGAAGCGATGGTGCCGGGGTCCTTCTCGTTGGAGCGCAGGTTGGAGAGCACCTGTTCGCGCACCCGGTCCACCGCGTCCTGATCGAAGCGCGGGTTGACCAGCGCCTCGCGCAAAAGCTCGACCACCTGGTCGCGATTCTCGGTCAGGAACTTGGCCGAGACCGCCACCGAATCGGCACCGGAATTGAAGCTGATTCCCGCCGCCAGCGCATCGCGGGCCTCGGCGAAACCCTTGCTGTCCATCTCGCCTGCGCCTTCTTCCAGCGTGGCGGTCATCAGGTTGACCACGCCCCGCTTCTCGGGCGCCTCCAGCGAACTGCCGCCCCTGAACCGGATCTCCAGCGCGGTGAAGGGGATGCCGTGATCCTCGACCAGCCAAGCCTTGATCCCGCCGGGAGAGATGACTTCCTGAATCGCAATCTCGGCCCGGACCGGGGCGGCGAGCAGCAGGGCGGCAGCGAAAATGGCGCGGATCATTGCTGAATCTCCCCTTCGATGGCGGGCGCGGGGACGGGCTCGGGAACGGGTTCGCCAGCAGGTTCGGCGGCAGAATCGCCCGCAGGCCGGGTCAGCCAGCCGGTCACGGCGTGCTTCCGGTCCAGCACCTTGTGCGCGACGGCCATCACATCCTCGGCCGTGACGGCAGACAGCGCCTCGTCCCAGGTATCTATATCGGTCATCGTCAGGCCCACGCTCAACTCTTGTCCATAGCGGTTCGCCAGGCTTTCCACGTCGTCACGGGCATAGATCTCGCCCGCGCGCACCTGGGTGCGGATGCGCTCCAGCGCCGCAGGATCGGGGCCGTCCTTCAGAAAATCGGCCAGCACCTTGTCCAGCGCCGCCTCGGCGTCGGCCAGGCTCACCCCGTGCGCCGGCATCACCACCAGCCCGAAGGTCGCGTCGTCGATGCTGGTGCCGTCGTAATAGGCCGAGGAGAACACCGCCGTCTGCGTGTCGAACTGCAGGGCCCTTGCCAGGACCGAGGTCTGTCCGTTGCCGCCCAGAAGCTCGGCCAGCACGGTCAGCGCCGCCGCCTCGCGCTGGTTGCCGGGGTCACGCTCGGGCGCGAGGTAGGAGCGGTAGACGTAAGGCTCCGACACCCGCTCGTCTTCCAGCACCAGCCGCCGCTCGGCCAGTTGCGGGGGTTCCTGCGGGCGGTCGCGCGGGACGATTCCCTCGGACGGTTTCAACGGCCCGTAGTATTTTTCGGCCAGTTCCTTCACCTTGTCCGGCGTCACATCGCCCGCGATCACCAGAGTGGCGTTGTTCGGGGCATAGAAGCGCTTGTAGTAGGACAGCGCATCCTCGCGCGACAGCTCCGCCATCTCGTGCCGCCAGCCGATCACCGGAATGCCGTAGGGGGTGTTCAGGAACTGCGCCGCCCGCATCTGCTCCATGAGAAGCGCGCCGGGATCGCTGTCGGTCCGTTGCGCGCGTTCTTCCAGAATCACCTGACGCTCTGTCAGCACGTCCTCCTCGGTCAGGCGCAGGTTGCGCATCCGGTCGGCTTCCATCTCCATCACCAGATCCAGCCGGTCGGCGGCGATGCGCTGGAAATAGGCGGTATAGTCCCAGCTGGTGAAGGCGTTGTCGTCGCCCCCCTGTGCCTCGACGATGCCGGAGAAGGCGTTCGGGGCCACCTTTTCGGTGCCCTTGAACATCAGGTGCTCCAGGAAATGCGCGATGCCGGAATGGCCCAGCGGTTCGTCCGCCGCGCCGACGCGATACCAGATCATCTGCACGACCACCGGGGCGCGGTGATCCTCGATCACCACCACGTTCAGCCCGTTGTCGAGGGTGAAATTCGTCACCGGCTCGTCGGCAAGGGCGGGTGCGGCGGCGGGCAGGGCCAGGGTCAGCGCAAGGGCAATGCCAGCGCCTGTTCTTCCGAGCATCGGCTTCTCCAGTCAGGTGTTCGGGGGAAACTGCGGTGCGCGGCCGCGAGGATCAAGCCCGGGCAGGCCGGGGCCACGCGCTTGTTACTCTTCGCCAACCTGACGAGGTGGCGCCGAGGGGGTGCGGATCCCCAGCTTGCGCCAACGGGCAAGCTCTGCCTGCTGGTCCAGCCGCTGCTTGCGGTAGGCCTTGTAGTAGACGTTCACGTTGAACAGCCGCTCCAGCGGGCGGCCATCGTTGTCGCGCCGCCATTTCAGGTCTTCCGAAGCGAGCTGGGCGCGGATGCCGCCATCGACGCCGAAGCGTGCTGCATGGGCGTAAAGCGCTGAATCGCCGGCCGGAATGCCCCCGGCGGCAGAGGGTTTGCCCCCCAGCGCGACTGCGGCGTCCGCCTCGGGCGTCTGGTCGGTGCGATTGAAGCCGCCGGGCGTGGGCTCCGGCAGGTCGGCAAGGCTTTTGGGCATTTCCAGCGCCTTCGGGGGAACGATAGCGAATTCGTCCGGACCCTGCCCGCTGCGAAGGTTCATCAACTGGGGCGCGTCCCTGCCACCGCAGGCCGCCAGCGTGACCATCGCCGCAACCGCGATGACCGCCCTGCCTTTCGCTGCCCGCATACCTGCCTCCGAACCGTCTTTGACCCGTCTTAGCCTAAAGCAAAGCGGGCGTCACGGGTGTTTAGCGACGGCGGCGGGCGGGTTTTCCGCCCTTCGCCTGCCCCCCTGCAAAAACCACCAGCCCCAGAGCGCCCGCGAAGATCGCGATATCCGCCACGTTGAAGGCATAGGGGTTCTCGATCCCGCAGCAGGACATGTTCAGGAAATCCGCCACCGCGCCATAGGCGATTCGGTCGACGATATTGCCCAGGGCGCCCCCCACCAGCAGGCCTCCCGCCAGTTCCGCTTTCCAGTTGCCCCGTTCGCGCCGCATCCACCAGATCACCCAGGCCGAGATCACCAGGGCAACCGCAATCAGGCCCCAACGCGCGATGTCCGAGCCGTGCGACAGAAGGCCGAAGTTGATGCCCTCGTTCCAGGCCATGCGAAAGACCAGATACGGGGGCAGCACGTCGATCTCGTGCCGGTCGATCAGGTCCAATCCGTGGACGACGCCCAGCTTGGTCAGCTGGTCGAGCGCAAAGGTGGCGACTGCGGTGATCCAGAAACGCCGCATGTCAGTGCCTGAAATGCCGCTGGCCGGTGAAGACCATCGCCAGCCCGCGTTCATCCGCCGCCGCGATCACCTCGTCATCGCGCATCGAGCCGCCGGGCTGGATGATCGCCGTCGCCCCGGCTTCGGCCGCCGTGATGAGGCCGTCGGCGAAGGGGAAGAAGGCATCCGAGGCCACGACAGCTCCCTTGGTAAGGGAGTGCTCCAGCCCCAGCGCCTCGGCCATGTCCTGCGCCTTGCGGGCGGCGATGCGGGTGCTGTCGACCCGGCTCATCTGCCCCGCGCCGACACCTACGGTCGCGCCATCCTTCACATAGATGATCGCATTCGACTTCACATGCTTCGCCACGGTCCAGGCGAACATCAGGTCGCGCAGCTCGGCCTCGGTCGGGGCGCGCTTCGTCACCACCTTCAGATCGCTGGCCGAAACGTGCCCCGCATCCCGGTCCTGCACAAGGAATCCCCCCGCCACCTGCTTGAACGCCAGCCCCTTCGCCTTGGGATCCGGCAGCGCGCCCGTCGTCAGCAGGCGTAGGTTCTTCTTGCCCGCAAACACCGCCCGCGCCTCATCGGTCGCATCGGGGGCGATCACCACCTCGGTGAAGATCTTCACGATCTCCTCCGCCGTCGCCGCGTCCAGCACCTGGTTCAGCGCGACGATCCCGCCGAAGGCCGAGGTCTGGTCGCACTGGTAGGCGCGCTGGTAGGCCTCGGTCAGGGTCGAAGCGGTGGCCACCCCGCAAGGGTTCGCGTGCTTGATGATCGCGCAGGCCGGATCACCGCCCGCGAACTCTGCCACCAGTTCGAAGGCCGCGTCGGTGTCGTTGATGTTGTTGTAGGACAGCTCCTTGCCCTGCCACTGCCGCGCCGTAGCCACGCCCGGCCTGCGGGTGCCATCGGTGTAGAAGGCCGCCGCCTGATGCGGGTTCTCGCCATAGCGCAGCGGCTGGGCCAGCCGACCCGCGAAGCTGCGATAGCGCGGGGTTGCCTGACCGATCTCTTCCGCCAGCCAGGTGCTGACGGCGGTGTCATAGGCCGCTGTCCGCGCATAGGCGGTCAGCGCCTGCTTCTGCCGGAAGGCCAGCATCGTCGCCCCGTCGTTCGCCTTCAACTGCGCCAGGAGGCAGTCATAATCCAGCGGGTCCGTCACCACCGCCACGAAGCGGTGGTTCTTCGCCGCGGCGCGGATCATCGCGGGGCCGCCGATGTCGATGTTCTCGATGCAGGTGGCATGGTCGGCCCCGTTGGCAACGGTCTGCTCGAACGGGTAGAGGTTCACGATCAGCAGGTCGATCGGCTCGATCCCATGCGCGGCCATCGCCACCAGATGTTCGTCGTCGTCGCGCAAGGCCAGAAGCCCGCCATGCACGTTCGGATGCAGCGTCTTCACCCGCCCGTCCATCATCTCGGGAAACCCGGTCACGTCGCTGACATCCCGTACCGCCAGCCCTGCCGCGCGCAACATGCCGCTGGTCCCGCCGGTCGAGATCAGCTCCACCCCGTATCCCGCCAGTGCGCGGGCCAGGTCCAGAAGTCCGGTCTTGTCGGAAACCGAGATCAGCGCGCGGCCGATGGGGACGAGGTTGGTCATCGCTGGAACCCTTCGCTTGCCCGTGGTCATCAGCCGGGGCCTTCAGGGGTCCACCCCCTCTAGGTCCCGGATGGCCAGCGGAGTATCCTTTGCCTTCGCCAAGGTCCAGCCTATCCGTGTCTCGAAGCCCCGCGCCTCGCCATGCAGCACAATTTGCAGGCAGGGGCGCGGATTCAGCCGCCCCTGCTCCAGATAGGCCGAGGGTTCCAGCCGCAGATCCGCCGGGCCGGTGAATCGGAAGATCCAGATCTCGCCACTGCGAAGCGCCAGCGACACCGCCGCGCCGCCCATGTCCAGCGCGGCATCCACTTCCGGGTGAAGATGGAAGCGGATCGCGAAGCGCGCGCCCGCCATCGCGGTCGTCGTCATCACATCCTCGAACCGACGCCGCGCCTCGGCCGTCATCGCCGTCAGCGCATCCACCCCGGACAGCCGCCGCCCGTCATGCGCCAGCGTCAGGCTCCGGCTCGCCGTCAGCCCGTGGCTGGACAGCCAACCGTCATGCGCCAGATACAGGTCGGTCCCCTCGGTTCCCATCGTGAGACGCGAAGAGGTGACTTGCGCCCGGTGGTCCAGCGCCTCGCCCGCCGCGCCGAGGCGCGAAGACGAGACCCCGTCCATCCCCAGCGTGGAATGCGAGGCGGTCGCCCGCGACGCCCTTGCCCAGTCCGCCCCGAAACCCGCACCCGAACCGCAGTTCACCACCAGTGCCCGCCGCCCCGAGCAGAGCTCGAAGGCGCCTGTCGAGGCGTGGGCCGTCCGCGCCGCCCGTCCCCCCGGCGGGGCCGAGGCATCGACGATGACCGAGGTCCGCCCGCCATGCAGCCGCGCATAGCCCATGGCGATGGCAGGCGTCGCCCCCGCCCGCACCCCTGCCGCCGCCAAGGCCTGATCCAGCCGCCCCTCCGCCCCCTTGTCGCCGCCGTGGAACCGGGCCAGCTCGCCGTCGGAATGCCGCAGGCCCCGCAGCGCCGGTGCGATCCTGATGATCGCCGCCGACAAAGCGGGCGGCACGGTCAGGTTCGCCTCGCTCATCGCGCTGGCCGACCAGGTCAGCAGGGTCAGCACCTCCAGCAGTTCCTCGGGGTTCCGCGTCGGGATACCGCCCTCGGCATCGATATCCGCCTCGCAGGCCGCCGCCAGCGCCTGTGTCGCAGGGGCTACCAGCCCCTCCATCCCGATCAGCGATATCCCGGCATAGACAAGGCCGGTCAGCGCCTCGAACCGGGGCAGGCCTTCTGCCGCGCTGCGCCAGCGCTTCGCCAGATAGGCCGCCTGCCGCGACAGCGCCGCGTAGAACGCCGCCGACTGCGCCTTGTCGCGGACCTGCATCAGGAAGGTCGCGTGATGCACCCAGCGGATGATCCGCCGCCCGGTCAGGTCCGGCGTCCAGCCCGGTCCCTTGCCCGCGCCGTAGCGGGTGATCCAGCCCCAGGTCCAGTCCTGCGCCCGCGCCTGCGCCTCCTTGGTTCCCAAGGCTGCCAGGTCATCCAGCCAGCCGAACCCCTGCGCCTGCGCCGTGAACCCTTCGGGGGCGGCGATCTCCCACAGCGACACTCCCGGCGCCTCGGCCAGATGGCCGGCCAAAAGGATGTTCCCGGACACCAGCTGCTTGCCGCGGGTGTAAAGCCCGATGGACCGCGGCTCCGGCTGCGACACGAAGCCGCCCGCAGGCCGTGCCCGGCGCGCCGCCAGCACCGCCAGCCGGTCGGCCAGCCGATCCAGTCGCTTCGACGTGGTGCGCACGTCCTGCCTCGCTCGCTTGCCCGGTTCGCCCGGGTCGTAGGCGCGGATGATAGGCAAAACCGGGCCGCTCGTCGATGCCTTCGGCACTCCTCGCATGACTTCGACGAGAAGCCGAAGGCGAACGAGGAGCTGTCACCCCAGGTGGTCGATCCTTTGCAGCACCTGCGCCAGATGCCCGACCTGCTCCAGCCAGCGCGTCAGCAGCTTCGGGTCATGCGGTGCGCCATGCACCCCCGCCGGGATCTCGCGGTTCATGACCGCCTCGATGGCCAAGGACACCGGCACCGAGACCAGCCGCGCCATCGCCGTGCCGCGCACATCGCCCCAGGCGTCCAGCGCCCAGGTCTGATGGAACACCGGCACCCCGTCGCGCTCGGCCTTCAGCGACACGAACAGCACCACCCGGTCCGGCTCGCCCTCGGCATAGGAATTGTCCTTCAAAAGCTCGGCCGCCCGCGCGTCCAGCGCGGCGTTGATCTCCGCCACGGGCTTGCCTTCCAGCCCCTCGATCTCGCGGAAGATCGGCGCCCAGGCGTCGGCCCAGCCGTTCAGCCGGATCGTCCCGCGCACGAAGTCGCGCACCTTCCAATGCGGCTCGAAGCGGTATTCCTCCATGAACGGATAGCTGTCGCGGTTCGGATAGACCTCGAAGCTCTCCGGCACCGGTAGCGGTGCGTCATAGCGGCTGATCGCATCCCAGGGCCGCGCCACCCGCAGCTCGCTGAAATGCCGCAAGCTGCGCGAGGGCGAGCGCAGCGCCTTCAACACCCCCGCCGGGGCCCAGCTGAACTTGTAGCGGAATACATTCGGCTCTTTCGGCACCCCGCCGCAGTAGCTGGTGAAGCTCAGGACGTTGTCGTTGTGATAGACAGGCGAGGCCCGATAGCGCGCCACCAGGTCATGCGCCATCAGGTGATCAATGCCGGGGTCGAGGCCGACCTCGTTGATCGAGACCAGCCCCGCCTCGCGGAAGGCCTGATCCAGGTCCCGCATCTCGGGCGCGATATAGCTGGAGGAGACGAAGTTCGCCCCCTTCTCCAGGCACAGCGTCGCGATCCTGACATGCTGGTCGGCCGGCAGCATCGACACCGCGATGTCGCCCGATTTCAGCACCGCGCCCAGCGCCTCCAGGCTGAAGGCCCGGATGTCCTGTGTCAGGTCGCCGACTTCGGCACGCGCCTTATCGACCGTGCGGTTCCAGACCGTCACGGGGTGGCCCGCCTCGATCAGCCGCCGCAAGCCCGGAATCGACGACAGCCCCGTGCCGCACCAATGGATGGTCATGATCTTGCTCCCCTTCGCTTGGCCCGCCGACCAAGAATTTTCGAAAATTCTTGGCAAATCTTTTCGAAGAGATTTGCGCCCTCTCACACGCCCGCGACGTGCATGTCGAATTCCACCTTTGCCCGGCCCCAGACTCCCTTGTCCAGCGCCTCCAGCGTCAGAAGCGACGGCAAAAGCTGCGCCGCATAATCCACCGAAGATTCCACCGGCATCAGGCTCGGCAGGTTGTCGATCGCCGTCACGTCCAGCGATGGGTCGTCATGCACCCGCAGCGCCGGGGCATCCCAGTCGGTCGCCCGGTCATAGACCTTGATAGGCGAGAAATCCGAGGTCGGGTCGCAGGCGATATCCCCGATCACCGTCAGCTTGCGCGGGTCAGTCCTGGCCGAAGCCGGAACGAACACCGGACACCCCGGCCGGGCGAGGATGCAGTTCAGGAAAATCTCGTGCTCCAGCACCTCCGGGAACGGCCCGCCGCTCGCCGTCTCCGCCATGTCCCATTTCGTCACCGCGACACCCATCGCCCGACACAGGTCCGCCGCCCCCGTGCCGACCCGCCCCAAAGCGCCGATGATGATCGCCCGGGGCCGCTCCAGACCGGCCAGCTCGGCGCCTAGTTCCGCCAGCAGCGCCTCCTTCGACGCGGCCTTCCGCACCGGCCCGGCAATCCCGCCGCGCTGCTGCGCCGCCCAGCATTTCAGGCTGACCGCCGCGCCCGCATATCCGGCCCAGTAGCCGAAGGCCGCGACCCTGCGCCCGTCCTCGCCCACCAGATATTCCAGATCGTACAGCACCCCGCCCCCGGCCTTGAACCGCTTGAGCAGGACCTGACCCGCCGGCTGCCCCTTGTAGGCATGGCCGAACATGATGTGCCGGTTCGTCAAAGGGGTGCCGTCCTCCGGCAGTTCCTTCAGCCCGAAGATGATCGCATCGGCGGGGGCCCTGGGCCACGCATTCTCCTCCACGATCCCGCAGCCCGCCGCGACATAGCCCTTCAGCGGGATCGCCCGGACCGAGGACTTCTCCACCGTCACCCGGATGCCCGCCTGCACCAGCGCCGCCGCGCCTTCGGGCGTCAGCCCCACCCGCTCCTCGTTCGGCCGCTGTTCTGCCCGCACCCAGAGATGGGTCATGCCCTCGTCCTTCCCCCTGCTGATCGGCCCCCTGATAGCCCAAGACCAGAACCGGCAAAACCCCGCAAACAGACTGTTTCCGGCCCCTCCCGGCTTGCATTGCGACACATATCGTCGCAAGTCTGCGGCATCCGTCCTGACGAGTATTGCCCATGCAGATTGATCCCACCGCATTGCCCGAAGTCCTGATCCTCACCCCCCGCCGCTTCGGCGACGCACGCGGCTGGTTCATGGAAACCTGGAACGCCGCGCGGATGGCAGATGCGGGCCTCGACCTGCCCTGGGTGCAGGACAACCACTCCTTCTCTGCCGCGAAAGGCACGCTCCGGGGCCTGCACTTCCAGTCGCCGCCCCGCGCGCAGGACAAGCTGGTCCGCTGCTCGAAGGGCGCGATCCTGGACGTGGCGGTCGACATCCGCAGCGGATCACCGACCTACGGCCAGCATGTCGCCGTCGAGCTGACCGCCGACAACGGGCGGCAGCTGTTCGTCCCCAAGGGCTTCCTGCACGGCTTCGTGACGCTCACCGCCGACACCGAAGTCCAGTACAAATGCTCCGACCTCTACTCCCCCGAGAATGATGGTGCTGTCCGCTGGGACGACCCGGCCCTCGGCATCGACTGGGGCACCGCTTCGCCCATCCTTTCGGACAAGGATGCCCGCGCACCCCTTCTCGCCGACATCGGCCAGCCCTTCCGCCATGGGGTCAGCGAATGAAGCTCCTCGTCACCGGCGGCGCCGGGTTCATCGGCTCCGCCGTCGTCCGCCTTGCCGTGGCCCGTGGCCATGAGGTCGTCAACCTCGACGCCATGACCTATGCCGCGAACGAGGCCAATGTCGCCTCCGTCGCCAATTCCAACCTTTACAGCTTCGAAGAGGCCGACATCCGTGACCGCGCCGCCCTCGACCGCATCTTCGCGCTCCACAACCCTGACGCCGTGATGCACCTCGCCGCCGAAAGCCATGTCGACCGCTCCATCGACGGCCCGGCGGATTTCATTCAGACCAACATCACCGGCACCTTCAACCTGTTGGAAGCCGCCCGCGCCCACTGGAGCCGCGCCGGAAAGCCCGAAACCTTCCGATTCCACCACATCTCCACCGACGAGGTCTTCGGTTCGCTGGGACCGGAGGGCCAGTTCACCGAACACACCCCCTACGACCCCCGCTCGCCCTATTCCGCATCGAAAGCCGCCTCCGACCATCTGGTCCGGGCCTGGCACGAGACCTATGGCCTGCCGGTCGTCCTGACCAACTGTTCCAACAACTATGGCCCCTACCACTTCCCGGAAAAGCTGATCCCCGTCACCATCCTGAACGCCCTCCACGGCCGCCCGATCCCGGTCTATGGCACTGGCGAGAACATCCGCGACTGGCTCTATGTCGAAGACCATGCCGACGCCCTGCTCCTTGTGCTGGAAAAGGGCACCCTGGGCCGCAGCTACAACATCGGCGGCGAGAACGAACGCCGCAACATCGACCTCGTCCGCACCATCTGCGCGCTTCTGGATGAGATGGCGCCGAAAACCACCCCCTACGCCGATCAGATCACCTTCGTCACCGACCGCCCCGGCCACGACGCCCGCTACGCCATCGACCCCACCCGTCTGCGCGAGGAACTCGGCTGGCGTCCCTCCGTCACCGTGGAGGAAGGCCTGCGCCGCACCGTCCGCTGGTATCTCGACAACGAAAGCTGGTGGCGGCCGCTACTGAACCGGCAGGGGGTCGGCGAAAGGCTCGGCAAGGCCTGATGGAGACCCTGTTCTTCATCGCCTCCAAGACCTTCGGCATGGCGGCCCGGATCGAGACCTGGGCCCTCCTTCTCATGGTCCTCGCTCTCTTCGGCCTCTGGCGTGGGCGACGCCGGCTCATGGGCTGGTCACTGGGGCTCCTCTTCACCGGCACCCTTGCGCTGACGCTCTTTCCCCTTGGCGATCTTCTCCTCGAGCCGCTGGAAGCACGGTTTCCCGCCCGCCCCGCCCTGACCATGGTAGATGGCATCATTGTCCTCGGCGGGGCAGAACAGACCGGTGCCTATCGTCTTTGGGGCGGCCCGCAGTTGAACGAAGCGGGTGAGCGGCTGATCGAAGGCGCCATGCTGGCCCACCGCTTCCCCGCTGCGAGGCTGGTCTTCACCGGCGGCTCGGCCACCGTCGGACGTGAAGAAGATACCACCGATCCCTCGAAAATGGTCCGCGACATGTGGGTGGCGCTGGGTATCGCGCCCGAACGTATCCTGCTTGAACAATCTTCGCGCAACACCGCCGAGAATGCCCGCCTGACCCATGATCTGATCCAGCCCCAACCGGGGGAGACCTGGGTCCTCGTCACCTCGGCCTTCCACATGCCCCGTGCGCATGAGACCTTCACGCGCAACGAATGGGAGGGCATCACCGCATGGCCGGTCGACTTTCGCTCTGGCGATCTTGCCGGGCTGCGTGGCATCTGGCGGCTTGACCGCAACCTGCTCGGCGTCAATCTGGCACTGAAGGAATACCTCGGCACCCTCGTCTATCGGATCACCGGCAAATGAAACTTCTGATCTTCGGCAAGACCGGGCAGGTCGCACGTGAGCTTCAGCGCATCGCCCCCGACGCGACCTACCTGGGCCGTGATCAGGCGGACCTCCTGAATCCCGCCGCCTGCGCCGCGGTTATCGCCTCCACCGACGCCGACGCAATCATCAACGCCGCCGCCTGGACCGCTGTCGACAAGGCCGAGGCCGAGGAAACTGCCGCCACCATCGTCAACGGCGATAGCCCCGCCGCCATGGCCCGCGCCGCTGCGGCGCGCAACCTGCCATTCCTCCATATCTCCACGGATTACGTCTTCGACGGATCGGGCGATCTGCCCTTCGCGCCCGATGACCCCACCGCACCGCTGAATGCCTATGGCCGGTCGAAACTGGCCGGGGAAATCGGTGTCCGCGACGCCGGTGGCAACCACCTCATCCTGCGCACCTCCTGGGTCGTCTCGGCGCATGGGGCGAATTTCGTCAAGACCATGCTCCGCCTCGGGGCCGAGCGCGAAAGCCTCAACGTCGTCGCCGATCAGATCGGCGGCCCGACACCCGCCGCGGCGATTGCGCGGGCGCTTGTCGAAGCCGCCGGTTCGCTTCTAGACGGGGCGGAAGGCGGCACGCATCATTTCTCGGGCGATCCCGATGCCAGCTGGGCCGAGTTCGCACGTGAGATCATGGGCCAGGCCGCCCTCCCCTGCCGGATCGAGGATATCCCAACGTCGGCCTATCCCACCCCCGCCCGCCGCCCGCTGAATTCGCGGCTCGATTGCAGCCTTTTCGACGCCACGTTCGGCATTGCCCGCCCGGACTGGCGGGCTGGCCTGTCCGATATCCTGAAGGAACTCCGCGCATGACCCGCAAAGGCATTCTCCTCGCCGGGGGCACCGGCTCGCGGCTCTGGCCGATCACCCTCGGCACCTCGAAGCAGCTGCTGCCGATCTACGACAAGCCGATGGTCTATTACCCGATCTCGGTCCTGATGCTGGCGGGCATCCGCGAGATCGCGATCATCACCACGCCCGAGGACCAGCCGCAGTTCCAGCGCCTGCTGGGCGACGGCGGCCAATGGGGCGTCAGCTTCACCTGGATCATCCAGGAAAAGCCCGAGGGGCTGGCGCAGGCCTATCTCCTGACCCGCGATTTCCTGAACGGCGCGCCTTCGGCCATGGTACTGGGCGACAACATCTTCTTCGGCCACGGCCTGCCGGACATCCTGACCCGCGCCCATGCGCAGGCCAGTGGCGGCACGGTCTTCGGCTACCATGTCTCGGACCCTGAACGCTATGGCGTCGCGGCCTTCGATGCCGATGGCCGCGTCACCCAGATCATCGAGAAGCCGAAGCACCCGCCTTCCAGCTTCGCCATCACCGGCCTTTATTTCCTCGACGGTCGCGCGCCCGAGATCGCCGCCCGGATCAAGCCCTCGCCTCGGGGAGAGCTGGAGATCGTCGACGTGCTGGAACACTACCGCGCCGAAGGGTCGTTGCAGGTAGAGCGCATGGGCCGGGGCTTCGCCTGGCTGGACACCGGCACGCCGGGCAGCCTGCTGGATGCGGGGAACTTCGTCCGCACCCTGCAGGACCGGCAGGGGATGCAGGTCGGTTCGCCGGACGAGATTGCTTTCCACAAGGGCTGGATCGACCGCGCCGGGCTGGAGCGGCAGGCGCAGGTCTTTGGCAAGTCCAGCTATGGTGCGCATCTTTCCGGCGTACTGAAGGAATGAACCTCCGGCCCCGGGGCCGTCACGCCGGATAGGCCCGGGCGCCGAAGATCGCGCTGCCGACGCGGATGTGGGTGGCGCCGTGGGCCACGGCGCTCTCGAAGTCGCTGCTCATGCCCATCGACAGGCCGGCAAGGCCGTGGTCGCCGGCCATCCGGGCCAGAAGGGTGAAGTGGCTGGCGGGGTCCTGATCCTCGGGCGGAATGCACATGAGGCCCAAGGGGGAAAGCTCCATAGCCCGGCAATCGCGCAGGAAGCCGGGCAGGTCGGCGGGGAGGACGCCGGCCTTCTGTGGCTCGACCCCGGTATTCACCTGCACGAAAAGCTGCGGCAGGCTGCCCCGCGCCTGCTGGAGCGAGGCGAGTTTCGTGGCCAGCGAGGGACGGTCGAGCGTATGGATCGCGTCGAAGAGATCGACCGCGAGCTTGGCCTTGTTGGTCTGCAAGGGGCCGATCATGTGCAGTTCCACCGGGCCGAAGCGGTCCCGCCATTCCGGCCATTTCCCGGCGGCTTCCTGCACGTAGTTCTCGCCGAAGACGCGGTGGCCTGCCTCCAGCACGGCCTGCACCCGTTCGGGCGGTTGGACCTTCGAGACGGCGATGAGCGTGACAGAGCCTTCCGCCCGCCCCGCTGCCGCCTCGGCCCTGCGCAGTCGCGCCAGAATATCCGTCAGTGCCATGTATCGCCCCCGTCTTCAGGCAAACCTAACCGGGCGGCGCAAAAAGAAAAGAGCGGGCACAAGGCCCGCTCTTTCCGTCCGTTCAGACCCTGATGGATCAGAACGAGAAGTTGATGCCGAGGTCGGCATAGGTTTCGTCGGCGAAGCCCTTCTGGATGGTGCCAGCGATGGTCGCGCCGCCGATGTCGTAGTTCGCGCCGATACCGATCGCGTAGTCGTTCGCCGGGGTAACGTCGCCGTCGATGCCCGAGAGGAACGCGCCGATGCCGATGCCGCTTGCCAGCTTGTGGTTGCCGTACAGGGTCAGGGTCGCAGCGTCGATAGCCGCGTTCTGGCCGATGTACTGCAGACCGATGTTGGTCGCATCGTTCAGCGCGTATTCGCCGAGCAGGGCGTAGACATCAGTGTCAGCAGCGCCGAGGGCGTTCTGGACATAGCCGAAGCCCAGTTTGAACTGGCCGGCGGTGTAGTCGAGCGAGACGCCGATTTCTTCTTCGGTCGGAGCCAGGGCGTCAAGATCGGTCTGGTCGTAGTCAATGTACGACAAGCGAGCGACCAGATTGCCGGTGCTGTAGCTTGCGAACAGGCCGACGCGGTTGAACTGGCCGGGCGCATACGGGCTGGACGAGTACGAGTCGTAGCCGAAGGGCGAGTAGGAACCAGTCGTCGACGAGATGAAGCCGAGTTCCGCGTTGTACAGCGTGGCCAGCGAGTCGAAAGCGGTGTTGACGTTGCCGATTTCGAAGCGGAAACCAGCGGTTTCAGCGTAGAGCATCGCGGCGTTCAGTTCGGACAGCCCACCGACGGTGTCGTTGTCGCCGTTGTCGTACTGCAGACGGATCCGGCCACCGAATTTCACGCCGGCGTCGGTTTCGGTCGACGCGTCGATGTTAACGCGCATACGGTAGGACAGCTGGGTGTCGCTGACACCGCCGATTTCACCATAGACCAGACCGAAACGGCCCGAGCCGCTGAGCGTGACGTCGGCGGCGGCCATGCCAGCGAAGCCGATCAGCGCGGTCGAGGCCAAGAGAACCTTTTTCATGTTTTTCCCTCTTTCTTCAAGGTAAGCCCGCCGCAGGGGAATCCGCAGGGGAATGAGCCGTATTTCACCCCTCCCGCCCCGGATTGCAACGCTTCCAGACCGGCGGGGGGAAATCCGGAAGAAGTTGGTGCAGCAAAGCAACAGGTCGGGAATGCCACCGGCCCGGCCCCCTGTGCGGCCCTTACGCGCGCGCGATCCGTTGAGCGCCGGTCAGGACGGAAAGCCCTTGGCAGGCCACGGACGCCGCGTTAGACAGCAGGCAAAGGGTTCCAAGGGTAGGCCGGATGATCTTGCACCACCTCGCACGGATGACGCTGGCCACGGGGCTGATCCTGACGCTGTCCTCATGCGGGGGCGGCGGGGGCCTGTTCGGCAAGGGCACGCTGACCGCCGAGCAGAAGGCCGAGCGCGACGCGGCCGCCACGGCCCATCGCGACGGGACAAGCAGGGCGGGGGCCAAGACCTCGATCTGGAGCCTGTTCAAGAAGTCGGACGACCCGAACACCACGGTCGAGGTCAACAAGTATATCTGGCAGGCCTCGCTGGAAGTGTTGAACTTCCTGCCCATCGAATCGGTCGATCCGTTCACCGGGGTGATCGTGACCGGCTATGGGCGGCCCCCCGGCGGCGGGCGGGCCTATCGCGCGACGGTCTATGTCCAGGACCCGGCGCTGGATGCGCGCAGCCTGAAGGTGGCGCTGCAGGGCCAGGGCGGCGCCTCGGTCGCGCCCGAGACGGTGCGGGCGGTCGAGGATGCGATCCTGACCCGCGCGCGGCAGCTGCGGGTGCGCGACAGCAAGCTTTAAGCGTTTCGACGGGCGTCAGGGCCGGGAAGGGGTGGACCTTTCCCGCCGCCCATGTGTAATTCCGCGCGGAATTCCGCATGAGGCCCCTTGATGTCGCGCTATGACCCTTCGGTGATCGAACCCAGATGGCAGGCTGCCTGGGACAAGGCGGGGGCGTTCACGGCGCGGCGCGACCCGGCGAAGCCCAAGTATTACGTGCTGGAGATGTTCCCCTATCCCTCGGGGCGCATCCACATGGGCCATGTCCGCAACTACACGATGGGCGACGTGGTGGCGCGGACCAAGGCGGCACAGGGGTACTCGGTGCTGCATCCGATGGGATGGGACGCCTTCGGGATGCCGGCCGAGAATGCGGCGATGGAGCGGGGCGGCCACCCCAAGGACTGGACCTACGGCAATATCGCCGACATGAAGGCGCAGATGAAGCCGCTGGGCCTGTCGATCGACTGGTCGCGGGAACTCGCGACCTGCGACCCGGAGTATTACGGCCAGCAGCAGGCCATGTTCATCGACATGATGGAGGCCGGGCTGGTCTACCGCAAGGCGGCGGTGGTCAACTGGGATCCGGTCGACATGACGGTTCTGGCGAACGAGCAGGTGATCGACGGCAAGGGCTGGCGGTCCGGCGCGGCGGTGGAACGGCGCGAGCTGACGCAGTGGTTCTTCAAGATCAGCGATTATTCGGAAGAGCTGCTGTCGGCGCTGGACGGGCTGACCAACTGGCCCGAGAAGGTGCGGCTGATGCAGGCCAACTGGATCGGCAAGTCGCGCGGGTTGCAGTTCGCATTCGAGACCGTTGGCGCTCCGGCGGGGTTCGACAGGCTGGAGGTCTACACCACCCGGCCCGACACGCTGATGGGCGCGTCCTTTGCGGCGATTTCCCCGGATCACCCGCTGGCCAGGGTGCTGGAAAGCGATCCCAAGGTTGCCGCCTTCGTCGCTGAATGCCGCAAGGGCGGGACTTCGGCCGAAGAGATCGAGACCGCCGAGAAGATCGGCTACGACACGGGCATCCGGGTGAAACATCCGCTTGATCCTGCTTGGGAATTGCCGGTCTGGATCGCGAATTTCATCCTGATGGACTACGGCACCGGCGCGATCTTCGGCTGTCCGGCGCATGACCAGCGGGACTTCGATTTCGCCACGAAATACGGCCTGCCGATCCCGCCGGTCTTCGTCGCCGAGGGCGCGGAGGAAGCGGCCCTGTCCGAGGCTTTCGTCCCGATGAAGTCAGAGAAGGTGCGCTATGTGCGCGGCTTCGCCGGGGCCGGGGTGCAGACCGGGGACGAGGGCGTCAACGCGGCCATCGCCCATGCCGAGGCGCAGGGCTATGGCCAGGGCGTCACCAAGTACCGCCTGCGCGACTGGGGGGTCAGCCGCCAGCGCTATTGGGGTTGCCCGATCCCGGTGATCCACTGCGAGACCTGTGGCGTGGTGCCCGAGGACAAGAAGAACCTGCCGATCGAGCTGCCCTATGACGTCAGCTTCGACGTGCCGGGGAACCCCCTTGACCGGCATCCGACCTGGCGCGACTGCAGCTGCCCGAAATGCGGCGGCAAGGGGCGACGCGAGACCGACACGATGGACACGTTCGTCGATTCGTCCTGGTACTACGCCCGCTTCACGGCCCCCCGCGCGACCACCCCGACAGTGGCGGAGGACGCCGGTTACTGGATGAACGTCGACCAGTATATCGGCGGGATCGAGCATGCGATCCTCCACCTCCTGTATTCCCGCTTCTTCGCGCGGGCGATGCACAAGACCGGCCACCTGCCCGCAAAGGCCATCGAGCCGTTCAATGCGCTGTTCACCCAGGGCATGGTGACGCATGAGATCTACCGCTCCACCGATGCGCAGGGCCGCCCGGTCTATCACCTGCCCGAGGACATCCTGCGCTTCAACATCGGCAACGAGCCGGTGGCCTTCCTGCGCGCGGATCATCAGACCGACCTCTCCGATCTGAGCGAGGACCAGCTCAGGGCGGTGCTGGAAGAGGCGGCCGGGACGGCGATCGAGATCATCCCCTCGGCGAAGATGTCGAAGTCGAAGAAGAACGTCGTCGACCCGATGAACATCATCGCGGCCTTCGGCGCGGACACGGCGCGCTGGTTCGTGATGTCGGACTCGCCGCCGGAACGGGATGTGGAATGGACCTCCTCGGGGGCCGAGGCGGCGCACAAGCACCTGAGCCGGGTCTGGGGCCTGTCGGTCCGGATCGGCGAAATGCCGGAGGATCACAAGGGCGAGGGCGACGAAGCGCTGGCGAAGGCCACCGCGCGGGCCGTGGACGAGGTGACGAAGGGCATCGAGGGCTTCGCCTTCAACAAGGCCATCGCCAGCCTTTATGCCTTCAGCAACACCATCGCCAAGGCCAATGCCTCGACCGCGGTGATGCGTGAGGCGATCCGCACGTTGGCCAAGCTGATGTCGCCGATGACCCCGCACCTGTCCGAGGAAATCTGGGCGGCGCAGGGCGGCGCGGGGCTCTGCGCCACCGCCCGGTGGCCCAAGGCCGACCCGGCGCTTCTGGTCGATGACACGGTGGTGCTGCCGATCCAGATCAACGGCAAGCGCCGGGCGGAAATCAGCGTGCCGAAGGACATGCCACCGGCAGAGGTTGAAAAGATCGCGCTGGCGAATGAGGATGTGATCAGGTTCCTTGCCGGGCAGCCGGTGAAGAAGATCATCGTCGTGCCGGGCCGCATCATCAATGTCGTCGTCTGACAGTAATCCCCCCACCCCGGCCCTCCCTCACTCAGGGGGGAAGGGGTCTGTTGTGCCCGTTGCTGCGCGCAGCGCGTCCCATGAAGCGCCTCCCTCCCCCCCGGTGGGGGAGGGCTGCGGAGGGGGGCCATCCGGCGCACAACTCTCCCGCCGGTCGATCCTCCTCGTCCCCCTCGCCCTTGCCGCCTGCGGCTTCACCCCCGCCTATGGCCCCGGTGGCAGCGCGGGCAAGCTGACGGAAACCGTCTGGGTGCAGGACCCGACCGACCGGAACGCCTTCGACCTGGTCGAGCGGCTGGAGGAACGGCTGGGTCGGCCCGAGGCCATCCGCTATGACCTCGCCTACACCATCACCACGGAAACCGTGGGCGTGGGCATCACCACCGACAACAAGATCACCCGCTACGACTTGAAGGGCGTGGTCGACTATGCGCTGACCGAACGGGCCACGGGTGCGCGCATCACGGGCGGGCGGGTCCAGAGCTTCACCGCCTATTCCGCCACCGGCTCGACGGTCGCCCAGCTGGCCGCCGAAGAGGATGCGGCACTGCGGCTGATGCGCATCCTAGCCGACCAGATCGTCGCGCGGCTGATCGCGGCCTCGGCCAGCCTGCCATGATCCTGAAGGGGGTCGAGGCGGCGCGGTATTGCGCCAAGCCCGATCCTGCGCGGGCGGGCCTCCTGATCTTCGGCGCCGATGCGATGCGGGTGGCCCTGAAGCGGCAGGAGGCGATTGCGGCGCTGGTCGGTCCCGAGGGCGAGGCCGAGATGCGGCTGACGCGGATGTCGGGGTCGGACCTGCGCAAGGACGGCAGCCTGCTGCTGGATGCGATCAAGGCGGTGGGGTTCTTCCCCGGCCCACGGGTGGCTTTCGTCGAGGACGCCACGGATGGGCTGGCCGATACCGTCGCCGTCGCGCTGAAGGAGTGGAAGCCGGGCGATGCGGTGATCATGGTCACGGGCGGCAACCTGACGGGCAAGTCGGCGCTGAAAGGGCTGTTCGAGAAGCATCCGAATGCGGTCTCCATCGGGCTTTACGACGCTCCGCCCAGCCGGGAGGAGATCGAGGAGGCGCTGAGGAAGGCGGGCCTGCGCGACATCGACCGCGAGGCGATGAATGATCTCAACACCCTGGCCCGCGCGCTGGACCCCGGCGATTTCCGGCAGACGCTGGAGAAGATCGCGCTGTACAAATACGGCGACCCGACGCCACTGACGCCCGCCGACGTGGCGGCGATGGCCCCTGCCACCATCGAGGCCGAGGTGGACGAGCTGATCGACGCGGTGGCCGAGGCGCGCAGCGCGCAGATCGGCCCCTTGTTCCGGCGGCTGGAAGGGCAGGGGGTGCTGCCGGTGACGATCTGCATCGGCGCGCTCAGGCATTTCCGCGTCCTGCACGCGGCAGCGACCGACCCGGAGGGGCCCGGCGTGGGCATCCAGCGCGCGCGGGTGAACTTCAAGCAGAAGGATGCGATGGGCCGTCAGGCCGGGCAATGGGGCACCCGCGCGCTGGAACAGGCGGTGGCGGTGCTTCTGGAGACCGACCTGACGCTGCGCTCGGCCAGCAAGGCCCCCGGCATGGCGCTGATGGAACGCGCGCTGATCCGCATAGCGATGACGCGGCGCTGAGGAGGATTTCATGACGGTCTACGCCGACTTGCAGGCCCGCTGTGAAGCGCTGGGCACGCGCCTCTTCACTGTGACGCGGCTGGACGAGGCGGGGGCGCTCTTCGCGCGGGTCTTCACCTCGCATCCGGTGGACTATCCGGTGTCGGGCACGAAGCCGATGGAAAAGGACGGCTGGTATGACACGACCATTGCCGGGCGGCGGACCTTCGTGGCGAACACGCCGCCCGAATTCGCGAAGTATTTCTTCGACCATGACCTGATCGTGTCGCTGGGGCTTGGGTCCTGCATCAACATTCCCGTCGTGGCGGAGGGGAAGGTACTGGGGACGGTGAACATCCTGGCCGAAGCGGGGCATTTCACGCCTGAACGGCTGGCGCATTACGAGGCGCTGGTGGCCGGGGCGACCCCGGCGCTGGCGTCAGAGTTGCGCTGATGGCGAAAGAGTTGACTCCGGTCGAGGCGTTCCTGGCCCCCCTGGCCCGGCTCGCGCGGAAGCATCGCGAGATCGAGGGGCTGGTGTTCTGGGGCGGGCCGGAAGGCTGGGACGCCTCGCCCTCCGAGGCGCTGGAGGCGGAGGAGATCGCCTTCTACGCCGAGGGGCTGCTGATCGACGGCTTCCACATGGACTGGGCGCTGGTGGGCGAGGGCGAGGCGCCCCAGGTGGTGCCCGACCATCTGCGCCTGTGCTTCTGGCAGGACGGCGATCCGCCGCCGCCCGTCTCGGCGCCCTGGGTCAGGCTGGACGGCGGGCGCTGGACGCCCTAGGCGCGGGACAGCAGGAGCCCGGCCATCACCAGCCCGGCGGCGGCGATGCGGGTCGGCGTCACCTCGCGCGCGGCGACCCCCAGGACCCCGGTCGCATCGATCACCATCGCGGCTGTCATCTGGCCCAGAATCAGCGCGGCGACCAGGGTCACGACCCCCAGCTGCGAGACGCCCCAGACGGACGTCAGCACATACCAGGCACCGAGGCAGCCGCCGATCAGCGTCCAGGCGGGGACTTGCGGCAGTTTCAGGAAGGCGCCGCCCTGGCCCTGGACCAGCGCGATGACCAGAAGGACGACGAAACCCACCCCGAAGGACACGGCGGCGGCAGGGACGGGGCCGCCGAGCTCCCGCGCCAGCGCCGCATTGATCGGGGCCTGCAGCGCCACCGCCGTTCCGCCCAGCACCACCGCTGCCACGATCCACCACATCGACGCCTCCCTGCCCGGTTTTTCCGCATCTGACCATGGCGGGAGTCGGGCATCAAGCCTTGCTTCGCCCCATCGGTCCGCCCAGAGTGTTTCGCATTCCGTTCGGAGCGTCCGATGGCTTTCACCCTGCGCCAGTTGCAGTTCTTCACGGCCGCCGCCGAGGCCGGGTCGGTCTCCGGCGCAGCGCGGGCGCTGTCGATCAGCCAGTCCTCGGTGACGGAAGCGATCCGGGCGCTGGAGGACGATCTGGGCGTCGTGCTTTTCGACCGGCAGGCCCGGGGCATCCTGCTCACCCACAAGGGCAGCGCCTTCCTGCGCCATGCCCGGCAGATCCTGGCCGATGTCTCCACCGCCCGGTCGGCCTTCGTCGAGGAGGCCGAGGCGGCGACCGGCCGCCTGTCGCTGGGCGTCACGAGCCTGGTCGCCGGCTATGTGCTGTCGGATATCCTGGCCCGCTACCGCCGCGCCTATCCCCGGATCGAGCTGAACGTGATCGAGGACAACGGCGATTACCTCCAGCATCTGCTGATCGGGGGCGAACTGGATGTGGCGGTGCTGCTCACCTCGTCGGTGAAGGATCGGCTGGCCCTGAATGTCGAGACGCTGGTGGTGTCGCCCTACCGGCTGTGGCTGCCGCTGGGCCATCCGCTGGCGCAACAGGAACTGATCACGTTGGAAGAACTGGCGGGCCAGCCGCTGATCCAGCTGATGGTGGACGAGATCGAGGAATCCACCCGCCGCCTGACCGCGGCCCTGCCGGTGAAGCCGCAGATCGCCTTCCGCACCCGCAGCGTCGAGGCGGTGCGCTCGCTTGTCGCCACCGGCGCGGGGCTGGCGATCCTGCCCAGCCTGGTCTACCGGCCCTGGTCGCTGGAAGGCGACCGGATCGACATCCGCGACGTGTCGGGCGACCTGCCCTCGGTGCAGGTGGGCCTGGCCTGGCGCAAGGGCGCCCCCCTGACCGCCCCGGCCAGCAACTTCATCCGCTCGGCACAGGGCACGACGGCGGCGCGGCCCAGCTAGGCCACCGGCAGCAGGCTCACCCCGGCGATGCGGGCCAGATGCTCCATCCGGCGCTGGAATTCGGGCTGGAAGCCATGCGCCTGCGAGAAGGTCCAGGCGTTGCGGCTGCAGCGGGTGATCGCCGCCGGGTCGCGCGCCACCCCGGCGATGCGGTCGGCCAGCGCCAGGGCATCTCCCAAGGGCGCGCCCCATCCGGCCTGCGCCTCGCCGTTCAGCCGCTGCCACATCCGGTTGTCGTAGCTGGCCACGGCGGCCCCGCAGCCCATCGCCTCGATATAGGTGCAGGACGGGTCGGACTGGCGATGGCAGCCCAGGAAGATGTCGGCGTTCTGGCGCGTGAAGGGTACAAGCTCGGTCTCGAAATCCACCACGCCGCGCAACCGCACCCGCTGCGGGTCGGGCAGGCTCTGGAGGCCCGCGGCAATCTCGGCCTCCAGCGATCCGGTGCCGAAGATGTCCAGCGTGAAATCGACGCCGCGTTCGCTCAGGCGGCGCGCGACGGGGATCAGGTCCTGCGCGCCCTTCATGGTTTCCAGCCGCCCGGAATAGACCAGCCGCAAGGGCCCGCCCTCGGCACGCCGAGCCTCGCGCGCGGTCATTTCGGCTTCGGTCGCGAAGAGGTCGGGCGTCATGCGGCCGTCCAGGAAATGCAGGCTGTCGCGGCACATCGGCCCGTACAGGTCATGCGCGGGATAGCCGTTCGACTGCAGCCCCTGCGCCGCGCGAAGGGCACTCCGCCGGCGCCTTTCCTGCTGCATCAGCCAGACATGCCCCTTCAACCGGCTGACCAGCCCGCGATTGCGGTCCAGGCTCAGGATCTGGCGGCGGGTTTCATCGGTGTATTCAATGACGTAGACGATCTTCTGCTCCGGTGCCAACAGATCGGCCAGGCCGAGGCAGCGGAAATCGTCGGCCCCGGCATAGATCAGGTCGTGCCCGGCCAGGTGGCGGGCCTCGATCGGTTCCGTGGGGTCGAGCAGCACCAGTTCGAAGGGCAGTTCGGCGGCATCATAGTCGCGCCCGAAGGGGATGGCAGGGGTGCCGCGCCGCAAAAGACAGGTGATCCGGTTGGGCCAATGCGCCTGCTGGACGCGCATCCCCTCGACAAACTTCACATCCAGCCGGACACGGCCCCCGGTCTCGATCACCGGTGCCGGAGCAATCATCAGAATATGCGCCATCAATACCCACCAACCACGTTCAATGCGAAATATGTAATATGAATCCCGCGTCAAGTATCGCGGATTCGACTTCAGGCCCGCCTGAGCCGGTCTACCCATCGGCAACGCCGATAGCTAGCTTCAGTATTTTGTTATTGCGAAAGTAATGTGACCCCCTACGCTTTTGCCCAGGTCCGGGCAACGGACGGCCGCGATACCGCCAGAGACACACCAACGGGAGTCTGCCATGAACCGTCTCAAACTTCTGGGAACCACAACGCTTGCGCTTCTGACGGGGCTGACCCCCGCCGTCGCCCAGGTGGCCGCGCTGGGCGAGCCGGAGGGGCAGGTGAACATCGTCGCCTGGCCGGGCTATATCGAACGCGGCGAAAGCGACAAGGCCTTCGACTGGGTGACGAAGTTCGAGGAAACCTCGGGCTGCAAAGTCAATGTCAAGACGGCGAACACCTCGGACGAGATGGTGGCGCTGATGAACGAGGGCGGGTTCGACCTGGTGACGGCCTCGGGCGACGCCTCGCTGCGGCTGGTGGCGGGCGACCGGGTGCAACCGATCAACACGGACCTGATCCCGTCCTGGAAGAATGTGGACGAGCGGATGCAGAACGCACCCTGGCACACGGTGGACGGGGTGCATTATGGCGTGCCCTACATGTGGGGGCCGAACGTCCTGCTGTACAACACCGACGTCTTCAAGGAGGCGCCGAAGTCCTGGTCGGTGGTGTTCGAAGAGCAGACCCTGCCCGACGGCAAGTCCAACAAGGGCCGGGTGCAGGCCTATGACGGGCCGATCCACATCGCCGATGCCGCGCAATACCTGATGGCCCACAAGCCCGAACTGGGGATCACCAATCCCTATGAGCTGAACGAGGACCAGTACAAGGCGGCGCTCAACCTTCTGCGCGGCCAGCGCGAACTGGTCAGCCGCTACTGGCACGATGCGATGATCCAGATCGACGACGTCAAGAACGAGGGCGTGGTCGCCTCGGGGTCATGGCCGTTCCAGGTGAACCTCCTGAAGTCTGAAGGGCAGCCGGTGGATTCGACGATTCCCGAAGAGGGGGCGACGGGCTGGGCCGACACCACGATGATGCATGTCGACGCCAAGAACCCGACCTGCGCCTATCTGTGGATGGAACATACCCTGTCGTCCAACCTGCAATCCGACCTTGCGGTCTGGTTCGGGGCGAACCCCAGCGTCCCGGCGGCCTGCACCGACGGATCGGGCATGTCGACGAAGGAAAGCTGCACCGCGAACGGGATGGACGATTTCGACAAGATCCGCTTCTGGACCACCCCGGTGTCGAACTGCTCTCAGGGTGAAGGCGCTTGCGTGCCATATTATCGCTGGGTCTCGGATTATATCGGCGTGATCGGCGGGCGGTAAGCGCCACTCCCCCGTCTCCCGGCGGGGGCGATGCCTTCGTAGGGTGGGGTTCTACCCCACCTTTCCTCGCAACGGTGGGGTGCAACCCCACCCTACGGATACCTCATGACCGCTTCCGTCTCGTTCCAGAACGTCTCCCGTCACTTCGGCCAGGTGAAGGCCGTCGACGGCGTGGACCTGACCATCGCCGAGGGCTCGTTCTTCGCCATGCTCGGGCCGTCCGGGTCGGGCAAGACCACCTGCCTGCGGCTGATCTCGGGCTTCGAGAAACCCACCGGCGGGGCGATCCACATCTTCGGCGAGGATGTCTCGCAAACCCCGCCGCACCTGCGCAACGTGAACACGGTGTTCCAGGACTATGCGCTGTTCCCGCATCTGAACGTGCGGGACAACGTGGCCTACGGGCTGATGGTCAAGGGCATGGGCCGCCGCCAGCGCCACGCGAAGGCCGAGGAAATGCTGGCGCTGGTCAAGCTGGGCGCCTACGGCGACCGCAAGCCCGCCCAGCTGTCCGGCGGGCAGCGGCAGCGGGTGGCCCTGGCCCGTGCGCTGGTGAACGAGCCACGGGTGCTGCTTCTGGACGAACCGCTCGGCGCGCTGGACCTGAAGCTGCGCGAGGCAATGCAGGACGAATTGAAGGCGCTGCAAAAGCGGCTGGGCCTGACCTTCGTCTTCGTCACCCATGACCAGCACGAGGCCCTGTCGATGGCCGACAGCCTGGCGGTGTTCAACGAAGGCCGCATCGCCCAGATCGGCAGCCCGCAAGACATCTACGATCGCCCTGCCACCCGTTTCGTGGCCGATTTCGTCGGATCGTCCAACGTGCTGCCTCCTGATCTGACCCAGCGCCTGGGCGGTCCGGCGGAATGGGCTTCGCTCCGCCCCGAGGCGACGCGGCTGGCGGCGAGCGGCCCCGTCTCGGGCACCGTGACCGCGCTGCGCTACCTTGGCTCGGGCACAAGGGTGGTGATCGAGGCGCAGGGCACCGAAATCGCGGCGTTGGTCCCGGCGGGCCAGCCCGTGCCGCCCGAGGGCGCGACGACAGCAATCGCCTTCGACCCCGGCGCCTTGCACCTGATGGGGGCATCCTGATGCGCCATCTCAAGACCGCCCTGTCGCAGGGGGCGCTGCCCCCTCACTCCCGGGATACTTGGGGACAGAAAATGACATCACCGCAGGTCCATTTTCTGTCTGCAAATATCCCCGCCGGAGGCTCCGCCATTCACACCCGGCGCATCCTTGCAGAACCAAGCGCCCAAAATTCTTCCTGCAAGAATTTTTGCCCCTCGGGGGCGCAGCCATGACCGCCTCCGCGATCCTGCCCGCCCGGGGCCTTGCCGACCGGCTGACCGCGCTCTTCTGGCGGCATCCGCGGGTGCTGCTGGCGCTGCTGCTGACCCCGCCGCTCCTCTGGCTCGGGGTGGTCTACCTCGGCTCGCTGCTGGCGCTGCTGCTGCAGAGCTTCTACTCGATCGACGAATTCTCCGGCGTGGTGAAGCAGGAGGTCACGCTGAAGACCTATGCCGAACTCATGCGGCCCTCGAACTTCGACATCTTGGTCCGCACGGTCACCATGGCCGCCGCCGTCACCCTGGCCTGCGCCGTCCTTGCCTTCCCCATCGCCTATTACGCCGCCCGTTACGCCAAGGGTCACTGGAAGGCCGCCTTCTACCTGGGCGTCATGCTGCCCCTGTGGTCGAGCTATCTGGTCAAGGTCTATGCCTGGAAGCTGATCCTGGCCAAGGAGGGAATCATCGGCTGGGCGGCGGAGCGGACATATACCTCCTGGATCCTCGACGGCCTGCTGTCGATCCCGGGGCTTGAGGGCTCGTCGCTTTCCACCTCGCCCCTCGGGACCTTCATGGTCTTCTGCTACATCTGGCTTCCCTACATGATCCTGCCGATGCAGGCTTCGCTGGAGCGGGTGCCCACCTCGATGCTGGAAGCCTCGGCCGACCTGGGTGCCACAAGGGCGCAGACCTTCCGCACCGTGGTCCTGCCTCTGGCGCTGCCGGGGGTGATCGCCGGGTCGATCTTCACCTTCTCGCTGACGCTGGGCGACTACATCATTCCCCAGATCATCGGCAATTCGGCCAATTTCATCGGCATGGCGGTCTACCAGTTGCAGGGCACCGCCGGGAATATCCCGCTGGCCGCGGCCTTCGCGGTGGTGCCGATCCTGATCATGCTGGTCTATCTGGCGCTGGCGCGGCGGTTGGGGGCGTTCGATGCTCTCTGACCGCTCTCCCCTGTCCCTGCGCGCGGCGGCCATTGGCGGCCTCCTGTTCCTGCACCTGCCGATCCTCCTGATCTTCCTTTACGCCTTCACGACCGAGGAGCGCAGCTTCCAGTTCCCCCCGCCCGGCCTCACGACCCAGTGGTTCGCGACCGCCTGGTATGACCGGCCCGACATCTGGCCGCCGCTCTGGCTGTCGCTCAGGGTCGCGACCATCGCCACCAGCATCGCGCTGATCCTGGGGACGCTGGTTGCGGCGGCGATGACGCGGACGGCCTTCTTCGGGCGCGACCAGATCAGCCTCTTGATCCTTCTCCCCATCGCCCTGCCCGGGGTCATCACCGGCATGGCGCTGCGCTCGGCCTTCGGGGTGCTGGACATCCCCTTCTCCACCTGGACCATCGTCCTCGGCCACGCCACCTTCTGCATCGTCATCGTCTACAACAACGCCGTCGCCCGTCTGCGCCGGCTGTCCGGCGGGATCATGGAGGCGTCGGCAGACCTCGGCGCCAATGCCTTCCAGACCTTCCGGCATGTGCTGCTGCCCAACATGGGCTCGGCGCTCCTCGCAGGCGGGATGCTGGCCTTCGCGCTGTCCTTCGACGAGGTCATCGTCACCATCTTCACCGCCGGCTCGGGCGGCGCGTCCAAGACCCTGCCGATCTGGATGCTGGACGAGCTGATCCGCCCGCGCCAGCGCCCGGTGACCAACGTTGTCGCCATCGTGGTCTTCGCGGCCACCTTCTTCCCCATCCTCGCCGCCTATTACCTGACCCGCGGCGGGTCCGAGACCGCGGGCATGGGCAAATAGGGAGACCTTTCATGACCATCCAGACCCAGCTTCTGATCGGCTCCAGCTTCGAGGCGGGACAGGAGGCGAAGGAATCCGTCCTGAACCCACGCACCGGCGCGCTGATCCTCGAGGTGCCCGAAGCCTCGACCGCGCAGGTCGACCGGGCGGTGGCCGAGGCGCGGAAGGCCTTCGAGGGCTGGTCGCGGACGACCCCTGCCGAACGCTCCGCCGCGCTGCTGGCCATCGCCGACCGGATCGAGGCCGAGGCGGATGCCTTCGCGGCGCTGGAGGCGCTGAACTGCGGCAAGCCGATCAATGCCGCATTGAACGACGAGATCCCGGCCATCGTCGACTGCTTCCGCTACTTCGCGGGTGCAGTGCGCTGCATGACCGGGACGGTGGCAGGGGAATACCTGAGCGGCCATACCAGCATGATCCGCCGCGATCCGGTGGGGGTGGTCGCCTCGATTGCCCCCTGGAACTATCCCCTGATGATGATGGCCTGGAAGCTTGGCCCCGCCATCGGCGGCGGCAATACGGTGATTTTCAAGCCCAGCGAGCAGACGCCCCTGACCGCGTTGAAACTGGCGCATATCCTGGCCGATGTGCTGCCCGAAGGCGTGGTAAACGTCATCGCGGGCCGCGGCCAGACGGTGGGCAGCTACCTGATCAACCATCCGGGCGTCGACATGATCAGCCTGACGGGTGACGTGGCCACGGGCAAGAAGATGCTGGACGCCGCCGCCAAGACCGTGAAGCGCACCCATCTGGAACTGGGCGGCAAGGCCCCGGTGATCGTCTTCGACGATGCCGATGTTTCGGACGTGGTCGAAGGCCTGCGCGCCTTCAGCTTCTACAACGCCGGGCAGGACTGCACCGCCGCCTGCCGGGTCTATGCGGGGAAGAAGGTCTACGACACCCTGGTCGCCGACCTCACTTCCGCCGCCGCCTCGATCACGCTCGCCGCCGAGGACGACACCACGAACGAGATCGGCCCGCTGATCAGCCAGCGCCAGCGCGACCGGGTGGCAAGCTTCGTCAACCGCGCCCGCGAGCTGAACCATGTGCAGATCACCACCGGCGGCGAGGCGATGGAGCAGGGCTTCTACTACCGCCCTACAGTCGTTGCTGGCGCGAAACAGGACGACGAGATCGTCCGCCGCGAGGTCTTCGGCCCGGTGGTCTCCGTCACGCCATTCTCGGACGTGGACGAGGCGGTGACCTGGGCCAACGACAGTGACTATGGGCTGGCGTCATCGGTCTGGACCCGCGACGTGGGCCGGGCGATGGCCACCGCCGCGCGGCTGCGTTACGGCTGCACCTGGATCAACACCCACTTCATGCTGACCAACGAAATGCCGCACGGCGGGCTGAAGCAGAGTGGGTATGGCAAGGACATGAGCGCCTATGCGCTGGAGGACTACACCGTGGTGCGGCATGTTATGGTGAAGCACGGGTGAGGAGGACGGACGCAGTCTGTCTTGAAAACAGTGTGCGGAAAGCGTATCTTCCAGCTGTGCCTTAAAGAGCATTTTGAGTCGGCTTCACCTGTGAATTGGCCCGCTCATGTGGAAGGTGATCCTTGCAGGGGGATCATTTGCAGGACACGCAAGGGTGGTTCCCGACCCCGATGAGCTAAGGGAACGCTGCTACTGCAAGCACAGCATCAGCGCACGGCTCCCACACGGGTGCCGTGCGTTTTCGTTCCGGAGAATGCCGTGACGACCGACCAGACGGCTGCTTCACGGCGCTCTCTGAACTCAATGACAGCTGTTCCCGCGGTAGATCGAACTGCCATCAATCGGGTGTGCTGCCAACTTGCTCCTTCAAAATATAGCGGTGTTCCAACCTGAATGATGGACAGAACATAGAGTGGGACATCCGCTTCTGAAAGTTGACCTGATCTTTCCATCTCAAGCCTGTGCTCCGCCCAGATATGTCTTGCACCAAATCCCTTGTTGGGGCCGATGTGACGGCCAAGAGGCAAAAGAATCGGTGCCTCTGGCAACAAGACACCCGAAAGCTTCAAACTTGGCACGAGGCCGAAAGACTGAAGGCCGGTGAGCGGATTCAGAATTGCGAGTGAACTCAAGCTCCATGGCCTCAAACGAATGATCGCCAAACTTAGGCAGCAATCATCCGTCGCTGCAAGCCATCACCCCGCTTCCTGCAAATCTACTATAGCGACTTCCCCAACCACTCCAGCAACATCCCCAACGGCTTCCCCACCACCCGCCCCTTCGGCCAGACCAGCGAGTAGCTGGCTTCCAGCGCCTCGAACCCCTCCACCGCCGCGACCAGCCGACCGCGCTCCGCTTCCGCCTCGAACAGGAAGGACGGCAACAGCGCCAGGCCGAAGCCCAGGGCCGCCGCCTCGGACATGTGGGCGAAGGTGTCGAACAGCATCCCCCGCAGCCGGTCCACCGGCACGCGACGACGGGCGAACCAGTCTTCCCAGGCGCCGGGGCGGCTTTCCAGATGCAGCAGGGGGAAGTCCAGCAACCGCTCCGGCGGCAGGGGGCCGTCGCGCAGCAAAAGGGGGGACCCGGCGGGGATCACCCGCTCGCGCATCAGGTCCAGATACTCCACCCCCTGCCAGTCGCCAGTGCCGAAATGCACCGCGGCGTCGAACGGATCGCGGGCGAAGTCGAACGAGGCCAGCCGGGTGGACAGGTTCACCGTCACCTCGGGATGCGCGTCGGTAAAGGCCTTCAGGCGCGGCAGCAGCCAGTGCGTGCCGAAGGCGGGCAGGACGGCGAGGTTCAGGCTCATCCGCGACCCCGCAGCCCGGATCTTCAGGCTGGCCCGCGCCAGATCCTGCAGATAGCCCCGTGCGGTGGCGGCATAATCGCGGCCTGCGGGGGTGAGGACCAGTGCGCGGCCCGCACGTTCGAAGAGCGTGACGCCGATCTGGTCCTCCAGATGCCGCAGCTGGCGCGAGATGGCGGAATGGGTCAGCGACAGCTCTGCCGCCGCCAGAGTGGCCGAGCCAAGGCGTTCCACCGCCTCCAGCGCGAGGAGCGAACTGACCGAGGGCAGGAAGCGGCGGGGGGCGATCATGTGCGGAAACCTCACAGACAAGCGACTTTTCATCGGTTCTATTGGAGTTTTTCTTCAGATACACTCCCGCAAAACACCGATCGGTCCGATGATGCACGTCCAGTCCCCTTCCTGCCGGCCCATCGCGGGCGCCGGTGGCCCCGCAATGATGGGGGCCTGATTGGACCGCTGCGAGATCGTGCATGAGAATTTCCTGCGCCGGGTCGCCGCGCGGGATTTCCCCGCGGGGAAATCACCCTCGGGTCCGCTCTCGCCGGAACTGGCCGTGCAAGCCTTCCGTGCCAGCTGCCTGACCCGGGGGCTGGACCGGCAGAGCCGCGCGATGCAGCGGGCGGGGCAGGGGTTCTACACCATCGGATCGTCCGGGCATGAGGGGCTGGCGGCGGTGGCGCTGGCCCTGCGGCCCGCCGACATGGCCTTCCTGCACTACCGCGACGCCGCCTTCCAGATCGCCCGCGCCGGGCAGGTGCCGGGCGAAACCCCCGCCTGGGACATGCTCCTGTCCTTCGCTTCGTCCAAGGACGACCCGATCTCGGGCGGGCGGCACAAGGTGCTGGGCTCGCGCCGGTTGATGATCCCGCCGCAGACCTCGACCATCGCCAGCCACCTGCCGAAGGCGGTCGGCGCGGCCTATTCCATCGGCGCGGCGCGGCGGCACCGGCCCGAACATGCGATCCTGCCCGAGGATGCGCTGGTGATGTGCAGCTTCGGCGATGCCAGCGCCAACCATTCCACCGCGCAGGGGGCGTTCAACACCGCGCAGTGGACCAGCTACCAGTCGGTGCCCCTGCCGCTCCTTTTCGTCTGCGAGGACAACGGGATCGGCATTTCCACAAAGACGCCGACCGGCTGGATCGAGGCGACCTTCTCCGCCCGGCCGGGCCTTGCCTATTTCAAGGCCGATGGGCTGGACCTCTACGACACCTACCGCGTGGCGGCGGAAGCGGCAGAGTTCGTGCGGACGCGGAAGAAACCCGCCTTCCTGCACCTGCGCACGATCCGCCTCTACGGCCATGCGGGCGCGGATGTGCCGACGACCTACCTTGCCCGCGAGGAGGTGGAGGCCGAAGAGGCGCAGGATCCGCTGCTGCATTCGGCGCGGCTGCTGGATCAGGCGGGAGTGATGACCCCGGAGGACGCGCTGACCGTGTATCGCGAGACCTGCGTGCGGGTGGAACGGGTAGCGGGGGATGCCGTGAAGCGGCCCCGGCTGAAGACGGCGGCAGAGGTGATGGCAAGCCTGATCCCGCCGCCGCGCCCCTGCAAGCCCACCAACGGGCCGACGCCCGAGGCGCGGGCGCAGGCTTTCGGCGCCGACCTCAAGGCGATGGACGAGCCGCAGATCATGTCGCGGATCATCAACTGGGCGCTGACAGACCTGATGCTGTCCCACCGCGAGATCGTGATGATGGGCGAGGATGTGGGCCGCAAGGGCGGTGTCTATGGCGTGACCCAGAAGCTGACCCAGCGCTTCGGGCCGGACCGGATGATCGACACGCTCCTGGACGAACAGTCGATCCTCGGCCTCGCCATCGGCATGGCGCAGAACGGCTTTGTCCCGATGCCGGAAATCCAGTTCCTAGCATATCTGCATAATGCCGAGGACCAGTTGCGGGGCGAGGCGGCGACGCTGCCCTTCTTCAGTCAAGGCGCCTTCACCAACCCGATGGTGCTGCGCATTGCAGGCCTTGGTTACCAGAAGGGCTTCGGCGGGCATTTCCACAACGACAACTCGGTCGCCGTGCTGCGTGACATTCCGGGGGTGATCCTTGCCGTGCCGTCAAACGGGGCAGATGCCGCGCGGATGCTGCGCGAATGTGTGCGGCTGGCGCGCGAGGAGCAGAGGGTGGTGGTCTTCCTTGAACCCATCGCCCTCTATCCGATGCGCGACCTGCACGGCGACAAGGACGGGCTCTGGATGACCCGCTACCCCGACCCGTCCGAACGGATCGCGCTGGGCGAGGTGGGGGTCAGCGGCGACGGCGCGGACCTCGCCATCGTCACCTTCGGCAACGGCGTCTATCTGTCCAATCAGGCGCTGCCCCAGATCGAAGCCGCGGGGATCAAGGCTCGGATCGTCGATACCCGCTGGCTGTCCCCCCTGCCGAAGGACGCGCTGACGGCGGCGGTCCAAGGCTGCAAGCATATCCTGATCGTCGACGAGACCCGCCATTCCGGTGGCGTGGCCGAGACGCTGATGGCCCACTTCCACGAAGCCGCGCCGGGGGTGCCTTTGGCCCGCCTGACCGCCGAGGACAGCTTCATCGCCACCGGCCCGGCCTATGCGGCGACGATGCCGTCCTCTGCCGGGATCGTGGCGGCGGCCAAGGGGTTGGTGCGATGAAGACCGCCGTCCTGATCTGCCCCGGTCGCGGCACCTATACCAAGACCGAACTCGGCTCGCTGGCCCATTTCCCCGACACAGCGCTGCTGGCCCGCTTTGACGCCGAGCGTACCCGGCTGGGGCAGGAAACCCTGACCGCGCTGGACGGGGCGCAGGCCTATTCCGTCTCCCGCCATTCGCGCGGCGACAATGCCAGCGCGCTGATCTACGCCTGCACCCTGGGCGACGCGCTATCGCTGGACGGGGTGGAGGTGGTGGCCGTCACCGGCAATTCGATGGGTTGGTATTCTGCGCTCGCCTGCGCCGGGGCGCTGTCGCCGATGGACGGGTTCACGCTGGTCAACACGATGGGCAGCCTGATGCAAGAGGCGCTGATCGGCGGGCAGCTGGTCTATCCGTTCATGGGCGAGGATTGGCAGGATGCGCCCACCCGGCGCGAGGAACTGCTGGCGCTGGTGGACCAGATCGGCGACCGCCCCGGCCATGACCTTGCACTGTCGATCGACCTTGGCGGGATGCTGGTGATCGCCGGAAATGAGGCGGGGCTGAAGGCGTTCGAAGCCGCCGTGCCACCGGTCCAGAACCGCTTCCCCCTGCGGCTCGGCAACCACGCGGCCTTCCACACCGCCTTGCAGGCCCCGGTCGCGGCGAAGGGCCGGGCGGTGCTTCCGAAAAGCCTTTTCACGAAAGCCGGGAAACCGCTGATCGACGGCCGCGGCCATGTCTGGTGGCCGGGCGCCGCGACGACGGATGCGCTTTACGATTACACGCTCGGCCATCAGGTGGTGCAGCCCTATGACTTCACCGCCGCGATCCGCACCGCCGCCCGCGAATTCGCACCTGACTATTTCATCGTCGCCGGACCCGGCACCACGCTCGGCGGGGCTGTCGCGCAAGCGCTGATCCGGGCAAACTGGCGCGGCCTCGCCTCGAAGGCCGGTTTCCAGCACATGCAGGCCGAAGACCCCTTCCTCATCTCGATGGCGCTGCCCGACCAGCGCGCGCTTGTCACAGGAGCCACAAAATGACCCATGCCGAAATCCTTGCCGCCGCCGGGCTGACCGCCGCCGACCTCACCGGGGGCTCGCTTGCCGTGCACTCGCCCATCGACGGGGCGGAAATCGCCCGTGTGCAAGAGACGCAGGCCGCCGACATGCCCGCGATCATCGCCCGGTCGCAAGCCGCCTTCCGCCAGTGGCGCGAGGTTCCCGCGCCGCGCCGTGGCGAGCTTGTCCGCCTTCTGGGCGAGGAGTTGCGCACCGCCAAGGCGGCCTTGGGCGCGCTGGTGACGCTGGAAGTCGGCAAGATCACCTCCGAAGGCCTGGGCGAAGTGCAGGAGATGATCGACATCTGCGATTTCGCCGTCGGCCTGTCGCGCCAGCTGTACGGCCTGACCATCGCCTCCGAACGCCCCGGCCACCGGATGGCCGAGACCTGGCATCCGATGGGTCCGGTCGGCGTCATCAGCGCCTTCAACTTCCCGGTCGCCGTCTGGTCCTGGAATACGGCGCTGGCCTTGGTCTGCGGCAATCCGGTGATCTGGAAACCGTCGGAAAAGACTCCGCTCACCGCCATCGCCGCGCATCGCTGCCTGGAACGCGCCATGGCCCGCTTCGGCGAAGACGCCCCGCAGGGCCTGTCGCAACTGGTGATCGGCGGCCCGGCCATCGGCGAGGCGCTGGTCGCCTCGCCCGCCGTGCCGGTCCTCTCGGCCACCGGCTCCACCCGGATGGGCAGCATCGTCGGCCCGAAGGTCGCGGCGCGCTGGGGCCGGGCGATCCTCGAACTCGGTGGCAACAACGCGATGATCGTCGCGCCCTCGGCCGATCTGGAAATGGCCGTCCGTGCCATCGCCTTCGGCGCGGTCGGCACGGCGGGGCAACGCTGCACTTCGCTGCGGCGGCTGATCGTGCACCGCTCGGTCCGCGACGATCTGGTCAAGCGGCTGGCGAAGGTCTACGCCGCGCTGCCGGTCGGTGATCCGCGCAAGGCGGGCACCCTGATCGGCCCGCTGATCGACGCAGGCTCGCGCGACCGGATGCTCAAACAGCTGGACAAGGCGCGCGCCGAGGGCGGCACCGTCCACGGCGGGCAGGCGGTCGATGCGGTGAAGGGCGGGGCTTATGTCACCCCCGCGCTGGTCGAAATGCCGGGCCAGACCGCCACTGTCTGCGAGGAATGTTTCGCGCCGATCCTCTATGTCATGACCTATGACAATCTGGACGAAGCCATCGCGCTGCAGAACGCCGTGCCGCAGGGTCTGTCCTCCTGCATCTTCACCCTGAACCTGCGCGAGGCGGAAACGTTCCTCTCCGCCTCCGGCTCCGACTGCGGCATCGCCAACGTCAACATCGGCCCCTCGGGCGCCGAAATCGGCGGGGCCTTCGGCGGCGAGAAGGAAACCGGCGGCGGGCGCGAAAGCGGCTCGGACGCCTGGAAGGGCTACATGCGGCGGCAGACCTCGACGGTGAACTATTCGGCGAAACTGCCGCTGGCGCAGGGGGTTGAATTCCCGGTCTAGGCCCAAGGCCGACAGGATACAGGCGCGCCGGTTTCCCCCGGCGCGCCTTCGCTTTTCCGGCCTGTCGACCGGCACGGATAGAATGTCGACTCCGCCGTCATTTTGCATGGTATTGCCGATGATTTCGCCGAACGGCCCGGCGCAACCGGCACCCGCCGGGGGTAGCCTTCCCCGCAGAAGATCGCCGCGCAGGACTGCGGCCCGGAAAGGAAATACCCATGTCGTTCAGGAAAGTGGCCGTGCTCGGCCTTGGCAAGGTCGGCCATCTCGCGGCCGAGCTTCTGGTGGAGTCGGGCTTCGAAGTGACGGGCGTCGACGCGCGCAAGGTCAATGCCCCCTTCCCGACCCGAACCGTCGATCTTCAGGACCAGGCTGCCATCGCCGACCTGCTGAAAGGCCAGGAAGCCGTCCTGTCCTGCCTGCCGTTCCACCTGAACATCGGCGTCTCGACCGTCGCGCACGCGCTGGGCCTGCACTACTTCGACCTGACCGAGGATGTGCCCACAACCAGGCACATCCGCGAGCTTTCCACCACCTCCAAGGGCCTGATGGCCCCGCAATGCGGTCTTGCTCCCGGCTTCGTCGGTATCGTCGGCGCGCATCTGGCTGAACAGTTCGACAAGGTCCGCTCGATCCGCCTGCGCGTGGGCGCGTTGCCGCAAAACCCGACCGGGCTTCTGGGCTACGCCTTCAACTGGTCGCCGGAAGGCGTGGTCAACGAATACCTCAACGACTGCGAAGTGATCGAGGAAGGCGTGCTGAAATCGGTCTCGGCGATGGAATGGCTGGAGACGATCTATATCGACGGCATGCAGCTTGAGGCTTTCACCACCTCGGGCGGTCTGGGGACGATGTGCGAAACCTATGCCGACCGGATCGAGAACCTGGATTACAAGACGATGCGTTATCCGGGCCATGTGAAGCTGATGAATTTCTTCTTCCACGAGCTTCTGATGCGCGAGAACCGAGCCGAGGCCGGGCGGATCCTGACCAATGCCAAGCCCCCGGTCGATGAGGATGTGGTCTATGTCCATCTCGCCGCCGAAGGCTGGCAGGGCGGCCAGCTGCGCCGCAAGGAGTTCGTCCGCTCCTATTACCCGATCGAGATCGGCGGCAAGATGCGCACCGCGATTGCCTGGACGACCTCGGCCTCGGTGGTGGGCGTGATCGAGATGGTGCGCGGCGGCCACCTGCCGCAGCAGGGTTTCCTGAAGCAGGAGTCGATCCCGCTGGAGCCCTATCTGAAGACGCGGACCGGCAATTACTACTCCGTCGGCCACCGCAGCCGCCACGCCTGAGCGGTCTCGGGACGAAGGGCCTGACCGCCATCCGGTTCAGCACATTCCGGGCCGGGGCAGTCCCGTTTCGTTCTTCCCCGACTCGGATGCGCCTGCTACAGATGGGGGCATGACGCTTCACACCCCCAAGATAACGGGCGCGCAAGGCCGCCCGGTGATCCGGCAACTGGACGAGGCCGCGATCAACCGCATCGCTGCCGGCGAGGTTGTGGAACGCCCGGCCTCGGCGGTGAAGGAACTGGTGGAGAACGCGCTGGACGCGGGCGCCGCCCGCATCCAGATCGACATCGCCGATGGCGGCAAGACGCTGATCCGGGTGACGGATGACGGCTGCGGCATGACGGCTGAAGACCTGCCGCTGGCCCTCTCGCGGCATGCCACCTCGAAGATCGACGGATCGGACCTTCTCGACATCCGCAGCTTCGGTTTCCGGGGCGAGGCTTTGCCCTCGCTCGGCGCCGTGGGCCGGTTGACGATCACCTCCCGCGCCGAGGGCGAAGCCGCGCAGATCGGTTGCGAGGGCAGCCGGATTACCCCCATCCGCCCCGCTGCCCTGACCCGCGGCACGGTGGTCGAGTTGCGCGATCTGTTCTTCGCCACCCCGGCCCGGCTGAAGTTCCTCCGCTCCGACCGCGCCGAGATGCAGGCAGTGACGGAAGTCATCCGCCGCCTGGCGATGGCCGAGCCGCAGGTGGGCTTCACCCTGCGTGACGTTTCGGGGGGTGAGGCGCGGGTGCTGTTCCGGGCCGATCCGCAAAGCGGAGACCTGTTCGACGCGCTGCAATCCCGGCTGGCCACCGTCATCGGGCGCGACTTCACCGACAACGCCCTGCGGATCGACGCCGAACGCGAGGGGCTGCGCCTGCAAGGCTATGCCGCGCTGCCGACCTATTCCCGCGGCTCGTCGGCGCAGCAGTACCTCTTCGTCAACGGCCGCCCGGTGCTGGACCGGATGCTCTACGGCGCGCTGCGGGCGGCCTATTTCGACGTTCTCAGCCGAGACCGGCACCCCGCCGCTGTCCTGAACCTGATCGCCGACCCGCAGCGGGTGGACGTGAACGTGCACCCGGCCAAGGCCGAGGTCCGCTTCCGCGAGCCCGACGCCGCGCGCAGCCTGATCATCACCGCGCTGAAATCGGCGCTGACCGGCGCAGGCCACCGCGCCTCCTCCACCGTCAGCGCGGCGACCTTGCAGGCCTTCCGGCCCGAACCGGCCCGTGTCTACCAGATGGACCGCCCCAGCCAGCCCGCGCTGTCCCGCGCCTTCGCCTTCCAGTCGCCCGCGCCGGGCTTTGCCGAGGCGCCGATGGCCCCGGCCTTCGCCCCGGTCGAAACCGAAGAAGACCCGCAGTTCCCCTTGGGCGCCGCCCGGGCGCAGTTGCACGAGAACTGGATCGTCGCCCAGACCGCCACCGGCATCGTCATCGTCGACCAGCACGCCGCGCACGAACGCCTGGTCTACGAACGTCTGAAACGCCAGATGGCCGAAACCGGCATCCGCGCGCAGGCGCTGCTCATCCCGGAAATCGTGGACCTTTCCCCCACCGACGCCGCCCGCCTCCTCGACGCCGCCCCCGCGCTGGCCCGGATCGGCCTTGCCCTCGAACCCTTCGGCGGCAGCGCCATCGCCATCCGCGAGACCCCGGCGATCCTCGGCCCGGTCAACGGCGAAGCGCTTCTCCGCGACATCCTCGACGAACTCGCCGACGCCGGCGACAGCCAACTGGTGCAGGCGAGGATCGACGCCATCCTCTCCCGCATGGCCTGCCACGGCTCCGTCCGCTCCGGCCGCCAGATGCGCCCCGAGGAAATGAACGCCCTCCTGCGCGAGATGGAGGCGACGCCCTTGTCCGGCCAGTGCAACCACGGGCGGCCGACCTATGTGGAACTCAGCCTCCACGACATCGAACGCCTGTTCGGCCGCCGATGATCACGCTTTTCGGCCAGACCTACGCCTGGAACGCGCCGGAGATGCTCCTCCTCGGCGGGGCTGCGCTGGTCCTGCTCGGCTTCCTGATCCTCATCCTCCGCGCCGCCGCCCGCGCCTCCTCCACCGCCGAGCCGCTGCTGCGCGAGGTGTCGTGGCTCGCCTCCCGCGTCCAGACGCTGAACGACGGGCAGGAACGGCTGGCGGGCGGCCTGCACCATGTCTCCGAAACGCAGGCCGTCAGCCAGACCGCGATGCTTCAGGTGATGGAGCAACGCCTCGCCGAGGTGCAGCGCCAGATGACCGAGGCGCTGCACGGCACCTCCACAAGAACCGCCCGCAGCCTGGGGGAACTCCAGCAGCGGCTGGAAACCATCGACAAGGCGCAGGCCAATATCGAGAAGCTGTCGGGCAATGTCCTCTCCCTCCAGGACATCCTGTCGAACAAGCAGACGCGCGGGGCCTTCGGGGAAATCCAGCTCAACGACATCGTGCAGAAGGCCCTGCCGAAGGACGCCTATACGATGCAGGCCAAGCTCTCGAACGACCGGCGGGCCGATTGCCTGATCCACCTGCCCAATCCCCCCGGCCCCATCGTGATCGACGCCAAGTTCCCGCTGGAAGCCTACGAGGCCCTGCGCCGCGCCGACACCCCCCGCCTCGCGCAAGAGGCCGCGCAGCAGATGCGCGCCGCCGTCCGCAGCCATATCCGCGCCATCGCCGAGCGCTACATCGTCGAAGGCGAAACGGCGGATGGCGCGCTGATGTTCCTGCCCTCGGAAGCGGTCTATGCCGAGCTTCACGCCAATTTCCCCGACCTCGTGCGCGAAGGCTTCGCCGCGAAGGTCTGGATCGTCTCGCCCACCACCTGCATGGCGACGCTGAACACCATGCGCGCCGTGCTGAAGGACGCAAGGATGCGCGAACAGGCCGGGGCGATCCGCAAGGAGCTGTCGCTTCTCTACACCGATGTCGAACGCCTCGGCGCGCGGGTGGAAAACCTCGACCGCCACTTCGGCCAGGCGGCGAAGGATATCGAGGAGATCAAGATTTCCTCCGAAAAGGCCACCAAGCGCGCCCGGCGGCTGGACAATTTCGACTTCGAGGAACTGGCCCCGGACGCGGCGCCAAAGGTCATCGGCCCGACCGCGGCAGAGTGACTCGACCGATCCGCCGGAAAGGCGCAAGCTGGTCTGCATGGCGGAGGAGGACCCGGCCATGACCACCCAGCACGATCCGTTCCTTGCCCAAGAGCGTACTGCCTTCGATCCCGACGGACGGCAGGCGATGCAGGCCGCGGCGCACCATGCCATCGCCTTTCGCGACGGCGTTGACGGTGGCGCGGCCCGCCCCAAGCTGCGCCCGGCCGATCTGGTCGGCCGCTTCGACGGCCCGCTGCCCGAGACGGGCGAACCAGCCGCCTCCGTCATCGAAGCGCTGGTGCGGGACGCCGCCGACGGCATCCATCCCCATCCCTCGCCGCGCTTCTTCGGCTATGTCATCGGCGGGTCGATGCCGGTCGGCACGGCGGCGGATTTCCTGGTCTCGTCCTGGGGCCAGAATGCCGCCTCCTCCTGGGAAAGCCCCGCCGTCGCGGTGATCGAGCAAACCGTGTGCCGCTGGTGCCTCGATCTTCTCGGCCTGCCTGCCGACTGCGGCGTCGGTATCGTCACCGGCGCGACTCTGGCCAACACTCAAGGGATCATGGCAGCGCGCGATGCCCTCCTCGCCCGGCAGGGCTGGGATGCGGGCGAGCGGGGCCTCTTCGGCGCGCCGGAAATCCCGGTGCTGATCAATGCCGACGCCCATTCCGCGCCCGTCGCCGCGCTGCGCTATGCCGGGTTCGGCCCGGGTCGTGCGATCCGGCTGGAGACCGACGATCAGGGCCGCATCCGGCTGGATGCGCTGGAGCGGGCGCTGACCGCTTGCCCCAACCCGCCGCTCGTCGTCTTGCAGGCAGGACAGATCAACACCGGCGCTTCCGACCCTTTTGCCGAAGCCATCCCTGTGATCCACCGCCACCACGGCTGGGCGCATGTCGACGGCGCGTTCGGCCTTTGGCTCCACGCCGTCCCCGGCCTGCGTGACCGGCTGAAAGGGGTGGAGGCCGCCGACAGCTGGGCGGTCGACCTGCACAAATGGCTGAACGCCCCCTATGACGCGGGCCTTTCCATCACCCGCGACCGGGCGGCGCTGGTAGACGCGATGACCGCGCGCGGCGCCTATCTGCCAGAGCCCGGCAAGACCTGGGAGCCGAGCGATTCCACTCTGGAACTCAGCCGCCGCGCCCGCGGGGTGCCAAGCTATGCCATCCTGCGCCACCTCGGCGCGTCAGGGGTGCGCGACATGATCGCCCGCCATTGTGCGCTCGCCCGGTATCTGGCCGACCGGCTTGCGCGTGAGCCGGGGATCACCGTGTTGAACGAGGTCGTCAGCAATCAGGTCGCGCTGGCCTGCGCCGACGATGCCACGACGCAAAGGGTGCTGGACCGCATCCAGACCAGAGGCCGCGTCTACCCCAGTCACGGGCTCTGGCGCGGGCGCAAGATCATCCGCTGTTCGATCAGCAACCACGCCACCGACCGGGCCGATATCGACCTGCTGGTGGAGGAGTTGCTTGCCGCGCTGCGGGAACGATCCCCGTCCCGGGCTTGACCCGGGACCTCGTTTTCCCACAAGTTGTCCTCCTTCCCCCAAGCGCCGCACCCGTTGAACACGAGGTCCCGGGTCAAGCCCGGGAGGGGGGCAGAGGACTTCGCCGTCGGCATCGAGATTCTCACGGTTCCCCTCCCAATCGCACAGGATCGCGCCGGATGCCCACCTTGTCCCGCTCGCCCAGATCGCGGAACATCACCGTCGCGGCTGCCGGCTTTTCAGGGGCCGCCGAGCCATAGGACACCCATGATCCATCTCACCGCCAAGGACTATATCCGCCAGCCGTGGAAGAACGGGCGCGGCACGACTGTCGAATTGCTGCACCTCCGCGACCCCGCCAGCGGCGCCACGCTCCTCCGACTGTCGCGGGCCAGCGTGGTCGAGGACGGCCCCTTCTCGCTCTTCCCCGGCATCGAGCGGAACCTGACCGTCCTCTCCGGTCCCGGCTTCAGGTTGAGCGGGCCGGGCCTGGATCTCCGCTGCGACCCGCTGGTCTCGGTCGCCTTCCCCGGCGATGTGCAGGTCATGGCCAGCGAAACCGGCGGTCGTCAAAGCGACGATTTCAACGTGATGACCGCCCGCCATCTGCCCCGCCCCGAAGTGGTCGTGGCGCAGAACGACAGGTTCGATGGAGAGGGACGACTGGCGTTCTACGCTCTCGGCCCGTGCCGGGTGAACGATCAGTCCATGGCCCCGGATGATCTGATCCTGACCAGCGGACCGGCAAGCCTGACCGGCGAGGGTCGCGCAATCGTGGTCCGGTATTTCGAGGAATAGACAGGCGGGACTACGCCATGGATAGATAAATCCGAGAATTTTCTAGAAAATTCTTGGGCTGCGACCAACCGACCAAGCGCACCCGCCAGTCGGTCCGACGCTTCTCAAATCCGCAGGAAAGGCTGTGCCAGCCGCGGGATCAGCCCCCGGAACCGCAGCGGAGCATCGGTCGCCGCAAGGCAGATGCAATCCTGTCCGGCAAGAACCGTCGGCGTATGCTCGACGGTCTCATCCGAAATCTCCACGTCGCCGCGGGCAAAGCTCTGATCCTCATCGGCGAAGGCGCCTTGCAGGACCAGCGTCAGCTCCATCCCTTGATGGCCGTGGTCGGGCACGGCCCTCCCCGCCGGGATATACAGCAGCCGCGCCGTCGCGCTCCCACCAGTGGAGAGGATCGCCTGTCTGACGCCCCCGCCCACCCGCCGCCAGCGCACCGCATCGGGGCCGCCGCCCACATACGCGGCCAGCGGCGCGGGAAAGATGCCCGCCGGTTTCGGCGCTCCGGACCTTCCCTGCGGCAGGCCCTCGATCCGCGCCAGAGTCTGCGCCAGGGCATCCTCGCCCATCGCCGTCTCCCCGGCCTCTTCCAGAAGCGCGCCCCCCACCGCGTCGAAGGACCCCGCTTGCGCCCGGCAGTCGTCGCAGAGCGACAGATGCGTGGCCACGACCAGGCTGAAGGCTTCGGGCAGCTGACCGGCCGCATAGGCCATCAGCAGCTGGTCCGAAAGATGGTGGCGTATCGTCATTCGCGTCCTCGGTCCCTCAACCCATCTGGCGGCGCAGCTTCTCCAGCGCCAGCCGTATCCGTGATTTGATCGTCCCCAGCGGCAGCCCCGTCTCGGCCGCGATCTCGCTGTGCGAGAGGTCGCCGTAGAAGGCGCGCTCGATCAATGTCCGTTGCGGGGTGGGCAGCGCCCCCAGCGCGCGGACCAGCCGCTCCGTCTCTTCCTGCGCCGCCAGCGCCTCGGCCTGGTCGGGCGCGGGCTCCGGCCCCCAGTCCAGCTCTTCCGGCTCGGCCCGGCGGGCCTTTCGCAGCACGTCGATCCGCCGGTTGCGGGCGATGGTGTAGACCCAGGTTGCCACGCTGGCCCGCCCGGGGTCGAAGAGATGCGCCTTCTGCCACAGCACAGCCATCACATCCTGCGCGCATTCCTCGGCCAAGGCCGCCCCCGCGCCCGACTTCATCAGGAAAGCCTTCACCCGCGGCGCGAAATGCCGGAACAAGGCCGCAAAGGCCGCCCGGTCCCGGTCATCGCGCACCTTCGCCAGAAGGCCCGCCCAATCCGTCTCGTTGTCCGCCTTCGCCAACGGTGCTTTCCTTTTCCGCCGCGCTCCGACCTTCGCGGGCGCCATCCACAGGAACGGCCCGGCTTCCTCCGTCATAGCGGCTCTGCTGGCATCTAGCATCATGGCATTCGTTACGCGGGCAAGACCGGACCGGATCACCTGCCCCGAAACTTTCCCACCCCTCCGCCCGTATCTCTGCCGATGCGCCAGAACTGATCCGCCAGGCCCCCCGGCGCGTAATGCGTGAAAGTCCAGCACGGGAACCTGACATGCCCTTCGAGAACCTCGGCCCCGCCCCCCGCCGCATCGCCGTCATCGGCGGCGGCATCTCCGGCATGGCCGCCGCGCATCTCTTGGCCGAGCGACATTCCGTCGTCGTCTACGAAGCCGAACCCCGCCTTGGCGGCCATGCCCGCACCGTCCTCGCGGGGAAACGCCGCGACCAGCCGGTCGATACCGGCTTCATCGTCTTCAACCGGGTGAATTACCCGCACCTCACCCGGCTCTTCGACCGGCTGAATGTCCCCGTCACGACCAGCGCCATGTCCTTCGGCGCCTCGATCCGCGGCGGGGCGATGGAATACGGCCTCGCTTCCATCGACACGCTCTTCGCCCAGCGGCGGAACGCCTTCTCGCCCCGCTTCCTGCGGATGCTTTCCGACATCCTCCACTTCAACCGCAACGCCGAGGCCCTGGCCAGCGACCCCACCATGACCATCGCCGACCTGCTTTCCCGCCTCGGCACCGGCCCCTGGTTCCGCGACCATTACATCACCCCCTTTTCCGGCGCGATCTGGTCCACCCCCACCGCCGGCATTCTCGACTTCCCGGCGCAGGCGCTGGTCCGCTTCTTCCGCAACCACGCGCTGATGGACATCACTGGCCAGCACCAGTGGTTCACCGTGAAGGGCGGCTCCGTCGAATATGTCCGCCGACTGCAAGCCGCGATGGCCGCGCAGGGGGTGGATATCCGCACCGCCACCCCCGTCGCCTCGGTCCGGCGCGAGGCCGGGTCGGTCTTCCTCCGCGCCCATGGCTGCGAACCCGAGCTTTTCGACGACGTCGTCTTCGCCACCCATTCCGACATCACCCTGCGCCTTCTGCCCGACGCCACCCCCGCCGAAACCTCAGCCTTGTCGGCGATCCGCTTCCAGCCCAACGAAGCCGTGCTGCACGCCGACCCCGCGCTCATGCCGCGGTCGCGCAAGGTCTGGTCCTCCTGGTCCTATGTCGAGCCCGCCTCCGGTCCCGGCGACCGGATCGACCTGACCTACTGGATGAACTCGCTGCAACCGATCCCGCAGGACGACCCGCTTTTCGTCACGCTCAACTCCACGCGGCCGATCCGCGATGAGTTGATCCACGACCTCACCACCTTCCACCACCCGGTCTTCGATGTGGCCGCCTTCGCCGCGCAGGACCGGCTCCGGGCGATGAACGGCTCCCGCAATACCTGGTTTTGCGGTGCCTGGATGCGGAACGGCTTCCACGAGGACGGCTTCGCCTCGGCGGTGGAGGTTGTCGACGCCATGGCGGAACGCCAATCCCTGCGGCTGGTGGCGTGATGCCCGGCCTTGATCCCACCGTTCAGCGCATCCCGGCGGAAACCTTTCACGGCCGCAAGGGCGCAGTCCGGAACGCCTTCCGCTATTCGGTGGACTACCTGCTGCTCGACCCCGATCAGGCGGAAGGCCCCGCCCTCTTCTCCCGCAACCGCCGCAACCTCATGTCGCTGCAGGACGCCGACCACGGCGGCCCGCCGGGGCAGGGGCGTGGCGCGGACTGGGCGCGCGAGGTGCTGGCCGACCACCAGCTTCCCGCCGACCGCCTGCGCCTCCTCGCCCAGCCGCGCCTTCTGGGCCATGTCTTCAACCCGGTCAGCTTCTGGCTGGCGCATGATGCCACAGGCCAACTCCGCGCCGTCATCGCCGAGGTGACGAACACCTACGGGGACCGCCATTCCTATCTCTGCCACCGCCCCGACCGCGCGCCCATCACCCGTGAGGACACCATCCGCGCGCAGAAGATCTTCCACGTCTCGCCCTTCCAGCCGGTCGCCGGAACCTACGACTTCCGCTTCGACCTCCGGCCCGGCAGGATCGGCATCTGGATCGACTACACCACGCCGGGAGGCGGGCTTTTCACCAACCTGATCGGCCCCTGCCTGCCCCTCACCAACCGGGGCATCCTCGCCAGCACCCTCCGCCGCCCCTTCGGCTCGCGTCGCGTGCTGGCGCTGATCCACTGGCAGGCGCTGAAGCTCTGGCTGAAGCGGGTCGGGTTCAACCATCGCCCGGCGCCCCCCGCCGAAGACGTCTCGTGATGAGGGACTTCCGCGGCAAGACCTACTGGCTGGTCGGCGCGTCCGAGGGCCTGGGTCTCGCGCTCGCCCGGAAGCTCAGCGCCGCCGGGGTCCACCTCGTGCTCTCCGCCCGCAGGGCCGAGGCGCTAAAGCAAGCCGCCGCCAGCCTGCCCGGCCCCGCCACCATCCTGCCGCTGGATGTTTCCTCCACCGACAGCGTCACCGCCGCCGCCACGCAGCTGCCGAACCTCGACGGCATGGTCTTCCTCGCCGCCGTCTACCAGCCGATGCGCGCGCAGGACTGGGACGCGAAGGCCGCCGAGGCCATGGCCGACATCAACTTCACCGGCCTCGTCCGCACTCTCGGGGTGGCGCTTCCGCCCATGGTCGCCCGCAACCGGGGCCATATCGTCATCACCGGCTCGCTCTCCGGCTTCCGCGGCTTGCCCGGCGCGATCGGCTACGCCGCATCGAAGGCCGGAACCATGGTGCTGGCCGAATCGCTTTACGCCGATCTGCGCAAGACCGGCGTCACCGTGCAACTCGCCAATCCCGGCTTCATCCGCACCCGGCTGACCGAGAAGAACGACTTCGCGATGCCCTTCATTCTGGAGCCCGAAGCCACCGCCGAAATTCTGTTCCGCCACATGGCCCGGGGCGGCTTCAAGACCAGCTTCCCGACGCTCTTCTCATGGCTCTTCCGGGGCAGCCAGTTCATGCCCGACTGGCTCTATTACCGGATGTTTCCACCAAAATAGCCCTTCCTCTTGGCGAAAATGCTCAAGCGCCGCCCGCCGTCGGGATCATCGCCAGTCCCGGCGGACCCGGGCGAAACACCCTCTTGCCGCTTCAAGACCAGCCCTTTCCAAAAGGCCTCCCTCCCCCTCGTGGGAAGGGGTAGGGGCGGGGGCTCCCACGGCAGTCAGGACGAACAACCCGCGCCTCCCCGGACCTTTCGTCCGTCGGCCGTTCCGGCCTACACTTTCCCGCGCCGATGCCCACGGGTTGCCACCAAGATGCCAGACCTCCTGCAGTCCTTCGACTTCCTGCTTCTGCCCTGCCGCGACAATGCCGGGCCGGAGCATTGGCAAAGCCATTGGCAGGCGGCGCTTCCCAACATGACGCGGGTCCAGCAGGACGACTGGGTCTCGCCGAAGTTCGGCCCCTGGGCGGCGCGGCTTGACGACCATGTCGCCCGCGCCCGGCGGCCCGTCGTGCTGATCGCCCACAGCCTCGGGACCTCGCTTATCATGCATTGGGCGCGGACGGAGGATACCTCGCGCATCGCGGGCGCCTTCATGGTCGCCCCTTCCGACCGCGGCCCCGCCGACATCTGGCCCGAGGCCGCGGACAGCGGTTTCGCCCCGATGGTGTTGGAGCCCCTGCCGTTCCCCGCGATGGTCCTGGCCAGCCGCAACGACCCCTATGTTGCCTTCGACCGCGCCCAGCTCTTCGCCGCCGGCTGGAGGGCTACACTGGTCGACATGGGTCCGTCCGGCCATATGGGCAATGCGGCCAACCTGGGACTCTGGCCCGTGGGCCTCATCCACCTCGGCGCCTTCCTCGCGACGCTTTCAAGTCGCGCATGACCTGTAGGTCGGGCTTCAGCCCGACTCTCCGTCAGAACAGCCCGTCGCCGCCCTTGTCCTGCTCGACCACCTCGTCGGCCACCACGGCCGCCGCGCCGCCCACCAGCAGCGGCGCGCATCCCGCGACAGTCATCGCCAGAACCGCCGCCAGCATCGCCAGACCCGTTTTCCGCATCCTCTTCCCTCCCGTTGCAATCCTTGCCAAAGCGTTAACGTCCGCAGGCAAGCCCTTGATTCCGTTTAGACCAGAAAGCTGCCCGCGCGCGGGCAGCCCCTAGAACTCCACCCCCGGCTGGCCCTTGATGCCGGACCGGAACGGATGCTTGACCAAGGTCATCTCCGTCACCAGATCGGCGGCCTCGATCAGCTCTTCCTTCGCATTCCGCCCGGTCAGGACGACATGGGTCAGGGGCGGCTTCTCGGCCTTCAGGAAGTCCAGCACCTCACCCAGATCCAGATAGTCGTACCGCAGCGCGATGTTGATCTCGTCCAACAACACCATCCTGATCTCCGGGTTCCGGATCAGCTCCTTCGCCTTCTCCCACCCCGCCCTTGCGGCAGCGATGTCGCGGGTCTTGTCCTGCGTCTCCCAGGTGAAGCCCTCGCCCATCGAATAGAACTGGCAGAGGTCGCTGAAATGCCCGGTGATCAGCCGCCGCTCACCGGTATCCCAGGCCCCCTTGATGAACTGCACCACCGCGCAGGGCATCCCATGGGCGATCGAGCGCAGGATCATCCCGAAGCCGCTGGACGACTTCCCCTTGCCCGCCCCGGTGTGGACGATGATCAACCCCTTCTCACCCTCCTTCCCCGCCATGATCTTGTCCCGCGCGGCCTTCTTCTTCGCCATCTTATGGGCGTGGCGGGCCAGATCGTCGGTCTCGGGTGTCGCAACAGTCTCGGTCATGGTCGGTCGTGTCCTTGACAACGGGGGGGTGCTTGCCTCAGGTGGGCGGGCGCTGGTTCCTGTTTATGACAGGCGAAGAGGGAATGCGACAGGGGTGGAAATCCCTGCAGGCAGCCGCCCCCGCGACCGTGACCGGAGAGGTCCCAAGGCCACTGACCGCAGGGTCGGGAAGGCGGGGGCCGGTGGGCCCAGACTTTCGGCGTCCAGTATCCGCAAGCCGGGAGACCTGCCCGCGCAAGAGGATGAACCGGCGGACGGGGTGTGCCGCGACCGGGGGATGGGCGAAAGCGCCCGCTCTGGCCCTGCTCCCCCCACGCCATTGGAAGGCTTCGATGGGCGCGACCCTCTACGTCTGCACCACCTGCAAGGCCGGTCTGCCAGTGCCCGAGGGCGAGCTGCCCACCGGCCTGCGGCTCTATGCCGCCCTGAAGCATGCGGGCCCGCCCGAAGGGGTGCGCATCGTCGGCGTCGAATGCCTGTCGGCCTGCAACACCGGCTGCGCGGTTTCCCTGACGAAGCCCGGCGCCTGGTCCTATGTCTACGGCCGCCTGACCCTTGACGACGTCCCCGCGATCCTGGAAGGCGCGGGGAAATACGCGGCCACGGCGGACGGCATCGTCCCCTGGCGCGACCGCCCCACCGTCTTCCGCAAGCAGAGCATCGCCCGCATCCCGCCCCATCCGCCCCTAGAGGAGGCCGCCGAATGACCGACCTGACCAAAATCCCCGTGACCGTGATCACCGGCTTCCTGGGCTCGGGCAAGACCACGCTGATCCGCCATCTGATGCAGAACCCGCAGGGCAAGCGCCTGGCGATTCTGGTCAACGAATTCGGCACCGTGGGGGTGGACGGCGACATCCTGAAATCCTGCGCCGACGAGAATTGCCCGGTCGAGAACATCGTCGAGCTTGCCAACGGCTGCATCTGCTGCACCGTGGCCGACGATTTCATCCCGACCATCGAAAGCCTGATGGCCATGCCGCAGCGCCCCGACCATATCCTGATCGAGACCTCGGGCCTTGCCCTGCCGAAGCCGCTGCTGAAGGCCTTCGACTGGCCGGCGATCCGCAGCCGCATCACGGTGGACGGCGTGATCGCCCTTGCCGATGCCGAGGCGGTGGCGGCGGGGCGTTTTGCCCCCGACGTCGACGCGGTCGAGGCGCAACGCGCCGCCGATCCCTCGCTGGACCATGAAACCCCGCTCAGCGAGGTGTTCGAGGACCAGATCCTTTGCGCCGACCTGATCCTTCTGTCGAAGGCCGATCTCGCCGGGGATGCGGGCCTCGCGGCCGCCAAGGAGGTCATCACCGCCGAGCTGAACCGCCCGGTCCCGATGCTGCCGATGACCGAAGGCGTGATCGACCCGCGCGTGGTGCTGGGCCTTGCCGCCGCCGCCGAGGACGACCTCGCTTCGCGCCCCTCGCATCATGACGGGGCCGATGACCACGAGCATGACGATTTCGACTCGGTGGTGATCGACCTGCCCGAGCAGGCCGATCCCGAGACGCTGTCCGCCGCCATCCAGCGCCTCGCGCAAGAGCTGAACATCCTTCGCGTCAAGGGTCATGTCGCCGTCGCAGGCAAGCCCTTGCGCCTGCTGGTTCAGGCGGTGGGTGCCCGTGTCCGGACGCAATACGACCGCCCCTGGGGGCAGGAGCCGCGCCGGTCGCAGCTGGTGGTCATCGCCGAGCACGACGACATCGATGAAGCCGCGATCCGCAAGGTGCTGGGGGTCTGATCCGTGACGCGGCTCCGCACCACCCTTGGCCGTTTGGAGTCTCCCTCGCCCCTTCTTGGGAGAGGGCTGGGGTGGGGGAGCTGGCCCATCCTACGGTCGGGAGCCTGACCGATGCATGTCGTCTTCCGCGAAAGCCATGGGCTGGAAGAAACCGAGACCCCGTTCGACCTGGGCCAGGACCCGGCCGATCTGGTGGTGCTGTCCTTCTCGGACAGTGACCTCGGTGCTTTCGCGGCGGGCTACGAACGGATGCGCAGGGTCGGGGTGCAACCCACCGAAGGCACGGCGGGGCAAAGCCCCACCCTGCGGCTTGCCAATATCGTCGCGCTCAAGCACCCCGTTTCGGTCGACACCTATGCCGAGCGCACGCTTTCCGGCGCGAAGGCCATTCTCGTCCGTCTGATCGGGGGCGAGGCCTACTGGCCCTACGGTTTGGCCACGCTGCAGGATCTTGCCCGCCGCAATGGCACGGCGCTGGCGGTGCTGCCCGCTGACGGCAGGCCGGACGAAAGGCTGGACCAGCTTTCGACGCTGCCGGTCTCTACCCTTCGCCGGTTGCAGGCGCTGTGCGACGAGGGCGGGGCGGTCGCCGCCCATGCCGCGCTGGCGCAGCTGGCGCTGGCGGCGGGCCTCTATGTGCCGCCTGTGGTGGGCGACAAGACCGTGCCGCAGATGGGGTTCTACGATCCGGAGAAGGGGGTGATTCCCGCGCCGGATGCAGGGCAACCCCGTCCCGGGCTTGACCCGGGACCTCTTCCCGACACCGGCGCTCCCTTGGTAGGACGAGGTCCCGAGTCAAGCCCGGGACGGGGTTCCTGCGGATCGGCAGGGCAGAACGATAGCAACGCCGCAACCCGCGCCTCCCCTCCCCCCACGTGGGGAGGGGATGGGGGTGGGGGGCAGCCGGACAAAGGCCCCGTCCTCGTCACCTTCTACCGCAGCTACCTGACCTCCGGCGACACCGCCCCGATCGACGCGCTGATCCATGCGCTGCGCGCAGAGGGGTTCTCCGCCCATGGCGCCTTCGCTCCCAGCCTCAAGGCCCCCGGCGTGGCCGACTGGCTGACCGCGCATCTGTCGCAGCACCCGCCTGTCGCGGTGATCAACGCCACCGCCTTCTCCGCCCGGTCCGACGACGGCCAGACCCCTTTCGACGCGGCCTCCTGCCCGGTGTTCCAGGTCGCCCTTTCCGGTGCCCGCCGCCGTGACTGGCTGGCGTCGGACCGGGGCCTGTCGCCTGCCGACCTCGCCATGCATGTCGTCCTGCCCGAAGTGGACGGCCGTATCCTCGCGGGCCTGATCAGCCACAAGAGCCCCGGCAAGCGCCATCCTGATCTGCAATTCTCCCGCTTCGCCCATCACCCCGACGCAGACCGTATCCAGGCTGTGGTCCAGCGGGTGAACCACTGGCACCGCCTTGCCGCCACCCCCGCCGCCGGGCGCCAGCTGGCGGTCATCCTCTCTACCTATCCCGGCCGGGCGCACCAGATGGCCCATGCGGTCGGCCTCGACGCCCTGGCCTCGACCGAGGCGCTTCTTGCCACCCTCGCCGCCGAGGGCTACGGCACCGTCGAAGGCACGCCCCTGCCAGGGGCGCTGGCCGAAACCCTGGCTTGGCCGCTGACCGACTATCTTTCTGCGCTGGAAACCCTGCCCGAGACGCTGCACCGGGACCTCGCCGAAGCCTGGGGCGACCCCGCCGCCGACCCTGTGGTCAAGGATGGCGCCTTCCACTTCCCCGCCACCCGGCGCGGCCATGTCCTTGTTGCCCTGCAGCCCGAACGCGGCGAGGTCCAGACGCGGGACAGCGACTACCACGACCTCTCCCGCACCCCGCGCCATGCCTATGTCGCCTTCTATCTCTGGCTTCGGTCGCAGGGGCTGCACGCCCTGGTCCACATGGGCGCGCATGGCACGCTGGAATGGCTGCCCGGCAAATCCGTGGCCCTGTCAGAGACCTGCTGGCCCGAGGCATTGATCGGCCCGCTGCCGGTCATCTATCCCTTCATCGTCAACGACCCGGGCGAGGCCGCGCAAGCCAAGCGCCGGATCGGGGCGGTGACGCTGGGCCACCTGCCGCCGCCGATGCAGGCCAGCGCGGTGCCGGCGGAACTCCTCCGTCTTGAACGCCTGCTGGATGAATATTCCACCGCCGACGGGTTGGACCCCGCCCGCCGCGGCCGGTTGATCGCCAGCATCCGTGACGAGGCCGCCGCGTCGGGCGTCGCCGCCGACCTTGGGCTGTCTGCCAACGCCACCCCCGCCGAGGCGATCACCCGGATCGACCGCTTCGTCTGCGACCTGAAGGAAAGCCAGTTTGGCCACGGCCTGCATGTCTTCGGCAATGGCGAGGGCGAACGTGCGGGGCTGCTCACCGCGCTGAACGGCCAGAAGGTCGCCCCCGGGCCTGCGGGGTCTCCCAACCGCGGCCGCAGCGACGTGCTGCCCACAGGGCGGAACCTGTTCTCTGTCGACCCGCGCGCCGTTCCCTCGCGCAATGCCCAAGCGCAGGGGGTGAAGCTGGCCGAGGAACTGGTGCGCCGCCACCTGCAGGACCATGGCGACTACCCGCGCGGGCTGGTGGTCGATCTCTGGGGCAGCGCCACCATGCGCACGGCGGGCGAGGAATTCGCCATGGCGCTGCACCTCGCGGGCCTCGCGCCGACCTGGGACGAGGGGTCCGCCCGCGTCTCCGGTTTCGAGGTGCTGCCGCTTGCCCTGCTGGGGCGGCCGCGGATCGATGTCACCCTCCGCGTCTCGGGCCTCTTCCGCGACGTCTTCCCCGGCCTTGCGCAACTCTTCGAGGCGGGGGCCGAGGCGCTGGCCAGCCGTGACGAAAGCCCGGAGGACAACCCCTACACCACCCGGCTGGCGCGGGTTTTCGGCCCGAAACCCGGCCTCTACGGGTTGGGCATGGGCACCGCCGCCGACAGCTTCACCGAGGACGCCCGACAAGCGGCCGGAGAAGCCTGGCTCGACGCCTCAAGCTGGGCCATCGGCCCCGACGGCCAGTCGACCGAGGCGCGCGCCGCGCTGGAGACCCGTGTCCTGTCGGCGGAAGCCTTCGTCCACGCCCAGGACCTGCCGGAAACCGATGTCCTGATCGCCGCCGACTATGCCGCGCACGAGGCGGGCTTCGCCGCGGCCGTGGCGAAGTTGGGCGGATCGAAGCCCACCCTCTACCACCTCGACGCCACAAGGCCGGACAGCCCCCATGCCCGGACGCTGACCGAGGAGATCGCCCGCGTCGTCCGCGCCCGCGCCGCCAACCCCGACTGGGCGCAAGGCATGATGAACCACGGCTTCCGCGGCGGAGCCGAGATTGCCGCCACGCTCGACCATATGGCCGCCTTCGCCCATCTCGCGCAGGTGGTGCCGCCGCATCTTTTCGACCTCTACCACGAGGCGACGCTCGGCCGCGATGACGTCCGCGACTTCCTTGCGCGCGAGAACCCCGCCGCCCTGCAAGCGATGGAAGACCTCTTCCGCCGCCTGCGCGACGCCGGTCTCTGGCAGACCCGCCGCAACTCCATCGCCGCAAGGCTGGATGGTGCAGCATGATCTTTGCCTTTCACATTTGTCCAAATATCCCCGCCGGAGGCACCGCCGAGGTTCTGCGCGTTCTTCACGCGCAGGGCCGAGACCATAGGCTTGCGGCGCAGCCGCTCGATTCAACAGCCGCCCCGACCCGAGGTCGCTCCGCATGACCGCCTGGGAGATCAAGGGCTGGTGCCCCGGCGCGCTTCGGCCCATGCAATCCGGCGACGGCCTCGTCGTCCGCATCCGTCCGCCGCTCGGCCGGTTGACACCCGCGCAGGCGCAGGCTGTCGCGCAGGCGGCGGAAGCCCATGGCAATGGCATCATCGACCTCTCCGCCCGCGCCAACCTGCAACTGCGCGGCGTGACCGGGGCCAGCCATGGCCCGCTGATCGACGACCTCCGCGCGCAAGGGCTGATCGACCCGGATATCGAGACCGAGTCGCTGCGGAACCTGATCGTCACCCCGTTCCGCAGCGTGTCCTTCGCTTCGGAACGTCCCCCCGCCCCACCCCTCCCCCACGCGGGAGGGAGGGAGACGACCACGCCGACTATTGCAACCGACGCCACCACTCCGCGCCTCCCCTCCCCCTCGAGGGGACAGGTCAGCGGTGGGGGGCACGACGCCGGTCAAGCGCATGACAACACAGACTTGCTGGCCGCTACCCTCACCGCCGCCCTCGCAAAGATGCCGCGCCTTCCCGGCAAGTTCGGTTTCGCGCTGGACACCGGCCCGCGCCCTGTCCTCAGCGGCGCCTCGGTCGACATCCGTGTCGAGCGCGCCGCCGATGGAAGCCCGATCCTGCGCCCCGAGGGTCATCCGCTTGGCCAGCCCGTCACCGACCTCGCCCGCGATGCCATTGCCATGGCCGAATGGTTCGTCGCCAACGGGGGCGTCAGCAATGGCCGGGGCCGCATGGCCGCGCTCATCGCCAAGGGCATCGTCCCTCCTGGCTGCACCACTGCCCCCGCTGCGCCGCTGCCAAGGCCGACCCCCGGCCTCTGCCCGGACGGCGCCCTCGTCGCCCTTGCCTTCGGCCAGATGCGGGCGGAAACGCTTAAGGCCCTCGCCGCGCTTGGCCATGAAATCCGCCCGACCCCCTGGCGGATGCTGCTCCTCGTGGGCGCGACCAGCCTTCCGGCGATCCCCAATGTGATCACCGATCCCGCAGACCCGATTCTTCGCGTCACCGCCTGCACCGGGGCGCCCGGCTGCCCGCAGGCCTTGGGCGACACGAGACACCTCGCGCGTCAGCTTGCCCCGCATGTCGCCGCGGGCCAGACCCTGCACCTCTCCGGCTGCGCCAAGGGCTGCGCCCATCCCGGCCCGGCACCTCTCACCCTCACCGCCACCGGGCAGGGCTATGACCTGATCCGGAACGGCTCCGCCTCCGACACTCCCAGCCTGACGGGCCTGACCCCGCAGGCGATTCTGAACCACCTGAAAGTCCCCGATGCCCCACCTTTATGAAACCGACGGCGCTGCGATCTACCTGCAAAGCTTCGCCATGATCCGGGCCGAGGCCGACCTCGCCCGCTTCACGCCCGAGGAGGAAATCGTCGCCGTCCGCATGATCCACGCCGCCGGAATGGTGGAGCTTGCGCCGCACATCCGCTTCACCCCCGGCATGGCCATCGCCGCGCGGGCCGCGCTGGAAGACGGCGCGCCCATCCTCTGCGATGCGCGGATGGTCAGCGAGGGCATCACCCGCGCCCGCCTGCCGCGGAACAACGACGTGATCTGCACCCTGCACGATCCGCAGGTTCCGGCGCTGGCGAAAGAGATGGCAAACACCCGCTCCGCCGCCGCGCTGGAACTCTGGCGCCCGCATTTGCAAGGTGCCATCGTCGCCATCGGCAACGCCCCCACCGCGCTCTTCCACCTGTTGAACATGCTGGAAGACCCCGCCTGCCCGCGCCCCGCCGCGATCATCGGCTGCCCGGTCGGCTTCGTCGGCGCGGCGGAATCGAAGGACGCGCTGATGGCTGCGCACCCGGTCCCCAGCCTGATCGTCCAGGGTCGCCTCGGCGGGTCGGCGATCACCGTGGCCGCCGTCAACGCCCTCGCCAGCCGGAAGGAATGACCATGGGCCGCGTGATCTGTGCGGGCCTCGGCCCCGGCGACCCCGACCTGATGAGCCTCCGCGCCGCCCGTGCCATCGGCGAGGCCCGCCATGTCGCCTATTTCCGCAAGGCGGGCCGGGCGGGCCAGGCGCGGCGGATCGTGGAAGGGATGCTGAGCCCGACCGCCACCGAATACCCGATGGAATATCCGGTCACGACCGAACTTCCCTTCGACAGCCCGGACTACACCCAGGCGCTGGCGCATTTCTACGGCGACTGGGCCGACCGCCTCGCCACGCTGGCTGCCACGGATGACGTCCTCGTCCTTTGCGAGGGCGATCCGTTCTTCTACGGCTCGTTCATGCACCTGCATTCCCGCCTGCAAGGCCGCGTTCCGGTCGAGGTGATCCCCGGCATCACCGGCATGACCGGCTGCTGGAATGCCACCGGCACGCCGATCACCTGGGGCGACGATGTGCTGACCGTGCTGATGGGCACCCTGCCCGAGGAGGACCTGGTCCGGCACATGGAACAGGCCGACGCGCTGGTCGTCATGAAGACCGGGCGCAACCTGCCCCGCGTCCGCCGGGCGCTGGAGCGGGCCGGGCGGCTTGACAGCGCCTGGCTGGTGGAGCGTGGCACCATGCCGGGCCAGCGCGTTGCCCGCCTCAGCGATGTCGAGGACCACGACTGTCCCTATTTCGCCATCGTCCTCGTCCACGGCCATGGCCGCCGCCCGGAGATCGCGGAGTGAGCGGCTGGCTCGCCATCGCGGGCCTCGGGCCGGGGGATGACCGGCTGGTGACGCCCGAGGTCGCGGGGGCCCTGTCCCAGGCGACTGATGTGGTGGGCTACATCCCCTATGTCGCGCGTGTCGCGCCGCGACCGGGCCTGACGCTTCACCCCTCCGACAACCGTGTGGAGCTTGACCGCGCCCGCGCCGCGCTGGAGATGGCCGCTGAAGGCAGGCGCGTCGTGGTGGTGTCGTCAGGCGACCCCGGCGTCTTCGCCATGGCCTCCGCCGTCTTCGAGGCGCTGGAGGGCCGCCCGGACTGGCAGGCGCTCGACATCCGCGTGCTGCCCGGCATCACCGCGATGCTTGCGGCAGCGGCGGCTGCGGGCGCCCCCCTGGGCCACGATTTCTGCTGCATCAACCTCTCCGACAACCTGAAGCCCTGGGAGGTGATCGAGACCCGCCTCCGCCACGCCGCCCGCGCCGATTTCGCTATGGCTTTCTACAACCCCCGATCCGCCAGCCGCCCCGAAGGGTTCGTGAAAGCGCTGGCCGTGCTGCGCGAGGAATGTGGGCCGGGGCGGCTGATCACCTTCGCCCGCGCCGTCTCCACCCCCGAGCAACGCATTGTCACCGTCACGCTGGGCGAAGCCACGCCCGAGATGGCCGACATGCGCACCGTGGTCATTGTGGGAAACTCCGCCACCCGCCGGGTCGGACCTTGGGTTTATTCTCCCCGGAGCGCGCGATGAATCCGGGTCCCCTCGTCGCGCACTTCGTGTCCTCCTCGGAAGCTTGCGAGGAGTGCACGAAGTGCTCGACGAGCCTTCGCCTAGAGATCCAGCCAGGCCATGACCTCGGCCACAGTCCGCGCCACCCTTCGCTCCGGCACCTGTGGCCGGTCGATCAGCACCACCGGCAGCCCCAGCTCCCGCGCGGCGGTCAGCTTGGCCTCGGCCCCCGCGCCGCCGGCGTTCTTGGCGACGATCATCTCGATCCGGTGATCCCGCAGAAGCGCCCGGTCGCCTTCCACCGTGAAGGGCCCACGGGCGATGACCGCCTCGGCATCGGGCAGGGGCAGCGCCTCGGTCGGCGGATCGACCAGCCGCAGCAGGTAATGATGCTGTGGAGCCGCCGCGAAGGCGGAGAGGTTCTGCCGACCGATCGCCAGGAACACCCGGCGCGGGGCCTGTCCCAGCGCGGCGACGGCGGCGGGAAGGTCGGGGACATGGGTCCAGAGGTCGCCCTTGTCGGCCTGCCATGGCTCCCGCTCCAGCGCGATCAGGGGAGTGCCGGTTGCGGCACAAGCTGCCACCGCGTTCCGGCTCATCTGCGCCGCGAAAGGGTGGGTCGCGTCGATCAGATGGGTGATGCCCTCGGCCCGAAGATAACCCGCCAGCCCCGCCACACCTCCGAACCCGCCGGTGCGGACGGGCAGCGGCTGCGCGACCGGAGCCTCGGTCCGGCCCGCATAGGAATAGACCGCATCAGCCCCTGCCTCGGCCAAGGCGCGGGCCATGCGGGCGGCCTCGGTGGTGCCGCCGAGGAGAAGGATGCGGGGCATGGCTGATCCCTGGCTCACGATCATCGGTCTGGGCGAGGATGGACTGGCGGCGCTCATGCCCGCAAGCCATCGTGCGATCACGAAGTCTGTGGCCGTTTTTGGCGGCCCGCGACATCTTGCATATGTCGATGTCGGACGAAAGGCACACCCTTGGCCTGTCCCCTTTGACCCTACCTCTGTTCTTGCGTTCCGCGGCCAGCCCACTGTCGTCCTCGCCTCGGGTGACCCGTTCTGGTTCGGTGCAGGCGGCAGCCTGATGGCGCATCTTTCCCCCGGCGAATGGGTTTCACATCCCGCCCCCTCCACCTTCCAGTTGGCGGCCAACCGGCTTGGCTGGCGGCTGGAGGAGACGCTCTGCCTCGGCCTCCACGCCGCGCCCTTCGCCCGCCTGCGCCCCGTGCTGGGCCGGGGCGTCCGCGCGATCTGCACGGTCCGCGACGGGGCTGCGGTGGGTGACCTTGCCAGTTGGCTGACGGCGAACGGCCACCCCAATGCCCGGCTGACCATTCTTGAACGCCTCGGCGGTCCCCACGAACGCATCCGACAAGTAACCGGCCATCCGCCACCAGACATCGCCGCCCCGGTCGCCCTTGCCATCGAGGGCCGGGACCCCGGCCTGCCACAAGCCTCCGGCCTGCCGGACGACCTTTTCCAGCACGACGGTCAGCTCACCAAGCGTCCCGTCCGGGCGCTGACGCTCTCCGCCCTCGCCCCCCGCCCTGGCGAGACGCTCTGGGACATCGGCGCGGGCTCCGGGTCCATCGGGATCGAATGGCTCCTCGCCGGGGGCGCCCGCGTCGAGGCGCTGGAGGCCGACCCAACCCGCGCCGCCCGTGCGCGCGGGAATGTGGAAAGCTTTGGCCTCGCCCACCGCCACCGTCTGCACGAGGCCCGCGCGCCCGAGGGGCTGGAAGGCCTGCCCGCCCCCGACGCCGTCTTCATCGGCGGCGGCGCCTCGCATGATTTGCTCTCCCGGCTCTGGGACCTGATTCCGCCCGGAACCCGCCTTGTCATGAACGCCGTGACGCTGGAAACCGAGGCGTTGGTGCTGGACTGGTCCTCCCGCCACGGCGGAAGCCTGCTGAAGATCGAGCTTTCCGAACCCGCCGCCCTTGGCGCTAAGCGCGGCTGGAAATCCGCCCTGCCGATCCTGCAATGGAGCACCACCCGATGATCGTTGCGGGCTTCGGGCTTCGGTCGGGGGCGACCCTTGCCGCGCTTCAGGACGCGCTGGCGAAAGCCGGGGGGCCGGAGGGCGTGACGCATCTGGCGACACTGGCAGCGAAGGCCGAGGGATTGCGACCCCTGTCGCAGGCACTGGACCTGCCGGTCCTGCCGCTGGTAGCGGAGGCCCTGCACGGTATCCCGACGCTCACCCGTTCCGACCGCATCGAGGCGCTGTTCGGCACCGGCTCGCTGGCCGAGGCGGCTGCGCTGGCCGCAGCGGGGCCGGGCGCGCGCCTGAGGGCACCGCGAGCGGTATCGGCGGACGGAACGGCGACGGCGGCGATTGCGGAGGGGTCTGGATGAAGAGCCTCCGGCGGGGATATTTGGGCCAATGTGAAAGGGCAGGGGTGCGCCCTTGCGAGGAGAAGCGATGACCGTCCATTTCATCGGTGCCGGACCCGGCGCGCCGGACCTGCTGACGCTGCGGGGCCGCGATCTGATCGCCGCCTCGCCGGTCTGTCTTTATGCGGGCTCGCTGGTGCCCGAAGGCGTGCTCACGCATTGCCCGCCCGGCTGCCGCATCGTGAACACCGCGCCGCTGTCGCTGGACGAGATCGTCGCGGAAATCCAGACCGCCCATGCCGCCGGGCAGGACGTGGCGCGGCTCCATTCCGGCGACCTCTCGGTCTGGTCCGCGATGGGCGAGCAGCTGCGCCGCCTGCGCGACCTTGGCATCCCCTATGACGTGACGCCCGGCGTGCCCTCCTTCGCGGCGGCGGCGGCGGCGCTGGGGGTAGAACTGACGCTGCCCGGCTTGGCGCAATCGGTGGTGCTGACCCGCACCGAAGGCCGGGCGACGCAGATGCCCGCGCGCGAGACCCTGCCCGCCTTTGCCGCCACAGGGGCGACGCTGGCGCTGCATCTCTCGATCCACCTGATCGACAAGCTGGTGGCCGAACTGACCCCGCATTACGGGGCCGACTGTCCGGTGGCGGTGGTCTGGCGTGCGTCATGGCCCGACCAGCGGATCATCCGGGCGACCCTTGCCACGCTTGCCGCCAGCGTTCCGCCCGAGGTCGAGCGCACGGCGCTGATCCTCGTCGGGCCCGCGCTGGCGCAGGACGGGTTCGAGGTAAGCCGCCTCTACGCCGGGGACTATGACCGCCGCTACCGCCCCGTCGGCACCCACCCGCGCTTTCCGGGGACGGGCAGGTGACGCCCCGTTCTGCTCCACCGGGCCTGATCATCGCCGCCCCGGCCTCGGGCACCGGCAAGACCACGGTCATGCTGGGGCTTCTGGCCGCGCTGCGGGACAGGGGGTTGGTGGTGCAGCCCTTCAAGAACGGGCCGGATTACATCGACCCGGCCTTCCACCGCGTCGCGTCGGGGCGGGAATCGGTGAACCTCGACACCTGGGCGATGGGGCCTGGGATGCTGGCGGGGCTGGCATCCACGGGGCAGGGGTCTGATCTGGTGCTGGCGGAAGGCTCGATGGGCCTTTTCGACGGGGTCGCGCGCAAGGGAGCGACGGGCACCGGCGCCGGAGCGGACCTTGCCGCGCTGATGGGCTGGCCGGTGGTGCTGGTGATCGACGCCTCCGGCCAGGCGCAGACGGCGGCGGCGGTGGCGCTGGGGCTGGCGCGGTTCCGGTCGGATGTGCAGGTCGCAGGGGTGATCGTGAACCGTGTCGCCTCGCCCCGGCACGAGGCGCTGGTCCGCGCGGGCATGGCCGAGGCGGGCCTGCCGGTGCTGGGCGTCCTGCCGAAGCGCGGGGCCATCGCCATGCCGGAACGCCATCTGGGACTGGTGCAGGCCGAGGAACAGCCCGCCCTGCAGGCGCTGATCTCCGACGCCGGCCAGCTTGTGCGCGAGAATGTCGATCTCGACGCCCTGATCGCCGCCGCCGCCAGCACGGCCACCCCCGCAGCGCCGCCAAGGATCACGCCCCCCGGCCAGCGCATCGCCCTTGCCCGCGATGCCGCGTTTTCCTTCGTCTATCCGCATCTGTTGCAGGGCTGGCGCGCGGCGGGGGCCGAGGTCATCCCCTTCTCGCCGCTGGCAGACCAGCCCCCCGATCCGTCCGCCGATGTCTGCTGGCTGCCGGGCGGCTACCCGGAACTGCATGGGGCGACGCTTGCCCAAGCGCACCGCTTCCGGTCCGGGCTCCGGGCCTTTGCCGAAACGAAGCCCGTCCATGGCGAATGCGGGGGCTACATGGCGATGGGCGAGGCGATCATCGACAAGGAGGGCATCCGCCACCCGATGACCGGTCTGCTGGGGCTGGTGACGAGCTACGAGAAGCGGAAGATGCACCTCGGCTACCGCAGCGCTGTGTTGCGACAGGCGATTCCCGGTCATGTCACGGGCGGTGCGCTCCGGGGGCACGAGTTCCACTATTCCACGATAGTCACCCAGCCCGACGCACCCTTGGCCGATGTCACCGACGCCAATGGCGACCCCGTGCCGGAGACCGGCAGCACTCGACTCCAGCCGGGGGGCGGGCTATCGACCGGCACCTTTTTCCATCTGATCGCGGGCGCATCATGACCGGCAGCACCAAGGGCCATGTCACCTTCGTCTCCGCTGGTCCCGGCGACCCGGATCTGTTGACCGTCAAGGCGGTGAAAGCATTGGCCGCCGCCGATGCCGTGCTTTACGACGACCTCTCCTCCGGCCCCATCCTGGCGCTGGCGCGGCCCGGCGCGGATATGGTGGGCGTGGGCAAGCGGGCGGGCCGCGCCTCGCCCAAGCAGGACCATGTCAGCCGCTTGCTGGTGGACTATGCGCTGGCCGGGGCCAATGTCGTGCGGCTGAAATCGGGCGACAGCGGCATCTTCGGGCGGCTGGAGGAAGAGCTGACCGCCGTCCGAGCCGCCGGGGTTTCCTGCGAGATCATCCCCGGCGTGACCTCGGCCGCCGCCGCCGCCGCCGCCGCGGGCATCCCCCTGACCCGCCGCCAGCACGCCCAGCGGATCCAGTTCATCACCGCCGCCGATGTGACCGGCGACCTGCCGCCCGGCCTGAACATCCCGGCGCTGGCCGACCCGCAGGCGACCACCGTGATCTACATGGGCAAGCGCACCTTCCCCGCGCTGGCGCAGCTGCTGGTCGCCGCGGGCCTGTCGCCCGATACCCCCGCGCTCCTGGCCGAAGCCGTCTCTACACCCGAGCAATACCTCCATCGCTCGACCATCGCCGAACTGGCACGCGAGCTTGCCGAGGAACGTTCGCCCCGCCCCGGCCTGATCATCCTGGGTGCGCTGGCCGAGGGGACGCCGTGATCGTCACGCTCTGCGCCAGCTGCGCGCTGGGGCGCTCCGGCTTTGCCACACCTCTGCAGACGGCGCTGACCGCCGAAGGCCTGACCGCCCGGGTCGCCACCGTCGACTGCATGTCCGGCTGCACCCGTCCCTCGACCTGCGCCTTCCGCGCGCCCGGCAAGACCGCCTATCTCTTCGGCGACCTCACCGCCGACGACCTGCCCGACCTCCTGACCTTCGCCCGGCACTATGCCGCCTCGCCCGACGGCAACCTGCCCGATGCGCGAGTGATCGGTGGCCTGCGGATGAAGGCCATCGCCCGTATTCCGGGCTGACTCGTCGCATTCCGCCCGAGAGGGGCGCAAATCGCCTTGACCCGCGCCCCCGGCTGATGGCAACTGAAGCGGCATGGTGTCCAACATGGCGCAAAGCGTCCGGACTGAAACGGGAATGGGAAGGGGTGTACCGTGAACGGCGCCCTGAACCCGACCGCCCCCGCGACTGTATGCGGCGAGCGGCTTTCCATCGGCCACTGGTCCCTTCGGGGACTGGGAAGGCGGAAAGCAGGCTGCGACCCGCGAGTCAGGAGACCGGCCAGGCGAGAGGTAACCCGAACTGCCGTCGGGTGTGACGGCAAGGAGCATGAGATGACGACGACCACCTCCTCGACCCGCGCCTCGGACAAGACCGCCGCGCTTGTGCCGCTGATCGCCATGGCGCTGCTTGGCGTGGCGCTGATCTTCGCCGCCGGCCACGCGCATTCGGCAACGATCCACGATGCGGCGCATGACGTGCGCCACGCGTCCGGCTTCCCCTGCCACTGACGCCTGACGCATCATGACCCGGAAATTGCTGACCAGCGCGATCGGCGCTGGCTGTGTGGCATGGCTGCTGGCGGCCGTGCTGCATTTTGCATTCATCCAGGAGTTCATTCTCCTCGGTGAAGAGTATGAAACTGGCGCGGCGGTGCACTATGCCGGCGTTCCCGCGGCCGAGGAAGAGGCCGCCCCCGCAGAGGGCGATGCCGCCGCCGAACACAGCCATGACGGCGCGGAAGCCGCGCATGACCACGGCGACGAGGGCGAGGCTTCGCCCTTCACCCGCAATCTCTTGACCACGATCTTCTACGGCGTGGTCTATGTGGGCTACGGGCTGATCCTGGTGGCCGGTTTCGGCATCGCCAGCCTCTACGGCAAGACGATCACCGCGCGCGAAGGCCTGCTCTGGGGCCTTGCCGGTGGCGCCGCCTTCCTGCTGGCCCCGGCGCTGGGTCTGGCGCCCGAGCTTCCGGGCACGCCTGCCGCCGATCTTGGCGAGCGGCAGATCTGGTGGTGGGGCACCGTCATCGCGACGGCACTGGCGCTGGGCCTTCTCGCCTATGGCCGCAGCCTCCTTGCCGCAGCCGTGGCCATCGTCCTTCTGGCCGTGCCGCATGTGATCGGCGCGCCCGAGCTGGAAGGCTTTGCCGGCGTCGCCCCGCCCGAAGTGGCCGGGGCTTTCGCGGCGCGGGTTCTGGTCATCGGCATCACCGTCTGGGCGGTCCTCGGCTGGGTGGCGGGTTATATCTGGGCCCGAGAGGCTGACACGTCCGCCTGACTGCGCTAACCAGACTGCGGCCCCTGTCCGGGGGCCGCAGTCCCGGAAGACGAATATGACCACGCTCCACCTCATCGGCATCGGCACCGGCAATCCCGACCATGTCACCGGCCAAGCCATCCGCGCGCTGAACGGGGCCGACCTGATCCTGATCCCCCGCAAGGGCGAAGCGAAGTCGGATCTCGCCGACCTTCGCCGCCAGATCCTGCACCAGGTGCTGACCGCACCGGTCCCGGTCGCCGAATACGACGTGCCGCAGCGGGCCGACCAGGACGATTACCTTGGCGCGGTGAACGACTGGCACGATGCCATCGCCCAAGTCTGGGCCGAGACCATTGCCGCCCACCATCCCGACGCCGCCAATGTCGCGCTGATGGTCTGGGGCGACCCCTCGCTCTATGACAGCACGCTGCGCATCGCCGCCCGGCTGCCAGGCCTGACGGTCAAGGTGGTCCCCGGCGTCACCTCGCTTCAGGCGCTGACCGCGGCCCATGCCATTCCGCTGAACACCCTCGCCGCGCCCATCACCATCACCACCGGCCGCCAGCTGCGCGACCACGGCTGGCCGGAGGGGGCTGTCACCCTCGCCGTCATGCTGGACAAGGGCGGCGCTTTCACCACGCTCGATCCTACCGACACGCAGATATGGTGGGGCGCCTATGTCGGAATGCCCGAGGAGGTGCTGATCCATGGCCCCCTCGCGGAAGTCGCGGACCACATCCTCACCACCCGCGCGCAGCATCGCGCCAAGCACGGCTGGATCATGGACATCTACCTCCTCCGCCGGGGCGGTGATGTCTGATCTGATCGCCCGGGCGCTGCCGGTCTACGGCCTGCCGCCCGACACTCCGCTCACCCTCCTCAACCGTTCGGAAAACGAGACCTGGCGGGCCGGGCCGCTGGTCCTGCGCCTGCATCGGCAGGGCTATCATACCAAGGCCGAAATCGCCTCCGAACTCGCCTGGCTCGGCGCCCTGCAAGACTTGCCCGGCCTGAACACCGTCCGCCCCCTCACCGGCGCGCAGGGTCTCGTCACCGAAGTGGACGGTCGTTTCCTTGTCGCATTCGCCCCGATCCCCGGCCAGGAACTCCAGCCCGGCGACGACCTCGCCCGCTGGTTCGCGCCGCTGGGCGAGATCACCGCCCGCCTGCACCTGCACGCACGGAAATGGACCCCTCCCCCGGGCTTCACCCGCAAGCGCTGGGACGTGGAGACCATCCTTGGCCCCCACCCGCATTGGGGTCCCTGGCGGCAGGCGCAGGGGCTTGACCCGCAGGCCGAGGCGCTGCTGTCCCGCGCCACGGAGGCCCTCGCGGCGCGGCTCACCGCCTATGGCACCGGGCCAAAGGTCTTCGGCCTGATCCACGCCGACCTGCGCCTTGCCAACCTGATGGTGGATGGCGACACGCTCAGCGTCCTCGACTTCGACGATTGCGGGTTCAGCTGGTGGGTCTACGACCTCGCCGCCGCCCTGTCGTTCTATGAGACCGACCCGCGCCTGCCGGACCTCATCGCCCGCTGGGTGGACGGCTACACCCGCATTGCCCCGCTGCGCGCGGAAGACCGCGCGATGATCCCCTCGCTGATCTTCCTGCGCCGGGTGCTGCTTACCGCCTGGCTTTCCACCCGCGCCGACAGCGACACCGCGCAGGCGCTTGGCGGTCCGGCCTACACGCAAGGCACGCTGCAGCTGGCGGAGCGCTACCTGACCGACGGCCTTCGCGATTTCCACCCCTGACCGCCCCTCGTTCGCCTTCGGCGCCTCGTCACCCGCGATGAGAAACGAAGGGAACGACGAGCCGCTATTCCTTCAACAGCAACCCCAGCGCCAGCACCGTCAGCGCGACGCCCACCAGTACCAGCCCCGGCGGCACCGCGCCGTGCAGCGCGATTTCCCAAAGGATCACCCAGCTCGGCACCAGATAGGTATAGGCCATCACCTTCGCCGCGGGCAGCCTCAGGGTGGCATATTGCAGGAGGACGAAGGTCAGCGCGCTCGCCGCCACCGCGACATAGACCAGCGTCACCCAGACCACCCAGGGCAGCGCCGCCCAGTCGGTCACCAGCACGGCGGGCCCGGCGTAAAGCGCCAGCAGGACCGTCCCGGCCAGCATCATCCCGAAGGTGAAGACCACCGCCGGCTCGCCCCGGTTCAGCTTGCGGACCAGCGGCGCATAGGCCGCATGGGCCACGCAGCCGACGAAATAGATCACCTCGCCCCGTCCGATCGCCATCGCCTTCAGCGCGGCAAGGTCGGCGCGGAAGATCACCCATAGCGCGCCCACGCCGCCGATCCCCAGTGCCACCACCATGCGCCCGGTCAGCCGCTGCCGCAGGAACAGCCAGCCGAACCCTGCCGCCATCAGCGGCGTCAAGGTGAAGACCGCCGCCGCCGAGACCGGCGGGGCCGTCTTCAACCCCTCGAACATCAGCACGAAATAGGCGCCCAGCAGCCCGCCCAGCACCAGATAGCGCCAGGGCGCAACCCAGGCGCTGCGCGGGATGCCCGTCGTCGCCACCGCCGCCATGCCGACCAGCACGCCCGCCAGCGCGAAGCGCACCACCGACAGGGCGCCCGGGTCGATATGTGGCGCGGCCAGAACCCCAAGAGAGAAGGACCCGGCGACCAGCGCCGAGAAGACCAGCATCGCCAGATGACCGCGCGCGGGCTGCGACAGGCCGGAAAGCATCAGGTGCAGAACTTCCACTCCTTCGCCGCATCCTTCAGATGCGCCAGGAAGGCCTGCACCTTCCGCGTTCGATGCAGGTCAACATGGGTGACGATCCGCAGCGCCGATTCCCATTCGGGCCGCGGCGGCAGCACCTCGACGAGGTTCGCATCTTCGTAGGCCCGAAAGCCCATCATGAAGCCGATCCCCGCCCCCTGCCGCACCGCCTGTTCCAGCGCCGCCGGTTCGGTCGCGGCATAGGCGATCTGGTCGGGATGAACCGTGGCCCGCAGCCAGCGGTGGAACGGCGCGCGCGTGACCTCGGCATCGGTGCAGACGAAGCGATGGCCTGCGAACTCGGCCTCGGACGCAGGCTTGCCGAAGCGGTCAATGTAGGTCTGCGCGGCATAGAGACCGGCCTTCATCCGCACCAGCGGCTGCACCACATTGTCCGGCTCCTCCGGCCCGTTGCCCGCCCGCAGCGCCACATGTGCCTCGCCATAGTCCAGCCGGAACACCCGCATGTCGGTCAGGAAGCGCACCCGGACCTCGGGGAACTTCTCCTGGAACCCCACCATCACCGGCGTCAGCAGATCGGCGATCCCGGCGATGGAGGTGACCACCAGCTCGCCCGAGACGCTTTCGCCCTGACCCTTGATCCGGCTGACCAGATGGGCGAACTGCTCTTCCGTCGTCTGCGCCACGGCCAGCAGGTCGCGGCCGGATTCCGTCGGCGTATAGCCCCGCGCATGGCGTTGGAAGAGCTTCACCCCCAACCGCTTTTCCAAAGCGTCGATATGGCGGATCACCGTGGCATGATGCACCCCCAACACCTCGGCCGCGCCTGAGACGGTGCCCAGCCGTGCCACCTGGAATGCCGTGCGGATCTCGTCCCAGTTCTCCATCTCGTCTCCCGCCTGTGCGTCTGCGCACAACAGCCGGTTTCCGCCCCGGGCGCAAGAGCCGGACGGCAGCCCCGGCTTGACTTGCCGCGCCAGTCTGGTGCTCTTGCTGGCCAGCAGGAAAGGGAGTGGTCCGGGGTGTTCGACAGGCGGCCGATCTACGGGCATATCCGGTTTTCGTTCTACGGAATCACCGACACCCGTACCCAGCCCGACAGCGATGGCACGGCGCTGGCGCGGCTTTATGATGAAACCCGCATGGCCCGCCGGTTCTTCCTGTTCGAGAACCTCACGCTGCCCAGCCTGATACACCAGACCGACCGCGATTTCCGCACCGTCATCATGTCCTCGAAGGTCATGCCGGACCGCTACAAGCAGCGCCTGGATACGTTGGCCGCCCGTCTGCCCGGCGCGGTGGTCGAATATTCCCACCACGAACGCGGTGATCTCGCCTTCCACAAGTACGTGGTCGAGGCGGCGGGTCATAAGGGCCGAGGCCATTCGGTGCATTTCCGGCTGGACGACGACGATGCGCTGTCGGTCAACTACATCTCCCGTCTGCGCGAGATCAGCAGCATCCTGTCGCCCTCTACCCATATCACCTTCCCGACCGGCATCTTCCTGTTCCCGGCCAGCGCGACCGAACCCGTCGGCACCTCGATGATGCAGCAGCGCTTCCTGACCGCCATCGGGCTTGCAACGGTGAACGGCGGCGGCTTCCAGAAGAACCCGTTCCAGATGATGCACGGCAATGTCTGGACCCGCTGGCCCGTGGTCTCGGACCCGGGCTTCGCCGCCCATATCCGCAGCCAGCATTTCGACAACGACACGGCCGTGCATCAGGATCGGATCCTCACCGGCCTGCAACGCGAACGGGCCAGTCGCCGAGGCACAAGACATGCCGCCACCGTCGACCGCCGCTTGGCGGAAACCTTCCCCTGGATCGACCGCGAGACGCTGGACGGCCTGATCGCCCGCTGCGAGGCGGTGAAAGGCATGTCCGACCTGCCGTCCCTGACATGATTCGTCTGCCAATGGAGTGTCCGCGATGATCCATCACCTGCCCATGGGCCTGATGTGGAACATGCCGATCCCGGTTGCATGCTCGCTTGCGGTTGCCACCGGCGGGCTGGCGGTCACCTGCGGTCAGTGTCCGCTGGATGCTGAGGGGCGGGTGCAGGCGCCGGGCAACGCTGCTGCGCAGTCGGCGCAGGTGGCCGAGATGGGGCAGGGCGCGCTTGCCCATCTGCCAGAGCCGCACCACGCGGCCCTTCTCGTGGTCTACCACGATTGCGACGACCCGGCCGAGGTGCTTGCCCCTCTCGCCGAAACCTTTCCCGATGCCGAACTCGCCCCCATCCGCCTGCCGCATTTCTACTATCCCGGCATGCGGATCGAGGTGGACATCTACGCCACCGCCGCGCCTCCGCGCCGAACCACCACGGAGAACGGCCCTGCCCGGTTGACACGCGTCGAGGGTGGCCCGCTGACATTGCTGCACCTCTCGGCGCCGGACATGGCCTCGGGCCTGCGGTTGCTGGCCGAAGTCGATGCCGGGCATCTTCTCTCGGCCCAGTGGTTTTCGGACGAACCACCGCCGGCTTCGCATCTGCCCGACCCGGCGGCGCGGGTTCTGCCGCCGCAGGGCGGCGTTTCGGCGATCCTCACGCTGGCGCCGGATCCTGTCGTCGCGCAAACCACGCCGGGCGGCGCCATCCTGCGCCGGGCCGGTCGCTTCGCCTGGCTTTCCGCACAGGGCACCGCGCCCGACCTTGCCGCCGCCGCGCATCAGGCGATGGATGCGCTGGCGCTGCCCGATATCCCCGGCCTGACCGTGCTGAAGGCGACCACCCATTACCGGGGCGGGCCCGACCCGCAGGATCTTCATGCCAACCTTTCCGTGCGCCACGCCCGGTTTCCGCTGCCCGGCCCCGCCTCGACCGGGGTGCCGGTGGCGGGGCTAACGGGCGCCACCCTCGCCATCGACATGCTGGCCGTGATTGACTCCTCCGCCGGTTCGGCGTAACCCACCCCAATTCCCCGGAGGCCAAGGCTTCCGGTCCCTTGGGCATTGCCCGGGATCGCCATCCGTCAGCGCGTCTGCGCCCACGGGTGACGCTCCGCTTTGCAGCAAGGCTTCGCCGCCCCATATCGGGGCGAACGTGAACGAAAGGGTGACGCGATGTTCGAAAGCCTGTCAGAACGCCTTGGCGGCGTCTTCGACCGTCTGACCAAGGCCGGCGCCCTGACCGAGGCCGATGTCGTCACCGCGCTGCGCGAAGTCCGTGTCGCCCTGCTGGAGGCCGACGTCTCGCTGCCGGTCGCCCGAGACTTCATCAAGCGCGTCACCGAAAAGGCCACCGGCTCTGCTGTCACCAAGTCGATCACCCCCGGCCAGATGGTGGTGAAGATCGTCCATGACGAGCTGATCCGGGTGCTGGCGGGTGACGATGCACCGGAAGCACTGAAGATCGACAACCCGCCTGCGACGATCCTGATGGTCGGCTTGCAAGGCTCGGGCAAGACCACCACCACCGCCAAGCTCGCCAAGCGCCTGAAGGACCGGAACGGCAAGAAGGTTCTGCTCGCCTCGCTCGACACCAACCGCCCCGCGGCCATGGAGCAGCTGGCGATTCTCGGCACCCAGATCGGCGTCGACTCGCTGCCCATCGTCAAGGGCGAAACCGCCGTCCAGATCGCCAAGCGGGCGAAGACGCAGGCCAACCTCGGCGGTTATGACGTCGTCTTCCTCGACACCGCCGGGCGTCTGCACATCGACGAAGTCCTGATGGACGAAGTGCAGGCGGTGCGCGACATCGCCCAGCCGCGCGAAACGCTGCTGGTGGTCGATGGCCTGACCGGGCAGGACGCGGTCAACGTCGCCACCGAATTCGACGGCAAGGTCGGCATCTCGGGCGTCGTCCTGACCCGGATGGACGGCGACGGTCGGGGTGGTGCGGCGCTGTCGATGCGCGCGATCACCGGCAAGCCGATCCGCTTCGTCGGCCTCGGCGAGAAGATGGATGCCATCGAGCCTTTCGAGGCCGAGCGCGTCGCAGGCCGCATCCTGGGCATGGGCGACATCGTGGCCCTGGTCGAGAAAGCGCAGGAAACCTTCGAGGCCGAGCAGGCCGAACGGATGGCCAAGCGCTTCGCCAAGGGCCTGTTCAACATGAACGACCTGAAGATGCAGCTCGACCAGATGCTGAAGATGGGCGGGATGCAAAGCCTGATGGGCATGATGCCCGGCATGGGCAAGATGCAGGCCCAGGCCGAAGCGGCAGGCATGAACGACAAGATGCTGCACCACCAGATCGCGCTGATCAATTCGATGACCAAGAAGGAACGCGCGAACCCCGATCTCCTCGCCGCCAGCCGCAAGAAGCGCATCGCCGCCGGTGCGGGCCTCGATGTTGCCGATCTCAACCGCCTGCTGAAACAGCACAAGCAGATGGCGGACATGATGAAGAAGATGGGCAAGGGCGGCATGATGAAGCAGATGATCAAGCAGTTCCTCGGCAAGGGCGGGATGCCCGACCCGTCGAAGATGTCGCCCGATCAGCTTGCCGAAATGGCCAAGGGCATGCAGCAGGGCGGCGGCCTTGGTGGCATGGGCGGCGGTCTGCCCCCCGGCCTCGGCGGCCTGCCGCGCGGCATCACCCTGCCTGCGGGCCTGTCGGGGCTGATGAAGAAGAAATGATCGCCCGCCCGCAGCATATCGCGCATCCCTCGGCGCCGGTCCTCACGACCGGGCGGCTGCGGCTGCGCATGCCGCGGTATGAGGATTTCGCACATCGGCTGGCCTTCTACGCCTCGGACCGCGCCGTGTGGGAAGGCGGGCCCTACACTGCCCGGGAGGCGTGGCGCCTCTTTGCCTCCGAAGTGGGTCAGTGGCCGCTGATGGGCTTCGGGCCGTTCTCGGTCGATGACATCGGCAGCGGGCAATACCTGGGCGAAGTCGGGATTTACCAGCCCGAGGGCTATCCTGAACCCGAACTCGGCTGGTTTGTCGTGGATGGGGCCGAAGGCCGCGGTATCGCCGCCGAAGCTGCCCGGGCCGTGATGGAATGGGCGGCCCAGGTCTTCGGCTGGGATCATATCGACAACTACATCGACCCCGGCAACCAGCGATCCATCGCATTGGGTCTGCGGCTCGGGGGGGTCATGGTTGACGCCCCCGGCGATGACCCAACCGATGTCGTGATCCGGCACGACCTGAGGGCGCTCGCATGACCTACGCGATGCCCCTGCCCATTCCCACCCTGACGACCGAGCGTCTGATTTTGCGCGCCCCGCGCGAGGCGGATTTCCCGGCGATGCTGGCCTTCAACGAAAGCCCCCGCACCGCTTTCGTCGGTGGCAAACGGGACAGGCAGCTGGTCTGGCGCGGGCTTCTGGCCAATATCGGCCTCTGGGCGCTGCGCGGTCACGGGCTCTTCTCGGTCGACACCCACAAGGGCGATTTCATCGGTCGCGTCGGCGTGCTGTTCCATGATGGCTGGGACGAGCCGGAGCTTGGCTGGCACCTGTTCGACGGCTTCGAGGGCCACGGCTATTGTGTCGAAGCCGCCCGCGCGGCACGGGCCGACTATCACGCCCGCCTGACTCTGGCCCCCCTGATCAGCTACATCGATCCGGCGAACCCGAAGTCCGAGGCCGTGGCACGGCGTCTGGGAGCCGCGCCGGAACGCGAGACAGTGTTCTTCGACAAGACCATCAATGTCTGGCGCCACCCCGCCCCGGAGGCGCCGCAATGATCCGCGCCCCGCATGAAATCCCGGTGCCCGGCCCGGCTGCCGATTTCGCCGCTGCCCTGTCGGCCCAGTTGCCGGTGATCGAGACCACCCGCCTGCGCCTGCGCGCGCCCCTGCTCACCGATTTCGACGCCTGGGCCGAAATCTTCTGCGGCCCCGCCGGTCCCCATCTTGGCGGCCCCTTCACCCGGGATGAGGCCTTTGCCGAATTTGCCACCACCATCGGCACCTGGCTTCTGCGCGGCCATGGCCTCTGGACGGTCGAGCCGAAGGCGGGCGGCGAGGTGCTGGGCTTCGCCCTTGTCGGCTTCGAGCCGGGCGATCAGGAACCCGAGCTTGGCTATCTGCTCCGCCCCGCCGCCGAAGGGCAGGGCTATGCCACCGAAGCCGCCCTTGCCCTGCGCGACCACGCCTTTTCCCGGCTCGGGATGCAGCATCTGCTCAGCTATATCCACCCGGAGAACGCCGGGTCGGTCCGTGTCGTGCAGCGTCTGGGCGCAACCCGCGCCGCCGATCATGACGATGCGCAGGTCTGGGTCCACCGGCCTGCCGGTTCCGCGCAGCACCCGGTCACCGTTCAGATGTCGAAAAGGGGGGATTGATGGATACCGCAACCCGCGCCGCAGCCTTGCTGAAAGAGCATCGCGAGTCGATCGACCGGCTGGACGCGATCCTGGTCTACACCCTTGCCGAACGCTTCAAGCAGACGCAGGCGGTCGGTCGGCTCAAGGCCGAACACGATCTCCCGCCCTCGGACCCGGACCGTGAGGCCCGGCAGATGGCGCGGCTTCACGAACTGGCAACCGCGGCCGACCTCGACCCCGACCTTGCCAAGAAATTCCTGACCTTCATCATCTCCGAAGTCATCAGGCATCACGAGAAACTACAGAAATAACAGGGGCATGCCCCATTACCAGCCAAATAGGAGTAACATCATGGCTATGAAGATCCGTCTTGCGCGCGGTGGTTCCAAGAAGCGCCCGTTCTATTCCATCGTCGCCACCGACTCGCGGATGCCGCGTGACGGCCGCTTCCTGGAAAAGCTGGGCACCTACAACCCGCTGCTCGCCAAGGACGACGAAAAGCGCGTGGTGATGAACATGGAGCGCGTGAACCACTGGCTGAGCCAGGGCGCCCAGCCGACCGACCGCGTCGCGCGCTTCCTGGAAGCCGCCGGTGCCCGTCCGAAGGCCGCCCGTTCGAACCCGAAGACCGGCACCCCCGGCAAGGCGATGGCCGAGCGCGCCGCCAAGAAGGCCGCCCGCGCTGCCGAACCGGCTGCCGAGTGACCCTGTGACCCGGAGGGCGGCACCGCCTTTGGTGCCGCCCCTCCCCAGCGCGGGACCCCGCCCATGACCGGACCGGACCTCATCTGCATCGGTGCCATCGCCGGGTCCTTCGGCGTGTCCGGCGAGGTCCGGCTGAAGAGCTTCTGCTCCGAGCCCACCGACATCGCCACCTACGGCCCGCTCTTCACCGAAGACGGCAGCCGCCAGTTCCATATCACGCTGACCCGGCCCGTCTCCGGCGGTCTCGGGGCGCGGATCGAGGGTGTCAGGACCAAGGAACAGGCCGATGCCCTGCGCGGAACCAGCCTCCACGTCCCGCGCGACCGGCTGCCATCCCTGCCGGACGACGAGTTCTACCACGCCGATCTGATCGGCCTTGCCGCCCATGACCCCGGCGGCGCGCTGATCGGCAAGGTCATCGCGATTTACAACCATGGCGCGGGCGATATCCTCGAAATATCGACCAACCGTCATAAATCGGCCCTGCTTTTGCCCTTTACCACGGCAATCGTGCCCAATGTCGATCTGGCAGCGGGCCGCATCGTGGTGAACCTGCCGGAAGATTCCGACGAATAGTCGCGTTTCGGGCTGTCCCGGCGCGCGCGGGGACAGTGAAGGGGGTGACATGCTGACACGTATGCGCCTGGTCAAGGGGGCCACGGCACTTCTGTATTTCGGCCCTCTTCTCGCCGGGCTCTGCGGCTTCGGCTGGGACATGGTTGCCTCCTTCTCGGCGATCTTCGTCGTCTGGCTCATGGTGCTGCGTCCCGAACAATGGCCCGCCTCCCCCGTGGAATGGCTGACCGGACGCTCCTGGCTCTCTGCCCTGGCCCAGATCCTGTCGCAGGTGCTTCTGGTCGGCATTCTCTTCGGCGTCGGGCGCGGTTTCGGCGGGCTTGCCAATATCGGCACCCTCAGCGTCAATCCGGTCCTGCCGCTCGCGGTGTCCTTCGTCTCGATCCCGCTCTGCCGGATGCTGTGGGATGCGGACGAGGCCGCCAGCCAGGGCTACTTCCTGGATGACGAGGCCGAGTTCGCCTATGCCGGCAACGCCGCCGGGCAGGCCGCCGCCGCGGTCATCCCGCTGCTCAACCTGGCCGACACGGCGCCGGATGCCGAGGTGACGCAGGCCGTCGCCACCGCGCTGGACGTGCCCGCCGCCGACCTGCGGCTGAATGCGCTGACGGCAGCGCTTGCGCATCCCGACCGCAGCCACGCCGCGCTGCGCCGCGCGCTGGTGCTCTGGGCCACGGAACCCGAAATCGTGGCGCCCGGTCATGTCCCCGGCAGCATGGCCAGCGCCTTCAGCATCGCGGGGGGCAATCTCGACCTGTTGCGGCTCTACGTCCCGCGCGCCATTGCGCTGATCGCGGCCTTTCCGAATCGGGCGGAGGACTTTCCACCGCCCGACCTGCTGATCGAGGCCGCCGAGGCAGAGCCTGCGCCCGATTCGGACCTGCCCGCCCATCTCCAGGCCGATCTCGCCGATGGCCTGCGGGCGCTGGCCCGGTCGGTCGAGGCGGCATCTGGCGGGGCAGACCGGGCGGTGGCGGCGCAGGATCCCGCGCCCGTTGCGGCCATCACCCGGCGCACCGCCTGAGCCGGGGCTTTCCGCAGCCCCGCTTCTGCGCTAATCCCGGCCCATGTCCGACCCCGATGCCAAACCGAAAAGCCACGGCCGCCTGCAGGTCCGTGCCAGCCTGAAACCCCGCGACCTGATGGAGGAGCCGCGGCTGGTGAAGGGCGCCTTCCACGCCAAGGTCATCACCCTTTTCCCCGACGCCTTCCCCGGCACGCTGGGCCTGTCGCTCACCGGCAAGGCGCTGGACCTCGGGCTCTGGCATCTTGACCCCATCGATCTGCGCCCCTTCGGCGAGGGTCGGCACCGCAATGTCGACGACACGCCCGCCGGGGGCGGCGCGGGCATGGTCCTGCGCCCCGACGTGGTTGACGCCGCCTTCCGCCATGCGCGTGAGGGCACCCCCGTCGACCGCGCCCGCTGGCCCGTGGTCTACCTGTCCCCACGCGGCGCGCCGTTCACCCAAGCCACCGCCCGCCGCTTCGCCGCCGCCGAGGGCATTACCCTTCTGTGCGGCCGGTTCGAGGGGGTCGACCAGCGCGTTCTCGACCACCACCAGGTCGAGGAAGTCTCGCTTGGCGACTTCGTCCTGACCGGCGGCGAGATCGCCGCGCAGGCCGTCCTGGATGCCACCGTCCGCCTCCTCCCCGGCGTCCTCGGCAACGCCGCCTCGACCGAGGAGGAAAGCTTCTCCGACGGCCTTCTGGAACACCCGCACTACACCCGCCCCGCCACCTGGGAGGGCCAGGACATCCCCGCTGTCCTGCAATCCGGCAACCACGGCGAGATCGCGAAATGGCGCCGCGAACAGTCCGAAGAACTGACCCGCGCTCGCCGCCCTGACCTGTGGGCGAAGCGAAAGTAGGGCGCGTCTTCAGACGCACCATGGCAGCCCCGCCCCTTGACCGAACCCCTCCTTCCCCCTATACGCGCCCGGTCCGGGGCGTTCAGCCCATCGGACCCGATTCCCCTTGCCTGCCTGCCTTCTTCCGCAGGGTCACCGCAGGGGGCGCGGACCACACATAGGCAGGCGCCACCTGCGGCGGGCTTCTTGGCGTACCAAGGGGGACCCGGACGAAGACCGGAAGCTCTGGCGCGGCATCACCTCTGCGGACATACCGCAGGCAGAAAAGGAACCCGCGAGATGAACCTCATCGCGCAGATCGAGGCGGAGCAGATCGCCGCCCTCGGCAAGACCATCCCCGATTTCAAGGCCGGCGACACCGTCCGCGTCGGCTACAAGGTGACGGAAGGCTCGCGTTCGCGCGTACAGGCCTATGAAGGCGTCTGCATCGCCCGCAAGGGGGGCGCCACCATCGCTGCCTCGTTCACCGTCCGCAAGATCTCCTTCGGCGAAGGCGTGGAACGGGTGTTCCCGCTCTACTCGACCAACATCGACTCGATCGAGGTGGTTCGTCGCGGCAAGGTCCGTCGCGCCAAGCTCTACTACCTCCGCTCGCGCCGCGGCAAATCGGCCCGGATCGCCGAAGTCACCAACTACAAAGAAAAAGCCGAGTAAGGAGCGGAGAGATGAAAACCGAAATCCACCCGGACTACCACACGATCACCGTCAAGATGACCGACGGCTCGACCTATACGACCCGCTCGACCTGGGGCAAGGACGGCGACACCCTGTCGCTCGACATCGACCCGCTGGCGCATCCGGCCTGGACCGGCCAGCAGGCCAAGCTCCTCGACACCGGCGGTCGCGTGTCGAAGTTCAAGAACAAATACGCCGGCCTGGGCTTCTGATCCCTGCCGCTGCGGATTACCGGGGGCGTGCCGAAAGGTGCGCCCTTTTGCTTTTCTGCCTCCTCATCTTCGGCGAAATCCCGCTTTCCCCCCGTCTGCCGTCCGCATAAGAAAGCGCCGGGACAGGAACAGGGAACAGCATGGCGCGGATCATCGTCGTCGGGAACGAGAAGGGCGGTTCGGGCAAGTCCACCACCTGCATGCATGTCGCGACCGCTTTGGCCCGGCTTGGCCAGAAGGTCGGCGCGCTGGACCTCGACCTGCGGCAACGCTCCTTCGGTCGCTACATCGAGAACCGCCGCGCCTGGCTGGCGCAGGCAGGCCTCAATCTTCCCACCCCCGACTATCGCCCGCTGCCCGAGGTCGACCCCGCCAGCATGGCCGAGGGCGAGAACGCGCAGGACCAGCGCCTGACCCGTGCCATCGAGGCGATGGACGGCGAGATGGACTATATCGTCATCGACTGCCCCGGCAGCCACACGCGGCTCAGCCAGGTGGCCCATACCCTGGCCGACACGCTGATCACGCCGCTGAACGACAGCTTCGTCGATTTCGACCTTCTGGCGCGGGTCGACGGGCTGACCGGCAAGATCAAGGGGCCGTCGATCTATTCGGAAATGGTCTGGGGTGCGCGGCAGATGCGGGCGCAGGCCGGGTTGCAACCGATCGACTGGATCGTGGTCAGGAACCGGCTCGGCGCGCAACAGATGCACAACAAGAAGAAGGTCGGCGCTGCGCTGGAGGAGTTGTCGCGCCGCATCGGCTTCCGCGTGCTCAGCGGTTTCTCCGAACGGGTGATCTTCCGCGAACTGTTCCCGCGCGGCCTGACCCTTCTCGATCTCAAGGACACCGGCGTCGATCAGTTGAACCTGTCGAACATCGCTGCCCGGCAGGAACTTCGTGACCTGATGACGGGGCTCAGGCTTCCGTCTCTGCAGATCGGCTTTTGAACACCGGCCCGCCCAGCCCGCGATGGTTCACCACCAGGGTCCGGTTCACCTTCTTCAAGCGCTTTTCAAAGGGTTCGTCCACCTCGGCCCGTTTGACGCGGCCAAGGCCAAATTTCTTCAGCAGCATGATTGTCTTTTTCATTATGGGCGTCCTCTAGGTCATCCCCTCTTTTCCGGTCCCGTTACGGCAGGACTAAGGCATGCTAGGATAAATGCTGCGTCCGGTTTACGCTCATTTGGCGACAATCCGTGTCCGATTCCGCCACACAATTTAAGCGGGAATTAATCTTCCGGGTGATCGCCTTATTGCGCCCGGCTGCCCAGCCATCCGGCCCAGGCCTGCTTCGATCCGGCGAAGACGTTGATGTCGACCCGCCCAGCGATCCCCGGCACCAGCCCGGTCGAGGTATACTGCCAGAAGCTCCAGGAATTCCCGTTATACACCCCATGCGGATGGTCCGCGACCGAGCGCAGCCAGAACTCCACCCCCTGCAAGCGCCACAGCTCGGTGTCCTGGAAGAAATCCACCGTGGTATAGATCATCGGGCGCTGGCCGTAATGTCGCTCCAGGATATCCAGGAAGATGCGCGCCTCTTCCCGGATGGTCGCCCCGTCGCGGCGGATGGTGCAGGTCGGGCTGGTCGGCGTCCATTCCATGTCCAAGACCGGCGGCAGGGCGCCGGGCGTCCTTGGCACCTGCTTGATGAACCAGCGCGCCTGTTCCGCCGCCGGGCGGCAGTGGTAGAAGAAATGATAGGCCCCGCGCTTCACCCCCGCCCGCGCAGCCCCGCGCCAGTGGTCCTCGAACATCGGGTCCACCCGGTCGCCGCCCTCGGTCGCCTTGATGAAGGCGAAGTTCACCCCGTTCGCCCGCGCCTGGCCCCAGTCCACGCTGGTCTGGAACCGCGAGAGGTCGATGCCATGCACCGGATAGCGGTCGGGCGATCGCCCCGGCCAGGCGGTCGGGGCGCTGTCGTCGAAGTTACTGCTGATGACGGTGACTTCGTCCGGGGCAGACCCCCGACCGCTGTCACGGGAACCGCCGCAGGCGGCAAGGGCGGCAAGGGCAATCAGGGAAAGGGCGCGCAACATGCGCCGATGCTGCCGCGCCTCGCGCGCCCTGTCACGGGGGATTTTCGCGTCTCGGCGGAAACCCCGTCACGCCGCCTTCGCCGCCAGCTCGTCCCAGCAGGCCAGCGCGTGACCGGCATACATCAGCCCCGGCCCGCCACCCATCTGGATTGCCATCGCCAGCACGTCGCCCAGCTCCTCGCGGCTGGCCCCGGCTTTCATCAGCGCCTCGACGTGAAAGTTGATGCAGGGCTCGCAGCGCAGGATCACCGACATGCCGAGCGCGACGAATTCCTTCTCCTTCGCCCCCAGCGGGCCATTGTCCTTGACCCCTTTGGACAGGGCGCCAAAGCCCTTGGCCGCCTCGGGCACCAAGGCGTTCAGACTGCGCAACTCCTTGCGCATCGCGGAAATCTTGTCGGCATACAGCGTCTCGGACATCGGGGCCTCCTTGGTTCCGCCCCCCATGCCACGGTCAAACCCAGCCCGCGTTGACGTGGGTCAACCGAAGCGTGCGGGCGCCAGCCGGGCCACCAGCCCCGCCTCCAGCTCCGGTGCGCGCCCTCCGATCAGGTCCGCCGCCAGCCGGCTTGCCGCCGCGCTGGTCTGGAAGCCATAGCCGCCCTGACCTGCCAGCCAGAAGAACGAAGGGTCCCGCGCATCCGGTCCGATCACCAGCACCCGGTCCGGCGCAAAGGTGCGCAACCCGGCCCAGTTCGAGATCAGCCGCGTCACCGGCTCTGTCACCATTTCCTCATACCGCGCCAGACCCTCTGCCAGCACCATGTCGTCGGCCCAGGCGTCATGCGGCTCCATCAGATGCTCCTCGGCCGGGCTGACGATCAGCGCCCCCGCGTCGGGCTTGGCATACCAGGATTCGCCCGGCCCGAACATCATCGGCCATTTGCTCACATCATGCCCGCCCGGCGCCGGAATCCGCGCCATCGACCGCCGGTAGGGCGTGAACCCCAAGGGCCGCACCCCGGCCATAGTGGCCACCTGGTCGACCCAAGCCCCGGCGGCATTGACCACGATCCGTGCGGTGAAGCTGCCCGCCGCGCTATCCACCCGCCAGCCCGCGCCCGCCTTCGCAATCGCCGTGACCTTCGTGCCGGTCACGATCCGCGCGCCCCGACCCCTGGCCTCGCGCGCGAAACCCTGCACCAGCACATCGGTATCGATGTCCTCGCCATGCATGGCATGTCCCGCCATCACCACCACATCGGGGTTCAGGATCGGCACCATCCTCCGCGCCTCTTCCACCGTGATCCGCTGGAAGTGCATTTCCTCCATATCGTGCTCGAAATCCTCGACCCCGTCGGCCTTGCCCACCAGCAACAGCCCGCGCGGGCTCAAAAGCCCCGGGACCGAGCGGAAATAGGCCTCCGACGCCATCGACAGCCCAACCACCGCCGGCGCCCCGTAGCGCGGCTCGAACAGCGCCGCCGACCGGCCGCTGGCATGATGCGCCAGCGCCCCCTCGGCCTCCAGCACGATCACCGACCCCAGTTCCGACATCCGCGCCGCCGCTGAGACCCCGGCGATCCCCCCGCCGATGATCAGAAAATCCGCGTCCATGTCTTGTCCTCCACTGGAAAGGGCACGGGAAATCCCATGCCCTTTCATCTTTGTCCAAATATCCCGGGGGCGCGGGGGCTGGCCCCCGCTTTCCGACGGAATTTACTGCGGGATGTCGCCGGTGATGCCTTCGACGTAGAAGTTCATCCCCAGAAGGTCGCCATCCGGCGCCGTCGCGCCCTCGGCCAGCCAGTCCGACCCGTCCTGCTTCTTGAGCGGCCCGGTGAACGGATGCACCGTCCCCGCCCCGATCGCATCGCGCAGCGCCTCGGCTTCCGCCTTCACCTCGGCGGGCACCTTGTCGGTGATCTCGCCGATCAGCACTTCGCCGCCCGAGATCCCGGCCCAGATGTCGGCCTGCGCGTAGCTGCCGTCCAGAAGGGCGCCAACCCGCTCGATGTAATAGGGGCCCCAGTTGTCGATGATCGAGGTCACCCGCGGCCCGTCCTTGTATTCCGCCATGTCGCTCGCCTGGCCGAAGCCGATCACCTTGCCATTGGTCTTGGCGGCCTCGGCCAGCACGGCGGTGGAATCGGTATGGCTGGCGATCACGTCGACGCCCTGGTCGATCAGCGCCTTGGCGGCATCGGCCTCTTTCGCCGGGTCGAACCAGGTGAAGGCCCAGACCACCGACAGCTGCACATCCGGGTTCACCTTCTTGGCGGCCAGATAGTAGCTGTTGATTCCCATGATGACCTCGGGAATCGGGAAGGACCCGATATAGCCGATCTTGTTCGAGCTGGTCATCCGGCCTGCGATCAGGCCTTCCACCGCGCGGCCCTCATAGAAGCGCGCGTTATAGGTCGACACGTTGGCGCTGTCGCGCTTGAAGCCCGTGGCGTGCTCGAACTTCACATCCGGGAACTTGGCGGCCACCGCATTGGTCGCGTCCATGTAGCCGAAGGAGGTGGTGAAGATGATGTTGCAGCCGCCCAGTGCCATCTGGGTCAGCACCCGCTCGGCGTCCGCGCCTTCCGGCACGCTTTCCTGATACTGGACCTCGACCTTGTCGCCGAATTTCTCCTGCATCGCCAGCACGCCCTGATGGTGCTGGTAGGTCCAACCGCCGTCGCCGATCGGGCCGACATAGACGAAGCAGGCCTTCACATGGTCCATACCCTGCGCAAAGGCCGCGCCGCTTGCCAGCATCAGCCCCATCGCAGCGCTCGCCAGCAGATTTCTACGTTTCATTCCGTTACTCCCGTTGGTGGCGGGGTCTTTGCCGACCCCGCAGTTATGCGCCTCAGCGCGAGGCGTGAAAGTTCTGTCCCAGCGCTGCCGGGGCCGCACTGGACTTGCCCTTGCGCCCCGCCGACATGACGACCAGTACAAGGATGGTTATCAGATAGGGGGCCATGGACAAGTACTCGACCGGGATGCCCGAGCCTGCGACCTGCAGGTTCAACTGCAACACCGTGATTCCGCCGAAAAGGTAGGCGCCGATCAGCACTCGCCAGGGCTTCCAGCTGGCGAAGACCACGATGGCCAGCGCGATCCAGCCCGCGCCCGAGGTGATCCCGTCCACCCATTGCGGCACGCGCGCAAGGCTGACATAGGCCCCGCCCATCCCGGCCATCGCGCCGCCGAAGGCGATGCACATCAGCCGGATGCGGTTGACCTTGTAGCCCAGCGCATGGGCCGCCTCGTGGCTTTCGCCCACCGCGCGGATGATCAGGCCGATCCGCGTCGCCTTCAGCACCCACCACAGCACCACCGTCATCGCGATCGAGAAATAGACCACCCAGTCATGCCCGAAAAGGATCGGTCCCACCACCGGCAGATCGGCCAGCGCATCGGGCAGAAGCTGCCCGGTATGCGGCGGCTTGATCCCGTTGTAGCCCTGCCCACCCAAGGAGGAGACCCCCAGCCCGAACAGCGTCAGGGCCAGCCCCGTTGCCACCTGGTTCGCCAGGAACACCTGCGTCAGCAGCGCAAAGATCAGGCTCAGCGCCGCCCCTGCTACCGCCCCGCCGATAAAGCCCAGCACCGGACTTCCCGTCGTCACTGCCGTGACGAAACCGCCCAGAGCGCCGATGATCATCATCCCCTCGACGCCAAGGTTCAGAACCCCCGAACGCTCCACCACCGTCTCGCCCAAGGCGGCGAGAAGGATCGGCACCGCCGAGGCCATCAGGGTTGCGATCAGGATGACCGGATTGATACCGCCAAAGTCCATCAGTGTGCCCCCACAGCCAGCCGGAACCGATAGTTCGTCAACACATCCACCGCCAGAAGGAAGAACAGCAGCATCCCCTGGAACACCTGGATCGCCGCCGAGGGCAGGCCCAGGTTGGTCGAGGCCATCTCGCCCCCCACATAGGTCAGCGCCATCAGGAAACCTGCCAGCACGATCCCCAGCGGATTCAGGCGGCCGAGGAAGGCCACGATGATCGCCGTGAACCCATAGCCCGTGTTGAAGTCGATGCTGATCTGTCCCGCCGGCCCCGTGACCTCGAACATACCCGCCAGTCCCGCCAGCGCGCCGGAGATTCCCATGCACAGCACAACCAGCCGCGCAGGGCTGACGCCATGGAACCGCGCCGCCCTTGGCGCCTGCCCGGCCAGCCGGATCTGGAACCCGGCCTGATGCCGTGTCAGCAGGATATAGGCCAGCACCCCCGTCACCAGCGCCGCCACGCCGCCCCAATGCAGGCCCAGCGGCTCATACAGATAGGCGTTCTGCGCCGCCGGATAGCTGGAGAAGTTGCGGCTGCCCGGGAACCCCATGCCCTGCGGGTTCTTCAGGAACCCGGTCGAGGCCTTGGCCAGGATCGTCTCGGCGACATAGACCAGCATCAGGGACACGAGGATTTCGTTGGTGTTGAACCGCGTCTTCAGGATCGCCGGGATCATGGCCCAGACCCAGCCGCCGAAGGCCCCGGCCAGGATCATCACCGGGAAGATCAGCCGGTTCTCGGTCGGAAAGACCGCCAGCCCCACCGCCGCGCCGCAGACGGCCCCCATGATGTACTGGCCCTCTGCCCCGATGTTCCAGATGCCCGCCCGGAAGCCCAGGGCCAGCCCGATGGCGATCAGGATCAGGGGACCCGCCTTCACCAGAAGCTGGCCGCGCAGGTAGAAGGCGAATTGCCCGAACATCGGGTCCCAGAAGATGGTGCGGATCACCTCGAACGGGTTCTTCCCCATCGCGGCGAACAGGACGCCCCCCGCGATCATCGTCAGCAGCACCGCCACCGGCGGCGTCGCGTACAGCCAGAACCGGCTGGGCGTCGGGCGCTTCTCAAGCCTCAACATGATGTGCGACCTCCATCCCGTGGGCGCCGCCCATCATCAGCCCGATCTCGTCCATCGTCAGTCCTTCCGCGGGCCTCGGCTTCGTCAGCCGCCCCTCGTTCAGCACGGCGAATGTGTCCGAGACCTCCAGCAACTCGTCCAGGTCCTGACTGATCACCACCACCGCTGCGCCTTCGCCCGCCCGGTCCAGGATCGATTGCCGGATCTGCGCCGCCGCCGCCGCATCCACCCCCCAGGTCGGCTGGTTGATCACGATGACTGACGCCCCCTGCATCAACTCGCGCCCCATCAGGAACTTTTGCAAATTCCCCCCCGACAGCGCCCGCGCCGCCACATCCGGCCCCGGCGTGCGCACGTCATAGGCCGCGATGATCTCCTCGGCAAAGGCCCGTGTCCCCGCCCAGTCGACAAAGCCGTTCTTCACCAGCCCCTTGCGTACCCCCGCCGTCAGGAAAGCGTTCTCGACCAGGCTCATGTCCGGCGCCGCCGCATGGCCGTAGCGATCCTCCGGCGCGGCCACCAGGCCCACCTTCCGCCGCTCCACCGGCCCCAGATCGCCCACCGCATGGCCCGCGACCCGCACCTTGTCCGGCGCCGCC